>ERZ808028.15-NODE-15-length-233726-cov-19.866180_pt1 | contig 233726 bp, 214 predicted proteins | sample MGYA00380184_ERZ808028 | MGnify/ENA primary metagenome ERZ808028 (study PRJEB31490, sample SAMN06133397) | mouse gut metagenome | isolation source: J8_1 | host: mice | place: China: Chengdu | collected 2015-05 ...
ATAAAATAATCTTTTTTGATCTATTGGCAGTTGATGCCAAATCCTATTTTTAAATCAATGAGTTTTGCTCATCGCTCAATTTTCGTGCTATCTGTGCTTTCTTCCGCCTATGCCCTGACGATCACCTTCGTTTTCACATTCCCGATCTCCTCGTTTAAATCTTCTTCGAAAGACATTCCGAAAACCGGAGAACCATCCTTTCTGAAATGGACTCTTCTGATGCCATCGCAGCGCAGTGTACTTTCCGGCGAAGTTTCTGCGTGATAAGAAATCATCAGCTCGCCGTCCTCGTTGTAAAAGAACGCATTATGCCCCGGACCGTATTCCCCCTCTACAGAATAAAAACTAAGTACGGGCCAGAGATTTTTCTTCCAGGACGCCGGATAGAGCAGATCGCTTTCTTCATCTGCAGCAAGGAGTCCCACGGCATATGTATAGCTGTTTGCCGAACCGCCGGAATATGTCAGATAGACCTTTCCATCTCTGTAAAATGCGTAAGGCCCTTCGTTGTTGATGGTTCCTGCCACATTTTCCCAGCCGTAAAGAGGTCTGGTAAGCAATATCGGTTCGCTTGTAAGCTGCCACGGCTTTGCAGCGTCTATCGCTGCGATATAAAGCATGGAACCCGTATCTGCCGGTGTTCCTATATCTCTTCTGTAAGACCAGACGACATAAGAAGCACGCTTTGTCTGCAGATATGTCATATCCAGAGTAATTTTGTTTCCTTCTGCAAGAAAAGTCCCATCCATTTTCCGGATCCGCACCGGATCTTCCCAGTCTTCTTCTCTGATAATGCTCCCGTTTTCCTTTAACTTCATCAGGTGACACTGAGGCCCCCATTTCTCATTGCTGACCGCAAACAAGATATACAAATGCCCGCCGATCACATGAAACTCCGGCGCCCAGAAGGTCTGTACGAATCCCCGCTTCCCATCCTGCGGCAGAATCAGATGCTCTTTTACATCCTCTGTAAACAGTCCGGAAACCGTATCTGCTTCTCTGACATAAATACCGATATCATCCCTGTTATCATTGGTCGCTATAAAATACCACTTACCTTCCCATCGGAATATCACGGGATCGCCGTATCCCTTCGCCAGAGGAAAAGGATACCTCTCCTGATATACTCTGCCCTGCACCGTATATTCACCCGGCCTGTCAAAGTCCATGTCCCCCGTTTCCCAACGCACTCTCTTTTCCGCTTTGGAGCCATCGGAATAAACTGCCTCTGCGCGAATCTGTTCCAGTTCTTCTAAGCTGCCTGCCTGCACTTTTTCGGGAATCCGCGTTTCCACATGCCGCATGGGCATCCAGTAGTCCACCGCCCGCAGAACCAGTTCCCTGTCAAGCTCTATGCAGTCCGTCATCTCTTCCGGCAGGGTAACGCCGCTTTGTGCAAACCCCCTCTCTTCAAAGTGAAGAAAATCTTCCGTATACCAGCATAGTTGCTTCCCTTCTGCCTGCACATCGATATCCCCGTTTTCACAGGTCTGCACCGCCATAATGTAAAAACCCGTATCTTCTGCCGCAAAAAGAAATGGCTTTGCCAGTCCTTTAGGCAGCAGAGTATCATCCGAAAGAATTTCGGCCTTCGCATAAAGAATGCCGTAATTTTTAAAAAACGGATGAAACTCTTTTCCGTCAAGGCTGAAAGCCATATGGATACTGTTTGCCAGTCCATCGGGATAATTTTTCTCGGTTGTTCTGGTATAGACCTTCAAATATGCTCTTTGTCCCATGCTTCCTTCTCCCTCTCCTATTCAACTGACGCCTTTGTTTATCGTTAAACATATCATATTGCTATTTTTCACGCCTGTCAATCGATTCCGGACAACTTGCATATTATTTTCTATTTTTACTTTCTGCGGCATACGCATCCGGGGAGTAAAAAGAAACGCCGTTCCTTCTTACTCCCCGGATAAATCGTCTATTTTCAATACATTAGTCATTTGTCATTCTTTAAAATGTTTTTCATGACAGCAGCCGCCGCATCGGCTGCAATCACTGCCGCACTGTATGGATTTCCCGTTTCTTTTATCACGTATCATACTTCTTACGGCAAGTCCTGCTGCTGCTGCAACGGCGGCTAAAGTAATTATCGTTCCCGCACTCATCACTACACCCATGCCTTTCTCATCGTATACGGCCTAAACAGCAGATACATAAATCCGATCGCCGCAAGAATCGCTGCCGCCGTACCGGCTCCGAAAACGCCCGTCGTGATCACATTGCCGATCTGGTACATACAAAACGAAACAAAGTATGCCAATCCGCATTGATATCCGATGGCCGCCCAAAACCATTTTCTGTCATTCATCTCTCTCCTGATCGCACCCATTGCCGCAAAACAGGGCGCACACAAAAGATTAAATACCAGGAAAGAATATGCGCTCAGTGCACTCATGCTGCCTGCCAGCGCTCCCCAGATCTCCACGCCGTCTTCTGCCGCTTCACCAAAACCGAACAGCATTCCAAGCGTTCCGACAACATTCTCCTTCGCGATCAAACCTGTCACGGCTGCGACTGCCATTTTCCAGTCTCCCCAGCCAAGGGGTACAAAAAGCGGCGCAATCACGCTGCCGGTCCGTGCCAGAATACTGCCGTCAAGTTCTTCTGCTTCCAGCATACCGAAACTGCCGCCTTTCCAACCGAAGCTCATCATAAACCAGAGAATGATCGTCGATAAAAGTATGATCGTTCCCGCTTTTTTGATAAAGGAAAAACCACGCTCCCACATGCTTCGAAGCACACTGCCGGCAGTGGGAAGATGATATGCCGGCAGTTCCATGACAAAAGGCGCCGGATCTCCCGCGAACATTTTTGTTTTCTTTAATATAACGCCGGAGCAGATGATCGCTGCAATACCGATGAAATATGCACTTGGGGCAACCCACCACGCACCGTTAAAAAGCGCTCCCGCAATCAGGGCAATGATCGGCAGTTTTGCACCGCACGGTATAAATGTGGTCGTCATGACAGTCATCCTGCGGTCACGTTCATTCTCGATCGTGCGGGAGGCCATAATTCCGGGAACACCGCATCCTGTCCCGATCATAATCGGAATAAAGGATTTGCCGGAGAGTCCGAACCTGCGGAAAATACGATCCATTATAAAGGCAATCCTTGCCATATACCCGCAGCCTTCCAGAAACGCCAGGAAAATGAACAGCACAAACATCTGCGGAACAAAGCCAAGCACCGCGCCTACACCCGAAATGATGCCATCGAGAATCAGTCCCGTTAACCAGTCCGCACAGTCTATACGCTCAAGCAGGCTTTCTATGGCCGGCGGAATGATCTCGCCGAACAATACGTCGTTCGTCCAATCTGTTACAAAAGCTCCAATCGTTGTTACGGATACAAAGTAAACGATGAACATAACGGCTGCAAAAATCGGCAGCGCCAGGATACGGTTAGTGACGATCCTGTCTATCCGATCGGAGGCAGTCAGTTTCCCTTTCCGGTTCTTCGTACAGCATTCCCCGATGATCGATGAAATATAAACATATCTCTCGTTGGTGATAATACTTTCCGTATCATCGTCAAATTGCTTCTCCAATTTGATGATCTCTTCGGATACATCCGGCACGATCCTTAACTGCTCCGTAATCTTATCGTCTTTCTCTAGCAGTTTTACAGCAAAAAAGCGCCTCTGCCTTTCCGAAACATCCTCTCCCAGTTTATCCGAAACACGCCGGATCGCCGTTTCCACATCCTCTGCAAAAGTATGGACAGGCATGACATTTCCCTTCGCTGCAGCAACAGCCTTATCCACTGCATCCTGTATGCCCGTTCCTTTCAGCGCGGAGATCCCCACAACTTCACATCCCAGTTTCCTGCGCAGTTTTTCCATATGGATCCGGTCCCCTGTTTTCGTTACGGCATCCATCATGTTAACCGCCATCACCACCGGAATACCAAGCTCCAGCAATTGTGTGGACAGATACAGATTCCGTTCCAGATTCGTACCATCCACGATATTCAGGATCACATCCGGCTTTTCGTTGATCAGATAATTTCTTGCCACTACCTCTTCCAGTGTATAGGGAGATAATGAATAAATACCCGGTAAATCCATAATAGCAACTTCTTTATTAGTTTTCAACTTCCCTTCTTTTTTCTCAACCGTTACCCCCGGCCAGTTCCCGACAAACTGACCGGCGCCGGTCAGCGCATTGAATAATGTCGTTTTCCCGCAGTTGGGATTGCCTGCTAACGCTATTGTAACCGCCATTTTTCCAATTCCTTTCTTTTCGATTTTCAGATATTTTTCTCTTTCCGTTTGGGTTCTCTTAACATACTTCTATTATTTCCGCATCTTCTTTACGGACGGACAATTCATATCCTCTCACTGTAATTTCGACAGGATCGCCAAACGGCGCGACTTTTCTCACATAGATCTCGACGCCCTTCGTAACGCCCATATCCATAATACGCCGTTTAAGCGCACCCTCTCCGCCGATTTTACTCACTTTCACGGTCTCTCCCGGCTTCACACTTCGTAATGTCCTCATTTCATCCTCCTTACTGCGCACTATATCATAATCCCTTTGGCCATACTTTTATCAATGGCGACACGGGAATCTTTGATATTTACGATCAAATTTCCTCCAATACAGGAAATCACGGTTACGGCAGCGCCTGCCACAAACCCTAAGCTTTCCAGAAACAGCCTCGTGTCTTCTTTTCCGGTTATTTTTTTAATGGAATTCGCTTCTCCTTCTTTTGCAAATATTAACGGCATATTATCATCTCCTTATCTTGTTCTTTTTGGTTAGTCCCTTCTAACTTATTGTGTAAAACAAGGGGCAGTACCCTCTGCGGACTACCCTTATAAACAATAAATGATAGAACAATAATGCTGGACCTTTTATACCCTTAGTTTTTCCGTACAAGTTAGGCAGTGCTAACCTCTGTGATAATAGGTTAGCACTGCCTAACTATTTTGTCAATACAATTTTTTATTTCTCATTAAATATAACTGCAGATTCCGCCATAGAGTATGCGGCCGCCTCTTACTGCGCTAAAGATTCCTCCTGCAGTCTGTCAAATTCCGCCATACACTCGTCTACCGTAGCCCCGTTTAACAATTCCCGCACGATAAGGCATGTATTGCCCCACTGCTCTACTTTCATCCCTGCATTGGAGCCAAGAACATAGACGTTTTCCTCTATTCTGTCATTCAGCGGTTTCAATGCGGGAATACAATCCACTTCCACATTTTTGGAGGAAGAGATCACTTTGTTGGTTTCTGCATATACCTGAAGCGCTTCATCGGAAAGAATCACGTCCAGAACACGCATGGCATCTTCCGCATGTTCCGCATTTATGCCGATTCCATATCCCGTCATAGGCATTACCGGCATCTGTCCGCGGCTGCTCGGAAAACCGATGACTACCATGTTAAAATCCGGGTTTCCGTATGCGGTATCGGTATTTGCCGCTCCCCAGTATGCCATGACAATCGGTGTCTTCTGAGCCAGAAAATCGGCGCCCTCTCCTTCAATGGCCTCGCTTACATAAGCCTTCTTCGCATCGATGTAGCCGCAATCGATCATCTCCTGCAGGAATTCAAAACCGGGACGCATATAATCACTGTACCTGCTTTCCCCGCTGTTAAGCGCCGCAATTTCCGCTTCAGTATTCCCGCCGTTATACAGATCCGCATATGCCTGTGCCAGGACAAAAGTCTCCAACCACCAGCGGTTCGCTCCTACGGGTGTTTCAATGCCGTTTTCCTTGAATACCCGGCAGCATTCCAGAAACTCTTCCGGTGTTTCCGGCAGTTCCAGATCATATTGATCAAACATGTCTTTATTGATAAACAGACCATACGCCACCACTTCCTGCGGAATTCCCACCAGCCTGCCGTTGACCGTATTCGCCGTAATGACAACTTCCCGCAGATTTTTCACACATGCTAATTCCGACAGATCCATGAGCAGCCCTTCTTCTCCCAGCATCTGAATGACATCCGGATTCAGCAGATAAAGATCATCCATATGATTGCGTGCCCTGTCAAGCGCCACATCATCATAAGTTTTATCCTGATAGTCTTCCGCCGTGTAAGTGACATAATTCAATGTCACACCCAGTTTCTCTTCTGCCATGATAATGGTCTTATCTGCAGCGCTTCTTGCCACATTCTCTGCATTCGGATCCGTTTTTTCCATAGGACTGAACAGATTCACGATCCGCTCATTGCCTTCCTGTGATTCTACCAGATTCACATTCGATCCTTCGCTTCCGCAGGCCGCCGTCATGAATACTGCTGCTGCAATCAGAGCCATCGCCGCAAACCGTTTTACAAGATCTATCTTCCTTTGTTTCATATTCCTTTTTTACTCCTCATCTATCTTACACTGTTTCTTTATGTACATACTGCTTTATCACCTTCTTCAGTAATACCACATCGATCGGTTTTGCCAGATGTACATTCATTCCGGCCTGCAATGCTTCTTTTTCATCTTCCGCAAAAGCATTGGCCGTCATGGCGATAATGGGAATTTCACCGGCATCTTTACGTGCCAATGCCCGGATCGCCCTTGTCGCATCATAACCGTTCATAACCGGCATCTGCACATCCATCAAAATGGCGTCAAATTCGCCCTCTTTCGCCTGTGCAAAACGTTCCAGCGCTGCCTTGCCGTTTTCGGCTATTTCACAGCTTGCGCCTTCTATTGACAAAATTTCCGACAAGATCTCCGCATTGATATCATTATCCTCTGCCGCAAGGAAATGCAGACCCTGAAGGCTGCTATCCTCTTCCGTTTCGGGCGCTTCGCACGCTCCGGACTCCGCCGCCTGTATCTGCATGAATTTTTCTTTCAGCGCAGATGCAAAAAACGGTTTTACCAAAGCTCCTGTATATCTCACCCGAAGCGTCTCTTCCATGTCTTCCGCAGCGGCATCTGCCAACAACAGAACAGGTGTTGTTTCCGGCAGCATCTTTTTTATCGATTCCACTGTCCGGTTTCCTCCCAGATCCGCTTCATCCCAGTCAAAGAGTATCATATGATATGCTTTCTGCATATCTGCGGCATCCTGTATCATTTCAAACGCAGCTCCTGCATCGGATGCTATATCTACCGTAATTCCAATATCGTCCAGAAGCATCCGGATATCCCTGCTTTCCTGCTCATTTTTTCCCATAAACAGAATGTGCGATATTCCGTTCTTCTCCCAAAACAGTTTTTCCGCATGCCCTTCCGGTATACGGAACTCCAGTTCAACCCTGAAAAGACTTCCCTTATCGACTTCACTGGAAACCTCAATCGTTCCGCCCATAAGCTCTACGATGTTTTTGGTGATCGCCATGCCGAGTCCGGTACCCTGCACCTTGTTCGTCGTACTGTTTTCCGCCCGCGTAAACGCATCAAAGATCGTCTTCAAATATTCCTGTGTCATACCGTATCCATCGTCTTCTACTTCGATACGTATATGTTCAAACTGACTGGAACGCTGCTTTAAACCGATTATACGGAACCAGATATTTCCTCCTTCCGGCGTATACTTGACGGCATTGGAAAGAAGATTGATCAGAATCTGATTAATCCTTGTCTCATCACCTAACAGGTGTTCATGTTTAATGTCTGTTACTTCCACATGGAATTTCTGTGCCCTTGCATTCGCCATAGGACGGACGATCGCATCAATGGAAGACACCAGATCGTTCAAGGTAAATTCCTCTACGGTAAGTACAACCTTTCCGCTTTCAATCTTAGATACATCCAGAATATCATTGATCAGACTCAGCAGATGCTGCCCTGACGCCATGATTTTTTTCGTATATTCCCTTACCTTATCCGGATTCTCCGCATCCTTTGCAAGCAGAGTCGTAAAGCCGAGGACCGCGTTCATTGGCGTACGGATATCATGAGACATATTGGAGAGGAAAGTCGTTTTGGAATTACTTGCCAGCTGCGCCGCATGCAGCGCTTCCGCCAATTGTTTGTTATGAAGCTCTCTTTCCGCTTCCCGCTCCCGCATGATGTTTCTCTGCTCCCGCTGATTAAAGTAATACAGCACACAGCACAGGAAAAATGCGATCAGCATAACAATCACAACGATCAGAATATTCTGGTTGACGGTCTTTCCTTCCTGCTGGATGGCTTCTACCGGCACATAACCGATCAGATAAACCGTACCGCCGTTTACCGCCCACATATAATTCAGGGCGTTTTTACCCCGTATATCATGATAAAACATGATGCTTTTTCCATTCTGCACACAGGTCTCTACCTCGGCACGCAGATTTTCTTCCTGAATATCATTCGCCCTGTAAAAATCTTCAAGATTTAAATGACCCGCGCTTCGCTCCCCCATCCCTTTCGGTTTCAGTACAAACCTTTCCGTCTTCGCATCCATGATATAGAGCATAGCCTGTTTGTTGTAAAATCCCTCAGGAAGCGATCGGTCAAAGGAATCATAAGTATATTCTACATAGAGCATACCAATCTCCTGCTCATCCCTTAACACGGGGCATCTGATGGAATATGCCCAGGTTCCCATATAATTGATATATGAATGGGAAACATCCAGTCCTTCTATGATACTTCCCGCAGAAAAGTCCAGTTCTTCTTCGGAAAAAACTTCTCCCGTACTGGAAATTCCTTCCGTTTCTCCTTCACGGATAAATGAGATCTTTACCATGATCCTGTTCTTCTGATAAGAACTGATATATTCTTCCGGATCCTCCTGCATGGCAATCTCCTGTGCCATCAGCTTCTGAAATTCCGCTTCACTTTTTAAGATCGCCTCTAAAGTACATTTAATCAGATCCAGACTTTCATTCAGATTCTGGATTGCCGCGTTGGACATTTCTTTCGATATTTTCCGTGAAACCGAAAATACTATGGCTCCCAGGATACAAAAAACGAGCAGGATCGAAAGGAGCAAAGGAAACCCTTTGTTCGTTCCATGTTTAGCCTTTTTTTCTTTCATTTCCATTCACCAAATTTTTCACTGCGTATTTCAATTTGTTTGCATTTTCGTTTTTTTGCTATTATATATTATGCTGTTGCCTTTGGGATTGTCAACACTTTCCAGTCTGCCTTTCCCCGAAGTCATGCACTGTCTTTTCTTTACAGATATGGAGTGTACAAAAGACAGACAGTATTCCATCTTGATCATGTCAAATACTGTCTGTCTCTTTTTTATGAAAAAGTACGTTTTCTATTCACACCACACCGGATTATAAGCGTTTTAACAGCTCTTCCCTCTGTGCCTCATATCCCGGTTTACCAAGAAGTGCAAACATATTTTTCTTATAGCTTTCCACGCCGGGCTGGTTAAACGGATTCACACCCAATAAATAACCGCTGACACCGCAGGCAAACTCAAAGAAATAGAATAATTCGCCTAAATAGAATTCATTCACTTCGGGAATATTAACCACGAAGTTAGGAACCTGTCCATCCGTATGCGCCAGGATTGTTCCGTTCATCGCGCTCTTATTCACGAAATCCACACTCTTACCGGCCAGATAATTCAGTCCGTCCAGATCGACCGGCTCTTCTCCGATCAGGATTTCTTCTCTGCTCGTTTCAATGTTGAGCACAGTTTCAAACATTGTTCTGGAGCCATCCTGAATGAACTGTCCCATGGAATGCAGATCGGTTGTCAGATCCACACTGGCCGGGAAAATACCTTTCTGGTCCTTTCCTTCTGACTCGCCGTATAACTGTTTCCACCATTCGGAAACATAGTGCGCCGCCGGCTCATAATTGGCAAGGATCTCAATGACTTTGCCTTTTCTTAACAAAATATTGCGAAGCGCCGCATACTGCAGAGAATCATTTTCTTCAAAAGGAGCTTCCAGCGCCATCTTTCTTCCTTCTGCAGCGCCTTCCATCAATTTATCAATATCCGCTCCGGATACTGCGATCGGCAGAAGTCCTACTGCTGTCAGGACGGAAAAACGTCCGCCGACATCATCCGGAACAACGAAAGATTCATACCCTTCTTCCGTAGCCAGATTTTTAAGAGAACCTCTTGCCTTGTCAGTCGTTGCATAAATTCTCTTAGCCGCACCCTCTTTGCCGTATTTCTTTTCCGCCATTTCCTTAAACACGCGGAATGCAATAGCAGGTTCTGTTGTCGTACCTGATTTGGAAATCATATTGATCGAAAAATCCCTGTCTCCGATCACGTCGATCAAATGCTTAATATACGTGGAACTGATAGAATTTCCCACGAAATAGATTTCCGGTGTCTTCCGAACGGATTTATCCACTACATTATAGAAGCTGTGTCTCAAAAACTCGATCGCCGCACGCGCTCCCAGGTATGAACCGCCGATTCCGATCACGAGCAGTACTTCCGAATCACTCTGGATCTGTGCCGCCGCTTTCTTAATCCGTGCAAACTCTTCCTTATCATAATTTACAGGAAGGTCTATCCAGCCTAAGAAATCATTGCCTGCACCGGTTCTTCCCACAAGCACTTCTTTTGCATCCAAAGCCAGTTTCTTCATGGACTCCACTTCATCTTCTCTGATAAAAGAAGCCGCTTTGGAGTAATCAAATTTAATTTTGCTCATCGTTTTTCTCTCCTATCTTATAGAGTCATGATCTTACTTAACTTTAGTGTAGCATTGCTTCTGTGCTTTTTCAATCTAAAATTCCCGTTTTTGCACAATCTTTCTGCTGATCTGGAAAGACAGCGCAAAGAGAGCGACACAGAGCGCGGCAATAAACACCCAGGCAGCGACTGCAGGCATGGAACGAAGCTTCTCAATAGAATCATCTACAACCGCCAGACCCACTTCATAACTTCCGAAAACAAATGCCATAATATCTTCTAACGAAGCGGCTATGACCATAACGCTGGCTAACAGTCCCATCAGCACCATCCTTCCCTTTTCACCGCCGAATTTTAACTGCAGCGGCATCATGACAAGCTGCAGGGGCACCATGACTGCACAGATAACGCCCGCCTGTACCGCGATATCCATTGCAAGCTCCGGATACATGATAATACAGGTAAGAGTTCCCAATGCAGTACCGATCAGACTGCTTCCAAACATAACGATATATTTTCCCGCTACATAAACAGCTCTTCCTGCCGGCATTGTCATGAGATAAACAATACTTTTATCATACTCATCGTAAGATATCGTCGTGACCGCAAGAAGGATTCCTATCATTGTAATATAGGCGATGATAAAGCTGCATGAACCGGTCTTCCACAAGGCAAACAGCGATACCACCAGCATAATGAGAAACAGTCTTTTATTATGCCAGATCAGTCTGGCGTCCTTTACCAAAAAACCTTTCATAATAATATCAACGCTCCTTTTCACCTTTTGTTATGATCAACATTACATCATCGATACTTCCCTTATCGGCAACAATCTCCGGATAATTGTCCAGATAAAACTGTTTTTCTTTTGTTAGGAGTTCGTAACCGAAAGACTCTTTCTTTTTGTAACTGATGTGGTCTTTATTGATCTTTTGGTACTGCTCTTCACTCACTTTTAATATGCCGTAATCGGATAAGATCACATCCGTATCTTCATGGAAAAGCACTTTTCCATCCTGCAGAAAATACAGATTATCACATAATCCTTCCAGATCGGAAGAAATATGCGAACTGACAAGAATTGACCTGTTGTCATAATTCATATATTCCCGCATTTCATCCAGTAATTCACTTCTTACTACCGCATCCAGTCCTGATGTCGGTTCATCCAGAATCAAAAATCTGGCCTCATAGCTCATGGCAAGCAGCAGTTTGAGTTTGGCCTTCATTCCGGTAGAAAAGTCCTTGATCTGTTTCTTTAACGGCAGTCTGTATAACTCACATTTTTCCAGAAATCTTCTCCTGTCAAATTTTTTGTATGTGGCGCCCATAACGGCCGCTACATCCATGATCGTAAGCTGATCGCTGAACGTATTTTCGGAAAGCACCACGCCGATCTGCTGTCTATCCAAAACCGTCAGTTCTCTGCTGTCTTTTCCAAGAAACTCTATCTTCCCGCCATCCGGTTTAATGAGTCCCAGGATCGCTTTAAAAATCGTACTCTTTCCGGCTCCGTTTGCGCCGATGATTCCCGTTACATAGCCTTCCTGCACCTGTATGGAACAGTCCAGCCGAAAACCTCCGTACTGTTTTTTCACACCATCCAATCTCAATAACATCTATCTCTCTCCTTTATCGCTTTTCCGCATTTCTTTCGTTTTAATCCGTTTCCATGATCAGTTCAAACAGTTCTCTGATCTCCGTATCCTTCATACCGCACTTTCTTCCTTCTTCGATCGCATATTCCAGCTTCGTTTCCACCTCTTTTCGCTTTTCCTCCTGCAGAAGATTCTGATTCCCCCGTGCGACAAAGCTGCCTTTTCCATGCACCGTAATGATAAATCCGTCCTCTTCAAGGCAGTCGTAGGCTTTCTTTACCGTAAGCGCGCTGATCTTTAAATCTTTAGATAAAGACCTTACCGAAGGCAGCATGGTTTCTTCCTGCAGCCTTCCGTCCATGATCATAGCTTTGATCTGTCCTATGATCTGTTCATAAATCGGTTCCATCGATGAATTGCTGATTATGATTCTCATATTTCTAACCGGGCCCTTTCCTCGGCTGAGTCTGTTTAACTCTGCCTCCGTGATAAACAGTATATAACAGTACATATCAGTTGTCAATACCCGCCTACAGAAATTACAGGAAAAATTTTCACTTCAGAAAAAGATGTGATCAGCTGTATTTTGTGATACAATGTTATGATATCCGTAACCTGACGGTATGAATACCTGACAAATAGTCTGCCAGAAAGGAAGCACCGTATGAAAATACTGATCATCGAAGACGATACCGGCCTAAACCGCGGTATTTCATTTGCACTGGAGCAGGAGGGCTACGAAACGCTGACCGCCCAGACCATAAAAGAGGGTTTTGCGCTTTTTGAACAGGAGAAACCCGATGCAGTCATATTGGACTTAAATCTCCCGGACGGCGATGGTATCGATCTTTGCCGGAAGATCCGCGGCGGTTCATCCGACGCTTCTCAGATCCCGCTGCTCATGCTGACCGCACGCGATATGGAAGTAGATGAAATCATGGGCCTTACAAGCGGTGCGGACGACTATATCACCAAACCCTTCTCCGTCTCCGTCCTCAAAGTCAGACTGCGCAATATCATCGATAGAAAAAAGCAGCCGGACGAACGTGAAAATCTGTTAAGATCCGGAGAAATCAGTCTGGATCCCAAAACGCTCCGCGCCTTTCACAACGACCGCGAACTGGACTTAAGCGTAACCGAATTTCGTCTTCTGCACTTTTTTATGGAGAATAAGAACCGCGCCCTTTTAAAAGAACAGATTTTAGAACATATATGGGACGCCGGCGGAAACTTTGTCGAGGAAAATACGCTCTCCGTCAACATCAGCCGGCTGCGTAAAAAACTCGGGCAGGATCATATCCGCACGCTCCAGGGCATCGGCTATTTATGGGAGGATAAGGCATGAACCCGCATACCGCAGTTTTTTTATTATGTGCCGCTCTGATTATTTGTATTGCCGCCCTTTGTCTGTGCATATTGTATAATAATGTACAATGGTGGAAACTGGAAAATATTCTGCAGGATTTTCAAAAACAGGAATACCGCGGCATCATGAAGCAGGAACTTCTGGAAACAAGGGAATCCAAGATCTCCGCTTTGCTGCGGCAGATTCTCAATACCGCCTGCTTTAAGGAAGCACATGCGATAGAAGAAAAAGACCATGTCATGGAACTGGTTTCCGACCTTTCTCATCAGTTAAAGACACCTTTGGCCAACATTGTTATGGACATGGAACTTCTGCAGAATGATTCTCTGACCGAAGAACAACGCAGAGAATTTTTATCACACACCAAAAGCCAGGCCGACAAAATGCAGTGGCTCATGGAAGATCTCCTAAAAGCCTCCAAGCTGGAAAACGGAATCATTCATTTTGAAACGAAACATACCGGCATCAAACAGACGATCGCGGCCGCGGTAAGCTCCGTCTATGCCCAGGCGCTGGCCAAACAGATCGACATCATCACCGGGGAATTTACGGATTTTCCTCTTGATCATAATCCCAAATGGACAGCCGAAGCATTAACGAATATTCTGGAAAATGCCATAAAATATTCCCCCGAAAAAAGCCGCATCAACATTCTGATCAACCGGCTGGATATTTACTCCGAAATCATGATCACAGATCAGGGCCCCGGTATCCCGCCAAACGAATATAACCGTATTTTCAAACGTTTTTACCGCGGACACGCGGCCGAAAATCAGGAAGGCTGCGGACTCGGACTTTATCTGGCACAACTGATCGCACAATGTGAAAAAGGATATATTACCGTATCCTCCAGACCCGGACAGGGAAGTTGTTTTCATATTTTTTTACTGAACAACAAGCGCCTTTGCGAAGTATAAAAATACGAATAGAAATATTATTTCGTCAAAAGTGCGTATTTATTGACAAAAAATAAGTCCCGATATAAAATATCGTAAGGATTTGGAAATCCGGCAGTAAGGAATGAAAGAGGGAGAGAAAGTGGAATCGTATTTAGTATTCAGAGATTTGGCTATCATTATTATTTTTGCAAAATTATGTGGAATTATCGCCAGAAAATGTAAGGCTCCTCAGGTCGTGGGAGAGATCATCGCAGGTCTTTTGATTGGACCGAGCGTTTTAGGCTGGGTCAATCAATCGGATTTCCTTGCGCAAATGGCAGAGATCGGCGTTATTCTTTTGATGTTTTCCGCAGGACTCGAAACAGACTTGAAAGATCTTGTCAAAACAGGACCGATTGCCGTTTTGATCGCCTGCTCAGGTGTATTTATCCCGCTCGTATGCGGCGCTTTTCTTTATATGGCTTTCTACGGCGTATCCCCCTGGGGATCGGAAGGCTTTTATAAGGCCGTATTTGTCGGTACGATTCTTACGGCAACATCCGTAAGCATTACGGTGGAATCCTTGAAGGAAATGGGCAAAATAAAAGGAAAAGTCGGTACCACGATACTAAGCGCGGCCATTATCGACGATGTGATCGGCATTATCGTCCTGACTTTTGTGATCGGTTTCAAAAATCCGGAATCCAAACCGTTAAGCGTATTGTCAAACACAGTCCTGTTTTTCGTTTTTGCAATCGTAGTCGGTTTTATCAGCTACAGGCTCTTTAAAATGGTAGACACCAGATATCCGCATACACGGCGTATCCCGATCGCAGGTCTGGCTTTCTGTCTTGCCATGGCATATATAGCCGAAAAATACTTCGGCATCGCAGATATTACAGGCGCTTATGTAGCCGGAATCATCCTCTGTTCAATCAGGGATTCCAACTACATAGCGGAGAAAATGGATACCAATTCTTATATGATATTCGGCCCGATCTTTTTTGCAAGCATCGGTCTGAAAACGAACGTGGAGAATATGAGCATGGGCATCCTGATCTTTTCTCTGGCCTTCGTGGCAACAGGACTGATCTCCAAGATCGTCGGCTGCGGACTCGTCGCACGCGTATGTAAATTCAATCATTCCGATTCCCTGAAGATCGGCGTCGGCATGATGACAAGAGGCGAAGTTGCACTGATCGTTTCGCAAAAGGGTCTCACGGCGGGACTATTGACCCCGGTTTATTTTACATCCGTAATCCTTTTGATCATCGTATCTTCTATCCTGACGCCGATCATATTAAAAATATTATATTCCAGAGACAAGGAAGCGGGCGCTGCCGCCTAGCTTACAACAAAACATCGAATTAATCAGAAGTTTCCGGCTGTACAAAACAGACCGGAAACTTTTTTACTTTACAGGCCGCTCCCTTTAACCATACTAAACAATCCGGTATTCAATGTCTGTTCTGACAAAAATGTCATAACTAAACGGTTTTTCTGTCAGAATATTGTAAGACCTATCTGCTAGAATAAATAAAAACCGGCAGACGAATATTCTCCGGTCACCATACCATCCGTGGAAAGAAAGGAAAGATCACCAATATGAAAATTCTGGAAACAAGACAATTAAAAAAATATTACGGCAGCGGAGATACGCAGGTAAAAGCCCTGGACGGCGTGGATCTGTCCGTGGACGAAGGGGAATTTGCAGCGATTGTCGGTACGTCAGGTTCCGGCAAATCCACTTTGCTTCATATGCTGGGCGGACTGGATTATCCAAGCAGCGGCAATGTGATTGTAGGCGGAAAAAATATTTTTGAACTTAATGAAACGGAACTGACGATTTTCAGACGAAGGCAGATCGGCTTTATTTTCCAAAGCTATAACCTGGTCCCCATTTTGAGCGTATACGAAAATATCGTGCTTCCTTTGGAACTCGACGGAAAAGACATCGATAAAACCTTTGTAGACGACGTAATATTAACGCTCGGACTGAAAGAAAAACTGCAGAATATCCCCGGACAGCTCTCCGGCGGGCAGCAGCAAAGAGTCGCCATTGCACGGGCGCTTGTCACGAAACCTTCCATCATCCTTGCCGACGAACCGACCGGCAACCTCGACAGTAAGACAACGCAGGAAGTTCTCGGCCTTTTAAAACTGACCGGAGAACAGTTTCATCAGACGATTCTTATGATCACTCACAATGAGGCGCTGGCACAGCTATGCGACAGAGTCATTCATATCGAAGACGGCCGGATTGTAGACGACAGCAATATGGACAAAAACATAACGGGCGCTGGGGCAGGACGCATACAGGGAGGTGTTTCTCATGAAAAATAATAACGGTGCATCGATCCGCAGACTTTCCAAACGAAGCCTGCAGAACAATCGTATGCGGAATCTCTTCGCGATTCTGGCAATCGCCTTAACGTGTACTCTATTTACCGCGGCATTTTCCTTAACAAACGATATTATGTACGTTACGCAGGAAAGCACTATGCGGGAAGTGGGAAGCAGAGCCCATGCCGGACTCAAACATGTCACGACGGAGCAATATGAAAAGATAACTGCCGATACGGGCATCGTGCGAAGCAGCTACATGATTTTCATCGGCATCGCAGACAATATCATGAAACGTTCCGCCGAATTACGCTTTACACCGGACGAAAATATTCTGGCGGACATGTTTATTACATTGGAGGAAGGCCATCTTCCTACGCAGAGAAACGAGATCGTAGTAGATACCTTTATCATGGACGAATTACAGCTGCCGCATGCATTAGGCGGAAAAGTCCCGATAAAATTTACGTTTATGGATCAGGAAATCGAAGAAGAGTTTGTCATCAGCGGCTGGTATGAGGGAGACTATATCGCACACGCCAGCGAATGCTTTTTATCCGAAAGCTATTGGAATGAATTAAAGGGCGCTTTGACGCAGGAAGACTTTATTAAATGGGGAAAAGAACATCCGAATGAAGAAGACCTCGGATTACTGAGCGCCAACCTTTTTTTCCGTAACAGTTCCGATATCGAAGGTAAAGTCCGCTCCGTTATTCAAAACGCGGGCTATGAGCCGGGTGAAGAAGTTGCCTACGGTGTTAACTGGGCCTATATGAGCAGCCGCGTATCTTCCGCCGATCCGATGACGCTCGTCATCCTGATAAGCGCCGTTTTGATCATATTAATAACCGGTTATCTGATCATTTACAATATTTTTCAGATATCCGTCATCGGTGACATCAGATTCTACGGATTATTAAAAACGATCGGCACCACCAAGAAGCAGCTTCGCAGACTGATCAGACGGCAGGCTGTAATGTTATCCGTCATCGGCATTCCGATCGGACTGGCGGCCGGTTTTGTGATCAGCCGCATTATTTTGCCGTTTACTCTGGCCATGCAGGCAAATAACCAAAATACTTTAAAGACTTCCCCGACAATTGCTCCGTGGATTTTCCTGTTCGGCGCGGTATTTTCTGTTTTTACCGTTTTCCTAAGCTGCCGCAGACCGGGAAAGGTCGCAGGAAGCGTTTCGCCGATAGAAGCCGTAAAGTATACGGAAACCGCCCATTGCAATCCGAAAAAAAAGAAAAAACGAAACAGCCGTTTCAGTCCGTTTTCTATGGCGCTTGCAGGCTTAGGCAGAAACAGACGTACTACTGCTGTAGTCATTTCCTCCATTTCTTTCAGCATCATACTGCTTGCGCTGGTCGTGACTGCCGTACGCAGTTTCCGTATGGATGAATTTATTGCCAAAAGAATTGCCGGAGACTTCCTGCTTGAAAGTAGGAACCTCATAAACTCAAGCGGAGGTGATATTTCATTAGACGAAAACTATTTGTCTATGGCGGATCAATTAGAAGGTATTACAGATCGAAATGAGATGTGGGTGCGATACGCCGCTTATGTCAGAATCAATGATAAAGCGCTGGAACGATATCATACGCTGAATACGGAAGACAAACTGGTACGAAACAGCTACAGCAATCAGGAGCTGGAACAAATGCTGAACGGCGAAAAACCCATGCGGGGGTTTCTGTATGGATATGATGCCAATCTTCTTTCTCATTTAAATATCATAGATGGAACTTTGGATATAGAAAAATTCCTGACCGGCGGTTATATTCTGTTAGGCACATTCAATGGGAACAACAACTGTACTCCGCACGACCATATTTATGCACCAGGCGACAAAATAACCGTCGATTTTGTCACAGAGGATTCTACGTTTCGTGAAATTACGGATGAATCCGGCAATACTGTCGACATAGAATACGACAACCTCACCCCGAAAGAATATGAGGTTATGGCAATCGTTGAAATTCCGCCCAGCATGAGCCTGCAAAGATATACCTACAATGCCTGCGACATCGTTCTGCCTTTATCTGAACTGAATGAAAAAAGCGAATGTTTCGGCGTCTCTTACCGAATCACAGAAGAAAAACAGACTGCTTTTGAAAGTGCACTGGAAGAGTATACGCAAAATCAAAATCCCTGGATGGGCTATCTCTCCAAAGCATCTTTGCAGGAAGAATTCAACAGTATGGTACTGGCTGTTTCTTCTGTCGGCGTCTCGCTGGCGGCCGTCATTGGTTTAATCGGTATCCTGAATTTTATCAATGCCATGCTGACGGAGATTATTTCCAGAAAACGTGAATTTGCCATGCTGCAAAGTATCGGCATGACAAATATACAGTTACAGAAGGTATTGATATACGAGGGTTTATGCTATATTGTCATCGCTGTAATGATCAGTTTTATTCTGGGCTCCCTGCTCTCTTCTATCGTGCTGAGTGCCCTGAACGATGTATTCCTGTTTTTTGCTTACCAGTTCCAGGTTCTGCCGTTTGTCATTATGATGCCGCTGCTTCTGCTTGTGGCAGTTCTTACGCCGCTACTTGCATACCGTAAAATGAGAAGCCGGAGCATCGTGGAACGGCTGCGGGAAACGGACTAAAAGGTGATTCTTTCACTTTCCGCTCCCATGCCCGTCACCTTGGCACAACAAAACCGGCAGTCATTGTCCTGACTGCCGGTTTTTTATGTTCATCTCAGTTCCTTCTCAATCACCGCCACACATTCCGTCATAAAGGAATCGATCAATTCTTTCGTATAATACTGATACTTACTGATATCATAGGCCGCTGCATCCAGATACTGCTCTGTCAAAAGCGATTCTTTCTGACGTCCCAGATCCTCCGCCAGCATACGCTCATGCAGTCCCTGTACCCGCCCTTTTGCAAGCAGCCGCCAGATTTCTTCTGTGTGCACATTGTGCTGATACATCCATTTATCAAATCCGTTCGCTTCCTCACGATATGCCGACTGCGAGTATACTTCGTCATAATTCCCGCCCTGTATGATCTTCATCCGAAAAGGCGCCCACATCCTCAGATCATTCAGCCAATCAGTCAGAAGATGCACACAATATCCTGCAATAAAGTCGCGTTCCGTATCTTCTCTATGCTGCTTCCAAAACGCAAGAATGTTATTTTTCCATTTTTCGCTATCCAACGTCACGCCCCACACCGGCCCGCAGTCCCAGACGTGACTTATCTCTTTCGAATGCACATGATAATTTTCATGAAAATGTACGGCATCCGGCGCAACGGATCCAAGCAGAAAATCGGCTTTCTTTTCCAGCCAGTCATATCGGTCCGATAGACGGTATGCAACTTCTAAATGTATCATCGGATACGGCATAATTATTTTCTCCTGTCAGAAATAGACGTTCTATTTCTCTGCTCTGAGCCAGTTTAAATTCCTTGCCTCTCTGACTTTATCCGGAAAATCAACTTCTTTCCAGGGTGACCTTGTGCATTTTTCCCTGTCGTCACATTGTTTACAGGCCATTTTGTTGGCATACCGCGTATCCCCGTTCTTTTTAACGGCTTTCTTGCGTAATACTTCCCCTCTCGGACAGTAAACGCGGTCTTTTTCCAGATCTCTAACGAAATAACCCTCCGCCGCTCTTTTCCTCATTTCTTCTTCTGTTAAAACTCTGTCCTGCGTTTTCATACAGCTATCCCCGCCTTTATCCTTCATGCAGCTTTTACGGCTGCTTCTTATTCCCTGCCGCGGCCTCTTCGATAACACCGACGATCGTGCCGATCGCATCACGCTGGGAACTTTTGCTCATAGCGTCGATATACGTAAGTCTTGTAAAATAGAGCTCCTGTACCTTTTCTACCAGCAGTTTGGTCGTCAGATCATCCTCATCCACCACGATACTGAATCCCTGCGATTCAAACGATTTTGCATTAAGAATCTGGTCTCCGCGGCTGCTGGCGGATGGAAGCGGAATAAGCAGATTGGGTTTTTTAAGTGCAAGCAGTTCATTGATGGCATTTGCACCCGCTCTGGAGATCACAATATCCGCCATCGCAAAAATATCTTTTAATTCGGATTTAATATATTCAAACTGTTTATATCCCCTGGTAGTAAGCAGCAGATTATCCATTTTTTCTTTTCCGCACAAATGGACAATCTGAAAATCATTCAAAAGTTCCGGCAATGCATCCCTGACGGCCTGATTGATCGCCGCAGAGCCGAGACTTCCGCCGATCACCATGATAACGGGTTTGGACGAATCAAATCCACACAGCTTGTAGGCCGCTTCCTTCTGTCCTTTCATCAGTTCTTCTCTGATCGGGGAACCTGTAAGGATTGCTTTCTCTGCAGGCAGAAGTTTAAACGTCTCCGGGAAATTACAGCACACTTTTTTGGCTACCGGAATACAGAGTTTATTGGCCAGTCCCGGCGTCATATCCGATTCATGCACAATGCAGGGAATGCCTAAAGAGCCCGCAGCCCTGATAACCGGTACGCTGACAAAACCGCCCTTGGAAAAAACGACGTCCGGTTTGATCTCTTTCAGGTACTTTCTCGCTTCCGCCATACCTTTTAATACCCGGAAAGGATCTGAAAAATTCTTGGGGTCAAAATACCTGCGGAACTTTCCGGTTGATATTCCATAATACGGGATATCAAAATCTTCAATCAGTTTTTTTTCTATGCCATCATAGGAACCCATATAGATGATCTCATAGCCTGCCTCTTTTAACTTCGGCATCAACGCAATATTGGGCGTTACATGTCCGGCTGTACCTCCGCCGGTCAATACGATTTTTTTATTCATACGAGAGAAACCCCCTGCAAATAGATTCTGTCATTTTTATGCAGTCTGCCGCCTGTTTAGTTGGCGCCTGCTGCAATCTTCTCTAATGCACAGGCAAGCTGATCCGGACAGGACGTCGCTTTAAAACCACATTTTATCCCTTTTAATTTCTGAATCGCATCTTCGGTCTTCATCCCGGTAACAAGACTGGAAATTCCCTGTAAATTGCCATTGCATCCGCCTGTAAAAGCAACATGTTTGATAACGCCATCTTCTACTTCGATATCAATTGCATTGGAGCATACCCCCTGCGGTTTATAGATCATAACAATATCCTCCTCTATATTTATTTCCTGAAATTTATATCGTAAACGATTACGCAATGGTTGGAACCATTGTTCCCACTATATCATAATTTTATAACACTTTCCAGTCCTTACCGACAGAATTCCGCAAAAAAAGGACGAAATTTGTTGATGCCTTACCGGCTCCGGATGATTGAGATTCTCATTTTTGATGCTTATAATGAAGATACATTATAAAACGATTTTGTATATTATTTTAAAAAAGGAAGTGTTTTGTTATGCTGCAGATTTTATTCAAACATCCTGAATTTATGATCACCGTACTGGTTTTGTTATCTTTAAGTATCATATGCCAGATCAGCATGGGTGTGCTTTGCCATAAGCTGATATGGGAAACGGAAAATATGTCCTCTACCGGCAATAAATCTTTGCAGCAGTTGAAGCTGAAATTTTCAAGCTGCTGTAAACTGCATGAAGGCATGTCCAATATTTCCATTTTCGTAGACAAGTATATCAATCAGCTCAAAATATACGGCCTCTCTTTATCTACCTTAAAGCACCTCTCCGGACAGCTTGTGCTCTTATCCGTTCTGATCGCGGGAATTGCTGCCTGTAAAGGGATCGTTACAGGAGAATCGATCATTTACATCGTACCATATTATATTATCAGTTTTCTGGGACTATACTGCTATTTCGCAATTTCCTCGCTCGTTGATATCTCTTCCAAGGCAAAGATCCTGCGCACGAACCTGATCGATTATCTTGAAAATCATCTCGCAAACCGTCTGGAACAGACGGCTCTTGACCTGAAGCTTGTGCAGGGTGAGAATGATGAGGCGAAAGGCCCGGAGAAAGAAGCCGCGGCAGAAAACAAAGCAGAAAATGTCCTCTCTCATGCCGAAGCGCAGGAACTGGAATCATTACTCAAAGAATTTCTGGTATAACACGAATATATCCCCATGTGCAGTACACTCCCCCACATTCTGCAAAAAGCCGGATAAAACTGATGGCTGAGCCATAACAGTTATCCGGCTTACAAACTATATTATCTTATATCTCGATCAATTCATACGTATCGCTGCCGATACCGATCTTAACGGCATGTTCAATGCCGGTCTTCCAATTCGTCGTCGGTGCGGAATCACAGAAATGATCTCCGTGCGTATGCGGCATACGGTCCAACTGGCTGTTGGCAATGACAGGCTGCCTGTTTACGGCATCCGCGCAGGCAAGGTCAAGCGCTACCGGGTCAAAAGATGCAAACATTCCCACGTCGGGCACGATCGGAATATCATTTTCCGCATGACAGTCACAGTTCGGAGAAACATCCACGACCAGATTGATGTGGAAGCCCGGTCTGCCCTGTAAAACTGCCTTGCTGTATTCTGCGATCTTTCTGTTGAGAATATCGTTGCTCTCGTCTCCTGCTGCCGCTACGGCATCAGCCGGACAAACCCCGATACAGCGGCCGCATCCAACGCACTTATCATGATCGATAGCCGCTTTTTTATTGGTAATGGACGGCGCGTCATGCGCGCAGATCTTGATACATCTTCCGCAGCCGATACAACGGTCGGTCTTGACAAACGGTTTGCCGGCGCTGTGCATTTCCATCTTTCCGGCCCGGGAACCACAGCCCATTCCCAGATTTTTCAGAGCGCCTCCGAAACCTGTCGCTTCATGTCCTTTAAAGTGATTCAGCGTAACAATAATATCCGCATCCATAATGGCCTGTCCGATCTTCGCTTCTTTTATGTATTCTCCGCCCTCTACCGGCACAAGCGCTTCATCCGTTCCTTTAAGACCGTCCGCAATAATCACATGCGCGTCCGTAGAAAAAGGTGAGAATCCGTTCTTATAAGCAGCGTCCAAATGATCCAGCGCATTCTTTCTGCCGCCGACATAAAGCGTATTACAGTCTGTCAGAAAGGGTTTTCCACCAAGTTCTTTGATCACCTTTACAACGACCGCCGCATAATTGGGCCTTAAATACGCCAGATTCCCCGGTTCTCCGAAGTGGATCTTGATCGCCGTATATTTGTTGTCAAAGTCAATATTTCCGATACCTGCCGTTTTGATCAGACGTTCCAGTTTCTGCGGAAGATTTTCCGTAAATGAAGTTCGTAAATCCGTGTAAAATACTTTTGCTTTTTCCATGTCCTTCTCCTCCCTCAAGAAAACCGCTCCCTGTGGTACAGAAAGCGGCATTGTTTTTTGTCGAAGCTGTTAGAACCGAATATCTTTATAAACAACCCCACAGCTTCTTTTTAAATATTAATTATCTATATGATACATACAGCATATCATTTATATATGTCCAAAATATGTCATATTTCTAAAAGATTTATAAAAAGTTCCCCTTCCTATTGCAGGATCGTTTTCTCAAGAACGTCGATGGCCCGTTCATTTTCTTCCAGACAGTATGCAATGATTTCTTTTTCTTCCTGCTCCGCAACGATCGATGTATCCGCCCCCAGCTGTACGAAACAGATATAATCTTCTATCGTTTCCATGCGGGAAGCCTGTGCTTTGCTGTAATTGCCCGGATACTGCCTGTTATTTTCAATAAGTTTGCTCCGGTACGCTTCAAGCGCCTGTTCCACAGCGCCGACATAATCTTCCTTGGCGTGGATAATGATCATCGTATCGATTCCTGTCTCCGCATCATGCTCTTCTGCAAGAAATTCCACATACATATCCTGCGAGATGCCCGTTTTTTCTAACAGCTCTTCTTCCGATAAAGTTACTTCCGGCCAGTAATGATCGCCCATTTCAGCCTTGACAAGATCCCTTAATTTTGACATCGTCGGAAATGTCCGTTTGGACTGTTCCCTGTTCCCGTTTTCCACATGAACGCTTCCCGCTTCTACATCGTATGCATCCGCTTCCGTTCCGGTACCTTGTCCGTTATCCACCAGTTCATCAAGCGGTGCACTTTCTCCGCATCCTGTCAGCATACATAAAATCATTCCCGTTGTAAACACTATAGACATTACTTTTTTCGGCATGGCTTTTCGCCCCTTTCACTTTTTACTTGATTGATATTGACTGTCAGCTTTATATTATCCATTGTAACCCTTTTATGAATTTGGTATACTATACCATATTTGAATCTTGCAAAAATTGGAGCCGTTATGTTATTTAATTCATTTTTATTCATTTTTATATTTTTACCGCTTACCCTTGCAGGCTGGTACGGACTGAATCATTATAAGCGCTGCGAACTGGCCAAAGTGTTTCTGGCCGGGATGTCTTTATGGTTTTACGGGTATTTTAACTTTTATTATCTGGCTATTATTCTGGTCAGTATTGCCGTAAATTATTTATTGAGTTACGCGCTTACTTTTGCAGACTCCAAACGTGCAAAACATGCGGGCCTGTTTGCAGGCATTGTATTTAACTTAGGTCTGCTTTTTTATTTTAAATATTATGATTTCTTTGTGGAAAATCTGAACCACGCTTTCCACACGGATTTTACGTTAAAGCATATATTGCTGCCGCTCGGCATCAGCTTTTTTACGTTCCAGCAGTTATCGTTTATCATAGACCGCGGCAGGGGACGCGCCGAACACTATTCGTTTATCAACTATATTACTTTCGTTACGTTTTTCCCGCAGCTGATCGCCGGACCGATCGTTTTGTATAAAGAAATGATCCCTCAGTTTGAAGATACGTCCAACCGCCGGTTCCGGGCCGATAACTTTTCACGGGGTATCGTTTTATTCGTTCTCGGACTGGCCAAAAAAGTGCTTCTGGCTGATGTACTGGCTCTCGCCGTCAACTACGGCTTCGCACAGACATTCAGTCTGGACACGCCTTCGACGCTTCTGGTCATTCTGGCTTATACATTTGAAATCTATTTTGATTTCAGCGGATATTCCGATATGGCGATGGGACTTGGACGTATGTTCAATATTATTCTGCCCGTCAATTTCAATTCGCCCTACCGTGCATGTTCCGTGAAAGAATTATGGCAGAGATGGCACATTACGCTATCGCGCTTTTTTATTACGTATGTGTATATCCCGCTTGGCGGCAGCAGAAAAGGGAAACTGTGGACGGTCGTTAATACGATTATTGTCTTTTTCCTCAGCGGACTCTGGCACGGAGCGGCATGGACATATGTAGCCTGGGGTACGATGCAGGGGCTTCTCGTTGTTTGGGACAATCTCGGCATTATCGGCATCAGGGGACACGAAGAAAAACACCCCTCCAGATTCCATATTCCCGCCTGGCTTGGCTGGATCTGCACTTTTACGTTTTTCAATCTGTCCCTGTTCTTCTTCCGCAGTGAAAGTATGGCGGGGGCACTGCAGATGTTTAAGAATCTTTTTTCTTTCCGCTATACCGGTAAAATGTTTGAAGTGGCGGAAACACTTGATATTCCCGAATTTTACGTGATAAAGGAAGCGCTCGCTATTGTGGCTCCCTCTTATACGGGATATGCTTTCCTTGCGCTCCTTATCTGCTATCTTGCATTTTCATTTTTCCTGATCACCAGGAAGAATGCTTTAACCATCGCAGAAAACGGTGAACTGTCTTCTAGAAAAAGCTGGGGCATCGCTGTCGTATTTGTATGGTGCGTTATTTCCCTCTCGCAGGTAAGCACATTTTTATACTTCAACTTCTAGGCATACATGATTCAGAAAGGGTAAACTGACAACATGGAACAAAAATTCATAAAATCTTTTTTCATACGAAGTATTATCCTGTTAGCGGCCGTCATTGCCGTTATCGTTGTATTTGATCCTTTTTACCAGTATCATAAACCGCTGCCCGGCTTAAAAAGCGTGTTAACGGACAAGGAATACCAGTGTGTGGGAACGCTTCGCAATTTTGATTACAACGCTCTGATCGTCGGCTCCTCCGTCTGCGAAAATTACAACAACCGCTGGTTCGACGAGGGATTCTCCTGCCAGACGATCAAAGCCATCCGCTCTTACGGCGCAACGGCAGACTTGTGCTTTTTGCTGGATATCGCTTATCAGAACAGAGATTTGAAATATGTTTTCTATAACATCGATCCTTCGTCTCTTTCCGCAGATACGACGACAACATATGAATCTACCGGCTGTCCCATGTATCTGTACGATACCAGTTATCTCAACGACTACTCTTATGTGCTGAACAAAACGGTTTTACTGGAGAAAATCCCTTATATGCTGGCATTTTCCATGAAAAGCGACTATGATGAAGGTAATTCCTATAACTGGGCACAATGGAAATTTTTCAGTGCGGAGCTGGCTATGGGAATGTACAACCGCCTTTCCTCCGTGAAGCCGATGTACGAACAGACTTATTACGAAGACAAACTGGCCGGAAACCTGGCTTTGTTGACTAATCAGGTCAATTCTCATCCCGAAACGACTTTCAAGTTCTTTTTCCCGCCCTATTCCATGCTCTGGTGGGATAATATTTACAGAAGCGGAGAGCGGGATGCGTACCTGTATAATGAAAAGCAGGCGATTGCCGCCCTGCTTGCCTACGACAATGTAGAAATTTACTATTACCAGGACGAAGAAGATATTATTACCGATCTGGATAATTATATGGACATGATCCATTTCTCTAAGGAAATCAATGAACTGATCTGCAATAAAATGATCGCAGGGGAAGGACGTCTGACGAAAGAAAATTATGAAGCCAGGCTGCAAAATATGTACGACCTTTCGGAACGCATTGTAAACGAATATATTTTGGAGTATTACAGTAAATAGAAGGATAAAACAAACGGCTGCAAAAGGGAAAAATACAGGAGGAAACACATATGAAACTGATCTCATGGAACGTAAACGGATTGAGAGCCTGCATGGGCAAAGGCTTTTTAGAATTTTTTCAAAAAGAGGACGCCGACATTTTCTGCTTACAGGAAACCAAACTGCAGGAGGGCCAGATCGAACTTGACCTGCCGGGTTATCATCAATATTGGAACTATGCCGAGAAAAAGGGATATTCCGGTACGGCTGTTTTTACGAAGGAAGAGCCTCTTGGCGTCTCCTATGGACTCGGCATAGAGGAACATGATCATGAGGGCCGCGTAATTACTCTGGAATTCCCTTTCTTTTACCTGATCACCGTATATACGCCCAATTCCCAGGACGGTCTTGCCAGACTCGATTACCGCATACGCTGGGAAAATGATTTTCTTGCCTATATCAAGAAACTGGAAGAGAAAAAGCCTGTCATTTTCTGCGGCGACTTAAATGTGGCGCATAAGGAGATTGATCTGAAAAATCCCAAGACCAACCGCAAAAATGCCGGATTTACCGATGAAGAAAGAGCCAGATTTACAGCGATCACGCAGTCCGGACTCATCGACACATTCCGCCACTTCTACCCCGATCTGGAGGGAGCCTATTCCTGGTGGTCCTATCGTTTTCATGCCAGAGAAAAGAATGCCGGATGGCGCATCGATTATTTCGTTGTCTCCGAATCTTTAAAAGACGATCTGCAGGATGCGCTCATTTATAAAGATATCTTGGGTTCCGACCATTGTCCTGTCGGTCTGCTGCTTAAGGCAGAAAGTTAAAATCAGATGAGAACTTTACCAGCTATCAAGGAAATGGCAGCAATTATGAAACGAAACTACACCATAGGAATCCTGATCATCGTTTTTTCGATTTTCTTTCTGGGTTTTTATAAACTGGCACAATTTCAGACAAACTACACCGAAGCCGTACAAACCGGAACGATTGGCAGTCCCGAAGCAGACATTCCTCACGTAACCGTAGCAGGACACGATATTACCCTGTGGCTCCGGGATGGCACATACTACGCTTTCCTGCCATCCGCCTGCAAAGACGCCGGTCTTGATGTGGAGATCCCGGAAGGAATTGATCCTTCCACTATTACATGGATGTATTCGGAAAACCTTCCGGCCGTATTTATCGACACGGAATCAGGATCGGCGGAACAGATCAATACTGACAAAAATATAAGGGAACCCGGTCATATTTCCGTGCTGGAAGCTGATGGCAGCAATAATTTCCAACTGCCGCTCACTTATATAAAGGGCCGGGGAAACACCTCCTTTACGGAATTTGACAAAAAACCGTACCAGATCAAACTGGCGGACTCTGCCCCTTTCCTTGGCATGGACGCCGCGAAAAAATGGATCTTTACCGCCAATGCATCCGATCCGACGCTTGTTCGCAACGCATTATCCCAGAATCTCGCCGGACACCTCGGACTGCCGCAGTCTAATGAGGGCGTCTTTGTCGATCTTTACCTCAACGGCGAATATGCCGGCAACTATTACGTCACGGAAAAAATAGAAGTCAGGAATACAAGACTCCATATTACGGATCTGGAAAAAGCTACAGAGATTGCAAATAATACCACGGATTTAAGTCAGTATGAGACGGCCTGGACGGATACGACCAAAGCTAAACAGATACCCGAAGATCCGGAGGATATTACCGGCGGATATTTGATCGAACGGGATTTTGACGACAGATTTCTAAAAGAAGTAGAGATCAACGAAAGCTATTTTATTACGGATGCAAACGAATGTTTTATACTCCGTTCTCCCGAATATGCTTCCGCAGCTCAGACCGCCTATATCGATAATTATGTTCAAAGCGTGGAAAACGCTGTTTTATCTCCTGACGGGATCGATCCTGTCAGCGGGAAATATTACGCTGAATTAATCGACGTGGATTCTTTTGTACGTAAATATCTGTTAGAGGAAATTACCGCCAATTATGATGGCGGTGTGGCAAGTTCTTATTTCTATAAAGATATATCGTCCAAAAGCGACAAATTATATGCCGGTCCCGGCTGGGATTACGACGTAACATGGGGCAGCTCTCCGGCCTATCTTGGCTACGTCTCTTCATCCCCCAATAAGCTGAGCCGTCTGGCCGATCATAAAGACGCTTCTGTCTGGTTTACCGCGTTGTATGCGAAACCGGATTTTTACGAAAAAATAATTGCCTGCTACCGGGATGAGATCAGCGCCTACCTACAGGTTATGGCCGACGAAGTTCTTCCGCTGCTTGCCGAAACGACTGCTGCGTCCGCCGCTATGGACCGCGTCCGCTGGGATGCGCAGTATATCGCCAACGAAGCGGAAGAAGACAGAGAAACCGCTCTGGCTTTTCTTTCGGATTATATCGTTATGCGCAAAGCCTTTTTGGATAAAGCATGGATCGAGCAGATTCCGGTGCAGAGAGCGGCCTTTTATATGGACGTAGAGATCTATGACACGATCTATGTCTTCCGCGGAGAACCCTTACCGCCTCTTCCTGACGTTAACATAGATTTTGCCACGTTTCTTGGCTGGACATTGGCGGATGGCTCTACGCCGGACCTCTCCGCTCCCGTCTACACGGACATGACTTTTCAGGCGATCCTGCAATACTGACCGCCTAACTTAGACTGCCATACCGAAAATATGCTTTTATCACGCAATATACCGCTATCACTGCTGCCGCACCAACCGGCAGCAGCCATATATCATAGATATCGAAAATAAACTGATAAGGCACCATAAAAACGGGCGCAATCGATAAATACCTGGCCGTATACGAATTTTCAATGAACATAGCGACCAACACCGGTACACCGTAACAAACAGCCGCCGTCACTACCGCATGAAAAGAACTTTTGAAATAAGCGGAAACGCAGATTGTCACGGCACACAACGTCATCATTCCGCAAAAACTAAGTCCCACGATCAGCGTGATATAATGCCGCAGCGGCAGCATCATTTCCGGCGTAAGCAGTCCGTAGTCCAAAACAATACCGCTATAGCACATAAGACCATCCAAACCGTAAATCATACCGCACCCTGCCAGAACGGACAGCAGAATACCGGCCCAGACTGCGGCCGCTATTGTAAAAGCCGCGGCAATTTTTGCAGCGGTATCTTTCGTCCTGCCCTCGTATGCAGTAAACAGTAACGGCAGCATATTGACCTGTCCTTCCCCTGCAAAAACGGTTGAAATACTGAAGATAACTAAAATACTGCCAAGTACCATCCCGATCGCCAATATTTCCCAGAATACGCTCCATCCACGATAATATTTTAGTTCGGTTTCTCTACCGCATGCAGCCTTTGCTTCCCCCAGTTCCGAGTACGCGATAGGATAAACGTATTCCGGTACTTTATAATCATTCCAATCATAAATATAGCCATCCGATAAATAATTCATCACGAACTGATTCAGAAAATTCCTGTCCCGGAAATATCCCCATCCTTCTTCTACCTTGTGCGGCAATCCATATTCGGACACAATCTGTTCCACTTTTTCATCCGTCAATACGCCTTTATAGTCATCTGTGATCTCTCTGTCCTTTTGAATCGCCGCATACCCTTCGTAAGTAATGCCATCAACCGTTGACCTCTCATCCGCGACCTCTACCGCTAAAAAAAGCATCATGATCATAAAGATACAGACCGCTCCGATACTAAAAACTTTTTTATGATAAATCTTATAAAGTTCCATTTTATACAAACGCATTTTAACAACTCTCCTTTCTTACGCCAGGCCCTCACGCCGAAACTCAAATCTATACAGAAAATACCTGTATCTCCGGTATTTTCAGACACAGAGCTTCAAAGTCCATCCATGCTATCCGGCCTGTTTCTGATAGCTTCTATAAGCGGATACCGCACAGTACGCAAACGCCGATAATGCGATTCCGCCAATGACGTACCGAATCTGGTATATATCAATAAAAGTACCGTATTGGATCAGGTAAAACGGTGTGGCATATAGAAGATACCACAGCAATGATGTAATAATGCGTACTATCCCTCCAAAACCCCTTGAAAAAATGAGCAGCCATATCAGTATCGGCGCCGCAAAATAAAGCGCCGCACTTACTACCGCATGAAAAACACTGCGAAAGCGGGCAGAAATACAGAGTGTAACCGCACAAAGAAGCAGTATGCCGAGCAAAGAAAATAACAAAACAGTAATGACAAACGACCCCACTCTCTGCATCGTCACTGTTCGATTAGTATTCAAAAACACAATCTTTGTCGTCCCGATCATACAGTCCAAACCACCAAAACCATAAACCAGTCCGCATAATACCAGACCCATAATCACAATCATGCACCATACACCCGCCGCAACGGTAAAAGCCGCTGCATATTTTGCCGTGATATCTTTGCTTCTGCCCTCTTTTGTTGTAAAAATCACCGAAAGCATTTTCGTCTGTCCCTCTCCCGCGAAAATGCCTGCCAGACTAAATACGATCAGGATCCCGCCAAGTATCATTCCAACCTGGATAAACTGCAGGAAAACATTCCACCCGTTGCTGTATTCTAAAATAATTTCTCTCCCGCTCTTTTGACTGGCTTCTCCCAGCAGCGTCTCCCCGATCGGATAAGTACGGGATGCCACCTTTATATCATCAAAATCTCGAAAATATCCGTCCGATAAGTATTCAACGACCCACGCATTTAAGAAATTGGCATCCCGAAAACCGCCGTAGTCCTGTATCACTTTCTGCGGAAAACCGTATTTTTCTATGATATCATTCACTTTATCATCCGTAAGCACACCCTCAAACTCTTCCGTAATCCTTCTGTTGACCTTTATCCCCTCATATCCCTGATAAGTAATGCCATCTACGTATGCCCATTCCTCCGAGACCCATACCGTGAAAAAGAACAACATAATTCCGATCACACAGGCTGATCCGATGACAAATATTTTTCTATGACACAGTTTATACAGCTCCGCCTTATAAAGCCTCATCCTGCTTCCCCCTTTTCTCCGCCGGCAGATCTCCGTTAATGATTTTGGATACAATACAAATAAGTATCTTCCAATGTAACTTCCTGTCTTTTTGCTTCCGCCGTCGGCTTTTCCTTAGAAACGATACGCAGCTCCACCTGTTCTCCCTGATTTTTCAGATTGCTCACAATATATTTTTCATTTAATCTGTCGGCTTCTTTTTCCGATACGAGACACTTCCATACGCAGTCCTTTACTTCCTCCGAGATCTCTGCTTCCGTTCCTGTCCGTATCATCCTGCCGTTTTTCATGATCATGATACGGTCCGCAATATACTCCACATCCGAAACGATATGCGTAGACAGAATAACAATCCTGTTTTTACCGAGAGAACTGATGATATTCCGAAACCGCACCCTCTCTTTGGGATCCAGGCCGGACGTCGGCTCATCCAGAACCAGAATCTCAGGGTCATTCAAAAGCGCCTGTGCAATCCCGATCCTTCGGATCATACCGCCGGAAAAAGTTTTTAACTTCTTGTTTTTGACTGCCATAAGGTCCACCAGTTCCAGTAATTCGTCGATCCGGTTTCTGGCATAATCCTCCGGCATGGCCTTTAGAGCCGCCATATAATGCAGGAAACGGTGTGCCGTAAAGTCTTCATAATACCCGAAATCCTGCGGCAGATAACCAAGCAGGCTCCGGTACGCGCCGCCCATCTGCCGAATCTCCATACTGTCGCATAGGATGCTTCCCTGTGTCGGTTCCAAGATACCGCAGATCATTCTCATAAGCGTCGTTTTCCCGGCTCCGTTTTCTCCAAGCAAACCGTATACGCCGTGCTCTATGCGCAGATTCAGACTCTGGACTGCAATTTTTTCCTTAAATCTTTTCTGAAGATCGATCAGTTCTAATTCGTGCATATTATTTCACCCCTCTTAATTCCCATAAACAACATTTTTATCTGTATTCCCAGGATCAGCGATCCTACGGCAAATGCGGCTCCCCATACGGTAAGCGCCGACATGGTATACAGACCCGGTTTAGATGCCAGAAACAAATAGAACACAATCAAAAAGGCGCCGGTCATCCCGAGCAGATACCGGTTCTTTCTTCCCGCTTCCGAAAGCAGCACCCCCAGGCCGCAGCACTGCGCTGCCACAAGCGGCACAAACAGGTATAAGCCGGTCTGTATAAAATTTATTTTCCATCCGTTTCCTACAAACAGTATGACAAGACATAATACCGTGAGATTCATAATTCCCGCCAGAAACATCTGAAGCGCTACAATCTGTCTCACATTGAAAAAACAGCTCTCACTCAGTTCCGCCATACCGGGATAAAATACATGCCCGATCTGTGCTGTCGAGACAATGCCCAAAACACCGGCCGACACCATAAGGACAGTCACGATATCTTCTCTCCCGGCACCCCTTTTATACAGCCATACAGCCATCAGGGAAAGAATCAGACAAAGCAGTATGTGAACGCCTGCTGCCGACTTATCCATATATCGGATCTGGTTTAGAAAAATCTGTCTTCTGCCGTTTATTGCGCTTATTTTTTTACCGGCAGTATATCCCTGCAATATCTGCATCGTTTCTGATTTCCGCTGCTCGTCGATCACGATCGCCCGGTCGCCTGCGCGAAATCTTTCCTGTATTTCCATCCTGCCATAATTACCGTCTTTCACTTTCTTCCTCCATGATCTTCCTTAATTTTTGAATGCCCAGATGATAACGCGACTTTACCGTCGAAAGATTGCATCCAAGTATTCCTGCAATTTCCGCAAATTTAAACTCTTCATAAATTCTTAAAATGACTACCTCTCTTTGCTGTGCCGGAATATCTAAAAGCGCCTTTCTGAAGTAAATGCTGTCTTCTACGAATGCCAGCCGGGGATCTTCTTTGCCCGTCTCCTCAATCTCCTCAGACCATGCTTCCTCTTTCCTATGTCTGAAATAATCGTGGCACAGATTGCGCGCGATCGTTAACAGATATCCTTTCAGATTTCTGTACCGGTAAGAATCCACATACCTGATAAATTTGATAAATACTTCCTGCACGATATCATAGGAATCGCTCTCATGCCCCGTCAGATAAAGACAGAACCGGTAAAGCTCATCATAGTATTTATTGATAATACTGTTCAGGGCTTCTTTATCTCCTCTATGCACTTTTCGTATCAGTTCTTTATCCGTCACTTGTATCTTTTCCTTTTCGTAAAACGTCTTACACTTATATAACGCTTTTCATTCTAAAAAAGTTTAAAAAAACAGTCAAATCATAAAATAGTGTAACCGATTTTATGATTTGACTGATCAAAACAATCCTTTTTGATGATTTAAGATCCGCTCTTATATCTTTAATCCTGTTCTTTAATAAATTCTTTAAAGAAATCGCATTCCTCGTTATTGCACACCCTGGCATCTGCGGACCGCACGTCGCAGTGGAATACATGCCCCAGTTTATTTTCGCAGTCCCCGTACAACCGGTACATAAACGGCACGTCACAGGACGAAAGCTTTGCTGCCATGGGAATTGCATAGTCTTTTAAAAAGTCACCGGTCGATGTCATAAGGAAGACCGGCGGATAATCCTTCGTCACATGTTCCGCCACATTGATCAGCTCATGCTCCTTCGGACTCCCCTGTTCCGGCAAAAGATCCTCCATAAGAAGTTTCGTCTGCTCGTCGGAGAAAACTCCATCGTGACTGATCTCATACTTTCCGCAATTAAGCGCTACCGCTGTCGGTACAAACCCTTCCGGTACCTGAAACGGATATTTTGAAGCATATTCCCTATTCGTACATATAGAAGTATAGAGTCCGAGATTATGTGCTCCCGCCGAATCACCAACCGCAAAAACATGTTTTATGTCAAACCCGTATTCTGACGCATGCTGCAGCACCCATGTAAAAACAAGATTCGTATCTTCCAAAGAAGACGGAAATTTAAACTCCGGCGCCAGACGGTATGTATAATTGACAACGGCAAATCCTCTCTGTGCCAGATCCATACAATAGTACTGATAACATTCTTTATCCCCGTATACCCAGCCGCCTCCATGAACACTGACGATAACAGGCAGTTTCTTCCCCTCCTCTGCCTTTGGGCGGTACACATCCAGAATCTGCCATTCGGCATCCTGTCCATATACAATATCATCATAACGGACAATATCTTCCGGTGTTGTCAGTCCGGCATCTCTTATATCATCGCTTTTTTTGAAATTTTCCCGAAACAGATCGCTTATCTTTGACATTTCAATGCCCTCCCTGAATTTTTATATAGATTGTTCCAGATCCTGTGCCAGTATATAAATACTTTCCAGGATTTTTCTCGTATTCGTCATATCATTGACCGTCGCTTCAAACGTTTTTAACCCTTCCGTAGAAGAAGCCGCAACTTCCTCACTCGTGGCGGAAAGCTGAGAAATATTATCGGAAATTGTTGTAGTGGATGCCAGAATGCCTTCAATGATCCCTTCTACGTTTCTGATATTATCTGCAAGCTCTGAAACTTCTTCACTCACTCTTTCAAACTTTTCTCTCGTATCTTCGATCATCCGGTTCTGTTTGGAAACGGACGCTACGGAAATCTCTATACTTTCATTGGCCTGCTTCGTATCTTCGTTAAGCTCTCCGATAATATGCGTGATATTGTTGGAAGCCGCCTTTGTCTGTTCCGATAACTGCCTGATCTCTTCCGCAACTACCGCGAAACCTTTACCGGCTTCTCCGGCCCTTGCCGCTTCAATCGAAGCATTTAACGCCAACAGATTTGTCTGATTGGAAATACTTAAAATAGAACCTACAAAACTCTGCACTTCCCCTACTTTTGCGGTAAGATTTTCGATCACCCTGACCGTTGTACCGCTTTCTTTTTCAACCTGCTCGGACTGCTCCTTCAGTTCTCTCACAACACGGGAACCTTCGCTTACCACTTCGCCTGTACTTTGCGAGACCTCAAGCATCCGCTTTGTTCCTTCTTCCGCTTTATCCATATTGTCCTGAATATCCGTACACATGACAGCCTGATTCTGAATTGCATCCGCAGTGCTTTCCGTCGCATCCACAATATTGCTCATGGCGCTGTTGCTTATCTCCAGACTGGTATTCAGATTATCCAGCATAGACATTGCATTGTCAAAATGCTGCGCAATATTTTCTGCGACAAGTGCCATCTTCTTATTGCTTTCTTCCTGTTTCTTGGCCGCTTCACGGATGTTATCCATGTTTTCCCCGTTGAAACGGATCAGCAGCGTAACGACACGGGCCGACCCGAAAGCCACCAGAATCAAAATAATCAACCCGAGTACCAGATCTGACAGACCGGCTCTGTCCGGACTCATGAACGACATGATAAGACGAATCAGCGTCACGGTTATCGTTACCGTATTTCCGCCGATAATAAGCCTTATATTCAAAAAAGCGATTGAAGCAAACAAAATCGGAAACGCATATGTCCATGTATTGACCGACGTACCGACAAGACTGACTACTGCATACACAATCGCATAGCACGACATCATGACTACACCGCACCGCTTCGTCTCTTTGCCAGTCACGAACACAATGGTCGAAACGATCATCCCCGTTACGGCTGCTGCAAGCTGGATCCATGTCCGAAACGTAGCGCTGCCGGTACCTGCCCACATGACCATGGAAATGACGATATACCCAAGGATCACCATAACCACCGGAAAAACGGCACCGCTTGCTCTTTTATACTGTTGCTCTGTCATATATATCCCCCCCATCAAGACAATTTACAACCTTCTTTTTTATTATAGTCCTTCTTTTCCATCTGTTCAAATCATTTATTCGTTATTTACAGTTTTTTTTCTTTATTGCAATATAATAATCTTTTATTGTTTTTCAATAAATATTTGTTGACATTCGAAAATGCCTATGTTATATTATGGAAAATGAAACACCAAATCCTTATCGCGGCCCGATAACAGGTCATGGTGTGCTAAAGGAGGATTTTCCATGAAAGACAGACTTACGCTGTATACCAAATATCTGCTTGACTTCATGTTTTATTCAGGCATTGCGGTCATTCTTACGCTGCCGCTCAGCATTTGGTTTTACGGAAAGATCAATTCTTATTTCAGAAACAATTATTATTCCCTGCTCGTTGTTTTTTCCCTGTCAGGGGTATTTGCCGCTTTGATCATCCGCGAACTGCGGAAAATGTTCCGCACGGTATTAAACAACGACTGCTTTATCCCGGAAAATGTAAAAAGTCTGGAAAAAATGAGCACTTACAGTTTTTTCATTGCAGTGATCACGGCATGCCGGCTGTTTATCTATATAACGCCCGCCGTTTTTGTGATCATTCTGGTCTTCGTGATCGCCGGACTGTTCAGTAAAGTACTGGCACAGGTATTTGATAAAGCGGTAGCATATAAGCAGGAAAATGATCTGACTATTTAAGAACACGGCATATCGTTAACTAACCGTATGACAATCTCCAAATACGGACCAACAGGCCGAGAAAGGAGCATATTTTACAAATGGCAATTATTATTAATCTGGACGTGATCATGGCAATGCGCAAAAAAAGTCTGACGGAACTGGCAGGTGAGGTGGACATTACCCTGGCAAATCTTTCCATTCTGAAAAACAATAAGGCCAAAGCCATCCGTTTTTCCACGCTGGAGGCAATCTGCAGGGCCCTGAACTGCCAGCCTGGCGATATTATTCAATATACGCCGGATGATGAATCTTGAAAGGAGACATTTCTATGAATACAATCAACAACACTGGTAACCGCTGTTTTCCGGAAACGAAAACACCTGAGAAAAAAGAAACTATTCTTACGAAACAAATGAAAAGCCAATTTTCTTTCTTTGGTCCGGCCAGTATGATCTATGCGCTTTTCTATGCATTCTGTCTATATAAGAATGCTTCCGGGATTACCTACCCTTTTTTCGCCGCAGGAACCCTTTGCTATTTTTTCTTATCTATGAAAAGGTTAGGGGTTCCATACAAAAAAGACAGTCTTTTTTACGTGATCAGCATTCTGCTTCTGGGGATCTCTAACTGCTGTACCACTTCACCGCAGCTTTTGTTTATGAATAAAACCGGCATTTTCCTTTTGTCATTCGTACTCTTTCTGCATACTGTCTACTATGATGCCGGATGGGATTTTCCGAAATACATCGGCGCCATTGTACAGACGACTGCCGGTCTGATCACCTGCCTTTTTTCACCCCTGATGGACCTGACTTCTTTTTTTGATGCCCAAAAACAGAGAAAAAGCGACAAAAATAGTCCTATTGGCTTTATTTTGATCGGGATTGCCATCTCCATACCGATTCTTACCGTTATTGTTGTATTACTGGGAAGTGCAGACGTTGTTTTTAGAAATATGATAGACCGCATATTATTTTCCTGGGATTTCTCATTTTTGTCATTTTTCAGGATATGCCTTTTGATTACAGTGGTTTTTCTGGCATCCTACGCGCTTCTCTCCGCTCTGTGCATGAAAAAGGTAAAAGAAGAAGTGACGGATCATAAAATATGGGAACCTCTTATTGCCATTACCGTTACGGGAATGTTGGCAATGGTATATCTGGTTTTCAGCCTGATCCAGATCATCTATCTGTTCATAGGAAATATGCGTCTACCCGATGGATATACGTATTCATCCTATGCCAGACAGGGTTTCTTCCAACTGCTCATAGTCTGTGTTTTAAATCTTCTCCTCGTCATATTCTGTCTGTCTTTTTTCAAAGAACATACGGGATTAAAGATCATTCTAACGGTAATCAGCGGATGCACGTTTATCATGATCATATCGAGCGCTCTTAGAATGTTTATGTATATCGCGAGATATAATCTGACCTTTTTAAGGGTTTTCGTATTGTGGTCGCTTGCGGTTATTTTTCTCCTGATGGCAGGTGTAACGGTATCGATCTATTTCCGGCGCTTTCCGCTGTTTTTCTACTGCGTGGCCGTGACGACGGTGTTTTACATCGGTCTGTCATTTGCCCGCCCGGACTACCTGATCGCCTCCTATAACCTTAACCCGGCTCACATGGAATATCTGGACGAATATGATCTTTATGATGCTGAAGGATACCTCTCACAGCTTTCGACGGATGCCGCACCTATACTTTTGAGCCGGGAGAAGAACCCTTATCTGGGTACAGAGGATGTAGCAGTGCCCAGAGTCAAAGATGATTTGAAATCCCGCAGATTCTATTATTACTATATGAATATCCTGCACAGAACGGAGGAAATGAATCTGCGGAATTTTAACTTTTCCATTTACATGGCCGGCAAAAGTGCGGGGTTATAACCTGCGCTTCAGACTGTAGACAAAGTCCCGCACTTTTGTGCGGGACTTTCTATAATAAATGCCGAGAAATTCAGCATTATTGCGACTTTTGAGGTGCTTTTCCGATATAATAAAAGTATCAAATCCGGGCAGGTATTTCTACTTATGATGACGCAGAATGCAGATAAAAAAATCCAGGAATGCATGGCGGATGTGGGTATTCGCAACCTTTCAGCGTATATGAGAAAAATGGCTCTTAATGGCTATGTGCTCGATGTTACCTTGTGCCAGTCAAAGAGAGCGTTTTCCTGTAAAAAGATTATGAGGATTTATGGGGGCACCCCAACAAGCATTTTTGCAAGGCGAAAATGGCGAGTGTATTGACATTCGCCCTGCCTGCCGTTTGTGCGTTCCTTGAAATGGCACGAAAAACGGAGGAATTTCCCTTACATCCCCTACGTTTCACGGTCTTTGCGAATACTCTCTGTGATGATTAACCTTTTTTCTTTTAAATTTCAAATTTAAGACCAGGGTAGTATTGACAAGTGAATAAGACTGTGGTAGTATATGAGCATATCCACTACTACAGTCTTAAAAAGGAGGTGTTACCAAATGGACATTAAGCTGTTTGCTTCTGAACTGAAAGTGATGTCCGTCCTTTGGCACGATGGTGACGTTCCCGCAAAACATATCGCCAAACTGCTGACCGAGGAATTGGGCTGGAATGTAAATACCACCTATACCCTGATTAAGCGTTGCATCAAAAAGGGGGCTATTGAACGCTCCGAACCCGGTTTCATGTGTCATGCGCTTGTGCCGCAGGCGAAAGTACAGGAGGCGGAAACAAACGAGCTGATTGACAGGGTATATGACGGCTCTGCCGACAAGCTGTTCGCGGCTTTGCTGGGACGAAAAAAATTGAGTGCCGAGCAAATCGAAAAGCTGAAACAGATTGTCGGGGATTTGGAATGAGGTGGTGCAAATGAGCCTGTTGCAAATGAGCTTTGCGGGAGCCGTGATGATTTTGGCAATCACCATTATACGTACTCTGGCAATCAGTTTGTTACCCAAAAAGACTTTCCTGGCACTCTGGGGAATAGCGGTTGCGCGGCTGTTGCTCCCGTTCTCCCTCCCATCCGTGTTCAGCGTGTATTCGCTGATAGGCAATCATACTTCCGGGACTGCCGCAACAAAAGTCCCGCAGATTGGCAAGGTATTGCCGATTGATACGATAGGGCAAATGACTGCTATGCCCGGCGATATTGGGAGTACCACAAGTACCGTTTCTATTTGGGGAGCCGTTTGGGCCGCTGGTACGCTGATCTGCGCTATGGTTTTTGCAATAGCGTATTGGAAGTGCCGACAGGAATTTCAAACTTCCCTGCCGGTAAAAAATGACTTCATCAAAAGCTGGCTGAATGCCCGCCAACTGAAACGTCCGATTTCCATTCGACAGTCCGGACGGTTTTCCACCCCGCTGACTTATGGCGTATTCCGTCCCGTGATTTTAATGCCCATATGCACCGACTGGGAAAATACAAAGGCGCTGCAATATGTTTTGGCGCATGAATATGTGCATATCCGGCGTTTTGACAGCATTACAAAATTGGTGTTGATTGCGGCGCTGTGTGTGCATTGGTTTAATCCCTTTGTTTGGGTGATGTATGTTCTTGCCAACCGGGACATTGAGCTGTCCTGTGACGAGGCAGTTGTCCGCCTTTTCGGGGAAACAACAAAGGCGGCCTATGCGCGGGTGCTGATCAGTATGGAAGAAACACGGAGCGGATTGAACCCATTGTGTAATAATTTCAGCAAGAATGCAATAGAAGAAAGGGTTACAGCAATTATGAAAATCAAAAAATCATCTATTTTCTCACTCGTCCTGGCCTCGGCATTGGTTGTCTGTGTGACGACAGCCTTTGCAACTTCGGCGGCGGCAAAAAATAACAATTCGATTTCCGTCCCCTCAATCATTTACAGAGATGATGCTGCTAGCAAAACGTCTGAATCTGCTTTTGGGGCCGAGGACGGCTATCAATCATTGTTAGCGTTAAAATCAGCAGATTACCTCAACCAGACTGTTGCCGATTTTGACAAGGCCCTTTTGGATTGGGGAAATCAACATCCGGAGGAACACGAGGATATTATCCAAAACGATATTGCAGCATATAGCTTTCCCGCATACCTCACAGCGGAGGAGAAGAACTTTTTGGCTTTAACCGTAAGAGCGTCAAATATTGAAAACGCAATATTAGTAAAGAGCGATTATGGCATTCCGGCGATTGATCCTGATTTGAGTTTTGAACTTGCAATAGAAAGCCAGGAAACTGACCCGCCCACATGGGCAAGTCTGATGTATGGTATTTCTTATCACCTTGATCCTCAAGCAGTCACAGTCGGAGAACGGGACACAGCACTTGCAAATGCAATCATCAATATTCAATCTTTTTGGTATGATACTGACCTCGAAACTCTTGCCGAAATGTCGTCTGACGAAGTGCTTTTCAAACTAAATACAATCGCAAATAACAATAGCACAAATGCCATACAGCTTTCGATTGTAGAGAATTATTATATATTTCAAGCATCCTCCATGTTTGAATAACCAAAAAATAAATATGAAATCTGCGTTCCTGGGCCTGTCGGTTAAACATTTCACATAATGGGATGGTACTTTACCCGACTATGGAGGCCATCAGGAGTGGCGGAGATTTAGAGAACATTGGACAATCCAAACCCTTTTATGGGAAAATGTTTCGGCGGCTGGTATCTATGCACCCGAACAAAATATAAGCAGGCTTGCGGCGGTTTTGAAATAACAAATTTCAAAGCCGCCGCTTTTTTTTGAAAAAACGGAAAACGGAGGGTGTATTAAAGTTGCCCATTTTTAAGGACACAGCGGTATCCGGGAGGTATCGTCATGTCCTTTTCTTATAGTTTGCTGTCAAAAAAAGCCCACCCCCTCCATTTCGATCTGTCCATTTCCGCCAATATCGAAATGTATTATGATTGTTATATCTGCCCCAACAATAAAGTGCTGACATACCGAACAACAAACAGGTATGGATACAGGGAGTATAAAAGCTGTGTAGGCTGTCGCACTAAGTAATTAGTGCACAGCTCCTTAACTGTAAGTTAAGCAATCTGCATATCATCTCACAATCCTTTCCCGGAATCAGAGCAAGACTGCGAAGTCTCTTTATGATAGTCTTATCTGTCATTTTGTGACATTATCAAAAAATTGTAAAATTTCTATCATAGTTTTCTAACATATGTTATAATAAAAAAATGGGAATGAACTTTCGGGCACGGCAACATCTGTTTATGAATAGGAACAGATTGTAATTGGAGGTGTAACATATGAACACACAGGAAAAAAGTACGAAAAAAAGAAGGCCCTTTCTGCAGTCAATAAAGGGACGCATCAGTTTACTGTTAATCGCATGTATCGTAATAGTCGTAGTCGTACTGCTGTTTTTGATTCTTCCTAATGTAAAAAACAGTATGAAAAATCTCACGCAGAACTACTTATATGATATAACGGTATCCGCCGGGGAGAGAATCAATCTGGCAGTTTCAGAAACAAATTCGGACGCCATGCTGCAACCGGAAGCTCTGAATCGTTTAATAGGTGATGTAGGAATAAAGGGGATCGATTCCAGCTACGCATATGTAGTCGGCCCCGATGGTATTATGCTCTACCATCCGACGCAGTCCAAGATCGGAGAACCGGTTGAAAATGCTGTTGTATCAGGAATTGTCAAGCAGATACAGGGGGGCAGTAAAAACATCGAACCGCAGGTAGTAGATTACCAGTTTAAAGGTGTTGTCAAATATGCTGCTTATTATGTAAATGAGAATGCCGATTTTATCCTTGTAATCTCCGCTGATGAAGATGAAGTCATGCAGCCGATCACAAGGGTTATGCAGATCAGTATTGCAATTGCCGTTTTCATCGTCGTGATCTGTTCTGTCATCGGTTATATTCTGGCAGGCTCCATGGTGAATCCCGTTATTAAAATTACCGGCGTGATCAATAAACTGGCGGAAATGGATCTGACCGAGAATGAAATGCAGGAGCAGCTTAACAAAAGAAAAGACGAAACAGGCGAAATGAGCCGGGCGATCAGTACATTGCACGACCAGTTAGTCAGCGTGATCGGCGGATTGAAAGATCACAGCGAAAGTCTTTTTACAGCTTCCGATTCTTTGAGTGTTAATGCATCCGAAACAGTGACTACGATAGATCAACTGGAAAAGGCCGTAGCGGAAATCGCAGATGGCGCAAGTATTCAGGCGGATGAAACACAGAAAGCAACGGAAAACGTTATCCTGATCGGAGATATGGTAAAAGATACTACGAATGAAGTAGAAAATCTGCTTGTCAATGCAACGAATATGAAATCCTCCGGTGATGAAGCTTCCTCAACCCTGATCCAGTTGGAACAGATCAACAAACAGGCCAAGGAAGCGATCGATACCATTTCCGAACAGACCAACACGACCAACGTGTCGGCTATGAAGATCAGAGAAGCTACTACTTTGATCACTTCTATCGCCGAGGAGACCAATCTGTTGTCCTTAAATGCAAGCATTGAAGCAGCCAGAGCAGGCGAACAGGGAAGAGGTTTCGCAGTCGTTGCTTCACAGATCCAGAAACTGGCCGAACAGTCCAACGAATCGGCACGCCAGATCGAAAATATCACGGATTCCCTGATTACCGATTCCGAAAAAGCGGTTACGATCATGGGCGAAGTAAAAGAGATCATGACAAAACAAAATGAACATATAACCAAAACCGATAACATCTTTACACAAGTTAAAAACGGTATTGACAGTTCCATTGACGGCGTCACCCGTATTGCGGAAAAAACCAGACAAATGGATGAAGCCAGAATCAACGTAGTCGATGTCGTACAAAGTCTGACGGCAATCGCAGAAGAAAATGCCGCCAGCACAGAAGAGACGTCCGCTTCCGTTACAGAAGTAGGCAGTATCGTAACCAACATTTCCGACAATGCGGATAAGATGAAAAACATTGCGGATGAACTGGAACAGAATATGAACATCTTTAAATTATAAAACAATCATAAAAAAGTGCTGCCGTATCCTTATTCCGGCAGCACATTTCTTTTTAATCCCGTATAGGCCAACACAATATAAACGGCATAGAAGAAAAAGAACAGCGCCAAAGCAGCAAGTGTAATCATAAACGGAGAACTTGTACCGATCATTATTCCGGGTTCCGCCCCTTTTCCCAGATTATATATAAACGGCACACTAATCAGTACAGGAGGTACGGCAGGCATAACATAATAAATAATGAATTGACCGCGCAGCGCTTTCGCCATTTCCCTGCGGTCCATGCCCAGTTTTCCAAGAAGCACAAACTGTCTTTTATAATGATCTGTCTCTGCCAATTGTTGAATGGTCAGAATAGCTGCCGCTGTCATGGTAAGAATCAAGGCCAGATAATAAAGTGGAAATACCATCATCACAATACCGGATGCCGCTTCTGCCTTCACGACAGATCCCGCATAAAACGAAGAGTAATATTCCATTTCTGCAGATTCTTCATATATTCTTTGCATAATACTTGAAATTGCCTGATACTGTGCTTCACTGACCGGTTCGACAGTCATGGCGGCATAGATTCTGTGGTTCACAGCCCGGTCTGCCAGAACCTCATCAGGAACGACCAGAATATACTGATGTCCGTTTCCCGACCAGTTCTGGTTCATATATTCCGTATAAACACCGCCGGGCATAAGTCCACTGTCTCCGATAGGGAGCGGTTTCTTATAATTCTCCATAATATCTTTCAGATAATACTGGCAATGAACCAAATAGGTACCGGACACGGGTGTAACTTCCGGATATCCGAGCATTTTACGCAAAGCTGCATAATCACTGAATTTCATCATAGTATCTCCATCATAATACCGGTAATATTCGGTATATTTTTCTATATGGTCCATAATCTGCGTATTATCATTTAAATAAATATCATATAATCTGTACTCTTTAACGGGAACATTCTTTTCAATATAGTCTGAATAATCAGACATATAATCATTTTCTCCGGCCTCAACGCTGATAAAAAGATCAAAACAGGATTCCTGCTTTGCCCGGTTCGATAATATCGCATGGATACACTGTCCGGTTCCTTCGGAAACCAGTACGGCGGTAAAAAGCAAAGAGATAGTCGCCATTAAAGTTCCGACAGTGGCCAGTTTGGCAGTCAGCGTACGGAAAATAAGCAATGTCTGCCCCTGATATTTGCCGGCAGGCCTTTTCTCAAAAAAGGCAGGAACACCGGAAGCAAAACTTAAGAAAAAACCGTATAAAAAGACTATAATACAACCAGCGCCGAGAATACCGGGGACCGCGCTGCCCATTAGAAGCAGAAGCGTTCCGATAACGCCTAAAACGATCGATGCCGTAAATATTTTACGACGCTTTTTACTCGTCTGAATAACGATCCCCTCATTCTGCTTCTCAAAATAGATAAGATCATATATCTTCATAGACCGAATGCGCCTGCGGCTTTTTCGCTGAGCATACAGATAGATGAATAGAAAATATAATACTGCCAGAAGAACCGCTCTTAGTGAAACGGTATATGCAAATTTATACGGCATATCGAACAAAGTCAAAATAATGGCACGCATCATTTGAAACAGAAAACTGCCGAGTAAAATGCCTATAACAAGCGCAAAGCCTCCTACGATCAGGTTTTCCAGAAAAAACAGTTTTGCCACCTGCTGATTCTCCAGACCGATCAAAATATAAGTACCGAATTCTCTGCTGCGTCTTTGCAGCATGAATCTTGTCGTATAGGAAACAAACCAGCCGATAATACAGACTACTACAATACTTGCCAGAACAATAAGGAGCGGAAGCATTGCTATGCTTTGTGCAAGCGTCTGCACTTCTTCCAAAAAGATCAGATTATTAAATGCATACATAAACGACACCGCCATAACGAGTGTCACAAAATAAACCAGATAATCTCTTGCCTGTCTTTTGGCATTACGAAGGGATAATTTAGATAACGTCACTGATATCACCTCCAAGCAAAGCCAGAATGTCTAAAATCTCGTGATAAAATACGCTGCGGGATCGTTCGCCCCGCAGCAGTTCATTGAAAATCCGTCCATCTTTTAGAAACAGAACACGTCTGGCATAACTTGCACTGTAAGCGTCGTGCGTGACCATTAAAATCGTGGCCCCCATTTCCCGGTTCATCTGTGTCATAATTTCCAGCAGATTTTTAGATGCCCTGGAATCTAACGCACCCGTCGGCTCGTCAGCCAACAACAGAGACTGCCCTGCCACCATTGCTCTTGCGCATGCGGCACGTTGTTTCTGTCCTCCTGATACCTGATAGGGAAATTTCTCCAAAATGTCAACGATACCCAGCTTTACGGAAATCTCTTCTATCCTTTGTCTGACCGTATGCGGATCCGCATGATTTAGAGACAGCGCCAGACCGATATTTTCCTCAATGGTGAGCGTATCTAACAGGTTGAAATCCTGAAAAACAAAACCGAGCCGCTCCCTGCGGAATCCGGCCAATTCCCCGGCAGACAGGTCGGCAATATTTTCACCGTTTAATAAAATGTCTCCGGCGCTGACCGTATCGATCGTAGAAATACAATTTAAAAGTGTTGTCTTTCCGCTGCCGGATGCACCCATAATTGCAATAAACTCACCGTCCGCTACACAGAAACTGACGCGGTCTAACGCTTTGGTAACATTATTTTTACTTCCGTAATACTTTTCAATGTTTCTGATCTCCAACATGAAAAATACCCCTTTCCCAATTCTGTCAATATTTTATATTCAGGACCGACAGAACTTTCTATCGGATAAAAACGCCTGTTTATCCTGTGTCCTGTATACGGAAACATTATACATTTTGGGGAAAAATTATTGTATCGAATTCTCTTTGATCTTTCTTACGATTTTGTAAGATTATTTATTCAAAAGGTCTTTCCGGCACCAGACTCTGCATCTCGGGCCGGGAAAATAACCATAACCTGCGTGCCCTTTCCTTCTTCAGAAAAAATCTGCAATTCTGCTTCCATACAGGCCGAAAGCTTACGGCAAAGATACAGACCCATACCCGTTGCACCCCCCAGACTGCGTCCATTGCTTCCGGTAAATCCTCTTTCGAAAACGCGGGGCAGTTCATGCGCAGGAATACCGATCCCGTTATCCGAAACGGTTATTGCAATCTGTGAACCGGAGCGCCCGCCGGAAATTCTGATAAATGGATCTTCTTTTCTTCGATAACGCACCGCATTCTGCAAAATCTGACCAAAGATAAATTCCGCCCATTTTTCATCCGTATAAACAGTCTGTTCCAGATTGTCCGTCTCGATCCGAAATCCGCTTTGTATAAGAAGGCTGCGATACCGTTCAATAGCGTTTGCCACAATTACGGCAGGCGATGACTGCCTGACCAGAAAATCCTTTTCCGGAGATTCCAGACGGGCATAAAATAATGCGCGTTCCACATGCGCTTCGATTTGAGACAATTCTTTTATCAGTTTACGCCCTGTTTCCGGTTCAACATGCCGGCTGATCAACCTGGCTGCCGTAATCGGCGCCTTGATCTCGTGGACGAAACTTTCCACATACTCCCGATATTCCCGATTAGCCGCTCTGGCATCGGAAACTGCCCGTATCATAAAACGCCCGGCCCGTTTCGTAAGAGTGAAAAGATAGCGTTCATACAGATTCCCGGCTTTCGGAATACACTCGGTAAAAAGATATTTTTCATCCAGGTGATCCATAATAAACTGTAATTCTGACAAATGCGCACGGCATTTCAGAAAATCATACGTCTGTATACAGATCAATACCAAAATCCAGGCGCAAAGCAACAGAATCAGAACACCCATCCCGGTTCCCGTAGCAGACAAAAAAATGGCTGCCGCCATTATAAAGACCGCCTGAATAAGTAATCTTCTCAAGCGGTCGGATAAAAATTCTCTGATCGTCATAGCTGATACCCCATTCCTCTGCGTGTCTTGATTAAATCAGAAAGACCGATGCTCTCCAGTTTTCCCCGCAATCTGGTCATATTTACACTGAGCGTATTATCATCAATATAAATTTGATTATCCCATAACGTTTCTATCAGATTGGCACGGGATACAATCTCCCCATTGTGCTCCATAAGACAGGCCAGAATCTGCAGCTCGTTACGTGTCAGTTCTATTGTTTTCCCATTCGCCGATGCATATCCTTTCATTGGATCTAACGTAAGTCCGTTGACGCCTGAATTCTCTGAGCCTGACCTTACTGTGCTCCGCCGCAGAACAGAGCGGATACGCGCCAGAAGTACCGGAACATTATATGGCTTGGTAATATAATCATCACCACCCAGACTAAGAGCCTGCAGCTCGTCAAGCGCGGAATCGTGACTGGTCACAAAAATAACCGGCGTATCCAGATTCCGGCGAAATTCCGCACATAAGGAAAATCCATCCCGCTCAGGCAGACCCAGATCCAGAAGAATCAGATCGGGCGCAGATTCCGACACTTGTGTGGCAATATCCCGAAAGACAGTGACCGCAGCCACATGATAACCCTCATTTTGCAAAAGCAGCGTAAGTTCATCCCGAATAACAGGATCGTCTTCGATAATCATTATTTTTGACATCATATTTCCTCATTTTATTTTGCTTCTACGCTTTTATGTTCTTTTCATTTCCCGTATTACACTCAATCCGATCGGCACGGAAATGGCAAGCGTTAAGACATCCGAAACCGCCTGACAGATTTCCACACCCTGCAGACCGAAGAAATGCGGCAGAATTAAGATCAATGGCAGAAAGCATAACCCCTGTCTGGCCGATGCCACGATAGATGCTTTTAATCCTTTACCGATAGACTGTAACATCATATTGCACATAACAATCCAGGCATTTAAAGGAAACGCAACGACCTGATAACGCAGAGCTGCTGTGCCTACGGAGATCACTTCCATATCATCTTTCCTGAAAAGCGCTACCAGCTGCGGTGCAAAACCATAACCCGTAACGCTTACAATGATCAGGAAGATAAAAGCATACCTGACGCAGAACCAGAATGCTTCCAATACTCTTTTATAATTGCCCGCGCCGTAATTAAATCCGCAGACAGGCTGAAATCCCTGACCGAATCCTATCAGAGCGGAATTGGCAAACATCGTAATCCTTGATACAATCGACATTCCTGCAATTGCCGCATCCCCGTAAATTCCCGCCGTATGATTCAGACAGATTGCCGCCAGACTTGCAAGTCCCTGCCTGCATAACGAAGGCATACCGCCTCTTATCATCTCTTTATAAAAATGCAGACTCGGCTTAAAATTTGTCAGACGAATCTGTATATTGCCGCCCTTTTTCACCATGAGAAGCAGCAGAATGAAACTGAAATACTGGCTGATTGTCGTCGCCAAAGCAGCTCCTGCAATACCCATTTCGCACTGTAATATCAGCAGCGGATCCAGAATCATATTAAGCACTGCCCCGGAAACAATTCCTATCATCGCATAAAAAGCGCTGCCCTGAAAACGCATCTGGTTATTTAGTACAAGAGAAGTCGTCATTGCCGGCGCGCCAAGCAGTATGATCCATAAATATGTAACCGTATAGGGCAGAATCGTCTCCGTTGAACCAAGCGCATAAGCAAGCGGCTTTACAAATATAAGACAAAGCAGCATCAGAATAGTACCGGCCGCAAGCGCCGAAAAGAAACCGACCGCAGACATTTTTTCCGCCTCTTCTATTTCCTTTGCCCCCAGCTTCCTGGAAATATAATTACCGGATCCGTGCCCGAAGAAAAAACCGATCGCCTGAACGATCGCCATCAGAGAGAAAACGATGCCGACTGCTGCCGTTGCCTGTGTGTTGATCTTACCGACGAAAAAGGTGTCTACCATATTGTAAAAGGATGTAATGAGCATACTTAAAATAGTAGGACCGGCCAAAGTACAGACCAGTTTCTTCACCGGCGTTTCCAGCATATATTGTCTTTTTTGATCTGCATTTGCAAAATTCATAGAGTATCAAACCTTTCTATCTGCATCTTATACTATAAAAAATTATAAACCTCAAAAAAGGAAGAAACAATATTTAAATTTGCTTCTTCCCTGTGGTGTATCAAGTTATTATAAAAAACTGTCCTCTTTTCCACTTACTTTCGTATACTCTTTTACAAAACCGCCGGATTATGCTATAATTTTTCTGCAATTATTTGATATGAAAGGACTATGTATCATAACAGAAAGGATAACAAAAATGAAAAACATATTTAAAAGATCAGGCATTCTCGCTTTACTGCTTTTTTTCATACCCACGGCAGTAACAGGATGTTCCGGCGAAAAGAAGGAAGAACCCGTTGAAGAAGTTGAAGAACCTGTCTATCCCGTCACAATTGACAATGTTGAGATTCGGATCGGTGAAACCACCGTACAGTCTCTTCTTGATAAGGGATTCAAAATGACAGTGTCGGAACTGACGCCGGACAATGAATATTACGAATATGAAATCGATCCGGAATTAGAACTGGAGGCAAATAGTTATTATACAGGCGGCTCAATCTGGATTACCGACCAGATCTTCGTACATATTTCTATCGTTACGGATGAAGAAGCAATCAGAATGGGAGACGCCGTAATCGCTTATCTGGATTTTTCACTGGCCGGCGGAGATGAAGCAGATCTTGAAAGAATTGCATTTAACGGCGTACCGATCACAGAACTGAATAGAGATAAAGCAGGAGAAATGTTTCCCGATTTTACCGGTGATGAAAATATGTGGTTTTCTCCTTATACTATGAAAGAATACAGCTATTTTTTGGGTTTTAATTCTCAAACAGACTATTCTCTGATGAGATTTTCCGTAGAAAAGGAATATGACGTTGATTGGAACAGCGAACAATAAAAGGATTCATTATGGAAGGAAAATGAAAAATATGCTCAAAAAATGGTGTTTCATGGGAATATTTCTTATTTTCATGAATGCGGCAGTAACAGGATGTTCCGGCGAAAAAAATGACCATCCCTCTGAATCTGAAAAAGAAGAAAAATTGATAGAAGATACTCTACAGAAATCAGAAGAACCTTTATATCCTGTCCTGATTGATGATATTGAAATCCTTATAGGAGAAACTACCATTCAATCCTTATTGGACAACGGTCTGCGTATGGATATATTTGAAACGACGCCATCTTACGAATATTATGAGCATGAAATCGATCCGGAAGAAAAATTGAAAGCAAACAGTTCTTATTCAGGCTTTTCTATCCATTTAACAGATTCTGTCTACGCATTTGTGAGCATTGCCACAGACGAAGAAGCTGTAAAAATGGGGGATGCCGTAATTGCATCTATGAATTTTTCATTTGACGACGGAGATAAAGCAGACTTTGCCAGAATTGCTTTTAACAATATTCCGCTTACAGAACTAAACAGAGAAAAAGCAGAAGAAATATTTCCTGATTTTACCGGTAATGAAAACATCCTGTTTTCTCCTTTTGACATGAAAGAGTATCGTTATTTTATGGAATTTGATTTACAAAATGACGGTTTATTGACAGGATTAACTTTGGAAAAAAAATATGATACCGATCGAAACAGCAGACTATAAAAATTTTCATTGTATAGTATAGAACTATATATTATGATATAAAGTATAAAAAGCTTATTTTATCTGCATACTAATCTCAAATTATAATTAAGGAAGGTACATTTATGAATCCACAGGCTTTTTTCAAATTGTCTTATGGTCTTTTCGTTATTGCCACAAAGACAGAACAGAAAATGAACGGATGTATTATCAACACGGTAACGCAGGTAGCAGAAGATCCAAAACGTATTATTTTTGCTGTCAACAAACAGAATCTTACTTCTGAAATGATTCAAAAAGCAGGAATTGCGTCTATTTCAGTCCTTTCTGAATCTGCACCTTTTTCCATCTTCAAAAATTTTGGTTTTCAAAGCGGAAGAGAAGCCGATAAATTTGTCGGTGTTCCTTTTGCGCTTACCAAACAGGAACTTCCTTATCTGAAAGAACACACCAATGCCTATTTTGACTGCAAAGTTTTAAATTCATATGATCTGGGCACGCATATGATGTTTCTTGCAGAAGTCACGGATGCAGATGTTCTTTCCGATGAAAAAGCAATGACTTATGCTTATTACCACGAATTTGTAAAACCGAAGCCTGATTCATCGCAGTCTGCTCCGAAAAAAGGCTGGCGTTGTACGGTATGCGGATACGTTTATGAAGGAGAAGAACTTCCGCCTGATTTTATCTGCCCCTGGTGTAAACACGGTGTTGATGATTTTGAAAAAATATAGAAAAGAGGTATGAAAATTGAGACAATTTTTTGGTATGAGTCAAAACGGAGATCTGCAGGAAGCCGTCCGCGGCTTAAAAAACCCCCAGCTGATCATGCTTCTATCTAACGGGGATCAATTTGAAAAACATGTAGCGGAACTGGAAAAGCTTTTTCCTAAAATACCCAGCATCGGCTGTATCGGCATGAGTTACGATACGCGGGTCGTAGAAAAAGGCGTCGGCATCATAGCTTTTTTGGATGGTGTCGCCGCTGCCGCCAATGTACTTGAAGAAGTATCTACCATGCCTGTAAAATATATAGAACGTCTAAAACAGGATGTCAAGACTGTGAACGGATCATCAAGAGATACTGTATGTATTGACTTTTGTTCAGGAAATGATGCCTGCGTACTTACCACAATAAACAGCGTCCTTGGAAACATCAATATTCCTCTTGTCGGAGGAACCGGCGACGCGGGTAAAGTATCCGCCAACGGTAAGGTATATGAAGATGCCGTAGCTTATGCAATGGTCAAAAACAATAACGGCAGGGTAAAAACCTACAAAGAAAATATATACCACCAAATGGGCAATTACTATTTCATCGCTTCCAAGACAGATAAGGCGAATTACATAATCGGCGAATTGAACGGCCATCCGGCCAGACAGGTATATCAGGATATTCTTCATGTAACGGAGAAAGAAATACTGACACAGACTTTTAAAAATCCTTTTGGAAAAATCAACGGCGACGATACCTGTATCATATCGATCAAAGAAGTAAACGGCAATGCCCTGACATGTTTCAGACAGGTAAACGATTCCGACGTACTGATCATGTTGGAACTTGGCGATTATAAGGCAATCGTAAAGAAAACAATTGAAACCATTAAACGGGATTTCCCGAAACGTTCAGCCGTATTTTCCGTTAACTGCCTGTTCCGTTATCTGTTATTCAATGATAATCATTATATGAACGAATATTTGCAGGAAATGGCCTCTTTAGGCAACCATGTCGGTTTTGTCGGCTATGGAGAACATTATAATAACCGATTCGTCAATCAATCTATGACTTGCGTCGTATTTGAATAAGGAGGACAACATGCTGTTTAATAATAAATCGCAAAATAAAGAAAAAAGTCTGTATCCGATTTTGCATGTGACAGACAGTTTGAAGACATACCAACAGGAACTTGTACAAAATGAAGTAACTTCCTTAAAAGAGCTCAGCATGGTAAGCAGTTCTTTTGGCGGCGTACTTGCCGAAGCAGATAGTTTTCAGAATACATTACAGGATTTTGACCAGACTTTCTCCAGTATCAATCAGGTATCCGGACAGTTTGCAACAGTAAAAGACGATATTGCCCAATCTGTTATACAGGCACAAGACGAAGTCGAATCATTAAAAAACAGTTCTATGCAGGTAAGAGATTATTTCAGTGATATGGACAGTACTTTTGAGAATTTCCAGTCTTCTGTTAAAAAGATCAAACTCTGTATGAACAAAATCATATCCATTGCCGATCAGACAAACATTCTGGCATTAAACGCTTCTATCGAAGCTGCTAAGGCCGGAGAAAGAGGAAAAGGATTTGCAGTTGTTGCAGAAGAAGTAAAAACACTGGCAGACGAGATCAAAGAACTTGTCGATGAAGTAAATTCCGGCTTACGGGATGTAGAAGATGAAACAGACAAATTAAATGCAAGTATCAATACATCCCAGCAGGCGCTTGAACAAAGTCTGAGTAAAGTAGACGAAACTTCCGAAATGTTCGACAATATTACACAGGCGGCAGAAAATGCCACTTCCGTACAAACAGAGATCAACGGCGTTATTGAGGATTCCAAAAGGGCCCTTCAGGTATTATGCGGATACTTTGATAAGATCAGAAAACAATATCAGGAAGTCGTACAACATATTAACCATGCAAGAAAACTCGGAACGACCAAAAGCAGTATGTTTGAAGATGTCGATAATATGCTGTCACAGATTCCGCTCATTGTAAAAGACTACATAAAAAAATAAAATATTATAGAGAAAATTCTTACAAACGGCGGTCAAAAGACCGCCGTTCTCAATATCTGTTAAAACAGGCAAATATCTCCTGGACTCTGGGCACTGCCAGACCTGACACTGCATTACCTTTATCACAGATACCGGCAAGTCCTTTGGTTTTTATCATATTATCCAAAGCCTTCACAATTTCCTTTATATCACTTCTCCGGTCTCCGTAATGTTCTTTCGCATAACGAAGTAGATAGGCAAGCGCCTGTGTCTGTTCTTCATCTATAAGCTGTTCTACATAACGCAGATCCAGATTATCTTTTCCAATGGAAAATGCGGTTTTTCCCATTCTTTTAATCTTCAGACGTTCTTCTACGTAACCGTCCCCGCGGTATGTCTTTCTTTTCTGTACAGACCCTGACAGATCGATCTCACGTTTATCTGCAGGCAGATGAAATTCCGGAGCGTTTATCACAGGAGAAACCGTATCTTTCAGGAATTTCTTTGTTTCATCCGTAATATCAATTGCCTGATAAGAATCCATTTGCAGGATATGATCCGCAATATAGAAATAAGAACCGCAGCTTCCTACGACCAATATCGTAGAAATATCTGCTTTTTCATACAAATCTCTGGCACGTTCCAGAAACGGTGTAATCGGTTCTTTTTCTCTGGCAACGATCTTTTGCATCAGTTCATCACGAACCATGAAATTTGTCGCAGATGTATCTTCATCGATCAGTAAAAGCCTGCTGCCTGCTTCGATTCCTTCAATAATATTGGCTGCCTGGGAAGTACTGCCGCTGGCATCTAATGTAGAAAAACTTTTCGTATCTTTCCCATTTGGCAGATGATTGATAAAAAGAGAAATATCGGTATTGGTTATTTTCCTGCCATCTTCTGCACGCAGCTTTAATGCTGTCTCATCGGTTATCACATATTCTCTGCCATCCCCTGTAATGTGATTATATACGCCTCTCTCAAGTGCTTTCAGGAGCGTAGATTTTCCATGATATCCTCCGCCTACGATCAGCGTAATGCCTTTTTTGATCCCCATCCCTCTAAGAGTCCCTTTATGGGGAAGTTCTAACGTAACTGCCATTGTTTCGGGCGACTGAAACGGGATGCCATCTTTTAATGGTCTGTCGGAAACGCCGCTTTCTCTTGGCAGGATCGATCCATCCGCAACAAATGCCACGATATTTTGTCTTTTCATTTCTTCTCTGATGTATCGTTGGTCTTCTGCCAGATGAATTGTCTTCTCCAATTCCTGTTTCGGCGTTTTCTCATAATATAAACTCTGTTCTACGCATACGGGAATAAAATCAAACAGGATTTTTTCCAGTTCCGTGGCATTGATCGTACGTCCGTTTGCCGGAAATCCTACTTCAAAGCGCACAATAATTTCTTTTGCTGTAATTTCACAGGCAGTTCTCTCCAAAATTTCCTGTCCGCATCTGCTTACTGTAATTATTCCGCTTTTCCCGGAACCTTTGGCCTGAAAACAGAATTTATCCGCCTGTTTATGAAAACGCCGTATCAAATAATCCTCCAAAGCAGTTTTATTTTCCTTTGTCAGATAATCATTTTTCGGAAATGCCGCAATTGCATGATCTACTCTTACGCTTAATCTTGAAGGAGCCGCAAACGGATCTCCCTGAACATGTTCAATATTCAATACGTATTTTCCAAATGAATAACTTCCTGCTAATGACTTATAAGCAGGATAACTTTTTCTGTTGATTGCACGAAGATTATTCCTTAATTCTTCTGATGATTTCATAATCTGTCTTCCGTTCCCTTTTATAAATGTTTTCCAGATACCATATTTTATAGTATACCATATTGTTTTACAGCTATTTCCCAGTATTTTTCCGGAATATCCGGCCACGTAACGCTGCCTTCCTTTTCTTTGCACAATTTCATGGCAAGTTCCAAACAAGGGCTCATATAATCGTCTCCCGTATCAAGTACATGTTTCGTGAGTTTTGCCCAATATGGCGCCTTTTCATTCAATCCTGACGTTTCATATTCCTTTTTTACCGTTTCCACATCATAATCCAGTTGAAAAAACTCTTCGTTCCATCCTGATTTTTCTCCATGCAGGATCATATATTGCGCTTTTCCGTTATAATACCAGGGTACTCCAACCGAACCGGGATGGATCAGTTTTTTGTTTCCGTACGTTCTGCTTTCCTGTATATGAGCATGGCCGCTGATCAACAAATCTACATCCAGATTTTCCATAATGGATTCCAGATTTTCATTATCCGGCAATAGTAGTTCTTTCGAAGAAGTTAATGAACCATGACAATAGCGAAACGGCGGATATCCTTCTTTTCTATAAATTCCTTTGATATCCAGTGATTCATAGAAATCAAGATCTTCTTTCGTAAGATTCTCATAAGTATACAACAGATTTCCGCTTGCCGAGGAATAAGTCCAGCGCTCGTTCGGGTTTTCCCTGTGATGCAGCATATAATCTTCTCTGTTTCCGCGAATAAAAGAACAATGATACTTGTCTTTCATTTCATAAATGATCTGCATTGTTTTATGCGGATAGGGACAATCGCTGATATAATCCCCCAGAAAAATGAATTCCTCTGCATTTTGACTGAATGCATGTTCAATACACCTTTTCAGAGCCATATGATTACTGTGAATATCTCCGATCACTGCCAGTTTCATATATAAAATTCTCCTTATTGTGTAATTTCAAGATTATCATAAAGCAAATACCGTGTAACGACCGTTTCATACGTTATCTTATAACTGATATAAGAATATATTTTTCCTTCCGGATCCGTGTATTGTATGAAAACACCATTTCTATTAGAGTACTTATCCGCAGGAAAATCCCATAATTCCAACAGGGAACCATCCCCGTAATCAAACAGAATCGATTCTCCTTCCGGAACCTTTTTCGTTTCCTTACCGGAACCGTTTATCGTAAGATATGTATTGAAACCTCTGAAATTTTCTTCCGACAGCTTTAAAATTTTTTCATTTGTATATACCATCAAACTATCATTTTCATTCACATAAGCAATACTTTTTGATAATTTGTTAACAAAATTGGAATATCTTACATGATATCCCATAAACCATGCACTTGAACAGATCAATAACAGCAGCAAAGTAAAAAATAACAGTATGATAATATTAAACTTAATATCTTTTTTCTCTTTCTTTTCTTTCTTTATTTTATCATATAGATCAATCATATTTTTCTTTTCCCCCTTTTTAATCTGCATTTCTTTCTCATAGGTTTAAAATTTTGAACTGATATCTTCTATACTGATTATAAAAGAGATACCAGTTCCCCGGTATCTCTTTTTGATTAACATGAGAATGACTCATAAAGCACGGCATTCATTGTTTATTCAACTTCTTCTTCCGGCAGGGTTACTTTTTCATCATCATTTTCAGAAATATTACCATATCGCTCTTCTTCCGGAATCTCTTCCATTGCATCGTCGATATTTTCAAATTCCTGGCTGCCATCACTTACTTTTTCCCTTACTTTGGCAATCTTGGCAACCTTCACGTCCTCTTCCAGATTCATCATTTTGACACCGGATGTAATTCTGCCAAGTGTTGAAATATCTTCCATACGCAGCTGGATAATAACACCTTCTGTTGTGATCATCATAATCTCGTGATCGTCGTTTACTGCTTTTACACCGACTACATTACCTGTTTTTTCAGTGATCTTATAACATTTCACACCTTTACCGCCCCTGTTTTGTACGGTAAACTCATCCAGATAAGTACGTTTTCCAAGGCCGTTTTCAGAAACGATCAAAAGAGAATCTCCCTGGTGATCTAACTGCATACCGATTATTTCATCACCATCGGATAAATTCATACCGATAACACCCATGGAGGAGCGTCCGGTTGCTCTTACATCCGTTTCCCTGAATCGGATACACATACCAAGTTTTGTAACAAGGAAAATTTCAGTATCCTTATCCGTTGATTTTACTTCGATCAGTTCATCATCTTCTCTGAGATTGATTGCGGCAAGGCCGTTTTTACGGACATTGCTGTATTCCAGAATAGAAGTTTTCTTGACGATACCTTTTTTCGTAACCATGAAAAGATTTTTATCGTCTTCATAATCTTTGATCGGAATCATGGCTGAAATTTTCTCGCCCGGCGTCAGCTGCAGCAAATTAATGATCGCAGTTCCTCTTGCCGTACGTCCCGCTTCGGGAATTTCATAGGCTTTTAATCGGTAAACTCTTCCGTAATTGGTAAAAAACATCAGATAATGATGCGTCGTCGTCATCAGAAGATCTTCTATATAGTCTTCTTCCAATGTCTGCATTCCTTTAATTCCTTTACCTCCGCGGTTCTGTGACTTAAAGTTATCTACTGTCATACGTTTCACATAACCGAGACTGGTCATGGCAATGACTGTGTTGTCCCTCGGTATCAGATCTTCCATATTAATATCATAAACATCATATCCGATCTTACTTCTTCGATCGTCACCGAATTTTTCCGCAATAATTAACATTTCTTCTTTGATGACGCCGAGCAGTAACTTTTCATCTGCCAAAATTGCCTTTAATTCTGCAATTTTTGCCAATAATTCTTTATGTTCGTTTTCCAGTTTTTCTCTTTCCAGACCTGTCAGAGCACGCAGACGCATATCTACGATTGCCTGTGACTGTACTTCGGAAAGCGCAAAACGTTCTATCAGTCTTTCTTTTGCAATCTGGGTCGTCTGGCTGCTTCTGATAATCTGAATTACTTCATCTATATTATCAAGAGCAATCAACAATCCCTGTAAAATATGATCTCTTTCTTCCGCTTTATTCAGATCATATTTTGTTCTTCTTGTTACAACATCCTTCTGATGATCCAGATAATAACCAAGCATATCAAGAAGATTCATCACCTTCGGTTCCTGGTTAACAAGAGCAAGCATGATAATACCAAAAGAATCCTGCAACTGGGTATGTTTATAAAGCTGATTCAAAATAACATTTGCGTTAACATCTCTTCTAAGTTCAATGACGATACGCATACCTTCTCTGTTCGTTTCGTCGCGAAGATCTGTAATACCATCTATTTTCTTTAATTTTACCATATCGGCAATTTTCAAAATCAGATTGGCCTTATTTACCATATAAGGAAGTTCCGTCACGATAATACGGTTCTTTCCATTTTCCATTGTTTCAATATTGGTTACGGCACGGACTCTGACTTTACCGCGTCCGGTACGATAAGCTTCTTCCGCTCCTCTTGTTCCGAGGATCACACCGCCTGTCGGGAAATCCGGCGCCTTGATCAGTTCTAAAACTTCTTCGATCTCTGTCTTTCTGTTTTCCTGTACCTGATTATCTATAATCTTTATAACGGCGCTTATAACTTCACGTAAATTATGAGGCGGTATATTGGTAGCCATACCTACTGCAATACCGGAAGTACCGTTTACCAGAAGATTCGGATAACGGCTTGGAAGCACGGAAGGTTCTTTTTCCGTATCATCAAAGTTAGGAACGAAATTAACCGTATCTTTATTGATATCTGCAAGCAGCTCCATCGAAATTTTACTCAAACGTGCTTCCGTATAACGCATAGCTGCAGCGCCATCCCCATCGACGGAACCGAAATTGCCATGTCCATCCACGAGCGGATAACGTGTAGACCATTCCTGTGCCATATTAACAAGAGCTCCATAGATAGAACTATCTCCATGAGGATGATACTTACCCATTGTATCACCGACAATACGCGCACTTTTTCTATGCGGTTTGTCGGGACCGTTATTCAACTCTATCATGGAATACAGAACTCTTCTCTGCACCGGCTTCAAACCATCTCTTACATCAGGCAGTGCACGTGCCGCAATAACGCTCATTGCATAATCAATGTAAGAATCTTCCATTTTTTTCTTAAGGTCTACTTCTTCAATTTTATCAAAAATACGATCATCCATTCTAATATGATTCCTTTCAATTGAAAAATCTCTGATTTTTCAATTTAAATATCGAGATTCTTAACAAACTTCGCATTTTCTTCAATAAAAATACGTCTGGGTTCTACTTTATCACCCATTAAAGTATTAAAAGTAAGATCTACTTCAGATTCTTCCTCTTCATTGATATTAACACGAAGCAAAATACGTTTTTCCGGATCCATCGTTGTATCCCAAAGCTGATCCGCATCCATTTCTCCCAGACCTTTATAACGCTGGATCTTATTACTTTGATCTCTTCCCACTTCCGCAAGAAGTTTATCCAGTTCTTCATCACTGTAAGCATACCAGACCTGTCTGTTTTTCTCCAGTTTATAAAGAGGCGGTTTTGCAAGATAAACATGACCCTGCCTGATCAGCTCCGGCATAAAACGATAAATAAAGGTAAGCATTAACGTAGCAATATGAGCCCCGTCAACATCGGCATCCGTCATAATAATAATCTTATTATAGCGAAGTTTGCTGATATCAAAATCTTCATGAATGCCGGTTCCGAAAGCAGTAATCATAGCCTTGATCTCTTCGTTTGCATAGATTCTGTCAAGTCTTGCTTTTTCTACATTTAATATTTTTCCACGAAGCGGCAGTATAGCCTGTGTGGCACGACTTCTTGCCGTCTTGGCAGAGCCGCCGGCAGAATCTCCTTCTACAATATAGATCTCACAGTTTTCAGGATTTTTGTCCGAACAATCGGCCAGTTTACCGGGTAAGGAAGAACCTTCCAAAGCAGTTTTGCGACGAGTCAGATCCCTTGCCTTTCTGGCCGCTTCTCTTGCACGCTGCGCCAGAATAGATTTTTCACATATAATTTTGGCAACAGACGGATTTTGTTCCAAAAAGTAAGTAAGCTGTTCACTTACTATATTATCAACGGCTCCCCTTGCTTCGGAATTTCCCAGTTTCTGCTTTGTCTGTCCTTCAAACTGGGGATCTTCTATTTTGACGCTGATAATGGCTGTCAAACCTTCCCTGATATCATCACCGGAAAGATTATCTTCGTTTTCTTTTAATAATTTATTATTTTTTGCATAATCATTAAATGTCTTTGTAAGTGCATTCTTAAAACCGATCAAATGTGTACCGCCTTCGGGCGTATTGATATTATTCACAAATGTATAAACGCTTTCGTTATAAGAATCATTATGCTGCATTGCAACTTCAACATAAACATTATTTTTCGTTCCTTCAAAGTACATAATCTGACCATACAAAGCATCTTTACTTTTATTCAGATACGTAACGAACTCTTTAATTCCGCCTTCATAATGAAATTCTTTACGCTGTTCCATTCCTTCCCGTTCATCGGAGAGAATAATCTTTAACCCTTTTGTAAGAAAAGCAGTTTCTCTGAGTCTTGTTTTTAATGTTTTATAATCAAAAACAGTCTCTTCAAAAATAGACGCATCCGGTTTAAAATGAATTTTTGTTCCTGTTTTATCAGGTTCGCATTCGCCTACAACTTTAAGAGGATAACATACTTGTCCCCTCTCATAACGCTGTTTATATATTTTGCCTTCTGTATAAATTTCCACTTCAAGCCAGTCAGAGAGGGCATTTACAACAGAGGCCCCTACGCCGTGGAGTCCTCCCGATACCTTGTATCCTCCGCCGCCGAATTTTCCTCCTGCATGAAGAATCGTAAAAACAACTTCAACGGCAGGAATACCCGCTTTATGATTGATTCCTGTCGGAATGCCTCGTCCATCATCAATAACCGTAACAGAATTATCGGAATTGACCGTTACATCGATCGTACTGCAGAATCCTGCCAGTGCTTCATCTACGGAATTATCTACGATTTCATAAACCAGGTGATGAAGACCTCTGCTGGACGTACTTCCTATATACATACCGGGTCTTTTTCTAACTGCTTCAAGACCTTCTAATATTTGAATCTGATCTGCTCCGTAATCATTAGCCATTATAAACCTCCTGCAGAATTACCTTATATATAATCATCAATGTTCCCATCCATATTTCCGGCAAGACTTCCGTTTTCGATCCGAAATATTTTATCGATTTCAAATCTGTTATTAATCAATTCATCCAATCCGGTACATGTAATAATTGTCTGAATATCCCCTATACTGTCCAATAAATAATTTTGTCTGTTGCTGTCAAGTTCCGACAGTACGTCATCGAGAAGAAGAACGGGATTATCCTTTGTCATTTTTTTAACCAATTCTATTTCTGATAATTTTAAAGACAGAGCAGCAGTTCTCTGCTGACCTTGAGAACCGAATTTACGAATATCGATAGTTCCTTCCATAAAAGAAAAGTCATCTCTGTGAGGACCGACTGTAGTCTGTTTTAATTTAATATCTCTTTCCTGAGAAGCCTTTAAAGCCTGTTCATAATTTTCTATCGTAGTATCGGCTTCATAACAAATACATAAATTTTCCTTATCGCCTGACAATTTTTTATGTATTTCATAAATAATTTCATTTAATTGTTTTACAAATAATTCTCTTCTTTCAATGATCTTGCTGCCAAAAGAAACAAGCTGAGAATCCCATATATTCAATGTATCTCTCAGTTCCGGCCTGAAATACATGTCTTTTAAGAGTTTATTTCTCTGATTGACTATTTTATTATAATGATTCAGATTATACAGATAAAAGCTGTCGAGCTGACAAAGCTCCATATCAACAAATCTTCGTCTTTCTGCCGGGCCGCTTTTGATAATACTTAAATCCTCCGGAGAAAAAAATACGACATTCAACAATCCCAAAAGTTCGGCAGCCTTTTTAATTTTCTGCCCGTTGATTGCAATTCCTTTGGATTTATTTTTTCGAAGGTGCATATCTACTTTGTTTTCAATACCTTCTTTTTCCAGAAAAGTCCTGATATGCGCTTCTTCTTTCTCAAAATTTATAATATCTTTGTCTTTGCTTCCCTTATGGGATTTTGTTGTGGAAGATAAATAGATCGCTTCTAAAATATTGGTTTTTCCCTGTGCGTTATCTCCATATAAAATATTTGTCCCACTGCTGAAATGAATGTTCAAAGAATCATAATTTCTGAAATTTTGTAATTCCAATGATTTAATGATCATCAGTTTTCTACCTTAACCTGCTGCCCTTCAAACTCTATTACATCGCCCGGATGTATTTTCTTGCCGCGCTGATATTCCACTTCACCGTTTACTTTTACATAACCTTCCTGAATCTCAGCCTTCGCATCGACGCCCGATTCCACGAAACCGGCAAGTTTCAGAGCCTGACCAAGTTTTATATATTCGTCTTTAATTTTTATTGTTTCCATAAATTTCCACTCTTAAACAGTCTTGCTTTTAACGTATCTTTTCTCTTACTATAAAAATATCAGCTTACCGTCGTAAAATTAACCGGCAGGATCAGATAAATATAGTTTTCTTCTGCATCTCTGATAAAACATGGCGCTTTCGGATTTACCATGTAAAGATCCACTTCTTCATCATCGATCACACGCAGCGCATCGATCAGGAATTTGGGATTAAATCCGATCATCAGGTCTTTACCGTTTTTCGTAATATCAATTTCTTCATCCATGCTTCCTATGATGGTATTCATTTTCAGTTCCATGGAAGCATCTGTAATATTGATAATGACCGGTTTTTTATCTCCTTCTTTTACAAGAAGAGTCGCTCTGTCAATACAATTTAAAAATTCTTTTTTATTGATTCTGACTTTCGTTTCATAATCAGTGGATAACATCTGATCAATCTTAAAATATTCGCCTTCGATCAATCTGGAAAGAACGATCGTATTGTCAAATTCAAATAAAATATGATTGTCCGTAAAGAAAATATGTACTTCTTTATCCACATCACCGGAAAGAATCTTGCTGATCTCACTTAAAGTTTTACCGGGCACTACCAGTTTCTTAGGTTCATAGTTATCCTTCAGATTAATTTTACGAATAGAGATTCTATGCCCGTCTAACGATACCACCTTTAAAGTATCTCCATCAATTTCAAACAGTTCGCCCGTCATCAGTTTATTATTATCATTATCGGCTATAGAGAAGATAGTCTGCCTGATGATTTCTTTTAAAGTAAACTGAGATAAAACGATAGAATCGTTTCTTTCGATCAAAGGCAGATAGGAAAAATCTTCTCCTGATTTACCGATAATATTGAATTTGGCTTTTTCACAGGTGATCGTCGTCTTTAAATTAGCATCCGTTTCTATCATGATATCATTATCGGGAAGTTTACGAACGATCTCTAAAAAGATTTTGGCATCAATCGCAATCATACCTCTTTCAACAACTTTTCCCTCTATTCTTGTTTCGATACCAAGTTCCATATCATTTGCCGCCAACTTGATCTCGCCGTTTCTAACGTCCAATAAAATACATTCCAGAATAGACATAGTTGTTTTGCTGGGTACTGCTTTTGATACGATCTGTACACCGTTTAAGAGATTGGATTTCTTACATATAATTTTCATCTGTGTATAACTTCCTTTCTGAATATGAACCGGAACGGGAACTGCCTGTCATATTTATTTATAATATATTTCATAGTCTTTCATAATAATAGGTGTTGAAATGTGCATAACCTCATTTATTATACTATTTTTCAGGAAAAAAGAAAATGTATAAGTTGTGAAAATCTTCGGATAACCTGAGAATAAGTTTTATATTATCAACAATCGGAAGGTTAGGTGAAAATTAACTTCTTTTTAATTGTTTCAATTTTATTCTTCAGTTCCACATTGTTCACAATTTCCTCGGAGATCTTATTCACACCATGTATGACAGTTGTATGATCCTTTTTCCCGAGGAACTTTCCAATACCGGAAAGAGATTCTGCCGTCAGATCCCTGCAAAGGTACATAACGATCTGTCTGGCTTGTACCAGTTCGGAATTTCTTTTCTTGGACATAATATCGTCTGCAGTAATTCCGAAATATTCGGCTACTACATTAATGATTAAGGAAGGGGTAACGTCTCTTGGAGTGTCTGCATATATAATGTCTTTTAGAGCTTCCTGTGCATGTTCTAAATTGATGTCAAGATTATTTAACTTGGAAAATGCGATGATCTTATTAAATGCTCCTTCTAATTCCCTGATATTGGATTTAATATTGGTTGCAATATATTCTAATACTTCGTCATCTATTTTTTTATTGCAGTTTTCGGCATTTTTCTTTAAAATAGCCATTCTGGTCTCATAATTAGGCGGCTGTATATCGGCAATCAGTCCCCATTCAAAACGGGAACGGAATCTTTCTTCCAACGTTTCCAGTTCTTTGGGCGGTTTATCGGAAGATAGAATGATCTGTTTCCCTGCGGAGTGAAGCGTATTAAATGTATGGAAAAATTCTTCCTGTGTGCTTTCTTTACCAATGATAAATTGAATATCATCTATTAGAAGGACATCCACGGTTCTGTATTTTTCTCTTAATTTGCTCATGGTGGCTGCATTTCCGCTTCTGATAGATTCAATAACTTCATTTGTAAAGATTTCCGATGTTACGTACATGACTTTCGTATCAGGATTTTCTTCTAAAATGAAATGTCCGATTGAATTCATTAAATGCGTTTTCCCAAGTCCTGCTCCTCCATATATATAGAGAGGATTGTATGCTTCGCCCGGAGACTCTGCTACGGCCAGACAGGCGGAATGTGCGAAATTGTTGTTGCTTCCTACAACGAACGTTTCGAATTTATATTTTGGATTTAAATTGGCATTTTCATAATTGATATTGTATACATGCTTTGTTTTGGAAGAATTGTTCTGTTTTTCTTCCCTGGCATCTTTTTCCAATATAAAGGAAATATCATAAGTATGGTCCATCATTTCGGATATCGTTACCTGAAAATAATTTTTATATTTATTTGAAATATAATTCAGGAAATGAGACTGATTTGATGGGATCAGTATCGTTATCACATCATTTTCAACCTGATAAAAATTTAAGGGGGCTATCCATGTTGAATAGGCAATGTCGGAGAGCTCATATTCTTTTCGTAAAGTCTCCTTGATCAAATCCCAATTATCTTTGATAGAATCCATATAAAAACCTCTTTACTATAAATATTTCATTTTAACGAAAATCCCCTAACATATATATTAATATAAATGAAGTAAAAATTCAATTAAATAAGTTGATAAGTTATCCACAAAAAAATAAACAGGTTTACATAGATGATTAACATGATTTTTTATGATGTGTATAACTATAAGAATAATGATTAACATTTAAAGAGAGGATAAATTAAGGGGATTATTTAAGTTGTCAACAGGAAAATAAAAAGTTATACACAGCTTATCCACATTTTGTGGATACATTTATGTAAAGTGGATATCTTTTTTATTCCTGAAAAAATTTTTTTATCATAGAAAAATGTCAGGATTCCCTTGACGTATTGAAATTATTTATATACAATAGAGGTGTTGTTTTCCAAACAAAACTGTAATTTATTAATTTATTTGTAAATGATCAGATCGTAACCGTAGAAGAATATCTACTTTGGAAAAGGAGGTGTATCGTAATGAAAATGACATATCAGCCGAAAAAGAGACAGAGATCCAAAGTCCATGGATTCAGGGCAAGAATGAAAACAAAGGGCGGAAGAAAGGTTTTAGCTGCAAGACGAGCAAAAGGTAGAAAAAAATTATCAGCATAAAGGCCGCATTTATGTGGCCTTTTTTTCCTCTTATCAGATGAATATCAAGGTAGCTAATATATGAAATTTTCGGAATCATTGAAAAAGAACAGCGATTTTAAGTATGTTTATCAAAATGGAAAGAGTTTCGCCAACAGATTTTTAGTAATGTATGTATTGGAAAACAATGATGAAAAAAACAGATTGGGAATATCGGCCAGTAAAAAGGTAGGTAACAGTGTTGTAAGACACAGATTTACCAGATTGGTGAGAGAAAGTTACAGACTACATGAAAATATATTTAATAGTGGTTTAGATATAGTAGTCGTTGCCAGAAAAAATGCCGCTTTGGCAAATTATAAAGAAATTGAAAGCGCATTATTACATCTTGCGAAAATACATCATATATTGATATGAAAAAGTTCATGATTTTTATAATTGAATTTTATAGAAAATATGTTTCTCCTATGAAAAGCACAAAATGCCCTTATATTCCTACCTGTTCCGAGTATGGTCTGGAAGCGGTAAAAAAATACGGCGCTTTTAAGGGAGGTTTTCTTGCTTTGTGGAGAATTATCAGATGTAATCCTTTTTCAAAAGGCGGCTATGATCCGGTTCCTTAAAAAATGGCAAAAGGGAGGTAACAAGAGTGCCAGGTATGATATTAACGCAGGACTCTACATTTATTATAGGACCTATTACCAAATTATTAGGTTATATAATGGAAGGTATTTTCTTCGTAATAGATAAAATAGGAATTCCTAATATTGGACTTGCTGTTATATTATTTACGATCGTAATTTATTTACTGATGATGCCTTTGACGATAAAACAGCAGAAATACTCTAAACTATCTGCTAAGATGAATCCTGAGCTTCAGGCAATTCAGGCAAAGTATAAAAATAAAAAAGATAACGAATCGATGATGGCGATGAATGCGGAAACGCAGGCCATTTATGCAAAATATGGTGTTTCTCCTTCGGGAAGCTGCCTGCAGCTTATCATTCAGCTTCCTATTATGTGGGCGCTTTATCGTGTTATTTATAATATGCCGGCTTATGTAAAAAGTATCAAAAATGCTTTCTTTCCATTAGTTGATAATATGATTGCACAGGCTGGCAGTACGGAGTTTATTCGCGGTTTTGCCAATGCCGGTATGTATGAAAAGCAGTTTAACAATGAATCTTTTACAGGCGGCGTAACAACCTATGTACAGAATACTTTTATCGACGTACTGAATAAAGCCTCGAGTACGGAATGGCTCAGTATTAAAGATAAATTCCCTGCATTGTCCGGGGATGTAGACCAGACGCTTTCCTTATTGGACCGTTATAATAATTTTCTGGGATTAAATATTGCCAATTCACCTTCTTATATGATGAAAGAAGCGCTTGAGGCAGGTGCATACGGTATGGTAATAGCTGCTCTGGCGATTCCTGTTTTGTCTGCAGTTACACAATGGATTAATGTAAAATTGATGCCGCAGCAGAATACGGACAGTAAATCAAATGACCAGCAGAGCGCTATGATGCAGTCTATGAAAACAATGAATGTGATGATGCCTATTATGTCGGCAGTATTTTGTTTTACACTGCCTGCAGGTCTTGGTCTTTACTGGGTAGCCGGTGCTGTTGTAAGATCTATTCAGCAGGTCATTATTAATAAACATATTGATAAGATAGATCTGGATGAACTGATTAAGAAAAACGAAGGCAAGGCAAAAGAGAAGCTGGAAAAAGCAGGTATCAGAGCAGATAAGTTAAATGCTTATGCCAGTATGAATACAAAGAATGTTAACAGTAATTACAGATCTTCTTCGCAAAAGCAGCTTACACAAGAGGAAAAAGACGAAGCAGTCAGAAAGTCAACGGAATATTATAACAAAAATGCAAAACCCGGAAGTATTGCAGCCAAGGCAAATATGGTAAAGCAATATAATGAGAAAAATAATAAAAGATAATAGAAATGAACAGTGTTTTAAGCAAGGAGGTTACTTATGGATTTTATTGAATTTTCAGCAAAAACAGTTAATGATGCCATTACGGAAGCATGTCAGAAATTTATCGTAACAAGCGATAAATTAGAATATGAAGTAGTAGAAGAAGGTTCCTCCGGTTTTCTCGGAATCGGCTCAAAACCGGCAGTCATTAAAGCAAGGGTAAAATCTTCCATAGAAGATAAGGCAAAAGATTTCTTAAACAGTGTTTTTGAAGCAATGAAGCTGACTGTTGTCATTGATATTAAATATGATGAGATCAATAATTCCATGAATATTGATTTAAGCGGCGATGAAATGGGCGTTTTGATCGGTAAAAGAGGACAAACTTTAGATTCTTTACAATATCTGGTATCTTTAGTAGTGAACAAAGATGTGGAAAACTACATTTATGTTAAAGTAGATACGGAGAATTACAGACAAAGAAGAAAGGAAACGCTTGAAAATCTGGCGAAAAATATTTCCTACAAAGTAAAAAGAACAAAAAGACCTGTATCATTGGAGCCGATGAATCCCTATGAAAGAAGAATTATTCATTCCGCTTTACAGAATGATAAATATGTTACGACACACAGTGAAGGAGACGAACCTTTCAGACATGTTGTAGTTGTACTGAAAAAATATGGAAAATAACAGGTATAAAAAATGAATATCATCAGAAATTGGAATGTAATTTGTTTACATTCCAATTTTTTTAGGATATATTTAATAAGAAAATATATATCGGAGGATCATTGTAATGAAAACGGATACGATTGCTGCAATTGCAACTGCTATGACGGATTCGGGTATCGGTATTATCCGGATCAGCGGAGAAGAAGCAATTTCCATTGCACATTCCATATTTATCAATAAAAATAATAAGAAATGTTTGAATACTTATGATTCTCACACGATCCATTATGGTTTTATTATTGACAAAGATTTGAGAATCGTAGATGAAGTCATGATTTCTATTATGAAAAAGCCTCATAGTTATACGGCGGAAGATACGGTTGAGATCAATTGTCACGGCGGCGTTTTTATGATGCGCAAAATCTTGGAAATTGTTATAGAGGCAGGAGCCAGAACAGCTATGCCCGGTGAATTTACAAAAAGAGCTTTTTTAAATGGAAGAATCGATCTCTCCAGGGCAGAAGCGGTCATGGATGTTATTCAGTCCAAAAATGAATTTGCCTTGAAAAGTTCCATAAAGCAGTTAAACGGTTCCTTATATGAAACAATAAAAAAATTGAGAGAAGATATTTTATATGAGATAGCTTTTATCGAATCTGCGCTGGATGATCCGGAACATATCAGTCTGGAAGATTATCCGCAGCAGTTAACTGTGAAAATAACGGATCTCGGGCATAGATTAAAAAAATTATTGGATTCGGCAAATGACGGCAGAATGATGAAAGAAGGCATTCATACAGTTATTGTCGGGAAACCCAATGTCGGAAAATCTTCTTTATTAAATATATTAGTCGGTGAAGAGAAGGCAATCGTAACGGATATAGCCGGTACGACGAGGGATATTATAGAAGAATATGTATCTGTTCAGGGAATTCCTTTTCATATAACGGATACGGCAGGTATCAGAAATACAGAAGACGTTGTAGAAAAAATCGGTGTGGAAAAGGCGAAAAAAGCGCTTTTTGAGGCGGATTTGGTTATTTATATGATAGATGCCTCTGTTCCTTTGGATCAGAATGATTCTGATATCATGAAAATGGCTGAAGATAAGAAAATGATCATTTTATTAAATAAATCGGATCTTTCTGTCTGTGTAACGGAAGAACAATTAAAATCTAATGTTTCGGATGGTTTAAAAATCATAAAAACTTCTACCAAAGAAAAAGAAGGTATTGATGTTTTTATAGAAACGATAAAAGATATGTTTTTTCATAATGAAATATCTTATAATGATGAAGTATATATTACCAATCTGCGTCATAAAGAAGCGATTGAAGATGCATATGAAAGTATCGGACAGGTTGCAAAAAGTATCAATGATCAAATGCCGGAAGATTTTTATTCAATTGATCTGATGAATGCTTATGCTTCTCTTGGTACCATTATCGGAGAAGAAGTCGGAGAAGATCTGGTAAATGAAATTTTCTCAAAATTTTGTATGGGTAAATAAACCGGGAAGGTAAGGTGTAATATCATATATGCTGCAGATGAATGAAAAAGTAGATGTCTGTGTAATCGGAGCCGGACATGCCGGTTGTGAGGCAGCGCTGGCCTGTGCAAGACTTGGTCTGGAAACTGTTATTTTTACGGTGAGTATAGACAGTATTGCCATGATGCCCTGTAATCCGAATATCGGCGGAACTTCCAAAGGTCATCTTGTCAGAGAGATTGATGCTCTTGGCGGAGAGATGGGTAAAAATATTGATAAGACTTTTATACAGTCCAAAATGCTAAATAAATCCAAAGGTCCTGCGGTACATTCTCTCCGCGCACAGGCTGATAAAGCGGAATATTCCAGAGCAATGCGGAAAGTATTGGAGAATCAGGATCATTTGACGATCAAACAGGCTGAAGTCTGTGAACTGCTTTCTGAAGATCATAAAATAACAGGTGTAAAAACATTTACTGGAACAGTATATGAATGTAAGGCGGTTGTTTTATGTACCGGAACTTATTTAAATGCCAGATGTCTTTGCGGTGAGGCAATTACCTATACGGGACCCAACGGATTGCAGCCGGCTGATCATCTGACAGATTCTTTGAAAAGCCTTGGTATTGAGATGCGCAGATTTAAAACGGGAACGCCTGCAAGGATGGATAAACGTTCTATTGATTTTACGAAAATGGAAGAACAATTTGGTGATGAAGAAATAATTCCTTTTTCCTTTTCTACTAGAAAAGAAGATGTACAGATTGATCAGGTTTCCTGTTTTCTTACTTATACAAATGAGAAAACACATGACATCATCAGGAATAATCTGGATCGTTCTCCTATTTATGCGGGAATCATAGAAGGAACGGGGCCTAGATATTGTCCTTCTATAGAAGATAAAGTTGTTAAGTTTGCAGATAAAGACAGACATCAGGTTTTTATTGAGCCGGAAGGATTACATACAAATGAAATGTATGTAGGAGGAATGTCTTCTTCTTTACCGGAAGATGTACAGCTTGCCATGTATCGTACCGTACCCGGGTTGGAACAATGTAAGATTGTCAGAAATGCTTATGCAATCGAATATGATTGTATCGATGCAAGGCAATTGTATGCTACGTTGGAATTTAAGAATATAAAAGGTCTTTTCAGCGGCGGACAGTTTAACGGCAGCAGCGGCTATGAAGAGGCAGCGGCACAGGGATTGATTGCCGGAATGAATGCCGCGCTTACGATCCTTGGAAAGGAACCGATTGTATTGGATCGTTCACAGGCATATATCGGCGTATTGATCGATGATCTCGTGACCAAAGAAAATTTTGAACCTTATCGTATGATGACTTCCAGAGCAGAGTACAGATTATTGCTTCGTCAGGATAACGCAGATCTCAGACTTCGTAAGATCGGATATGAGGCGGGTCTTGTTTCTGAAAAACAATACCAGGATATTTTGGAGAAGCAGGAGTTCATTAAGAAAGAGGTTAACAGATTAAAAAATACTGTGATCGGCGCTTCCAGAGAACATCAGAATTTTCTGGAAGCTCATGGAAGCTCTCAGTTAAAGACGGCTGCAAATCTCGCTGAGTTAATTTGCCGTCCGGAACTTTCTTATGAACTTTTAGCTGATATTGATCCGGGCAGACAGCCTCTTCCTGAAGATGTGATTGAACAGGTTGAGATTGAAATAAAATATGAAGGTTATATTGAGAGGCAGCAGAAACAAGTCGCCCAGTTTAAAAAAATGGAGAAACGACTGATTCCTTCTGATTTGGATTATGAGGAAATCAGTAGTCTGCGATTGGAAGCAAGACAAAAGTTAATTGCGTATCGACCTGTTTCGGTCGGACAGGCTTCCAGGATATCAGGCGTATCACCGGCAGATATTTCTGTATTACTTGTATATTTGGAACAAAGAAAAGTAAAATAATCAACTTATAAAATAACGGATGTTTTTATGAAAAAAATAAAATTAACAGATTATCATTTAGAAACATTTTTAAGTGATTTGAATGAATTGCATATAGAACTTTCTGAGAAGCAGTTATCTCAGTTTTTAGCATATTACGAAATGCTGGTCGAATGGAATAAAGTCATGAATCTGACAGCAATCACTGATTTTGATGAAGTATGTAAAAAACATTTCATTGACAGTCTTTCCCTGGTGAAAGCATATGATGTTATTTTTTCGGATGATATACAAAGCGGATTGTCTTCTGTTTCTGTTATTGATGTGGGAACCGGCGCCGGCTTTCCGGGAATCCCTTTAAAGATCGCTTTTCCTGATCTGAAAATAACATTGCTTGATTCTCTGCAAAAGAGGGTAAATTTTCTGCAGACTGTTATTGATGAACTTTCTTTACAGGAGATCGAAGCAATACACGGAAGAGCGGAAGATTTTGCAAAAAAAGGTAAACTGCGTGAAAAGTATGATATATGTATATCAAGGGCAGTTGCCAATCTTTCTACGCTTTCTGAATATTGTCTTCCCTATGTGAAAGTAGAAGGTTATTTTATTTCCTACAAATCGGAAAAGATTACAGAAGAGATGCAGAATGCAGAAAAGGCGCTTTCTGTTTTGGGAGGCAGTGTAGAAAAGCAGGTGGAATTTATGATTCCGGCTTCTGACATTTATAGAAATCTGGTTGTTATTCATAAAATAAAAGAGACTCCTGCTCTTTATCCAAGAAAAGCGGGGGTCCCTTCTAAAAATCCTCTTTGATTTGTATTGCAGGTAAAAATTTTGAGATGTTGAATATTATGTAAACCACTTAATTAATTCCAGTATCTTATCGGGCGCTTCCAGTTGCGGTAAATGTTTTGTGTCGGGTAGATATTCCAATTCAATGGAAGTATTATAATAAGCATAGTTTTCCAGATTAGTTTCAATATCTGTTTTCTTTTCACCGCCGATCATAAGAATACTGTTATTAATTTCCTTTAATGCATGTATGATATTTGTGTTCATAAATTTACCGACATAGCATGCGAAAGAAAATTTAGCCTGGTAACCGGATAGTTGTGAAGATTCTAAATAATTTAAAATATAATTTTCCTTGATTTTAGCTTTATCATAAAAATATTCTTCTGCAAAAGTTTTTTCAAAAGTATGTTTTGTATTAAATATGTTATAGATGAATGTTCCAATAACAGGAGTATCAAAAATAAATTTTAATAATTTTGTCTGTTTCGATGGTATTTGATTTTGACTGTATAGACTTTGTGGATTGATAAAAATCATTTTATCAAAAAATTCAGGATTGTTATGGCAGGCCATAATAACGAAAGGAACAGAATTTCCTGTTGCGACAACAGAAGTTTTCTTTCCAATAATATTTTTGATAAAGTCTGTAATGAGCTGTTCATATAAATTGTTTGTATATGTGATCGAAGGTTTGTCGGACAGACCATAGCCTAATAAATCCAAGGTATATATTTCATGTTGGTCTGTCAGATTATTGATCAGTTGATGAAACTCATAACTTGAACTTCCTGCCGTCAGATCATGTATAAAGAGAAGGGGTGTCCCTTTTCCTTTTTTGTCATATTTAATATTTCCAAATCGCCATTTATAATAGTGATTTTCTGAACAGGACAACAGATTACCTGATGTGGACAAAAAATGATGTATTCTGTTTATCATATGGATGGATGTTACAGAGGATGCTGAAAGGATGCTGATTGCAATAATTTTTTTCTTCATTTTAATAAACCATGCCTTTCTCTCAGCCTGCGATATTTACTAGCCTCTCCGCTTAGTGATGAAACAGTAAAATTTGTAGTCTGAATAATAAGTAGTTCTTTGATGTTTCTATTATACTGTATCTTATATGTGATTACAAGTTCTTTCAAATTAGTAAAATTACCCCCTAAATTCTATGTATGCTTTTAATAAAACTGATAAGAAACCCCCTTTTATTATGAGAAGAATTAGTATATGATTATAGATAACGGCTAATTGTAAGAATCAAAAATGAAAGGCAGATAGAAATCTGAATTTGGTGTAGACATGGAACACGAAAGTAATTTTTCTACTCTGGAAATCAGAGAAAAAGAAAGACAGAGAATTGCACGGGATTTGCATGACATCACTTTACAAAATCTTTCTCATCTTATTCATAAAGTTGAATTGAGTTCTCTATATATGGATAAAGATATTGTAAAAGCAAAATTGGAATTGGCTACAATAGAAAAAGAACTTCGTCAGGTTATTGATGATATGAGGACCATTATTTATAATCTGCATCCTGTTACTTTAGATGATCTGGGATTAAAAGCTACAATAGAAAATGTTATCAGTGTTACGAATAGAAATTACAATTTCTTTATTGAAACGGAGATCGAAGATGTTTCATGTGAAAACAAAATTTTTCAGCTTTCTATTTTACGTCTTGTCCAGGAGGCCAGTTGTAATGCATTGAAACATTCAAATGGAAATAAATTATTTGTTTCATTAAAAAATAAAGAGAATAAATGTGTAATCAATATAAAGGATAATGGATCAGGATTTGATCAAAATGACATTGATAAAAAAGATGCTCATTTTGGTTTATCCATTATGAAAGAAAGAGTAGATTTGTTACATGGCAAAATGAATATAAAGTCTTCATCTAAGGGGACTTCTATTATAATGGAGCTGCCTTTTTGATATTAACGTGTTTGATCAATTTGTTTCATCCATACTCTGGTTGTGAAAAAAGTTTTGCAAATATCTAATTGTTTATCAAATAAAGGAAGGACTGTTGTAAATATGAAAGATATTATAGAAGTAATGATTGCAGATGATCACATTTTGATGCGTGAAGGGATTAAACAGTTGTTAGAATTTGATGGTAATATAAGGGTGATTGCAGAAGCGGGAAATGGTAGTGAATGTTTAGAAAAGCTGAAAGTTTTTCATCCGGATGTATTACTCCTGGATATTAACATGCCTGAAATAAATGGTATGGAAGTTTTGAAAAAAGTTAAAGCAGATAAAGTTGACAGCAAAATTTTGATGCTGACGGTTCATAATGAAGTTGAATATTTAATAAGAGCTCTGGATATCGGAGTTGATGGATATATTATGAAAGATTCGGAATCATCTGAATTGAAGAAAGCGATTTATATGATTTTGGATGGTAAACGATATATTCAGCCAAATCTGATTCCTGAATTGAATGCAAAATTAGCCAGTATGGATGTTGAAAGAGATAAATTAAGATTTTTAACTAAACGTGAAAAAGAAGTATTAGTACAGGTAGCAAGTGGGATGTCTAATAAAGAAATTGCAATAAATTTAGATATCAGTGAGCGTACTGTTAAAAATCACATATCCAATATCTTTAAAAAGATAGATGTTTCCGATAGAACGCAGGCTGCTGTGTTTGCAATCAAAAATAATATGGTAAAAGTGTGATGTTTCACGTGAAACATTACTATGAAAAAATTTCCATTCACAAGATAATGTTTCACGTGAAACAAAAAAATACTAGATATTGTGAAAAATAATCGTGAAACATTTTTAACCAAATAAAATGAGGTTGTGAAACATTTTTTTGGACAATATTTTATTATTTTTATGGATTATGAGAGCAAATAGTGGTATAATCGTTTACAGACAGAAAATTGAACTGGATGATATCTAACAGAAATTGGAGAAGAATAAAAGCATGGGAAGAACGATTGCAATTGCAAATCAAAAAGGTGGAGTTGGTAAAACAACAACATCGATTAACTTATCAGCATCTTTAGCTGCAAAAGGAAAAAATGTCTTAGTCATTGATATCGATCCCCAGGGAAATACAACAAGTGGATTTGGTATTGAAAAAAACGATTTGGACAATACGATTTACGAACTGATTCTAAATGAATGTTCTATAAATGAATGTATTTTGAAAGATGTCATTCCCGGAGTTTCTATGATTCCCTCCAATGTTAATCTTGCAGCAGCAGAAATTGAATTGATCGGTATAGATAAGAAAGAATACATATTAAAGAATGAAGTAGATTGGGTAAAAGAAAAATATGATTTTATTATTATCGACTGTCCGCCTTCTTTGAGTCAATTGACTATTAATGCCATGACGACAGCCGATACGGTTTTGGTTCCTATTCAGTGTGAATATTATGCCTTGGAAGGTTTAAGTCAGTTGATTCACACTGTAAATCTTGTAAAAGAGAGATTAAATCCTGAATTGGATATGGAAGGTGTCGTATTCACGATGTATGATTCCAGAACAAATCTTTCCATGCAGGTTGTAGAAAATGTAAAAAGTCATTTAAGTCAGAATGTTTATAATACTGTAATACCGAGAAATATCAGATTGGCAGAGGCGCCAAGTTATGGTATGCCGATCAATCTTTATGATGCAAAATCTGCCGGGGCAGAAGCATATATGGCTTTGGCTGATGAAGTTATTAATAATAGAAATTTCTCTTCATAAATTGATTTATAATAGAGTGATCACCGAATAGTCCGGGAAAGGATAAAGAATATGGCGGTAAGAGGATTAGGTAAAGGTCTTGATGCACTGATTCCGAGTGTAGCAGCAGACAATAAAGAAAAGAAAACAATTGAAAATAAAAGTGCAGAAAAGGAATCAGAATCTATTGTTAAAATAACAAAGATTGAACCGAACCGGGAACAGCCAAGAAAAAATTTTGATGAAGATGCATTGCAGGAACTGGCTGATTCAATTAAACAGTTTGGTTTATTGCAGCCTATTCTTGTACAAGATAGAAAAACATATTATGAGATCATTGCCGGAGAACGTCGTTGGCGCGCTGCCAAATTGGCGGGTCTTAAAGAGGTTCCTGTTATTATACGTGATTATACAGAGCAGGAAATTGTTGAAATCTCTTTAATTGAAAATATTCAAAGAGAAGATTTAAATCCAATCGAAGAAGCTTTGGCATATAAAAGGCTGTTATCCGAATTTAATCTGAAGCAGGATGAAGTAGCAGAAAGAGTATCCAAGAGTAGAACAGCTGTTACAAATTCCATGCGTCTTCTGAAATTATGCGACAAAGTACAGCAGATGATCATTGATGATATGATTTCAACGGGACATGCCAGGGCCCTGATCTCAATTGAAGATCCTGATGAGCAATACAATATTGCACAGAAAGTTTTTGATGAGAAACTTAGTGTTCGTGATGTTGAAAAATTGGTAAAGAATCTGAATAAACCGGAAAAACCTAAAAAAGAAGAAGTGGAAGATAAGAGTCTTGATATTATTTATCAGGATATAGAAGAAAAACTGAAACAGACACTGGGTACAAAAGTAGCAATCTCTTCTAAAGGTAACGGAGCCGGTAAAATGGAAATAGAATTTTATTCACATGATGATCTGGACAAACTGATAGATTTGCTGTCGTCGACGAATAATTGACGCTGCTATAAGAAAGGTACGGTTACTGGAATGAATTATGATTTACTAAAGACAATAGGACTTGGTAATCTTGATATCACATATATTTTTATAGGTATCCTTGTTGTTGTTCTTATTTTATTAATCCTTATCATTGTACAGACAGTGAAGTTAAATAAATTGACTAAAAAGTATAGAAAATTTATGTTGGGTAAAAATGCAAAAAACCTGGAAACAGATATTGTCGGTCTATATGAGGATAATAAATTTATAAAAATATCTCTTGAGAAAAATAAAAAGGACATTAATACATTATATAGAAAATTTGAAAGTTCTTTTCAAAAGATCGGTCTTACAAAATATGATGCATTCAGTCAGATGGGCGGACAGCTCAGCTTCTGCCTTGCACTCTTAGATGAAAATAATAACGGTTTTATTTTAAATTCTGTACATAGTGCGGAAGGCTGTTATTCATATACGAAAGAGATCAAACAGGGAGAGTGTAATATTTCTTTGGGTGATGAGGAAAAGAAAGCATTAGAAATGGCAATGGGGGAAGAACTATAAAAAGCAAATGATTAAAAGAATATGTAAAACTGAAAATCTGACAGGGAAAGAACGTCTGGCTGCCAGTGTCCTGACAAATGATTATAATATTTTATTGTCTAAGGGAACATGGCTGCAGCGGGACTATATTGAAAAATTAAAAGAACTGAATATTAAAGAAGTATATATCTGGGATGAAAGAGACGTAGAGTCTGTTGTTATTTTAAAAGAAGATCTGGAGGAATCTTTTACATCCAAAGTAAAGGATATTCTTGAAAAGCATACTTATTGCAACAACGAAGAATTGGTAGAGTTAAGCCATACGGCGGATACCATCATAACAAATATTTTGGAAGAAGAAGAAGTTATCAGCAAGATCTTCGACATCAGAGAAAGAAGTTTTGATATCTATGAACATTCCATCAGTATATGCAGTCTGGCAACAATTGTTGCTTTGCGTATGGGACTTTCTCGTGAATTAGTTCATGACATTGGTGTCGGTTGTCTTCTTCATGATCTGGGTCTGCGATATCTGACAATCGATTATACAGATCATAATATTGAAGAACTTCCGGAATTGGAATGCTCGGAATATAAAAAACATCCTGTTTATGGATATTCGGCATTACAGGGAGAAAATTGGATTTCCAATGTAAGTAAAAATATGATATTATATCATCATGAGAGAATCGATGGTTCGGGATATCCCTTAAAGGCAACAGATATTCCATTGGAATGCCGCATTATTCAGGTCTGTGATACATTCGATGAGATGATCTGCGGGATTGGCTGTGAGAGAGTAAAAGTATATGAAGCAGTAGAATATTTAAAACACTTTAAAGATGTCAAATTTGATGGTAGAATAGTAGATGTATTTCTGGAATTTACCGCAGTTTACCCTGCCGGTACCTATGTAAGAACCAATGAAGGTGAAATCGGAATCGTACTGAGACAGAACAAACAGTTTCCGGGAAGACCTGTTATACGTGTGATCAAAGATAAAGATGGAAATTCCGTAGACATCATAAAAGATATGTTGGTCGTTAATAATATATATATTAAAGAAGTTGTGGGTTAAATAAAAATCAGATTATTCAACCGGCAATTTGGCAAAGCCAGACATGCAGATTCAATGCGCAGCGAGATAAAAGAAAGGTGTTATAAATAAAATGATAGACATTAAATTTTTGAGGGAAAATCCGGATCTTGTAAAAGAAAATATCAAAAAGAAATTTCAGGATTCCAAACTGGGTTTGGTTGACGAGGTAATAGAACTGGATGCCGAAGTCAGAAAAGCACAGCAGGAAGCAGATGATATTCGTGCGAGCCGGAATAAAATATCAAAGGAAATTGGCGCTCTGATGGCACAGGGCAAAAAAGAAGAGGCAGAAGCGAAAAAGGCTGAAGTATCTGCTAATGCTGCGCGGCTTGCAGAACTGGAAGAAAAAGAAAACGAACTTCGTGAAAAGATAAAAAAAGATATGATGATGATCCCCAATATCATCGATCCATCGGTTCCGATCGGAAAAGACGATTCTGAAAATGTGGAAATCAAAAAATACGGAGAACCGCTTGTTCCCGATTTTGAAATTCCATACCATACGGAAATCATGGAGAAATTTAACGGAATTGATATGGATGCCGCAGGAAGAGTGGCCGGTAACGGTTTCTATTATTTAATGGGTGATATTGCAAGGCTTCATTCCGCAGTGATCGCTTATGCAAGAGATTTTATGATCGACAGGGGATTCACCTATTGTGTTCCTCCCTTTATGATCCGCAGCGCAGTTGTCGATGGCGTTATGAGTTTTGCGGAAATGGATGCCATGATGTATAAAATAGAAGGAGAAGACTTATACTTAATCGGGACGTCGGAACATTCCATGATCGGTAAATTTATTGATACGATCGTACCGGAAGAAAATCTTCCCCAGACTTTGACAAGTTATTCACCCTGTTTCAGAAAAGAAAAAGGTGCGCACGGTATTGAAGAAAGAGGCGTTTACCGGATTCACCAATTTGAAAAACAGGAAATGATTGTTGTATGTAAACCGGAAGAATCTCCGAAATGGTTTGACAAACTATGGCAGAATACGGTAGACTTATTCTGTTCCTTAGATATACCGGTAAGAACGATTGAATGCTGTTCCGGTGACCTTGCAGATCTGAAAGTAAAATCTTATGATGTAGAAGCATGGTCCCCCAGACAGAAGAAATATTTTGAAGTGGGAAGTTGTTCTAATCTTGGAGACGCACAGGCAAGAAGATTACGTATCAGAATAAACGGGAAAGACGGAAAATATTTTGCGCATACATTGAATAATACGGTCGTTGCACCGCCCAGAATGCTGATCGCCTTTTTGGAAAATAATCTGTGCGAAGATGGTTCCGTAAAGATTCCCGAAGTACTTCGTCCATATATGGGTGGTAAGGCATGTCTTGACGTATAAAACCTATAGACGAAAGAAAAGAAGGAGGTGAAATCTTTGCATAAATATATGCGGGCTATCGGTTTTAGCAAACTGATAGACAGACGGGAACAACAGGAGTTAATAGCGGAAGTTATAGAAAGCGCAAATCATTGTTCTTATACGTCCGGTTCCGATGAAACGATGCTTGCAGAGTATTGTGAAGATTTTGCCGAGAATATGGGTATTGCGGTATGCGGCACATATGATGAAGAAGACAGATTCACTTTTGATTATTTTTATCCCTATTTAAGAGGCAGAGATGTCAGTTCTTATGAGGATGTTTCCGTGGAGCGCCATGCAGAGAAGGAATCCTATGCCGGTATCTGCGATGATATCAAAGTGGGCGTCAGTCTGATCTTTTACTTACAAAATATTATTCCTTATGTAAAGGCGCAGAATATGCAGCTCCTTCCGATTAAAGGAACCACGCTTACGCTATCAGGACTTTCCATAAAAGGAAATATTATTTTACCGATTGTAAAAAATGAAAGAGAAGTACAGAAAGTAAAAAAAGCGTCCATAAATCGTAACCAGCTGATCGCAGCAGCAAGGCAGGGAGACGAGGATGCAATCGAGAGTCTTACTTTGGAAGATATGGATACCTATACTTCTATTTCCAGGAAAATTTTGAAAGAAGATGTTTTTAGCCTGGTAGATACTTATTTTATGCCATATGGCGTAGAGTGCGACCAATATTCTATATTGGGAGAAATATTGGATTATACCATTACGACGAATAAGATCACGGGAGAGAAAATTTATCTTATGAAAGTAAGTTGTAATGATCTGCAGTTTGATATTTGCATTAATTCTTTAGATTTGTATGGCGAGCCGGAAGTCGGCCGCAGATTTAAGGGTGTTATCTGGATGCAGGGTTTTATCAATTATCCTGATTAACATATAAGTCCTCGTAGCTCAGTTGGATAGAGCACTCGCCTCCTAAGCGAGGGGTCGGACGTTCAAGTCGTCTCGGGGACGCTATAAAGCATTGAAAACATTAGTTTTTCAATGCTTTCTTTTTTTGTCTCAAGAGAAACTCAAAGTCTTTCACATAACCCCCGGGGACAAATACTTTTTGACCCCATAACGGGAATATTTTCTATTGTGATAATGGCAGGAGTTGGATTGATACTTCGAAATCAACGGATCCATGAATAAATTTTTTCTGCCTCTTTAGGCAGATCGGTTGTTCAACTTGTACAATAGGATATTTTGTGCTATGATTTTTTCATGAATTACATTATATTAGATTTAGAATGGAATCAAAGCAGTACGGGTGAAGAGGAAGTTGTCAAGATCCTTCCTTTCGAGATCATCGAAATTGGTGCGATAAAACTAAATAGCAGCCGGGAAAAGATCGGTGAATTTAATGAACTCATTAAACCGCAGGTCTATCATGAGATGCATCACATTACGAAAAAGCTTATTCATATTAAAATGGAACAGCTGGAAAACGAAAAGTTTTTTCCGGAAGTGATGGAGGCATTTTCAGACTGGTGCGGAGAAGATTATATTTTCTGTACATGGGGACCGTTAGATTTAACGGAGCTTCAGAGAAATATCCGTTATTACGGGATGAGACCGATTGCAGACAGACCCTTTCGGTTTCTGGATGTACAGAAACTTTTCAGTATTGCCTGTGAAGACAAAAAGTCCAGACGGGCTTTGGAATATGCGATCGATTTTTTGAAGATTGAGAAAGATATTCCTTTTCACAGAGCTTTCAGCGATGCTTATTATACTTCCAAAATATTGGCGGTTTTGGACGAAAAGGTTCTGCGCAATTATTCCTTTGACGTTTTTCATATTCCGGCAGGAAGAGATGAGGAGATACATATCCTCTTTGACACGGATCCTGAGGAGACATATGCAAAGTATATCTCCAGAGGATTTGACGATAAAGCTAAAGCGATGAATGACAGAAACGTTGTCAGCACCAAATGCTTTTTATGCCATAAAAATCTGCGGAAAAAGCTAAAATGGTTTACGCCGAACGGAAAGCATTACTATAGTGTATCTTATTGTGACAGACACGGCTTCATGAAATCGAAAATACGGATCCGCAAAGCAGAGAATGAACAGATCTATGTCGTCAAGACGGCAAAATTCATTTCTGAAGAAGAGGTCGAAAATATTATCAGCAAACAGGAAAAAGCGAAACAGCAGCGGAAAGAAAAAAGGATTTCTAAAAATCAAAATCATCGAAGTTAGAACGGATACGTTCTCTTCGGTGTTTTTTTCTGGTTACACGGTTTCTTCTGCGTTTGGAATTATTGTTATTGATAATGACGGCACGGATAATAAAAATACAGATAACGACCGTCATAAAGATCAATGTACCGATCAATACTTTTTTGATATTAATAAAAATAATACCGTCGTCCTCTCCCGGGGAAGTATTTGATTTTTTGGTATCTATATCCGCAGTGTCCGCTCCGGTTTCAAAATCATACGTAGATTCCGTATATTCGGCGAGATTGACATAAGCGCTTCCTACATAGGCGCCGCTATAAGTATAGTCGATCTTTGCAACATGATTACCCTGTGCAATATCGTAATCCACGGTAGAATCCAGATCCGTGAAATCTGCCATATTGGGAACGATAACGAAACTGTCCTTATCAATCGATAAGATCGGCTTGGAACTGCCGAAAATATCATTGTCTGCCTTAAAGAAATTAACATTGTCAATATTAAATTTTGCCTCATTTTCGGAGACATTCAGTACCTGGAAATTTTGAAAACCATAGTTAAATAATTCTACCGTGTCCGTAAACTGATCCGGCGATTCTTCTTTAAGAACGACACAGATCAGTTTCATGCCGTTTTGTTCGGCACAGGTAACGAGAGTTTGTCTGGAATTATCGGTATAACCGGTTTTTCCGCCCAATATACCTTCATACGCAATTTCCCCGTTAACTAAACTGTGCTTGTTCTTTTTGTAGAAATCGTCCGGCTGCGTAGCGGTAGGTTCAAAATGATAACGCGCGGTATTGCTGATCTTGGACAGCATTTCATTTTGAAAAAAGAATTTGGATATGAGCGCAAGATCGTACGCGGAAGTATAATGTTCCTCATCATGCAGACCGTTCGTATTGGTAAAATGAGAGTCGGTACATCCAAGCTCGGCTGCGCGTGTGTTCATTAATGCCACAAAATCGTCGATGGAACCGCTGACATATTCTGCAACGGCATTGGCCACTTCGTTTGCAGAACCGACCATAATACCATAGAGACATTCTTCCAGAGTGATAGATTCCCCGGTGTCCATACCCATGTTGGAGCCGCCCACGGGTACGGTGAAAACGGCCTCTCTGGAGAAAGAGACCATATCATCCAGACTGCCGTTTTCCATAGCCAGCAGGCAGGTCATGATCTTAGTGGTACTGGCAGGGTAAAGTTTCTCATGAATATTTTTGGCATAAAGAATAACACCGGTGTCGGCGTCCATTAGAATAGCGGCTTCGGCGCCGATTCTGGGACCCGCAGGCCAGTTTTCAATTTCATCGGACTGTATGGGGAGTTGTTTTCTTGCCTCCGCTTCCTCTGCCAATTCTTCCAAAGTTGCATAAGCGGTCAAAGCATTATTATGAAAAAGGCAGCCGGAAAGAAAAACAGTAAACAAAAAAAGCGATACGATTCTTTTTTTGAAAGTTGAACACATGGATTGATCAAACCCTTCTATCTATATAAAACAATACGTTGCTGACATAAGAAGTATTTTTTGAAAATATACTTTTCTATCATACACTATTTTGTACAAAAACAAAATATTTTTACTACATTTTTTATAGAAGAAAATTTATTTTTCTCGAAAAGATCGTATCTAATTTCGTAAAAGACTTTTCTTATACTCTGAAATAGTGTAAAATAAAATTGTATACAAGGAAAACAGACAGGCAAATTAACAGGTTATAGTATGAGATTACGGAATATTACAGGCTCAAGAGAAATGATCGGCGAAAGCCGTTTTGTAATTCATGATCCAAAGAACAGGAAAAACCGCTGGCGGGAATTATTTGGCAATTCTCATCCGCTCCAGATTGAGATCGGTATGGGAAAAGGCCGTTTTATTATGGAGCTGGCAAGATCCCACCCGGAAATTAATTACATAGGCATAGAAAAATATTCCAGTGTTCTGGTGCGCGGCATTCAGAAGATGGAAGCAGAACAGGAACCTCTTCCCAATTTATATTTTATTCGTATGGATGCGGAGGAGATTACCGAGGTTTTCGGACAGGCCGAAGTGGATAAGATCTATTTGAATTTTTCCGATCCGTGGCCAAAGGACAGGCATGCCAAAAGAAGATTGCCATCCCGTGAATTTTTAAACAGATATCGTGAAATACTATGCGAAAAAGGGACATTGGAATTTAAGACGGATAATCAGGCGTTATTCACATTTGCTTTGGAAGAACTGAAGCCTGCCTGCTGGCATTTGGACCAGGTGACCTATGATCTTCATCATGACAAGATTATGATGAAAGACAATGTAATGACGGAATATGAAGAAAGATTTTCTTCTATGGGAAACCCGATTTATAAATATATTATATCCATGGAAAGGAGAACGAAAATGGAATATACATTTACCGCAGAGAATTTTGAAAAGGAGGTGCTTTCCTCTGAGATTCCCGTATTTGTGGATTTTTATGCAGATTGGTGCGGACCATGTAAAATGATGGCGCCGGTGGTGGAAAAACTTGCAGAAAAATACGAGGGAAAAGTAAAAGTAGGAAAGTGCAATATTGACAACGAAAATGCAATAGCCGCACAATATGGCGTAATGTCGATTCCGACTATGAGCGTTTTTGTAAATGGAAAGACACAGGAAACAATCGTAGGCGCCGTACCCGGCGAACAGTTGGAAGAAATGATAGAAAAATTCTTATAGGATGTGTTTTTTCCCTGCATTTTGTCTAAAAATGACCGAAAAGTAACGCTTTAGTAGCAGTCTCTATTGTAGAATGGTGCTGTAAAAGGGGATAAGGAATCGGGAAAGAAAGTATTCACATGTAACAACTGCGGATATCAGATTCATTAATTAGGATACGGTAGCAAAAATCTTTCTTTTCTTTTCCGACAGTTGCGAGGGAGATTATGAAATGCTCCCTTCAATTGTCTCCGGGAACCGGAACAGTATAAATGGACTAATGTAAAAGACTTTGAAAAACAAGGTCTTTTTTTATCGGTCAATAAATAAAGCATTTAAAAACCGAAGAAAAATCAGGCTGCCCAGCCTGATCTTTTCTATAATTTATAATCGGGGTGACGTGATTCGAACACGCGGCCTCTACGTCCCGAACGTAGCGCTCTACCAAGCTGAGCCACACCCCGATATCATACGGACAATTAAGATAATACAATATTTTATAGACCTTTGTCAATATTTTTATATGAAAAATAAAAGGTTTTATGATATTATAGATGGAAATAAACCGCGGCAACGGTTATGAACAGGAGCAGGAATCGTGAAATTTGACATGAAAAACGAAAGAAAAAGTGAAAAAAAGACAGAAAATCAGATTGAAAAATTATTGAAGAAAATGAACCTGGATGAAAAAATTGCCATGATCCACGGGGCAGGACTTTTTCAGACCGGAGCGGTAGAGCGGCTGGAAATCCCGCCTTTGAAATGTTCGGACGGTCCAATGGGCGTCAGATGCGAATTTCATAACGAACGATGGATTCCGATAGGAAACAATGACGATAACGTGACATATCTGCCAAGCAACAGTGCAATAGCTTCTTCCTGGAATACAGAGTTAGCTTATCAGACGGGACACGTTCTTGGAGAAGAAGCAAGAGGACGCGGAAAAGATGTCATTCTTGCGCCGGGTATTAATATCAAAAGAGATCCGCTCTGCGGGAGAAATTTCGAATATATGAGCGAGGATCCAAAACTGACCGCCATGCTTGCGGTGCCTTTTATCAAAGGGGTGCAGGAAAATGACGTAGCGGCATGTGTAAAGCATTTTGCATGTAACGTGCAGGAAACAGACAGATTAATGGTAGATACCATTGTTGATGAAAGGACATTATATGAGATCTATCTGCCTGCTTTTAAGGCAGCAGTGCAGCAGGGAGGTTCCTATTCTCTGATGGGCGCTTATAATATGATCAACGGGACCCATTGCTGCGAAAACAAAACGTTACTGGATTTCATTCTCAGACAGGAGTGGGGTTATGATGGAACAGTAATCAGTGACTGGGGTGCGGTGCATAAGACGAAAGAGGCAGCGGAAGTTACTATGGATGTGGAAATGTCCGTATTCCCTGATTTTGATCAATACAAATTTGCCGATCCGTTAAAAGAAGCCGTACGAAACGGAGAGATTCCGGAGACAGCCGTAGATAACAAAGTCCGTAATATATTGCGGATGATGTTCCGTCTGAAGATGATCGGTAAAGATGCGCATACAAGAAAAGCCGGAACCTATAACAGTACCGGACATAGAAAGACCGCGCTGCATGCCGCGCAGGAATCGATGATCCTGCTAAAAAACAAAACCGATAAACTGCCTTTGGATAAAAAGAAGATCAGGAAGATCGCGGTCATCGGACAGAATGCGGCCAAAATTCATTCCGATGGAGGCGGGAGCGCAGAGATCAAAGCATTATATGAGATATCCCCCTTAATGGGCATCCGGACTTTTCTGGGAGGAAACACGGATGTTGTTTATGTTCCCGGGTATTTTGTACCGGACAAGCCAAAGACGTTCAGTAATAACTGGCAGGAGACGAGTCTGGATGAGCTGGAAGGCACGGATATCGGCTTTGCCGTAGAAAACGGACCTGAAGAATCGGAAAATGAGCAGCAAAAAATGGAAGCGCTTCGGAAAGAAGAACAGCAGAAGGCGCTTCAGAAAGAAAAAGAAAACGAACTGATCCATGAGAAAAATAAAAAATACTTTGCACAGGCGCTTGAAGCGGTAAAAGGAGCAGATGAAGTTATTTTCGTCGGCGGATTAAATCACGATTACGACAGCGAAGGCCTTGACAGAGAAAATATGCGGCTTCCTTACGAGCAGGATATGCTGATCGAGGAGCTTTTAAAGGTGAGACCGGATACAATCATTACTTTGATAGGCGGTTCACCTGTGGAAATGCCGTGGAGGGACAAAGCGGAAACAATTCTGTGGAGTTATTATGCCGGTATGGAGACCGGGAATGCTTTTGCCGATATTTTATTCGGAGAAGTAAATCCTTCCGGCAAACTGGCGGAAACTTTTCCTGCCAGGTATGAAGACTGTGCAACGGCAAAGAACGGACAGTCCGGCATTCATGGAAGTATCAGACTTTCGGAAGGTTTATATTATGGTTACAGACATTTTGATAAAGAAAGAATTGCACCGGCCTTTTGTTTTGGTCATGGCTTATCCTATACGCGTTTTGCATACAGCGGATTATCACTGAAACAGGAAAAAGAAGGAAGTGAGTCGGTGAAAGTCAGCTTTACGGTAAAAAATACCGGTAAAAGAGCAGGCGCAGAAGTAGTTCAGGTCTATGTAGCGCCGGTTGCACCCAAAGTTGACCGTCCGGCCAAAGAATTAAAAACTTTTGCCAAAGTAAGTCTTTTGCCGGGAAAATCCCAAAAAGTGACTTTAACATTAACAAAGCGGGATTTTGCATATTTTGACGTGGATATCCACAGTTTTGCCGCCGATCCGGGAGACTATGAGATTCTTGCAGGCGCATCTTCCGAGGACATTCGTCTCAGAGGAATCTGTACGCTGCTGTAAGTCTGCCATAAGAATAAATTGATTCCTTTCTGTATACTATAATCTTTGTGAGTTATCACAAAAAATACGGAAAGGAATGAAAATACTATGGATTTTAATCAGATGCCTTTAGGTTTTGGCTTTGCTTATGTGGCAGATAATATGGCAAACAGACGGTTTATGGATCTTTCGGATGATGAGAAGAAAGAATATATAGAGAGAAACAGAAGCACATTGTCGAAAAGCGAATTGGACAAGATGACGGCATCCTTAGGACAGGATGAAGATGATGGACCTGATCCGGGCAATCCGGCGTCCCTGTTTAACGGACCGAGTATCGGATAAACCGCGTGACGGCATATCAGAGAAATATCCCGGCCGCAGATTTGCGGACTTAAGAAAGAACTTGAAAGTAAGGAGCACATGAAATGACTGTACGGATACGGTTACCGCAGAAGGTACACGATATCATAGAAACTCTGCAGGCAGCAGGGTATGAAGCGTATGCGGTAGGCGGCTGCATTCGGGATTCTGTTCTGGGAAAAGAGCCGGATGACTGGGATATTACGACTTCTGCCAAACCGGAAGAAGTAAAGAAACTTTTCCGCAGAACGATTGATACAGGCATCATGCACGGTACAGTTACCGTTATGATGGACAAAGAAGGATTTGAAGTAACCACTTATCGCATTGATGGCAAATATGAAGACAACAGGCATCCGAAGGATGTAACGTTTACGGCAAACTTACAGGAGGATCTGCGGCGTCGGGATTTTACCATCAATGCGATGGCTTATAATGAAAAAGATGGTCTGATCGATATTTATGAGGGACTGCAGGACATCGATAAAGGCCTGATACGCTGTGTCGGTGTGGCGAAAGAGCGTTTCAGGGAAGATGCTCTGCGTATGATGCGTGCGGTGCGTTTTTCTGCACAGCTTGGATATACGATAGAGGATAAGACAAAAGAGGCCATAAAAGAGCTTGCGCCGACGCTACAAAATATCAGCGCGGAGAGGATCCAGACAGAATTGGTGAAATTACTTGTTTCCGATCATCCGGATTATCTGAAGATGGCATACGAGACCGGGATTACGGCGCAGGTGCTGCCGGAATTTGATATCTGCATGAAGACTGCGCAGAATAATCCGCATCATTGTTATAGTGTAGGAGAACATATTCTGCATACGCTCTGTTATGTAAAAGCGGATAAGGCGCTGCGTCTGGGAATGCTTTTTCACGACATCGGCAAGCCGCAGACACTGACGATCGATGAAACGGGCATTACCCATAATCATGGACACCCGGCAGCAGGAGAAGAAATGGCTGTTAATGTCCTCAAAAGACTTAAATTTGACAATGACACGATCGATAAAGTAAAAAAGATCGTCAGAAATCATGACAGGAATATAGAACCTTCCGCCAAAAGCGTCAGACGGGCCGTTCATTACATAGGAGAAGACATTTTTCCCCTGCTTTTTTCCGTGAAATATGCCGATATTATGGCACAGAGCAGTTTTCAGAGAGAAGAAAAACTGCGGAAGCTGCAGGAATTGAAAGAAATTTATGAACAAATCCTTAAAGACAGAGATTGTCTTTCGTTAAAGGATCTGGCGGTATCCGGAAGCGATCTGATCGCGGCAGGCGTAAAACCCGGTAAGGAGATCGGGGATATTTTACGGAAACTTTTAGATATTGTAATAGATGATCCTTTGTGCAATAATAAAGATTATTTACTCTCTCTGCTGCCCCGGCAAGATTAACCGACAAAAAAATCATACTTTTCCATACTTTCTCATAAGATAGGATAGATGAGGATATGGGAGGTATTTTCGTGAATGACAGGGCTGTCAGTTTATTCGATAATTATGAAATAGAAGTAAACCGTACCTGGAAAGGGAGGGGGGCGATTCTTTGTGAATCGGATAAGGGACTGCTCATTTTAAAAGAGTATAACGGTCCTATGAATAAGATCTTTTTTCAGGATGCTTTATTGAAACATATTAAGGCAGCAGGTTTTCCTCTTGCGGAATCGATATTGAAGACGAGGGATGGGGAACTTATCGTCTTTGATCAGGATAAGGTTCCTTATATTGTAAAAACGTATTTTGAGGGAAAAGAATGTAATAACAGGGAATTGGAAGAATGCAGGCAGGCAGTCCGTACTCTTGCCCTGTTACATAATTGTTCCGATCTGTCGGATTGGGATGGACTGTCTTCTCAACCGGTATTTCATATTGAGAAAGAATATGAAAAGCATAATAAAGAGTTGAAGAAAGTGCGCCGTTTTCTGCGGGAAAAAAGCCAGAAAACTGCATTTGAGATCTATCTGATCGAACATTATGATTATTTTTTTGATATTGCTTTGCAAGTAACGGGGGAAATGCGTTATTATATATACGATGGAAAAAAAATAAACTTGGAAGAATTTCCTATTGTATGTCACGGCGATTATCAGTATCATAATATTATACAGGCAGCAGGCGGCATGGCCCTTATTAACTTCGAGAAGTGTGTGCGGGATAACCCGGTAAGGGACTTGTATCTTTTTATGCGCAAGCTGTTAGAGAAAAATAATTGGTCGCAGACACTTGGCGATGCACTGCTTAGCGCATATAATGAAAAGAGGACTCTTTCTAAAGATGATTATATGCAATTATATTACCGCTTCGCCTATCCCGAGAAATTCTGGAAAATTGTAAATTTTTATTATAATTCCGGAAAGGCATGGATTCCCGGGCGTAATATGGAGAAATTGGAAAGACTTTTTGCACAGGAAAAAGAGAAACAGAACTTTTTGGAAGCTGTTTTTCAAAAATAGAGAACAGGCTGAAAGTGGATGGAGGAGCAGGTTGAAAAACGGGGATTTGTCAACCGCGGATTTGTGCCGACGCCGACAGCGTTTCGGCAGCAGATACCGCAGACTGAGAGAAAGGCATGGTTATTAAAATGTACAAGAGATTATCGGCAGTTGTAACTATCGTCATGATATTGACATTGATCATTACCGGCTGTACTTCTCAGGCAAGCAATATCGGCCTTGCCAGAGAAAATGACCGGGACAGCGTAGGAACGGATTTTGTCGTTGCGGAGGTCGGAAGTTATGATTCGGCGGATACGGCGGTTGTCGTTTCCGTAGAACCGGACACAGGGAGCGTAACTTTCATGAATATAGAGACGGGTAAACAATATACCCTCTCTTATGATGGGACAACCTACGTGATGGATAAATATGAAGGTCCTATGTCAATGTCGCAGATCAATGCGGGCGATATCGTGGACATTACTTTCCTGAAAAGTAAAAAGAGACTGGCAAGCGTACAGATATCTCCACGTTCATGGATGTATGACAATATAGAAAATTATGATCTGGGCGGTCTGAATAAAACAGCAATAATCGGTTCGAATACCTATTCGCTGCCGGATGAAGTAGTAGTCATTTCGGAAGGACAAAGAAAAGAGATCATGGATATCGTCAATAAAGATGTACTGACGATCAGCGGTATCGACCATGAGATCTACAGCATCAGTGTTAAGAAAGGACACGGTTATCTGCGCCTTTCCAATGAGCAGGCATTAGTGGGCGGATGGATCGAAGTAGGTAATGCAGTCATTCAGAAAATAACGGAAAATATGCTGTTGGCCGTACCGGAAGGAAGTTATCAGGTACTTCTTACGAACGGAAATACAAGTTGTGTGAAAGATGTGATCATTGAGAGAAACAAAGAAGTGATCCTGGATGTGGGCGGACTGGAGATCTTACAGGATAAAACAGGAAAGATTTTATTCTCCGTAGACCCGTCTGACGCGATCGTCAGCATTGATGGAGAAATCGTGGATATCAGCGGCGAGATCGAGCTTGAATACGGCATTCACAAAGTCAGACTGGAAGCAGAAGGATATCGGACTTTAACGAAATATATTCAGGTTGGTTCTGAATATGCAAGTATCAGCTTTACAATGGAAGAAGGAAATCAGGACGAAGATGATGGCAGCAGTGTCAGCAGCAATAACAGCTATGATGATATTGTAGGCGCGGTAACGGGCGACAGAGTTTATATCGATGCTCCCTCGAATGTGGAAGTATATGTGGATGGCAACTATGTCGGCATTTCTCCGGTCAGCTTTACCAAAGTAACGGGAGATCACACGATTACGCTGAGCAGATCGGGTTACCAGTCAAGAAGCTATACCATTTATTTATATGACGATGGAGAGGATATTACGTATTCGTTTACCGATCTGGAACCGAACGATCCGACAGTCAGCGGAAACAGAAGGCCCTCTTCCAGCAGAAGCACCCGCACGACATCGACATCGAAGAAAACGACATCGTCCGCTTCTTCAAATAATAACGGAAACAATTCGGGTAATAATACGGTAAGCGGCAACAAAGTCAATATTGTGTCGATCAGTGAACCGGAAGGCGCCGTTGTTTATCTGGATGACGATATTTATATCGGAATCTGTCCGACGGACTTTACGAAAGTGACGGGAAGACATAAGCTGACTTTGAGCAAACCCGGCTGCAAATCCGCCGATTATGTGATTTATCTCTATGATGATGGACGTGATATCGAATATAAATTTAATCCACTCGAGGAGGGAGAGGATACCGAAGATGATGACAATCCCGACGATGGTGATGATGATAACGACAATCCCGACGGAGACGGCGATAACAACGGCGGAAATGAAGGCGGTGATAATCCCGGCGGTGATGAAACGGTCAGCGGAAATAACGAAGGTCAGGAAGTAAAAATAACGAATAATAACATTCTTTTTCCATAAAAAATCGCTTTACATAATGTGAGAAATATGGATAAATTGTTAAAAAAGCCGCAAAACACGGGTTAATATGGCTTTTTCGCTTGACAAGAGATTGAAAAACGATTATAACTAGACATAGATGTTTCAAAAGAGAAACTTCTGGGAAACGAAAACTCATTTCAAGAGGAGGAACTAAAATGAACAAGACAGAATTAGTAGCAGCTATGGCTGATCAGGCAGGATTATCCAAAAAAGACGCAGAAAAGGCTTTAAAAGCATTCACAGATGTTATTGCTGACGAACTTAAAAAAGGCGGTAAAGTACAGTTAGTAGGTTTTGGTACTTTCGAAGTAGCCGAAAGAGCAGCAAGAGAAGGCAGAAATCCTCAGAGCGGTGCTGTTATGCAGATTCCGGCGTCCAAAGCGCCTAAGTTCAAAGCTGGCAAAGCTTTAAAAGATTCTCTTAACTAATTGTATTATAAGATGCAGAAGAGAAGGACCTGTATTATGCATGGCATATACAGGTTTTTTCTTTATTTTATCATAAGAAAATCCGTCGCAGGACGGACAGTGAAATCAGAAGGTAACGAAGTTTTTATCTGATAGAAAGAAGGATATATGAGATTAGATAAATATTTAAAAGTTTCCCGTTTGATCAAAAGACGTACCGTGGCAAATGAAGCCTGTGATGCAGGCAGAGTCTTTATCAATGATAAACCGGCCAAAGCGTCTGCCAATGTTAAAACGGGAGACATTATTACGATCCAATTTGGAAATAAGGAAATCAAAGTGGAAGTGCTGGATGTACAGGAGACGGTCCGTAAAGAAGAAGCCAAAGAGTTATTCCGCTATCTGTCTTAAAGTCATTATTTAGAATGTTAGAATATTTCATGTTTTCCATGCATACATTTAACTGGAAGAGATTTACAGGGAGGTATGTATGGAGGACTTAAATAACATTAATAGAAAACCCCATAAACTGATGCTTACCAATAGAAGGACATGTACTATCAGCGGTGTGAATGATGTGCTGTCCTTTGATGTTAATGAGATTCTATTGGAAACAGAACAGGGAATGTTGATGATAAAAGGAAATGAGCTTCATGTCAGCAGATTGTCGTTAGACAAAGGAGAAGTAGATATTGATGGCAGGATAGACAGCCTTACATATTCCGAAACTGCCGGATATAGCGCTAAGGGAGAATCTTTGTTGGCAAGACTGTTTAAGTAGGTGATCTATGAGTCAGGATATCATACAGGAACTTACTTTTTTCGCACATTCCATTTGTATGGGTGTTGTCATTACCTTTGTTTATGACTGGATATTGATTCTCAGGAAGTTAATAAAACATAAGATCTTCTGGATATCGTTGGAAGACTTCTTTTTTTGGATTGCCTGCGGTCTGGGTGTTTTCTATATGCTTTACAAGGAAAATAACGGCGTGCTGCGGTGGTTTACCGTATTGGGAGCTATGATCGGGATGATATTTTATAAGTGCCTGATCAGCAAATTCTTTGTCCATATTATGTCGACATGTATATACAAGATAATGTGGTTTCTGTTTCGTATCATACAAATTGTGCTAAAGCCGCTTAAATGGCTAGTTTCCAAGGCGGCGAAGTTCCTAAATTTTTTGAAAAAGAAAATAAAAAAATATGAAAAATTCATAAAAAATAAGTTGACGGTTTGCATAAAAATGCTTAAAATAGTTTTATGTAAACGTTAAATTTGATTATGAGGAATAATATGGCAAGAAAAGCAGCATACCGTAAAAAGCGGCAGAATAGAACCGGAATGCTTTTGGTAACAACCGTCGTGTTGATGATGTTAGTCGTTGTAACGATCAAGAGTATAGAGCTTCAGGGAAAGAAAGAAGCATATGAGCTTAGAGAAGCGGCATTACAGGAAGAAATCGACAGAGAAATGGAGCGGACCGCAGAAATAGAAGAATACGGAAAGTATACACAGACGAAGAAATATGTGGAAGAAGTTGCGAAAGATAAACTCGGTCTTGTATATGAAGGTGAGATTATTTTTAAAGATGAAAAATAAACAGATTTGGGAGTAAATCCGAAATCTGTTTTTATTTTTGAACGAATAATACGGACAGGCCTCACATATATTGATTAAATATACGGCAAAAAAGGAGGCATGCAGCGTATGAAGAAACAGGTGGAAAACAGAGAAGAAAATGTTATAACGATGATACCGGAATATGGCAGACAGAAGCTTTTGGGATATGCGGAATCCTTTCTTGATCTGGCGGATCTTTTCACGGAAGAAAAGGAAGAAGTTCCCGGAGAAGACAAAAACAGGCAGGAATATCTCTGGCAGAAGAAGCTGTATGAAAGCAGAGGACTGCTGGCGGAACATTTAAAGGAAATGGCACATATTATGTCCGAGGTTGCAGGAGAAAGCTATAAAACCCATCCGGTAGGGGAGCGAAAATATAAGCAGATCATGCATAATTTAAAAGATGCGGGAATCCTTTTAAAAGATTGTCTGCTTTTGGAAAATGAGGATGGGCATCTGGAATTAAATCTGTCGATGAAAGCGGTACAGGAAAATATCGTTCTGGAAGATGTGGCCGATATCATTTCCGCAGCGCTGAATGCGAGAGTACGGGCATCCAAAAACCAGCCGCTGTTCATGGCGGGAGAATGGCGCACCTATCATTTTCTGGAAGAGCCGGCTTTTCATATTCTGACCGGCTTTGCCAAAGCGGTAAAAGAGACCGAAAAAATTTCCGGAGACAATTACACGTTTGATGAAATAGAACAGGGAAAGATGATCGCTATTCTTTCGGATGGCACGGGTTCGGGAGAAAAAGCCTGCAAAGAATCCGAGAGAGTGATCGAAATGATGGAACGGCTTTTAGAGGCAGGTTTTCGAAAAGAGGCTGCGATACAGGTTATCAACGGGGCTCTGGCCGCAGGAGAACAGGAGCAGAATATGTCCACGCTCGATATCTGCGAACTGAATCTGTATACGGGAGCCTGTGAGTTTATAAAAGTCGGAGCCGCGTGTACCTACATAAAAAGAGATAATCTGGTGGACAGGCTGTCAGCCAGAAATCTGCCGCTTGGCCTTTTCCAGCAGATTGAGCCGGAGATTATGTACAGACAGCTTCAGGATGGAGATTATATCATTATGCTCTCCGACGGTGTTCTGGAGGCGCTTTCGCAGGGGATCGGTGAGGAAATCCTGCCGGAGATCATCGGCAGGACGTCGCATACCAATCCGGGGCAGATTGCCAATCAGATACTTAGTTACTGTCTTCACCAAAGCAGAGGCCAGATCCGGGATGATATGACCGTACTTGTTATAGGAATATGGAACAAAGGATGAACAGGGTATGGCGGTAAATTTTGAAATATGGTACTATTTTATAAATGACTGCCATGCTGACGGAAAGACCGAAGACCTATGGAAACTATCTATGAAAAAGTAAAAAGATATATTGTAAAGTATCAGATGATCTCCGGGGGAGATACCGTTGCGGCGGGTGTTTCCGGCGGAGCGGACTCGGTCTGTCTTTTGTTTCTTCTGCACGAATTATCAAAAGAGATTAATTTTCGTCTGCTCGTGGTACATGTCCATCATGGAATGCGTATGGAAGCGGATTATGATGCGGAATATGTGGAGCGCCTGTGTCAGGAACTTCAGATTCCGTTTTTCCTCAGAAAAGTGAGTATGGCTGAATATGCGAAAGAAAACAGCCTTTCGCCGGAAGAAGCAGGAAGAGAACTGCGTTATCAGGCTTTTACAGAAGTATTAGAAGAATACAAAAAGATGACTTCGGAAATGGAAAAAGACGCAGACGTTTCCGAAATGAATCCGAAAACGGCATATAAGATCGCGGTTGCGCATAATCATAATGACAGGGCGGAAACGATGCTGTTTCATCTGTTCAGGGGGAGCGGCCTAAAAGGTCTTGGCAGCATCCGTCCGGTGCGGGAACAGGTCATTCATCCCCTGTTATGTCTGGAAAGAACACAGATCGAAGCATATCTGAAAGAAAAGAATATCGCGTTTTGTATAGACAGCACCAATGAAGAGGATACTTATACAAGGAATAAGGTCCGGCATCATATTCTTGCCTATGCGCAGGAACAGATCTGCCGGAATGCCGCGGCTCATATAAACGCTGCCGCGGATATTTTTGTCGAGACGGAAAATTATGTGGCAAAGCAGACGGCGTGTGCATACAAAAGATGCAGTGTGGAAGACCGGGATTCGATTGCGGTAGATCTGGGGATTCTTGAAAAAGAAGATATTTTTCTGCAGAAAAGGATCCTGATGAAGTGTATTGAAACGATGGCGCACGGCAGACAGGATATCACATCGGAACATATCCAAAGTATAATGGAAATAATCGGCAAGGAAGGATGTAAAGAGCTTTCCATGCCTTATCATATCAAAGTATATAAAGAATATAACAGACTCCTTTTTATCAGAAAAGAATGCGGAAAAAAGGAGCCTGCCGGGAATATGACCAGGCAGGCTGCGGACGGTGAACTGACAGTCCATCCGTTTGCTGTTCCGGTGCCGGGAGAGGTCAATGTTCCGGGGTTAGGAGTTTTAACGTTCAATTATATGGAAAAAAAGGACTTATTTTACAAAAAAGGCCAAATTATTCCGGAAAAAACATATACGAAATGGTTCGATTATGATAAAATAACTACGGTTTTACTATTAAGAACGCGTAGAGCGGGAGATTATCTTACGATCAACGAAGCATTGCAGAAAAAATCCGTCAAGGAATATATGATCAATGAGAAAATTCCCAAACGACAGCGGGAAAGAATTTATTTGCTGGCAGACGGTCCGCATGTCATATGGATACCGGGATATCGTATCAGCCAGTTTTATAAAGTAAATGAAAATACGGAACATATTTTGCAGGTACAATTAAGAGAAAGGCATGGTGATCAGTAGTGGCCGAACAGGTTGAAGTTTTATTGTCCGAGGAAAAAATAAATGCCAGGATACGGGAGATAGGAGAGCAGATCAGCAGGGATTACGCAGGAAAAAGCGTGCATCTTGTGTGTATCTTAAAAGGCGGCAGCTTCTTTATGTGTGAGCTTGCCAAGAGAATCACGGTTCCCGTTTCCATTGACTTTATGTCGGTTTCCAGTTATGGAAGTTCGTCGGAGTCAAGCGGTGTGATCAAGATCATAAAAGATCTGGATGAACCGCTTGCCGGTAAACATGTTCTGGTGATCGAAGATATCGTAGATACGGGAAAGACACTGCACTATTTAGTGGAACTTTTAAAAGACAGAGGAGCGGCGGATGTGAAGCTCTGCGCACTGCTTGATAAGCCGGATCGAAGAGTCGTGGAGATAGGCGCAGATTATACCGGATTTCAGATACCGGATGAATTTGTCGTAGGGTACGGAATGGATTACGACCAACGTTATAGAAATCTTCCATATATAGGGGTTGTAAAATTTGATTAGATGCGGTTTCCGTCGGGGACGTTTCTATTAGGAAAGAGGTTTGTTTTGAATAAGAATAATAGAAGTTTTTATTTGTATTTTGTGATCATTATGGGACTGCTTCTTTTTACGGTCTGGATCGGGACTTTGAAAGTACAGGGAAGCGGTTATACAAAGGGAGAATTTGAAAGGCAGCTGCAGGATGAGAATGTAGCTATGGTCAATATCTGTCCGAATAAAGAAACGCCCACCGGCGCTTTGGAGATCACGTTAAAGAGCGGAGAAGAAAGGATCCTTTATGTAACGGATGTGACCGAAGCGGAGCAGCTCATCAGACAGCACGGGATCGATCCGACGGTTGAAAATGTGCCGGAAGAAAGCTGGTTTCTAACAAGTGTATTTCCGATATTATTAGTTACGATCGTCTGCGTTTTCTTTTTCGTCATGATGAATTCACAGAATTCCGGCGGCGGAAGCGGCGGTAAAATGATGAACTTCGGGAAGAGCCGTGCCAAACTCTCCATGGGTGACAATAAGATTACCTTAAACGAGGTAGCAGGGCTCAAGGAAGAGAAGGAAGAGCTGGAAGAGATCGTGGAGTTTTTGAAAGAACCCGGAAAGTTTACGAAAGTCGGAGCAAGGATTCCGAAAGGCGTTCTGCTGGAAGGTGCGCCCGGTACCGGTAAGACTCTGCTTGCCAAGGCCATCGCGGGAGAGGCAAATGTGCCGTTTTTCAGTATTTCCGGTTCTGATTTCGTAGAGATGTTTGTCGGTGTCGGCGCGTCCCGTGTGCGGGATATGTTTGCCGAAGCCAAGAGACATGCGCCATGTATTATTTTCATTGACGAGATCGATGCAGTGGCAAGACGCCGTGGCACCGGAATGGGAGGCGGCCATGACGAAAGAGAACAGACTTTGAATCAGCTTCTCGTGGAAATGGATGGATTCGGTATAAACGAGGGCATTATTGTTATGGCGGCGACAAACCGCGTTGATATTCTGGATCCTGCGATCTTACGTCCCGGACGTTTTGACAGAAAGATCAGTGTTGCTTCACCGGATGTCGGCGGCAGACAGGATATTTTGAAAGTACATGCCAAAAATAAACCGCTTGCGGATGATGTGGATTTAGAGCAGATCGCACAGACGACAGCCGGTTTTACAGGGGCGGATCTGGAAAATCTTTTAAATGAAGCGGCCATCAATGCGGCTATGGACGAAAGAGTTTTCGTAAAACAGGACGATATCAAGAAAGCGTTTGTGAAAGTAGGAATCGGAGCGGAGAAAAAGAGCCGTATCATTTCCGACAAAGAGAAAAAGATTACTGCTTATCATGAGGCGGGTCATGCAATTCTATTCCATGTACTGCCGGATGTCGGACCGGTCTATACCGTTTCCATTATTCCGACAGGACTCGGTGCGGCGGGATATACGATGCCGCTGCCTGAAAAGGATGAAATGTTCCTGACCAAGGGTAAGATGAAAGAAGATATCATGGTTTCTCTGGGCGGACGTATTGCCGAAGAGATCATTTTCGATGATATTACGACGGGCGCTTCCAGTGATATCAAGAAAGCGACCAAAGTAGCCCGCAGAATGGTAACAAGATATGGTATGTCCGATAATATCGGTGTAATCAATTATGATGACGATGATGATGAAGTATTTATCGGAAGAGATCTTGCACACGCAAAGAATCACAGCGAGGTAATTTCCGGAGAAATTGACAGGGAAGTAAAAGCAATTATTGACGAGTGCTATCAGAAGGCCAAAGAGATCATCATGGAACACGAAAAAGTTCTGCATGAGTGTGCCGGACTGCTGCTTGCAAAGGAGAAGATCGGCAGAGCGGAATTTGAGGCTTTGTTTGAAACACAGGAACCGCAGATAGACGGAACAATGGCATAATTTGTGCAACTTTCACAAAAATTGAATATAGAAATTGTAATATTTGTGAATCCTTGGCATTGTAGACTATATAAGGCTATGCTATTATACACTTGTAACCCCCAATACATTATATAGTTTTTTGCTATACCCATAAGAAAGAAATACCTTCTCTAAAAAGGACAGCGATTCCAAAGCTGTCTTTTTTACTTTGTATGAAAGTCCGTTGTAAGGCGGACACGGAATCAGGAACCATCGAAGACATAATACTGGACAGGAGGCATATCAATATGGATATTAACCAATTTTGGAAAGCAGAACAAAACTATCAGTATATTGCAGCAATGCGTCCCGTTTTTAACAGAAAGGCATTATTCAGTGACGTAACGGGAAATTATATTTCTCCGGCTGAGCCCAGCGCATACGGAGAGGTGACGATCCGCTTCAGAGTTGCCAGAAATAATATTGACAATATCTTTTTCGTTCATAAGGGTGTAAAACATTTGATGCTGTGGGCGGAATCAGATGAATATTTCGATTACTATTCGCATACGGAGCAGTTAGAGAACGAAACGCTTTCTTATTGTTTTGAAATTCATGCGGGTAAAATTTCCTGTTTTTTTGATACAAGAGGGGTCGTAAAAGACATCAATGAATATTACCAGTTTCGGATTATTCCGGGATTTAAAACGCCGGATTGGGCAAAAGGAGCCGTTATTTATCAGATCTATGTGGACCGTTTTTATAACGGCGATCCCGGCAATGATGTTTTAACGGACGAATACCGCTACATCGGCGCAGGGACCGTAAAGGTCGATGATTGGAATAAATATCCCGCAGAAATGGGCGTAAGAGAATTTTACGGAGGCGATCTGCAGGGTGTTTTGGATAAAATGGATTATCTGCAGGACTTAGGCATCGATGTCATTTACTTTAACCCGCTTTTTGTTTCGCCATCCAATCATAAATATGATATACAGGACTACGATAATATAGATCCGCATTTTGGCAGGATTGTCAATGAAAAAGGAGATGTTTTACAGTCCGGACAGCATGAGAACCGGTTTGCCGACAAATACATCAACCGCGTGTCCAATAAAGAGAACCTCGATGCAAGCAATGAACTTTTTGCCGAAGTAGTAAAAGAAGCGCACCGGCGCGGGATGAAAGTGATTCTCGACGGGGTGTTCAATCACTGCGGTTCTTTCAATAAATGGATGGATAAAGAACGCATCTACGAAAATGCGGAAGGTTATGAAAAGGGAGCATATATTACAAAAGACAGTCCCTATCATAATTATTTTCATTTTCATAATCATCATACATGGCCTTACAACAATGCGTATGACGGATGGTGGGGGCACGATACCCTGCCGAAACTGAATTATGAAAATTCAAAAGAATTGTTTGATTATGTGCTCTCTGTCGCCAGGAAATGGGTATCGCCTCCGTATAATGCGGATGGCTGGAGACTGGACGTAGCGGCGGATCTGGGGCATAGCCCGGAATATAACCATTATTTCTGGAAAGAGTTTAGAAAAGCGGTGAAGAGCGCCAACCCCAATGCGATCATACTGGCGGAACATTACGGTACGCCAAAAGACTGGCTTCTGGGTGATGAATGGGATACCGTTATGAATTATGATGCCTTTATGGAGCCGGTCACATGGTTCTTAACGGGTATGGAAAAGCACAGCGATGACTACCGACCGGATCTGCTCGGAAATGCGGACTGCTTCTGGCAGGCCATGCGGCATCACTGCGCGGCCTTACCGATCCAGTCGCTGCAGACGTCCATGAATGAATTGTCAAACCACGACCATTCCAGATTTCTGACAAGAACGAATCATAAAGTCGGACGGACGAATACATTGGGTGCGAAGGCAGCGGATGAAGGGATTAATAAAGCTGTATTCAGGGAGGCCGTATTGATGCAGATGACCTGGATGGGCGCGCCTACGATCTATTACGGAGATGAAGCGGGTGTCTGCGGTTTCACCGATCCGGATAACAGGCGGACATATCCCTGGGGACATGAAGATCAGGAATTGATAGATTTCCATAAGGAAATGATCAGAATCCATAAACAGAACCGGGAATTTATAAGCGGTTCTCTCAAATATATAGAGGCCGATTATAATGTGATCGGTTACGGACGTTTTACGAGAGAAGAACAGTCCCTGATCCTGCTTAATAACAATGACCATGAAGTGACCAGGAATATATCCGTGTGGTATATGGGCACCCCTAAAGAGTGCATGATGAAGAGACTGATCTTTACTACGGCAGAAGGTTTTACGACGCAGGCCAAGGAATATCCGGTACTGGGAGGAAAGGTAAAGATTACGCTGCCGCCGACTTCCGGCATTATATTAAAGCATTCCTGCGAAAGACAGGTAAAGAAAAATTTCTTGCATTTTATATAGTGATATGATATAACTTGTAGTTGTGAGATGACATCTCATCGATTTATCTATAAGCTGGATGGATTCCCGAGTGGCCAAAGGGGACAGACTGTAAATCTGCTGCAAATTGCTTCGGTGGTTCGAATCCACCTCCATCCATTTTCATTGCGAAAATTATATAAATTTTACGTCGTTTCACGTAAGCAGATGCCGTCTGCGTAAATCCTTTTTACGCAAAGACGGCATATTTTTTATATGATCAACAAGGGAAAAGGCATTATTGCAGGGAAAGGCGGGTTATTGAAATGGTCTATAGAATATTGATCGTAGATGACGAAAAGGATGTCGTCAGTCTGCTAAAAGATTATTTTGAACTGAATCAATACGAAACGATCACGGCATACAGCGGACAGGAAGCGCTGCAGAAAATTTCCATGAAACCGGATCTGATTCTTCTGGATGTCAGTATGCCGGATCTGGACGGTATGACTGTATGTAAAAAAATACGCGATTATGTCGCATGCCCGATCCTTTTTCTGACTGCTAAAATAGAGGACAGCGATAAGATCCGGGGGTTTGCAGCAGGCGGAGACGATTATATTTTAAAGCCATTTTCCATTGATGAACTCGGGGCGAGGGTCGCTGCGCATATTCGAAGAGAATACCGGGATCATATAGAGGCAAATGTCCGTTTCTTCGGGAATCTCGTTATTGATTATTCGGCAAAGAAAGTTTCTTCGGAAAATGCCGCGATCCCTTTTGTCAAAAAAGAATATGAGATCATTGAACTGCTGTCCATGAATACAGGACAGATATTCGATAAAGAACGTATATATGAGAAAATATGGGGATATGATGCGCAAGGAGACGCCTCGGTCGTAGCGGAACATATCCGGCGTATCCGGTTAAAATTAAAGGATTATGGTGAGGAATATCATTTGGAAACGGTATGGGGGATGGGATATAAATGGACGAAATAAAAGGCGGAACAGGAAATGCTGCAAAGAAAAAATCCGGTAAAAAAAAGAGATCGGTCAAATGGAGCTTTATTCTATATGTTCCGGTCTGCATTCTATTGGCCTATGCCGGGACGGCTTTGATCGGACATGGAAGTAATTATTTACAATATAAGTATGATGGGATATATTGGGGGGAGAACAATTTTGTACAAAGGCCGATATTATATAAGCTGGGGTTCTGGTTTGTAAGTTATGCCCAGGTCTTTCTAATCCCTTTATGGGTTTTGTTTTCCGCTTTTCTTACAGGCACGGTTTTTTATAAGCGGGAATTGGAAAAGCCGGTAAAAATCCTGTTGGATGCCTCCGAAAAGATCGCGGATAACCGTCTGGATTTTCAAATTTCCTGTGAAAAAAATAACGAGATCGGAGCATTATGCGATTCCTTTGAGAAAATGAGGGCCGCTTTATACCAAAGCAACAAAGAAATATGGAGAATGCTGGAAGAGCGTAAAGAGATAAATGCGGCTTTTGCACATGAAATGCGCACGCCGATCACCGTATTAAAAGGTTATCGGGACCTGCTTGAAAAATTTATTCCGGGCGGAGCCGTATCGGAAGAAAAGATAATGGATATTCTGCAGATGATGAAAGGACAGATTGACAGGCTGGAGATCCATACGCAGAAGATGAGCGCCATGCAGAAGCTGGAGGATATTGTGCCGGCGCCCGCAGAAATACAGGTCAAAGTGTTGATGGACAAATGCAGCAAAATAGGAAATATGCTGGGAAATAAGCTGCAGATAGATTATTTATATAACGCACAGGATTTTTGTTCTGTTCCGGATGGGGAAACGATTCGGGCGGACGAAGGTCTGTTTCTTGAAGTATTTGAAAATCTGGTTTCCAACGCGGCGCGCTTTGCGGCAGACAGATTAAGGATTGCTGTCTGTCTGCAGTATCTGCAGGATGGTATGCCGCATACGGCACAGTATCTGACAGTGTCAGTGGAAGACGACGGTCCCGGGTTTTCGAAAGAGGCGCTTGTATATGCGGCGAAGCCGTTTTACGCAAGCGGCCCGGAAGAAGGAAATCATTTCGGGCTGGGGTTGTATCTGTGCAGTGTCATCTGTGAAAAATGCGGCGGGGAGTTGAAGATCGAAAACGGAAAACAAGGCGGAAAGGTGACCGCGTCTTTTAAAATATAGGAAAAGTAGATAAAAAGTTGAAAATTGTTTTTTATCATAATGGCGTAGCGATGAGAAAATTGTCGCTGCGCTGTTTTTATATAGAAAAACGGTATGCAGAACATGCCGGCGCCTGGCTTATCAAGCAGGCAGTAAAGGAGGAAAAGCATGAATGATGAGATAAGGATTGCACACGTGGATAAGTTTTACGGAAAAAAACAGGCCCTTAAGGATGTCAGTCTCGTGATCCCGCAGGGAATGTTCGGACTGCTTGGAAGAAACGGCGCGGGTAAAACGACGCTTATGAAGACATTGGCAGCGCTTCATACGAAAAAATCCGGAGAGATCAGCATATGCGGCGTTCCGGTCGAAGATACAGGGAAAATCCGGGAAATGATCGGTTATCTGCCGCAGGATTTTTCCATGTATCCCAATATGAGCGTATATGAATGTCTGGATTATTTAGGAACGCTTTCAGGGCTTGGCAAAGAAGAACGAAAGAACAGTATTGACCGGCTGCTTCAGAAGGTCAATTTGCAGGAACAGGCCGGAGATAAAGTAAAGAGCCTTTCAGGCGGCATGAAAAGACGGCTCGGTATTGCACAGGCGCTTTTGCATGATCCGAAGGTACTGATTGTGGATGAACCGACTGCAGGACTCGACCCGGAAGAACGGATCCGTTTCCGCAATCTGCTGTGTGAAACGGCGCAGGAACGGATTGTGATCCTGTCAACTCATATCGTGGGAGATATTGAGGCGGCCTGTGAAAATATTGCCGTTATGAACGAAGGCAGGATTCTGTGGAGAGGTACGGTAGAAAAACTGATCGCTGAAGCGGAAGGGAAAGTATTTACCGCAGATGTGGAAAAAGATGTTTTGATGGAAATCCGAAAGACGTATATCGTAACCGGTATGCTAAAACAAGGCCGTATGACAAGCGTTCGCATGATTGCTGAGAAAAGACCGGAATTTCCGGGATGTATGGAAGCGGAAGTAAATTGTGAAGATGCTTATATGTATTGTTTATACAGCAGCGGATGTGAAATAGAAAAGCAATAGAAGGGAGATGGGCAGAAACATGTTATGGATGAAAGAATGTAATAAAACGGTATGTTCCATTATTTTTGTATTGTATGCGGCTGCGGTTGCGGCCATGTACATTACCCAGTTCGTACCGGAACTGAAAGATGCGCCTGCAAAGCCGTATAAAGGAGCATTACAGCCGGGAGAAGGCTATGGAAGCACGATCAAAGAAGATCCGGCAATATTGATGCCTGCTGCCGTAGAAAGTCTGATCCGTGAATATTTGGAAGGCAGTTACCGGACGTATCCGCTGTTGTTTTATAAAGATGTCAGATTAAAGGAGGAAGACAGCGCCGGGATCGCGGCAGTCATTGAAGAACTTACCGGTCTCACCAAAGCGGAACTGGACCGGTTTGATGCATATGAACCCGAGCGCTATGAAGCTGCTTTGCATGAGGATGGAGAGCAGAGCATTGTATACAAAGAGGCGCAGCTTCCTGCTTACAGTCTGCGGGCGGATATTTCTTATGAACGTTTCCGGGAACTGATGACGATAGCAGACGAGATCATAGGCGGTGCATCGAAGTACAGCGAACAGTTTCTTTTGTATAATTTTGCCCGGGTTTCCATGACATACGAAGAAGCGCTTGCAGAATATGAAGAAATAACGGACGAAGAAAATATTGCCGGATCTTACAGCAGGCTTTATTGTGACTATATGGGTATTATTCTCTCTATCATGCCTGTATTTGTCTGTGCAGGATTGTGGCAGATGGATAAAAGGAGCCGGATGGAAGAATTGATCTACAGCAGAAAAATTTCTTCTTTGAAATTGATCATAACAAGATATCTGTCGATGCTTTTATGTATGTCAATACCTGTCATACTGACCTTTTTACATGCGATGATCTGTATCAGAAATCTTTATCCCGAGAAAAATATCCATTTCGGAAATGCCATCGCGTTGACCATGGTATGGCTAATTCCGGCGATTATGGCAGTGACCGGGACAGGCGCGCTCATATCTGAATTATTTTCGCCGCTTTTTGCCATATTTGTACAGGGGGCATGGTGGTATATTGCTGTGCAGAGCAATCAGAATGCAGGCAGTATTACAAAATATTCATTGATTGTTCGGCATAATACGTTGGGGAGTATGAAGCTGTTTCAGATACAATATGGAAATTTCGTGCAAAATAGAATGGGATATCTTATTTTATCAATGATTGTCTTATTGTGCACTGTTATCATATACCATTGGCACAGGAAAGGAGCAGGCCATGCAAAAAAGATCCTATGGAAAAATACTGTCCGTAAATCTAAAGCATAATTTCAAAATGCCGTTTGTATCGGCGCTTGGCGTGCTGATCCTGACCCTGCTTTTGTTTAATACTACTGCGCTGCAAAGCAAAGAAGCGGCCAGGCCGATAGAATTCCTGCTTTGTTTTACGGGCGTTATGCTGCTTGTTCCTGTTTTCTATCCGGAGCAGGATGAAACGATCAGGGATGTTATCCGTTCGAAGAAAACAGACTATACGGTGGTGTGTATTGTCCGTGTTCTGTATTCGGCTGCAGCTATGGCCGCTTTGACAGCATTTATGGTTCTGATTATGAAATGGGGTGAATGCGATGTCGGGATGGATCACTTTTGGAGCGGCACCGCCGATGCATGGTTCCTGGGTGCAGTCGGTTTTACGGCAGCAGGACTCACGAATAATATCACCGCAGGATATATGAGCACAGTATTGTATTATCTCGCAAATTACGGATTAAGAAATGAATTAGGGCCGTTTTATCTCTTTGCCATGAGTTATTCGGGATCGTCCGATACGGCAGGACCGAAAATACTGGGGGCGGTTATCTTAATGGGGGTTACTTTGACTTTGTGCAGGAACAGAAAATAGAAAATACCTTGGAAATGTAGAATTTATATTCACTGGTTCCGGAGTCGAAAGGATCTGTGGGGCGGCAGAAGCTTTCGACTCCGGAATATCATACGGAGCAGATTTATACAGTAATAAATAATCAGTCAGGCCGCCGAAACTGTCCGGGAGGCATTGCACTTTCCATAGAACCCATAGCAGCTATATTGATGTCGTTGTCGTCTATAAGAGCGGAAACGTTCATAGCCTGTCCCGCGGAAGTGGAGGGGATCGTACCGGATAGCTGCCTGCTGATACTTTGTGCACGGAGCATACAAAATTCTTTTAGGACAGAAACGCCGTTTTCAAATTCCTCATAGGTACAGAAACTGGTAGGATCTTTTTCCACGAAAGGATCGATCAGTTCCTTGGTATCGTCTATCAGGTCATAGATGTAATCATTTTCAAAATACTCCGTGATAAATTCCGAAAAGTATTGATGGTAAAGTTCCGTATAGGTATCGTTGTTAAATATCCATGCAAGCATTGGCCTGGATTCTATCGTTCCACCGGAAACCGGTGTATCGATCGGATAGTTAATCAGTGTAACGGCATCAGATTCAGATAGAAATCCTCCAAAAGCGAGGTTGTAGTCCCATGGGATCATAGACAGCATACCGTCTTTTTCATAGAGATAATAATTATGCAGCATAGAACCGGTATAGCTGTCAAAGTTAAGAACAAAGTTATGAACAACGAAATAGCGGATCACTTCATCAATATTTACTACGGTATCGATAGCATTGCCCTCGTTAAGCTGTTTGAGGGAACGGATCAGGCGGGACTTGTCGCTGTCTGAAACGGTAGTTTTGGCATTTTCTAAAATATTGGAATAGCTTTCATATTCGTCATCTGTGTAAAGGAGAGATACATCGTCACTGCCCATGGGAGTACCTGCATCGGGACTCATTTTTTTATCAGGGCCAAATGAATCCGGGGGACGTTTTTCCATATCAAAGGGCATATCGTTTCCGCGTCCGCCGCCCATATCCATGCTGTCGGGTTTATATAATGCGCCGTAATCATTGCCGTAACTGCGTTGTAAAAAAGCGTCTTCAATACCTTCTACGGCAAGATACAGTCCCCAGTCTTCTCCGTTTACCGTAATATAGCTGTAACTGCAAAGAGGTGCATCTACACCAAAAGAACACATCATTTGGTAGGAAAGATAATCTTTCATATAGGTATTGTCCTGAATAATATTGTTCAGGCAAAGCTTATCCAGTCCATGATAGGTATTTCCGCTATCATAATGGTCAAATTCGATTTTAAAGCTGTAGCGGTCGTTGCCATAGGCATCTACGGAAGAAAGGGAAGTATTGCCTTTTGCCCGGATCGCAGCGTTTTTATAGATCTCATCATCAATAATCAGCGTGCAGAGAACATATTCTTTATCGGTGCAGTTTTTAATAAAATCATCCCAATCATCCATAACGATATCTATGGTATGTACAGTGGAAGTATCAAATAACCGGGACGCATAGCCGCCTTTAGAGCTGACCGCCTGAACGCCTAATTTTTCTGCCTGTGTAAAAAGGAATGTGACAAGCAGAACAAGCATAAAAACGGTACAGCATATTTTATTAATATGTTTACTGGTTGACATGAAATTCCTCCGTTAGCCCATGTAATCGCCATTGTAGCTGACAAGTACGGCGCTTCCTATACCCTCCATTTCGGAAAGGGTATTGATAAAGTCGGTATCTTCGTCCTGCAGACGAATTTCCAAGTTTAGTTCAACAGCGCCTTTTCTTGCGGTCTTGCTTTTTACGACAACGCGTTTGGTGTGCTTTCTCAAAAATTCCATTGCATTTGTTTCGCTTTCGTGGTCTGTACAGTTTATAACGATAATATATGGATTAACATAGGTTTTTCTGTTAGCAAATAATAAAAGAAAGATGCCGATCATCATACTGCCGAGTACAGCCAATGGGATCATGCCTGCGGCCAGGACGATACCGACAGCGATAGACCAGAAAAGAAAAGCGATATCCAAAGGTTCCTTGATTGCAGTACGGAAACGAACAATAGAGAGTGCGCCGACCATACCGAGGGAGAGAACGACATTGGAAGTAACGGCAAGGATCACCAATGTCGTGATCATGGTAAGGGCCACCAGCGTAACGGCAAAACCGGATGAATACATAATGCCGGAAAAGGTTTTTTTATAAATGAAGAAAATAAAAAGGCCGATGCCGAAAGCAAGTATCATAGCCAGAAGCATATCAAAAAGGTTTACGCTGTTAATATTGTCGAGAAAGTTTGATTTGAAAATATCATTAAATGTCATAAGTGTAGACTCCATTCGTATTTTAGTAGTATATTGTTCAGTCATATATCCGGCAGGCGGCATATTTGGAAAAGGCGCTGCTGTGCCGGTTGGTCAGTTGTATCGCATCGCGGATAATATCCGGAAGCCAGGCGTCCCATTTAATCTCCAGAATAATAGGAGAACCTTTTATGGGAATGGTAGGACATTCGGGATTCAGGAAATCCGTATGGAAAAGGCCGGTCCGAATATGGGAATCTATGGTGATTCTTACATTGCCGGGACTATACGTGTAGGGTTCTCTCGTATAATCGACAATGGTTTTCGGGCGCAGTCCCTGTGTGTTGATTTTCCGGTAAAATTCCTGTACAAGCTTATTTTGATGCTGCGGCATCCATTCAAAATAACCGTCTGTAATGGCCTGTGCTTCTTCTTTTGTCAAAGATGCGCTTTCTTTGTGTCCAAGACTGCCGGTTTTGCTTTTTTTTTCTAAATGGATATAAGAAGTATCGCCGTTGTAGTAGCGGATACGAAATTTTTCACGGATATTTATACCGTCAAGCTTTTCGCGGAGCGCTTTATCTTCAATATTATCAAAATAAAGACTTCGGATATCATATTTACCATCTAAAGTATGTTCATCCGGTTGTGCTATGACCCGCAATCGCTGCCTTAATGTGAGCATATCTGACAGATTTATTTCATGTTTCCATTCGTGTCTGGATATCATGTTACACCCCCTTTCTCAATAATTTTATCAGTTTATTGAAATAATGAAAATATCATGTTACCATATTACGGAAGAAATTTGGAAGTTTTGTGTAGGTTTAATGAAAATTTTGTGTACGGCGGGAAAACTGCAGAGTTGCTATACAAAAAAATCAGAGAAAGGAAATTCAATCATATGAAAAGAGAAGAGGCAAGAAGCAAGGCAAAAGAACTTGTAAACAAGATGACGCTGGAAGAACGTGCGAGCCAGCTGCGGTATGATGCGCCGGCCATAGAGCGGCTTGGCATTCCCGCTTATAACTGGTGGGGCGAGGCTTTACACGGTGTGGCGAGAGCCGGTATTGCGACGGTATTTCCGCAGGCTATCGGTATGGCGGCATCTTTTGACGAGGAACTGCTTGAAAAAGTTGCCGATTGCGTGGCGGAAGAAGGCAGAGCCAAATATAATGAATATTCTGCGCATGGTGACAGAGATATCTATAAAGGACTTACCTTCTGGTCCCCGAATGTCAATATTTTCCGTGATCCGAGATGGGGACGGGGACATGAAACTTATGGAGAAGACCCCTATCTGACGTCCCGCCTCGGCACAGCCTATGTAAAAGGACTGCAGGGAGATGGCGAAGTCATGAAAACTGCGGCCTGCGCAAAACATTTTGCCGTACATTCCGGCCCGGAGGCAATAAGACACGAGTTTGACGCCCAGGCTGATCCGAAAGATATGGAAGAAACTTATCTGCCTGCATTTGAAGCATTGGTAAAAGAAGCGGGCGTTGAGGCAGTTATGGGCGCCTATAACAGAGTAAACGGAGAACCGTGTTGCGGAAGCAAGACTCTGATTCAGGACATTTTAAGAGACAAATGGCATTTTGAAGGACATTATGTTTCCGACTGCTGGGCAATCAAAGATTTTCATGAAAATCATATGGTGACGTCAACTGCGGCGGAATCGGCGGCGCTGGCGTTGAATGCAGGCTGTGACTTAAACTGCGGCGTTACCTATCTTCACCTCTTAAGTGCATATCAGCAGGGACTTGTAACGGAAGAAGCCATAACGGAAGCTGCGGTACGTTTATTTACGACGCGGTATATGCTGGGATTGTTTGAAAAAAATGAATATGATGAGATTCCCTATGAAAAAGTGGAATGTGAAGAACATATTGCGCTGGCAGAGAAGGTAGCCAGGGAAAGTATCGTGCTTTTGAAAAATGATGGCATCCTGCCTTTAGATCTTAATAAGATTAAGACGATCGGCGTGATCGGGCCGAATGCAAACAGCAGAAAATGTCTTGTCGGAAATTATCACGGAACATCTTCCGAGTATATTACCGTTTCGGAAGGTATTCAAAGATATGCCGCAGGTAAGGCCAGAGTCCTTTTTTCGGAAGGGTGCGCACTTTTCGAAGAAAAAACGGAAGCGCTTGCGCTGGCGGGCGACAGGCTGCAGGAAGCGCGCATTGTTGCAGAACACAGCGATGTAGTCGTATTGTGCCTCGGTCTGGATGAAACATTGGAAGGAGAGGAAGGCGACACGGGAAATAGTTATGCATCCGGTGACAAGCTGGATCTGCTGCTTCCGAAAGCACAAAGGGATCTGATGGAAGTCATTGCCGAAACAGGAAAACCGACGGTCTTTTGTCTGATGACGGGAAGCGCGATCGATTTAAGTTATCCTGCGGAACATTTTAACGCATTGCTGCAGCTTTGGTATCCCGGTGCGAGAGGCGGAAAGAATGCTGCGGAGATGATATTCGGGGAGGTTTCGCCTTCCGGAAAGCTGCCGGTTACTTTTTATCATAATCTGAATAGCTTACCTGAATTTACGGATTATCATATGAAGGGAAGGACGTACCGTTATATGGAAGAGAAGGCGCAGTATCCGTTCGGTTTCGGATTGACTTACGGCAAAGTGACCGTTACGGATGCCGTGATCACCGGTATTTCAGAAACAAAGGATGGTTTGGGCCTGCCTGACGTTACTGTAAAAGTAACGTCTAAAAATCAGGGAACGTACGATACGGAAGACGTAATTCAAGTATATGTAAAAAATACCGAGTCCGAACATGCGGTGAAAAATCCTTCTTTATGCGCGTTTAAACGTATTTTCATGAAAGCGGGAGAAAGCGTGGAAACGGAACTTGTCGTAAAAGGAAGAGCGTTGTCGGTTGTGAATGACAAAGGAGAACGTATAAAAGACGGAGACAGTTATGTCTTATATGCAGGTATTTCACAGCCTGACGAAAGAAGCGTGGAACTGCTTGGCATGCAGCCTGTAAAGATGGAACTGAATCTGCAGCAGTAGAAAGGTTTTCCTGTGGAAAGATAAAAACCGGTTGCCATAAAGTTTCAGGTATTGTATTATGGTGGAAGAAAATGTACAGTCAGATAAAGAATTACTATGGCTGTCGTAGAAAATCTGCGGACAGAAAGAAAGGTATGGTTACTGGTATGAAAACAAAAATTTTTATCGACGGCAGTGAAGGCACGACCGGATTAAGAATATATGAACGCTTTGCAGGCAGAGACGATATCGAAATTCTTTCGATCGCAGGCGACCTTAGAAAAGATACTGCGGAGAGAAAGAGACTGATCAACGAATCGGATGTTACGTTTCTCTGCCTGCCGGATGCTGCGGCAAGAGAAGCGGTAAGTCTGGTGGAGAATGAGAAAGTAAGGATCATCGACGCTTCTACGGCGCATCGTACGTTGGACGGATGGGCCTATGGTTTTCCGGAATTGTCTGCGGCGCACAGGGACGCAATAAGAAACGGTAAGAGAGTGGCGGTACCGGGATGTCATGCGACGGGATTTCTATCGCTTGTTTATCCGCTTGTCAAGGAGGGCGTTCTTCCGGCAGATTATCCGGTAGTTTCCTTTTCCCTGACGGGTTACAGCGGCGGCGGTAAGAAAAAGATCGCGGAGTATGAAGACCCGAACCGCAATAAAGATATCGATGCGCCGAGGGAATATGCACTGACGCAGCAGCACAAGCATTTAAAGGAAATGAAAGCGGTTGCAGGTCTTACAAGAGAACCGTTGTTTTCTCCTATCATTGCAGATTATTACAGCGGAATGGTCGTTTCTGTTCCGATTTATACGGAATACTTGAAAAGCTGTAAAAATCCGAAAGAAATGACGGAATATTTTGCCGGATTTTATCAGGGTGCGAAATTTATTCAGGTCGTGGAAAACGGAAACGAAGATTTATATGATGGTATGTTAGCCGGCAATACATTAAGCGGCTGGGATGGCTTAAAAGTTTATATAACGGGAAATGATGACAGAATAGTACTTTCCGCGCAATTTGATAATCTGGGCAAAGGCGCTTCGGGTGCGGCGGTGCAATGTCTGAACATTATGTTAGGATGCGAAGAAGAAAAAGGACTGGCCTTATAAGGCCAGTCACTTTTTATTTGATCTCGATTCTGCATACGGAATCTTTGGTTTCCGGATCTTTTTTCGGGAATGTCACTTCCAGTATGCCGTTGTTATAGGAAGCGTCTATATCGCCGGCTTCCATATTGCTTACGCGGAAACTTCTGGAATAAGAACGGCAGCATCTTTCTTTACGGATATATTTATTCTGATCCTCTTCGTCCTTTTCTTCCTTGTGGGAAGCGGAGATCGTTAAAAGATCGTTTTTCAGATCAATATTGATATCCTCTTTCCGGAAGCCGGGAAGTTCCGCCTGCAGCAGGTATTTATCACCCTGATCGATTACGTCGGTTCTGAAAGCGTCGTGCCGTTCGAGTTCGCTGCCGCCCCAGAAATCACGGAAAGCGTCGTCTACCATTTTATCAAAGGAATCATCAAAAAACATAGGTTTGTAGCTGCGGTTGTCAAATAATGCAGGTCTTAACATAATTATTCCTCCTTTTATATGTTACTTCTTATTGTTGCCGAAAATACAGGAAACATTTCTGTATTTTCAGTATTTTTTGTTATACTGCAAAGGAAACGGCTGATCTGTTCCTCTGTATATAACTGTTATACATCATATATAACAAAAGGTCAATAACGGAATCCTAAACAAAAAATAAAGAAATTATAAAATACAAAAGGGTATGCTATAATAGATTTCAGGCAGATAGAGCACTGCTCTGATAGGGGCGGTATGATGAAATGGAAACAGGAACGTGATATTGACCGGGACGGTTCCGATTATCGGAATACGAGTAGAAGCTGACGGTAAGGTATGTTATACTGGACGGGAATATAAGAAAATGTGGAGAGCCGGACAGGTAGTATGGAAAAGAGCAGAAATAAAAAGAAAAATTACAGAGGGTATCTGATCATGACAGGACTGCTCATTGCGACAACAACAATGGCGGTGATTTTTTTCTTCGGGTTTTACATCCGTCGGTTTACACAGAAATCGGATACCAATCAGTATGATAACTATTATATTATGATTGCAGGCGATACGAATTCTTCGCTTTGGCGCTCCGTTTATGAGGGCGCCTACGAGGCCGGCCTTTCGAAGAACAGTTATGTGGATCTGCTCAATGATTTCTTTGAGAACGGTTATTCCAGAGAAGATTTGATGCGGATAGCGATTGCTTCCGAGGTGGATGGTATTATTGTCGGGGCAGATGAGAGCGATGAAATGACGGAACTGATCAATGAGGCAGCCGGGCAGGGGATTCCGGTCGTAACATTGTATGGAGATAATACGAGAAGCGAACGGTGTACGTTCGTCGGGATCGGCAGTTATGACCTGGGCAGGGAGTATGGCAGGGAAGTGCTGGAGATCGCACAGATGAAACATTTTTCAACGCAGGCGCAGGATGATGAGACGCAGGTGGAGGCAGAGAAGCGGCCTGTCAGGGTTATGGTTTTAGTAAACGCCTATGCGCAGGATTCCGGTCAGAACATTCTGTGTTCGGGCATTCAGGAAACGATCGAGAATGAGAAGCAGGAAGGGATGGAGATTGAACTTTCCCTGGTTTCTATCGATGGCACCAATACCTTCTCCGTAGAAGAATCGATCCGGGATATTTTTATGGAAGAGGACCTGCCGGACATTATTGTATGTTTAAACGAGCTGAATACCGTATGTGTTTATCAGGCGGTCGTGGATTATAATAAAGTAGGGCAGGTCAATATTCTGGGATATTATGATTCCGACACGATCATCAAAGCCATCGACAGGAACGTGATCGATGCCACGATCTCCATTGATACGGCACAAATGGGGAAATACTGTGTCGATGCTCTGACGGAGTACAATACTTACGGAAATACCAGCCAGTATTTTATAGCGGATATAGAACTGATCAATAAAGAGAATGTTTCCCTGTATCTGGATGGAGGTGATACGGAGGATGAATAAGAAACTTTTTGCCTTCAACAATATATCGCTACAGGGCAAGATCAGCAGTATCTATATCATTACCAGCCTGTTCGTCTGCCTGGTCAATATCCTTCTGATATTGGGGATCAACCGTATGTCGAAGGAGCTGGAACTGGTATATCTGGACAACCTGAATCTGAATGAATTGTCGGCGGCGCTCAAAGATGTGCAGACAAGTATGACCGATTACCTGAATGCCAAGACGAGCGATTCTCTGGAAGAATATTATCGAAGTTCCCAGGACTTTCTGATGCTCGTAGAAGAGCTGAGCGACGACGTAAGCGGAACTTTTTATGAACGTATGAAGCGTAATATCAAGCATATGTCCGCCGGGTATCTGGAGATAACGGACCAGACAATAGAAGCAAAGCGCGGGCGGAATGTTGAAAAGTACAGAGTGCGTTACGAGAATGCCGCACAGCTGTATGATTATATCAATACGTATATCAACAATCTGAATAACCAGCAGTTTAAATACAATTCCGAAAATTATACGAAGCTCACGCATGCTTTTCATTTGTTTGAAACCTTTGGTATCGGTATTATCATCGCAGTCATTATAATGAATGTCAGCATGATCGTTAAGCTGGTAGGGACCATTATCAGTCCGCTTAAAGACCTGTCAAAGTCTGCGGACGAAGTGGCAAACGGGAATTTCGATATAGAAATTCTGGAAGTGCAGTCTCAGGATGAAATCGGCGTTGTAACAGGCGCTTTTAACCAGATGGTCATCAATATCAGGGAATATATAGAGCGCATCCGTCACAGCATGGAAGTGGAACGTGTGATGAAAGAAAATGAGCTGATGATGGAAGCGCATTTGAAAGATGCCCAGTTGAAATACTTACAGGCACAGATCAATCCGCACTTTCTTTTTAATACGCTGAATGCGGGCGCACAGCTTGCCATGCTGGAGGGGGCGGACAGGACTTATCAATATGTGCAGAATATGGCGGAATTTTTCCGCTATAATGTGAAAAAGGGAGACGAGACCGTTACAATCCGGGAAGAGATCGAGCTGGTGGACAATTATATTTATATTCTGAATGTCCGCTTTTCCGGGGATATCCATTATGAGAAAAAAGTGGACAAATCGCTTATGCGTGTGGAAATGCCGAGTATGATCTTACAGCCTGTCGTGGAAAACTGTGTCAACCATGGTATCCGTGAAATGGCAGATGAAGGCCGGATATGGGTGTCCGTATACCGGACGGATGATGTCGCCTGTATCAGTATCCGGGATAACGGCATCGGAATGAGCAAAGAGACAATCGACAAAGTGATAAGCGGTACTTACAGAGAAGAGGAACTTGCGGCAGGCTCCAATGGGATCGGTATGGATAACGTAATAGCCAGGCTGAAACTTTTTACGGAGAGCGAGGATGTTATGTCGATTATCAGTGAGGGCAAAGATAAAGGAACGGAAGTGATCATTTATCTGCCGGTCAAAGAACGGGAGGAAGACGATGTATAAGATCATGCTGGCTGATGATGAGGGAATCGTTATCGATTCGCTGAAATTCATTATAGAGAAAGAATTCGGAGACGAGTGTATGGTAGAATATGCCAAAACAGGAAGGAGCGTAATCGAGCTGGCGGAGAAATTCCGGCCGGATATTGCCATTATGGATATTCAGATGCCTGGAATAAACGGGATCGAAGCGATGAAAGAGATCCGGAAGAGCAACGGCAATGTCCTTTTTATCGTCATGTCTGCCTATGATAAGTTTGATTATGCCAAAGAAGCGATTAAACTGGGCGTTCTGGAATATATTACAAAGCCGATGGAACGGACCAAGATCATTGCTGTCTTAAAAAGGGGTATGGAGATTGTTGAAGGAGAACGGGAGAAAAGAAGCAATGATCTTCTTGTAAAAGAAAAACTTGAAACAGTCATACCGATCATCGAAAGCGGACTGATCTATGATATTCTTTTGCAGGAGCAGTTTACGGAGGATATCGATAACTATAAAACGATTCTCGGACTGGACAAGAATTATGCTTATATGTTTTCTGTCGTGTGCGGTGATGGACAGGAAGGCAGTCACATGACAAATGCGGTAGGCAGCAGTGTGAAGATGCAGCAACATTATCAGGAAGTGCGGGAATGTGTCAAAGAGTATTTTGACTGTATTGTCGGCACGGTCATGGCAAATAAGCTGGCGGTTCTGGTGCCGTATGAGAACGATGAAATGGATTATAATGAAAGAATTGATCTGATTGAACGGACAAGGGAGCTTGTCCGCCATATGCGAAGAAAAACCGGGATCAGCTTTCGGATAGGAATCGGTAAAGTAGGCGTATTGCAGGAAATGGCGGCCTCATATAATGAGGCGCTGAATGCCCTTGCCATGACAACCGGCAGCGTGGCCCATGCGGACGATCTGCCGATCGGCTGCGATTATGAGGATGATTACCCGATTCATCTGGAGAAACAACTGTTTGACGAGGTGGAGAAGGGGGAAACAAATCAGGCGCTTGCGACGGCGAGGAGCTTCTTTGACTGGATGGCGGATAACGGCAAAGAAAGTTTAATGGAGATCCGTCTGAAAGCATTGGAATTTGCTTTATGGACAGAGCATATTGCATATGATAAGGGCGGTATGACTTATCAGTTTCATTCCAGGCAGGATTATCTGCCGACGCTGATGAATACCGATGATCTGGAGATTATCAGAAAGTGGTTTCTGGAGAAGATCATGGATGCCTGCCAGAACATTCAGAGCAAAAGAGAGGAAAAATCCAACAGTATTATCGAAATGTCCAAGACATATATCAAAAATAATTTTAATAAAGATATTTCTCTTGATGATGTATCGAGAGCGGCCAATATCAGTCCCTATTATTTCAGCAAAATATTTAAGGAAGGGACGGGAGAGAATTTTATCGAGTATCTGACAAATATCCGGATAGATAAAGCCAAAGAGCTGCTCAGTACGACCGAATTGTCCATGAAGGAGATCTGTTCTATGTGCGGCTATTCGGATCCGAATTATTTCAGCAGATCGTTTAAGAAAAATGTGGGTGTTACGCCGACCGAATATAAAAATGTATAAACGAACGAAGAAAGGGTAAGAGAATGAAAAGAGTACTGGTCTTTATACTGTGCCTGGCATTTATGATAACGGCCTGCGGTAACACGGACAATCAGGATACGTCGGATACAGAGGAAGAAACGAAGATTCAGATAGGCATGAGTTTCGACTCTTTTGTTATCGAAAGATGGCAGAGGGACCGGGATGTATTTGTTTCGACGGCCAAAGAGCTTGGTGCGGAAGTCAATGTGCAGAATGCGAACGGAGATCTGGCGGAGCAGAAAAAGCACATAGATTATTTTATCCAAAAGGGTATGGATGTTATCGTGATCATCTGCATCGATTCCGCCGGCCTGCAAAGTTCCGTCAAAAAGGCGCAGGCGGAAGGAATCAAGGTGATCGCTTATGACCGTCTGATCTATAATGCGGATATCGATCTGTATATTTCTTTTGATAACGGAGCGGTCGGGGAAATGATGGCGGAAGCGCTTGTAGATAACGGACTGGCCGGCGGTTCCGTATTAATGCTCGGAGGATCCCCTACAGACAGCAATGTGCCGATGGTGGAAGGGGAATTTAAAAAGGTCATGAAAAGAAATAATATAGAGATCTTGGACTCTATCCATGCGGATGGCTGGCTCGCGGAAGCTGCGGCGGAATATATGTATGAGAATATGGACATCGTTTCTGCGGCCGATGCCATTATGTGCGGCAACGACAATATAGCCAGTCAGGTGGTGCCGGTTCTGGCGGAAAAAAGAATGGCCGGTAAAGTGCTCGTGGTAGGACAGGATGCGGATCTGGAAGCCTGTCAGAGGATCGTAGAAGGGACGCAGGTCATGACAGTCTACAAACCGGTGGAAAAACTGGCGCAGCGCGCGGCGGAATGCGCAGTGGCGCTGGCCCGCGGAGAGGAGATCACGGGAGAAGACGTTACTTTATTGGATAACGGGAACTTCCTGATTCCGTATGTCGGGCTGGAGCCTGTCAGCGTGACGGAAGAAAATATGGATGAGATTATTATCAACAGCGGATTTCACCTGAAAGAGGACGTTTATTTGAATGTACCGGGAAAAATGCCGTAAAATAAGGTTATGCAGAAATAGAATAGGATTTTTTTGTGCAGGACAAATTTGTGATAACAAATATGTCCTGTTTCGTATAGAAGAAAAATTATAGGGAGTATAGAAAATATACAGAAAAAAACAAATATGTCCAGTTTCATTTGTGGTATATTTACAATATCATCAATGAAAGGGAGGATTTATAGATGAAAAGAAAATTACTTGGCGCTTTATTAAGCGTAGCAATGGTTGCTTCTTTATTAGTCGGCTGTGGTTCCGATGGCGGTTCTACAACTACAACGGCTGACAGCGCAACTACCGAAACCAATGATAATGCAGATGCTGCAACAGATACGGCAGCTGATGACAGTGCAGACACTGCTGCAGATACAGAGGCAGATACGGATGCTGCTGCAGATACGGCAGCTGCAGGCGGTAAGATCGGTATTTCCATGCCGACACAGTCTCTGGAACGCTGGAACCGTGACGGTGCATACCTCGACGAGCAGTTTAAGGCAGCAGGATTCGAGACGATCCTGACTTACTCTGACAACAAGTCCGAGCAGCAGGTAAACGACATCCAGAATATGCTGGCAGAAGATGTAGACTTACTGATCATCGCAGCAATTGACGGCGGTGCTCTGAATACGGTTCTGAACGAAGCTGCAGAAGCTGATATCCCGGTTATTTCCTATGACCGTCTGATCTTAAATGATGCTGTTTCCTATTATGTATCTTTTGATAACTATACAGTAGGACAGCTTCAGGGACAGTTTATCGCTGATACGCTTGATCTTGAGAATGCAGGCGACAAAGTATACAACATGGAGATCACGGCAGGCGATCCGGCTGATAACAACGCTCCGTATTTCTACAATGGCGCTGTAGATGCGCTTCAGCAGTATATTGATGCAGGTACATTGAACATCGTATCCGGTCAGACTGAATTTGATGCGGTTGCTACAGAGCAGTGGAACACCGACGTAGCACTTGAAAGAGCACAGAATATCCTTTCTTCTTACTATGCAGACGGCACACAGCTTGACGTATGGCTTTGCTCCAATGACTCTACGGCACTTGGTGTTTCCCAGGCGATCACTTCTGATTATGCAGGATCCAACTCCGTACTGATCACAGGCCAGGACGGTGACGAAGCAAACCTGAAGAATATTGTAGACGGCGTTCAGACAATGACGGTTTACAAAAACGTAAGCAACGAAGCTATCGTAACCCTGTCTCTTGCACAGGCTATGTTAGCAGGCAGCACGATCGATGCATCTTTGATCGATTCCTTCGGAATTGACTGTGCATATGATACAGAGTCCTATGAGACTACTGAAGGCCACAAATGTCCTTCTTTCCTGCTTGTACCGAACGTAATTACCAAAGACAATCTGCAGGAGCTGGTTGACACAGGTCTTTACACAATGGGTGATGACGGATATTTATCTGCAAACTAATTAAATGTAGGAATTATTTATGACCTGAAAGGGGGCGGGCGTCTGTCCCGCCTTTCTTTTTGGTTAGAGGGTTATCAGATAAGAGGGAGAGGAGGAAAATCTTTTGGGTGATACTATTTTGGAAATGAAATCCATTACCAAAGAGTTTCCGGGAGTAAAAGCGCTGGATAATGTAAATTTGGTGGTTGAGCGTGGAGAGATCCATGCGCTGATCGGCGAAAACGGCGCGGGAAAATCGACATTGATGAATGTACTGTCCGGTACATATCCCGCAGGCAGTTATTCAGGAGAGATTTATTATAACGGGGACCTTTGTCAGTTTAAAACGCTCAAGGACAGCGAAGAGAAAGGTATTGTTATTATTCATCAGGAATTGGCGCTCATTCCGCTTCTTACCATTGGTGAGAATATGTTTCTGGGAAATGAAAAAAAGAATAAATTCGGCGCCATTGACTGGGATATGACTTATAATGCGGCAGAAACACATATGAAACAAGTAGGTTTAAATGAATCTGCCCAGACTTTGATCAAGGATATCGGAACCGGTAAGCAGCAGTTGGTAGAGATTGCAAAAGCCTTTTCCAAGAATGTAAAGCTTTTGATTCTGGATGAGCCGACTTCTTCGTTAAACGACGAAGATGCAAAGATGCTTCTGGATTTATTGATAGAGTTTAAGAAAAACGGATTAACATCCATTATTATTACACATAAGTTAAACGAGATTATTTATTGCGCGGATAAAGCGACGATTATTCGTGACGGTTCCACGATCGAAACGCTTGTAAAGGGTGTGGATGAGTTCAGTGAGGACCGTATCATAAAGGGCATGGTAGGACGTCCTATGGATGACCGTTATCCGACCCGCGAACATAATGTACGCAAAGAAATCGGACTGGAAGTGAAAAACTGGACGGTACACCATCCGCTTTATCATGAGAAAATCGTAGATAATAATATTTCCTTTAAAGTACATAAAGGTGAGGTTGTTGGTTTTTCGGGACTGCAGGGAGCCGGACGTACGGAACTTGCGATGTCTATCTTCGGAAAAAGTTACGGAACCAACATCAGCGGCGAATTATATCTGGATGGAAAGCAGGTTGACCTGAAAAATGCGGAACAGGCCATCAGACATGGTCTTGCCTATGTAACCGAAGACAGAAAGGTCAACGGCTTGATTTTAGGGGAATCGATCCGCTTTAATACGACGCTTGCCCGTCTGGATAAGGTATGTTCCAAAGGCATTATTGACACAACATCCGAGAAAAAAGTGGCGGAAGATATGACGGAAGCTATGGGGACAAAAACTCCGTCGATTGATCAGAAAGTCGGAAATCTGTCCGGCGGTAACCAGCAAAAAGCCCTGCTTGGTAAGTGGATGTTTGCGGAACCGGATGTTCTGATCCTGGATGAACCGACCCGTGGTATCGACGTAGGGGCCAAGTACGATATTTACTGTCTGATCAATCGGATGGTGGAAGAAGGTAAGTCGGTGATTATGATTTCTTCCGAAATGCCTGAGTTAATCGGCATGTGTGACCGCATCTATGTTATGAACGAAGGCGTGCTTCGCGGGGAACTGGATGCAAGAGAAGCGACTCAGGAAAAGATCATGGGTTACATTATCAGTGCCGACAAATAAAGAGAAGGGAGTGTTTTAATAATGTCAACAAAAAAAGAAAATCAAAGCGGCGAACAGTTTAACTTAGGTGCTTTTCTGACTAAGAACAGTATGGTAATCGCCCTTGTTGTCGTATTCGTTTTATTCTATTTCCTGACGGGGAAACGTCTGCTGTACGCGCAGAATATGTCCAATCTGCTGCTGCAGAACGGCTACGTACTTGTTATGGCCTGCGGTATGCTTCTTTGCATCCTGACAGGCGGTAATATCGACCTTTCGATCGGTTCCGTTATCTGTATGGTAGGCGGTACGGCGGCGGTTCTTATTACCAATCACGGCGTTAATATTTATCTGACGATCTTAATCTGTATGGCGATCGGCATTCTGGCCGGCGTATGGCAGGGATATTGGATCGGTTATGTAAGGATCCCTCCGTTTATTACTACATTGGGCGGTATGTTCATATTCCGCGGTTTCGGACGTCTGATCCTGAACAGCAAGACAGTAGCGGTACAGGATACCACATTCTTAAATATTTTTACCGCATACATAAAGATTCCGGGTCTTGATACCGATGAGCGTATCCTTTCCCCGTTGGTACTGGGTGTTCTGGCAGTCGTATTTATTTTCTACAAAACTATTTCTTCCCGTATGAACAAAGCGAAGAAAGGTTACAGACAGAACAGTGTCCTGGCTGATTACGGACGTAATGCTGTCATTTCCGCAGTATTATTGTATTATTGCTATCTGCTCTGCCAGTATAAGGGCGTATCGGTTATGTTGTTATGGGTTGTGGCGGTCTGCCTGATCTATCACTTCATTACTTCCAAAACGGCATTCGGACGTTATTTCTACGCGGTGGGCGGTAACGAGAAAGCGACACAGCTTTCCGGTATCAACACGAATAAGGTTTATTTTATTGCCTATGCCAATATGGGTATGCTGGCCGGCCTGTGTGCATTGCTTTGTCTGGCGAGAGTCGGTTCCGTTAACGGTTCGACCGGTACGTCCTTTGAAATGGATGCGATCGGTTCCTGCTTCATCGGCGGCGCTTCGGCATACGGCGGAAGCGGTACGGTTCCGGGCGTTATCATCGGTGCCCTTTTGCTCGGTGTTATCAATATGGGTATGTCGATCATGGGTATCGGCGATTCCTGGCAGTATGTTGTAAAAGGCGGCGTGCTCCTGGTTGCGGTTATCTTTGACGTAGTATCTAACCGCAAGGGCGGAAAGTAATAGAAAAGCGTACGAATTGTAGGTTATAATAAGCATAAATAAGGCAGTAAAAAGAGAGCAGATACTTTTCACATATCTGCTCTCTTTGTTTTTTCTTTTGTCGATCAGTTAGTTGTAGTTATCGATGCAGGGCTGGAACATGCTCTTGCTTACGCCGCATAAAGGGCAGCACCAGTCGTCCGGGATGTCTTCAAAAGCGGTTCCGGGAGCGATGCCGTGTTCCGGATCACCTTTCTCAGGGTCGTAAGTGTATCCACAGGGATTACAAAAATATTTCTGCATAATTACATATCCTCCTACTATAAAGTTAATCTTTGGTTATGGCTGGTGGTTCTCTCTTGTATTTTAGCCGAAATATCTCTTGAGGAGACCTTCGAATGCTTTGCCGTGTCTTGCTTCGTCTCTTGCCATTTCATGAACGGTGTCATGGATTGCATCAAGGTTAGCAGCTTTTGCACGTTTTGCAAGATCAAATTTACCTGCTGTAGCGCCGTTTTCTGCTTCTACTCTCATTTCCAGATTTTTCTTGGTGGAGTCTGTTACAACTTCTCCGAGTAATTCAGCGAATTTAGCAGCATGCTCCGCTTCTTCCCATGCAGCTTTTTCCCAGTATAAACCGATCTCCGGATAACCTTCTCTGTGAGCAACTCTTGCCATAGCAAGATACATGCCGACTTCTGTACATTCACCGTTAAAGTTGGCTCTTAAATCAGCCATGATATCTTCGCTGACACCCTGTGCAACACCTACAACGTGCTCTGCAGCCCAGGTTTTATCAGCACCCTGTGCCGTAAATTTGGAAGCGGGTGCGTTGCACTGGGGACATTTGTCCGGTGCAGAATCTCCTTCGTGAACATAACCACATACCTGACATACAAATTTCATAGTTTTTTCTCCTTTACTATTATGATTATTTTTAAGAGGATCCGTATAAATCACTGGATCGACATCTTAATTTCCTATTCAGTTGTGTTCCCGGCCCTGTGACCGGAAAGTCATTCTTCGCGGCAATCGCCGCAGATACCATAGAAATAGGTAATATGCCCCTGGATCTGACCGCCGAAATTCATGCCGGCAATATCGACGATATCGTCAATATTATCCATTTTCAGATCCATGACCTGTCCGCATTTGGAACAGATAAAATGATAATGACGGGAAGTGTCAGCATCAAAATGATCGACGCCATCTCCGACCCGCAGGCGGGTGATTTCTCCCATATCCGAAAGCAGTGTCAGATTCCGGTATACGGTGCCGAGACTGATGTTCGGATACGTCTGTCTTACGTTCGTATAGACTACATCTGCGGTAGGATGATCTTTTCTCGTCATCAAAAAGTCTTTGATCACTTGTCGTTGCCGACTGTTTTTAATAGCCAAGCTCATCTCTCCAATTTTTAAAATCAGTAATGATTACTGTTTTTAGTATAACAAACAAATGAAAAAAGTCAATAGGAAAATTTACGCTTTTCCTGTTGTTTCTTAATAATATAGTTACACTTTTTTATACCATGTACAGAGACCTTTATCGGACAGACCCGATAACATCAAAGTCGGGCGGTCAAGTTCATGATCCCATGCGGGTGAGACAATGAGATTTTCGGTTATACTGCCGTAGCGGAGGCATAGTGTATAGCTGCCTGTTTTTTCCCATGTTCCGACAATAGAACAGCATTCCATGCGGCCGTTTTCCATAAGACGAAACGGATGAGCGCACATAATGCCCTGTGGGACGGAAGGCATCAGACATATTCTTTCATAGTTTCCAGACAGATCGCTTTCCGATACCGGCTGCAGTGTTTCGCCGGCATAAGGCTGTGCCGCTGCGATCAGCCACTCGTCAGGCGTCAGATAAAGCTGTCTGATCTGCATGGTGGATGGTTCCGGTTCGGTCTTAAAATTCATTTCCCGGATATGGGATATAAGGAACATTCTGCCGTCAGGGTTCATAAGAACAGAATTATGGCCGGGAGCCATATACGGTGTGCCATCGAGCCAGCGGTAGCCGCAGGAGATCATCAGTCCCGTGGTATTGTCATCATCATCTGCATCCGCCAGGCTGCGTCCGTGAAAATCATAAAAAGGTCCGGTAATATTCCGGCTCCTGCCGATCCGGATATTATAGTCGCTTCTTAAGGAACCATATGATACAAAAAGATAATAATAGTCTGTACCGGGATGGTAGATCATATACGGTCCTTCTATGGAACCATCCATCCAGGACGGGCGGACGGCCAGACAGGTGCCGATACCTTCTTCGGCGGCCAGTCCCGTTTCTTTATTAAGATGCAGAATGTAGCAGCCGCCCCAGAAGGAACCGTAGAGCATATATTGTTCGCCGGAAGCGGCGTCTTCTATAATATTGGCGTCGATTGCGTTGACAGGAAGCGCGTCGCTTGTTTTCAGAACGCATCCCTTCGGCACAAAAGGTCCTTCGGGAGTGTCCGAAACGGCCAGAAAAATACACGATTGTCTGACGCCCCATGAGGAGTTGGAACAGTACAGGCGGTACTCTTTGCCGGCTTTGACGATATCGGGGGCCCAAATATCATGGCTCTTTGTCCATTCAACGGATTCCGCCGGCGGATCGTTTACGACTTTTCCAAGGTTTTCCCAATGTAAAAGGTCTTTGGAACGTCTGCAGAGGGCGCCGGTACTGTAGATATAATAGGCTTCGCGTTCCGTATCATAGAAAACAGCCGGATCATGTGTCATCCACAGACCGGGAAGATCACGGCTGCCGCCGGGAATCAGTTCCGGTTTGGGCGGCTGCACGGGCGGTTTTTGCGGGTAATGAATCTGTGTCATAGCGATTCCTCCTTCGTATAATATTATCTCAAATAGATTAGACAGATTATTTTAATTTATCTTATTATAAAGTAAATGGAAAATATTCGCAATTATAATGGCAAAAAATCATAAATATCAGGATTAATACTTGAAAAATTTAGGCATTATAGATACAATGTCAATATAAAACAAAAATAATTTAGATAAATGTTGAGGTTAAGTGTGAAAAATTTTTGCACACAGGATTATGCCTGCGCAAGGAGGACTGTATTCATATTAAATTTGCAGGCTGAGTAAGAATGGAGGTTAAAGATGAAAAGAAAAGGTATTTTGACATGTGGAGTCATGCTGTCGGTGCTGGCGGCTGCTCTGACCGGCTGCGGCAAAACGCAGGGAAAAGACGCTTCGGAAGTAACGCAGGGGAATGCCGCATTAGGCGTCTCCGTGCACGATCCTTCTATTGTGAAAGCGGAAGATACATATTATATTTTCGGCTCGCATATGGAGGCGGCTCAGAGTACGGATCTTGTGGAATGGAAATCTTTTGCCAGCGGCGTGAACGCGGCCAATCCGCTTTTTGATAATCTGTTTGACGAAAAGATGGAAGCATTTGCCTATGTAGGCGAGTATGTGGAAGGCGGATATGCGGTATGGGCGCCTGACGTGATCTATAATGAGGCCATGGGGAAATGGGTAATGTATTTTTCCACCAGTCATGACTGGCGCACTTCCAATATATGTTTTGCAACGGCAGACGAGATTACGGGGCCTTACAGCTATCAGGACACGCTGCTGTATTCCGGTTTTACATCCATGACCGCAGAGAAAACAAATTTTAACGAGATCATGGGAGCGGATGCCAAAGCGTCAACCTATCTGCAGTCGGCGGAATATAATCATCTGAATTATCCGAACTGTATCGATCCGACAGTCTTTTATGACAAAGACGGAAAGATGTGGATGGTATACGGTTCCTGGTCCGGCGGTATCTGGCTTCTGGAGCTTGATGAAGCAACGGGATATCCGATTCATCCGGAAGCGGACGAGGCTGCGCATGTGGATAAGTATTTCGGAAAATATCTGATCGGCGGACTGCATAATTCCTGCGAAGGACCCTACATATTCTATGATGAAGAAAGCTCATACTATTATCTGCTTGTTTCTTACGGGGGACTGACAAGAGAGGGCGGCTATCAGATCCGCTGTTATCGTTCGCAGCAGGTGGACGGCCCGTACCTGGATGCTTCGGGTAAGACGTTTGACTATGTATCCGATCATTCGGAGCTTGGCGTAAAGATGATGGGAAATTACATGCTGCCGAGTTTAAAGACTGCTTATATGGCGCCCGGTCACTGTTCGGCAATTATTGACGACGATGGAAAGATGTATCTGGTCTATCATCAGCGTTTTGACAGCGGAAGCGAGTACCATGAACCGCGCGTGCATCAGATGTTCCATAATAAAGATGGCTGGCTTGTGGCTGCGCCGTTTGCGACAGGCGGTGAAAGCCTGAAAAGTGAAGGGTATGGTAAAAAAGAGATAGAAGGTAAGTGGTATCTGCTGAATCACGGAACGGATATCGGAGCGGATATCCATTCGGCAGCAGCCGTAACATTGAAAGGCGGTTCCATTTCCGGCGGGGAAGGCGCAGGCGGCAGCTATGAATTGGAAGAAGGAACCTGTTATATGGATATCGTGCAGGACGGTGTAACTTACCGCGGTGTGATACTGGATATGACGGATGAAGCGGGCAATGCCGTAAGATGCTTTATGGGCGTAGGCGAAAATAACCAGACAGTCTGGGCCGTGATGTATCTGTAAGCGTTTTAGATAACATGAATATAATTTAGAAGTTTATAAAAATAAAAAATATTTTAAGAAAATATAAAATATTATATTGACAAGAGAGTGTATACATTGTACTATATGTATATCAGAATAAGAAGAAACGGAAACTATTATACAAACTGCACAATACATAAAACAGCATTTGTGCAAATTGCCGGCAAAACAAAATGTATATAAGATTTTCTGTTCAATCTGTACAAAGTATTAATTAAATTCATGAAAAGTGAAAGGGAATGAAAAAGGAGGTTCATATGAAAAAGAGAATAGTTAGTGTATTACTTGCATCTGTACTTACATTATCCTGTCTGGCAGGATGCGGAAACTCCGGTAATGACAGCACATCAGGCGACAGTACGCCGGCTGCTGATACAACCGAGGATACCACGGATACTGCAGAGGGAGACACAACGGAAAGCGTTGGCGCTCAGATCACGGTAGACGAATCTGCAACGGATAATGTCGCAGTTGAAGGCGACTTCAGCGGCGCTGATCTTACAGTTTTTATTTATGCACAGGATCATGAGAAAGCTGTATATCAGTCCCTGATCGATAAGTTTATGGAAACAACAGGAGCTAACGTAACTTTCGAAGTTACAACAGCAGACGAATATGGACAGAAGATTTTAGCATATAAAGCTGCATCGGATATGCCTGACATTTTCTATGTAGGCCCTGATACAGTAGCAGCAAACGTAGACGACGGATATGTTCTTCCGCTTGATGAGTATGTTGCAGAAGAAACGATCGCTGACTTATGGCCGGCTATCACAGACGCATACCGTTATGACGGAAAAGAAGCAGGAAAAGGTTCTCTGTACTGCCTGCCGAAAGACTTGTCTACTTTTGCATTCGCATACAATAAAACGTTATTCGACGAAGCAGGCGTAGAGTATCCGGATCCTGAGAATCCGTATACATGGGAAGAGTTCCTGGAAGTCTGCGGAAAGTTAACGATCGATAAAGACGGCGACGGTGAAATCGATCAGTGGGGATGTGCAAACGCGCTGCAGTGGGCACTTGATGCTTTCATTTATACAAACGGCGGACATTTCCTGAATGATGATTACACAGAAGTAGTTATCGACGGACAGCAGGAATTCATCGATGCATTCCAGTATTTTGCTGATTTAACATGCAAATACAACGTAACTCCTACTGTAGAGCAGGATACGGCTCTTGGCGGATACCAGAGATGGTTAGACGGACAGATCGGCTTCTACGCATGCGGTACATGGGACGTAGGTGCATTCATGGATGAGAATACATTCCCTTATGAATGGGGTCTGTGTGCATGGCCGACAGGTTCCACAGGTGTTTCCATGACACGTAACGGTTCCGTAGGTTTCGCAATCTCTGCTGATACGGAATATCCGGAAGCAGCAGCGGCGCTTATCACATTGTTCTCAACTGATCTGGAAGGACAGAAGGTACTCTGCGGTGAAACAACAGGTGCATCCTTACAGATTCCGAATACCATGAGTTATGCAAAAGGCGATTTCAAAGACAGAATCGCAGACGGCACGATTCCTTATGGTGAAAACGTAGACGTTATCTTTAACTACATTGAAGGAACTGACAAATATGAAGGTCTTTTCGTTGAACTTACCTACACATATAACGGTGACTGGTGGCAGGAATTCCTGAGCGGCGGTTACGAATATGTATTAAACGGAGAGATGACAGCGGCTGAATATTGTGCACAGGTACAGCCGGCTATGCAGGCGGCACTTGACAATGCAAATGAAATGAAAGCAGCGGCAAGCGGAGAGTAAACATGAAATTACAGGTGCGGAAACAGATTAAGTTATCCGCACCTGTTTCATAAAAAGAGATGGTAGGAAAGGTGACATTATGGCTTCAAAGAGTAAAAAACAAAAAATCAAGTTGTCTGTAATGGCAAAACGAGAAGAAAAGTGGGGACTTCTGTTTGTGGCTGCACCTGCAATGGGATTTCTCATTTTTATGCTTTATCCTATTATTTTTGCCTTTTTGACAAGCTTGACGACATGGAACGGGGCGAAAGGTTTTCAGGGAATGATGGACCGCTTCTGCGGTTTTGACAACTATGTGAAATTATTTGCGGACAAAAAGTTCTGGCAGACGCTTGTTACGACGATCATTTATCTGCTCGGTATTCCGATCGGTATGATCCTCGGACTGTTCTGCGCTATGGGTATGAACCGGAAAATTCCCGGTGTAAGAGTTCTGCGTACCATGTATTATATACCTGTTATTTCTTCACTGGTATCGGTATCTATCTTATGGGCGTGGGTATACAACTACGATTATGGTCTTTTAAATACGATCATCAAAACTTTAACGGGACTGCACGGACCGAACTGGTTGGGCGATGAGGCGCTGATCAAAGTGTCCATGATCATATTCATGGTCTGGAAAGGACTCGGTACATCGATCATCCTGTATCTGGCCGGCCTGCAGAACATTCCGCGTTCTTATTATGAAGCAGCGGAAGTGGATGGCGCCAGCGGATGGCAGAAGTTCAGAAATATTACGCTGCCCCTGCTTTCTCCGGTTACTTTCTACATATTAGTTACGACACTGATCGGCGGATTCCAGGTCTTTGTCGAAGTTCAGGTTATGACGCCTTCCGGAAACGGCGGTATCGGATACAGTGCGGCAACGATCGTATTCTATCTGTATCAGAAAGCATTTGAAAGTTATCAGCTCGGATATGCAAGTACAATTGCGGTTATCCTTGCGATTATTATCTTTATTATAACGTTGTTTAACTTTATCGGTCAAAATAAATGGGTTAAGACTATGGACTAGGAGGCAGGGTATGAAGAATAAAGATCAATTGTCATCTGGCATTACATCCAGGAAAGACAAAACAATTAATATAATAGTTTTTATTCTGCTGGCGCTTGGTGCGGTAGTCATGGTATTCCCGTTTTTCTATATGGTAATGACATCATTTATGACGAAGAACCAATACTTATCAGGCCAGTTAAGAGTTATCCCCGATCCGTGGGTATGGGGAAAATATTCGGAGGTTATGTCAAAGGGTAACTTTATCTCCGGTATTTTAAACACGGTAAAAGTGGAAATTCCGGTATTATTGATCGGCGGATTTACTTCCTCGCTTGCGGCGTTTGCATTTGCCAAAATGAATTTCAGAGGAAAAGGCGCCATTTTCATGGGTCTTTTAGCGACGATCATGATTCCGTTTGCGGTTATTATGATACCGCAGTACGTTATGTTTACGAAATTCGGTTGGACGGATACGCTTCTGCCGTTGATTATTCCGGCTTGTTTCGGAAATATCAGTATGGTATTTTTCCTGCGTCAGAACCTCTCGAGTATCCCGAACGATCTGATGGACGCGGCGAAACTGGATGGATGCGGTTATTTCCGTACCTTTATACAGATTTTCTTCCCTCTTATGAAGGGCGCCGTAGGAACGCAGATCACGTTGTGGTTTATGGGGATCTGGAATGATTATCTGGCGCCGACGATCTTCCTTAGAAGCGAGAAGAACTGGACGCTGCAGGTCGTGATCCGTTCTTTCAATACATATTATTCGATTCAGAGTGACTATGCGCTGATCATGGCGGCATCCGTTATTGCCATGCTGCCGACTATCGCCTTGTTCTTCTGTTTCCAGAGAGTGATCATTGAATCAGTGGCGATCAGCGGTATCAAATAAATGGAGATGATGTCATGTCAAATTCACCGGTAATAGCATTTCTGAATAAGATGACAGATTTAATTTTATTGAACGTACTTTGGATACTGTGCTGCCTCCCCGTTTTTACGGCGGGGGCAGCTACGACCGCGGCATATTATGTCAGTATTACTTCTATCCGGTGCGGAGACGGGTATGTAGTAAAGCGGTTTTTTGAGAGTTTTAAGAAAAATTTCCGCCAGATTACGCCGATATGGCTCATAATTCTGATATGCAGTCTGGTCTTGACAGCGGATATGCTGTTCTGGTACAGACAGGATAATGGTTTCGGAAAGACGATGTTCATAATCAGCGGAGTGGTAGCTTTTATGTTGTTTATCTGGATCTTGTGGATATTTCCTGTATTTGCCAAGCTGGAAGGCAGGACCGGAGAACTTTTGAAAAATGCCGTGGCATTTGCAATAGGCTATCTTCCGTATACTGCGATCATACTAATCATTACCGGAGCAGTAGTGTATGCGAACCTGGTTTCGCTTGTGGCCAACAGTATTATGCTGTTTGTGGGATTTGCAGTTTTGTTTTATGTACAGTCTTTCTTTTTTTATCGCGTCTTCATGAATCATATCGATGAAAAATTTGATGATTTTGACAGACCGGAAGAAATATTCCCTGGGGAATAGTTGATATAGAAGGGAAAGGAGCAGTTATGGATAACAATTATAATTACAGACAGCCGTGGATCATGCAGAGAGCGGATCCATATGTATATCATAAAGACGGCTTTTATTATTTTACCGGCAGTCTGCCGAAATATGACGGGATTGCCCTGCGCAGGAGCGAAAGCCTGAAAGGACTGGCAGATGCCGAAGAGACAATTGTATGGAAGAAACATGAGAGCGGTCCGATGAGCGAGCACATCTGGGCGCCGGAACTGCATTATCTGGATGGCAGATGGTATTTGTATTTTGCCGGGGGAGAAAAAGAAGACATCTGGAAGATCAGACCGTATGTTCTGGAATGTGAAGGGCAGGACCCCATAAGCGATAATTGGGTGGAAAAAGGAATGATGCAGGCGGCGGAAGACGATGAATTCTCTTTCCATGCTTTTTCTCTTGACATGACGATCTTTGAAAATAAAGGAAAGCGTTATTGTGTCTGGGCGGAAAAAGTGAGCGTCGGAAAGCAGATATCCAATCTTTACATAGCGCAGATGGAATCACCCGTTAAACTGAAAACAGCCCAGGTGCTGTTGACAACGCCGGATTATGACTGGGAACGTTACGGTTTCTGGGTTAATGAAGGTCCCGCAGTCATCCATCATGATGGAAAGATATTCCTTACTTTTTCAGCAAGCGATACAGGCATCAATTATTGTGTGGGCCTGCTGACGGTGGACGAGGATGCGGATCTGTTGGATCCGGGTAATTGGAAAAAAGAGCGGTATCCGGTTCTGAAAACAGATGAGAGTCTCAAAATATACGGACCGGGGCATAACAGTTTCGTAGAGAGCGAAGACGGAAGGACCGTTATGGTATTCCATGCCAGAACAGAGAAAGATCTGGTAGGAGATCCGCTTTATGTACCTAATAGACATGCAATGATGTTAGAGGTAAAGTGGAATGAAGAAGGTAAACCGGTTTTTGAATTCTAAATCAAAACAGAAAAATAAGGAAGAAACAAAAGAAAAACCCCCAAAAGACAAGCAGAAAGTAAGCGGATTAAAAAAGGATAAAAAAATTGCCAATTCGCTTATGGTGATTTTTGCCGGCGCCATTGTGCTGATCATTCTGTTGGGAAGTTTATCATACAGCATGGCGTCCAGGGCCGTAATGCAGAAATATGAGGATGCGGTAATCAGTGCGGCATCTTCTACGAGTACATCCGTGCAGCTTATCTGTGCGTCCATATCGGATAAAGCGGTGGAGTTTTATCTAAGCGACGACTTTAATACCTATTATAACGATATGGCGCAGGCCGGCGGCGCGGAAGGCGCACGCAGCGCCAGTGAGCTGAACGACCGTCTGATCGCCGTAAAGAGCGCATCTTCCTATATCGGCGGTTATACGTTATTTGCGGACAGCGGTAAGAGCATCGTGTCGAATGTCAAGGGCCTTCCGGAGGACATGTACCGTACGTATATGGAGACCGAAGAAGGAAAAGCTTTAAGCGGCAAAAAGACTTCCAATGCATGGAGAGGAAGTCATGCGGGTGTGGATAAAGCGCTCGGCACATCGGAAGAAAGCTACGTGTTCTCTTTTATGATGCGTTTCGTTTTAAAGAAAAACGAAGGCTTTCTGATCATTGATGTAGATAAAAATTACATAGAAAATCTGCTCGGCATTATAGAGCTTGGGCAGGGAAGTATCCGCGGCATCGTAACAGAGGATGGACGGGAGATCCTTTTGCAGGAACAAAAGGAGGAGAACGAGGCAAAGATGCAGCGTTACCAGGGAGATCCGATTTTCGTGGATACGGACTTTTTCGCGGAAAGTTCCGCGAAAGAAGTAGAATCAAAATATGTCCGGGCAGGCGGGGAGACACAGTTGTTTGTCAGCGCGCCGATCGGCAAGACCGGTATGAAGATCTGTATTCTTGTGCCGAAGAGCACGATTCTTTCGGAAGTCAGAGGCATACGGAACGTGACGGTCGCTATCGTTATTTTTGCTTCTCTTTTTGCGGTCGTATGCGGACTTTGGATGTCCGGAAAGATCGGTCGTGCTTTAAAAGCAATGAGCACGTCTTTACAGCATATTTCACAGGGAAATCTGATGGAAAAAGTGCAGGTGAACAATCGTGATGAATTCGGCAGACTGGCCGATGGCATCAATGAAATGCTGGGCGGTATCAGAGGACTGGTCGGTAATAACAGGAAGTTCGGAACACAGGTAAAAGATCTCTCGGAACAGGCATTTTCCTTTACGGCCGGCATAGAGTCTTCCATGCAGCAGATGGTGGCTTCTATGGAATCCGTATCAAAGGGCGTTACGGAGCAGTCAAAACAGACAGAACTGAGCGTCGCGGAAATGGCAGGACTTTCGGAGAAGATCAATGATGTTTATCAGGCTTCGGAAGAAATGACACACAAGATCGGTGAAGTCATAGATTCCGTAGAGCAGGGAAAAGACGGAATCGGTGAACTGAGCATCAAATCGGAAGAAACGGCAGAAATTGCCGAGAGTCTTGTATCCAGTATCGATCAGGTCAACGCACAGTCGGAACGGATCGTGGATATCATCAAGACGATAGAAGATATTGCGTCACAGACGAATCTGTTATCGTTAAACGCGTCGATCGAGGCGGCCAGGGCCGGAGAAAGCGGAAAAGGATTCGCAGTAGTGGCGACGGAGATCCGTAAACTGGCGGATCAGTCGATGGAAGCAGGTACGTTGGTCAGAGAAATTGTAAGCGGTATCCAGGAAAGCAATCAGGCGGCCACAGATGCGGCGAAAATAACAGAAGGCTTTCTGCGCGGTCAGACCGACATGTTAAAAGATACGGTTTCTGCTTTTGGCAATATTAATGACAGTGTTATAATACTTGCAGACGTTCTTGGCGCTATCCGGCAGAAGATGGCCAATATGCAGGAGAATAAGGAAGTCGTAAATGAGTCTATAGAAGAGATCAATCAATTGTCCGGACAGATGGCGTTATCGATTGAGAGCGTATCAGAAATCGTACAGGAGAAAATGAAAGAGATCGATACGCTGGCCGATACGGTAAGGCTTCTGAATACGGAGGCGGAAGAACTGCAGGAGTCCATGAGCAGATTTGTTTTGGAAGAACATGGTGAAAATTAAATCAGGCATAAATAATAAGAACTTCTTACGCTCATGCCGGAAGGCATCTGCGAAGAAGTTCTTTTTTCGTTTTTATGCTTCGGAAGTATTTTCATCCGGCATGTCTTCGGCAGAAAAATCTGTAATGGGACTGTAGTTGATGCGTACATCGATATCCTGGTTATAATTGCCGAAGCTCTTTCCGAAAATGGTAAGACCGCCGACATGTTCGGCATTTTCCTCCACTTCCAGTTTTAATTTGATCGTACTGCGGTAATCAAATTGAAAATCATGGATCGAAACATCGGAAACCTGAAGACCATCTATGAAAGTTCCTTTTTTGTTGATGACCAGAATCTTTAACAGGCCGTATTGGTTCCAGTTAGGATACCACCAGTCCGGCGTAAAAATACCGCGTACGCTCCCGAAGTCCCCGGGACTTGTCCATGTGGCGATTTTTTGTCCGTTGATCTTAAAAGAGATGTCGGATGGCCATACATCATTAATACCGGGCGCTTCAGAACTGATTTCCAGCGATACGGTAATCTGGTCGATCTTTTGTCCAAACGGGATGAAATTGGGCACGATATATTCCACATAACCTCTTGTGAACCAGAGAATATCCGCTTCATATCTTCCGGGATGAGCGAAATAACGGGTATCGTCGACTTCTCCGATCAGGGCGGTGTTGGAAGCGATGCCGCAGGTAGGGTAAACGTTGTAATCCGTAAAGTGGCCTACTTTTAAGCTCGTCTGGTAAATATTTTTAAAGTCTTCCTGCGCATCGATATCAATAAGAATCTTATCCAGGTATACGGAACATTTCTTCTGGTTGCCGTGTCCGGCGGATTCGTTTGAAATGGAGACAATGCCGCTGTCTTCCAATTTCTTGATATGGTTGGTCAGAGCGCCGTTGGTGATATTTAACCGTGTAGCAAGCTCATTCATGTTCATTCCGTGGTTTTCCAATAATATTTTAATGATCTCTATTCTGGTTTCAGAACCAAGCGCTTTGAATATTTCAAGGCCTTCATCCAAAGTTTTTATATGAAGCATAGTATTCTCCCAATAGTACATTTTGCTTTTTGTAAAATAATTTATGTTTTTATTATATAGCAAAAGTAAAAAAGACGTCAATATTTTCCTGGCTCTTTTAGCAGGCAATACTGTTGATCCAAGAAAATTTACAAATATTTAATAAGATTATATGAGTTGTTTTATTTATATTTGCTGTGTTTGTGGTATATTAGTATAAAACAGTAAGGTTCTGGAATTTATGATACGGTAAACGAAAGACAGAAGGGGTGAAGATTTTTGAAATTTAAGACCCGGTTATTGGTAACGTCGCTCGTCATTATTATAGTACCGCTATTCCTGACAGCGGTTGCTTTTACGGGCATCGGTATTTATATGGCTAATTCGGAGCAGGATTTTGGCACACCCGATGGCAGTTTTACTTCCTTTTCCTATACATTGGAGAATTATGACCAGATGACGGAGACGGTTCTTTTAGGCGTAAAAGAACGGCTTTTGGCCGACTCTTCTGCGATTGAAGATCCTGTATTTCTGGAAACGATCAATAGAGAACTGATTGGCAAGTCGTCTTATCTGATCGTCAGGAAAGATAACGATATCTTCTATGCGGGCAATGCCGTGGCAGCCGAGAGGATCTTCGATAAACTGCCCGACTACGGAGGCGACGCGCCGGATGAGGAGAGGGGTTATTATTATCATGATATGAAGAAACTGGTGAAACAGCTGGATTTTATCTTTACGGATGGTTCGGAGGGCAGTTTGTTTATTATCACGAAGGTCAGCTCCCTGATTTCACAGAAGATGCTGATCGATATGATACTGGCGTATGTGCTGATCCTGATTTTCACCAGCATGGTCTTAACGAGGTGGATACAGAAAGGCGTTTTCACGCCGGTAAATCAGCTTAATACAGCGATGCAGAATATTGCGGAAGGAAACTTTGAATACCGCCTGAACAGCGACGGAAAAGGCGAGATCGGAGAACTGTATCGGAATTATGAGGATATGAGGCTGCGGCTGAAAGAATCGATCGATGAAAAGTTCGAGCATGAGAAGCAGAACAGAGAATTGATCAGCAATATTTCCCACGATCTGAAAACACCGATTACGGCGGTCAAAGGGTATGTGGAAGGCATTATGGACGGCGTGGCCGATACGCCGGAGAAAATGGATAAATATATTAAGACCATTTATAATAAGGCCAATGACATGGACCGGCTGATCAATGAACTGACGGTTTATTCCAATATCGATAATAACAGGATTCCCTATAATTTCCACCGCATCAATGTGGCGGATTATTTCGGAGACTGTGTGGAAGAAGTCGGCCTGGATCTGGAACCCAAAAATATCAAACTGAATTATGACGATCTGGTAGCGCCCGATACACAGATCATTGCAGATCCGGAGCAGCTGCGGCGTGTTATTAATAATATCATCGGCAACTGTGTGAAGTATCTGGACAAAGAAAACGGCGTCATAGACATTCGAATATTAGATGAAGTAGATTCCGTACGGGTAGAGATAGAGGATAACGGAAAAGGCATTGCAGCGAAAGACCTGCCGAATATTTTCGAACGGTTCTACCGGACGGATGCCTCCAGAAACTCTTCCAAAGGAGGAAGCGGTATCGGCTTATCAATTGTGAAGAAGATCATTGAAGATCATGGAGGATATATATGGGCGACCAGTAAGGAAGAAGAAGGTACATGTATGCACTTTGTAATCAGAAAGTATCAGGCACTGAAACAGGAGGAGGTAAATACACAATGAGCAGGATCTTGATTATTGAAGATGAAGAAGCGATTGCGGATCTGGAGAAAGATTATCTGGAGTTAAGTGATTTTGAGGTGATCATTGAAAATACGGGAGATGCCGGTTTTAAGAGAGCGATGGCGGAGGACTTTGATCTGGTGATCTTAGACTTGATGCTGCCCGGTATGGACGGCTTTGAGGTATGCAAGAGCATCCGGGAGGAGAAAAACATCCCCATCATTATGGTATCAGCCAAAAAAGATGATATCGATAAGATCAGAGGTCTGGGACTCGGGGCGGACGACTATATGACCAAACCGTTCAGTCCTTCCGAGCTTGTAGCAAGAGTCAAAGCGCATATGGCACGCTATGACAGACTGGTAGGGAGCAACCAGAAAACAAACGATATCATTGAGATCAGAGGGTTAAAGATCGACAAAACGGCGAGAAGGGTGTATCTGGATGGCGAAGAGAAGATCTTTACGACCAAGGAGTTCGATCTGCTCACATTCCTGGCGGAGAATCCGAATCATGTCTATACAAAGGAAGAACTTTTCCGGGAAATATGGGACATGGATTCGATCGGAGATATTGCAACTGTGACCGTTCATATCAAAAAGATCCGGGAGAAGATCGAATTCGATACGACAAAGCCGCAGTATATTGAGACCATTTGGGGTGTCGGATACAGGTTTAAAATTTAGCTGTAAACGAAGGATGACAGCCGCAGTATAACGGACGAAGCGCGATGGACGGAATATAATGAACAAAGAACAGATTCTATATGAAGATCATGAAATGATCGTTTGCTATAAACCGGCAGGATGCGCCACGCAGACTGCGAAGATCGGACAGCCTGATATGGTAAGCATGGCCGCCAATTATTTAAATGCTTCTAAAGAAAATGTGCCCGGACGGGTTTCCGGCGGACAGAATGCAAAACAGCCGTATGTCGGACTGGTACACAGACTGGATCAGCCGGTAGAAGGGGTGCTTGTTTTAGCCAAAAATCAGAAGGCAGCCGCCGCACTGAGCAGACAGATAACCGAAAACCGGATGGAGAAATATTATTATGCGGCAGTATGCATGGAGAACATGCCCGGGCAGCCGCAGGTTCTGTCCGAAGGAACGCTTACGGACTATTTATATAAGGATGCGGGAACAAATACGTCCTGCGTCGTGACAAAAGAACATCGTGGCGCGAAAAAAGCGGAATTGTCTTATAAGATCATAGAACGGAAGTTTTTCAATGAAGATGCCGGTACACAGGCCGCGCTTGCAGAAATTAAACTGATTACGGGCCGGCATCATCAGATACGGGTGCAGATGAGCCATGCGGGGATGGGACTGCTTGGAGATTGGAAATATGCCGGTGAAAAGGCGCGCAGACTCTCAGATCTTCTACAGCCGAAACAGATCGCATTATGTGCTTATAAATTATCTTTTTATCATCCCGTAACGAACAGACCGCTTACTTTTCAAATAAAACCCAAAGGAGAGATCTTCCAGAATTTTCTGTAGGAAAATTTTTATAATATTTCATAAAACGCCTTTCAATTTCTCATACTAATCCTGAGCGGATAAAAGAAAGGCGTGGATGAGTATGGGCGATTCGGAGAAAAAACTGGATTTATCGATTGTAAAGGAGAATAGACTGATAAGGTTTGCCGTAATAACCTTGTCGGTTTATCTTTTTTTTCGCTTTATTTTTCCCCTGACGGCGCCCTTTTTCTTCGCCTTTATTCTGATCACGCTGTTCTATCCGTTATTACAGCGTATTCAGAAAAAAATTCCGATGCGGAAAAAGTTTCTGGCCTTCGGCGTACTGTTTCTGGTTCTTTTGTTTTTGGCGGCGATATTGTGGGCGCTTGGCTACAGCGGCGGCGGACAGCTTGATAAAGTGTCGGTTTTTATGGAGATGGCTTATGAGCGTCTGCAGGGTTTTCTGCACCAATGCTGTTATAGCCTGGATGGGAAGTTTGGATGGGACGGGTATGAAATTGAGAATTTCGTGATAGAGAAAATGACCGTTATTATGGAAAATGTGCAGGTACAGGTTATTCCGCAGGTGCTTTCTTCTTCGTATAGCTGCTTTAAAGCGATATTTGAAGCGGTGGCGTTTCTTTTCATCTCTTTTCTGGCGGCAATTTTGCTGGAAAAAGATTATGCTCTGTTTCTGACATGGTTGAAAGGATCGGAAGATATGACTTTTATCTTTAAAGCGCTGGAAGGGATTTTGGAATATATTATTACGTTTCTGAAAGCGCAGGGCGTCATACTATTGATTATCAGCGTATTCAGCAGTGCGGTGCTGTGGGCGACGGGAATTTACGGCGGCGTTTTCTGGGGGATTCTGGCGGGATGCCTGGATGTCCTGCCATTTATCGGGACAGGCGTTGTTTTGGTGCCAATGGCCATTTGGCAGTTCCTGACCGGAAAATATATTCAGATGGGCGTCTGTATTGCTCTTTATATAGCTTGTATTTTTATCCGGGAATTTCTGGAACCGAAGCTGATCGGCAACAAAATGGGCATTGCACCCGTGTTAATGCTGCTTGGAATTTATGCGGGTATCCGGTTATTCGGTGTGATCGGCATTATAGAAGGGCCGCTTGCTTTGATCGTGATTCACGAGCTGATGAAAGTATGAGGGCGAAAGAGACGGCATTTGACGGCAGAGCGGAAAACGATTTATAATACAGATATCCGGGATCTGATCCATGTTTATTCGGGCCGATGTTTTATCCGAATCAAAGTTCCGGGAGAATGGAGAAATATCATGCCGCAGGAGCCAAAAACCGAAAAGTCAAGTGAACAAACAAATGTCAGGCAACCTGATATCAACATAGAAAAACTGCTTCCGGCCGTCCGGGAGATCGGCAGCAGTATTTTGAAAGCGTATTTCCTTGTTATCATGGTAGTGTATCCGTTGTATGTGAAAGGCGGATACGTGGAAATCGGGGACATAAAATACTTTTTTTTCCGTAATGTCAGTCTGATCAGCGCCGGGATCATGCTGCCTGCCGCCGGGAGTATCATGCTGCTGCAGACAAAAAAGCGGTCGATCGTGTCACATTACAGGAACTTGTCGGTAACGGACTGGTTTGTATATGGTTATCTTGTGGCGGTACTTGTATCGTATCTGTTTACGGCGTTTAGGAGCGAGGCATTCTGGGGAGCGGAAGGCTGGCATATGGGACTTGTCAGCCAGCTGCTGTTCGTGCTTTTCTATTTTTTCTTTTCCCGTTATTTTAAATGGGAGAAGAAACTGCTGTATGCGGCATTATTCAGTTCGGGAATCGTGTTTGCGCTTGGTATTCTCAACAGATATTCGGTTTATCCGATCTCTCTGATCGGGCAGACTCCCGTTTTTATTTCCACGCTTGGAAATATTAACTGGTTCTGTGGCTATTGGGCGGTCATTTGTCCGCTGGGTATTTTATATTATTGGAACGGCAAAGGCGTGCTGCGTCAGGCGGCGGCAGGTCTTTACGTGATTGTCGCATTCCTGATCGGTATCGTGCAGGGGAGCAGCAGCGTGTTTCCGGCGCTGGCAGCGCTTTTTCTTCTGTTATGCTGTCTTTCGTTTCAGGAAAACGAACGGATGCGGCGGTTTCTGGAGCTTTGTATGCTGTTTGCATTGTCCTGTCAGATCGGCAGATTGTTCCGGTATCTGCCGGGACTGTCCATAAATTATGAAAACGGGTTAGGGTATGTGCTCACAAATACAAATGCGACCGTTTATATGGGTATGATTGCGGGTTGTCTGTACATTTGGCTTATGAGGCGGATTAAAAGGAAATCGCCCCGGATCGTACAGCCGGGGAAAGCGGCCGGGGCTGTGCTGATATTGTCGGCGGCAGCGTTGACCGGATATATCATAGTATTATTGCTAAATACCTGTATGCCGGAAGGGATTTTGGGACTTTCAGGCGTGCCGTTTTTTACATTTGATGATTCCTGGGCAAGCGCAAGAGGGGCTACATGGAAATGCGGTCTGGCAGGTTTTGGCCATATGTCGCCGTTCCATAAACTGATCGGCGCAGGGCCGGATTGTTTTGCAGCGTATATTTACTCTGTGCCTGCGCTGGCGGAAGACGTTTATGCACGTTTCGGAAATGCGCGCTTGACGAATGCGCACAATGAATGGCTTACCGTACTTGTCAATCAGGGAGTCTTCGGTTGTATCTGTTATGCGGGGATTTTCCTTTCTGCCGTCGTTAGATTTTTGAAAAAAGCAAAGGCAGCGCCGGATCTGTATTTATTTGCTGCCGCTGTTTTGGTATATATGATACATAATATGTTCAGTTTTCAGCAGATTCTGAATACGCCGTTCGTGTTTATTCTGCTTGGAATCGGGGAAGGTCTTTGCAGGCAGGAAAACGCAGGGGAAATCAGATAAAGAAATTTATTGCAATGTCACTACAGGATCCGAAAAGTTTGTGTTGACAAATAGCGGTGCTTCTTCTACAATCTAAACATATTCATAAGTGATCGACAATGAAAAGGATTAGTACGGATAGGATACGTTTCAGAGAGAGGACCGTTAGCTGTGAGGCCCTTACGGAGAATATTCGGAACCGGCCTTGGAGTCCTGTATGAAAATGCAGCGTAACGCCGGCGTTAACGGTAAGAGAAGCAGGGCATACGAGGTATGCTAATTAGGGTGGTACCGCCGAGATTTCGGTCCCTTACGGGGATAGAAGCTCGGCTTTTTTATATGGCGGGAAAGCCTGCCGCGATATGGATATGGAGTTAAAAAGGCGCGGGGGCACTTTAAAAATAAACAGGAGGGAAGAGAAAAATGGCAGAGAAGAAATTAGTGGAAGCAATTACCGCTATGGAGGATGATTTCGCACAGTGGTATACGGATGTGGTCAAGAAAGCGGAATTGATCGACTACACCAGCGTAAAAGGATGTATGGTGTTCCGCCCGGCAGGATATGCAATCTGGGAACTGATCCAGACGCAGCTTGATAAGATGTTTAAAGAAAACGGCGTTCAGAATGTATACTTGCCGATGTTTATTCCGGAGAGTCTCTTGAATAAGGAGAAAGATCATGTGGAAGGATTTGCACCGGAAGTTGCATGGGTGACACATGGCGGGCAGCAGCCCCTGCAGGAAAGACTGTGTGTAAGACCTACTTCGGAGACGCTTTTCTGTGATTATTATAAAAATACGGTGCATTCCTATCGTGATCTGCCCCAGGTATGCAACCAGTGGTGTTCTGTCGTGCGCTGGGAGAAGGAGACAAGACCTTTCCTTAGAAGTCGTGAGTTTTTGTGGCAGGAGGGCCATACGGCACACGCAACGGAGAAAGAGGCGGAAGAAAGAACGATTCAGATGTTAAACGTATATGCGGATTTCTGCGAGCAGGTGCTGGCAATCCCCGTAATCAAGGGACGCAAGACCGATAAAGAAAAATTCGCCGGGGCGACTTCAACCTATACGATCGAAGCGCTTATGCATGACGGAAAAGCATTGCAGTCGGGAACCAGCCATAATTTTGGAGATGGTTTTGCCAAAGCATTCGATATCCAGTTTACGGATAAAGACAATACGTTAAAATATGTGCATCAGACTTCCTGGGGCGTATCGACCCGTATGATCGGCGGTATCATTATGGTACACGGAGACAATTCCGGATTGGTTCTGCCTCCGAGAGTTGCGCCGATACAGATCATGATCATACCGATCCAGCAGAAAAAAGAAGGCGTACTCGAAAAGGCTTTCGCCCTGAAAGAGAAATTAAGCAATTTCCGTGTGAAAGTAGACGATGCGGATAAGAGTCCCGGCTGGAAATTCTCCGAGCAGGAAATGAGAGGAATTCCGATTCGGGTAGAGATCGGGCCGAAAGATATTGAGGCGAATAAATGCGTGATCTGCCGTCGGGATACGGGCGAAAAGATAGAAGTATCCCTGGACGAACTGGAGACGAAGGCAGGCGAGATCCTTAATAAAATGCAGACGGAAATGCTGGAACGTGCCAGAGCGCACAGAGACAGCCATACGTATACGGCAGCAAACATGGAAGAGTTCAGAAAAATCTTTGCGGAAAAATCCGGTTTTGTCAAGGCGATGTGGTGCGGCGAACAGGCATGTGAAGATGCGGTCAAAGAGGAACTTGCGGTAACGAGCCGCTGTATGCCTTTTGAACAGGAACAGATCGCGGATACCTGCGTATGCTGTGGTAAACCGGCTAAGAAGATGGTGTACTGGGGCAGAGCGTATTAAATTTCTCCGTATGTAAAAGGGAAAGGAAGACGAAGAATGAGCAGAAAACGCAGGAAAAAGAAAAAAGGCATAGGAATGATTATTTTTTTAAGCCTTATCATCGTATGCTGCCTGATATTCATTTTTTTCATCGGAAAAGGATACCTTACGGATGCGGTGAAATCAAAAGTCACGCAGAAAGTAGCGGAACAGGTCTTCGAAAAAGCGCTTGAAAGTGCGGGAGACCCGGAGGCGGCCGAGAAGGCGAAGCAGATTGTCGCCAATATGGATGAGGCAGATAAAAAGCAGGCGGAAGAGATTATTACGAAATATGCGGACAGCGAAACGATCTCCGACTGCATGGAGATCATGCAGGATGGCGTTAATTCCGAATCTCTCGGCCAGGTACAGCAGTATCTGGAACAGAGCGTGTCACAAGAAGATATGCAGGCCCTGTGGGAATTATATGAAAAATACGGAGACAGCGTGCAGTAGCGGGAGGGTTTACGCAGCCGGAAATTAAAGACGGACCGAGAATATACTGCCGCCGCCCGGCGCATCCTGAACTGATATGCTGCCGTTATGGGCCTTAACGATCTCGTAGGCAATGGACAGACCTAACCCGAAGTGCTCCTTGGTACTTCGGGATTTTTCTACCCTGTAAAAGCGGTCGAAGATCTTTTTTTTGTCTTCATCGGCAATACCGATACCGTTGTCCCTGACCGATATGACAGCCCGGTCTTTGTCATGTGCAAGAGAAAGTTCTATTTTGCCATGTTCCGGCGTATAGCTGACCGCATTGTGCAAAAGGATGGAGACGACCTGGCTGATACGCTGCGGGTCCACGGTGCATAAAGGCAGAGCCTGTTCCGGGAGCCTGATGGATAAGGTAATATGTTTATCCTGTGCAAGCGGTTCAAAAGCCTCAAAGGAATTCATCAGAAGCGTATCTAATTCCGTCGGTCTGGGGTTGATCGAAAAACGATGGTTATCGGAACCGGATAAAGTGAGCATATCATTTACGAGAGAAGACATGCGGAAACCCTCTTTGTGGATCGTGTTCAAAAAACTCTCCTGTTTTTCGGCGGAAGCGCTTTTACAGCATTCGACGGCCGAGAGAATAACGGCGAGCGGCGTACGCAGTTCATGAGAGGCAGAAGCGACAAACTGCGCCTGTTTCTGTTGATTTTCAATGATAGGCTTTAACAGCCTTCCGGTAAAGATCCATGAAAATATCGTAAGCAGGACGATGGCCGCCAGATCGATCAGAACAAAGCGCAGACGCTGTTCCCGGAACTGCTCTTCCAGAGAATTCAGGGAAAAAAGCACGATCACTTCCAGGGAGGAAGAAAATCTGCCCATACGGATAACGCTTCCGAAGTACTTGGTTTTCGTAGATTCGGAAAAAAAATCGAATTCCGTATGATAAGATATATAGGAAGAATCCGCGTGCGTCAAAGAGATCTCCAAAGATGCGCTTTGTGCGGCGTTTTGGCTTTCCTCTAACAGCCGCTGCCTGGCAGGGTTATCATCTGCTTCGCTTTTATCTTCGCCGTTTAAATCGGATTTACTAAGCTGGTTATAAAGAAAAGGCACGCCGTTATCAAGAACATAGAACAGATAGTTTCCCTGTGCTTCCATTTTCGAAAGCCATTCCATGGAAATGACGGACTGCTGTTCTAAGTTGGTGGTGATGGTATTGATATCGTTTTGAAAAGACTGAAACTGATTTTTATAAAGGCCGTTTTCCGAAACATACAGATAGCACAGGGACATGATGATCATAATGACCGCTGTGATTCCCGCACATAAGAGAGTAAGGCGTATGTGTACTTTCTGAAACATGTTCTATTTCTCCTGGAGGCTGTAGCCGATGCCCCGTACCGTTTTGATCTGCAGGCGGCTTCCGGTAATCTGCAGGCGTCTGCGCAGAAAATGAATATAATTGTCAAGATTGCCATCTTCGACATTGCTTTCCGGCCCCCATACTTTTAAGAGAAGCGTCTGCCGGGGAAAGGTCTGCCCGGGCGAACGCAGGAAAATCTCAAGCAGGGAAGCTTCTCTTTTGGAAAGCGTACAGCTTCCGGAAGGGCCTGTCAGGATACCTTCAGATCCCTGCCAGGTAACGTCTGCAACCGTCAGCGTATCGGGATCGGTCAGGGTATGAGGCCGTCTTGTAACACAGCGGATCCTGGCAAGCAGTTCCTCAAAAGCAAACGGTTTTACGAGATAATCGTCCGCACCGAGATCCAGTCCCGTTACTTTATCGGACAATGTGCCGAGCGCCGTGATCAGGATCACGGGCGCGGTAATGCCTTTCTTCCGCAGGGAGGTCAAAACATCGGTACCTTCCATATGCGGAAGCATTCTGTCCAGTAAAATGACGTCATATATATTCTGTTCTCCATAAAAATATGCTTCTTCGCCATCCAGACAGGAATCGACGCTGAATCCCTCCGTCTCCAATTGATAAGTGAGCGTGCTGTTTAGCTGCTTATCGTCTTCAGCCAATAAAATTCTCATGGTAATTTCCCTCTTAAACAATAAAGTCTTGTAATGCAATTCCTGTAACGCAAGCCGCGGGGCCTGCGTTTATTATATCACGTTATTCTAGCATAGAAATCTTTAATTATTCTCTAAAAAGCCAAAAAATGTAAATTTTTAACTATTTTACTTTTTAGAGACGACTTAGAGGAAAAGTTGTTATATTATCAGTGTTTCCACGAAGGAAGGAGGATCGAATGAACTTTTATATTTCTTATATTTTTTTAGAGATAATTTAGAGATAAGGCTGTTATGCTGTCATTGTCGGGTTGGGCGCAAAAATATGCGTGATCGGCGTAGAGCGGGGAAAACGCAAAGCTTAATCCAAAATGGAGGGCTATGATGAAATTGGGGAAACAGGCAGCTTATTTCGGTATGGTATGCATGCTTGCAATGACAGGTTGTGGAAATAACAATGTAGAAGTATCTGATGGGACGGATAAAGCGGACAATATAGGAGAAACAGCGGATAAGGCGGATGCTATGGGGCGTTATGTGGAAGAGGCGGTCGATCTGTCGGCACAGCTTTCCTATGGAGACAGATTATTTCAATTAGAAGATGGACGTCTCGTGATCGCAGATATGGAAAATGACTTTGTGGCATCGAAAGACAGCGGCGTAACCTGGGAAGCCGACAAGAGGGATTGGAAAACCGACATGATGGCAAGACAGACCTATATTTTGGATTATGCCGTCGGAGCGGATAATACGGTCGGTGTTATTTATGAAAAGGAAAGCGGTATTATTCCGAACGATACAAATGAGGAGGAAATGGCAGACGTATCTGAAAATGCCGGTGAAGGGACGGACGGGGAAGCAGAAGTAAATGGCGATACGTCGGATAATCCTTTTGACGTAGACTGGGAACTTATGATCATCAGGCCGGATGGATCACGGTCGGTAGTTGAGTTTTCGCTGGGAGAGGCAGATGATTCTGTTTATCACGTATGGATATCCGATACCGGCAGAGTTTTTGCCACTACATATGGACCTTCCGTTTATGAGATAAAAGAAGACGGCAGCAGCGAAATATTTCTTACATTGGATGCGGGATATGAAATGCCGAATTTAATCCAGTTTTCAGGAAATCTGATGATCCTGGATGGAGAATTGTACGATGGACTGCTCATTTATGATATGGAGAAAGAAGAGTATGTTGAGGATGAAGTATTAAATGAATTCGTTAATACGAATTATCACGGCAGGACAGGAAATGGCGGAAGTTTTTATGATCTGTATTTTTTCCCGGGAGAAGAAAATGTTCTGTATCTGGCAGGTGAAAAGGGCCTGCACCGTCATGTGATAGGCGGCAGCGCTATGGAGCAGGTCATTGATGGAAATCTCAGCGCATTCAGCAATCCGGCTTATGCTCTGTGCGGAATGACAGTGCTTGATAACAGCGAGTTTTTGGCACTGTTTACAGGAGGCAGACTGGTTCGTTTTATTTACGATCCCGATATTCCCACGGTTCCGAGTGAGAAATTAAAAGTATACAGTTTACAGGATAACCGTACGATAAGGCAGGCGATCAATTTATATCAGAGAGAACATCCTGAATACTATGTGGAATATGAGATCGGTATGGAAGAGGGAACATCCGTAACCAGAGACGACGTGTTGAAGATTTTAAATACGAAGATTATGGCGGGAGAAGGGCCGGATATCCTGATCCTGGATAATCTGCCAATAGACGCCTATCTGGAAAAGGGAATGCTGCTTGAACTGACGCCTTTTTTAAGCAGCCTGAGTGAAGAGGAGGCTTTGTTTGAAAATATTGTAGACGCTTTCCGGGTGGATGATAAAGTTTATATGCTGCCCTGCGAGATACAACTGCCGATGCTGTTTGGCAAAGAGGATTATATTTCCGGAGTGACACAGTTATCGGATATTGCGGATGCCGTAGAGGCATTGCGGCAGGACAATCCGGAAAAGGATCTGATTGGCGTCTGCTCGGAGAAAGGTATTATGAGGCTTTTTTCCATGATATCTTCTCCGTATTGGAAAGATGATAACGATGAGATAGACAAAGAAGCGCTGACGGAATACTATGAGCAGACGAAAAGAATTTATGATGCGCAAATGGACTCTCTTTCAGAGGATGCAATCCGGGAATATACAGAATGGAACGATTACTTTCTGGAATTATACGGATATGGTATGGAGGATTCTTCGCTTTTAGTGCGGGAAGGCATAGACTATATATCCTATGCCGTAGGAATAAGGCAGCTGGAATGCGGGACTTTAGTGAGTTCTTATGAGTATGCCGCTTTGTCATCGATACAGCAGCTTGAAGAATATGAAGGGTCACAGATTACACAGATGGATCAGGATATTTTTTATCCGCAGACATTAGTTCGGCTTCCCACAATACGGAAGCGGCCGGGAATTTTCTAAGACTCTTGCTCGGCAAAGAAAACCAATCGTCTTTGTATAACGGATTTTCCGTGAATAAAGCAGTTTTTGATGATGATGTGCATGGCGGCCAGTATCAGATACTGGACGACGGAGTACTTTCCCATTTGTCTGTCGGTACAGGCGACGGAAATATCTTTGTATATGGCGGAATAGGGTTTAAAAATAGGAGAAATGAGAATGAATGGAAAAAGAATCAGAAAGAAAAGGGCAGTCTCGGTCCTGATGACAGTGATCATGCTGCTGCTGTTTCTTAGCGGATGCGCCGGTAAGGATGCGGCAGAGAATGTGAAGCAGACAGATGTTGACAGTGATACAAACGGGGCGGATCAGACACAAACTACAGGCATACAGGAGGACAAAGCAAGTACGGAGAATTCGGATGACACGGATGATCCTGCGGCAATGGGACGTTACATAGAGACCGTCACGGACTTATCGGAGACAATTTCCGGATATCAGAACAGATTATTTTCACTGGCGGATGGAACGCTTATGATCACGGATCTGGAAAACGGATTGCTTGTATCCAGGGATAACGGTGAAACATGGGAAACAGAAAAACCGGAATGGTATACCAGACTGCAGGAAGAGGGTATCAGTCCGACACGTATGGCAATCGGAGCGGATCATACCGCGGCAGTTATTTACAGCGACTATGAAGAAGGCGAAGAGTATAACCAGTCACTTCTTGTAATCCGGCCCGATGGTACGGAAATTCCGGTTGAGATACCGATGAGCGGTGATAAAGCTTATCCTCAATATGCTGCAGTCACAGACAGCGGCCGGATATTTGTAAGCGTATTAGGAAGCGACAATATTTATGAAGTAAAAGAAGATGGAGGTTGTGAGGCATTCCTCATGATACAGGAGGGAAGACCGCAGCTGATACAGTCTCAGGGGAATCTGCTCATTATGGATGGAGCTAATTATAAGGCGCCGCTTATTTATGATTTTGAAGCGGAAGAATATATAGAAGACGAGGTTTTGGAGACTTTTGTACAGGAAGAATATAACGGCGGAAATCAGTTTAATATGGACGACGGATATACAATGTACTTTTTTACAGGAGAAGAAGGTATTCTGTATCTGGCAGGCAGTAAGGGAGTACATCGTCATGTAATAGGCGGCAGCGCTATGGAACAGGTCATTGATGGCAGGCTTTCCATGCTTAGCAATCCGTCCTATACGATCCAAAGTATGCTCATGCTGCCGGGCAATGAGTTTATGGCCCTCTTTCAGGGAGGAAGCCTTATACATTTCGTTTATGATCCGGATATTCCGACTGTACCGAGTGAGAAACTGCATATTTACAGTTTAGAAGAAAACAGTACGATACAACAGGCCGTTTCTCTGTATCAATTGGCCAATCCGGAAACGTTCGTGCAATATGAGATTGGTCTTTTCGAGGGAAGTTCCGTAACAAGAGAAGATGCGCTGAAAGCGCTGAATACGAAAATCATGGCAGGAGAGGGACCGGATGTTCTGGTATTGGACGATATGCCGATCGACTCTTATATTGAAAAAGGGCTGCTGCTCGATCTGTATCCGGTTCTGACGGGATTTAACGGAGATGCAGAACTGTTCGGGAATATTGTCGAGGCGATGAAAACGAAAGATGGCGTTTATGCGATGCCCTGTGAGATACAGATCCCGATCATCGGAGGCGAAGAAAAATATATTTCACAGATGAAGGATCTGGAAGGAATTGCCGATGCCACAGAGGCGTTAAGGCGGGATAATCCCGAAAAAAAATTATTTTCTATTGGTACTGAGAAAGGAATCATGCGGTATTTCGGCATGGTCTGTGCGCCTGCGTGGATAACGTCAGACGGTAAGGTCGATAAAGAGGCAATTGCGGAATTTCTGGAGCAGACGAAGCGGATTTATGATGCGAATATGGAAAGTATTCCGGAAAAAATAAAGAATTCTTACGTTACGGCTAATGAAAACTGGCTGCAATATTTTGGAGAATCGCTGGATGAGTCTGATTATCTGAGGACCAGCAACAGTTCTATGGAATATGCGACCGGATATATCGGACTGATGACGGAAGCGCTGACAGGACTTAATGCGTATGCGGAGATGCTCTCTGTCAATAAAGTGAACGGATTTGAAGAGACAGTATGGGAGAGCATGAACGGACAGAGCAGCAACATATTCTGTGCGCGCACGCTGCTTGGTATAAACGCTGCTTCGGAACATAGCGGACAGGCGGAAGATTTTATCAGGGTGTGTCTGGGTAAAGAGAATCAGTCGTCACTTTATCAGGGAAATCCTTATAACGGATTTCCGGTCAATAAAGCGGCGTTTGAGGATATTTTTCTGGCAAAACCGGATTATATGGAGGAGTCAGGAGCCTATTTATGGATGGGCAGCAGCGATGAAGAGGGAAATAGAATAGACTTTGTTGCATACTGGCCGGATGAGGCACAGAAGGATGAACTCAGAAAGCAGATCGAAGCGGCCGGGACGCCTTATATGGAAAATACAGTAATAGAGTATACCGTGTATAACGAGGGCGTCGGATATTTTCAGGGCAGGAAAAGTTTAGAAGAGACAGTCAATGCGATCGAGAAAAAAATCGGGATCTTGCTGGCAGAATAAAAAGACGAATGTTACGTCTGGAAGAATCGTTTATTCAAACGATTCTTCCGGGTTTTGACAGTTACAAGAAATTTTGAAGGGAAGGGGGCAGCGTATGAACGGGGTAATTGGGATGAAAAAAATGGACAGGAAGAAAAAAGAGAAACAAATTGCAAAAAGGAAAAAAACGGAGAAGAGTTTTTCGTGTATTGCGATGCTGCTTGCGCTGGTGTTTATGATGAGCGCTGTCGGCGGATGCAAAAATGCAGGAACCGGCGGAGAAGGCAGTTCTGCTTTGGGAAATGGCGCCGGAGGAGGACAGAATGAAGGGATCTCATCCGACGCTATGGGGCGCTATGTGGAAGAGAGTCTGGACCTGTCCGGGAAGCTTTCGGGAAGCGGAAACAAAATATACCGGCTTTCTAACGGGAATCTGATGATATGCGACAGATATCGGGATTTTGTGAAAGCGGATGACGACGGCGCTGTCTGGATGACGGATATCCGCAGGTGGCGTACGCGGATGATAGAAGATGGCACATATATTATGAGTATGGCGGTCGGCGCGGACAATACGGTGGCGCTTATTTATCAGGGAGAAGAAGATACAGTTGTCGGGGAGGGAAGCGGGAGCGATGACGATGCGGAAGAGATCGTACTCAATCCCAAACTGCTGGTCGTGAAGCCGGATAATACGGAAATTCCGGTAGAGATTGCCATTACGGAGGAGGATGCCTATTTAGACCAGGTTTATATAGCGGAAAATGGAAGAATTTTTGTAAGCGTCAGGGGAACTGCGAATCTTTATGAGGTAAAGGAAGATGGAAGCAGTGAGCTCTTTCTTATGGTGGAAGAAGGGCATCCTGATCTCATTCAGTTTCAGGGAAATATTATGGCGATCGATGGCTACGGCTACGATGGCCTGCTGTTGTATGATATGGAAAAGGGGATTTATATAGAGGACGATGTTTTAACTGATTTTGTGAAGGAAAATTATGAAGACAGAGGCAGAGGCAGTCTGGATTCTTATAATTTATATTTTTTTTTCGGAGAAGATGATATAATTTACCTGGCAGGTGAAAAGGGCCTGTACCGGCATGTGATAGGCGGCAGCGTTATGGAACAGATCATTGATGGAAAATTGTGCAGCCTCGGTAATCCGGCCTATGAACTGCAGGGAATGGTAATACTGGATAACAGCGAATTTCTGGCGTTATTTCAGGAAGGACAATTGGTACATTATATTTTTGATCCTGACATTCCCACCGTGCCAAATGAAAAACTGACAGTTTATGGACTATATGACAATGAGATCATCAGACAGGCCATTACTTTATTTCAGACATATAATCCGGAAGTTTATGTGGAATATATATACGGAGTAAGCGGCGATGATTCCGTGACCAAAGAAGATGCCTTAAAGAGTCTGAATACGAAAATAATGGCGGGGGAAGGTCCGGATGTCCTGATATTGGACAATATGCCGGTGAATTCATATATTGAGAAAGGACTGCTTCTGGATCTGGGACCGATCGTAAATGGGCTGCACGGCGAAGCGGCACTATTTGAAAATATTGTCGGTGCAGTAAAAACAGGCGAAGAGGTTTATATGATACCGTGCGAGGTACGCCTGCCGGTTATGATGGGGGATAAGAAATATTTTTCTGCTGTCGGCAGTCTGACGGATATTGCCGATACAGCGGAAACGCTCAGGGAAGATTATCCGGAGCAGGATCTGCTGGGCATCAGTTCGGAAAAAGGCATTATGCGGCTTTTTGCCATGACCTGTGCGCCTGCATGGATAACGCCGGATGCAGAGATCAACAGGGAAGTTCTGAAGGAATTTATAGAGCAGACCGGACGGATCTATGAGGCGCAGACAAAAGGAGTTCCGGATAGGGTGTTAGAGAGATACCGGCAAATGGGACAGGACTATGAGATGTATAACGGCGTGGCATCTTTTGAAGATTCTGATTATCTACGGATGGCAAACATAGTCAAGATGAATTATATAGGCGGTTATACACAGTCATTGTTCGGGATATTCGATTGTATGGATATGTGTTCTATTCAGAAGATAGATGGCTTTGAAAGTGTTGTGTGGATGCCTATGGCAGGCCAGTGTGAGCATGTTTTCTGGGCGAAGACACTGCTGGGTATTAATGCGGCTTCAGAAAAGCAGGAGCTTGCACAGGATTTCCTGAAAATATGCCTCGGAAAAGAAAACCAGTCTTATTTATATAACAGCCTGCCGGTCAATATAGCAGCATTCGACGACAGTTTTGCTTTACCGGCAAACAAAACCGACAGTGACAGAATGTATGGGTCGGTGGTTACGGATGGAGAAGAAGGAGAAATAATAAAGCTGATTTATTACTGGCCTACAGGAGAAGAGACTGCGGCGTACAGAAAATATATGGAAGAAGCGGATACGGCTTATATACAAAATGATATCATAGAAACTGCGGTATATGAAGAAGGAGCCGCCTATATGCAGGGAACGAAGAGCCTTGATGAAGCGGTAGAAGCGGTTGAGAAAAAAATTTCGATCTATATGGCGGAATAAAAAGGTATTAAGAAGCGTCTGAAGGAGGAGACAGAAAATGACAGGGACAATGAAGAGAATGATTGCGGTGCTGATGATACTGCTGATGTTTGTGCTGCCGCTTGGCGGCTGCGGCAATACGGCGGTAGATGAGACGGCAAAGAAGAATACGCCATCGGACAGTACGGGCGGGGAAACGGATCCGGCAGCTATGGGCCGATATGTGGAAGAGGTTACGGATATTTCTTCTAAGATATCCGGCTATGGAAACGGTCTGTATCGGTTGGATAACGGAAATCTGGTTATAACGGATATATATATGGACTTTCTCAGGAGTGAAGACAACGGGAAAGACTGGATGACTGACAGCAGAAGCTGGCAGACCCGTATGTTGGAAGAGATGAATTATATTATGAGTTTTGCAATCGGCGCGGATAATACGGTAGCGCTCATATATGATGATACGGCGGCGGAAGATGCGGACGGTCAGGAAGCAGATGAGATCACAGAAGAAGATGCAGGAAGCCAGACAGAGGGGGATACCTCTGCAGAAGACACAGACAGTCAGGCAGAGGGGGACACTTCCGCAGAAGCTGAAGACAGCCAGACAGAGGGGAATACCTCTGCAGAAGGTACAGACAGTCAGGACATGGAGGATGCATCAGCAGAAGAAACGGAACTCTCAGCAGAAGAAGAGTTGATGAATTTTGAGCTGAATCCGCATTTAGCGATCATTAAGCCGGATAATACGGAGATTCCTGTTGAAATTGAACTGACAGAGGATGATTCTTATCTGTATCAGGTCTATATTGCGGATAACGGAAGAATTTTTGTGACGACTATGGGAAGCGGTAACATTTATGAAGTAAAAGAGGATGGCAGCAGTGAGCTTTTCCTGATATCGGAAGGCGGACGTCCTGAACTTCTCTGTGTCCAAAACAATCTGATGGTCATGGATGGATACGGATATGAGAACCTGCTCATTTATGATATGGAGAAAAAAGAGTATATAGAAGATGAAGTCCTAAATACTTTTATTACGGATCATTACAGTGACAGACACCATGTGGCCGGGGACGGTCATCCATTGTACTTTTTCTTCGGGGAAAACGACATTATTTATCTGGCGGGAGAGAAAGGGCTGCACCGTCATGTCGTGGGCGGAAATGCCGTGGAACAGATTATTGATGGGACATTATGCAGTTTCGGGAATCCGGCTTATATTATACAGGGGATGACAGCGATTGAAGAAAATGAATTTCTCGTGCTGTTTAGCGGAGGAAGAGTCGTGCACTATGTTTTCGATGAAAATATCCCTACGGTCCCTACGGGAAAATTACAGGTTTACAGTCTGGAAGATAATGAGACGATCAGACAGGCGATCCATATTTATCAACAGGAACATCCGGATCTGTATGTTGAATTTATATGCGGAATGGATAGCAGCAGCTCCGTGACAAGGGATGATGCGTTAAAGAATCTGAATACGAAGATCATGGCCGGAGAAGGGCCGGATGTACTGGTACTCGATAATATGCCGATTGAATCCTATATTAATAAAGGACTTCTGCTTGATCTGAGTACATTTGCCGGTGAATTAAACGGTAATGGCAATTTGTTCCAGAATGTTGTAGAGGCAGTAAAAACAGACGACAAGTTATATGCAGTTCCCTGTGAGATCAGTCTGCCGATCATTATGGCGGATAAAGAATATGTTTCACAAACGGCGGACCTGGAGGATATGGCGGATATAGTAGAGACGCTCCGGGCGGAAACCCCCGGGGAAGATATACTGGGATTCTATTCGGAGAAGGGTATCATGTATATGCTTTCCATGAGCTGCGCGTCTTCATGGATAACGGCAGAGGGACAGATCGATACAAATGCGGTCACGGAATTCCTGAAACAGAGTAAGAGGATTTATGATGCGCAGATGGATGATATTGATGAGGATGCCGGGGGAGAGTATGTGGAAACGGATCATTACGATCTACAGTATCTGGGCGGTCTTTCTTATTCGGATGACGTCAGGACAGGGACGGACTTTATGAGTTATCTGGGCGGCTATACGCAGATGGTATGCGGTGTATTAAACAATATTTATACGTATTCCTGCATAACGTCCCTGCAGAGAATGGAGGATTTTCAGAATGCCGAATGGAGCGGTATGAAAGGACAGGCAGAGAACGTTTTCCGGGCGGAGACAATTCTCGGTGTCAGTGCGGTATCGGAGCATACGGAACGGGCGCAGGATTTTATCAGAACATGTCTCGGGGAAGAAAATCAACAGAGTCTGTATTATGGACTGCCGGTGAATAAAGCAGCACTGAAAAAGGTTATGGAAATCGAAGAAGAGGAAATGGATGAAGAGTACGAGTACGCTTATGGTTCCTATACGATCTCCGATGCCGAGGGGTTATTCATTCATCTGGAGATTTACAGGCCGAATGAAGAATTGCAGGATGCTTTGATCAAATACATGGAATCGGTGGATACGGTCTATATGAAAGACGAGATATTGGAAAATGCCGTATTTGAAGAAGGCGTTGCTTATATACAGGGGACGAAGAGCCTGGAAGACGCAGTAAGCGCCATTGAGAAAAAAATATCGATCTATATGGCGGAGTAGAAGGGAAGTTTTTATTTGAAAACACATAAGTTCCAGTTTAAAAGAAATAAAATGAGAGGCGCCTTTTTTCTGTTTATGGCGCCCAGTTTTCTAGGAATACTGCTTTTTGTGCTGCTGCCGTTTCTGGATGTTTTTAAACGTTCATTTACAACGGCGGTGACAGGAGAATTCAACGGAATACAGAATTATAAAACAATTTTTACCAATCAGGCGTTTGTCCTGGCGGTAAAAAACACGTTTCGTTTTACGATCGTCTGTATTCCGCTGTTAGTTATAGTCGGACTGATGATCGCGATGCCGCTTAGCAGGTTAAAGAGCGCAGGAATGGTAAAGTCGCTTTATCTGTTTCCTCTGGCGATGCCGACGGCGACGATCGTTATTGTGTGGAAGATGTTTTTCTATAAACAGGGTTTCCTGAATCTATTTCTGACACGTCTCGGGGAACTGACCGGATTGTGGGGAGAAATACATACGGATTATCTTGGAAGCAGTGCGGCGTTCTGGGTATTGGTATTTAGTTATGTATGGAAAAATACAGGGTATACGGTAGTTTTGTGGCTGGCGGGAATACTGGGGATTCCGAATGAAATGCTGGAGGCGGCCAAAGTGGATGGCGCTTCCGAATGGCAGAGTTTTTTTAAGATCATACTGCCGAATCTCAAGGGCAGTCTGTATACAATAGTAATTCTTTCCTTTTTGAATTCCTTTAAGATTTACAGGGAGGCTTATCTTGTTGCGGGGGCTTATCCGGAACAGGATATCTATCTTTTGCAGCATCTGTTTAATAACTGGTTTGTGAACCTTGACTTTGATAAGATGGCTGCCGCGGCGGTCTGTGTCGGCGGATTTTTGTTTATCGTGATCATGCTTTTACAGCATATGTGGGACAGCAGGGAGTAGAGAGTGCACAGGTGAAGGACCGTATTAAGAAAGGATTTGAAAGATATGAAAAAATATGTTAAGGGGATAAAGGATGATATAATGACCTTTCTGCTTTTACTTCCGGCCGTATTCGTATGTCTGCCGATCATTTTGCTGGTGACGGGTTCGGTTATGGGAAACGGGGAGCTTAAGCAGTATTTATCGCCTGTTTTTTCGGATGGGATGGAATTTATCAGCTGGAAGATCGTGCCGAATTATCCTACGTTTGAGAATTATGGGAAGCTGCTTTTTTTAACACCGCAGTTCTTTGTCCTGTTCTGGAATTCCATTAAGATGGTGGGGTGTATCCTGGCAGGGCAGCTTATCGTCGGTGTTCCGGCGGCCTGGGCATTTGCGGTTTATAAGGTGAAGGGCAGCAGACTGCTTTTTGTATTATATGTAGTATTGATGCTTTTGCCCTTTCAGGTGACGATGCTGTCCAGCTACCTGGTGTTAAACAGACTGGGGTTATTAAATACACAGCAGGCGGTGATCCTGCCGGCCGTATTTTCCACCTTTCCGGTGTTTCTTTCTTACGGAGGATTTAGGACGATTCCGATGCAGTTATTTGAAGCGGCGAGAATCGATGGGGCGGGAGAATTTACTATTTTTCGAAAGATAGGTCTTCCGCTTGGTAAAAGCGGTCTGTTGTCGGCAATGGTTTTGGGGTTTTTGGAGTATTGGAATATGATGGAGCAGCCGATGGCGTTTCTGGAAGAGAAAGCGTTATGGCCGTTGTCGCTGTATCTGCCGGAAATTACATGGGCGCAGGCAGGATATGCTTTCGGAGCGTCTATTATTACTTTGATCCCGGCGGTGTTTGTGTTTGTCTGGGGACAGGACTATCTGGAGCAGGGAATTATTTTTTCAGGGTTGAAAGAATAAGGAGGCCAGTCGGGCCATTCTGCCAAGATGTGAGAAGGAAGAAAAGATAATAAAGGGAGTGAAGGAAGATGGGAAACGAGAAAATGGTGGGGGAGAAGAGAAAGAAGCGGATTATTGCAGGGTTCTTTATTTTCCTTGGGATGATGTGGCTTTGTACGGTCATTTCCAAGAGTATTTATGCTTCGAAACTTCCGGTTGTCATGGTCGAGGGGATAGAGCAGAAGTATGTGGAACATATTGTGGAAGTGGAAGGAATCGTTGTGGCGGGAGATAAGAATCCGGTCACGGCATTGAGCGGACTCAGGATAGAGCAGCTGTTTGTTCAGGTGGGCGACAGAGTGGAAGAAGGGGATGTTCTATTTACAATTGATATGGAAGATCTGAATGCCATGATAGAGGAAAAACAGGCGGCGATCTCTAAGATACAGGTACAGGTGGATGCGATTCTGGCAAACGAAGAGCTGGCAAGGCAAAGGAAAGCGCTGGAAGAGGAACGGGCAAGAGAGGATTATAATGCGTTGGCACGCTATGAGGATACGTTGGTCGGCAGAGCGGCTGAGGACGTCAATCAGGCGGAAAAAGATGTGCAGAGCCATGCAGGTTCCGATGAGGAATTGAAGGATGCGCTGCAGGCGGCCGCATATGCGGAGGCGGATGCAAAGTGGAACAGAGAGAATACGATGAAGGATGCCGAAAGAAAGGTAGAGGACATTCTTTTACCGGAGAACGAAGACGCCTCTTTGGAGACATATCAGATTGAGCTGGCCGATATGAGGGACGATCTGGCGCTTTTTCAGGAAGTAAAAAATGCGGATGGGCAGATTACAGCCGCACAGGGCGGTCTGATTACGGATATTTATGTCAGTGTCGGAAGCAGAGTACCGGATTCGGCAGTACTTTTGCTGGCTAATGATTCCGTTCCCTGTCAGTTTAAGACCATGCTCAGTAAAGAACAGAAAAGCTATGTGGGACTTAATGATAAAGTTTCATTGAAACTGGATGGAAGCAGTAAAGAGACGGATGTTAATGTAGATTATCTGGCTGAGAGCGAGACTGCTCCCGGAAATTATGAAGTTTATATCAATCTGCCGGAAGGCATGGGAATGCCGGGACTTTCAGGGGTGATGAAGCATACGGAGACGGGAGAGAAACATCATTGCTGTATCTCACCTGCGGCCCTGCATGAGGAACAGACGCGTACATATGTTTATGTGGTGAAAGAGCGCGAAGGAATCCTCGGTATGGAATATTACGTAGAAGAGGTCAATGTAAAAGTCATAGACAAGAATGAGAACTGGGTCGCGGTGGAAGGCGCGCTTGATGGCGAAAGCCAGGTCATCGTTTCTTCTACGATTGCGGTACAGAATGGAGATATTGTACGATTTTAAAGTTCTCAGATCATATTTTGATCTGTGTCCATTTACCTTTTTTAAACCGCGTGGAGGCAAAAAGAAAGCGTGAGATCTGATCTGCCAGAACCCCCATCCAGATTCCGACAATACCGAGCCCGAATACATAGCCGCCGAGAAAGGATCCGATCGTGCGGATAAAGGTGACGCTGATCGTGGAGGCCGCTGCAGTATAAAATGTGTCGCCTGCACCCCGCAGGCAGCCCATGTATACAACCTGGCTGATCTGGAAAACAACGACCAGGATAATGACCCGCATGATGTTCACGCCGATTGCGACAATATGTTCTTCTGCGAAGAAAAGATTCATAAGCGGTTTGGCGCCGATGAAATAGATAACGGCAAGGCAGACTGCTATCACGCCGCCGAACATTCTGCAGATACGTCCGTATTCTTTGGCGAGTTCTTCGTCTCCCGCGCCGAGACTGCGCCCGATCAACGCTACTGCCGCGGCCTGCAGTCCGTCTCCGAAGGAGAAGGAAAGTCCCATAATATTCATACCCACCTGATGAGCGGCCATAGCATCGGTTCCCTGCTTAGCGGCCATGATAGCCGTCAGCATGAAGCCGATCCGCATAAGAATCTGCTCAAAAAAAACGCTGTAACCAACTTTAACTAAATGAAGAAAGCTCGTGGCAGCAGGAAAAATTCTGTTTTTCATAATATAAGGAAGGCTGATAAATCCGTCAGCCTTCAAAATGGAAATAATGCTCATAATACATGCGACAACCGTTCCGAGGACTGTTGCCAGAGCCGCACCGTGGATTCCCAGAGCGGGGAAACCAAAGTGTCCGTTGATCAGCAGATAATTAAAAATGATGTTGACTGTGTTGGAAGTCACATTGGTACGCATCGTGATCTTGGTGTTGCCGGCGCCTCTTTGGGCGGAATTGATGCCCATCTGGATACAGTTGAAGATCATGCCGCCCATAATGATTCTGAAATATGCTACCGCACTGTCATGTGTTTCCGGCGTGGAGCCGCACATCTGTATGATAGGACTTGCCAGAACCACGAACAGGACGCTGAGGAGCACGGCCGCTCCAAGAATAAAAAGAACGGCCGTGCTGAGGATACGGTTGGCTTCCTCGGGGTTTTCTTCGCCGCGCCGCCTGGCGATCAATGCCGAAACGGCTACATTCAGCGCAAAGAACAAAGACAGGCCGATAAATTTGGGCTGTGTCGTGAGTCCTACGGCGGCCACAGCATAGGAACCGAGGGAGCTGACCATCAACGAATCCACCAGGCCGGCAAAGGCTGTAAAGAATGACTCCACGATCGATGGCCATGCCATATTGAATGTGATGTGGATATTTTCTTTGCTGTGTCTTCGTACTGTTTCCATAATCGTCCCTTTTATATGTTTATTTTACTGTAACAAAGACAGTACATTCTGATTACTTTGATTGGTCTGGGCCAGCATGGATTGTCCGGCCTGGGCAAGGATATTATTATTCGTATATTTTACCATTTCCGTACTGATATCCGTATCCCTGATCAAGGACTCTGCCGCCGAAGTATTCTCAACAATGTTGTCCAGATTGCTGATGGTATGCTCTAAGCGGTTCTGTATAGCACCCAGATCGGAACGTATCTGCGACACATCGGAGATTGCGCTTTTGGCAAAAACGTTCAGCGCCTGAAAATGGCGGGGATCAGGGATATCATTTGATAATGCTTCTTCACTGCCGCCCGTCGTATTGCCCGGGTAGTTGTTGGTGAGTTTTTCTTTTATACTTTCGTCAACAATCCCGCTATAAGAGAATTCGTGGAAAATCGTCAGGTCATAAGCGCCTAAAAGGTGGGCGTGTCCCGGTACGCTAAGCCACGGTGCGACCATGCTGGAATCCCAATATTCATGTTTGGCCCAGGTAGTGCCTGTGCCGGGAATCCAAATGGCATCCACACCTGGCGGATAACCCGGGTTGGCGGGATTCGGACTGTCTATTTTCTGACACAGGTCTCCGTGATTGTTTGTATAATAAAAAATACCTTTGGAAAGCGCGCTCGCGATCAGGTCATTGGTAGAGATACTGCCAATGGTGATGGCAATGTGCTGCCCGGCTTCCGCACCGACCTGCAGATTTTTGTTCTGAAAAGTGCCATCTAACAGATTCTGCTCATTGAAAGTCGTGGTAGACTGTACACGGTCGATTTCCTTCATTAATTGTCTGACTTCCATAGTGATATAGCTTCTGTCTGTTGAAGTCAGCGTGTCGGTTGCTCCTTTTACGGCCAATTCACCGATACGCTGCAGCATATCATGAACTTCGGTTAGAGCGCCCTCTGCCGTCTGGACGCAGGAAATTCCGTCTGCGGCATTGGCAGACGCCTGTGTGAGTCCTCTTACCTGCCGGCGCATTTTTTCCGATATGGCAAGTCCTGCCGCATCATCTGCGGAACGGTTGATCTTATATCCCGAAGATAATTTTTCGGTAGATTTTGCCTGATTTCTGTTTGTCAGATTGAACATACGATTGGCGTTCATCGCCGTTATATTGTGTTTTATAACCATAGGCATCCCTGCTCTTTCTAATGCATCCCTGCATTTGTAAATAAAATTGTATATTAAAATATATATCGGATTATATTTTTTTCTCATGATAGGATAATAGGGAAAAATTGTAGAATCTGAAGTCCGGTCTTGACATTCATTTTAGGCAATTGTAAAATAAGCATATATTAGGCAAATGTAAAAATTAAAAAGTAATAAGAAGCAGTGCGAGAATCAAGAAAGAGGAATAAACATGAAAAGATTACCGGAATCAGAATTGGAGATCATGATGATCATTTGGGCGTATGGCAGAGCGGTCAACAGAATGGAGATTGAAGAGCGCCTGCAAAAAGAGGTGGCTGCGCCTACAATCTTGTCATTTTTAAATCGATTGGAAGCGAAGGGTTTTGTCAGTGTGGAGAAGATCGGTAAGATCAACTGGTATACACCGTTAATAAGGGAAGAGGAATACCTGCAAAAAGAAAGCCGTAAAATTTTGCAGAAGATGTATCAGAATTCGCTGAAAAATTTCGTGATGGCTTTATATGACGGGGACGGACTTTCTTCGCAGGATATAGACGATCTGCGGACGTTTATCGAGGAGAAAAGCCCGGCTGCGGAAAGTGGGCGGAGAGAAGAAAATACAGATTGACAGACGGAATAAAAGAAAGGCAGGGGAATCATTATGAGAGCGAAATGGAGAAAAGTGATATGGGCGATTCTGGCGCTGCAGATTTTGCTGTGGCATCTGCTTTTCCTGGAGAACAATACCCGGCTCGATTATTTTATAAACCGTGTGGTAAACCATTTTAATATGCCATATGCGTTATATTTTCACTGGCGAAAGCTGGCGTTATGTGTCTGGAGCATGTCGGCGGGTCTGGTTATGGTATTGCATTACCTGAATTATATGCGGTTCCGCAGACGTTGTGTCGATCAGTTAAGTATCATACCGGAAACCGAGATCAGGGAAAATTTCGAAGCGGCCGTTTATGAAACGGGACTGCATAGAAGAAAGACGGAGAAATTTCTTCTTTACCGGAACGGAGAGATCAGGGAGCCGTTTTTAATCGGTTTTCGGAATCCGATCCTGATATTGCCGGATAAGGATTACAGTCCGCAGGTTCTGCACTTTATTTTCCTGCATGAATGCTGCCACATCCGGAACAGGGATATGCTTTATAAATTGTTTATGCTGCTGTTACAGTCGTTTTTATGGTTTCAGCCGATTATTTATCTGTTAAAAGCAGTCAGCTATCGTGACATAGAAGTAGCCTGCGATGAGGCGGTCGTGGAAGGAAAAGATATTGAAGCAAGAAAAGAATATGGCTATGCGCTGTTAGAATGCCTGAGGATGGAAAGAGTGAGGGGAGAGGCCTATTCTGCTTATTTCTATCATGGGAAACAAATGATGAAAGCCAGAATCTCTGCAGTCATGAAGGCGGAAAAGAAATGGGATTTTCTGGCATACTGCGGAATCGGCGTTTTATTGCTGGATGTGGGATTTTGTCTGTATCGTATCGGAGGCGGTTTATATGAAAGATATTTGATCCGGGAAAAAGAGACGGGGATGGAAATTTCTTTTTATGAAGGATATGAACTGCCGGAGAGCTTTACGCAGACAGCAATTGATGAGATGGTGAAATTAGAGCCGGTTTCCGGGGATGCCTATTTCAATGAGCGCAACGGCAAAGATTTATACGAAACAAAAGAGTTTGCGCTCCTTCCCTATGAAGCGGAAGGACCGTGGCAGGTCCGGCTTCAGGATGCGGATCATTATGGGGACGCCGTGCTCTTATTATTGCAAAGATACGTCACTTATTATGACGATCCGGACAGGGCATCAGAGTGGAGCTTGGAAGGTACGTGGTATTCCATAGCGGAATCCGTTTACAGCAGACTGCTTGCAGGGGATAAAAATGACGCTGTCTTTGCGGTGATCTGCAAGTATTATATCGGGTATGAGGAGAGTGAACTTGCTGCATTTCCGCAAATATTAAAGGACAGGGCGCAGATTACGCATGAAGAAAGCGGATATTATGCATATTTTGACTGGACGCTGCACATTCGTATGGTGAAAGATTATGTTTTTGAACTGGAAGGAGTAGCGGAAACGGACGAGGTTTTGCAGGCTTATATGGGACAGTATGCACAGGCGGATTTTGCCGATATACCGAAAATCGATCTGATATACGAAATCGATGATATATCTGCGGCAGCATCTGCAGAGGAAAATGCTTCTTCGCAGACGACAACGGGCAAAAATACTGTAGAAAACGCTTATCAGACGGACATAAGCGATGACGTTTTACGGGTAAGCGGTGCGGACGGGGTATGGAAAGAAGTGCCGATCTCGTTAGAGGAACTCTTTTACAGAGGAGATGAAATGGATGGCAGGCTGACTTCTTTACAACCTGGCAGCTATCAGGTGGATGAAAACAAGATCATATTTGCATACGGCGGAGATAATGCCGTACCGTTTTCCGTAATTTTTTATGAAGAAGAAAGTCAGAGTTTTAAGAAATCCGTCGTTACCAATGCGTTTTTCGGCGGCAGGAAAATTTATGTGGACTTTCCGGAGAACGGGCAGGAAGGATTTCTGGTCTTTACCGGCGAGCGTGTGGTCTGGCAGGAAACGACGATATTGTTTCGTACGACAGATGGCGGGAAGTCGTGGCAGTTTGTGGGAGATGCCGGGCCGAATGTCATGACGCAGGGCCATTCTCTGACAAATGGAGCGGTATTTATTAATAATCAGGTAGGTTTTGTAACAATCCGGGATTCGGAGACACCCGATATCTGGCGGACAGAAGATGGCGGCGAAACATGGGAGCAGCAGGAGCTTTCGGATGTGCCGGAATACTATACCATGGCTTATGCGCCGGAAATACAGGGGGACATTCTGTGTCTGTACGTAGGAATGGAGGATTATTCGGAATATGGCGGAAGCAAAGCAAAGTACGAGTCAACAGACGAAGGAAGAACATGGGAATATAAGGGAATTGTCATGCGCAAATAGCGGCGCTTCGCTTTTGGGGAAAACGGTATGTTACGTGATAACAAGGCCGGTCAATCTGCTTGTTTGGGGTGTAACATGGTTTCATTTGTATTCTCTGTGTCAGTTTGGCGGACTGCGCATTAATGTACCGGTACTGCTTTTGTGCCTGCTATGGTGGATGGCGGCCGCGGGATACGGACTGTATCTGTGGATCTGTTATAACAGGCGGAAACGGGAAGCGGCAGACGTAACGGCAGAGCGGGGTATCATGTCGGAAGCCGTGAAATGGTTTATTAAAAGGAAAGACCACTGGCAGATTTTTATGAAAGATAAGTCTGTCGTTATAGTGGATGTAAGCTGCCTTACAGCCAAAGACAAAGACTTATTGGATCTGAAATTGTCGGCGGTATCCGTTCTTGGCAAAAGGAAGTACCGGCTGACAGCGGGGATTTTTTTGTCGGTCATTGCATTATACGGCAGTTTTCTGGTGGTCAGGAGCGCCATCCCCTATAACGGGATGCTGTCGTGGGCGCTGGATGATCTTATGCATAAAAGAAGCGTTACGTTTGTGCATGATAATTTATATGAGTCGGGAGTAGACGGTATTTTAGACGATATCAGGAAAAAAGTGGATCTTCCGGAAACGCTGTGTCTGGCGACGAGTTTTAATCTGCATTTTGCGCCGGATGGAACGATAGAGACATTTGATACGATGCTGTACGGTTTTGATGAGAACGGTTATTTTACGGACAGCTATCTGATCACGTACAATGCGGCCCGTTCTAAGAAAATAGACGTTTATCTGCATGGTACACAGGAGGCGGTTTTTGACATCGATAAGGACCTGCGGCCGCTTATTGAGGCGGTTTCTCTGATGCCGTTGGAAGAAACGGTATCGGCATGGAACGGGGAAGCGCATTTTGGGATCTTATATTACGGAACGCGTGAATGGAACAGTCCGGAAGGGATCCGTTTGCTGAACCACAGGGGAGAATCCCGTCTGCCTTCTGCGGAAGAGCATTATTTTTCGGGTTACAGCATTTCGGTTTTCTGTCCTGACAATGAGACCAATGTCCCGGTTCGCTATTTATACGTAGGATATCAGGAATTTTCGGCGCAGGAGAGCGCGTATACGGCGGACTATTATCCGGAGGAAACGCAGGACTATGAAGTAAACGGTGATCCGGAGGCGGCGGATTATCCGGGGGACGGCGATACGGAAGGAGCCGGAGACAGGGAAACGTACGTTGTGCAGGAAGGAGATACGCTTTGGAAGATTGCCGGGCAAATGTTAGAATCTCCGTTTCGCTATGCGGAGATCTACGAACTGAATAAATCCGTGATCGAGGCAGCGGCACAGGAGCGGGGGAAAAAAGATTCCGGTAACGGACGTCTGATATTCCGGGGAACATTGCTGCAGATGCCGGAGCAGAAGGAGGATGGCGAAGAAGCCATAGAAGACACCGTTTCCTGAGAAGATATCAACGCACGGTAGAGTTTGAAAACAAATTTCAAAAATCCGGTTATTGTCCGGTCTTACGGCGGGATGTTATGTTATCAATACAGGGTGTTGTCATGGCATGGAGGATGATTATGTTAGATAATAAAAAAATTGCGGATTTTATGGTGCGGAAGAGAAAGGAAGCAGGCATGACGCAGGCGGAAGTGGCTGAGCGTCTACAGGTATCCTTTCAGGCGGTTTCGAAATGGGAGAGAGGGACTCTGCCGAATGTGGAAATGCTGGTGGAACTGGCAGGACTATTGCATGTCACTGTGGATGAGATTCTTGTAGGCTGCGAGAAGAGCGGAGAGAACTTTTCTTATAGAAAGGCAGGTGTGGATATCTCCTATACGGACGCGATGAAAAAAGAAATGGCAGTATATCTGAAGACGGAAGACGAGCGGGTATTAAACGGCTTCGGACCTTTTGCCTCTCTTTATGATATTCGTTTTCCCGACATTGTCGATCCGGTATTGGTTTTAAAAGCCGAAGAACCCGGTTCGAAGCAGAAACTGGCAATGGAATACGGATACTGTGAGTCGATCTGTCATGATATGATCAATCATCTCGTTAATGATATCGCGGTGATGGGAGCAAGACCGCTGGCGGTTTTGGATACGATCGTCTGCGGAAATGCAGAGAAAGAAACGGTCAAATCTTTTGTCAGGGGCATAGTGGAGGCCTGTAAAGAGAATGAGTGCGCACTGGTCGGAGGGGAAACCTCGATTCAGCCGCAGGTTGTTGAAAAAGGCGTTTACATCCTGACGTCAAGTATTGCGGGAATCTTGTCAAGGAAAGCGATTATTGACGGTTCGGCAATAAAGGAAGGGGATACGGTACTTGCGGTCGCTTCCAATGGTCTGCATACGAACGGCTATTCGCTTGTCAGGATGCTTATGGATAAGATGCCGCAGATCAAGCTGGATAAAGTGGACGGAGAGACTTTTATCGAGCAGATCATGAAGGTGCATACACCTTATTATAAAGCGATCAGAACGATCAAGGATCGTGTGCACGGGATGGCGCATATTACCGGAGGCGGCATCGAAGGAAATTTAAGCCGTATCATACCGGAAGGTTTATGCGCGGAGATCGATCTGTCAAAAATAAGGACACTGCCGATCTTTGACTATATAAAACGGATAGGGAGCATAGAAGAGGAAGAGATGCTTTCCACCTTTAACTGCGGCGCAGGCCTTATGATCGTGACTGGCAGAGAGGATGCGGCGGATGTGATAAACAAAGTAAAAAGATACTATGACTGCTATGAAGTGGGAACCGTGATGCCGGGCAGCAGGAAAATACTGTTTCAGGAACATTTGCATTTTGGGTAAATAGTAAAGTTCAAAAATCAGAGCAAAAATACCCGGACAGAGGTCGGTACCGGTCCGGGTATTTTTCATAAAATAAGGCGTAAACATTATATTGGTTGGAGTGTACCTCCACATTCAAAATATCCTTCCTGTATCAGCAATTCTAAAACAAGCGCCTCCCGTTCCAGCATTACCTGACTGAAATCATCCAGGATATTGCTCCTGTTTACATTGATTGCATGCTGCGGGTCCGAAAATACAAGCGTAAAGCCTTCGTCCGCTTCATAACTGTCTAAATTCTGCTTTTTTATATCCTCTTTCACACAACATAAAAAATAATAATTGTCCTGTATAAAGATATCCTCTTTTGTTCCCTTCTGAATCCGGTGAACCTGCCCATATTCCCGGATAGAATCTTTCATAACACATAAGCCCGTTTCCTCTAGGACTTCTCTGATCAAGGCATCTTCTGCACATTCATCAGATTCTATGCCTCCGCCCGGAAATTTATAATAATTATATTTTTTACTATATACCATTGCGATTTTTCCATCTTTAATGATGATGGCTCTTGCAGAAGGTCTGCTAAAAACGCTTCCATTAGGGGTATAGTCCTTTTTGTCCATTTCAAATAAAATACGCATTTAATTCTCCGTTTCCGCTTTCATGAATCGATTCTTCCTGACTGCATCTGCCGTAAGATCTTCCTTTTATCCATCATACCACATATTCCGCTTTACTGATAACCATATTTCTGCAAAATATTGACAATTTGGTCTATAAATGATAGACTGGATACACAGTCTATCATTTATAGACCGAATAACCATGACAATAAAGGAGGACTTGACATGAAAGAGTATCGGCTCGCCGAAGGCGAAGCGAAATTTGCGAAACTTATCTGGCAGAAGGAACCGATTTCTTCACCGGAACTCGTAAAATTATGTGAGAAGGAATTCGGATGGAAAAAATCTACTACCTATACGGTATTAAAGAAGCTATGCGAGAGAGGAATTTTTCAGAACGAAAAAGCAGTAGTCACTTCCCTGCTGTCCGAAGAAGAGTTTTACAGTTATAAAAGCAGGAAATTCGTTGAGGAATCTTTCGGGGGTTCTATTCCGAAATTTCTGACGGCGTTTATGGGCGGAAAGAAACTGAGCGCCGATCAGGCAGAGGAAATCAAAGAGCTGATCGATCGCTTTGCACAGGATAAAGGAGTATAAGAGGGGAGAGATCGGATATGAGTCTGCTGTTTATGAAAATACTGAATATGAGTCTGGCGGCGGGTTATTGTATCGCGGCAGTTATCATACTGCGGCTTTTGTTCAGAAAACAACCGAAAATTTTTTCTTATCTGTTATGGAGCGTGGTTTTGTTCCGTCTGATCTGTCCTTTTTCCATATCGAGCAGTTTTAGTCTGCTGCGGTTTGATACGGAAATGATCTCCCAGGAAAACATTATGAGATGGAGCGGCGGGGAGAATGAAAACGGCTGGGGAAATACCGGAGAGGATGACATGCAGGAACAGCATGGGGCGGATGAAATACAACAGCAGAGGATGCTGTCTACAGGCAGTGAACGCACAAAGACTGCGTTTTGGATACAGAGGGTGATAACCGCGGCGGCCTGGGTATGGTTTGGAGGAATGCTCCTTCTGACCGGCGCCGGTATAAGAAAGGCGGTTCGGCTGGCACGGTCTTTAAAAAGAGCCGTTCGAATGGACGATAGATGCTATGAAATGGAAGGAATTGATACGCCGTTTGTGTTTGGCCTGATAAGGCCGCGGATTTATTTACCGGTACATTTGACGGAGAAGGATAAACGGTATGTCCTGGAACATGAAGGTGTTCATATTGCAAGAAAAGATCATCTGGTAAAAGCGGCCGCATATGGAGCGGTATGTATTCATTGGTTCAATCCGCTTGTGTGGCTGGCGTTTGTACTGATGGAAAGTGACATGGAAATGTCCTGCGACGAAGCAGTCATCAAAAAAATCGGCATGGACAGTAAAAAAGAATATTCATTGGCGCTCTTATCTTTATCCACGGAAAAGAGCGTGTTTAGAGGCAATCCGTTAGCATTCGGCGAAGGAGAAGTAAAGCACCGGATACGGAATATATTGTCTTATCAAAACCGGACGTTTCTGACTGTTGTGGCAGCGGGTGCCGTTTTAGCGGCAGTCGGTGCGGGACTTCTACTGAATCCGGCAAAGAAGAACGGTTCACAGAAGGTAAGCGAAGAAGAACAAGAGAAGATAAGGGCGCTTATAGAAGCATATGCGGATGCCTGCTGTGCCAGAGAAGGAGATGTGATTGCTTCGTTGTATCCGGATGAAGTGACGGCTTTGGAGAATGAGGAAAATATGTTATTGGAAAAGACCGGGGACGGTTATTCTTATGGATTTTCCAGTCCCTGGCCGGATTCTTACCGATACGAAATCATATGGGGAGAGGCAGAGGCGGATATCCGTTATTATGCATATACTTCCGATCCGCATGTCAGCGTGTGGCAAATGCGGCTAAACTATGCGGAAGACGAAGGAGAATATCGGATTCGTGAGTGCGCTGTGGAGTTTTTGGACAGTATTTCATCCGTGGAAGAATTTGAAAGAGCCTATTGGATAAACGAAGAATATCAATTCGTCGATTATGTACAGAGCGGTTTCGTTGAGGCAATTAATTCTCAGAGGAATGAAGGGACTTCTTCAACAGATAACACCGTATATGAGACCCCGGAGCATGCGGCTGAATATATATTGAATCTGTCGGGCGGGGAAGGCAGGGTTGAAGCGAACTATTCTTATCAGGCTATGGTGCGTTACCGGTTTGCGGACGGCAACGAAGTGATGATACCCATGTATGACGCCAATTATGATACAGAGAGTCAGTCTTTTGCAGGCGATCCTCTCTGGATTGTTGATACAGATGTCTGGAATGCCGGGGCGCCGTAACATGATAAACGAAGCATGGAATTCTTATGCTGGTATTGTATTGGTAACATTTACATGGTTGACACGTGTATACCTATATGGTATATTTGGTATACGAAAGTATACCTTACATAAATGAAACGGCGCTATTTTGCAATCGTATTGTGTAAGTTTATACCAGACTGTATTTTCAGGCTGTATGGAAGGGAGCATGGATTGTATGACCAATGTAAATTTATCCGATGGGGAATGGAAGATCATGAATATATTGTGGGAGAGGGAGTGTGCTACCATAACGGAACTGACTGCTGCGCTGCAGGAAGATACCGGCTGGGATAAACATATCGTGATAACAATGCTGAACAGAATGGAGAAAAAGGGGGCTGTTGCTTTCCGGATCAAGGGGCGGGCCAAACAGTTTTATCCGCTGCTGTTAAAAAGCGAGGTTTCCATTCGGGAAACGAAAGGATTTCTGGATAAAGTATACAGAGGGAGCATCGGTATGATGGTCAATGCCATGGTGGAGGATAAGGCGCTTACCAGGGAAGATATCGAAGAGCTGTACAGGATCCTGGAACAGGCAGAAACAACAGGGGAGGAATGTAAATGAAAGAGACGGTCATAGCAGTTTCCGTATTGATCCTAGGGGTTATGCTTCTGCGCAGATTGTGCAAGGGAAGAATCAGCGCCGGCATACAGTATATGCTCTGGCTTATTGTGGCGGTCAGACTGATCATGCCCGGTATCGCTTTGATTTTCCCGGATGTTGTGCCGGAAAGCAGCTTCAGCATCATGAATGCGGTGAATAAAATGGAGAGGGCGGCACAGGACTATATTTATGATGGGGAAGTCCCCGGGCAGATCGAAGTCCCCGCCGGCAATCTGCCCTTTATCACAACAACTTCTGCAGATGGTCCTACGGCGGTATTTTATGCAGGACGTATCACATGGACTTGGGGAGATATTTTCAGAGCTATTTGGTATATCGGCATGGCGGCATCATGTTTGTGGATCGTTCTGGTAAATATCCGGTTTGCAGAATGTCTTCGTAAAAGTCGTAAAAGATATGAAAAAGAAGATTTCAGGCTGCCGGTTTACCTGACAAAAGAGATTTCTTCGCCCTGTCTGTACGGAGCTTTCTTTAGACAGGCGGTATATATACCGGAGGATATGATAGAGGATGAGGAAAAAGTCCGCCATATTCTGACGCATGAATATTGCCATTATAAGCACAGGGATGTTTTCTGGTCAGTGCTTCGCTGCGCTTTGACGGCTGTTTACTGGTTTCATCCGCTCGTGTGGATGGCTGCAGTCCTATCAAAGCAGGATTGCGAACTTGCCTGTGACGAAGCGGCGATTAAAATGCTTGGGGAAGAAGAGAGGATCGCTTACGGGAAGACATTGCTCGTTCTGATCAGCAGGAAAACCAAGGCCTCCGATCTCATATGTGCGGCGACGACCATGACTGCCGGCTCGGAAGGGATGAAGGAGCGGATCTGCAGGATCGCCAACAAACCCCGCAGACTGGCAGCGGTGCTTCTTTTGACGATAGCAGCAGCAGTAATGATGATCACATCTACTTTTACAAAGTCCAAAGAGTATCCGGACGGTGTTTATGTTCTGGAAGGAGAGAGTGCAAAGACTGTGACGACAGAATGCTTTCAGGTAACCTTTCCGGACGATCTGGTACAGAAAGTATATTTCGGCGGAGCAAACGGCACGGATATTATTGTATATCATAAGGATTCCGACAGAGAGATAGGACGCTTTAGCATGATGTTCTGGGAAGAGGCGGTAGAAATCGCGAAAGAACGTGATGTGGTAATGATCGGAGAGTATGGTTCCAATGGAGCGCTCGTTACAGCCATGCACGGTTATGAGGGTTATCCGGAAGAAGATGTGCAGGGGATAAGCGGCGTACTGGGGGCGGACAGCGCGGGAGAAATAAGCGGTGTGCCGGGGACGGATAGTAACACCGGAGAAACGACTTATCTATATGAAGATATCGCTTCCGAAGAATGGCCGTCGGATGAGCCGGCAGAGAATGCCGCAGAGACACCCGAACTTATTCCGATACCGGAAGAAAAGCAGGATTATCTTGCAAATGAACAGATTCTCATGCCGGACAGGGCGGATGGGCAGACACATTCATTTACGCCTTCCGATGCAGAAAGCGGGGAAGAAGACGGTCTGGGCATTACTTACCACGATTATGAGGAAGAAAGCGTGGATGAGGAAGATAACCGTGTATACCTCCCGGATGAGAAAATAACGACAACACATATTTCTTTAAACCCGGAAGCACCCTGTTATTTATATATTCCGGCTGATAATACGGATGCTGCGCCTGATATGCAGGCCGAGATCTCAAAAGTCAGTCAGGAATTGGCAGAATTAACGGATTCCGTCAGAGTTTTATTTTTAAGCAGAGAATCCGTGCAGGAAGCGTTGCAGACTTTGGTGGAAAACAGGACTCCTTACGTAGGGGATGCAAGCCGGACGTCCCGAATTGCCGGCGTACTGCCGGGAGCTTCCGGGTTGAGTTATCAGTATGTGGAGCTTGAGACGGCTACACAGCCGTATGCCGTGACGATTTACTATAAGCTGGAAGAGGATAACCCGGCCCAGACTGACCCGGATACCCTCTTTTTGGAGGCGGCGCTCATGTTTGCATCGATTGAGAATCTGGAAGAATGTAATATACAGATCAGTGATATAGAGGATAGAACGGATCGTTCCCCATATGAAGAATCGGGTTATGAAAAGATCACGTATGAGCGCAGTCATATGGAAGCGTTGTTTGGTTCTCTTTATCCCTGTTCCGAAACGGAAGAGGCGATTACGGAGCTGTATAATAGAATTTTGATTTATCTGGATGAAAAAAATTAAGAAAATTTCCAGCCGTCCCTCTCGGACGGCTGTTTTATGATCAAAAACATAGCCGGCGAAATAATATAATGATATATTGCACTTACTCCTTCCCGAGTATATAATTTATTTCTGTAAAAATGATCTGTTGGATCTATTTTTATTATCTTACAGTATTTTTTTACATAAAAGGGCAATGTCAAAGGTTTTTGACAGGCAAAAAAGCTTTATCGGAAGCCTGTTTTTCAAAGAAAATCCCAATGTCAAAGACTTTTGACAGACAAATAAAATATAATCTTATAAAATAAAGGAGAAGATTCAAAATGGATATTGGATTACGAATCAAAAAATTTAGAGAACAGCAAAAGATCTCTCAAGAAGAACTGGCTCTCCAAATATTTGTTTCAAGACAAACAATTTCAAACTGGGAAACAAATAAAAGTTGTCCTGATGTTAAAAGTTTAATCTTACTATCTAATATCTTCAATGTATCTTTAGATAATTTTATAAAAGAAGAGATAAAGGAGATGAGGGAAATTGTCGAAAAAGACACAATTAAAAAGTTTAATGTGATGAGTTATATTTTCCTGGCTGAATTGATTACTTTAGCAATAAGTGCTTATCCTTTATTCAGTATGGATGGGCAGACAGGAGTTCTTATTTGGCTGTGCTTATTTGCTGTAACATTTTATACAACAAGTAAGATTGAAAAGTTTAAAAAGAATCATGACATTCAAACTTATAAAGAAATTCTGGCATTTATTGATGGAAAACAATTAACTCACGATGAAACACAACAGGAAATAGGAAAAAGAAATTATCAAAAAATATTATACGCACTTTTAGCAGGTGTAATTGTACTTGTTGTATGTCTGGCTGAAATCTTTATCTGCCGGTACTTATTTCATTAAAAGGAGGAAGAAATATGGAATTTTGGATTATTATGTTTGTTTTTTTGGTTTTAGGCGGAACTTGTTCTTTAAAAGGCACATGGTGGGATAGAAAGAAAAAAGAAAAAAAAAATAACCAAATATGGAATGTAATGTTGATTAAGCAGTTGGTCTTAGGATTGACTGCTTTTTCTATATTGAAAATGATCTCCTGTGATGGTCAGCAAAAAATTAATAAATTTTTAAGATTTTATGAAACTTTTTCGTAAGATTATGACTCTAATATATATAGGTAGTATAATGAGATAATAGCAGTTTTTTAGAGATATTTTAAAGATAAGCCTGTTATTATGAAATATAAACGAATGAAACAGCTTAGTGTAACTTGTTGTAAAAGGTGGGGAAAAGCGTGCAAGGCGGTGTACACAAGAGAAAGAAGGAAGTTGACCTGTGGGAGGTCGTTACGACTGACAGAACGATGACGCCAGGAAGCAGGTCAAGGCGGCAGGAAAGTACAAGAGCAGCTTCGGGCCGTTCGGCTAAACCATTGCAGATTATCGGACAGGATGAGAACATACGGCCGGCCAGACAGCGGCGTCCGGCGCAACCGGCCAGACAGGCCAGAGCCGTGCAGTCAGTCGGAAGAGAACAGTATAACCGCTCATCCGGGGCGGAGCAGTATAACAGACCGCTCAGACAGGAAAGGCCGGTCAGCCGGAGCAGACATCCACAGGCGTCCGGAATGCGGCAGTCCAGCCGGAGGAGCGGAGAATTGCAATATGGCAGAGCTGCCGAAGCCGGTCGTTACAGAACACAACCGGTCAGACAGAACAGGCAGGAGTATTCGCCGAAAGTACATAAGCGTCGAAGGGCAAGAAAGGCGCGGGCATATTTATATCGGAGCATGGCTTTTGGCATGGCGGTTTTTTGTGCAGTACTTGTTTTTTTGCTGGTCGGACTGGCATATAAGAGCGTACGGGAATGGAGAAACCGGGATATCGTTCCGGTAAGCAAGACGCCGGTTATCGAAGAGGAAGAAACAGCTGGTGTTGTGATGCCGAATATTACCTTGTCCTATCTGGATATCAATGAATACTCCAGACCCGGCACCAAACTTGAGGGAGTTAACAGCATTTTCGTGCATTATACGGCCAATGCCGGTACAAGCGCCGAACAGAACAGGAGTTATTTTTCCAATCTTGCGCAGACGCATGAGCGGTGGGCCAGCGCACATTTTATTATCGGGTGTGAGGGCGAGATCATACAGTGTATCCCGTTAGAGGAGCAGGCCTTTGGAGTAAAAACCAGAAATGATGACTCTATATCGATAGAATGCTGTTATCTGGAAAAAGATGGGGAGTTCACGCAGGCTACCTATAATACGCTGATACAGCTCCTGGCATGGCTGATACAGGAGTACAACCTGGAAACAGACGATATTCTGCGTCATTATGACTGCGGTGGGAAAAAATGCCCGCTTTATTATGTGGAAAATGAAGATGCCTGGAACAGACTGCGTGCGGATGTAGCGGCATATCTGGAGAAAAACAGTAAGGAATGAGCATAGAAGGACAGTGCGCGGAAGGGGTGCGGACTGTCCTTGATTTTCATATAAATCATTGACATTTTCCGCTGTACAATGTAAAATATAATCCGCAAGTTTGGGTGCAGGAATTCCCCAACCCTATCTGCAATGGAAAACTGCCCAGATAGCTCAGTTGGTAGAGCAGAGGACTGAAAATCCTCGTGTCACTGGTTCGATTCCGGTTCTGGGCACTTTAGGGAAGAAACCCTTATAAATTACTGCATTTGTGGTGGTTATAAGGGTTTTTTATTTCGTAGGATTTTCACTTACTTTTGCACTAATCCTATTGTCGCAAAAAGAGCGCAGAAAGTGAGGTTCCTATGGAAAAAATTACAATGTCTAAGAAGTCCAATCTGTCAATTCAAGAAGCGTTTGACCTGTTTATCAGGAAATGCAAAATCAAAAATCTAACGGGCTTATCAATTAGTTCCTATGAAAAGAAGATGGTACACTTTTATGAGTTCATAAATAAGAGTGAGCCGATCACAGCCGTTACAAAAGATACAGTGGACGATTATATACTATGGCTGAGAGAGAATACAGAAGCAAACGATATTACGTAAGTGTCAAATAAGATAGTGGATAGAAAAATAACCACCAGACCTCTATACTAAAAGGCAGTGGTTATCGACACCGTTCCTGTGCTATGGGATTCCACGGCAGATAATCATCTAAATATTCAGGATGTTCGAGAAAGGCACTCCCCGGCATATCTGACAGGATATATTTCAGATACTTCATTGGTGCAAGACCATTTGCCTTGACCGTCTCTACCAATGTATAGATCCCGGCACTTGCGGATGCCTCCTTCGGACTTCCTGCAAACAGCCAGTTCTTTCTGCCAATCACAAATGGACGGATGCAGTTCTCAGCAAGTGAATTGCTGATCGAACAGTGGCCGTCTTCCAGATAATTAAAGAATTCCTGACGATGATTTAAGGCGTAATCAAACGCTTTGGACAGTTTGGATTTTGGCAGTTTTAAGGCAGCATTTTTTTCAGTCCATGACCAAAAAGCCTCGAGAAGTGGTTTTTCGCGGATGAGACGCTCCTTTTTCTTTTGACCGGGCGGCAGACCATCCAGTTCCGCCTCCAGGTCAAACAGTTGATTCAGCCGAAAGATCGCTTCCGCAGGTCTTGATGCTTCAGGGGTATGGACATCCTTAGGAAGCGCATCCACAAAGGTCCGGCGCAGATGGGTGTAACACAGACATCTTTTTACGCCCGGAATCCCATTGTATCCGGAATAAGCATCGGTATGGATGCAGCCGTTATAGCCCTTCAGAAATGTTTCCGGATATTTTCCACCCCGTCCCGGCTGATACTCGAAATACCGGATGGGAGATTCTGCATCTTTGATGCTGCAGTAAACCCACATAAAAGAATCCGATGTATTCTTTCTCCCCGCTTCTTTCAGCACCTGTACATGGGTCTCATCGATATGCAGGTAATCCTGTTTCAGCAGTTCCTGCTTCAGGCGGCCGACCACATGGGAAAGCCAGTCCCGGAAGACAACCAGAAGCCAGTTTGCCATGGTTGCCCTGCCAATCTTCAGTCCCAGAGCCTCCCATTCTTTTTCCTGGCGGTATAATGGGATGCCCAGTTCAAACTTCTGGTGGATCAGCCATGCGATTGTGGATGCGGATGCAAGGGAATGTAAGACCGGCGGATATGGAACCGGTGCTTTTTCCATATATGGTGTTCCCTGTTTCCGGCAGGTTCTGCACTCATAACTTTCCCGGTAATGGTCAATGACTTTTTAGCTGGCAGGGATAAACTGTACTTCGGTACGGACGAATTCTTCTCCAACCTTTACCATGGAGCTTCCGCATTTTTCGCAGACTTGTTCGCTTTCATCTATGGTGTGAAGTACTTTGCTGTGTGGAAGGTCTTTGATTAGTTCTTCGCGCTGGCCGGTATATTTTCTTTTGCGGAGATGTTTTTCAACTTCAACCAGTTCTGGTTCTTTTGCATTGGGGTCTGCAAAATATTCCGTCTCATTAAAAAGAGACATCTGTCCCTCAATATCAAGGACGAATGTCTTTTCAGACTTTGTTCCATAAAGTTTACGAGTCAGGAAATCAACCTGCTCCTTCAGGAGCCGGATCTGCTGTTCCAGTTCTCTGATCTGGTTTTGGTACTGCCGTTCCCTGTCTGACAAATCCTCTGCCTCCTGCATTTTGATGGTTTTATTATACCATAAAAACGCAGGATTTCTCAGTGTTTATGCGGAATTTCAGAGATTCTGCGGATTTCCCGGGTACCATTTTTGAACTGCCTTTGGTTGTTCCGGATTCAATCCTTCCAGAAGCCAGCGGAGCTGCTGTGCCGATATCTGTTTTGCTTCTTCACCGGTTCTGGGCCACTTTAGTCGTCCGCTTTCATACCGTTTGTATAAAAGGCAGAATCCGTCTCCTTCATAGTGGACTGCCTTGATCCGGTCTGCCCGCTTGCCGCAGAAGAGGAACAGGGAATTACTGTATGGATCAAGTTTGAAACTGTACTGGATGATATCCACCAGTCCATTAAGCTGTTTCCTCATATCCGTGTACCCAGTACGGATATAGACATTTTCCACATGGGAGATATCTCCTAACATGACTGCACTGCTTTCAGAATCATTGTCAGTGATTCACCGGATGTATCTTCAAAAATTTCGATGTAAATGTCTCTGATATGCAGTATGGCTGCGGGAGCAGAATGGGACGTGCGTCTGTCAGGAAGAGATACTTCTGCAAACTCAGAAGATACTTCCGGTAAAAGGGCCGTATTCCGATCAGGCCGTGAATGGGTACTGTTACGCTTTCGTGGAAGTTCTTCAAGAGCAAGCCTGCGTATTTTTGCAATCCAGTAATAATAGTTTTTTAAAGAAACATGATTTTGTTCACACCATGCCTGGTTTGTCAGACCAGAGGCCCTGCATTTCCGAATGACATCCAGCCAGTATTGAAGTTTCACCTGCTTATCAGGAGTTAGAGATGAAATATCCATGAGATCGCGCCTCTTCTTAAATTTAGAGTTTTGAGAGTTGACACTAAAAACTCTAAGCCTAAGTTTACAGGAAAATACCGAAGATTTCTCTACACTTTCTTATTTGACGCTTACGTTTAAACTTCCAACAAAGAAATTTTCCCATTGGAGAAGTTTTGAACAAAAGCAGGGAAATATGTGTGGAATAGAATCAGTAAAAAATATATCAAAGAATTTGGTTACATTGGCTTTTACATTTCAGAATGTGGCATGTATTCGATTGTGTGTAAGCCAGTAGCATAGAAAAGAGAATATAGAAGTAGTTACTATGCTTTTCAGTGTGGTAACTATTATATCAATAGAAAGGACACAAAAGATGAATGAATATTTATATGAAATCAGTTGTATGATTTCTGCACAAGTGATTTATCAGATGAAGAAATTATTTATGTAACAGCAAATGAGAAATTACACACCAACAGAAAGAAAAAATTTCAAAAGGAGATATTGGAGCATGGAAAAGAAAGCGATTACGATTTTTACCGCTAAAACAGCGAGAGAATTATTAAAAGATGGTTTTACTTTGATTGATATTAAACCAGATAAAAATGATCCTGATGGTAAAAGAAGTGTATTTGTCTTTAGGAATGATGAAAATTTATTTGAGAAAATTAAAAAGTATAAAGAGAAGTAGTATATGTAAACAGAGATGAAAACTCATTGTAAATGAGCTCCTATATCTAATTTTCTTACTTACTAACATCTCATACTTATAAGTGTGACAGCAACAGCAATTCTATCTGTCCTGTTGTCACTATATTTTGGACAACAACAGTCATTTTACGGTGGTTGTTGTCACCCTAGAAAAACACAACAAAGAATACGCAAAAAGGAGTACAAAAAATTTATAAATTATTTTTAAACAAAGGGCTGGTTACAGGAATAGCGTTGACACAAGATGGTGTATTGGCTTATATGGCACTGAGGACAATTATTGATGAAAGTATTCCACTATACAATAAAACTTCATCAGTAGATTGTGTGTCTTTGAACAGAATGGCATTTGCGCTTGTAGGTTCTCAGGAGAAGTATGAGAAGGTATTGCTTGATTCGTTGCAAAGAGGTATCTATGAGTTGAAATTTGCGAATGTTCTTGATATATTACAGGATTCCAGCACTAAAACTTCATATGAGTATCTTCTTGATATGGCTAATATGCGTCTGGATACAGAGAAGGATAATTTTATGTTTGTCTATCCAGAGGAAGTACATAAAATTCTGATCTGTAATGAAATTATGAAGAAAAAGATTTCAATGCTGAGATATTTTGTGGGTCTTATCAGCACTTTTAACTGGTGCAAAAGCATGGGAAATTTGCAAGGTAAAATCAGCACTATGTCAATAGAGTATATTGCTGCACAAGCAGGTATGATGTCTCAGAGGGCTTGCATCAGATATAATGAAATTTTATCTGAAATGAAGATGATCTATGTTTACAAGAGCAACGATAAAGAGCGTGTTGGAGATAAATTAAAACAGATTAAGAATTGTTACAGTAGATATGGTGATAAAGACGCTTGTGAGGAATATGCGTCAAATTATGAGGATTGGAGGGGCGCACAGCACATTATAGTGCGTACCCAGAAGAACAAGGAACAGGCAGACAATAATAGACGCTTGGCACAGATTTATAATCGTATCCGTGACGGATATGGTGATACATATGATGAAGAAACGATTAGAAAAGTACAGAAATATATTGTCAATAAGAATAAAACTCTACAAGAGGAAATGGACGCAAAGCACGCACAAGAGTATATGACAGACAGTGATAGGAGATGGGTTGAAAAACTGGAATCCCAAATTAAAGATGAAGGTATCTTTGAGCAGTTTGATTTCTTGAAAGATGATGATAACTGGGGAGAACCTATTGATTTTTCTGTAGAGGAAATGTTAGATATGCCTGTTTTGGGTGAGGTTCAGCCAGACCTATGTAAAAAATCGGTTACGGAAAATTTACCACAACCGAAAACAGAAGAATTCTATGTTACTGAAAATGACTTAGATTTGATTGATATAGCCAGTTTGTTTACTGATGAAGAATATGCAGATTTATATTAGGGAGGACACAAAAAATGTATGTAGCAGTTCAAAAGATTTATGGGAAATCAAAAGTATATGGATATTCAAAGAATGTAGTTACCACGACATTAAACATAGGTACTACAGTTCGCTATGGGTGGCGATATTCAGAAGAAAAATTTGAACGTTAAAATTATTCCTATAAGATTGTTGTAAAAGAATCATATCGTGAGGGTGGGAAGGTACGACAACGGCAAGTAGTCATGGGAACTTTCTATTAGTTTGACTTTATAGACCATTATGTTTATGGTGATGAAAAACTGATTGATATGTTTCCGGACAGGCAAGAAGAAATTGATGCAATCTATGATGAGATTGATAAAAAGATAAATATAATTGAGCGAGAAGAATCTGATAAGTGGCATAGTTCAAAGGAATTTAAAGTACATAATAAACATCTGAATTTGATACAAAAATATGAATCTAAAAAAGTTGCATTTGATGAACTTTATGGGGAAGATATTTTTGAACAGATTTATGATATTCACTTAAAAGTGAAAAACCAAGACCTGTATGAACAACTTCCAAAGATTAGGGCTGAGAAGAAAAAAGCCGATGAAGCGAAGCGAGAATATGAGCGCAGGAGCCGTGAAGAGCAACAAAAGCAATGGGAAAAATATTTTAAGGGTTTTGGAGATGGTAGTTACTCGATTGGTTCAAGCAGTAACTACACCGATAAAGAGAAGGAATATTTGAAAAAGTGTTATCGTGTATTGGCTGCTAAGTTCCATCCTGATGTTTTGGGTGGAGATAATGAGCCAATGTTGCTTGTAAATAAATTGAAGGAACAGTGGGGAGTGTGATACATTCCCCAATATTATGTAGAAATCGGGTGTGGCGAAATCGCCACAGGGTTTGAAGAATTCTGCGAACCCTTTAAATGTTTGGAAAGTGAGGACAGTCATGTTTTTATATAGAAAGAATCCAACAGAAGTAGAGCAATTATTGGAACAAATGAAAGAAAATAATTATAAATTGGAGATAGCCAGACGTGACAGAGAAATAAGTATGCTACAACTTCAACTTGCAGTAAAGGAATGTATGCTTGCTGCAAAGGAACTACGGGAGGTGACAGAATCTTGGCGAAGATGAAAGATAGAACATTGCTGCAGAAGTTACAGGACGTAATGAAGCCGTATTTAGCATCATATCTATGTTGGTATTACTCTGATCCTGAGACAAGAATCTCCTGGGATGATTTATGCAAGCAAGATATGAATTTTAGAACTACAAGCGGAGAGAACAAGACAGAAGATTTTTGCGAACAGAACTGGTTGATTCGTGAAGATGTGCAAAAAGGCATGATTATATATATGCAGCACATGAAAACATATAACCAAATGAAAGTATATCAGTCCATGTTGGCGAAAGCATTGACTGGTGATGTGAACAGCGCAAAATATCTTGATGATTTTAACAGTAGATTGGATAAGATGGCTATGGACAATAAACAGGAGCAGTCAGAAATTGACGAACTTCTGAAGGGGGTGCAAATAAATAGTGGAGGTTAGTTTAGAGAACGCAAAGAAATTAAATTGGTTATGGAGAGACGAAAATCAGATAGAGTGGATAGAGATATTTATCAAGATTGCAGATAAGAGTGGTAATATTGTTCCGTTCATTCTCACTGATGAACAAAAAACATTTGTTAATGGATTGGAGCAGAAGAACATTGTGAGCAAGAGCCGCCAGTTAGGTTTAAGTGTATGCTGTGCTGCGTTGTCTATTAGAAAATGTGTTTGCCATCCAAATACCACTTGCGTACTAATCTCCCACTCACAGGAAACTACAAATAAAGTTTTCGGCAAATTAAAGCAACAATTCAATTCTTTGCCAGAGTTTATTAGACCACCGTTATTGACGAACAACAGGCAGGAATTGACATTTACGAATGGCAGTAGGATTTCATGCCAGACAGCAGGTAATAAAGATTTGTGCCGTGGAGATACAATAAATGATGTGCTGCATATGTCAGAATATGCCATGTGGAAGAATCAGGAAGGTCAATTACAGTCGCTTATGCAAGCGTCAACAGAATCGGCAAATATTATTATAGAGAGTCCCACGAAGGGATTCAATAAGTTTATAGAACTGTATATGCAGGCACGAAGCAGAGAGAACGACTTTAAGCCGTTCTTTTTTAATTTCATAAACGGTCGTGCGCTTTTTGAAAAGCAGTATGAGCAGAGTGTTAAATCTTATATGGCTAGGCATAACGGTAAGATGCTTACAGAGAGTGAATATGACGAAGAAGAAAAATACCTTGCTAAACTTGGAAAGACACCAGATCAGGCGGTATGGAGAAGGGCAAAGATAGCAGAATCTTCCCTTGATGCGTTCCATGAAGAATTTCCGTCTACATTTGAGGAATCTTGTATTGTTACTGGTTCAAGTGTGTTTGATAATTCTAAGGTTTTCAGATTGCAACAGGTGATTGCAGAGAAGAAAATTGTTCCATTGGCACTTGATAAGTTAGTCGGACTCCCTAATGTATTGCGTTCTCATGTGCAGAATAGGAATTTTATGGTATGGACGATTCCGAAAAAGGGGATGAAATACTATTTAGGTGTGGACGTTGCAGAGGGCTTGGGTGGAAAACGTGACTACTCTACAATATTTGTCATGGATAAAGAAGGTAAACAGGCAGCACAATTCAAGTCCAATAAGATTAAACCATATCAATTTGCAGATATTGTGGATGCTGTGGGAAGTTGGTACAACAAAGGACTGCTTAGAGTGGAAAAGGCAAGCGGTGGGCATAGTGTGATTGAGAGATTGAGATATGAAAAGCATTATATGAATATGACAAAATACAAAACCTATGATGAGTTCAAAAGGACAATATGGCAGGTAGGTTTTGACACGAATAACAAGACCAAATCCATTGCGGTAAATGACGCTAGAAAATGGTTTGACAAAGGTTTGGTGGATATAGTGAGCAATGATTTATTGGAGGAAATGAAGGTCTTTGTGGCTGAGGACAACGCTGCTTTTAATGCCGTATCTGGTTCACATGATGACTTGGTTTCCTCTTTTTGGCTATGCATACAAGGTTTTAAGAATGGATTCTGGTATCCGTTCTAGGAAGGAGATATATGGACAGATTAAGTTACTACATTGAAAAACAGTATGGGAACAATCCCAGATGGTTTCAAGAGGAAGTTATACAGGGCAATCATGCCAAAAGAATCAATGATGTTATCAACAATAGGGATTACTTAGCAGGCAGGCATAAGGTTCTGTTGCGTCAGGATAGTCAGTATAAGGGAAAGACATTGATTGTTAGAAAGACGATATTGAACTATGCAAAGACAGTTATCAGATTCCATAATACATATCTGTTAGGCAAGTCAGTACAGTTATCATGCAAAGATGAAAACACTGCCAATACGTTTGCTGATATATACAGATTAGGTCATTATGATACTATTGATTATCAGATCATAGACAGAGTAAATAAGTTTGGTGACGCTTATGAAGCAATCTATGTAGATAATGGAGTGATTAGGAGCAAGGTATTAGACAATGCTTGCAGTTATCCAGTATATGATGATATTGGCAAGTATATATCATTCATTGAGCATTGGACTGATGCTTATACTGCAATCACTTATTGGGATGTGTATTATCCTAATTATGTGGAGCATTGGAACAATGAGGATGGTGTAGAGCATTTAGTATCTACGGAGAGAAGCGTTGGACTGCCAATACATTACCACAACTTTAATGATGAAGATTATAACTTTGGATTGTCTATGCTTGTGGACATTAAACCAATCATGGATGATTGAGAGGATATTATGAGCAAGTTAGGGGATGCAATCTATGTAAATACACTGAATCCTATGCCTGTGGCAAGTACAGAAATGATAGCAAATCTGAAAGCATTGCAGGAAATGGGTGCTATTAGTCGTGAAACAATCATGGAAAAGAGCGAGATAATCACTGATGTAGATGTTGAAAAGAAGCGTCTGGAGGGTGAAGATAAGCGTACACAAAATCTTGTGGAGAGTTCTAATGATAAGACAAAACCTAGTAATGAAGTAGGGAATAAGTAAACTTTGTTGAGTGGTGGAAGTGTGTGCTTTAGTGTAGTAAAGTGTACTATACAAAAAATACACACTTCTGTTCATCTTGCGTCCAAATGGACGCATCCACCACTTCACTATGCTAAAGTGAAAGTACACAATATATAGTATATAAATGAGATAACAAATACAATATATAGCATACGATAAATTGTTTCCAAATCACAAACAATTCGACTAATTGCAAGACAATCAGACACAATTTACTTGTGACGGTGGAATTACACCAAATTTGGCGGAAGTCCAAAGTACCATAATACAATACTATTACAGTATCTTTTCAGGAGCAAAGTTGTAAGTTCTGCATTTTTGCAACTTTTATAGTGGTGAAATGCAGATTTCATAGGGTAATATTCGTAGGATTCTAAGTCCTATAAGCGATTTTAAGCCATTTTCGGTTGATTTTGGGGCATATATGGGGTAATCTGATGCTAAAATAGTGTCCTAAGAAGCCATTGGTAATATTGCACAAAAGACCAGTTACACGATTGTTGTGCAAAACAGAGAAATTAAAGCGGTTATTTTGTGCAAAATGGCGAACAACATTGCTGGCACAATTTCAAAACAATTTGTATAATTATCAGATAATTTAATTATTAAGAATTTATAAAATTTGTAAAAATTTTGCGTTACCCCTTGACGTTTTTATTTTTTTCCCTTGATTCAAAAAATCTCCACAGCAAAAAATAAGGGTTCTCCAAATGGAGAAACTCTTAAACCTCCCTATTCTTTCCTATCCTTAATCTTGGCGATATGCTCCTTTAGCACAAGATTGATATATTGGCTGAATGACCGATCATCACTCTCTGCCAGTTCCTTGATTTCAGCAATTACATCTTCATCAAGAGAGACACTAACTTTTTGTTTGTACGGTTTGTTCATACTTTTTACTCCTTTTTCTTACTTTTATATTGTATATCAAATCGACCTGTGATATATTAGAGTGGCAAGAAATATCAAAAAGTAGCAAGAATGTAAAAGTGATAAAAAACATAAGGAACTGACGATAAGCATGGAGAAGAACGAAATTAAAGACAGGTTATTTGATGTACTGAATGATACGGATAATCTGCCAATACAGGATATTGTGGTTGATGATCGGAACAATATAGTGAATGTTTACCTTACAGATGGCACAAGATTTTAAGTTCATGTAGAAAAATGTGGAATTTGGAACATTTGTGAGGTATAATATAAAAAATACTATTTAGGAGAAGATATGGAAAAGCAAAGAAGTGAGATAAAACGAGTAAAATTACAGATAGCAATTATAATAGGGATAATTATGTTGGTTAGTATAATTATTGTAGTTTTTTTGTGTTCGGCTAACCGTGATTACAATAAATTTGTCGATTATGTGGATACATTTTGTGAAAACTGGAATGGTTTAATAAAGGAATTAGATGATAAATATCCTGATGAAACGATGGTTGAAGGAAGGATTACATTACTGGCAGTAGATTTGCAAGAGATATCTGGAATATATGATAAAACTACTAATAAAGAGAAATTAAATGAATATTTAGCAAGTTATATTGATCAGTATATGTTTCATCAAGCCATAGAATATATTAAAGATGATAAAAATAGTGATTTTTATAAATTTAGTGATGAATTATATAGATTTTATGAAAAACCAGTACCTTTTAAAGGATTGGAAATATCTAATATTGAATTTTATTCAGGAACAGATGGATATGTGCATTGTACATGTAGTGTGACAAATAATGGGACAAATGCACAGAGATATATGCAAGTTACCATTTATTTTAGAGATGAAGCAGGTAATATTTTAGATTATGATAGATATGGTTTAATAGGTGGTAATGACTTAGAAGTTGGGAATACAAATAAATTAGATTTTAATTCATACATAAAGGAAGATGTTACTTCTTGCGATATGGTGATAGATTATCAATAACATTTCAAAAGAGTAGTGGTGCTATCTTAATTATGTATATAATTGATGATGGAAGAGTAACAGCCATTTAAAAGCAGAAAGGATTATGGGAGAGGTACAGATATGGATATTTTCAATGAAATTATAAAATTGCCGTAGTATTATTATCAATGGAAATCTGGATGGGGTATTTGGGGCAGAGAATATTACAATAAAGAGAGAAACGGTGTAGGTGCCGAGGCGGTTATTATAGAAATATGGAAAGAGTTGAAAGTATACTATGAACAAGACGGGGATGGAGAAAAATTATCTGACGAAGAAAAAAGAGCGTATGCTAAAGCGGTTGACAGAATGAGAATATATTGTGAGAAAGATAATTTGTCAGATGGAGATTTGGACACGAACGAACTTACACATAAAATAAGTACTCTTTCAGACGAAGATAGAAAAGAAATTGAATGGCAAATTGATATGTATGAACGTGGTCAAAGATATTATGGCGAATACATTCATAATAGATAAGATTATAAGAGGATTATGGAAAAACACCGTAGTCCTTTTTTTGTGCCTACATTTATATAGAAGGAAGGATTTCAACAATGCAAGTATTAAATAGATTAAAGATGGAATTATCCAATCAGGAGTATTTTACAGACGAACAGTATATCCAGTTCCTCACGGAGAACAACTTATCTCCTACAGATGAATATGATAAGCCAACAATGCAGAAACAACTATTGTTCACTGTAATAGATGTACTTGAAGCCGTTACCAACGACATAGACCTTATGACAGGTATCAGTACAGAATTTAGTGATATAGGACAGGCATATCAGTTCCTAGAAGCAAGAATTGGGCAGGTAAAGGATAAAATTGCTGCTATTCCAGAGCCAGAGGAAGATTACAGTTGTTTTTCTTTGATGTATACAAGGGAGCCGGTAACAAGACCGCCTTATTCAAGTAACACAAGAATTGTATCTAATGAAGAAATAGATGATATGATAGGCAGGTGATTAAATGACAGTATCGGATTCTGAAACAAAATTTGTAGACAAGGCAGGACTGGATCATGCAATAGATGAATTGAAGAAACTTATAGAGGACTCCCAATCGGGAGACATTGATTTGTCCGATTATGTGACACAGGAGCAGTTACAAGCCGCTTTGGATTCACTGGATATAAATATTGATCTGTCGGGGTACGCTACTACTGCGTATGTTGATAACAAGGTGGCAAATATCCCCAGTGGTGGAGAAACGGATTTATCCAATTACTACACAAAGGCAGAGACATATAATAAGGAAGAAGTTAATAATCTTATTCCGACTGTAACTAATGGCACTGACGGTCAAGATGGCTTTAGTCCTATCGCTACTGTTTCCAAATCGGGAAACACTGCAACTATTACCATTACAGATAAAAATGGAACGACAACGGCAAGTATCTCTGATAGGAAGGATGGAACTGGTGGAGGTTCGTCTGGTGGCAGCGGAGAAATATATTCTACAGAAGAAACTGCTATTGGAACATGGATTGATGGAAGGACGGTTTATAGGAAGGTAATCAATTTTTCGGATATTAATTCAACAAATTCTAATGGATTTTTATTCTATACACTGACAGATGACACACTTTTAATAAATGAAGTGGTCGATAGTAAATTGATTTTGAGAAATAACACAGCAACATATTCATCAAGTCAAATTACCAGCACACTATCTTCTTCTAATGTATCTGGCGTGGTAAGTGATATAAACTCCAAAATAGTTACGAGAAGTATGCAGCACACAATAATAACCGCTGCTAATAAAACAATATTTCAAGTATTTATAGGCAGTGTCTATAATGGAACAAAGAAAATATACTTGATACTTGAATATACAAAAACATGATTTGGGGGTTGACTTTTGGAATTTCATATGATAATATTATAAACATTCGTAAGCGAATCCTACGAATGTATGTAATATGTCCAGTGTTTATCGGACTTAACGAGATTTCAATTCTTGCTCGGTAGAGCAGAGGACTGAAAATCCTCGTGTCACTGGTTCGATTCCGGTTCTGGGCACTTTTATTTTTCTGCTGCTTTCAAAATCGTTATAGGCATGTCGGATATCTTTCCTGGCATAAAGAACGGAAAAAATTGCGATTGACATTCCGGCGTTCATATGGTAGCCTATTGAAGGTATTTCATTTAAAAAAATTTTTTATGCGGGTGTAGTTCAATGGTAGAACACCAGCCTTCCAAGCTGGATACGTGGGTTCGATTCCCATCACCCGCTCTTTATTTTTGTTTGGAAAGTCCGTAAATCAACAACCAGACGTTTGCCGTCGGCTGCTGTTTTACAGACTTTCCTTTTTCTTTTCTGAAACTTTCTCATTATGTCTGATATATGCAAATGCGGTCATTCGCATACGCAAGCTGTATTGACGTCCCTGTTCCGGCTATCTATAATGATAACAAAGACAGTTGAATCGGAATGTGAAACAGCAGTAAAAATAAATTCCCTTTTCAGAATTGTGTACCCAGTGGGAAATGACATATAAATATATATGGTATACGATAGATAAAGATTTTACAATCAAATATATAAATCGGAATTTGGGAGATAATAGAATGATATTGTTAATTGTTGATACTCAAAATTTAATTATGACTAATGATTTATACGAATTTGAGATTTTTGTATATCGTATTAAAACACTAATCAAAGAGGCGCGCAATAATGGTATAGAAGTTATTTATGTTAGACATGATGATGGTGCTGGACAGAAATTAACGAAAGGCGCATTAGGCTATGAAATATACGAAGAATTTCAGCCAATGCCAAATGAGCGTATTTTTGATAAAAATGTAAACAGTGCTTTCAAAGATACGGGGTTGTTGGACTACCTGCATGAAAAAGATGAAGATACAATTATTATTGTAGGGCTGCAAACAGATTATTGTATAGATGCAACAGTGAAATGTGGTTTTGAGCATGGACTTAAAATGATTGTTCCAGCAAATACAAACAGTACGCTTGATAATGCGTATATGACAGCAGAAAAATCTTATAGATATTATAATGAGTTCATGTGGAATGGAAGATACGCAGAATGTATTTCATTTGAAAAAACTCTTGAATTGATGAATAAATAAATTCCGGTTTATAGAACTGTTAAGTTGTTGCAGATTTTGCATAGAAATATATTTTAAAAAGAAAAATTTATGCACCGGGAACACTTTCCCGAAAAGGGAGAAAATAAATCAGGAGGCATTCGTATGGTCACATCTTTGGCGAGGCAGGCCGTCATTATCAAGTGCGGAAATGATACCAGTATTATAACAGGAAATTATGAGCTGTCTTATGCGGTCGGATTTCTGATGAATCAGGCGGGTATTTCTCTGCCGGAAGAAGCCGCGAATCTGAAAGAAATGCGGGAGAGCGTTCTGCGGGAATATGAGGATAAGAAACCGGAAGATGAGAAAATCAGGCGTCTGCTGCGTATGGTCAGGCTGTATAATCCCTCCGATGAATGGGACGGACAGATGGAAGAGCTGCTGCGGAGCGGACTACAGGAGGCATGTCCTTTTGATATCCACCGGGAATAGGGAGAGGGGATAGGAGTCAGGTATGGAAAAGGCATATAAATTGGAATTTGCCGGGGAAAAGAGCGGCAGTCTGTATGTGAACTGCTGCGGTATGTCACAGACGGAGCCGCTTCACAGCTTCGGGCCGGCGCTAAAGCCGCACTATCTGATCCATTACATTATAAGCGGCAGGGGAAATTTTGCGATCGGCGGAAAAAAATATCCGTTGGAGGAAGGTTACGGCTTTTTGATCACGCCGGATGAGCTTGCGTTTTATCAGGCGGATGAAGAGGAACCCTGGACTTATGTGTGGGTAGGATTCAGCGGCGTGCAGGCGGCGGAGTATGTCGGCAGCATGGGACTGTCGGTCCGGCAGCCTGTCTTTCGATCCGAACGCTCGGAGGAATTATATCAGATCGTAAAGGATATGATGGAACATAATACATTTGGTATGTCAAATGAGCTGCGCAGAAACGGCCAGCTCGGCATTTTTCTTTCCGTGATCGCAGAGAGCGCCGCGGTGACGGAGAAAAGTGAAGAGGACAGGGCCAATACGTATGTGCGGAAGGCAGTTTCTTTTATTCAGAATAATTACTGCAATCCGATCAAAGTAACGGATGTTGCGGATTATGTCTGCATTAACAGAAGTTATTTATACACACTTTTTCAAAAATCCATGGATATGTCGCCGCAGCAGTTTCTGACAACTTTTCGTATTACGAAAGCCACGGAGCTTTTGCAGCTGACATCGCTTCCCGTGGAGAGTATTGCATTTTCCTGCGGATACAGTGATCCGATGGTGTTTGCCAAGGCATTCCGGCAGATGAAGAAGATGTCTCCGACCGCTTACCGGAAGGAAATGGCGAAAGGAGAGAGTCGAAGGAACAAAGAACATTTGAAACAGGTGGAAAACTTCATCAGTCAGATCAACCGCCTGAACAGTTAACATTTTGACAGATATATAGAACAAACGGATATTCTATACGAGACTTTTTTTATATATGATAAAGTTATTAATCAAAGAGAGACAACCGAGTGCGCAAATAAAAGAAAAGCAGAAAGGGAACATTTCTGCAGGGGATATAGTATAACAATATGATAGATATGCGTAAGCAGTTTCCGGGTTTTGGCGGTATCTGTCGATCATATGGGTAAAGGAGACCAGGGTATGAAAGAAACAGTTTTAAAAAAGTTTGCAGAAGTTTTTGGGGATACGGAGGGGGTCAGCGTATATTTTGCACCGGGGCGTGTGAATATGATCGGCGAGCATACGGACTATAACGGCGGCCATGTTTTTCCCTGTGCACTGACGATCGGAACTTACGCGGCGGCTAGAAAAAGAGAAGATGACAAACTGCGTTTTTATTCCATGAATTTTGAAAATCTGGGAGTGATCGAATCCTCTATCGTGGATTTGAAGCCGGAGAAAGAAGCCGGATGGACGAATTATCCCAAGGGCGTTATGTGGGCGTTTGAAAAAAGAGGGTTCAAGATGACCGGTGGACTGGATATCGTATTAAACGGCAATATCCCGAACGGTTCCGGACTTTCTTCGTCTGCTTCGTTAGAAGTTCTGACGGGATATCTACTGCGGGATCTGTTCGGATTTGATGTGACAAATGTAGATCTTGCGCTGATCGGACAGTATTCCGAAAACAATTTTAACGGTATGAACTGCGGGATCATGGATCAGTTTGCTTCTGCGATGGGAAAAAAGGACAATGCGATTTTCCTGGATACGGCGGATCTGTCTTACGAATATGCACCGCTTGTTCTGGAAGGGGCAAAGATTATCGTAACCAACAGCAAGGTAAAACATCAGCTGGTGGATTCCGAATACAATGTCAGAAGAAGCGAGTGCGAAAAGGCATTAGAGGAATTGCAGATGGTCATCGGTATAGGCGGTCTGGGCGATCTGTCGGAAGAGCAGTTTGAAGAATATAAGAGCGCAATCAAAGATGAAGTAAGGGTGCGCAGGGCAAAACACGCGGTATATGAAAACCAGAGGACGATCCGTGCCGTGGAAGCGCTGAAAAATAATGATATCAAACTTTTCGGCGAATTGATGAACGCATCTCATGTGTCTCTTCGTGACGATTATCAGGTTTCCTGCGGGGAGATCGATATTCTTGTGGAAGAGGCCTGGAAGATTCCGGGAGTAGTCGGTTCCCGTATTACAGGCGGCGGATTCGGCGGTTGTACGGTCAGTATCGTAAAAGACGAAGCCGTAGAGGAATTTAAGGAAAAAATTGGAGCGGCTTATCAGGAGAAAACCGGTAAGCAGGCTGATTTCTATGTGGTGGAGATCGGCGATGGACCGAGTAAGCTATAAAAGCTTTAAAGAGCCAAAGCCTGCAGGCTGAGGGACGGGCATGGTTAATCGTGTGAAAAATAAGATAAGCGAAGAAGGTGCACATATTATGATTCAGGAAAATATTAAAAAATTGGTGCAATATGGACTGCAGACCGGACTGATTCGACAGGCCGATACAATTTATACAACGAACAGATTGTTGGAATTGTTTATGCTGGATGAGCTGGAAGAAGACGACACGAATGTCACAATGAAGGAGGAAGACCTGGAACAGGTACTTTCCGAAATGCTGGACTACGCTTATGAACAGGGTATTATGACGCAGAACAGTATTGTTTACAGAGATCTGTTCGACACGAAGATCATGAGCATGCTTGTGCCGCGGCCGAGTGAAGTGATTGCCGAATTCGAAGCGGCGTATGAAAAAAGTCCGGCAGAGGCGACGGATTATTTCTATAAATTAAGTCAGGATACGGATTATATCAGAAGGTATCGGATAAAGAAAGACCAGAAGTGGGTGGCGCCCACGAAATACGGCGATCTGGATATTACGATCAATCTGTCCAAACCGGAGAAGGATCCCAAAGCGATCGCTGCGGCCAAAAACGCGAAGCAGAGCGGTTATCCGAAATGCCTGCTCTGCATGGAAAATGAAGGATATGCGGGAAGAGTCGATCATCCGGCCAGACAGAATCACAGGGTGATCCCTGTGACCATTCATGGAAGCAGGTGGGGATTTCAGTATTCACCGTATGTTTATTATAATGAACATTGTATCGTATTCAATTCACAGCATATTCCGATGAAGATTGAACATGATACATTTTGCAAACTGTTTGATTTCGTAAAGCAGTTCCCGCATTATTTCGTGGGTTCCAATGCCGACCTGCCGATCGTGGGAGGCTCCATTTTGAGCCACGACCATTTTCAGGGCGGGCATTATGAATTTGCCATGGCAAAAGCAGGCGTTGAGAGAACGTTTGTGATAAAAGGATTTGAGGATGTGGAGACAGGTATTGTGAACTGGCCGATGTCGGTTATCCGTATTGCCGCAGAGGATCCGCAGCGCCTGATCGCTTTGGCAGATGTGATTCTCGATCAGTGGAGAGGCTATAGCGACGAATCGGCTTTCGTTCTGGCGCAGACGGATGGAGAACCGCATAATACGATCACACCGATTGCCAGAAAGCGCGGAGACAAATTTGAACTGGATCTGGTTCTGCGCAATAATATAACGACGGCGGAACATCCGCTCGGCGTTTATCACCCGCATGCCAAACTGCATCATATCAAGAAAGAAAATATCGGCCTGATCGAAGTAATGGGACTCGCAGTATTGCCGGCCAGATTAAAAACAGAGATGGATCAGCTCGCGGAGGCGATTCTGACAGGGAAAGACATCCGAAGCGACGAAGTCCTTGAAAAACATGCGGATTGGGTTGATGAATTTCTGCCGGGATATGAGGAAGTAAACCGCGATAATATTATGGATATTCTGCATAAAGAGATCGGCGGTGTTTTTATGCAGGTATTGGAAGATGCCGGCGTCTATAAACGGACCGAAGAAGGGCAGGCGGCGTTTGACCGCTTTATGGCTTCTTTGAACGGTTAATGGAAAACTTCCGCAGATGGGGTTTGAAAAGATATAAGACAAAGCATAGAATAGACAAAACAGGGGTTTCCTAACGGATGCCCCTGTTTTTGCAGACACGTAATCTCATTACGTAAAACAGATACGAAATATCTGTGGACAGGCAGATGGGCAGTATGATATATCGGTATTATCTTTCACTGGATATACCAAGCATGCTGGAGAGAAACGTATAAAAGTCTCCCTGTTGTTCGTTATTCATTTTCTGATATAAGGATATAAGTCGTTGATATTTTTTGAGATTGTGCATATTATCTGCGAGCAGGGAATCCGCATTCGTCCGCTCTTCTGAAAGGTAAAGAATGTAATCAGTAGAGACATGAAAAAAACGTGACAGGTCAATTAACAATAAAGCGTCTGGAATACTGTTCCCGGTTTCGATCTTACTGAGCATTGTCTGATTGGCGCCGAGATATTCCGCGAGAACTTTTTGGGTTAATTTTTTTTCTAATCGTAATTCCTTGATTCTTGTTTTCATTCGTAATATCCTTTCTTCTATTGTATTCTTTTTTCCGCGGGAGAGTATTCCAATTTTTAATTGGGATATTCGATAGGGAATCTTTATTCACTATTGAATAGGAAATTACGAAGAAAATGGCAATTTTAGTAAGTTTTTTGGCAAAATTTGCATGTTTCATATTCTGTAGAGAATATTTGATGCCAAAAAAGTATGAATAAAGAAAGAATGGTAAGAGAAGAAACGTATTAGTCCCAAATTAGTCTCAAATGAACGGAATCAAACAGATAAAAAGGATAAAGTGTGTTATAATAGGGCGAAAGGATTTTTAGAATGAAGATTTTATTAACTGCCGTAAACGCAAAGTACATACATTCCAATCCGGCCGTATACAGCCTGTCTGCCTGTGTGGAGGATTCTTTAAAACCGCATGTTCAGATCGTGGAATATACGATCAATAACAGAACGGAGGAAATTCTTGCACAGCTTTACAGGCAGAAACCGGATGTGATTGCATTTTCCTGTTATATCTGGAACTGGAAGGTGATCACGTCTCTTCTTGCAGAACTGCCTAAGGTCCTGCCCGGCGTGTGCATATGGCTGGGCGGGCCGGAAGTATCCTATGACCCGGAGAAAATACTGGAGAGATACCCGATGGTGACAGGGATCATGATCGGAGAAGGAGAAGCGACGTTTCGGGAGCTTGCGGCATATTACTGTGCCGGGGCGGAAGGAGAGACGGACAGCGGGGCAGAAGGCCGGCCGGAGGATTTGGATAAGATAAACGGTATCGTATATAAACGGGATGGATTTCACCGCACGAAAGAAAGGGCGCTGACAGATATTTCAAGACTGCCTTTTCTATATGATGATCTGGGCAGGTTTGAAAGCAGGATCATTTACTATGAAAGCAGCCGGGGATGCCCTTACAGATGCAGTTACTGCCTTTCTTCCATCGATAAAAAAGTGCGGCTGCGGGATCTTGCCGTTGTCAAGAAGGAACTGCAGTTTTTTCTGGATAATCGGGTGAAGCAGGTTAAATTTATAGACAGGACGTTTAACTGCAGCCATGAGCATGCCCGGGAAATATGGCGGTACTTGTCAGAAAATGACAATGGTATCACTAATTTCCATTTTGAGATCGCGGCAGATATTCTTTCCAGTGAAGAGATGAATATTCTCGCCGGCATGCGGCCCGGTCTTGTACAGTTGGAGATCGGCGTACAGACGGCAAACCCGGAGACGCTGCGGGAGATCAGGCGCACGACCGATATGAACAGGCTGCGGGAAAATGTAAGACGTATCATTGAGCGTGGAAATATTCACGTGCATCTGGATCTGATCGCCGGACTTCCGTTTGAGGATTATAAAAGTTTTATCCGCTCGTTCCTTTATGTGTATGACATGAGGCCGCAGCAGCTGCAGTTAGGATTTCTGAAGGTGTTAAAGGGATCTTATTTATGTGAGCAGGCACAGACTTATGATATCCGATATACGCAGGAGCCGCCGTATGAAGTACTGTCAAGTAAATGGATCTCTTATGAAGAGATCTTATTGTTAAAGCAGGTAGAAGAAATGGTGGAACTGTATTATAACAGCAATCAGTTCACCTATACGCTGCCGGTTCTGCAGACGGCTTTTCCGGATGCATTTACCATGTATCTGTGTCTTTCGGATTTTTATAGAGAAAAAGGCTATTTGCTTGTTACGCCGTCAAGAAGTTACCGTTATCAGGCGCTGCTTGATTATAATCATGAAAAAGGACTGATAAAAGAGGAAGAAATGCTGCGTCAGGTCTTGACTTTTGATTTATATTTGAGAGAAAATAGTAAGAGCAGACCGGTATTTGCCAAAGATTTATCGAAGTATAAGGCCCGTATCCGTGATTTTTATCTAAAAGAAGAAATATGCAGAACGTATCTGCCGGATTATGCGGCCTATGACGGCAGGCAGCTTGCCAAAATGACGCATGCAGAGCTTTTTGATTATCCTGTCTGGGAGGCGGATATCAGGAAACGTATGCACAGACTGGCAGAACCGGTCATGGTAGTGTTTGATTACCAGATCAGGAATGCACTGACTTATGAGGCGGGATATTTCATCATATCGGATGAATGAAGTTAAAAGGAGCTGACAAATGACGAAACATACAAAAGCGATTTTAGATCTGCTGGACGAGCGCTACGGCACAGAGCATATCTGTTATCTGCACCATGATAATGCATGGCAGCTTTTGATTGCCACGATGTTAAGCGCGCAGTGTACGGATGCCAGGGTCAATATTGTGACGCAGGATTTATTCCGCAAATATACAAGCATCGATGATTTTGCCGGAGCGGATCTAAAAGAACTGGAACAGGACATTCATTCTACGGGTTTTTATCATAATAAAGCCAAAAATATTATCGCATGCTGCCGTGATTTACGGGATAAATTCGGCGGAGAGGTGCCAAGTTCCATAGAGGATCTGACATCTTTGGCAGGGGTAGGACGAAAGACGGCCAACGTCATACGGGGAAATATTTTTAACGAACCAAGCGTGGTGGTGGATACCCACGTGAAGCGGATCTCCAAGAAACTCGGTATTACAAAAGAGGACGATCCGGTCAAAGTGGAAATGGAGCTTATGAAAGCCCTGCCCAAAGACCATTGGATCCTCTGGAACATTCAGATCATTACGCTTGGGCGGCAGATCTGTAAAGCGCCTACGCCGAAATGCGAAGAATGTTTTTTACAGGAGCATTGTGCGGATTACCAAAAGCGGCATCGGAATAAAAAGCGCGGGCAGGAATAAACAGAAACATAAAGAAACGGAGAACGGATACGGCAATGACTGATTCATACGTATGTCTGGACTTGGAGACTACAGGACTGGATCCTAAAAAAGATAAGATTATCGAGATCGGCGCTGTCAGAGTAAGAAGCGGAGAGATTACGGAGCGGATGGAAACGCTGGTCAATCCGGGACGAATGCTGCCATCCAGAATCGTGGAGCTGACCGGCATCTGTGACAGCCAGCTTACGGACGCACCGGACATTACGAAAGTCCTGCCGGAATTGCTTGACTTTATCGGGGAAGATATTCTGCTTGGGCACGGCGTATTATTCGATTATTCTTTTGTAAAAAAGGCGGCAGTCAATCAGAGACTGACTTTTGAAAAGAAGGGGATCGATACGTTAAAGATCGCACGAAAATTTCTGGGCGGTTTAGAGAGCAGGAGTCTCACATTTTTGTGTAAACATTTTGGAATCGCGCATAATGCGCACAGGGCATTAGCCGATGCAGAAGCAACTTCCGCGCTATACGGAAAACTGACGGAACTTTTTTTAACAGGGCATGAGGCCGATTTTGAACCGGCAAATCTGCTCTATCATGCCAAAAGAGAGACGCCTATTACGATTCCGCAAAAAGAACAGTTATATAAATTCATAGACAGGCATAAACTGAAAGTAGAGTATGATATCGGGAAACTCACCCGCAGCGAAGCGAGCCGTATTATGACTCAGCTTCTTGCAGAATACGGACGATAGCATTTTTCAGAATGGAGTTTAAAGATTCGGCGGCCGGATAGAGTGCCTGAATTTTCTCCGGGGTTTTGTTTTCCCGGTAGATCCGGCAGAGAAGCTTATAGGAAGCGCTTACGTCGCTTCTGATGGAGACTGCATATTCCAAAACTTCACAGGCTTCTTTTGCATAACCGTTTTCATATAAACAGGATGCCCACTTTTGCAGCGTTCTGACAAGGACCGTGAAATTCTGGTCATACCTGGTCAGCAGATCGATGTTGGGAGCGCCGTATTGCAGTTTGAGGTCAGTGTTGGTAATACCGGTAAAATTTACTATTTTGTCCTCACTCAAAGACCGGAAAATTTCTTTGCAGTCCATGGCCTTCGGATCTTCCGGAAGAAGCTGCATGGACAAGCGTTCGAGCGGGATCTCAATATAGGGAAGATTGTCTAACGGTTTGCGTCTTGTATTGTTTGCACGCCTTTCCTTTTCCCAGAAAGCGCGTTTCATATCTTCTTCCTTACGATTGGTTCTCGCAAGGTTGATTGTAAACCATACGGTAAAGATGAGAAAACTTGCAAAAAGAGGAAATTTCATATATAATATCCTTTCAGTAAGCAGGGAGGTTTGAACCTATGTTTTCATGGCATCATAAAAAAACAAGACGGATCATATCCGCAGTTATTATAATTATGTTGGTATTGGCAATGGTACTGCCGCTTTTCTTAAGTGCAGCCGTGTAACCAATGCTAAGTGTAACATATTTTAAGTAAGGAAGCAATGCAGCAGGAAGGAAACGTTATGAACAGGATATGGAAAAGTTTAACTGCCGCGGCAGCCATATGGATCGCTGTCTTTTCATGGAGCATGACCGCGCAGGCAGAAGAAGAGAGAATTGAATCGGGAATTTATGTGAATGACATCAATCTTTCCGGAATGACGGTTTCCGAGGCGAAGAAGGCCGTACAGGACTATGTGGACAGTTTCGGCGATACGCAGATTATTCTGCATGCCACACAGGAGGAGACGATCGAGACCACGGCGTCAGCTCTCGGATTAAAATGGGGCAATCAGGAAATCATCGATGAAGCCGCAGGCCTTGGGAAAGATGGGAATATCGTCCAGTGCTATAAAGCGCTGAAGGATTTGGAATATGCCAATAAGGTCTATGAAGTGGAATTTGATTTTGATAAAAATACGATCAGAACCCTGGTAGAAGAAGAGGGTGCGCAATACAGTGTGGAGGCTGTTGATGCAGTACTGACAAGAGTGGATGGCGCTTTTCAGATCACCGAAGGACAGGAAGGGATCGTAGTGGACGCTTCGGCATCTGCAGATGCGGTCTATGATTATCTGGTAAGTAACTGGAACGGAACGGCGTGTGATGTGGATCTGGTAGTAACAGTACAGGAACCGCGGGGAAATGCAGAAGACCTGTCTAAAGTAACGGATGTCCTGGGCACCTTTACCACCAGTTATACGACGTCAGGTTCTTCCAGAAGCGCCAATGTTGCCAACGGGTGTAATCTGATCAACGGGTGTACGCTGTATCCGGGAGAAGAGTTTTCTACCTATGCGGTCGTATCTCCGTTTACTTCGGATAACGGTTACTATATGGCCGGTTCTTATCTGAACGGACAGGTAGTGGACAGTCTGGGCGGCGGTATCTGTCAGGTGTCCACAACTTTGTACAATGCGGTTTTGCGTGCCGAACTGGAAGTGGTCGAAAGATACAACCACTCCATGATCGTTACGTATGTCGATCCTTCTGCGGATGCGGCTATTGCAGAGTCGTCCGGGAAAGATTTTAAGTTTGTGAACAATACGGAATATCCCATTTATATTGAAGGTATCGCCACGCCGGAAAAGCAGATCACATTTACAATCTACGGTGTGGAAACGAGAGAGAGCAACAGAGAAGTTATTTATGAAAGTGTTGTTCTGGAAAGAACGGTACCGGAGGAAGAAGTTATCTTTGCGGATCCTGGACAGCCGTTAGGGTACTGTTCGGTACAGTCGGCGCATGTCGGCTGCAAGGCACAGCTTTGGAAAGTAGTGAAGGTTGATGGCGTAGAGGTGAGCAGAGACCAGGTCAACAGCAGTACGTATAATAAATCGCCCAGAAGCGCCACCGTAGGGGTTGCAACTGCCGACCCGGAGGCTTATAATGCGATTATGGCGGCGATCGGAACAAACAGTATCGATCAGGTCAAAGCGGTAGCCGGCTCATACAAAGCAGCAGCGGACGCGGCAGCGGCACAGGCGGCAGCAGATGCAGCGGCAGCGCAGGCAGCAGCGGATGCGGCCGCACAGGCACAGGCAGCGGCGCAGACACCTCCGCCGGCACCATAAAATATCATATAAAGGCACAGGATGTAATGCTATGAGAACCGGAAAAATTTCGGAGAACGTATTGATACGCTCCGTTTTCAGACGGATAAAAACCAAAAGAGAAGAAGTAAAATGCGGCGCAGGTGTAGGGACAGACTGCGCCGTTTTAGCGTTTGCAGAAAACGAAGAAACTGTGCTTTCTACCAATCCCGTCAGCGCGCCTGCGGACATGGTGTGTGCGTATGCGCTTCACCGGGCATTAAATAATGTGGCGGCAGCAGGGGGAGAACCCGTGGGAGTGATGATCTCCGCGATGCTGCCGGAAGAGCTGGAAGAGAAACGGCTGCAGGATATGATGCAGCAGGCCGAGGATATCTGCGCATGTTTTCATGTACAGTTGATCGGCGGACATACGGAATGTAGCGCGGCGCTTACCATGCCGGTACTGACTGTAACCTGTGTCGGGAAAAGAGCAGGGGATCATACCCGGAATATCCGGGATATAAGACCCGGACAGGATGTCGTTATCAGTAAATGGATCGGATTGGAGGGTTCGGTAAGGATCGCAAGGGAGTATAAAGAGGATCTGCTTACCAGATATCCTTCCGCCATGATAGAGGAAGCGGCTGCTTTCGAGCGGTTCCTTTCCGTTATACCGGAGGCCGCCACCGCCGTTAAGTCCGGCGCCTGCGGAATACATGATGTATCGCAGGGAGGTATTTTTGCCGCCTTGTGGGAACTTGCACATGGAGCTGACGTTGGACTGGAAATTGACTTGAGAAAACTGCCGGTCAGGCAGGAAACGATAGAGTTATGTGAGTTTTTTGATCTGAATCCGTATGAACTGTTGTCAGGCGGATGCCTGTTAATGACGGCGGAAGATGGAAACGGCCTTGTTCTGGCGCTTGAGAAGGAAGGCATTCCCGCAGTGGTCGTGGGAAAAACGACTGCCGGAAATGACAGAGTGCTTTTGAATGAGGAAGAAAGGCGTTATCTGGAACCGCCGAAAACGGATCAGATATATCAGTTAAATAAAAATGGATCCCACGGAGAGGTGTCCGTGGAAACAGGAAAGGCATAGGGTAAATATATGAGAGAGAAATTATTATCAATGATCGAAAAGAACAGCCGCATCGATTTAAAGGAGCTTGCTGTTATGATGGGAGAAGAAGAGATCGATCTTGTGAATGAACTCGCGGCATTGGAAGAGGAAGGAATTATCTGCGGTTATCATACGCTGATCGACTGGGAGAAAACTTCTATCGAAAAGGTGACGGCGTTAATCGAAGTGAGGGTAACGCCTCAGCGCGGACAGGGATTTGACAATATCGCAGAGCGCATTTATAAGTATCCGGAAGTGACGTCTGTTTATCTGATTTCCGGAGGATACGATCTGCTTGTCACACTGGAAGGGAAATCCTTAAAGGAAATTTCCGGTTTTGTATCGGATAAGCTTTCCACATTGGATACCATACTCAGTACGGCAACACATTTTATTCTGAAAAAATATAAAGACCACGGTACGATCTTAAATAAGAACTATGAAGATATCAGAGAGAAGGTGACGCCATGAGAAGCCCGCTCGCAGATAAAGTATTGACGATAAAACCTTCCGGTATCAGAAAGTTCTTTGATATCGTAACGGAAATGGATGATGTAATCTCGCTCAGTGTCGGTGAACCGGATTTTGACACACCCTGGCATATCAGGGATGAGGGCATTTATTCATTGGAAAAAGGCCGTACTTTTTATACTTCCAACGCAGGTCTGAAAGAATTAAAAGAAGAGATCGCACTGTATTTAAAAAGAAAACAGGGAGTGGAATATCATCCGCAGGATGAGATTTTCGTAACGGTAGGCGGTTCCGAGGCAATCGATGTGGCAATGCGCGCCATGCTGAATCCCGGAGAAGAAGTATTGATACCGCAGCCGAGTTTCGTTTCCTATGAACCCTGTGCGATACTGGCAGGCGGTGTTCCGGTTATCATTGACTTAAAACCGGAGAATGAATTCCGCCTGACGGCACAGGATCTGGAGATGTCCATTACTGACAAGACGAAGGTGGTCGTTCTTCCGTTCCCGAATAATCCGACGGGTGCAATCATGGAGCAAAAAGATCTGGAAGAGATTGCCGATGTGATCATCAAAAATGATCTGTTTGTGATCTCCGATGAGATTTATTCCGAATTGACATATAAAGAAAAACATGTATCGATCGTGGAAATTCCCGGAATGCAGGAAAGAACTGTTTTAATCAACGGCTTTTCCAAGGCATATGCCATGACCGGATGGAGACTGGGTTATGCCTGCGCACCGAAGGAGATCACCACACAGATGCTCAAAATTCATCAGTTTGCGATTATGTGCGCTCCGACGACAAGCCAGTATGCTGCTGTCGAAGCATTACGCAACGGGGACGATGACGTGCTGGAGATGAAAGAAGCCTATAACCAGAGAAGAAGATTTCTGATGCATGCCTTTCAGGAGATGGGACTCGAGTGCTTTGAACCTTTCGGCGCATTTTATGCATTTCCCTGCATCAGGGAGTTTGGCATGACAAGCGATGAGTTTGCCACGAAGTTTCTGAAAGAAGAAAAGGTGGCGATTGTTCCGGGTACGGCTTTCGGCGACTGCGGAGAAGGCTTTTTGCGTATATCTTATGCGTCGTCCATGGAAAATCTGAAAATTGCCATGGAAAGGCTTTCGAATTTCGTTGCAAGACTGCGGAAAGGAAACGGCTGATAGCGAAATGCATATTATTTTACATCAACCGGAGATTCCGGCAAACACAGGCAATATCGGAAGGACATGCGCGGCGTCGGGAAGCAGTCTGCATCTGATCGAACCGCTGGGTTTCCGACTCGATGAAAAATCCGTGAAGCGTTCCGGCATGGATTATTGGGAGCAGTTAGACGTAACAAGATACATAAATTACCAGGAATTTCTGGAGAAACATCCCGGAGCCAGGATCTGGATGGCATCGACAAAAGCAAAGAAGATCTATACCGAAGTGTCTTACGGCATGGATGATTTTATTATGTTCGGCAAGGAGAGCGGCGGTATTCCGGAAGAAATCCTGGTAGAAAACGAAGAAAACTGCATCCGCATCCCCATGCTTGAACAGATTCGTTCTCTGAATCTGTCCAACTCCGTTGCCATAGTACTTTACGAGGCGCTGCGGCAGAACGGATTCGATAATATGCAAAGAGAAGGCGAACTGCACAGACTGCACTGGAAGGAATAAAGGATATGCGGCCCGGTCAGTCTTCATCTTCCATATCGGATTTGGGAAGAGAGAAGATGAACTCGGTGCCGACACCTTCCGTGCTGATGACATTGATATGTTCACCGTGGGATTGGATGATTTCTTTCGTAATGGAAAGACCGAGGCCGGTGCCTTTTTTATCCTTCCCGCGGGATATATCTGATTTATAAAACCGGTCCCAGATGAGTTTGAGGTTGTCCTTGGGGATGCCGATGCCGGAATCTTTGACGCTGATAAAGATTTTATTGTGTTTTTCTGTCGTTTCCAGTTTGATGATCGAGTTGTGATGGCTGAATTTGATCGCATTGTCCAGTAAGTTATAAAGTACCTGCTGAATTTTACCCATATCGGCGGTGACGAACATTTCTTCTCCGGTCAGGAGAAGTTCGATCGCAATCTTTTTCTCCCGGCAGGTGCCTTCGAAAGACGCTGCTACATTACGGATCGTCGTATTGATATCAAAATCTGTTTTATCCAGAAAAATTCCCTTCATATTCAGGTTATTCAAAATGAGCAGACTGTTGGTCAGCTTCGTCAGGCGCTCCGTTTCATTCAAAACGATCGTCAGATATTTTTCATGCTGCTCGGGCGGGATCGTGCCATCCAGCATGGCCTCCAGATATCCTCTGATGGAAGTCAGAGGAGAGCGGAAGTCGTGAGAAACGTTGGCAACAAATTTCTTCTGGTCGTCTTCGGCACGGGCGATTTCGCTGGCCATGTAAGAGAGCGTGGCGGCCAGATATCCCATTTCATCTTCGCTTTCCACCGTGAATTCATAGTGCATATTGCCGCTGGCATAATGTTCTGTGGCTTCCGTGATTTTGCGCAGCGGGATATAGACCATCTCCGTAAAAAAGATCAGGATGATGAGTGATAACAGAAACAATATTACCAGCGTGATATAGGAGATATTGAGCAGACTGTCAGATGCAGCCTGCAGACTGCTCATGGAGCTGTGGATAACGACATAACCCTTTACTTTAAAGTCGGAAGTAATCGGAGCGAATACGCTGAGCATATCTTCCGTGAAGGTGCCGAAGAAATCACCGATGATATAATAAGAACCTTCGGTGATGGTGGAATCGAAATTTTCAATGACCACTTCATTCTCAACGTCAACCGGGGCGGAAGAATCCAAAACAATACGTCCGGATGGATTGATGATCCAGATGGAGGCATTCAAATATGTTTCCAGGGCATCCAGTTCATTTTTTACCGCTTCTAACGTCGTTTCGCTGTTGTATAAGTCAGAAGCGTAGGTATTGGCGATCAACGTCGCTTCTCTATATAAAGTATCCGCCTTATCTTTTTTCAGGTTGTCGACGGTCATGCTGGATACGAAAGTGGCGACCACGATAAAACCGAAAAAGCCGAAAATGATATAGGCCAGGATAAATTTTAAATACAAAGTTTTCCTCATAATATTGTATACCCTTTATCAAGCTTTCGTTTCAAATTTATAGCCGATTCCCCAAACCGTGGAAATACGCCATTTCTCGTGATCGTTGATTTTCTCACGAAGACGTTTGATGTGTACGTCTACGGTACGGGTATCCCCGATGTATTCATAACCCCAGATCTGATCAAGCAGCTGTTCTCTTGAAAAAACGTGATTGGGCGATGCGGCTAAAAAGTAAAGGAGCTCCAGCTCTTTGGGCGGCATCTCCACGGTCTGCCCCATATAGATAACGGAATAATTCGTCTGGTTGATAATGAGATCGGGATATTCCACACATTTGATGTCGGAGGCAGTCTGCGTGGGGACAACAGGTTTATAACGGCGCAAAACGGCCTTGACTCTTGCCACCAGCTCTTTGGAATCAAAAGGTTTCTCCATATAATCGTCGGCGCCCAGCTCCAACCCCAGAACTTTGTCAAATACTTCCCCTTTGGCGGAGAGCATGATGATCGGTATGGTAGATTTGGAGCGGATCTCCCGGCAGACCTGATAGCCGTCAATGCCGGGCAGCATCAGATCGAGCAGCATCAGATTCGGTGCAAAACTTTCTGCGGCCGTAAGAGCGGATTCCCCATCATTAACGATCATTGTTTCAAAACATTCCTTTGTCAGATAAAGAGAGATCAGCTCGGCAATATTGTTGTCGTCGTCTACGATCAATATTTTCTGTTTATTTACCATTTTGAAATCCTGCCTTTCATATTTAATCTTATCCCGGCATGCGTCCTTGCGCATAAAAAAATCCCCGCATTATTTAAATTCAGCGATCGTAACGCCGGCATCTCCTTCGCCATATTCCCCAAGGCGGTAGGTCTTCACATATTTACAGCGGCGAAGATAATCCTGCACGGCCTTGCGGAGAGCGCCTGTGCCTTTGCCGTGTACGATACGGACACTTGGCAGGTGTGCCAGATACGCGTCGTCCAGATATTTATCGAGTTCGGAAAGCGCCTCGTCAACCGTTTTGCCAAGCAGATTGATTTCCGTAGAAATCGAATAGGACTTGGACATTTTTATTTTGCCGGAACCGGTCCGCTGCAGACTGCCTGAGGAAGTTACGGTTTCTTCTGCCACCGGGATCAGATCCGATAAAGATACCTGGGAGCGGATAATGCCGCACTGTACAAACAATTTGCCGCTTTTATCCGGCTTTGAGCTTACGATTCCCGTCAGGCCCATAGAAACGATCCTGACGCGGTCACCCGGTTTGACCTGTTCGGGTTTTAACTGTTTATGCTCCGGTTTGTCTGAAGACTGTATAGACAGCTTCGCATTTTTCTCGGAAATTTTGTCCCTTACATTCCGGCGGGTCTTTTCCAGGTCTTTTATGGAAGAAGAGATGCCGGCTTTCTGGAATGTACGGATCGTTTCGTCAGCAACATCTTTGGCATCCTGTAAGATCTGTTTAGCCTCTTCGTTGGCCTTTCTGATAATATTTGACTTGGATTGTTCAATTTTTGCCTGTTTGGATTCCAGGCTCGTTTTCAGGGCCTTTATTTCTTCTTTATAAGCGGCGATCTCCAAATGCTCTTTCTCGATGGTGATCCGGCTGTTTTCCAGATCGGATAACAGATCTTCAAAGCTTTCTTTATCTTCCGTAATGTGTTTTTTCGCGTCTTCAATAATATAGTCGGGCAGTCCCAGTTTGGAGGAAATGGCAAATGCATTGCTCTTACCCGGAATGCCGATCAACAGACGGTATGTCGGCCGCAGTGTTTCCACATCAAATTCACAGCAGGCGTTTTGTACGAAGTCTGTAGAAAGGGCATATACTTTTAACTCACTGTAATGTGTAGTCGCCATAGTGCGGATACCGCGTGTATGCAGATGATCCAGAATAGAAACGGCAAGCGCCGCGCCTTCTGTCGGATCGGTTCCTGCGCCCAATTCGTCAAACAGGCAAAGCGAGTTCTCGTCGGCCTGCTGTAAAATGGAAACGATGGAGGTCATATGGGACGAAAAAGTAGAAAGATTCTGCTCGATACTCTGTTCGTCGCCTATATCTGCATAAACTTCCGTGAAAACGGATAATTCGGAACGATCGAGCGCCGGAATGTGCAGTCCCGCCTGTCCCATTAACGTAAGCAGTCCCACCGTTTTCAAAGAAACGGTTTTACCGCCGGTATTGGGTCCTGTGATGACTAACAGATCAAAGTCCGCGCCGAGTTCAATGTCGATCGGAACGACTTTGTGCCGGTCTAAAAGCGGGTGGCGCCCTTTTCGGATGCGAAGATGGTGCTCCGTATTAAAAATCGGCATCGTCGCATTTTCATCCATAGCGAGGGCGGCTTTGGCGAAGATAAAATCCAGTGTCGTCATCAGAGCCTGATCGGTGGTGAGCGTATCTGTGTGCCCGCCGGCCTGTGCGCTCAGATCAGCCAGAATGACTTCAATCTCTTCCTGCTCCCTGATCGCCAGTTCTTTTAACTCATTATTTAAGGCAACGACTGCAGCCGGTTCAATGAAAAATGTTGAACCGGTAGAAGACTGATCGTGAACCATACCGGAAACCTGTCCCTTATGCTCGGCTTTGACCGGAATACAATAGCGGTTATTCCGCATGGTAACGACAGCGTCCTGCAGATAGGTCCGATAGGATCCGCTGATCATGGAAGTAAGTTCGGAATGAATTCTATCATTTGTGATCGATATTTTTCGCCGGATGTGCTTTAAGTTTGGACTGGCATCATCGGCAATTTCTTCTTCCGACAAGATACATCTGCGGATCTCGTTCGCAAGATTACCAAGAGGTTCCAAACCGTTAAAATATTCGTCTAAAGTGTCGGCAGGAGCATCCTCTTTCTCATTTCTTCCATAGGCCTTGACACGTTTTACATTTTCTAACAGCGAAGCGATCTTTAATAAATCAGAGGCGGATAACGCACTGCCGACTTCCAATGCCTTAATGCTCATGCCCAGATCCTTATTGCCGCCAAAAGAAGTAGAACCCTTCTTAAAAAGACGGGACAACGCATCTGCGGTTTCTGCCTGGGCATGGTTGATCTCGTCAGGATCGGTCATGGGAATCAGTTCCCGGCAGAGCTTTCTGCCCGGGTCAGATGTGGCCTTATCCGTTAAAAGATCGATAATTTTGTAATATTCTAATACACGAAGTACTTTGCTGTTCATAATAATCCTTTCATAATACGAAATTTATATGGAATTGTACCGGGCGGGAGACAGCGTGACTTTTAATTATCATACCATAAAGGTTGTAAATTTACTATGAAAAAGATATACTTAGACGTGTGTAAGAACAAAACGGGAAGATCTGAGTCTGCAGGCAAAGAGAAGGGCATGGTTATTAATATGAAAAAAGAAGAGACAGAAAACTCCGAACAGGAAGTAAGAGAGCAGGCGGAATATACGCCGTCAATACAGCCGGATTTCCTACGGGAGAAGATCAAACAAAAGCCGGTCAATAAGAAAAAACTGCTGCGCAGGACGATCATCACGGCAGTTATGGCGGTTGTTTTCGGCATCGTGGCCTGTCTGACCTTTTTGCTGCTTGAGCCTGTCATTAATAACTGGCTTTATCCGGAAGAAGAGGCAAAAGAAGTGCAGTTTCCGGAAGAAGCGATAGAAGAAGAGATGAAGCCGGAAGACATGCTGACCGAGGAAGCGATAGAAGAAGAGGCGGAACAGGGACCTGTGGAACTGGAAGACGAGCAGATACAGGAACTGCTTTCGAAAGTGACCTTCGGTCTGGAAGAATATGAATCGCTTTATGAAGACCTTTCTGCGCTTGCCAAAGACGTCAGCCGTGCAATTGTGACGGTTACAGGTGTTACATCCGATGTGGACTGGTTTAACAACCCCTACGAAAGCGAAGCGATCGCTTCAGGTTTGATCATTGCCAATAACGGACGGGCCATGCTGATCCTTGCCAATATGAATAACATTAAAAATGCGGAACGGTTCATCGTGACCTTCTGTGATCAGGCACAGGTCAGCGCCAGAGTCGTTCAGAAAGACACTTCGACAGGATTTGCCATATTGTCGGTATCCCTGCTTTCCATTGAAGAAGAAACGCTGGATATTATCAACATTGCAACACTCGGAAGCACTAATTCGGCAAACCTGACCGGGACACCGGTGATAGCGCTCGGCAGTCCCACGGGAACAAGCGGTTCTGTCTGCTATGGAATCGTGACTTCTTCCGGAACAACCATCGACCAGGTAGATGCAGCATATAAATTATTATCAACGGATATATATGGAAGCAGAAATGCGACAGGCATACTTGTCAACTTGAAGGGAAGAGTAATCGGAATCATCGATAATTCCTATAACAGCGAGGACCGGGGAAATCTGATCTCCGCTTACAGTGTTTCGGAGTTAAAAAGAACCATTACCAAAATGTCAAACAATCAGCCGCGCGCCTACATGGGGGTACACGGAAGCGATGTACCGCTGGAGGCCAACACGGAGCTGGGAGTGCCGCTCGGCGCATATATTAAGGAAATTGAAATGGATTCTCCCGCAATGACGGCAGGCATCCAGAGCGGCGACGTGATTACCTGGATAGAAGATACGGAAATTACAAATTATAATGAACTGCTCAACGTATTATATAATGCCGCTCCTGAAGACACCATAACCGTGACGCTGATGCGGCAGGGAATAGATTCCTTTCAGGAAATGAAAGTAGTCGTAACTTTGGCAAAAAGCGAATAAATGATCACAACCGGAGAGAAAGGATAGGTATTGTTATGAAGTATATTAAAGATTACAAAGAAGGCGAACGGATCTCGGATGTATATCTGTGCAAACATAAACAGTCCGCAGTGACCAAAAACGGAAAACCCTATGAGAATGTTATCTTACAGGATAAAACCGGGACACTGGATGCCAAGATATGGGATCCTAACAGTGCAGGCATTGAAGAGTTTGATGCTATGGATTACATAGAAGTATACGGAGATGTAAACCGTTTTCAGGGAGCTCTCCAGGTCAATGTAAAGAGGATCAGACGCTGTCAGGAGGGAGAATACGATCCGGCCGATTATCTGCCCGTCAGCAGCAAAAACATAGATACGATGATAAAAGAACTTTCATCTTATATTGACAGCATACAGAATCCTTATCTGAAAAAACTGCTGGAAGCCCTGTTCATAGAGGATGAACCGTTTATGAAAACATTCTCAAAATCTTCCGCGGCCAAAACCGTGCATCATGGTTTCGTAGGCGGACTCCTCGAACACACGCTAAGCGTAACCGGATTGTGTGATTTCTACTGCAGCCGCTACCCGCTTTTGCAAAGGGATTTATTGATCAGCGCCGCAATCTGCCATGATATCGGAAAGACAAGAGAACTGTCGCTTTTCCCGCAGAATGATTATACGGACGACGGACAGTTTCTGGGACATATTATCATCGGTGTGGAAATGATCGGTGAAAAGATCCGTGAAATAGAAGGATTTCCGCAGGTTCTTGCCAACGAACTGAAACACTGTATTTTATCCCACCATGGAGAATATGAATTCGGCTCCCCCAAAAAGCCGGCCATCATGGAAGCGGTAGCGTTAAATTTTGCAGATAATACAGATGCCAAATTACAGACCTTTACGGAACTGATGAACAGTACGACCGAAACAGGATGGCTTGGTTTTAACCGCCTGTTTGAATCGAATCTGATAGCGACGAAAATGGAATAACGATAGAAGGATCGTGACGGGGTACTATATGGGATATCAAAAAAATGATGTGATAGCAGTGCAGATTAATGACATCGGGAATGACGGCGAGGGAATCGGCAGAGTAGATGGTTATACCCTGTTTGTCAAAGATGCTGTGATCGGTGATACGATAGAAGCCAGAATAACAAAAGTGAAAAAAAATTACGGATACGCGAGACTGGAGAAGATCATCACCCCTTCCCCCTTTCGGGTCGAACCGTTATGCCCCTGTCACAGACAATGCGGCGGCTGCCAGATTCAGGCAATGAGCTATGAACGGCAGCTTGTTTTCAAACAGGACAAGATCAGAAACAATCTGATCCGCATCGGCGGATTTATGCCCGAATGGATCGACCGGATCATGGAACCGATCGTCGGCATGGAAGAGCCGTGGCACTATCGGAACAAAGCGCAGTTCCCTGTCGGATATGATAAATACGATAATCTGATCACGGGATTCTATGCAGGGCGGACACATACCATTATAGCCAATACGGATTGTTTGCTTGGGGCCGCTGAAAATAAGCTCATTCTGGAGAGCGTGCTTTCTTATATGAGAGAAAATCATGTTCCGGCATACCGTGAACAGACAGGAAAAGGACTGGTCCGTCACATTCTGATCCGAACAGGTTTTGATTCCGGTCAGATCATGGTGTGTATTGTAGTAAACGGCAAAAAATTGCCGGCGGAAAATGTGCTTGTGAAAAAGCTGATGCAGATTGATTTCTCACAAGCCGATGATTCAGACCAAAACAGGAGCGCTCTGCAGAACGGGCGTTTTATCAAAAAGCGTATCGCAAGTATTTCGATCAGCGTGAATACCGACACAGGCAATGTGATCATGGGAAAGGAAATACGGACGCTCTGGGGGAAACCTTATATCGAAGACAGCATTCGGCTGCCCGGTCAGGAAAAGGAAAAAGATAAGGTGATATTTCATATCTCCCCGCTTTCTTTTTATCAGGTAAATCCCGTGCAGACGGAGAAATTATACGGCCTGGCGTTAGCGTATGCGGGACTGACCGGGAAAGAGACGGTCTGGGATCTGTACTGCGGTATCGGAACAATCTCGCTGTTTCTTGCAAAGAATGCGAAACAGGTTTACGGCGTGGAGATCGTTCCGCAGGCTATTGAAGACGCTCAAGAAAACGCGCGGATCAACGGAATCGATAACGCCGAATTTTATGTGGGAAAAGCAGAGGAAGTTCTGCCGGAGAAACTCGAAAAAGAAGGGATCAGAGCAGATGTGATCGTCGTGGACCCGCCGCGGAAAGGATGCGATGAGAAATGCCTGGAGACGATACTCAAGATGCGGCCGGAGCGGATAGTGTATGTGAGCTGCGATTCTGCGACGCTGGCAAGAGACCTGCGGGTGCTGGCAGATGGCGGGTATGAGGTGAAGAAGGTAAGAGGGGTGGACCAGTTTGGGGGGACGGTGCACGTTGAGACGGTTGCTTTATTATCCCTCAAAAATGATACACCTAAAATAGAGGTCACGATGGAGGTAACGGCGGACAGTAATTACCGGCCTAAAGAGAAAGCCACTTACCAAAATATCAAAAAATATGTTAAGGATAACTTTGGCGTAAATGTGCATACACGCTACATTGCGGAGGTCAAGAGGATGTGCGGGCTTGAAATGGGGGAAAACCACCACAAGTCCCAGAAAGAGAACCCGGAGATAAAACACTGTCCCCCTGCGAAAATGATGTATATCGAAGATGCACTGAAATATTTTGGGCTTATATGAAATTGAGTTTTTATATCGGGATGAAAATTTAATATTGTCCATAACCAGACCCGGCAGAAATGCCGGGCTTTTTTCTGTATACTCTTTTTCAATGTACACCTTTCTGCACAGTTCCTGTGCCGGCCACTCTCCTGAAAGGAGGATTGGTCCAATGGACAAAATCGACGGTTATGAGATTCAAAAGACGGCATCTATTCAGACGACTGAACAGTATGCCGCCTTTTTATACCAGAGAAAGGAGATACCAGAACATATGAGTGACGTGAATTATTACAAAATCAATGAGGATGCGGCACGCCGCGCAAAGGAGATGAACAGCTTTTCGGATTATAAGGCAGGGAGCGCCACTGCGGGATACAGACAGATGGTGGATAAGGCGGCAGGGATTGCCGCAGCGCAGAAAAGGCGGGTTGACCCCATGTACCATGAAAAGATAGACCGGCTGCTTGATTCCTATGCGCGCAGACTTGCGGAGAACATGAACAACGGATTCGTGATTGACGCCCGTGTGCCCTCTGTCCTCATCGCAGGCCCGGCGAACTTCCCCGCACGGAAAAAGGAAAAGCAGAACGCCGCCCGTGACAGGAACATGGAGGAATGGAAAAAGATACAGGGGCTCCTTGACAGGATTAAGAGCACCGGCACAGGCGGAATCAGCGCCGATGACCCGGACGCAGTGGGGAAATTAAAGGAGAAGCTTGAAAATCTGGAAGAATCACAGGAGACGATGAAGCTCGTCAACAGCTATTTCCGGGAGAAAGGCACACTGGACGGCTGCCCGTTCCTGACAACGGAACAGGTTCAGAGATTAAAATCTGACATGGAATCCGGCTGGCATTATGGAAACGCGCCATATCTCCCGTGGCAGCTTTCAAACAACGGCGCTGAAATCCGCAGAGTAAAACAGCGGATTGGGGAACTGGAACGGAAAGCAGAGACCGTTTATGCCGGCTGGGAGTTCGACGGCGGATATGCAGAGCCTTGCAAAGAGGATAACCGGCTCAGGATATATTTTGACGAAAAACCTGACGAGGCAGTGCGCTTGGAACTGAAAAGCAATGGTTTCAAATGGTCCCCCAAAGCGGGCGCATGGCAGAGACAGCTCACCGCAAATGCTTTCCATGCCGCAGACCGCATTGCCTGCATCCAGCCCCGCACAGGGGAAAGACCGGCCGGATTACAGGGAAAATCCTCAAACGACTGATTCCTGCCGGGGCATAAAGCCGCAGGACAGGCCATACGTCCGGCCGGCACGGCAGTCCTGTGTGGTTTTCTGTTTTCATTGGGCGCTTTACCGAAGCAATGCCTCTTACTGACATACTGGGCAGCTCCCGCTGCCCGGCTATTTTTTTGTAAAGGTCTGGCAGACAGAAGCCGGACGGAAGGAGAAGGGGCCTATGGCATACAAAAAGATACCGCTTGAAGAACAGCTGGAAAAGGCAGGACGGGAACGAATACACCCGGAGTATGATGCCTGTGCCATCCGGGCATTTGGCAGGATGCCGTTATCTGATTACATGAAAAACGACAACTGCCGCACAAGGCTCGCCATGATGCTCGGCATCCCGCCGGAACGGCTTGAAGAAATGACCGTCCTTGAGACGGCACGCCTGATAAGCAGGCACAAAAGGCCCGGGCCGGACACGCTCCCGCACAGGGAACTGTTACGCCTGTTTGCGGCGCCCATGAGTGAGGCTTACCGGGCATGGAAGGAGGCACAGGATAAAAAAGATGAAAGAAAAGAAGAGGCTTGAGGAAAGGCTTGCCGCCTGCGGGGACGGGGTAAACAACGCATATCCGGCTGTCTGCTGGATTGACACCCTCTGCTATTTTTATGCACTCTCTGAATATTATCCCTCTTGGGAGCCACCAGTTTCCTGCTTGAGAGCCATCCGGAAATGATATTTTCCACCTTCAGAGCCACCACAACATCTTGTGGCACTACACATATTTGATTTCATTATAAATCTCCTTATAGTTGTTCTTGGAGAACTGCAGATGCAATATCACCAAATAATGCATAAGAAGGTCTTTTTATGTTTATAAAGACAAAAGTCAGGGATCTTCTAGAACTTCTGGGCAGGAACACCGTTGCCGAGGTGCAGGCATTGTTCTTGAAGTCAGGCAGATCATGGGATATTTCAAAGTGGGACGACGACAGGCTCTATGAACTGTTTAAACAGCGCAGCGACAACAATTCTACTATCTTTGTCGGACAGTATCCTGTAGATGAATGGCATAACAGGCTCGGAGGCGGATTCTATCATGGGCAGAATCATCCATAATGCTTATGAAATCCCCACGAATGGAACGAACCTGAGAAAGCTGTATGACTCAAAGAAGCTAAAAAGCTTGTTGATGAGATAGAATCCTAAGAATCATTTAGATAGAAAAGTTAAAAGCTGCCTCTGTTAATTTTGAAACTAACAGAAGCAGTACCACTATATCTTGTGCTCTGAATTGCTCTGAAGTCAGAAATTTCCGGATGGCTCTCAAGCAGGAAACTGGTGGCTCCCAAGAGGGATAATATTCACGCACGCTTCTATCGGCAGGATTTTAGAGAACCATAATTATCTCGGTACGGAATATTACCCGCAGATCATAGACAGGGAACTGTTTAAGCGGGTGCAGGAGCGCAGGGAACAGGTGCGCGCAGAAAAAGGCAGGGGATGCCACAGGCCGGGCAGGGATGAGAGAATCCTGTTCGGCGGTGTCATAGTCTGCGGAGAATGCGGGGAAACCTACAGCCATATCCAGCCCCGTAACAAAAAAAGAAGCGGCGGGACGGCGAAGTGGAAATGCAAAAATTATATCTACCAGAACCGCCTTTCCTGCGCCGGAGGATTCATAACGGATGAGCAGGTAAAAGGAGTATGCGTCAGCGCCATCAACCAGATCATACAGGACAGAAAGCGGATACGGCCGCCGGCAGAAACACAGGAGCAGGTCAGCGCGGAATACAGAAGAGCGCAGCGCAGGCTGGAGGAGGCAAAAGCCAGACGGAAACAGGCCGGTACGGGGCTAAAACCGGACGGAGAGGACATGGCGCCGGAAAGCATGGACGCAGACCAACCGGAACAGGCAGCGGACGGCTCGGACATTATGGCGCTTATTTACGAGCGGGCGCAGGAGCGCTACCTCACACTGGAGGTAAGGGATGCTTCATTCCGCACAGAAGAAATGCTGGAAATCCTTTCCAGCAGGGAGGAACTGGTAGGGTTTGACGAGGAACTGTACAGGAAACTGATTACAAAGATAGTGGTCTATAAAGACGATACCGCAGAAGTGATATTTTTGAACGGGAGCAGCATCAGAACTGGATACCGATAAAACGGTACCCGGAAAGGAGGAAGAATGGCAGAAACAGCAGAAAAGAAAAAAATATCCATGATTCCTGCCAAACCGCAGTATGACCGCAGCGTGAAGCTGGCGGATAAAAGAATGAAGGTAGCCGCTTACTGCCGCGTCAGCACGGAACTGGAGCAGCAGGAAAGCAGCTATGAGGCGCAGGTGGAGTATTACACCAATAAAATAGAAGAAAACCCAAACTGGAAAAACGCGGGCATCTACGCTGACGATGGAAAGAGCGCAACCAATACCAAGAAAAGGGACGATTTCAATGCCATGATAGGGGATGCGCTGGACGGGAAGATCGAGATGATCCTGACCAAATCCGTGAGCCGTTTCGCAAGGAACACGGTGGACGCGCTCATCACCATCCGGAAACTGAAAGAAAAGAACGTGGCGGTGGTGTTTGAAAAAGAAGGCGTCAACACCTTAGACGGAACGGGGGAAATCCTGCTGACCATCCTGAGCAGCCTTGCGCAGGAAGAAAGCCGCAACATCAGTGAGAATACAAGGTGGGGCGTGGTCAGAAGGTTCGAAAAAGGACAGGTCATCGTCAACCACAATAAATTCATGGGCTATACCAAAAATGAAAAGGGCGAGCTGGTCATCGTGCCAGAGGAAGCGGAGATTGTACGGACGGTGTTCCGGCTTTACCTCGAAGGGTACAGCGCCGCCAAGATCAGTGAATACCTGCAGGAAAAAGGCATCCGCACCACGACAGGGAAAGAAAAATGGCATGCCACTGTAGTGATGAAAATGCTGCGCAATGAAAAATACATGGGCGATGCCTTACTGCAGAAAACTTATACCGTAGACTTTATGACCAAAAAGAAAGTCATCAACAACGGCATTGTCCCCCAATACTATGTGGAAGACGACCATGAGGCGATCATACCCAAAGAACTGTTTTTCCGGGTACAGGAGGAGATCATGAGGCGGTCGGCCATGTGTAAATCCGCCGTCACAAGAAAGAAAAACCAGAAAAGCAAATATTCATCGGGATATGCCCTGACAGGCATCCTGCTCTGCGGCAAATGCGGGCAGGAATACCGGCGGGTAACATGGGCAAGAAACGGCAGAAAGAAGATCGTCTGGAGATGCTCGAACCGCCTGACAAACGGGGTAAAGAAATGCGGGGATTCCGAAACGCTGGAAGAGGGAGCATTAAACAGGGCGGTCATGGAGACCATCCACCGCATCACAAGAAACGAGGGCGATTTTGTAGGCGCATTCCGGCAGAATGTGATCCGGGTGATCGGCAGTTACGGAAGGGAACAGCAGCCCGACGAATACACCGACAGGATAAAAGCCAAACAGGAAGAGATGGTTGCGCTGATCGCGGAAAATGCCAAGACAGGCGCTTATACGCAGGAGTTTGATGAACGCTACCGCAGGATCGCGGAGGAGATCAATGCCCTGAAAGAAGAACAGGCGGAGGCAGGGAAAAAGAAAAAGCTGGCTGAAAGCTATGAACAGCGGGTGAAGGACATGGATGCTTTCCTGAGCGGAAACAGCGGCCAGATACCGGAATTTGACAACGACCTTGTCAGACGGCTGGTTGCCAGCATCAAGGTAATCTCGGCGGACAGGATACAGATACAGTTCCAGTCCGGCATCGTCATGGAACAGGAGATCGGGAATGCGTAAAACAGGGCAGGGATGACAACAGAATAAAAGGTGTTGTTCCTGCCGGTCTGCGGTAAGAATAAAATGCCCGTCGGGGACGGGTGTTTTATTGTTGGCACAGGAAGAGATAAGGGAATGGAGAGGTGGAAAGATGGGTTTTGTAATGGGGTTATTGGGGAGGTATGTGATGTTTACGGTGGCGGTTTTTGCGGCTGGCGGGGTTATGGGGTGGTTTTTTGATGGGGAAAGTGAAGTAATGTAATAAGATTTGCTATCGCACATAATCTCATAAAAAGTGGTTTGCAGACAGGAAATAGCATCTGACTACAAAAAGTGATTGACAAGTTTTGCACGGCAGGTTAAGATTTAGAAAAAGTACCAGTGAGAATACATTCCAATATCTACGAAAGATAAGGCATAGAAGTATGTGCAGAGCAGGTGTAGATTTTGGAATTTTTTATTTGTAGGAATCATTATGAGTGAAAAAACAGTATCTGAAGAAAAAATGAGGCAGCTTGGACTTAATCTTTTTTATGGAGAGTTTGTTTTTTCCGACCTGTGGTTCACCAGCAGGCATTTTGAGCAGAAAAGCAACAGGGAACTTGCCGATCTGATTGTGTGCGTAGGAAAGGAAATGATCGCATTTCAGGTGAAAGAGAGAAATACGACTGTAGAGGGAAATTTTGATAAATGGGTAAATGAAAAAGTAGAAAAGTGTAAAAAGCAGTTAAAGGATACATACCAATACCTGCAACTAGATGATCTAAAGGAATTTGCAAATGAAAAGGGTGATACTGTCCCTTTTGGGGAAACAGAAGTTTTCTGGGGACTGGCTATATTGGATAAACAAGGACTGGCGGAGTATCCTAAATTAAAATTTTCTAAAACATTGATGGGATTTATCCAATGCTTTTCCTACGAAGATTTTAAGAAATGCTGCGATCAGATTGGAACGCCAAAGGATATGACAGAATATTTGGGATTCAGGCAAGATTATTTCACACTTGATGAGAAAGAAAAAGATTCAGAAGATGACTGTATCAGAAATTTCCTGACAGAGAAATATGGGGTGTCGACTCCTGACAAACGGGGAATGGATGCTTTTAAAGATTTTTTGTCTGTTTTTAAGGACAGGCGGGTATCTGATTTTGGAGAAGAAGAACAATATAGGGAAATCGTAAAATTTCTAGCTTATTTGAACAGGGTTGAAATCAGAGCATTTGTAACCTGCTTAAACAATACAATCTATGATGCGAAAAGAAAATGTCTGTCATATAATAAATGCATGGGACCTTTGAAAAATACTGACGCAGGGATAATTTTTATTGCATGTGAAGAAGGCATAACAGAAAAAATAAAAATGGTAGTGGATTTGTGCAGGTATAAGAAAAGGTTTGAATGTATCCTTGCGGCTGTTATCTATTTTGAAACTGATATCGATTTTAGGATAGACTGGTATTATCTAGAACGGAAGTGGGAGTATTCCGAAACTATGGAAAAGCTGACAAATGAGCCGGAGCTAGCCGCTTTGTGGAATGGTGGTAAAAAAGTAATTAACGTGTAAAGGAATGTATATATGTTTTCTCCGATGTATTTGATGATTGAAAAGAACAAATTGAAGGAAAGATTTAAAGGAACTGTTGCTTCGGCCATTATAGAAGCCTTAGATGAAGAGCAGGAGGAAAGATATCTTGAGGATATATATAAGGTTCTAAGCCGATTCAACAATACAATAAAGACACTGGACGAAGCGTTAGGTGGAGGGTTTGATACAAAGGATTGGGAGCAGTATGAAGAACGTTTGCATGACATGTATATTAATATTTTACTGCAAAATCTGAACGGGCTGTTTTTGAGGTTTGGGAAAATCGGATTTCATAAAAGATTTTCTGAAATTTATTGGGAACATACACAAAGATTTATATTGGAATTATGGATGGAAATGCCGGGAACAAAAAGTGTGGCAGCAAATGAAAGCAGTTTTATGAAAATATTTGAAGACTTCTTTTCCCAGACGATAAAAGCGTTTCCTGATTTTATTATTAAACCGCTGAAAGAGTATCATAACTTGTACAGAGCCAGCAGGCATGAAGTTTTTGATAATTATAAATATATCATGCCTGATTCGAAGTATTGTAAAGATAACCGCTGGAATGATGACGGGGTGGCATTTCTTTATTTGTCGTATGATAATGATGGAAGGAAATGCCAGAATTTGGAGCTGGCACAGAAAACATGTTTTGAAGAGATTAGAGCCAGAGAAGGAGATAGGCTTTCTGTATGTAAATTTAAAGCTTTGCATAGAAGAGTAAAAATATTGGATCTTTCATTTGATGGAATTGACTTTAATGAGCAGCTAATGGAATTGGAAAGATCTAAGGATGATTATGAAGAGCGAATAAAGCTGTTGATAAAAGATAATTCTAAAGTAAAAAACAAGTTAGAAATGTATGCAAAAAGTGATGACATGGAAGGATTCAAAAAAGAACTGAGCCGGATAGAAAAGAAACTTGGGATAGACAGTAAGATGAATAGCAAAATTCAGCTACAACTATCAAAAATACTGATTGGAAATATATGTGATTCTATTTTTTATGCAGTAGATAAAGAGGATGATCCTGCATTAGAGGCATATGTCCCTTTTAGGGTATTTAGTAAATATCTGATCAATAAGGGCTTTGGAGGAGTTGCATATAGAAGCACAAGAATGGAGTTAGCAGGACTAAAAGGAAAATGCCTTACGCTTTTTAATCCAGAAGATGCAATTTATGTGCAGGGAGAAATGGAAGTATATGAGTATCATAAAGAGGGATGCACATTTTTGAAGAAATATTGAAGACAGATGGAAAATTTAGAAGATAAGATTTGAGAGTATACTTTTTTGGTAAAATCGGATATAATATTCGTATATACGAAGGGAGATGAGTGATATGGAAGTTGCAGTTAAGACAACAAATGAAGTAAATGAGAAAATTGCAATGGAAACTCTATTTTCTTATCTTGATAAAGGAATCGATGATATGAAAGCGGGCAGGATGCATACAGTAGATGAGGCGTTCCAGATTATCAGGGAAAGAATGAACAATGAATTATAGGGTGCTGATTGCAGATGAGGCGATAGCTGATATTTTTGGACTTGTACAGTATATTTATACAGAACTGTGCAATCCGGATGCCGCCGAGAAATTATATCATAATCTAAACCGGGAAGTGAAAAATATGGGAGATTTTCCTCTAAAGTTTTCAGATTCCGGAATTAAGTATCGTGGATATATCATACATAAAAAGGTTTATGAGTCATATCTGATTTTTTATATTATCAATAGCGAAAAACAGGAAGTCTATGTTTTGCGTGTTATCAAAGATTTGATGAACTGGGGAAAGATATTGAATAGGACAAAGATATATCATTTTTCTAGTTATAATGAATAAATGTGGTCGAATAATGCCTCCAAGTCAAGATTGATTTGGGGGTTTTATTCTCTATTTTGTGTCGAAGATTTTTTATGAACTTTAGAAATGTGAAAATCATACGTGATATTATAGCTACATTATAGAAGTAAAGAGCAGGAAGGTTAGCAGATCAGAGTTATGCAGAGCATTGATAAAAATTTGAAGAGTAAATTATTGCCAACCGCATTGGTGTTTAAAAAATATGTAAATGGAGAGCCGAAATGTAACTATGAAATGTATCTGAGAGAGATGCTGAATTTATCTAAATATTTTAGAAGTCTTTCAGATGGAAAAGAATACGAGGAACCCACTGATGAAGATCACGGAGAATGTGATGCAATTACGAGCAGATATGAGATAGATTTTAAGTTAGTGGAAAGTTCCTCCTATTTGGAAGCAAAGCGACAATATTCGACCGGTATTCAGGTAATATGTGAAGGAGTTATTGCGTCCACTGTGCCTGCAAGAAACGGATCTACATATGTTACAAATTTACATTGTGCGTTACGGGATATAAATTCATATGAACAGATTGAAGATATCTTGAGAGGAGAATATGCCTATATAAAAATGAATAAAAGAACGGTAAAGGATAAGGACATGCAATTAAATGCGGATTTAAAGGATTTTTATAATAATTTAGTAATAGATAAAAACTTATTATTGTATATTCCAGAGATTTTCTATTTTGAAGACGAATGCTATCAAGAATCAGATGCTATAGAAATAGTCAGACAAGCCCTAAAAATGGATTTTGCTTTTTCGTGTCAATATAGAAGTTGTTTACGTTTAGAAAAGGACGCATTTATTTGCTGTATTTATAGTGATGCTTTTCTAATATTTAAATTTATGGATAACGATTTTCTTTTAGTAGACAAGATTCCTGTGGGGAAAAGCAGTATTTATATGGATTTGTATAGAAGATATGGAGCGTTATATTAAACAAATCATTGTCGAGAAATGTCAAAGGCATAAAGATGAAAGAAAATATAATTGTAATTTAGGTCGTTGTGAAATAGAACGTAAATATTTAAAGAAACACTTTTATATTATTAAACTATATAGTGAAAAGCAGTTTTATGTATTGATTCAGTTATGTAGTGTTATTGGGAAATAAATAATTTAAAGAACATGTTGGGTCTATATTGATGTAGATTACATTCAGTATAGACTATTTTTAATGTATTATTAGTACTTTAATTCTTATATATTGTAGTTTATTCTATTCATTTGTCAAAACAGTGAATAAAAACTCATGTTTTAGTGAATTGTAGCTAAATTGACGGTAAAAAAAGTGAGTTTTACAATAATAAAGAGGTGAATTGGAATGAACCAGTCAGTAAGTGCATTAGGTGATGCTGTGCGTGCAATAAGAAAGAGTAAAAATTTATCTCAAGAGGCTTTAGCTGAGAGAATAGGTGTTTGTAAAAGGACAATTATAGATATAGAAAAAAACACTGGAAATCCGAAGTTTGAAATTTTGTGTATGTTGGTGAGAGAGTTAGATATACCTCTTTATCAAGTGTTTTATCCGGAAATGAAGGAAAATTTAGAGATAAAAAATGTACTTATTCAGGAGCTAAATGGATGTTCTGAATATGAGATGAAAATTATTTTGTCCGTAATTAGGAGTTTGCGATATACAACGAAAGATTAAAGAGAAATATCTGAAATAAAGATAGTCTAAAGGTAAGTAACTAAATATGCTTATTGGTAGATGCTGCAATATGAATTGTGGATATCAGTTGAACAATTATTTGTTCACTTTGATTATAAAAAATACATGAGGCATAATTGAGTGAGAAATAATATTATAGACTGTAGCGAATATTACATCTGACTACATAATTGCGTTAGAGTTAATGTTGTTAGGAGAAAGCAAAATGAATATTGATTGGATGCAGGTATTAATTGATTTGCTTGTAACTTGTTTTGGATTTGGACTGGCCTTAGTCGGTGAAAGATGGACTGAACGGTTGAGAGCTCGCAGGGAGGCTAATGAATTAAAAAAACTAATAAAAGAAGAATTGGAAAAAATTCTTGAGGATATAAATAAGTTTAATGAGAATGCACTTGATGTTCAGCCACTTAAGATTCCGTCATGGGAATCAGCAATTAATACTGGTCAAGTAGCATTGCTTGATGTTCAAGTTAGAAATAAACTTTTTCATGTTTACAATACTATTAATGAATTTAATGCGTGGTGTTCAATTCATACGAATTACTATTTTGAAAAAGGACAACAGAATAGGTTGTTAATAAAAGAACTTAATAGAATTAAAAAAAATTTACTAAGCATTGGTGTAAATAAAAGTGATTCAGATATAAATGGTGCAATAGAGATATTAGAAAAGGAGGAGTAAATAGTGGCAATTGATCCTAATGTAACAGATTTTGATGTAGAAGTTATATTATCTCAATATAAAAATGTAGTATGCAATTGTTTTTCCAAAGTAAGGCTTCTTCAATTTATTGAGCAAGTTCAAAGCGAAAAAGAATTAGTTGATATTGATGAAATATATGTCGACTTAATGTGTGAACCTTATTCTATTAGGGGAACTGGTTTATTTGCTGAGGGGAAAAAGGGTAATTGTTTGCAAACGTTGGTTTTATCAGAAAATGACAAGGAACGTCATAATAAGCTTAATATGGTTATTTTGGGGCTTCCAGGTGCGGGAAAAACAACACTGCTTAAATTTTTGTTGAAAAGATATTGTCAACAAAAAAGAGTGGTTCCATTATTTATTGAATTAAAGAGTGAAGTGGATACGGAATTTAGCGAGGTGTTGGAAAAGGAATCGAAAGTAGTCTTTAATGATTTGCACACATATATAGCTAATTATTTTACCGCAAGAATAGGAGAAGACGGAGCAAAACTGGTAGATGAAATTGTACAAAAGCGTTATTCTGAAAAGTATGAATTCATATTTTTTTGTGACGGATTAGATGAAATTTCACCTGAACAATATAGGCAGTTCACATCTGTAGTTAATAAGGCGAGTACATTTGTTGGATGTCAGTTTATCATATCATCTCGCCAGATTGGATTTTATGCAAGTGATTATAGTGATCAATTTAAGCTATATTGTTTATCGGATTTTGATGAAAAAGCTCAAGTGGCGTATATTGATAAGTATTTTAAGAAATTGAATAAACCGGAATTAGAAATTAGAAAGAATAGTTTGCTTCAAATATTAGAGAATCATTCGGATATTGTGATATCTAAGCTGGCCAAAAGTCCTATACTATTATCTTTATTGTGTGTTGTACCAAATATAAAAAATATTAGAAGTAAAGCGCAATTATTTCAAAATGCTATAGATGTATTGTTGAGCAATCGTAAAATTGTTCAAAAGGAAGATCGGGATTTATTTACTGATTTTTTGAAAGAACTTGCAGTTGTATTTTTTAAATTGGACAAGGCAGAGTGCTTTGATAATACGGAATTGGAATTTTATGCAAACAGATTTTTTTGCTCACAGGGAGAAAGTGCATCGTGCACTTTACTAAAAGAGAAATATCTTGTATGTGGATTATTTGATAAAAGCGAAAGAGCCAATGCTTATAAATTTGCTCATCGTACAATTTGGGAATATTTGGTTGCCGTAGGAATGCTTGGTCGAGATAAAAATGAAATATATAGTAGATCAAACATGGGAGTTTGGCAAGAGCCAATAAAAATGTATGTATCATTGGTTGGACAAGCAAGCGTTTTTGAAGTAATAAATAAAATATGGAATGAAAATAAAGCTCTTGCCTTAAATTGTATGAATGAGTTTGATCCTTTTCCAAAGGAAATATTAAACAAATTATATGGTGGATTATCGCGAAGAGAAAAGTTGAGCTTAGTTTCCACATTGCGTAGTAGTTACATTAATTATAACGGTTCTTTTAGAGATCCGGTAATAAATACAATTAGAGAGACTCTTAAGCTAATACATTCGGTAGAAAAGGATTGTGAGGTAATTTATTCATATCTGGAATTTCTTAATGAATTTAGTGTGGAAAAAGCATTCGCGGATTTGTTAAAAGAATTTTTGAAATTGGACAAATTAAAGCAAAGACAAGATTTACTAAAATCTTTTGGACTCGAATTTGTTAAAGTTTCCGCAGGAACATTTAACATGGGACGAAACAAGGTTAATACGAGGAATTTATCAGAAGAACAAAAAAATAATATTATCATAGTTGATGATTATGAAGTACCCGAACATAAAGTTAGAATAAAAAATGATTATTGGATTTCTAGAACATTAATAACTAACAGAATGTACTTTGAAAGTGAATTTCCATATGCTGACACTACACACATATACAATTCATATTCAAGTGATCCAAACCAACCAGTAAATTTTGTAAATTGGTATGAAGCTATGGTGTTTGCAAAATGGTTTGGGTGTAGTTTGCCTTCAGAGGTGGAATGGGAGTTCGCATGTCGAGGTGGTGAAGGTAATAATGATTTTATGACAGAGAACATAGATGAATTACAGAATATTCTTGATGAAAAAGTAAATTATACTGGAGATAAAACAAATAAGACACGTATCGCTATACCAATAAACAATCAATATGCTAATTCATTAGGTATAGTAGATATGATTGGTAATTTGCGCGAATGGTGTATAGATTGGTTTAGTGAGGATTATTATACAAAATGTATTGTGGAGAGCTATCCTACGTTTCAAGATGATATAGCAAATAAAGATGAAGTTTCATATCAATGGGTAAAAAATAGCAAAGGAATTGAAGAACCTAAATTAATATGCGATGGGGAGGACATATCTGATGTAGATACATATACGTTTGACCATAATGGATATTGTATTAACCCGACACGAACCAAAATTGATAAAATTGAAGCAAAAAGTTTGAGAGGAGGATGCTTTGATTGGAGTATTTCAAATCTTAGACCAACATATAGAAATCATAATCCTGCCAACAATGTATATAAAGTAAATGGTTTTAGATTAGTAAAAAAGGAGGAGAAATAAAATGGGGAAAGTTAAAATTGGTATTATTGGTACCGGAGTGGGAATTCGTACACATTTAAAGGGTTTTAGATTGTGTGAGAATGCGGAAGTATTAGCGATTTGCGGAAGTTCAAAAACTAGAAGTCAGGAATTTGCAGAAAAGCATGGTATTTCCATTGCATGTGCTGATTATAAAGAATTATGTGATATTCCGGAACTTGATTTGGTATGTGTGACTTCGCCAAATAGATATCATTTATCTGCTGTTAAGTATGCAATGGAAAATGAGAAACACATTATTTGTGAAAAACCGCTTTCTGATGAAATATCAGAAGTCCGCGAAATTGTAAATTGTGCTAAAAAGTTTGATAAAATCGCTGTTGTAGATCATCAATTACGTTATAATCCATATATACAAAAAATAAAAGAATTAATTGACAATGACGAAATTGGACATGTTTATTCTGTTAAACTAAATCAGCAGGGTATAGGGTTTGCTAGTACAGAAACAAATTGGTGTTGGAGTTTTGATGGCAAACAGGGCGGTGGAGTACGCTTGGCAATGGCATCACATTTTACGGATCTTATTCAATATTGGTTTGATAATAGAAAAGTAATCAATATTAATGGATTTCTCAATCCAGTTACTAGGCAACGAAGAGATAAAGAAGGAACTCTTCACAATATTGATGCAAGTACAATTTGTACTGCACAAATTAATTTGGCGGATCAGTTATGTGTACAGTATTATATTAATGCAGGATCATATGTTGGTTCACGTTTTGATATAAGTATCTTTGGCGATAAGGGAGAAATTCTATTTTCGTTAGACGAAAAAATTTTGATTTATAGAAGGAGCAATATTGGGCAAAAGGAAGTTGTTAATGTGAATGGAGTTTATGAAGATGAGCAGGAAAATAAGGTTTCTATTTTTTCAGGGTCATTTAGATACTTTGCGCCACTTGTTATTAAGGCGATTGAAACAGGTGATACTTCATTAATTTCTACATCAGCCAGTTTTGAAGATGCACTATATAATCTTAAAGTTTTGGATGCCATTAAACTGTCTGCGAATAAAGGGGAGGCTGTTGTGCTTGGAAAGGAAACAAATACATATGTCTAAAGTGAAGCGTAATCAGGGTACTCCTTTTTATATAGACGGAAATAGGGCTATGGTTTCACTTGGTCCGTTGAATGAAAATGTGTATTGTTGCTATCGCTGTGCATTTTGCTATGTACAAGATGGATTTATGTCCTATGCTAAATTAAATGTTTCTGAAATTGTAGACTTTCTAGTAAAGAATAGGGAAAGATATAATATTATTTATATTAGCGGCGATACAGATTCATTTGCACCACCGCGAACACAAAAAGGGATAGAATTATTAGATGAAATTGTTAAAGCAATTGACTGTGATATAACATTCACTACGCGGTCTGTTTTTTCAGATTTCGAGTACGAACAATTGTCTGATATTATAAAAAGGCATAAGAAATCAGGATTTAAATTTATTGCGGGTTCGAGTATTACAAGGTATTCAGAAGATACTGCTTATTTGGAACCTGCGCCTATACCAAGCCCAGATGATAGGATACAGCATATTAAAAAAATGAAGAGAGTGGGAGCAATAACTATGTTAGGTTTACGCCCATTTCTTCCTGTCGTTAATATGCATGATTATACTACTATTTTGGATAAAATATATCCTGATTTAGATATTGCTTTGGGGGAATGCTTCTATTTCATTAGGAATGGAAGTATCCAAGAACGAGTATTCCCTAAAGGAATATCGGAAGATATAGAAAAAAATATTGTTTGTGGACAGCGTATGGAGTTTGACGATAATGAATCATTATGGGACATATGGAATTCAAAAGAATATGAAAATTATGTTGCTAAACATTGCAAAAAGCTTGGTATTATTTTTGCAATGCATAGCGAAGAAGCATTAGAGGAGTATAATAGATTATGTCAAAAGAGGTAAGTTTTGTTGTTGCATCAAATGTACATTGTGCTGAATTGGCCATTCTTAATAAACAACTTAATGATAGTGGTGGATGTAATAATGACATGTCAGTTCCAGAATTGAAAAATCGTATGCAGGAGTTTTTAACATCTGGATATAAAGCCATAATATTCGAAGCTGACGGGATACACATTGGCTATACATTGGTTGCATTGAATAAATCACCAATATTTGTTAGACATTTTTTTATTATAGACAAGTTCAGAAGGCAAGGGTATGGTACAGCAGCGTTTAATAAACTTGTTGAATTTCTTGAGGTTGATAAAATTGACTTATCTGTTTTGGTTAGTAATGAGATTGGCTTAAAATTCTGGATGAGTTGTGGTTTAAAGCCATATGAAGTATTTTTGCATTATAGAAGAGAAATAAATAGTACAAAATGATATACTGGAATCTCATAAATCAATGCAAGAGCTATTGACAGAAAATATCATTAGCAGAGAGCTATAGTTAAAAGAAAAAGGTAAGTTTATTCAAAGAATGTTTTGGTATACCATATAGAAATCATGAATGAAATGAGTGAAATAATGCCTCCAAGTCAAACAAGATTTGGAGGTTTTCTTCTGCCCATTTCATTTTCGGAAAACCTACCCGAAAACAGTGAACTATGGTAAAATGTAAGGGTCAAATCCCTCGCCTTGGCTAAGCAGCATATTTGTGAGACACTCTAAAAAACACGAAAAAACTAGTAGTTTTTTAGAGGAGGACTAACTACCATGGATCAATCAACTCACGATGTAAGGCGGGCCAACTGGCTAGGCATTATAACCGAATGTCAGCAAAGACCTTCCAGTGTTTCCGCAAAACAATGGCTTGCCGACAATGGCATCAAAGAAAAGACCTATTACTATTGGCTGCGTAAGTTCCGCAGGGAGGCCTGTGAGCAGATACAGCTTCCTGCTGTCACAACGCAGGCGGAAGTATCATTTGCCGAATTTCATGTCCCGGCACCCGTCCCGGTAAAACTTACGGCAGCCGGTCATGCGGTGGCCACTATCCATGCTGACGGGATCACTCTGGAAATAGCGGGTGATATTTCAGAGCCGCTTCTTAGGATGCTCCTGCAGGAGGTGGTACATGCTTGAGGATGTATTTGAAATCCGGCGTGTCGTACTGGCCTGCGGAACCGTAGATCTCCGAAAGGGGATCGATGGTCTTGCCATGCTCATCGGTGATAAATATAAGCAGAATCCTTTTGAGAAAGGAACTCTGTTTTTATTTTGCGGCGGCCGTTCGGACAGGATCAAAGGATTGTTGTGGATGGGTACAGGTTTTCTTCTCCTGTACAAGCGTTTCGAAGCCGGACGCCTTTCCTGGCCAAGGACCACACAGGAAGCAGCGGATCTTACGGAAGAACAATTCCATTACCTGATGATGGGGTTAAATCCACTGGAGCCAAA
>ERZ808028.18-NODE-18-length-213925-cov-8.664435_pt1 | contig 213925 bp, 171 predicted proteins | sample MGYA00380184_ERZ808028 | MGnify/ENA primary metagenome ERZ808028 (study PRJEB31490, sample SAMN06133397) | mouse gut metagenome | isolation source: J8_1 | host: mice | place: China: Chengdu | collected 2015-05 ...
GATGAATGGAAGACAGCGGAAGATGTGCTGTTAGAAGATAGTCTGCCGGAAGTGTCGGAAGGCGATGAATGGAAGACAGCGGAAGATGTGCTGTTAGAAGATAGTCTGCCGGAAGTGTCGGAAGGCGATGAATGGAAGACGGCGGAAGATGTGCTGTTAGAAGATAGTCTGCCGGAAGTGTCGGAAGCTGATGAATGGAAGACAGCGGAAGATGTGCTGTTGGAAGAGGGGCTGTCGGAAGCGGTAGAAGCCGATGAATGGAAGACAGCGGAAGATGTGCTGTTGGAAGAGGGGCTGTCGGAAACGATGGAAGCCGATGAATGGAAGACAGCGGAAGATGTGCTGTCAGAAGAGAGTCTGCCGGAAGTGTCGGAAGCAGCAGAAGGATGGACGTTAGAAGAAGAGGGAGATCCGGAAGAGAATACAGCGGGGAAACCGGATGCAATAGATGAATTGACGCTGGAAGAGGCGCTGCTGTCGGATGAGATGACGCCGGAAGCCAATGCGGCGCTGGAAGAATGGGCGCTGAGTGATGATTCGGTACTGGATGAGATGGAACCGGAAGAATCGACAGCGATAGATGCGGAGACGGACGATGCATGGTCGATGGATGAGTCCGAACCGGATCTGGCGGAGGAACTGGAAGAAACTTCATCGGAGGAAGCGTGGTCTCTAGAAGAGTTGGAAGTGGATACAGCAGAAGAGCTTGAGGATATTCCGATAGAAGAAGAGGAAGCAGGACTGTCCGGGAAAGAGGAAGCTGTGGAACTGCCAGAACCGCAAAAGGATTCAGCGGGCGGGGAATCGCCGGTGGAGGAGAAGCGTTCGGAGGAAGCCCCCGAGCTGGATGAATGGCCGGCAGATACAGAAGAAGTACCGGGCCTGGATGATGATTTGATGCTGGATGGATGGGCCTTGGATGAGGATGTTCTGGCAGGAGAATTAAATGTGAAAGAAGATACGGAGATGGATGATATTTTGAAAGAGACAGAATCTGCCCTGGATGACTTTTTGACAGAGTCCGGGGGCCTGGAGGATGACGGAGCAGGGAAAGCGGAGGATTTAGATCTGGCGGCAGATTTTGGTTTAGGCGATCAGGATGTGGATGATTTTGAATTGAGTGGTGATGATATGGCGATAGGTGAGACCATGTCGGAAGAAGACATTGACCGGCTGTTAGGCGATGATTTTGCACTTGACGAGACGGGAAATGATGATGAAGGACTCTCCGCACTTCTGGAAAGCATGGGACAGGATGACGATCTTTCGGCGATCAGCGATCTGCTGGAGAAGGCGGATCAGGGACTGACGGAAGACGATGATATGCTTGCCCTTCTGGAAGAGAGTTCCGCGGAGAATACGGAGGACAACGATGATGCATTTGATTTCTGGGGGAAGGATGAACCCGCAGGGATCAGATCCGGCAGCATCCGGGAGAATAAAGAGGAAGGACTAGATGAATTAGTGCCAAAGACAGAAGATAAGAAGAAAGAAAAGAAGAAAAAGGAAAAGAAAAAGAAGAAAGCCGGCAGAGAGAACGGGGCAGAGAAGCCTGAAAAGCAGGGATTTTTCAGCAGACTTATGGGTGCGCTTCTGGAGGATGACGAAGATATTGATGCTGCTTTGGCGGATGGCAGCGCCGGGGAGCTTGGCAGTCTGTCCGACGAGAATCAGGATCTGTTAAAAGAACTCAACGCGGAAGACAAAAAGAACGCCGGGAAGAAAGCGAAGAAGAAAAAAGAGCCGAAGAAAAAGGCAAAAGAGGATAAGAAGCCGAAGAAAGCTCCGAAGCCCAAGAAGCCGAAGAAAGAGAAGAAGGTTAAGAATGTGGAGCCTGAGGCACCGGGCAAGCGGATCTCCAGGACGAAGATTGTTTTCGTCGTGATCTTCTGCGGTTCAATCGCAGTGGCGATCATTGTGGTGAACAAGTTTATTCCTGATTATATGCAGAAACAGCAGGCGCGTGAGATGTACAACAGCAGCCAGTATGAGGAAGTATATGAACTGCTCTACGGTAAGGAGCTGAACGAGGAAGAGACGGCATTGATGCAGAAGAGCAATGTTATCCTGCAGGTAAAGAGAAAGTGGAATTCTTATGAGAATTACAGCAGGATGAACATGCCTGCTGAGGCGCTGAATGCTTTGTTTGAAGGTGTGGAATTCTACCACCTGTTCAGTGCAGAGGCACAGCTGTGCGGCGTGTCAGGAGAGGTTGACGGTATCTATGCAAAGATTCTGGCCGAATTGTCGGGGAATTACGGTGTGTCGGAGGAAGCCGCGTTGGATGTTATCGCATCGGAAGATGAACTGACATATTCCGGGAAACTGTATTCTATTTTGAACGGCAACGGAATCGGGACACCAGAGGAGGAAGAGCAGCCTAAGGTGAAAGAGGATGTGCTGCCTGAGGAAGAAGAGATCATCGACAGACTGGAAAATACAGAAGTATCGGATGGTGCGGAAGCGGCCGATCCTATGGATACGACGGAGAATGCAGATGTGCCGAATGATACAGATACGACGGAAGCGCCTGATGAGACTTCGGCAGAGATTCAGGATGTAATGCCGGCAGATGATCTGTGATTCCGGATGGCAGGTCACGGCAACAGAGAAAAGACGATGACAAAAGGCGATGGCATTCCACAGCAAACAGGGAAGGCCAGATGACAGGAGCGGATAATAGAGATGGTAGCAATTATCGACTATGACGCCGGCAATATCAGGAGCGTAGAGAAAGCAGTCTCGTTGTTGGGAGAAGACGTTAAAGTGACAAGGGAGCGGGGAGAGATTCTCTCCGCAGACCATATTATACTTCCGGGGGTGGGGGCTTTCGGCGATGCGATGGAGAAGCTTCGCAGTTACGGACTGACGGAAGTGATCGAGGAAGCTGTCGGTGAGGGGATACCTTTTCTGGGAATCTGTCTCGGACTGCAGCTGCTGTTTGAGAGCAGTGAGGAGAGCGAAGGCGTAAAGGGGCTGGGAATTCTGCCGGGCAGGATTGTCAGGCTGCCGGAAGCGCCCGGATTGAAAATACCGCATATCGGCTGGAATTCTTTGCGGTATCCGAACCGGGGAAGACTTTTTGCGGGAATTCCGGAGGAGTCTTATGTGTACTTTGTGCATTCCTATTATCTGCAGGCAAAAGAAGAGGAGATTGTTACAGCGACGACGGAATATGGCGCGTGTATCCATGCTTCTGTGGAGAAGGACAATGTATTTGCGTGCCAGTTCCATCCGGAAAAAAGTTCCGAGGTTGGGCTGCATATTCTCCGGAATTTTCTGGAGATCAGAAGCGTAGGAAGATAAGAAGCAAGAGAAACTTTGGCTGGTGAAGAGGAATGCATACGAAAAGAATCATTCCCTGCCTGGACGTGAAGAACGGACGGGTTGTTAAAGGGGTAAATTTTGTAAATTTTAAGGACGCGGGAGACCCGGCAGAGGTCGGAGCGGCCTATGACAAGTCGGGAGCGGATGAGTTGGTATTTCTGGATATCACCGCTTCTTCCGATGCGCGCGCGACGGCCGTGGAGATGGTCCGCAGAGTGGCGGAACGGGTTTTTATCCCCTTTACGGTGGGCGGCGGAATCCGCACGGTGGAGGATTTTAAGGCGATCCTGCGGGAGGGGGCCGATAAGGTGTCGGTCAATTCGGCAGCGATCATGAATCCAAGGCTGATCTCCGATGCGGCGGATAAATTCGGCAGCCAGTGTGTGGTGGTGGCCATTGATGCGAAGAAGCGTGCCGACGGCAGCGGCTGGAATATTTACCGCAACGGCGGCCGGATCGATATGGGCATTGATGCGGTGGAATGGGCGATGGAGGCGGACAGGCTGGGAGCCGGTGAAATCCTGCTGACCAGTATGGACGGAGACGGTACAAAGGCCGGATATGATCTGGAGCTGACCCGCGCTATCGCCGGACAGGTGTCGATTCCGGTCATCGCTTCCGGCGGTGCAGGGACGATGGAGCATTTCCACGAGGCGTTTACTATGGGCGGTGCGGATGCGGCGCTGGCGGCTTCGCTGTTTCATTTTAAGGAGATGGAGATCCGGGATTTGAAACTTTTTCTCAGGAAAAAGGGCATTCCGGTCAGAATATAGCAGTGTTGTAATGGGGAGGATACGGGTATGGCAATGTTGAACAATGACTGGGCGAAAGCGCTTAATCCGGAGTTTCACAAGGAATATTACAGGCAGTTGTATACTTTTGTTAAGGACGAGTACAGCAGGAGAGTCATTTATCCCCCGTCGGAAGAGATTTTCAGTGCGTTTCATTTTACGCCCTTGAGTGAGGTGAAGGTGCTTTTGCTGGGGCAGGACCCGTATCATAATGAGCATCAGGCCCACGGCATGAGTTTTTCTGTCCCGCAGGATCAGAAGGAGATTCCGCCTTCTCTGCAGAATATTTATAAGGAACTGCAGGAGGATCTGGGCTGTTACATTCCCAACAACGGGTATTTGAAGAAGTGGGCGGATCAGGGTGTGCTGCTGTTGAATACGGTATTGACTGTGCGTGCCCATCAGGCCAATTCCCACCAGGGTAAGGGATGGGAACAGTTTACGGACGCCGTGATCGAGGCCGTCAATGCACAGGACAGGCCTGTTGTCTATCTGCTCTGGGGGCGGCCGGCACAGAGTAAGATTCCGATGCTGACGAATCCGAAGCATCTGATTCTGAAAGCGCCGCATCCGAGTCCACTATCGGCATACCGCGGTTTCTTTGGCTGCCGGCATTTCAGCCAGTGCAATGAGTTCCTGAAAGCGAACGGTGCAGAACCGATCGACTGGCAGATTGAGAATATATAGTTTGGGTTTGAGTGAACATAAGCCTTCCGGTTTCGGAGGGCTGTTTTTCTGTACAGGCGTTAATATGCGAACGATGTCGGATGAAACGCAGAAAACTATCTTATATACCCTTTTTCTTAAGAACAGAATGGACTTTCTGGTAAAATCGATTGGGGCGGCAAATAATTACATTATTTTAAATCCTTAAGAGTGAAACTTTCCGTCCTCAGGTCATAATAGTGTCTGCCCTTTATAGCGGTAAACTTTAGCACACAATAATCCGGGTCTGTTACGCCCTGTCTATAATACAGGGTATCACCAGTGCGCCATATTTCTTTTTTGATTGCTTCATCTTGCAGCACTTCCATTGTGCCTGTCAGCATAATACCCTCATATCGAAAAAGTCCTTTTTTATAAAAATAAATGCTTGCTTTAGGATTTTTCATAAATTGTTGCGAACGCATAGAAGATTTATTTGTTGTGAAATAAAAACAATCTCCTTGTATTTTGCGGGGAATAAACATTGCCTTTATAGTTGGAAACCCTTCCTCATTTACAGAAGCAATAAATGCTGCTTTTTGCTTTTTAATGAAATTAATAATATGTTTTCTTGTTGGCATTGATGTTCCTCCTCCCAACTATTTGCTGCCGTGCAGATTTTCTATCAATGTATGCCGTATGCGTGCAAGATAATCTTCAAATTGTTTTTGTTCATCCTCTGAAAAATCCTGATAGAATAATGCGTTCATTTTCTCTGATACAATTTCGTATTTTTCCTGCAATGATTTAGCGTATTCTGTAAGGGATATAATAGTCTGGCGACGGTTTTGAGGATTGATATTCCTTTCCACAAGCCCTCTTTTGACCATTCCATTTATTACAATGGATACTGTATTTTTAGCAAGAGAGGTTTCTTTGCTGATCTCACTAACTGTAAGGTTATCCGTTTTCCATAAAATGAATAAAATTCTTCCTTGTCCACCGCTTATTTCAATACCATTTTCAAGCAATAACTTTTCAAAAATTCTATCTTGTAGTTGTTTGATTTGCGTAATATAAAATCCACCTTTTGTTTCCACTTACTTACCTCGTTTCCACTTAGTATATTTCCACTCATAATATTTCTACTTAATATATTTCCACTTAATATATTTCCACTTAATATATTTCCACTTAGTATGTTTCCACTTATAATATTTCCACTTAGTATATTTCTACTTATAATATTTCCATTTAGAATATTTCTGATTAGAATATTTCTATATAGAACATTTATAATATAACATAATCAAATATGAACTTCAATATAAAAATATAAGTAATGAGTTGAGGATTTCCGTCGTCGTCGGAATTGCCACAATGCCTGTTTTTTGGTCTTTGATCTCTTTGGTTTGGAATCGTGTGGAGCTGGCGGTCTATCTCTTGTTTTTGGTCGCTTGTTTCATGCAGCAGGATGTTTTACAAACTATTTTAAATATTGGTTGTCAATCCGCGGGAATTTGCTATAATATATGCGGGGCAGCTGTTGGTAACAGAAGATCAGCGGGCCATAATAAATAATGTAGTTGAAGTAAAAGCAGGCGTGCATTCGCATAAAACGTAAACAGAACAGTTAAGAGCAGCGAAGAACACGTCAGGAAAGAGCGATAGAAGAAAGGAATACAGATAAAGATGAGTAAAGTACCGTTTGTGACAAAACAGCAGGTGGAGGAAATCGCCAGGACTTATCCCACCCCTTTTTATTTGTATGATGAAAAGGGAATCCGGGAGAATGCCAGGGCGGTGCAGGAGGCTTTTGCGTGGAACAAGGGGTTTAAGGAGTTTTTTGCAGTGAAGGCGTGTCCGAATCCCTTTTTGATCCGGATCATGCATGAGTATGGCATTGGCTGTGACTGTTCTTCGCTGACGGAATTGATGCTCAGCAAAGCGATCGGGATAGAGGGGCATGATATCATGTTCTCTTCCAATGAGACGCCGGCTGAGGAATTCGCGTACTGCGACAGGATAGGAGGCATCATCAACTTAGATGATTTCACGCACATTGAATTTGTGGAAAAGATACTCGGCAGGCTGCCGGAGACGATGAGCTGCCGGTACAATCCGGGCGGGGTTTTCCAGATGAGCAATGGGATCATGGATAATCCGGGGGATTCCAAATACGGCTTCACTTATGAGCAGCTGCTTGCAGGTTACAGAGTTTTAAAGGAAAAGGGCGTAAAGCATTTCGGACTGCACGCATTTCTGGCCAGCAATACGGTGACCAATGAGTATTATCCGCAGCTGGCGAAGCAGCTTTTTGAGCTGGCGGTGCAGATCAGGGAGCAGACCGGTGTTGCGCTGGAATTCATCAATCTGTCCGGCGGCGTGGGGATTCCTTATGCACCGGAGCAGGAGGGCAATGATATCCGTGCGATCGGGGAAGGCGTCCGTCGTGTTTATGAGGAGGTGCTTGTTCCGGCAGGGATGGGCGATGTGGCAATTTATACGGAGATGGGACGTTTTATGACGGGCCCTTACGGTGTGCTGGTGACGAAGGCGGTCCATGAAAAGCATATCCATAAGGAATATATCGGCGTGGATGCCTGTGCGGTGAATCTGATGCGGCCGGCGATGTACGGCGCTTATCATCATATCACGGTGCTGGGCAAGGAAGATGCGGTCTGCGATCACAGATATGACGTGGTGGGATCGCTGTGTGAGAACAACGACAAGTTCGCGATCGACAGGATGCTGCCGGAGATCGAGCGGGGGGATTATCTCGTGATCCACGACGCGGGGGCACATGGGTTTGCCATGGGATATAATTACAATGGTAAGTTGAAGTCGGCGGAGCTTCTTTTGAAGGAGGACGGCAGTGTGGAACTGATCAGGCGTGCGGAGACGCCGCAGGATTATTTTGCAACGTTTGACTGCTTTGATCTTTTTGAGAAACTGGAAGTTAGAAATTAAAAAGGAAATGGCTGAAATCTTCGATGATGCGAAGTTTTCAGCCATTTTTTAATGCCGGCGATGGGACTTGAACCCATACGTGGTTGCCCACAACAGATTTTGAGTCTGCCTCGTCTGCCATTCCGACACGCCGGCATTTCCTGCAACCGAATAATATAATAGCATATCTGTGAAAAGAAGACAAGTTTTTTCTTCATAAAAATATAGAAAGAAGAAATTTATCGCTATTAAAGCTGTACATCTGTGGGAAGTTATGATATATTTGTAAAGGATTGTTAAGAAAAGTAATATATTGTAATAATTTCGCAACAATTATCTAAAGAAGATAAAGGGGTACAACAGAAGGATGGTACAGATGAGAAAGTTGAAAGTTACGGCAAAAGGATATGTGAAAGGTATGGCCGCATTGTGTGCGGCAGCGGCTTTGATGTTGGCACCGGTACAGCAGGTGCAGGCGATCGGTGCAGGAAGTTCCATTGCACGGGGGATTGATGTCTCCAAACATAATCTGGCGATCGACTGGAGCCAGGTGCCTTCTTCCGGGGTGAGTTTTGCCTTTGTGAAGGCGGGCAGTACGAATTCGGGAGTGGATCCGTATTTCGATGTCAATATGCGGGGCGCCAGCGCGGCAGGACTGCGGACAGGCGTTTATCTGTATTCTTACGCGACTACGGTGGAGCAGGCACAGAACGAGGCGGATCTTCTTATGCAGTGGATCAGTAATTATACGGTAAATTATCCGGTAGTATATGATATTGAGGATCCCTGTCATAAGAATATGTCTCAGGAGCAGCTGCAGGCGCTGATCAATACGTTTTGTTCTACGGTGGAGGCGCACGGATATTATCCGGTGGTCTACTCCAGCAAGAATATGTTCCAGAACAAGATCGGAAATATCAAATACGACAAGTGGGTGGCGCAGTATGCGGATGCCCTGCAGTATGACGGTGCTTCCTTCTGGCAGAATACGTCCCACGGCAGTGTGCCGGGGATTCCGACCAGAGTGGACATGAATTATCAGTTTAAGGATTATTCTTCTGTCATCATTGCGGATGGGTTTGCGGACCGTGGGGATCAGAAGGTGTTCTATGCCAACTACAGAATGCAGCGTTCCAGCTGGGTAGGCTGGGAGGATAAGAAGTATCATCTGGACGAGAACGGCTTCGTGCAGAAGGGATGCTGGTTCGAGGATGAGACCGGCAGGTATTTCCTGGCGACCAAGGACGGCCACGCGCTCCGTGAGGACGTGACGATCGAGGGCGTGGAGTATTATTTCGACGAGAATGCTGTTATGCAGAGAGGGCTTGTGACAAGGCCGGACGGCAATACCTATTATTATGACGAGAACGGTGCGCTGCAGAGGAATGTGACGGTGACGATTGACGGCGTAACCTATGAAGTGAACAAAAACGGTGTTGCGGCAGCCATAGAGGCGCCGGCACCGGAAGCAGCAGGAGAGCCTGCGGAAGCGGCGCCACAGCCTGAGGCGGCAGGAGAGCCTGCGGCATAGGCAGATCCTCTCTCTTTTGGTTGACACAAGGATACAGGCAGTCTATAATACAGATGTGTGATTTTTTTACATATCAATACATTTTCCAACAAGAGAGGGAGGAAATCCAATGAAGAAATTATCTGTAAAAACCGTGGTTGCGATCGGTATCGGTGCAGCGCTGTTCTTTGTACTGGGGAAGATCGCCATACCTTCACCGGTGCCGAATACGAACATCAGCCTGCAGTATGCGATCCAGACGGTATTCGCGACGCTGTTCGGCCCGATCGCCGGCCTGCTGATCGGTTTCATCGGTCATACGCTGATTGATGCGACCAGTTACGGACCGTGGTGGAGCTGGATCATCGCTTCCGCGTTCGTAGGTCTTGTGGTCGGACTTGTGACCATGAAGCTGGATATCAACGAAGGTATTGACACGAAGAAGATCGTACAGTTTAATGTTGCACAGATTGTTGCGCATCTGCTGGCGTGGGGACTTGTTGCGCCCTGCCTTGACATTGCGATCTACAAGGAGCCGATCGAGAAGTTATTTGCACAGGGTCTGATGGCGGGAACTGCCAATATCGTAACAACCGGTATTGTGGGCACACTGCTGCTGGTTGCGTATGCGAAGACGGTTGTCAGGAAAGGTTCCCTGAACAAAGAGAATTAAGTTGGAAATACAAACCAAATCCATGAAGAGCGGTCGTTGTATATGCGGCGGCTCTTTTTTGGGAAAATGAGACTTAAAGGAGTGAAGATATGGCAACCCCCGTAATTTCTTTTCAGGACTATGGATTTCAATATATGGCTCAGGCGGAGCCTACGCTGCGGCATATCAATCTGGATATCTATCCGGGGGAAAAGGTGCTGATCGCCGGCACGTCGGGCAGCGGCAAGAGCACGGTCGGCAACTGTATCAACGGTCTGATCCCGTTTGCCTATCCGGGCAAAAGCACAGGCAGGCTTCTGGTGGACGGCAGGGAGGCCGGTGAGAGCAGTATTTTCGAGTTAAGCCATGTGGTGGGGACGGTGCTGCAGGATACAGACGGGCAGTTTATCGGCCTGACGGTGGGAGAAGATATTGCGTTTGCGGCGGAGAATGACTGTATGCCGCAGGAGGAGATGAAGCAGCTGGTTGACAGGGTGTCCGGGCTGGTGGATATCGACCATCATCTGGAGTATGCGCCTTATGAGCTGTCCGGCGGCCAGAAGCAGCGGGTCAGCCTGGCCGGCGTGATGGTGGAGGCGGTCAAGGTGCTGTTGTTTGACGAGCCGCTGGCGAATCTGGACCCGGCTGCCGGACGGACGACCATTGAACTGATTGATATGGTGCATGAGCGCACGGGGGCGGCGGTGCTGATCATCGAGCACAGGCTGGAGGATGTGCTCTGGCGCAGAATGGATCGGATCATCCTTATGGATGAAGGCGCGATCGTGGCGGATCTGCCTACGGAGAAGCTGCTTGCGGGAGAACAGCTTTTGCAGCACGGAATCAGAGAGCCGCTTTATCTGACGGCATTGCGTTATGCGGGGGTGGAGATTACGGAGGCGCTGCACCCTGAGCATGTGGAGAAGCTGGCGCTCACCCGGGAAGACAAGGAGAAGGTGCGCAGCTGGTATCATACGCAGAAGGCGGGGATCCGCGGGGAGCAGCACGGGCAGGAACTTTTGCGGATCACGGATCTGAAATTCGGCTATACGCCGGAAAAGGTTACGCTGCAGGATGTGAATTTCACGATCCATAAGGGCGAGATGGTCAGCATCGTGGGCCGGAACGGGGCCGGCAAGAGCACGCTGGCCAAGCTGATCTGCGGCTTCGAGCAGCCTGTTTCCGGCAGCATACTCATGGAAGGACGGGATCTGAAAGGCGATACCATCAAGGAGAGGGCGGCGCGCATCGGCTACGTCATGCAGAATCCGAATCAGATGATCTCCAAGCCCATGATCTGGGACGAGGTGGAGATGGCGCTTGTGCTGAGCGGGATGCTGAAGGAGGAGCGTACCGCAAGGGTGGAGGAGACTCTGCGCATATGCGGCCTTTATCCCTTCCGTAACTGGCCGGTCTCCGCGTTGTCTTTCGGGCAGAAGAAGCGGGTGACCATTGCCAGCATCCTTGTCCAGCGTCCTCAGGTCATCATACTGGACGAGCCTACGGCGGGACAGGATTATCATCACTACACGGAGATCATGGATTTCTTAAAAGAGCTTAACGGGAAGGGCTATACAATCCTGATGATCACCCACGACATGCACCTGATGCTGGAGTATACGAAGCGGGCGATCGTGTTCAGCGAAGGCAGGATGCTGGCGGACACGACGGCGGCCCATGTGCTGAATGACCCGCAGCTGGTACAGGAGGCGAATTTAAAAGAAACAAGCCTTTACACGTTGAGTCTGGCATGTGGGATCGAGGAGCCGCAGGTGTTTACGGAGTGCTTCATCGGGTATGAGCAGAAGGAGGTGCGTTAGGATGGCGAAGATTGCGATCTTAAGTTATATTAAGCGGAACAGTCTCGTGCATGAGCTGACGGGTACGACGAAGCTGATCTTTTTCCTGGCATGGAGTGTGGCGTCCATGGTGACTTATGATACGCGGGTGCTGGTCTGTATGCTGTTGGTCAGCGCCGTGGTCTTTAAGATCAGCAGGATCCGGGTGCGGGATATCAGCGTCGTGCTTGGCCTGGCTGCGGTCTTTCTGCTGCTGAACAACCTGTTCGTGTATCTGTTTGCACCGGAATACGGCGTGGAGCTGTATGAGAGCCGGACGGTGCTTTTGACCATAGCGGGGCCTTATACGATCACATTACAGCAGTTATTTTATCATCTGAATATGACCATGAAGGTAATCTGTGTGGTGCCGGTGGCGCTTCTGTTCATCGCCTGTACGGATCCCAGCGAGTTTGCGGCGTCGCTGTCGAGTATCGGTGTCAGCTACCGGATCGGCTATTCCGTCAGCCTGGCGCTGCGTTACATACCGGATGTGCAGAGAGAATACCACAATATCAGCCAGGCGCAGCAGGCCCGGGGCATCGACCTGTCCGGCAAGGACAAGGTGTTTACCAGACTGAAAAATTCCGTGGCGATCCTGCTCCCGCTTGTTCTCTCCAGCCTAAACCGCATCGAGACGGTGAGCAACGCGATGGAGCTGCGGGGATTCGGCAAGAACAAAAAGCGTACCTGGTATGCCAAAAGGAAAATGCAGAGGAATGACTGGCTGGCGATCGGGTTTGTGCTGACGGTGCTGGTCGTTGATATGGTAGTGACCTTCTGGGACGGTAACAGGTTCTATAATCCGTTTATATAGCATATGTTATTTTATGTGGACGGTATGAAATCTTTTGAAAGAGATAAGAATAAGAGGCGGCAGGCAGAGAAAGCAGAGGGTGACAGGGATGAATTTGCTGGTGATCGGGGGCAGTTATTTCTACGGAAGAGTTTTCGTGATGGAGGCGGTGAAGGAGCATACGGTGACGGTACTAAACCGCGGGACCTATTCGATGCAAGAGTTTGGGGTGAAGGAGATCCGGGGCGACAGGCATGATGGGGCTGTACTTGCGCAGTGCAGTGAGGCCTATGATGCGGTCATAGATTTCTGCGCCTACGAAGCCGGAGACGTGGAACTGGCCGTGCGTAAGATCACCGGGCAGATCGGCCAGTACGTGCTGATCAGTACGGTGGATGCCTACGAGCGCGGAAGCGGCGTTGTGAAGACGGAGGAACATGCGCTGGAGCACAGAGCCTTTCCGGGCGAGGCGGGAGCCTATATCGCCGGCAAGGTGGCGCTGGAGGAGGAGATCGTGTGCAGCTGCGGGGAGCGTCAGATCCCGTGGACGGTGCTGCGGCCGGCAATTCTCTACGGCCCTTACAATTATGCGCCAAGAGAAGCGGCCTATATTCAGATGATGCTGCAGAACAGGGCGTTGCCCAGGTTTGTGGATGCGGACGGCAGGTTCCAGTTCGTCTATGTAAAAGACGCGGCGCAGGCTGTACTGCGCGTGCTGGGGAATGAAAAGGCGTACAGACAGGCTTACAATCTCTGTCAGGATGAGATCGTAACTTACGACAGCTTCTTTCAGGCGCTGCGGGAGGCGGCAGAACCGGCGGTGCTGGAAGGGCTGCAGGAGATTCCCATCACGGTAGACAGCGCCATGGCGCAGCAGGTTCCGGTGCCTTTTCCGGCGAAGGAAAAGGAGACAGAGCTGTGTTCCAATGAGAAAAGCCGGCGGGAGCTGGGACTTTCGTATATGACGCTGGCGGAAGGAATGGGCAGGACATACCGGGCCTTCCGCAACGTGTTTGCGCCGTGAAAACTTGGGACTGTACAAATACCGGGAAATGGCATAAAATTGAATGTATGGACAAAATAAGCCATCGGTCTGCGGCAGTCTGGTCCAAGCTGCAGGACTTACCGCAGCAGACAGTAAGGAAGGGTGTGGAGAAGATGAAGAGTTATATGCTGGATTTAAATTCTATCGACAGGGTGAAAGGATTTGTCAAGGCGATCGAAGTGTTTGACGGGTATTTCGATCTGGCGACAGGCAGATACGTGATCGATGCCAAGTCGATCATGGGTATTTTTTCCATGGATCTGTCGAAGCCTGTAGAATTCAGAGTTCTGGAGACTCACGAGAAGCTGTCGGCCATCGAGGCGGCGATCGCGCCGTACATAGCAAAGGAATAACGGAATCCGGGTGGATGTCAGACGCAGGAAGAGAGCTGTCGGTATATGAGGGATCGTATACAGGCAGCTTTTGCTGCATAACCGCCGCTGTCGCGCCGGTTATTGAGAGCCGGTAAAGAACAAACTTTTTGAAGGTGGGTATCTGACTGCTTTTTAATCTTTTCATGCACAATAAAACAACGAAAGAGGAGGACGGGATCCATGAAGCTGCATGTTAACAGGAAACGGGAGGTCGGGACGCGCAGTCCCATGCTTTACGGGCACTTTATTGAGCATTTTCACAGGCAGATCTACGGCGGGATCTATGATCCGGATTCCCCTTTTGCAGATGAGGACGGAATGCGGACGGATGTGCTGGAAGCCATGCGGAAGATCAAAGTACCCATTCTGCGCTGGCCGGGCGGGTGTTTCGTGTCTTCTTACCATTGGAAGGATGCGGTGGGGCCGGTCAGACAGCCATTCTTTGATAAGGCGTGGCGGGTGGAGGATCCCGGTACTTTTGGTACGGATGAATATATGAAACTGTGCCGTAAGGTCGGCTGCCAGCCCTATATCTGTACAAATGCCGGAACCGGGACTGCGGAGGAAATGAGTGACTGGGTGGAGTACTGCAATCTGGAGACAGAGGGCAGGTATGCCAGAGAGCGGATCGTCAACGGGCACAGAGAACCTTATGGCGTCAAATACTGGAGCATCGGGAATGAAAATTACGGTTTCTGGGAAATCGGTGCCAAGAGTGCCCAAGAATGGGGCAGACTGGTGAAGGAGTCCGCTAAAATGATCAGGCATGTGGATCCTGATACGGAGCTTACCGCGGCCGCGCTCACAGACATTCACTGGAATCTGGAGCTTCTGGAGAACTGCGGCGAATTTCTGGACTGGATTTCGATCCATGAATATTGGGACGGTATCAACCAGACCAATGATTATGCGGATTATGAACAGGTGATGGCTTATACTGACCGGATCGGACATTCTATTGATGAGGTGAGAGGACTGCTCACGGCCATGAAGCTGGACCAGAAGATCAAGATCGCTTTCGATGAGTGGAACCTGCGGGGATGGTATCATCCCAATGTCCATACGATCAGGCAGGGCAGGACGAAGGAAGAGTATCTGTACCCGAGAGACCTGAATGACGACAATACCCGATATACCATGGCGGACGCGGTGTTTACGGCCTGCTTCCTGAATGCATTAAACCGGAACTGCGATATTGTGGGGATGGCTAATTATGCGCCGATCGTGAATACCAGGGGTTGTATCTATACATGGCAGGGGGGAATCGTGCTCCGCTCCACGTATCACGTGTTCGATCTGTATGTAAATTATATGGGAGATGTGGTGCTGGATACATGGTCGGAGGAGATGCCGAAGCTTTCTGTGAAACACAAGAACGGGGCGGATCTTACGGTGGACGCGCTGGATGTGCTGGCGACGGGCTGGTCGGATCAGGAGGGGATTGCCGTTGCGGTTGTAAATAAGGATCCGGAGAAAGAGCAGACGGTGATGCTGGATCTGACTGCGCTTTCGCAACTGTCAAAAGGGCAGATGCAGGCCGTCCTCTATACCGTCAGCGGTAATACGACGGAATCCTATAATGATGTGGATCATGAAGAGGTGAAGATCGCAGAGCGGCAGCTGGCACTTTCGGGGAATGAAATGGAAGTTGTGTTCCTGCCGCATTCGGTGAATGTGGTGGTGATCCGTTAAGGTGCATCGGCGCAGTATGGATTGTTATGCTGCCGGAGATGACGGCCGGCTGGATACGGCGTTGTGGGATGCATCTGATAAAGGCGGACCTGCTGAATCCTATAGAAGGAAGAGCGGACGGGTTGATGTGGTATCGCATTGGCCTGTCTGTTTTTATGGTCTGGTGCAGCTGAGGGATGGTAGCAGTTCGGTCCAGGACTTTGCATTGGATGCGGCGAAAGCAGTGAGAGGCTTGCTATAGATTCGATTTTGTGATAGGATACTCTAATGGATTGAGATAAGGAGTGACAGTATGTTAGAATTAAAGGGTATCTGTTATTCTGCGGAGGATGAGAGCAGAGAGACGGAAATTTTGAAAGATATCGACGTGACGATCGACGACAGGTTCGTCGCCGTGACAGGGCCGAACGGCAGCGGGAAGTCCACGCTGGCCAAAATCGTGGCGGGGATTCTTAAGCCCACGGCAGGGCGGATCCTGCTCGACGGCGTGGACATTACGGACCTTTCGATCACGGAGCGGGCCAATATGGGGATCAGTTTTGCCTTCCAGCAGCCGGTCCGATTTAAGGGCATCACGGTGCGGGAGCTTCTGTCGATCGCGGCGGGCAGGAAGGCCACGATGGCAGAGATCTGCAGTATGCTCTCGGAGGTAGGGCTTTGTGCCAGAGATTATGTAAACCGCGAGGTGAATGCATCCCTGTCCGGCGGTGAGTTGAAAAGAATCGAGATCGCCATGATCATGGCGCGCGGGACGAAGGTGTCCATCTTCGATGAGCCGGAGGCGGGCATCGATCTGTGGAGTTTTCAGAACCTGATCCATGTGTTTGAGAAGATGCATGAGGAGATTCAAGGTTCCATTCTGATCATTTCCCATCAGGAGCGTATTTTGAATATTGCGGACCGTATCATTCTGCTTGCAGATGGGCAGATTAAGAAAACAGGCAGCAAGGAAGAAGTGATGCCGGAACTTCTCGGCACCGGTGCACACTGTAAGACACTGACGGATAAATTATAGGAAGGGGGTATCAGCGGATGGATGCAATACAACAGAACCTGTTAGAGCAGGTGGCGGGGCTGCATGAGATACCTGCCGGCGCTTATAATATCCGTGCCAACGGCCAGATGGCCGGCAGGAACACGACGGCCAATATTGACATTGTGACCAAGCAGGACAGCTCGGGCATTGACATAAGGATCCGGCCGGGCACCAGAAACGAGAGTGTGCATATTCCGGTAGTGCTCAGCCAGAGCGGGCTGCAGGAGAGTGTATATAATGATTTCTTTGTAGGAGAGGATGCGGACGTGACCATCATCGCGGGGTGCGGCATCCACAACAGCGGAGACGGCGCTTCGGAGCATTCGGGCATTCACAGGTTTTTCGTGGAGAAAAATGCGAAGGTACGGTATGTGGAGAAGCATTACGGCAGCGGAGACGGCAGCGGAGAGCGGATCATGAACCCGGCGACAGAGATCCATCTGGCGGAAGGGGCATCACTGGAGATGGACACGGTACAGATCAAGGGGATCGATTCCACGAAGCGTGTCACGACGGCGCAGGTTGCGGACGGGGCGTCTCTTGTCATCCGGGAGAAGATCATGACTCACGGCAGACAGTATGCGGAGACGGATTTCTGTGTGGAGATGGACGGCGATGGTTCCAGCGTGAACCTGATCTCGCGCTCGGTGGCCAAGGAGCACTCCAGACAGCTTTTTAAGAGCAGGATCGTGGGTAACGGCAGGTGTCAGGGGCACAGTGAATGCGACGCCATCATCATGGACGAAGCCAGTGTCAGCGCCATTCCGGAGTTGACGGCGAACAATATCGACGCGAATCTGATCCATGAGGCGGCCATCGGCAAGATCGCAGGGGAACAGCTGATGAAGCTGATGACGCTGGGACTGACGGAGAAAGAAGCAGAGGAGCAAATCGTTAACGGATTTTTGAAATGAGAAAATTTTTACATTATGCATTAAACAGGCTGGTGATCACGGCGCTTATCGTGCTCTTACAAGTGGCCTTCTTCATGATGGAGATCGTTGTGTGGGGCAACTATTATGTAGAGATAGCGATGTGTCTGCGCCTGGTCAGCTTCGGCGTTATCATTGCACTGATCTTAAAGCAGGGTAACCCGGCGGTAAAGATGGCGTGGATCGTACCGATCCTGCTCTTTCCGCTTTTTGGCGGCGTCATGTATCTGGCTCTGGGTCATGTTTTCAGGCCGAAGAGACTGTATATGGCCATGAAGCATACAGGCGAGCTTGTGCGGTCAAACCTGCAGCAGGATGAAGAGACCATGGACAGGCTTAAGAAGTCCGCGCCGGGGATTGCCAATCAGTGCGAATATATCCTGCGCTACGCGAAGACGCCTGCCTGGGAGCATACGGAGGCGGTCTATTTTGCGGACGGGCTTCCCTGGTGGAAGCGGCTGCTGGAGGATCTGGAGACGGCGGAGCGCTTTATCTTTCTGGAGTTTTTTATTCTGGGAGAGGGCACGATGTGGGATACGGTGCTGGAGATCCTGGAGCGCAAGGTAAAGGCCGGTGTTGAGGTCAGACTGATCTATGACGACGTGGGGAGCGTTTTTCTGCTGCCCAAAGAATACAATGAGAGGATCGAGAAGAAGGGGATCAAATGCGTAGCTTTTAACAGGCTGGTCCCGTTTCTGGCGCTGGTGCTCAACAACAGGGATCACAGAAAGATCGTGGTGATCGACGGCCGGGTAGGCTATACCGGCGGCATCAATATGTCGGACGAGTATATCAATTATAAACGTGCTCACGGTGATCACTGGAAGGATGCGGGAATCCGCATCGAGGGTGAGGCCGTGTGGAATTTTACGGTGATGTTTTTGCAGATGTGGAACATGTCACGCCATACGGAAGAATACTACGGCAGATACCGGCATCCATTTACCGTCCGGCCGGCGGGAGAGGGGATCGTCCAGCCGTATATGGACACACCGCTGGATGATGAGACGGTGGGCGAGAATGTCTATCTGAATATGATCGGTTCCGCCAGGAAGTATCTCTATATTTTTACCCCTTATCTGGTCACGGACAATGAGATGCATACCGCTTTGAAGCTGGCGGCCAAGCGGGGTGTGGACGTGCGTATCGTGACGCCGGGCACGCCGGACAAGAAGACGGTCTACTGGCTGACACAGTCCAACTACCAGAGCCTGATCGAGGCCGGGGTAAAGATCTATCAGTATACGCCGGGCTTCATCCACTCCAAATGTGTGCTCTGTGATGACGAGACGGCGGTGGTGGGGACGATCAATTTCGATTACAGGAGCTTCTATCATCATTTTGAATGCGGGGTATTCCTGTACCGGACGGCAATGCTTAAGGATCTGCGGAAAGATATGGAGGAGACTTTTGCAGTCTCGGAGAATATTACGCTGGAGTGGTGTAAGAAGAAGTTCGTGAAGACCAATGTGATCGGGCCTTTTCTGAAACTGTTTTCGCCGTTGTTGTAGAAAAGAGGGTGAGGGTTATGTTACGTTTTGTACAGGTTATATTGTGGAATCTGCCCAGAGCCTATATGATACCGAGGATGGCTTACAGGGCCAGGCACGGGGAGAAGTACTCGGAAGAGGAGTGCTACAGATATGCGCAGCTTGCGATTCGCCGCATGATGCGGGCGGGACATATCTCGACGCAGAAATACGGCACGGAGCATCTGCCCGAGGAGGGCGGCTATATGATGTTTCCGAACCATCAGGGCAAGTACGATGCGCTGGGTATCATGTACGCACATGAGAAGCCCTGCTCGGTGGTGATCGACGACGCGAGATCGCATGGCATCCTGGTGAAGCAGTTTATTGATCTTATCCATGGAAAAAGGCTGGTCAAGGATGATCCGCGGCAGTCGGTGAAGATCATCAGGGAGCTGACAGAGGATACGAAAAAAGGGCGCAGATTCATTATTTTTCCGGAAGGCGGTTATCACAAAAATCACAATGCGGTAGGAGAATTCAAAGCGGGAAGCTTTAAGAGCGCCGTGAAAGCCAAGGTCCCCATCATTCCGGTGGCACTGGTCGATTCTTACAGGGCTTTTGAGGAATGGTCGCTGCGGCCGGTGGTGACGCAGGTGCATTTCCTGAAAGCGATTCCCTATGATGAGTATAAGAATATGTCAACGGCGCAGATCGCTGTGATGGTGCGTGACAGGATCGTCAGCACGATTCAGGAGGTGCTCAGTCCGGCCTGACGGTCAGACCTTGAGCACCTGTCTTGTATATTCGCCGGCGTCTGTGGGAGCGTCGGCGAATTTGCTCTGTACCAGACTCTGATAGATCTGCGCCGCAAAGATGTCTTTATCCAGCATTCTGCGGCCGTTCCCGGATAACAGGTTGTCCGCGTCGGACAGTCTGCCAAGCAGCGGTATGCTGCCATTTGCCTTGATGGCGGTCAAAAGCGGTGTGGCATCCTGCCGGAAACCGAGGATGCGCGCATAATAGACATAGTCCTCTGCCTGGAAGGCGAGCAGGTCTTCTTTCCGAATCTGGAGAAGAACGTGCATCAGGCTTCGCGCGATGCGGGTGTAGGTGCGGTTCTTGGTCTTTAATTTCTCACAGAAATCCGTAAAGCCCTGGTAGGAAGGCAGCAGATTGCAGATACGGTCCGACAGATCCTGATCGATATCGGGGTGGTCGGTATAGCCGTCAGGCTGCTCCGAAAGCAGCTGGTAATGCAGCGGCAGGGAGAAATCATCGGCGTGCACAGGGCAGGACTTCCCGAAGGCGGATGCCAGCAGGTCATAAGCTTCCGGCGGCATCAGTTTCACAACCTCCGACAGATTGCCGGCGGCGTCGATGGCTTCCCGGATGGCCAGAGCAGAACAGTATGTATTTAACAGGCTGGCATCATGATAAGAACTTCCGGCCCGGTGTGTCGTGTAAGGTCTGATCTGACTGCCGCGTCTTAAAAGCGCTTTGCAGTATTCGATCCCGAGGATATTGTTAGGGGCTGACATAACATGCATGTAGGGGGTAAGTTTTGGCGCGCTGGCACGAAGGGCGGCGTTTCTGGCGCCTGGGTAGGCGTAGCCCATCCGCAGGTGCCTGTCCAGTACTTCCTTGAATACAGCGTCCTCGTCTATGAGGCTGGCGGCGAATTCCGACAACACCGCGATGTCTCCGCATTCGCTGCCGAAACAGAGAGCGTCCACGATGCCCAGCCTGTCAAACAGGGCAACGGCTCCCGAGGCAAAATATTCCGCGCTGCCGAGTGCATAATAAACAGGCAGCTCCAGCACGAGATCGGCTCCGTTCTTAAGCGCGGTCTCCGCGCGCAGATATTTGTCGGCTACGGCAGGTGCGCCGCGCTGCACGAAGTCTCCGCACATGGCAATGATGCAGTAGTCGGCACCGGTCATTTCTTTTGCTTTGGCGATCTGATGGGCATGTCCGTTGTGAAATGGATTGTACTCTGCGATGATACCTGTTGTTCTCATAGTCGTTCTCCCCTTTTATACCAAAAAACCATGCGTTCAACGGCTTTTCTTATTTATTAGTTTATCATAAAAAAAACTTTTTGCACGTTGTTTGTGCAAAATAATGAAACAATTTTGCAAATATATTTTTTCAGAGCAGGGGAAAAGCCGGGCGGCCTTAAAAAAGATGGGAAAACAGCGGAATGTGTCTTGTGTACAGGCGGTTATTTTTGTATAATCTGTCTATAGTTAACGACATTAGAAATTTCGTTTTCGGCCTTGCAGGAGCTACCGTATATGGCTCCTGCAAGAGCCGGAAACAGAAATTTGTTATGTCGTTTACTATAAGAAACTGTTTTGAAATAAGGAAGTTTTGACAGATGTTAAGGAGGAGCAAGTATGTCTTATATTGATCTGATGAAAGAAAAGGCAAGAAGCGACAAGAAGACGATCGTACTGCCGGAGACCAACGACAAGAGGACTCTGATCGCGGCGGCCAACATTCTCAAGGAGGAGATCGCCGATATCATCATGATCGGCAACGAAGAGAAGATCATGGACGGTGCCGGCTGGCTGGAGGTGGAGCTGGACGGCGTGACGATCATCGATCCGGAGAAGTCGGAGAAGCTGGACGGCTATGTGAATATTTTATATGAGACGAGGAAGAACAAGGGGATGACGCCGGAGAAGGCAAGGGAGATCCTCTTGAACGATTATCTGACCTTCGGCGTGGTGATGGTCAAGGCCAACGACGCGGACGGCATGGTGGCCGGCGCCTGTCATGCCACGGCGGATACGCTGCGGCCGGCACTGCAGATCTTAAAGACCGCGCCGGGCGTGAAGCTGGTATCCGGTTTCTTTATTCTGGACGTGCCGGACTGTACGTTCGGAGAGAAGGGGACATTCCTCTTTGCGGACTGCGGTCTGAACCAGGATCCTACGGCGGAGGAGCTGGCGGCCATCGCGGACACTTCGGCCAAGAGCTTTAAGAGTCTGGTAGGAGCGAAGCCGATCATCGCCATGCTGTCTCACTCCACGAAAGGCAGCGCGAAGCATCCGCTGGTCGATAAGATGGTGGAGGCGACCCGCATCGCCCACGAGCAGTATCCGCATCTGTGCATCGACGGAGAACTGCAGACCGATGCCGCTCTGGTGCCGCAGGTAGCCAAGTCCAAGGCGCCCGGCAGTGAGGTGGCGGGCAAGGCGAATGTGCTGATCTTCCCGAATCTGGACTGCGGCAACATTGGTTATAAACTGGTACAGCGGCTGGGTAAGGCAGAGGCTTACGGGCCTATGCTGCAGGGTATCGCCAAGCCGGTCAACGATCTTTCCAGGGGCTGTTCCTGGCAGGATATCGTGGGCGTGGTGGCGCTTACGGCGGTACAGGCCCAGCTTGCGTAAAATTTTTGTTGACAAAAGGAAAACCCATGGGTATAATTGTTTGAGTGTGGATAGGAGTCAACTATGTTCGTGAATTTAACTGAGGTGTTACTCAATGAGGGACGGACAGTCACGATGCAGACAGAACCGGAACTGGCACAGGTTACGGTCGGAGGAGAGACATATCCTGTGAGCGGCAAGGCGGCCGTCACCCTGACCATTACGAATGTCGGGAAAGGGAAGGCGGAAGTCAGGGGAGAAGGCAGAATCGCGTTCTGCGCCCGCTGCGGCAGATGTCTTAAGGATGTGGAGGAGACACTGGAGCTTGCGATCGACAGGACAGTGTATGCACCGGACAGGATGCCTTCGCCGGAGGACGGCGACGATCAGGAGTATATGAACGGTTATCAGATGGACGTGGAAGAACTGCTGCGCAATGAAATTGTGATCAACTGGCCTATGAAGATTCTGTGCAGGCCGGACTGCCGCGGTATATGCCGCCAGTGCGGACAGGATCTGAATACGGGAACATGTGACTGTGACACGTTTGTTCCTGATCCCAGGATGGCAGTAATAAAAGATATCTTTAACGGGAGTAAGGAGGTGTGAGACGATGTCAATCTGTCCTAAGAACAAATCTTCCAAAGGGAGAAGAGACAGGAGAAGAGCAAACTGGAAAATGACTGCCCCTACATTGGTTAAGTGCAGTAAATGCGGTGCGCTCATGGTACCCCACAGAGTATGTAAGAAGTGCGGCACATACAACAAAAAAGAAATTATCGCAGTTGATTAATGCGGGTGATATTTGAAGAGATCAAGGGATCGTAGAGCGTATGATTCCTTGATTTCTTTATTTTGCGGCTTTCTTTTATCGTAGACTTTGGTTTTCTCATATGGTATACTGAAATTATCTTTACAGTTTTGTTTCTGACTGGGGTGGCGGCATGCCGAATACCGATCTGGAAATCAGGGTTAACCTGACAGATCTTGATGAGATCAAAGAATAAAGTGACAGAAGCTGATACGAGGTGCAGTTATGAGCGAGTATATTAAGGTCGCGGTGGATGCGATGGGCGGTGACAATGCCCCGCAGGAGATCGTGAAGGGGGCGGTGGAAGCCGTCAACGAGAGCAGTAAGGTCAAGGTATATCTGGTGGGTATGAAGGAGGCGGTGGAGAGAGAGCTGTCCGGTCATACATACCCGAAGGAGCAGATCGAGGTGGTGCCTGCTTCCGAGATCATAGAGACGGCGGAGCCGCCCGTGATGGCGATCCGCAAGAAGAAGGATTCCTCTTTGGTGAAGGCGCTGAATCTGGTCAAGGACGGTACATGCGATGCCTATGTATCGGCGGGGAGCACAGGCGCCACGCTGGTGGGCGGACAGGTTATCGTAGGCCGGATCAAGGGGGTGGAGAGACCGCCGCTTGCGCCGCTGATCCCGACGGCGACGGGATGTTCCCTGCTGATCGACTGCGGCGCCAACGTGGACGCCAGACCTTCCCACCTGGTGCAGTTCGCCAAGATGGGTTCCGTCTATATGGAGCATGTGATGGGGATCAAGAATCCGAAAGTGGGTATCGTGAATATCGGGGCGGAGGAGGAGAAGGGCAATGCGCTCGTCAAGGAGACCTTTCCGCTCTTGAAGAACTGCCCGGATATCAACTTTATCGGCAGCGTGGAGGCCAGGGATATTCCGGCCGGCGCGGCGGATGTGGTGGTGTGCGAAGCCTTTGTGGGGAACGTCATCTTAAAGACTTACGAGGGTGTGGGTGCGACCCTGATCTCGAAGGTGAAGGAAGGCATGATGACGAGTCTGCGCAGCAAGATCGGCGCGCTTCTCGTGAAGCCGGCCCTCAAGCAGACCCTGAAGGCGTTTGATCTGGAACAGTACGGCGGCGCGCCGATGCTGGGCCTCAAGGGACTGGTAGTCAAGACCCACGGCAGTTCCAAATCCATAGAGATCAAGAATTCTATTTTACAGTGTATCACCTTTACCGAGCAGAAGATCAGCGAGAAGATCCGGCAGATGCTGCAGACTGACGGGATCGTATCCGGAGAGAAATAGCAGACTATGAGAAACGAGAGAGAAGGCGAAAGGGGTAAACTGTCAGAATGGAATTAGAGAAGCTAAAAGAAGCGATCGCGGATATATTGGGCGTGGACCCTAACGAGGTTACAGAAGAGACGACTTTTACGGAGGATCTCGGGGCGGACTCCCTGGATGTTTATCAGATCGTGATGAAGATCGAGGAGGCATTTGAGATCGAGATTCCGGCCGAGTCGATACAGGAGATCTCAACGGTGGGAGAGGCCGTTGAGCTGATCAGAAATTCTATTTAAGAAAAGCGGGAAGCCCTTTGCATTTTGAAAGGGCTTTTTAAATGCAGGAGGATTTCCATGTTGACGGACAGGCTAAGACAGCTGGAAGAGAGAATAGGCTATTGTTTTCAGGATAAGGGGCTGCTGCGGCAGGCATTGACCCACAGCTCCTACACCAACGAGCAGAAGATCAATAAGTTTCCGGATTATGAGAGGCTGGAGTTCCTCGGTGATGCGGTGCTGGAGCTGGTGAGCAGCGATCATATCTTCCGGGAGAATCCGGAGATGTCGGAGGGAGAGTTGACCAAATTCAGATCTTCCATCGTCTGTGAGCCGGCCCTTGCTTTCTGTGCGAGACAGATCGGACTGGAAGAGTTTATCCTGCTGGGCAGAGGGGAAGAACTGACCGGCGGCAGGAAGCGGGATTCCATCGTATCGGATGTGATGGAGGCCACCATTGGGGCCATTTATCTGGACAGCGGCATCGAGGAAGCGCGGGCGTTTATCGGCCGTTTTATCCTGTCGGATCTGGAGCATAAGCAGCTGTTCTATGATGCGAAGACCATACTGCAGGAAGAGATCCAGAAGGAGAACGGCGGCGTGCTTCGTTATGAGCTGGTTCGGGAGGAAGGGCCGGAGCATGACAAGACTTTCGTGGTGGAAGTGATGGTCGGTGACAGGAAGGCGGGCCGTGGAAACGGGCATTCCAAGAAAGCCGCGGAACAGCACGCCGCTTATGAAGCGCTTCTTCGGCGTAAGACGGTGTCTGCACGGAAGAAGCTGACGGGAGCTGACGGGATCCCGTGCGAATGATACGACAGGCGTCAGTCCGGTTATGAAGATATTTATACGGTAGTAGAAAGACAGATTGAGGTACGTATGTATTTAAAAAGCATTGAGGTGCACGGATTCAAATCCTTTGCCAATAAGATAAATTTCAAGTTTCACAACGGTATTACCGGTATTGTGGGGCCCAACGGTTCCGGAAAAAGCAACGTGGCGGACGCCGTCAGATGGGTGCTGGGAGAGCAGCGGATCAAGCAGCTTCGGGGTTCTTCCATGCAGGACGTGATTTTCTCCGGAACGGAGATGCGAAAGCCTCTGGGCTATGCCTACGTGGCGATCACGCTGGACAATACGGATCATCAGCTGACCATCGACTATGATGAGGTGACGGTGTCCAGAAGGCTGTACCGGTCCGGTGAGAGTGAATATATGATCAACGGCTCCATCTGCCGTCTGAAAGACGTGAATGAGCTTTTCTACGATACCGGTATCGGTAAGGAAGGATACTCCATTATCGGACAGGGACAGATCGAGAAGATCTTAAGCGGCAAGCCGGAGGAGCGGCGTGAGCTGTTCGACGAGGCTGCCGGTATCGTGAAGTTCAAGCGCAGGAAGTATGCGGCACAGAAGAAGCTGGAAGACGAGAAGCAGAATCTTGTCCGGGTCAACGACATCTTAAGCGAGCTGGAGAAGCAGACCGGGCCGCTGGAGAAACAGGCCGAGAAGGCCAGAGTCTACCTGAAAAAGAAAGAAGAGTTAAAGACGCTGGACGTAAATGTGTTCCTGCTGGAGAATGTGCGGGTAAGGCAGCAGCTGGCGGAGACGGACGGCAAACTGACGATCGCCGGCGGGGATCTTAACGAGACCACGAAGAAGTATGAGAGCATCAAGGAAGAGTATGAGCAGATCGCCGGCCGGATCGAAGAACTGGATCAGGCCATCGAGACGGCCCGGGCGACGCTGACGGATACCGGGGTGATGCGTTCCAAGCTGGAAGGTGAGATCAATGTCTTAAAGGAGCAGATCCACTCGGCGGAGGGCAACGAAGAGCATTTACAGAGCCGCATCCGCAGTATCAGTGAGCAGATCGACACACGCACCCGGGAGAAGGACGGCATCCTTGCGGATAAGGAGCAGACGGATCAGAAGCTGACACAGCTGGAGCAGGCCAGAACAGAAGCCAGGCAGCTGCTGGAGGAGACCCAGAGCCGGATCGAAGAGCTGAATGATCACATCGAAAGCGGGAAGAATACGATCATCGACGCTTTGAACAACCGTGCCACGATCAAGTCCAGGATGGGGCGCTACGATACCATGCTGGAGCAGATCAACATCCGCAGGGCGGAGCTGAATTCCCGACTGCTGCGGGCCAAGTCCGACGAGGCGGAGCAGACGGAGACCATCAAGAAGCTGGAAGAAGAATTCGAGGCTGTGGGGACTGCCATCAAAGAGCTGGGGGAAAAGCAGGAGACGATGGAGGAGCGGCTTTCGCTTTTCCGGGAAGAGCTGGCGGAGCGGGACCAGAAGCTGCGGGATACCCAGGTGCTTTATCATCAGCAGAAGTCCAGGCTGGAGGCGCTGGCCAACCTGACGGAGCGCTACGAGGGTTACGGCGGCAGCGTCAAGGCCGTGATGGAGCGCAAAGGCCAGGAGAAGGGCATCATCGGCGTGGTGGCGGATATCATCCAGGCGGAAGCCAGATATGAGACGGCCATCGAGACGGCTTTGGGCGGCAACATCCAGAATATCGTCACGGAGGATGAGGAGACAGCCAAGCGCATGATCGGTTATCTGAAAAAGGCCCGGGCGGGCCGTGCCACCTTCCTGCCTCTCACCAGTATTACCCGCCCCCAGGAGTTTAAGAATCCTGACGCCCTGAAGGAAAAGGGTGTAATCGGCATGGCGGACGAGCTGGTAAAAGTGGAGAAGAAATACCGGAACGTGGCGAAGGCGATGTTAGGGCGTATCGTGGTGGTGGACAACGTGGACAATGCCGTGAAGATCGCCAGAAAATTCGATTACGGCATCCGTATGGTCACGCTGGAAGGCGAACTGCTGGTGCCCGGCGGCGCCATCAGCGGCGGCGCTTTCAAGAACAACTCCAATCTGCTGGGCAGACGCCGGGAGATGGAGGAGCTTGGTAAGAAGGTCAAGCAGTACGTGGTGGATATCGACAATCTGTTAAATGATATCGAGCAGACGAAACGAAACAGGAACAAGCTGCGTCTGGAGATCGAGGATGTCAAAGGGCAGCTGCAGCGTAAATTCATCGAGCAGAATACGGCCAGAATGAGCGTGGCGCAGGCCCGGGAGAAGAAGAGCGAGACGGAGGAAGGCTTCGACGAGCTGAAAACAGAACAGCAGGATATCGAACGGCAGATCAAGGAGATTCAGGTCAATAAGGATGAAAACTTAAGAGAGCTGGCAGATTCCGAGGCGCTGGAGAAGAACGTGGAAGCGCAGATCGGCGAATTCCAGAAACAGCTGGAGGCAAAGCGGACGGAGGAATCAGAGCAGTCGGCCAAAGTATCCGAGTGGGATGTGGAAGTGGAGAAGATGCGCCAGAGCGCGGATTTCCAGAGACAGAATCTGGAACGTGTGGAGGGCGAGATCGCACGCCACAGCGCAGAGCTTAAGGAGGTGCAGGAAGGTCTGCATCTGGGCAAAGAAGAGGTGGAACGCAAGAAAGCCAGTATTCTGGAGATCGAGAAGACCATTGCGTCATCCTACTCCGCCCAGACGGACGCGGAGACGAAACTGAAAGAGGATATCGCCCTTAAGGAAGAGCTTGCGGGGAAACAGAAGAACTTCTTTGCCACGAGAGAAGAACTGTCCGAGCGGATGACGGCGCTGGACAAGGAAGTGTACCGTCTCAACAGCCAGCGGGAACGGATGGAAGAGTCCATTGAGTCCCAGATCAACTATATGTGGGACGAGTACGAGATCACCCTCTCCGATGCGGAGTCCATGAAGGATGAGGAGATGAACGATCTGCCCGCCATGAAGAAGGAGATCACGGCGCTGAAAGATGCGATCCGCAAATTGGGGGACGTGAACGTCAATGCCATCGAGGATTACAGGAATCTGATGGAGCGTTACACTTTTTTAAAAACCCAGCATGACGATCTGGTGGAGGCGGAGAAAACGCTTCTGGGGATCATCGAAGAGCTGGACAGCTCCATGCGTAAGCAGTTCAATGAGAAATTCGCACAGATCAACAGAGAGTTCGACAAGGTGTTTAAGGAGCTTTTCGGCGGCGGTAAGGGAGCGCTTGAGCTGATGGAGGACGAGGACGTGCTGGAGGCGGGCATCCGGATCATTGCACAGCCGCCCGGCAAGAAGCTGGTCAACATGATGCAGATGTCCGGTGGGGAGAAGTCCCTGACTGCGATCTGCCTGCTGTTTGCGATCCAGAACTTAAAGCCGTCGCCCTTCTGTCTTCTGGACGAGATCGAGGCGGCGCTGGATGAGAGCAATGTAGGGAGATTTGCCAAGTATCTGCACAAGCTGACGAAGAATACACAGTTTATCGTGATCACCCACAGGCGCGGCACGATGGAGAAAGCGGACCGCCTCTACGGTATCACGATGCAGGAGAAGGGTGTGTCAACACTGGTAAGCGTAAATTTGATCGATAAGGAATTGGATGACTGATGAGTGAAGAGAAGAAGGGTTTTTTCAGAAGATTAAAAGAGGGACTGACAAAGACGAGGAACAATATCGTTCACGGGATCGATTCCGTGTTCAACGGATTTTCCAACATAGACGATGATTTCTATGAGGAACTGGAAGAAATCCTGATCATGGGCGATATCGGGGTGCAGGCCACCGAGGCGATCCTGGAACGGCTGCGGGAGCAGGTGAAGGAGAACCATATCAAGGAACCGGCCGACTGCAAGTCCTTTCTGATCCAGAATATCAAGGAGCAGATGCAGGTGCAGGAGACGGCCTATGTGTTCGAGGAAAGACAGTCTGTTGTGCTGGTGATCGGCGTCAACGGCGTGGGCAAGACCACCACCGTGGGCAAGCTGGCCGGGAAACTGAAAGGGCAGGGAAGACGGGTGCTGATCGCGGCGGCGGATACTTTCCGTGCGGCGGCGGGCGAGCAGCTGAGTGAATGGGCGGACCGTGCCGGGGTGGATATGATCGGCGGCAGCGAGGGTTCCGATCCCGCCAGTGTGATCTTCGATGCGGTGAACGCGGCGAAGGCGAGGAATATCGACGTGCTCTTATGTGATACGGCGGGCCGGCTGCACAATAAGAAGAACCTGATGGAGGAGCTTAAGAAGATCAACCGGATCATCGACAGAGAGTTTCCCGATGCCCACCGGGAGAATCTGGTGGTGCTGGATGCCACCACCGGCCAGAATGCGCTGCAGCAGGCGAAGGAGTTCGGCGAGGTGGCGGATTTGACGGGCATTATCCTGACCAAGATGGACGGTACGGCCAAGGGCGGCATCGCGGTGGCGATTCAGTCACAGCTGCAGATTCCGGTCAAGTATATTGGCGTCGGGGAGAGCATAGAGGATCTGCAGAAGTTCGACGCGGATCAGTTTGTGGACGCGCTGTTTTCAGTGGATCAGACTGCCGGGGACGGGGAAGAAGAGCGCTGAGAAGCGATTTGTTAAGGAAGTGCGGAAGGGTATTTTACAGGGGACGGGAAAGGAGCAGAGAGACAGGCGATGAAGGAATTGTCATTGGATAAGTTCGAGGAGGCATATGAGATCGTCAAGGAGGTGGCATCCGAGACGAAGCTGATCTACAGCGATCATTTCAGTGTGCGGACAGGAAACAAGGTGTATCTGAAACCGGAGAACATGCAGCTGACGGGGGCCTATAAGCTGCGGGGCGCCTATTATAAGATCAGCACGCTGTCGGATGAAGAACGGGCCAAGGGGCTGATCACGGCGTCGGCCGGGAACCATGCGCAGGGCGTGGCCTACGCGGCGAAGTGCTACGGCGTGAAGGCGGTGATCGTGATGCCCACGACCACGCCGCTGATCAAGGTGAACAGGACGAAAGGTTACGGTGCGGAGGTGGTGCTGCATGGCGACGTGTACGACGAGGCCTGTGCCAGAGCTTATGAACTGGCGGCAGAGAACGGGTATACCTTTGTGCATCCTTTTGACGATCTGGACGTGGCTACGGGACAGGGCACCATCGCCATGGAGATCATCAAGGAACTGCCGCTGGTGGACTATATTCTGGTGCCGGTGGGCGGCGGCGGACTGGCTACCGGTGTGTCTACGCTGGCCAAACTTCTGAATCCCAAGATCAAGGTGATCGGCGTGGAGCCGGCAGGGGCCAACTGCCTGCAGGAATCCGTGCGGGCCGGCAAGGTGACGACGCTGGAGAAGGTCAACACCATCGCGGACGGCACGGCGGTCAAGACACCGGGCACGGACATTTTCCCATATCTTAAGGAAAATCTGGACGACATCATCACGGTGGGGGATGAGGAGCTGGTGGTCTCTTTCCTCGACATGGTGGAGAACCATAAGATGGTCGTGGAGAACTCCGGTCTGCTGACGGTGGCGGCCCTGAAGCATCTGGATGTGAAGAATAAAAAGGTTGTGGCTATCTTAAGCGGCGGCAATATGGACGTGATCACCATGTCCTCTGTGGTACAGCAGGGCCTTGTGCTGCGGGACCGGATCTTCTCGGTATCCGTGCTTCTGCCGGATAAGCCGGGTGAGCTGTCCAGAGTGGCGGACGTGATCGCGAAGCAAAACGGCAATGTGATCAAGTTAGAGCATAACCAGTTCGTCTCCATCAACCGCAATGCGGAGGTGGAGCTGCGCATTACCATGGAGGCCTTCGGGACGGACCATAAGAACCAGATCATATCATCGCTGCAGCAAAACGGCTACCAGCCGAAGCTGATCCGGGCCAGCATCTGACACCGGTATCTGACACGCCGGGCAGGCGGACATATGGACTGAAAATGATATAGAGATGACAGGATCCGCATGGTTTTTCTGTGCGGATCTTATGGATTTTGGCAGGCGGTTTGACAGGATACGCAGTCATGAAATGAAGGGAATGCGGTTACACTATAGGAGAAGATGAGTTTAGCCCGCTGACCGTGGCATGAAGGAAAGGCAGATCATGATGGAAAATAAAAAAATTTCAAAAAAAAGCAAGACAGAATGGGTAAAGAAATATATTATTATAACAGCGGCGACTTTTGTCTATGCGGCGGCGGTCAGTTTTTTTATCGATCCCAATGATATGGCGCCGGGCGGGCTTACCGGCGTGGCGATCATTTTGAGCAGACTGGTGCCGGTCAGTACCGGTACGCTGATCCTGCTGTTAAATATCCCGATCCTGATATTTGGCGTGTGGAAATTCGGGATCGGCCTGACCATCTCGACAATCTATGCCACGGTATCGATTTCCTTTTTTACCAATATGTTATCAGGCGTGGAGGCGGCCACCAATGATATACTGTTGGCAGCGGTGGCGGGCGGTATCCTGCAGGCGATCGCCATCGGTGTGATCTTCCGGGCCGGGGCGACCAGCGGCGGCGTGGATATCATCATCAAGGCGCTTAAGTTAAAACTGCCGCATCTAAAGACGGGCAATCTTTTCCTGATGATAGATGCCACGGTGGTGACACTGTCGGGAATCGTCTTTCGGGATGTCAGCGCTGCGCTGTATGCGGCGGTGGCGGTAGGGTGCTGCTCGGTGGCCATGGACGTGGTGCTCTACGGACGGGACGAGGCGAAACTTCTCTATATCATCAGTGACAGGCCGGAGCAGATCACGCAGCGGCTGTTGGAGGATCTGGATGTGGGCACTACCTATATCAACGGGCAGGGCGCCTACAGCGGCAATGAGAAGCGGGTGATCATGTGCGCCATGAAGAAGACGGTATTTCCGAGAGCGGAGGAGATCGTGAGGGAGGAAGATGCGAATTCCTTTATGATCGTGACCAGCGCCACGGAGATTTTCGGGGAAGGCTATAAGAGCTATTTTGGCGAGCGGATTTAGGGACGACGGATTTTTCAAAGATAGGAGAAACGTATGCAGGAAATGAATTTGCGGAGTAAGAGACATAAGAAAAGGCGCAGGAGAAGCGAGAACGGAATCCTGGTGGGATCGATCATACTTTGTCTGGTGACTTTGACGGCGATTACGATCACACTGGTCATGGTATTTCGTTATCGGGCCATCCAGATGGAAAATACGGTGGTCATGAATGAGCTGGAGTCTGTGCGGATGGATGAGACGGTCACTTACACGCAGGGCGAGGTGGACGCCATGATCGCCAACGCAGTGACGCAGACGGCCGACGAGACGACGCAGGCGGTACAGTCTGATTTTCTGGAGAAATTAAAAGAACTGATGTTAAACGGCGACGGGACGCTTGCCATGCTCCGCTATTTCTATCCGGATGAGATCGTGGTGGCGGATGCGGGGGAGTATCACTTTTTTCCCATATCCGAGGATCTGGCACGGCATACATACGATCTGGAGAAGTTTGTCAGGAACGGCGATCAGGTCATGAACTACTATGACAACAGTCAGTGGATCTCCCGCAAGGGGATTGACGTGTCGAAATATCAGGAGGAGATCGACTGGGAGCTGGTGGCCGGCGACGGCGTGGAATACGCCTTCATCCGTCTGGGAATCAGAGGATATACGAAGGGTGAGATTCAGGAGGATGAGAATTTCAAGGACAACATCAAGGGAGCGCTGAACAATGAGATCGGTGTCGGCGTATATTTTTTCACGCAGGCGGTCAGTGTGGAGGAGGCGGAAGAGGAGGCGCAGTTCGTGCTGGATGCGCTGGAGCCTTACCCGATCGACTATCCGGTGGTCATTGATGTGGAGGCGGTCTCCAATACCAGCGCCAGGACGAAGGATCTGACGAAGGAGGAGCGGACGCGCTACTGCATCGCCTTCTGTGAGAAGATCAGGGAGGCAGGCTATACGCCGATGATCTACGGCAATATGAAGACGTTCATGATCATGCTTGATCTGGCACAGCTGGAGGCGTATGACAAGTGGGTCGCTTTCTATGACGAGCCGATGTATTATCCCTATGCCTTTAAGATCTGGCAGTATACGGATGAGGGCAAAGTCGCAGGAATCGAAGGGAATGTGGATCTGAATATCAGCTTTGAAGAGGCAGACGGCGTGCAGGACGAGTAAATTAAAATACTGTTGTTTTCGGGCAGGGGTTCATGATAAAATAAGAGCAGTTAAAATTGCAGAAAGGCGGGGTTATCAATGAAATACGAATTTGAAGGAACAGTGGAATTCCGTGAGAATGAGAACACGATCGCGGTGCCCTTTAATGTATGGGAAGTGTGTGAGAAGGTGGGAGATGCGCCGGTCAGGGTGTGCTTCGACGACGTCTGCTTTATATGTGATCTGGTGCCGAAGGGACAGGGATATTATGATATTCCGGTCAATCCGGATACGCTGGCCAAGGTGGAGCTGGGTAAGAAGTATCTGATCTCGATCGAGATCGTGGGTAATGTGGTGAGCATGGGAGGCAGTCCCTACAGCACGGAACATCCGATCCGTAAGATCGACAGCGTGGATCTGGTGACGCAGCCCTGGGACGGTCTGTGCGGACAGGCCTGCATAGCCATGATCGCGGGTACTTCGCTGGATGAAGCCTGTGATATCATGAAGTGCCGTGAGTGGCAGGCGAACATGAGCAAGATGATCGCCACGCTGGAGTATCTGGGAATTCGCCATGCGGACAAGATCGTCTATACCCTGGGCAAACATGTGGAGCTGCCGCACTGCTGCATCATCATGGAGAAGATGGGCAGATACAGTCATTATCTGGTAGGATTTGACGGTCATTACTACGAGCCGAACCAGGGTGTGCTGAAAGAGTTTGATCTGAGTAAGATGGTGGGGTATCTGGAAATCGTTACAGCATAAAATAACCGTACAATGAAACGTAGCGCCGGACAGATTGCGCATAAAAAGATGCGGGATGGGTGATTCCCATCCCGCATTTTCACTTCTTATACCACCTTAAACTTCTCGATATAAACCGGGAAAGTATCCGTTCCCTTCATCTCTTTACCGGCGGTGATCGTCACGTTCTTATCTGTGATCAGATATTCCACATTCGCCCCGGCTTCTACCACGGTATCCTGCATCAGGATGCAGTTCTTCACGGTAGCGCCCTTGCCGACTTTAACACCTCTGAAGATCACGCTGTTCTCTACTTCGCCCTCGATCACGCAGCCGTCAGCCATCATTACATTCTGCACTTTGGCTCCGTCCTTGTAGTGGGTCGGGTTGTCGCCGCGGATCTTCGTATAGATGGGAGCGGAAGAGAAGAGCGCGTCCAGATTGTAGTCATCCAGCAGCTTCATGTTCTCCTCGAAGTAGCTCTTCATACCGCTGATGCGTGCCACATAGTCCGTATACTTGTAAGCCTGTACATTGAGCTTGCCAAGCTGCGGCATGATAACGTCGCGCATAAAGAAGGAACGTCCCTGGATGTAAGCGTCATTTACGATGTCGATCAAAAGCTCGCGTCTGACAACGAAGATATTCATGGACAATTTCTGTACGCCGTCGGTCTTCAGATTGATGTATACTTTCTTAATCCGTCCGTCTTCCACATCAAACGTATAGTAGAAGATCTTGTCATTGGTCGGATAGTTCAGCAGTTCCTCGGGAATCTCCTGCTCATTGTAGGCGATCGTCATATCCGCACCGCTGTCGATATGGGCCTGCAGCATGGCGCTGAAATCAAAGTTCACCACCACGTTCGTATCGGACATGATCACGTATTCCTCTTTCTGATCCCGCAGGAAGTCCAGCAGGCTTGCCAGTGCGCTTGCGCGTCCTACATAGGGACCGCCCACTTCCTTCTCCGCAAAAGGAGGGAAGATGCGCAGGCCGCCGTTCTTGCGGATCAGATCCCATTCACGGCCGGAGCCCAGATGATCCATTAAGGAGTGATAGTTCTTGTTTACCACGACAGAGATATTGTCAATTCCGGAGTGGGTCATGCTGGACAGAATAAAGTCAATGACACGGTAACGGCTGGCAAAAGGGATGGAAGCCATCAAACGCACGCTGACCAGTTCCGGAACCAGAGCATCATAACTGTTTGGGAAAATAATACCGACTACACTTGTGTTTGATTTTACCATTGCTCTTCACCACCTTCTACATTATTTCTGACCATGGCGTTGGGGCCTACCACGGCATTCTCACCGATGGTAACACCGGAGCCGACGGTTGCCACACCGTTCTCATCGCCCGAAGGCATTGCGCCCACCACGGCATTCTCACAGATTGTTACATTCTCGGCTACGATACAGTGCTTCACCACGGCGCCTGCCTTGACGGTCGTGCCGCCCATCAGTACCGCATCCTCGACAACCGCGCCGGCATCCACTTTCACGCCGCCGAAAAGGATGGAGTGCTTCACGCTGCCCTTGATCCGGCAGCCGTCGGTGATCATGGAATTCTCCACGACTGCGCCGGGGTTGATCTTGTGTCCGGTCATGCCGGCATTGCGGCTGTAGATTTTCCAGTCCTCGTCAAAAAGGTTGATGCCGCTGTGCTCGGGATCCAGCACTTCCATGTTGGCTTCCCACAGGGAAGCGATGGTTCCCACATCCTTCCAGTAGCCGTTGAAATGATAAGCATACATCTGACGGTGGTCACGCAGAAGGTTGGGGATGATGTTGTTGCCGAAATCGTTCTCGGAATTCGGATCGGCCTCGTCCTCTTCCAGATACTGTTTTAAGATATCCCAGTTGAAGATATAGATACCCATGGAAGCCAGATTGGACTTCGGGTTCTTGGGCTTCTCCTGGAATTCGGTGATCTTGTCATTCTCGTCGGCTACCATCAGGCCGAAGCGGGGAGCTTCCTCCCAGGGTACTTCCATAACGGCTACGCTGAATTCCGCGTTCTTCTCTTTATGGAATTTCAGGAAAGCGCTGTAATCCTGCTTGCAGATCTGGTCACCGGAAAGGATGATGACATATTTGGGGTCATAGCGTTCGATAAAGGATATATTCTGATAGATTGCATTTGCTGTACCTTTATACCAGTCTGAACCGTGTGCCTTCTGGTAGGGCGGCAGTACGTGCACACCTCCGTAAAGACGGTCCAGATCCCAGGGCTGGCCGTTGCCTATGTACTCATTTAATTCCAGCGGTTGATACTGGGTCAGGATTCCCACGGTATCAATGCCTGAATTAACGCAGTTGGAAAGCGGGAAGTCGATGATACGATACTTGCCGCCAAAAGGAACTGCAGGTTTTGCAAGCTTCTCGGTCAGCGCATACAGACGGGAACCCTGTCCGCCGGCAAGAAGCATTGCAATCATTTCTTTTGCCATATTACTATTCCTCCTTTTAAACTTTATAAAAAGATTATATAACAAAATCATGGAAAATAATAGAAAAATCCGAAAAAAGTCGAAGAAAATTATAATCTTTTTCTATTGACATTTCGAAGAAAGTGTGAATGGATAAAAAGCGGTAAATTTATGCCGAAAAAGCGAGAGAAATGAAATCGGCGGGTCAGTCGTCGGTTGACGGCTCTTTTTTTGTTGCCTTGCCGGCGCTGTAATGATAAAATAGAATTATATTTTGAAGAATTTTGTCTGCAAAAGGAGTGTATACATGAAAGAAGTCAGAATATTGGAGATCAAGCAGAGCGTCTTTGCGGATAACGACAGACAGGCGCAGCTTCTGCGGCAGGAGCTTCGTGAGAAGAAGCTCTTCCTGCTCAATCTCATGTCCTCGCCGGGATCCGGCAAGACCACCACGTTGATGAGAACCATAGAGGCGCTGCGTGACACGTTGAGAATAGGAGTCATGGAGGCGGATATCGATTCCGACGTGGATGCCAGAACGATCTCCCGGTCCGGCGTGAGAGTCATTCAACTGCATACCGGCGGGATGTGCCATCTGGATGCGGAGATGACAAGGCAGGGGCTGGAAGGATTGGATACGGCGGAACTTGACCTGGTGATTCTGGAGAATGTGGGGAATCTGGTGTGTCCGGCGGAGTTTGACACCGGGGCGACGAAGAATGCCATGATTCTTTCGGTGCCGGAGGGACATGACAAACCGCTGAAATATCCGTTGATGTTTTCTGTCTGTGATGTGGTGTTGGTGAATAAGATCGACGTGCTTCCCTATTTTGACTTCGATCTGGAGAAGTGCCGGGAATATGTGCACAGGCGCAATCCGCAGGCGAAGATCATTCCGATCTGCGCCAGGACGGGGGAAGGGATGAAAGAGTGGACGGACTGGCTGCTGCAGGAAGTGAGAGGAGAGGGATATGGAGAGAAGACTTGACAGGGAGAAATATCCGGAGTACGTATATCCGGAGCATAAGCCGGATCACAGTAAGCCGGAGCGGGAGAGCATCGTAAAGCTGGGTAAGATGATCACGGACAGGATTCCCCAGAAGCTGGGGATCAAGAAGATCACCAGAGATGATCCGGAGTACTGGGGTCTGGCGGGCGTGTTGACCGACGAGGAGGCCGAGATCGCGCTGAAGATGGGCGTGCGTAAGCCGAAGACCCTGCCGGAGATGGTGCGGCTTACGGGTATTCCGGCCAGAGAGCTGGAACCGAAGCTGCAGGAGATGTCCGTGAAAGGCATTCTGGAGTACAACTGGGAGAACCCGCAGCGGGAGAAACAGTATGTACTGCCCATGTTTGTGCCCGGCTGTGGTGAGTTTTTCAATATGAACACGAAGGTGATCGAGGAGCACCCGGAGGTGACGCTGTTCTTCGAGCATATGTCGAGACTGCCGCTTGAGCATGTGACGCCTTTCGTGGGGGAGGGCGGCAACGGCATCGGGATGCATGTCATTCCGGTGGAAAAGGCCATTGAGATGGAAAGCGAATCCATCAATCTGGAGCATATATCCTACTGGCTGTCGAAGTACGAGGGGAAATATGCGGCAAGTCCCTGTTCCTGCAGGCGTTCCAGATTGAAGCATGACGAGGGCTGCGCCGATGATCCGGAGGGCTGGTGCGTGGCAGTGGGCGATATGGCGGATTATGTGGTGGAGACCCAGAAGGACGGACGCTATATCACGAAGGAAGAGGCGCTTGAAATTTTCAGGCAGGCGGAAGAGAACGGCTTCGTGCATCAGATCACGAACATTGATGGAGCCAACAAGATCTTCGCCATTTGCAACTGTAATGTGAATGTGTGCTATGCACTGCGCACTTCGCAGCTTTTTAATACGCCGAACATGTCCCGTTCCGCTTACATTGCGAAGGTGGATAAGGAGAAATGCGTGGCCTGCGGTAAATGTGTTGAATACTGTCCGGCAGGTGCAGTGAAGCTGGGACAGAAACTGTGTAAGAAGGACGGCAGTGAAGTCACTTATCCGAAGATGCCGCTGCCCCAGGAACAGAAGTGGGGCGAGCATATGTGGACCCACAATTACCGGGATGTGAACAGGATCAACTGTTACGATACCGGCACGGCGCCCTGTAAGACGGCCTGTCCGGCTCATATTGCGGTGCAGGGGTATTTGAAGCTGGCGAAAGAAGGGCGTTATGAAGAAGCGCTGGCGCTGATCAAGAAAGACAATCCGCTGCCGGCCATCTGCGGGCGCATCTGTAACAGGCGGTGTGAAGATGCCTGCACCCGCGCGACGCTGGATGAGGCGGTAGCCATTGATGCGGTGAAGCGCTTCGTGGCGGAGCGGGATCTGTGCGCCGAGACGCGTTACATACCGAAGAAGGTAGTGCCTTCCTTAAAGGGAGCTTTCGAGGAGAAAATCGCCATCATCGGTTCCGGACCGGCGGGCCTGTCCTGTGCCTATTTCCTGGCGGAGAAAGGGTATCGGCCCACCATCTTTGAGAAAAGTGAGAAACCCGGCGGTATGCTGACTTACGGCATTCCTTCCTATAAACTGGAGAAGGATCTGATCGAGGCGGAGATCGAGGTCATCAAAGCCATGGGCGTAGAGATCAGGTGCGGTGTGGAAGTGGGCAAGGATATTACCATTGATCAGCTCAGAGCGCAGGGCTATAAGGGATTCTATCTTGCCATCGGCTGTCAGGGCGGCAGAAAACCCGGCGTGCCGGGTGAGGACGCGGCCGGGGTCTATACGGCGGTGGAATTCTTAAAGGAAGCGGGACAGAAGGAAGGTTTCGACCTGGGCGGTGACGTGGTAGTCGTTGGCGGCGGCAATGTGGCCATCGACGCGGCAAGAGTGAGCACCCGCTGCGGTACGGGCAAGGTATCCATGTTCTGTCTGGAAAGCCGGGATGAGATGCCGGCCAGCAGAGAGGAGATCCTGGAGGCGACGGAAGAGAAGGTTGCCATCCACAACGGCTGGGGACCGCAGGAAATCCTGACGGAGAACGGACGGACCGTGGGTGTGGTATTTAAGAAGTGTATCCGTGTCTTTGACGACAACCATAGATTTGCTCCGGTTTACGATGAGCAGGAGACCATGACCGTTGCCTGCTCTGCGGTGATTTTCAGTGTGGGTCAGGGCATTGTATGGGGAGACCTGCTGCAGGGTACGAAAGTGGCGCTGAGACCGAATGGCGGCGCTGTTGCGGACAGCCTGACCTATCAGACGGCCGAACCGGATATCTTTGTGGGCGGTGATGTGTATACAGGGCCGAAATTCGCCATTGACGCCATCGCGGCAGGCAGAGAGGGTGCGGTATCCCTGCACCGTTTCGTGCACGAACACTGTACGCTGACCATCGGCAGGAACAGAAGAGACTTTATCGAGCTGGATAAGGAGAATATTTTTATCGCCAGCTATGACAATACGGACCGCCAGCGGCCGGAGAAAGCGGAGGAGGCGCAGGCACGCTCTTTCCGTGATCTCTCCCATACGCTGACGGAGGAACAGGTGAAGGCGGAGACATCCCGCTGCCTGGGCTGCGGCGCATCGGTGGTGGATCCCAATAAGTGTATCGGCTGCGGCGTCTGCACGACGAAATGCGTCTTCGATGCCATCAGCCTGCACCGGGAGCTGCCGGGCTGCTCGGAGATGGTTAAGTCGGAGGATAAGCTGAAATATGTGCTGCCGAATATGGTGAAGCAGTCGTTGAAGGTGAAATTTAAGAAGAAGTGAGGCTGGATTTTTGGTTTGCAGGAGTCCGGGCCGTCCGGGCCGGGCGTCGTGTACCGGCAGTGTTACAGAGTGATAAATAAGGACGGGTAAGGAAGCGGAGTGAATAGCAGGAAAGCGAACTGGAGAAGAAGCGGAAAGACAGGCGGGAAAGCGGGATGCATGAATTAGGCGTGGTGTTTCATATTATGGACAGTCTGGAGAAAGTGGCGGTCGAGAATGAGGTGACGGGTATCTCCAGGGTAGTGCTGGAGCTGGGCGAAGTATCGACGGTGATCGAGTCTTATCTGCACAACTGCTGGCAGTGGGCGGCGAAGAAGAGAGAGCTGTTCGAGGAGGCGGAGCTGGTGGTGGAGACGATCCCTGCGCGCACCTACTGTGAAGGCTGCGGACAGACCTATGCCACCGTGGAGCACGGGAAGATATGTCCCTGCTGTCACAGCCCGGATACGTGGCTTCTGCAGGGGAATGAGTTTAATATCAAGGAGATAGAAGTGTATTGATGTGATGTGAAAGATAAGAGGGGAGAGTGAGTAGTTATGTTTCATTTGAGTGGCGGCATGACAGGTTGGCAGATTTTGGGCTGGGTGATGGTATTTGCGGGACTGATCATCATGAATGAGATCGCGCGGCGTTCCAAGGCGGGCGGTGCAGTCTGCTTCTTCGTGATTCCGGCGGCATTGACGGTTTATTTTATTTCTATTTATGTGGGTGCGGCGCAGGGTGCGGAGTGGGCGCTGAACAACCAGACTTATGTGCATATGAACAGCTGGTTCCATTATGCCAAGCTCTATGCGGCACTGGCCGGCTGCATCGGTTTTATGATCATCAAGTATCATTGGGGCGGACTGGGGAAATCCCATGCCTTTAAGGTATTTCCTTTTGTGATCGTGGCGATCAATATTCTGATCGCTGTTGTCTCGGATTTCGAGTCGGCTGTCAGGGCCGGTTCGATCATGGGCGGCTGGTGGAAATCCTCCGAAGGCGTATGGCTTTACGGCGGCTGGTGGAATATCTTAAACGGCATCGCCGGTCTGATCAATATTTTCTGCATGACAGGCTGGTGGGGCATCTATTCATCAAAAGACAAGAAGGATATGCTCTGGCCGGATATGATATGGTACTATATTCTGGCCTACGATATCTGGAACTTCCAGTATACGTATCTGAATCTGCCGACCCATGCATGGTACTGCGGCTTTGCGCTGCTGCTGGCGCCGACGGTGGCTAATGCCCTCTGGAATAAGGGCGGCTGGATCCAGAACCGTGCCAACACGCTGGCGTTGTGGTGCATGTTCGCGCAGGTATTCCCGTTGTTCCAGGATGGCAGCCGGTTTACCACCGTATCTTCCGTATACGGAGAAGCCGGGGCAGCGGCAGCCTTCGGTGAAGCGATGCCGGCTATGGCCAATCCCACGGCGCAGGGAATCATCTCGGTGCTTTCAATCGTGGTCAATGTGGTTGTCTTTGCGGTCATCCTTGTGCGGGCGAAGCAGCAGAAGCGGAATCCGTATACCAATGAGATCTTTAAGGATCAGAAAGATTTCAAGATGGCGATGGCAAGGGCGGAATAACAGAGTTACAGAGTTTTATGTGCAGGAAAGGCTTTTCGGAGAATGAGAGTTCTTCGGAAGGCCTTTTTACATAAAATTTATTCTGCGTGTAAGGTAGAGGTAATTAATATGGGCTATACTGAGGTCTGACCTTGTAAAGTTTTCAATTCCTCTTTAAGCTGTTCGTTTTCGGCTTTTAATACATTGTTATGATGGATAGCTTCTTTGAGCTGTTCATTTAAAGATGCAGCAGTTTGAAGATTCTGTTCAAAATCATGATAAAAACCGGGAAAATACTTTTGCAGTACCAGTTTTTCTATTTGTTTGTATGTAGGAGATGATGGCGGGATCCGCCCGCTCTGCTGGTAAAGGATCCTGTTGATACTGGCAGTTCGGATATCATTCAGTTTTAACACTGAGTCATGTGTGATGAATGAAAATTCACTGGCTTTAAGCAGAAACAGATCGCTTTTGGAATCCGGCCAGTCAATGGGATGGTAAACATCCGGATGTTTAAGGTGGTCATAGGAAAAAATCGGGAGGATATAAAGTAGTTTCTGTTTCACGCCGATCACAAGCCCTCTGTGTTCATAGGACATCTCCGGAATATAGTTTTTTCCAAATTCAAACTGGTATATTTCACCTTTTTTCGCTGCTTTGTGCCGAAACGGCTTAGTCCTGTTATCTGCCCAGCGGTAATCTGATTTGGAAAAGCGGTCAAGTTCGTCAGAGCTGTATGTATTCCCAAGGATTGTCTCGTTTGTCTTGTTTTGTGCCTTCAGATATTCTTTCAATTTGTTGGTGCTCCTTTTAACAGATAAAAAAGGGTATGGCGCTAACCATACCCTGCTCTGGCTGCCCAGAGAGACCTTGTCGGTCAAATTATCCTTTCAGTTGCGGCCTCGTCGGCCAAAAAACACTTATACAAGTGTGATAGAACAATTTTACAGAGACAAAATGTGCCTCTGACTATATTATACACAATTTCTTGAAAAAATCTACTGGTTTTTCAAAAAGTATTTTTATTCGTAGCAGGTCGTTTGATGTTTGTATTTTGGGATTGGGCAGGCCGATTTTTTTGTGTTTTGGATAAAAGAGAGAATTTAATGGTAAGAGGAAAGGTTTTATGATAAAATTCATTTTGAATTGGTCTGAATGGAGATGCAAACAAGGAGCAGCGGCTTAGAATCAGGAATTTTTCTATGTTGTTAACGACAGAAAGGCATACAGACATGTATAAAATATTGATCATTGAAGATGATGCCGTGATCTCGGAGCAGGTCAGCAGGTATCTGGCCAGATGGGGTTACGAGACAGCCTGTGCGGAGGATTTCGAGAATATCCTGCCGCAGTTTGTCTCCTTTGCTCCGCAGCTTGTGCTGCTGGATATCGGGCTGCCTTTTTACAATGGTTATTACTGGTGCGGGGAGATCCGCAGGATCTCGCAGGTGCCGGTGATGTTCGTCTCCTCGGCCTCCGACAATATGAACATCGTGATGGCGATGAATATGGGCGGAGATGATTTCATCGTCAAGCCTTTTGATCTGGAGGTGCTTCTGGCCAAGGTGCAGGCGATCCTGCGGCGGACTTATGCATTCCAGAACCAGTCGACGGTGATGGAGCACAGGAACGTGATCCTGAATCTGGCGGATATGAGCCTGCTGTATCAGGGAACGAAACTGGAGCTGTCGAAGAACGAATTCCGCATCCTGCAGCTGCTCTATGAGAATGCGGGCAGGACGGTGAGCCGGGAGACGATCATGAAGCGGCTGTGGGACAATGAGTGCTTCGTGGACGACAATACGTTGACGGTGAATATGAACCGTCTGCGCAGGAAGCTGGAAGAGGCGGGGATTCAGGACTTTATCGCGACGAAAAAGGGTGTCGGCTACCAGCTGAGTGACTGCGTGTAGAAGTTTCATGAAGGGCAGAAGGAAGAATAAATCCGGAAGGAAACAGGACTTATATGAGACAGAAGGAAAGAAGCCGCAGGATCGCACTGTCTTATCTGAAAGACAAATATAAAACAATACTTGCCTACGTCTTTATCGTGGCGGTCTTTTTTATGGTGGCATTTCTTTACGGCTATGAACAGATCTATATAGACATGCTGTATGCGGTGCTGCTTGCGCTGTTTTTCGGCGGGGTATTTGTGGTGGTGGATTTTCTGCGGTATTTCAGGCGGTGTATGGCGCTTTACCAGTCATTGGAGCGCAGGGAGGAACGGCAGAAGAGTCTGCCGGAGGCGTCGGGCCTGCAGGAAGTTTTGTATCAGGAGATGCTGGAGGACATGCGGCAGGAGAATTGCCGGCTGCAGACGGAATACGACAGGAAAAAGAAGGACATGGCGGACTACTATACCATGTGGACCCATCAGATCAAGACGCCCATTGCGGCGCTGCGGCTGCTTCTGCAGGAGGAAGAGACAGGAGAAAGCGCGCGGCACGGCGGACGTCAGGCGGAGCGGGAGGAGCTTTTCAAGATCGAGCAGTATGCGGAAATGGCCCTTTATTTTGCCAGACTGGACAGCCTGTCTTCGGATCTGCTTTTCCGGCACTGTGACGTGCAGGAGATCGTAAAGCAGGCGGTGCGCAAATATTCGGTCCTTTTTTTGCGCAGCGGCCTTTCTTTTCAGATGGAAGCGTTTGAGATCCGGGCGGTGACGGATGAGAAATGGCTGTCTTTTGTGGTGGAGCAGGTCTTTTCCAACGCGCTCAAATATACGCATCAGGGCGGTATCGCCATCTATGGTGCAGATGAGACGGGCAGCAGGAAAGAGGGGCGGACATCCTATCTTGTCATTGAGGACACGGGAATCGGTATTCGGGAGAGCGACCTGCCGAGGATCTTCGAGAGAGGGTTTACCGGCTATAACGGGCGTATGGACAGGAAATCTACGGGAATCGGGCTGTACCTTTGCGCTCAGATCATGGGCAGGATGTCCCACACGATCCGCGTACAGTCAGCACCGGGCGAGGGGACGAAGGTGATCCTGGGATTCTTGCAGCAGACATAACCTCGGCAAAACTGCATATGTGACAGAAACGTAAGGTTGGAGGGAAGAAATGTTAGCCAGATACATGGCAGCGCATTTCTTCTTTGTCTATAATCATCTATGTAAACGGAAATCAAACAGCACATAGGGCAGTCTGGTCAGCAAACGCCAGACTGCGGCAGTGCAGAGCAAAGCTGTGAAAAAAGGAGTGGGATATAATATGGCATTATTAGAAGTCAGGAATGTGAAAAAGGTATATACGGCCAAACTGGGGGCAGTCAAGGTACAGGCGCTGAGCGATGTGAATTTCTCAGTGGAGGAAGGAGAGTATGTGGCGATCATGGGAGAGTCGGGTTCCGGCAAGACGACGCTGTTAAATATCCTGGCCTCTCTGGATAAGGCCACCAGCGGCCAGGTTCTTTTGCGGGGAAAGGATCTGTCGGAGATCAGGCACAGAGACATCTGCGCGTTCCGCAGGGAGCATCTGGGATTCGTCTTTCAGGATTTTAATCTGCTGGATACGCTGACCTTGAAGGACAATATCTATCTGCCGCTGGTGCTGGCGGGAGTCGATCACCGGGAAATGGAAAAGAGGCTGCGGCCGCTGGCGGGCAGGCTGGCCATCACGGAGATTCTGGAGAAATACCCTTACGAAGTGTCCGGCGGGCAGCGGCAGCGGGCAGCGGTGTGCAGGGCGTTGATCACCGAGCCGGATATCATTCTGGCGGATGAACCTACCGGGGCGCTGGATTCCAGGGCGGCGGGTAAGCTGCTGTGCCTGTTCGGGGAAGTGAACAGAGAGGGACAGACGATCCTGATGGTCACGCACAGCGTTCAGGCAGCCAGTCATGCAGGGCGTGTGCTGTTCATCAAGGACGGCTGTGTATTCCACCAGATCTATAAGGGCGGTCAGAGCAATGAGGCCATGTACAGGATGATCTCCGATGCCCTGACGGTGCTGCAGACGGAAGCGGCAGCGGGCAATGCGGCAGATGCAGATTTACAAACGACAGTGCAGACGATTGAGAGAAGGGCGGTGTGATCATAGATGAAGAAAGGAAAAATCCTGCCGGTGATGGCTTGGAAAGGGATCTTAAGAAACGGGAACGTGTATTTTCCTTATTTGATTGCAGGCATCTTTTCGGTGTTTACCTATTTTGTATTTACCTCCATCCTGCACAACGATATCATCAAGGTGCTGCCGAGAAGCAGTTATGCGTGGATGATGCTGTATATGGGAAAGGGGATCCTTTCGCTGATCCTGATCCTCTTTCTGGTCTATGCCAACAGTTTCCTTGTAAAAAGGCGGCAGAAGGAATTCGGTCTGTACCACATTCTGGGACTGGAAAAGAAGCATATCGGCATCATGCTGTTCTTCGAGACGATCCTGCTTTATGCGGGAGCGGTAGCGGGCGGCGTGCTCTTTGGGATGGTACTTTCCAAGCTGCTGTTTCTGATGCTGCTGCGGATGTGCAACCTGTCGGTGGAGGTGAGCTTTGTCTTTTACCCGGAGGCGTTTCGGGAGACGATCGTCTACTTTCTGTGGGTGTTTGGCGTGAACTTTGCGGTGGGGCTTTTACAGGTCGGCAAAGCCCGTCCCATCGAGCTGATGAGCGGCAGTAAGAAGGGCGAGAAGGAGCCGCGGTTTTTACCGGTTTACGCGCTGGCCGGTGTGGCGGCGCTGGCGTCTGGCTATTACTGTTCCATCACTTCTGAGCTGGACAGCATGATCTTCGTGGATTTTGTGCTGGCGGTGAGTCTGGTGATCGTGGGAACGTATCTGCTGTTCGCGTCGGGCAGTATCGCTTTCCTGAAATGGATGAAGGGCAGGAAGAAGTTCTATTACAAGCCCGGCAATTTTGTCACCATCTCGGGGATGCTTTACCGCATGAAAAAGAATGCGGCGGGCCTTTCCAATATCTGCATCTTTTCCACGATGGTGATCATTACCCTGATCTGTACGGTTTCACTCCATCTGGGGATGGACAGTCTGGTGCATTTCGTACATCCCTACGATATGACGGCGCTCTACGGCGAAGAAAAGATCGCCGAAGAAGAGGTGGCGCAGGAGATCGCAGCGCTGGAAGAAAAGTACGGGCTTGCGGCCACAAGAGTGGATATCTATGACAGAATAAGACTGGCGGTGAGAAAGGAAGGGGACCGTTTTGTCATGCGGCAGGACAAGGTACGGTTCAGTGATTATGCGGAGGATTACAGGCTGGAGATCATAACGGCGCCGGAGTATGAGAGGATCGAGAACCGGACGGTGGACCTGCAGGACAATGAGGTTTTACTCCATTGCAGCGGCAGGGATTACGGGTATGACAGCGTCGATTTCATGGGTGTGAAGCTGCAGGTGAAGGAGGAACTTACAAGTTTCTTCCCCTATCCGAAGGCAGCGGACAATACTTTTGGCGCCTGCTATGTGATGGTGGTGAAAGACAGACAGGTGCAGGAGCAGTGTGTGCGGGCCTGGGCCGAAGCAAACGGTGTGACTCAGATGGAGACCTTTCTCGAAAGTGACTATCGGTTTATCGGGATCGTTTTGGCGGGAGAGGATGCACAGAAGAATGCTTTTCTGGGAGAATTTGCGCAGTGGTGCCAGAGCAGGCCGGGATTTTTTGATCTGACGGACAACGTGGAGGACAGACGCAATCTGGGAACCATGTATGGAGCGCTGCTGTTTCTCGGAATCTTATTCGGCCTGATCTTCTTTATGTGCCTGATCCTGATCATGTATTATAAACAGATCACGGAAGGGTATGAAGACAGGAACAGTTTCGACATCATGCAGAAGGTAGGCATGAGCGACCGGGAGATCCGGGGCACGGTGCGCAGGCAGATCCTGATGGTGTTCGGACTGCCGCTTGCGGGGGCCGTCATGCACACGGCAGCAGGCATGGTGATGGTAAAAGGGCTGATGGGAGCCGTATCCTTCTTCCGCGTGGATCTGCTCTTCTGGTGCACGGTGGGTGTGATCATCGTATTCATGGCGGTGTACGGCGTAAGCTATACGATGACAGCGAAGACCTATTACAGGATCGTGCGGCATGAGTAGGATTGTCAGGCAGCGATCCGGAAACCGGCGGGTTCAGAGACAGAGCGTATCTCCGCAGGACAGATAGTGCAGATGTTTCATGGTCTGTCTCATAAAAGCGTATTGTTTTTCGCCCGTGCAGTGGCAGGTGTAGTATCTGGTGGGAAAGCTGTCCAGATATTCGGCATAACTTCTCAGCGTGTCGTCTAACGGCAGTTTGGAGAAATGAAAGCCGCCGATCAGGACATCGGGCCGGAACCAGTCGACGATATCCAGAATGCCTCTGTGGGAGCAGCCGCTGAACAGAATCTTTTGCCCATTCTCTTCCACAAGCAGATACTGTTCGTGACGGAAATCTTCCGGCCGGAAGGCGCCGTCTTCCAGCATGGTAAGGCCGAAAGCGCCCAGATCATGGCGCTTTTGTGCCTGCGCGCAGGAATGAAGGGTTATGCCGTCGGCGAGGACGGTGGTGTCGTCGGTAAAGACCAGCTGCCTGTGATGGGCGAGGGCGGTGTCCAGGCCGATGTATTTTTCGGTGCCGTTGTAATGAGGCTCGAAGGCATGGCGGTTTACATAAATTGGAGCGGTGCGGTTTAACGTCAGGAACCGGGCAAGGCCGCCGCCATGGTCGTAGTGGCCGTGGGAGAGGATGGCGATATCCACTGCCGCCAGATCAATGCCGAGCACGGAAGCATTGCGCGAGAAAAGGTCAGTCTGTCCCATATCAAAAAGGATCCGGTGCTCTGCGGTCTCGATGTACAGGCTTAAGCCGTGTTCCGCAGACAGCTCCGGTCTGGCGGAGGTATTCTCCAGAAGGGTTGTGATTTTCATAGAATGTCCTTTCTATCATGATATCTATTTCAAATTTTTTGCTGGTAATGACCTGTATTTAATACTATAATACAGATTATGCCGTCTGTCGACCGGCTGCACAGACTGTTTTGTTTTTACACCTGTACAGGCGGGAAACCATTCGCAGGAATGTACACAGGCGATCGGGTACAGCGTACCGGAAAGGAAATGAGAGTATGGAACAAAAGAAAGAAAATCAGACAGGTGAAATGGTTCAGGCAGATGGGGTTTTATACCGTCAGCTGGATGCCGATGAAATCGACCGGGCGTTATTCGCACACTTTATACGGCATCAGAACGTAACGTTGTGCCACCGCAGGGTTAACGGGACATGGGTCATCAGAGAGGATCCGTTTACAGACGACTGGACGGAGGAGGATTACCGGATTCTGGTGGACTGCCTGAAAAATACAGTCCGCACGGGCGGTTTTGTGTACGGCGCCTTTGTCGGCGGGGTATTGAAGGGCTTCACTTCCGTGGAGGCAGAACTGTTCGGCGGGGACAATCGGTATCTGGATCTGTCGTGCATTCATGTGTCCGAAGATATGCGGGGAAGAAAGATCGGGCAGACGCTTTTCCGGGCTGCCGCAGACTGGGCGGCACAAAAAGGCGCGGGCAAGCTGTACATCTCGGCCCATTCGGCGGTGGAGACGCAGGCCTTTTATCAGGCTATGGGCTGTGTGGAGGCACAGGAATACAATCAAGAGCATGTGGAGAAGGAACCCTACGACTGCCAGCTGGAATACTCAAATTTATAACCGGAGCGGATGAGCGTGACGATATATGCGCCTGCGTCGCCCAGCTTCTGGCGGAGGGTTTTGATATGGGTGTCTACCGTTCTGGTGGTGCCCTCGAAGTCATAGCCCCAGATCCGGTTCAGCAGCTGTTCCCGGCTGAAGATCTGTCCCGGATTTGTCATGAAAAAGGAAAGCAGTTCATATTCCTTGTGCGTGAGGGCGATTTCCTGTCCGTCTAAAAGTACCTTGTGAGAAGCCGGCAGGAGGGAGAGCTTCCCGGCGCTCAGGCTGTCCGCCGGGAGGGGAGAAGAGCGGCGCAGCAGTGCATTTACCTTCGCCAGCAGCACTCTGGGGCTGAAAGGCTTTGTCATGTAATCGTCTGCGCCCAGATCATAGCCGCGCAGTTTATCTTCCTCGCTGTCTCTGGCGGTGAGCAGGATGATGGGCATGTCGCTCATCTCCCGCGCCGTGCGGCAGACAGAGAAGCCGTCCAGATGGGGCATCATGACGTCCAGGATCATCAGATCCATGGGACTGCCTTTCAGGATGACAAGAGCGTCTATGCCGTCATTTGCAAAAAAGCAGGTGTGTCCGCCTCTGCGCATATATTCCGCGATGATGTCCTGCATCGCCTTTTCATCTTCCACGATCAAAATATTTGCCATAATGTCTCCTGTCTGCGGGCGCCGGACAGCCCGGACAGGAAGGCGCCGGGCAGCAGCGGTCGTTTCTGTGTTACAGCTTTGATTATATTTTGTATTGAAGCAAAAGGCAACTCAAAACCGTCATGAAATAGATTTCACAATGAGATATATGGAAAAGCAGGAAAATTTTATGAAAATTGACAATTTACAATATTTAACAACAAATGTATGATATAGGCACAAGTGAAATCGGTAACATACCGGTGCACATGCAGGTAAAAGGTCAGACGTAAAAAGCATAAAGAAATCTAAAAAACCTGAAAACATGAAAAATGCGGAGGTGATGGAATAGAACGGAGTGTTATGGATAAGCTGTTAGTAAAGGGGATTTAAATCAGTCCGGTGCTGGTTCTGCAAAACAGGCAGTAGAACGTAAAACATAACAAAGGCAAAATGAAGTAGTAAAGGAGATTGAATCATATGCAGCAGGTGAATGTTAAGTTTAACGATGTTGAACAGATCAGGCAGTTTATTAAGACAATTGACAAATTCGATACCAATTTTGATTTGGGTTCCGGCCACAGAGTAGTCGATGCGAAATCCATTATCGGCGTGATGGCGCTGGATTTCTCGGGACCGCTTCAGCTCAGATATCACTCGGACGATGCCGATATCAGGGCAAAGATCGCACCGTTCATAGCATGTGAAGGTTAAAAGGGATAAAATAAAGATAACAGAAAGCCTGCGGGTATCCTGATAGAGGACAGGTCCGCAGGCTTTCTGCTGTTTGGCCGTTCAGTCGTCCACGTCAAAATTTTCAAGCACGCTCTTTTTCTTTTCCGGTTTCGAATCGCCGTGCTTTACAAACAGCATCGTACAGAAGGCCAGCACGCTGAATACCACCGCGTAGGGGAACAGCGTCCGGTAGGAGATGTGCTCCAGCAGGAAGCCGGAGAGGATCGGCGTGATCACCTGCGCAGCCATGGAAAAGGTGTAGTAGTAGCCGGTATATTTGCCCACGTCGCCGCCGGTGCTGATCTCCACCACCATGGGGAAGGAATTGACGTTGATCGCTGCCCAGGCGAAACCGATGATACCGAAGAAAAGGTTCATCGTGGCGTGATAGGTGGTGTAGAAGGAGGCGCACAGGTAACAGAAGGTCAGGAGGGCGACACCGATCAGGATCGTGCGCTTCCTGCCGATCCTGCTGGAAAGGGCGCCGATGGGGATATAGCTGACGATCGCCGCCACAGTCGCCACCATCAGGCAGTTGGCGTAACCGCCGTTTTCCAGGCCCCACACGTGGGTCGCATAGCGGGAGAATGCGGTGGTGACCGCGTTGTAGGCGATATACCACAGCGCCACCGAGAGCAGGATAAAAAGCAGGCTCCTTTTCATCTCGCGGGGCAGTTCGGCGGTGGAGGCAGGGCCGTTATCGGTACTTTCTTCTTCCGCGGCCATCCTGGCGCGGAGCCTGTTCTCCGGGACGGTGAAGAAAAGAACCGCGATGCTTAAGAGCATCAGAAGGCCGACGGAGAGGAACAGCGGGAAATAATCCGGCGTCGTGCCGCTGCCCACCAGCAGGCTGATCATGATAAGGGCGTAGACACCGCCCACGGCGCCCATCAGGTTGATGACGGCGTTGCCTTTGCTGCGCAGCGGTTTGGGCGTCAGGTCCGGCATCAGCGCGACGGCGGGGGAGCGGTAAAGCCCCATGGAGAGCAGGACGAGGAAGAGGGCGGCAATAAAGAGCCACAGGCTTCCCATCCTGTCCGCCACCGGCAGCAGGAGCAGAAAGAGGAAGGCAGAACCGGTGCCGGCCAGGATAAAAGGCATCCGCTTGCCGATGGGCGTATTGATACGGTCGGAGAGCGTGCCGAACAGCGGCAGCAGGAACAGGGCGAGGACATTGTCCGCCGCCATGATCGCGCCGGTGAGCGTCTCTCCCAGATGGAAAGTATTTTTGAGGATAAGGGGTATGATATTATCGTACATCTGCCAGAAGGCACAGATGGACAAAAAGGCCATACCGATCAAAACAGTGCGCTTGTAATCCAGTTTCATGAAAATAACCCCCGATCATAATAGATGATACATCGTTACGGTTTTATAGTTAACGACATTAGAAACAGAAATTTGTTATGTCGTTTACTATATTATACAGCAGGCGTCAGGAAAAAGATATGACTTTTCAAAAGGCATGTTTATGGTATATAATAAAATCTGTGTGGACATGAAACAGGTTGGAGCGATGACATATCCTGAGGAAGTGGTATGAGTATGAACTGTAAAGAAACCGAGAAAAAAATACCTTACTTTCTGCAGGACGAACTGGGCGGCAGCGAGCTGGAGGAGTTTCTGGAGCACGTGGAGAACTGTGTGGAATGCAGGGAGGAGCTGACGATCCAGCTTCTTGTCACGGAAGGCCTGGAGCGTCTGGAGCAGGGCGGTAATTTCAATTTACAGGATGAGCTTTTTATAAAACTGGGCGGCGCACTGCATCAGATCAGGGTACGCAGGATGCTGCTGTATACGCTGTTTTGTCTGGAGGCGGCGGTGGCTGCGGCGATCATCATAGCGCTGTGCATCGTGTTCCGGTTTTAGCTGTGGAAGCGGCTTTGGGACAGCGGTGTGGGCTGTAGATGCAGGGCGCAGGGCATGGTGAAGAATTTTGACAGGAACTTTGACAGGAATTTTGACATGGAAAGGCATGGAGTTTAGATGGGGCAGAAACTTGTATTGATAGACGGACACAGTATCTTGAACAGGGCTTTTTACGGCGTACCGGATCTTTCGAACAGCCAGGGGCTTCATACGAATGCGGTGTATGGCTTTCTGAATATCATGTTTAAGATCGTGGAGGAGGAGAAGCCGGATTATCTGACGGTGGCCTTTGACGTGCATGCGCCCACGTTCCGGCACGAGATCTATAAGGAGTACAAGGGTACGAGAAAACCGATGCCCGAGGAACTCAGGGAGCAGGTGCCGGTCATGAAGCAGATGCTGCAGGCGATGGGGATCTGCATCGTGGAGAAGGCGGGGCTGGAGGCGGACGATATTCTGGGCACCATTGCGAAGAGAGGCGAGCGGGAAGGCATGGAAGTGGCGCTCGTGTCGGGTGACAGGGATCTGCTGCAGGTCGCTTCCGAGCATATCAAGATCAGGATTCCCAGGACCAGAGGCGGCAGGACAGAGATCGAGGATTATTATGCGAAGGACGTGGAAGCCAGATATCAGGTGACGCCGCTGCAGTTTATCGACTTAAAGGCGCTGATGGGGGATACGGCCGACAATATTCCCGGCGTGCCGAAAGTGGGGGAGAAGACTGCCACAGATCTGATGGTGCGTTTCGGGTCTCTGGAAGGAATCTATGAGCATATCGAGGAAGTCACGAAGAAGGCGGTGAAGGAATCCCTGCTGTGCAACAGGGAGCTGGCGGATCTGAGCAGGACGCTGGCCACGATCAATGTGACAAGTGAGATCGCGTACAGCTTCGATGATGCAAAAGTGGGCAGCTTCTATACGGAAGAGGCTTATGTGCTGTGTAAGCAGCTGGAATTTAAGAACCTGCTCTCGCGCTTCGAGAAGGATGTGGCGGTGGTCAACACCCAGACAGACTATTTCGGTGAGCTGACGGAGTTTGCCGAGGTGGAGGCGCTCTTTGCGGAATGCGGCGCTGCGGCCTGCAGCATCGGGATCGCGGTCATGGCAGACGGGCCGAAGCTGTCAGACTGTGTGGGCGCGGCGGTGGCGGCCGGGCCGGAGAAGGTGCGTTTTATTCCCTGTCAGGGGCTTGTGACGCCGCAGTACCTGCGGGAAAAGATCCGCCGGCTTGGCGCTTCCGGGTTATGCAGCCTGCATCTGTTTGATATTAAGAAGCAGTATGCTTACCTGACGGACTTACAGTCTGCGGACGGTGACAGTGCAGATTGTCATGATGTCATGCTTCCGTATCGGGAACGCCGGTATTTCGACATTCTTGTGGCCGCTTACCTCTTAAACCCGCTGAAAAACGACTATGCCGTGGAGGATGTGGCCAATGAATATCTGGGGCTGACCATACCGGACAGAAGTCAGGTGTGCGGCAAGGCGGCCTTTGCGGAGATCTACGGGAAAGAGCCGGCAGCCTTTGTGGAATTTGCCTGTTATCAGGCTTATGTATGCCTTGCGGCGGCGCCCTTTTTGCAGGAGAAACTGCAGGCGCAGGGCATGGAAGCGCTGCTGTACGAGATCGAGATGCCCCTGACGAGAGTGCTCTATGAGATGGAGCAGTACGGGGTGCTTGTGAAACCGGATGAACTGAGGGCATACGGGGAAGCGCTGACAGGCAGGATCGGGGAGCTGGAGCAGGCGATCTACAGACAGGCGGGATGCGAGTTCAATATCAATTCCCCGAAGCAGCTGGGAGAAGTGCTTTTTGAGAAAATGGGCATACCGGGCGGCAAGAAGACGAAGACGGGCTATTCCACCGCGGCGGATGTGCTGGAGAAGCTGGCGCCGGATCACTTTATCGTATCCGATATTCTGGAATACAGGGGGCTTGCAAAGCTGAAATCGACCTACGCGGAAGGGCTGGCTGCCTGTATCGGGGAAGACGGCAGGATCCACTCCACGTTCAACCAGACCATCACGGCCACCGGGCGGATCAGCTCCACGGAGCCGAACCTGCAGAATATTCCCATGCGGATGGAGCTCGGCAGACGGATCAGAAAGGTCTTCGTGCCGATGGAAGGGTATCTGTTCGTGGATGCGGATTATTCCCAGATCGAGCTGCGGATCCTTGCCCATATGTCGGGGGATGAACAGCTGATCGAAGCCTATAAGATGGATGAGGACATTCACCGCATCACGGCGGCCAAAGTCTTCCATACACCCTTTGAGGAAGTGACGGATTTACAGCGGCGCAATGCCAAGGCGGTGAACTTCGGCATTGTGTATGGCATCAGTTCCTTTGGCCTGAGCCAGGATCTGAGCATATCGCGGAAAGAGGCGGCGGCATATATCGAACAGTATTTTGAGACCTATCCGGGTGTGAAGCGGTTTCTCGACAATATGGTGGAGCGGGCGAAGAAGGACGGGTACGTGACCACCCTGTACGGCCGCAGGCGGCCGGTGCCGGAGCTGGCTTCCAGCAATTTCATGCAGCGGTCTTTCGGCGAGCGGGTGGCCATGAATTCCCCGATCCAGGGGACGGCGGCCGATATCATGAAGATTGCCATGATACGGGTCTGGGAGAGACTGCATGAGGAAGGACTGCAATCCAGACTGATCCTGCAGGTGCACGACGAACTGCTGATCGAGACACTGCAGGAAGAGGAAGCGCAGGTGCGGCGCATTCTGGAGGAAGAGATGAAGCATGCGGCCAGTCTGGCGGTGACGCTGGAGGTCGGGATGAGCAGCGGGCATGACTGGTATGAGAGCAAATAAGCGGTCGGAAATAAAATGCCGGAAAGTACAAGTGCAGGCATGTGTGTGTCAGGGAAAGGCATGACGGATATGAAGATCATCGGAATTACAGGCGGCGTGGGGGCCGGGAAATCGCAGGTGCTGGAATATCTGCGCAGGCGTCAGGGCTGCCGCGTTATCATCGCAGATCAGGTTGCGCATGCGCTGGAGGAGCCGGGCGGCGTCTGCCTGGAACAGATCGTGGATCTGCTGGGGCGGGAGATCCTGACGGCGGACGGCAGCATTGACAAGGGTAAAATGGCAGCCCGGATCTTCGGCGATGAGAAGCTGCTGGCGCAGGTCAACGGGATCGTGCATCCGGCGGTGAAGCGGGAAATCTGCCGGGTGATAGAAGAGGAGAGAAAGGCGGGACGGCTGCGGTATCTTTTTATCGAAGCGGCACTTCTCATTGAAGACGGATATGAACAGATCGTAGATGAGATGTGGTATATCCATGCGAAGGAGCAGATCCGGAGACAGCGTCTGAAGGAAAGCAGACACTATCCGGATGAAAAGATCGACAGGATCATGCAGGGGCAGCTGTCGGAAGCGGAATTTTACAGGCATTGCCCTGTGGTCATTGAGAACAATGATACGATGGAGAGTGTTTACAGACAAATAGAGGAGAAATTGGGGGAAGACTTGTGGCAGAAGCAATGAAATTGCCGGGACAACTGGTATTTGGACTGGATATCGGTACGAGGAGCATTGTCGGTACGGTCGGTTACCGCGTGGGAGAAAAGTTTCATGTGGTAGCACAGTGCATCAGGGAACACGGGACGCGGGCCATGCTGGACGGACAGATCCACGATATCTATAAGGTAGGGGAGACGATAAGCGAAGTCAGGTCGGAGCTGGAAGAGCGGTTGGGCAGGACGTTAAAGGACGTCTGCATCGCGGCTGCCGGACGTGTGCTGCGCACGGTCACCGTCAGGGTGGATATGGAGCGGGACAGTGACAGAGAAGTCAGCGGAGAGGACATCTATGCGCTGGATTCCACCGGTGTGGAGAAGGCCTATGAAGTGTTCTTGAAGGATAACGTTTCGGATATGAAGTTCTACTGCGTCGGTTATTCTGTCGTGCGGTATTACATGAACGGCTATACGATGGGCAACCTGGAGGGCCACAGGGCGAAAACAATCGGGGCGGATCTGATCGCCACGTTTCTGCCGGAGGATGTGGTGGACGGTCTGTACAAGGCCGTGGATCTGGCGGGGCTGGACGTGGTCAATCTGACGCTGGAGCCGATCGCGGCGATTCAGGTGGCGATCCCGGAGATGTACCGGATGCTGAATATCGCGCTGGTGGATGTAGGGGCCGGCACTTCGGATATCTCCATCACGAAGGACGGCAGCATTGTTGCCTACGGGATGATCCCTGTGGCGGGCGACAGCCTGACGGAGGTGATCGCAAGGCACTGTCTGGTGGATTTCGCCACGGCGGAGCAGATCAAGCGGGATACGGGCAGCAGGGAACAGATAGAGTATAAGGACATCATGGGGCTGTCGCAGACGATCAGCACGGCCGAGATCGCAGAAGTGACGGCGGATATGATCGCAGACATGACAGGGCAGGTGGCCGACAAGATCAGGGAACTCAACGGCGGCAAATCGGTGAGCGCTGTTTTCGTGGTGGGCGGCGGCGGTACGCTGCCGGGATATACGGAGGCCCTGGCCGGGAAGCTCGGCATTCAGAAGGAGAGAGTGGCCGTGCGCGGCGGGGAGGTCATGCAGAACATAGAGTTTCTGGAGGCGGATGCCAGAAGAGATTCGCTGATGGTCACACCGATCGGAATCTGTCTGAGCTTCTACGAACAGAGCAATAACTTTATTTTCGTATATTTCAATGAACAGAGGATCAAGATCTACGACAACAACAAGGTAGCGGTGGTGGATGCCGCCATGCAGGCAGAGTTCGACAGCGACGGCCTTTTCCCGAAACGGGGGAAGGAATTGAACTATACGGTCAATGGCAGGCCGCGTATTACGAGAGGCGCCTTCGGGGAGTCGGCAGTGATCACGGTCAACGGCAATGAGGCGGATATCTATACGCCCATCCACGCTAATGACCAGATCAAGGTAACGGAATCGACGGCGGGCGAGGCGGCGCAGGTCGATATCAACCAGCTGCCGGAGTTCGGCACCGTCATGCGGGTGGAGGTCAACGACACGCCGGTGGATCTGCCCAGATTCGCCAGCGTCAATGGCGAGCTGCAGTCGGGATATTACAGCATTCAGGACGGAGACGCCATCGAGATTCTGAGTTATTATACGGTGCGCCAGGTGGCGGAGTTCATGGATGTGATCATCAATCAGGAAATGAATCTCTATGTCAATAACAGACTGGCCGACATGGACACCAAAGTATATGAGAACTTTTCGGTAGTGTGGACGATGGAAGAGCTGCAGCTGTCCGACCGGGATAAGTATGAAAACGAGCTGCAGGATACTTTCGCCGAACTACCGGAGGACGACGGCACTTACCAGAAGAACAGCAGCCGCAGAGAGATGCAGGCGGCGGAAAATACGCAGGACCCTGTCCGTGCAGATTCCACGGACCATGACGACGCATCACAGGAAGAAGGAACAAAAGCCGCAGCGGAAACAAAAGAAACGGACAGCCTGACGACGGAAGATAAAGAGGGCGGTTCTGCGGCAGACGGAGGCGGCAGCGGCGCGCAGGAGTCTGACGGTCTTTCCATGTATGTGTCGGTCAACGGGGCGCAGATCCGTCTTGCGGGCAAGACATCCTACGTGTTTGTGGATGTGTTTGAACATATTGACTTCGACCTCTCCAAGCCCCAGGGCAGCGGCATCGTGACGCGCTTAAACGGCAGGGATGCCCAGTATATGGAAGAGATCCACAGCGGGGATATGATTGAGATCTACTGGAAGAAGTCGTGAAAAAGTGAACTATAGTAAACGACATAACTATACGAACAGGAAGAAAAGACAAGATGATGAGAATATGCAGTATTGCCAGCGGGAGCAGCGGGAATTGTGTGTATGTGGGATCGGATACCACCCATCTGCTGATGGACGCAGGAATCAGCGGGAAAAGGACGGAGACGGGGCTGGGGGAGCTGGGCATCAGGCTGCAGGATATTGACGGCATCTTCCTGACCCATGAGCATGCGGATCATATCAGCGGGCTGGGTGTGCTTGCCAGAAAATACGGTGTACCCGTGTATGGCACCAGGGGAACGTTAGGGGCGGTGCGCGCCAGTCACTCTCTGGGGACGATCGACGAAGAACTGTTCCACTGTGTACAGGCGGATGAGAAAGTGACGGTAAAGGACGTGACACTCTATCCGATCCGCACCTCTCATGACGCGGCGGAGCCGGTGGCATACCGGATCAGCCATGACAGGAAGAAGATAGGGCTTATTACGGATCTGGGCTGTTACAATGATTATACGGTGGAATGTTTAAGGGATCTGGATGTGCTGTATCTGGAGGCCAACCACGATATCAATATGCTGCAGGTCGGTCCTTATCCCTACTATCTGAAACAGCGCATTCTGGGAAAGAAGGGCCATCTCTCCAATGAAGCGGCCGGCAAACTTTTGAGCAGGCTGCTGCACGATGATATGAAGGCGATCGTCCTCGGGCATCTGAGTCAGGAGAATAACCTGCCGGAACTTGCCTATGAGACCGTGCGGGTGGAAGTGAACATGTCGGATACGCCGTATAAGGCAGATGATTTTCCGCTCTATGTGGCGAAGCGAAACGAAGTGTCACAGATGATAGAAATATAAAGCAAAAAGCAGGGCTGTACAGGCTCACAGGAAAAGGAGACAGGAATGAAGAAGACGATCATAACAGTGGTAGGTAAAGATACGGTGGGGATCATTGCCAGAGTGTGCACTTATCTGGCGGATAACCAGATCAATATACTGGACATTTCCCAGACGATCGTGCAGGGGTATTTCAATATGATGATGATCGTGGATACGAACCTGACGCAGAAGGATTTCGGTGTGATCGTAAAGGAGTTGGAGCAGCTGGGAGAGAACATCGGCGTGATCATCAAATGTCAGAAGGAAGAGATCTTCAACCAGATGCACAGGATTTAACAGAGAAAGCGGTGACTGTAACAGAGAGGATACGACGTTCGGGAGGACAGGCGAAACGATATGATCAATATATTTGAAGTGGCAGAGACAAATGAGATGATAGAGAAGGAGAATCTCGATGTGAGGACCATCACGTTGGGAATCAGCCTTTTGGACTGTATAGACGCGGATCTGAAACTTGTCAATGAGAAGATCTACCATAAAATCTATGATGCGGCGAAGGATCTGGTGGAGACAGGGGAGTATATTTCAGCGGAATACGGGATTCCGATCGTGAATAAAAGGATTTCCGTCACGCCCGTCTCGCTGGTGGGCGGCGCGGCCTGTAAGACGCCGGAGGACTTCGTTTCGATCGCGCATACGCTCGATAAAGTGGCCCATGAGGTCGGCGTAAACTTTATCGGCGGATATTCGGCGCTGGTCTCCAAGGGGATGACAGAGGCGGACGAGAGGCTGATCCGCTCAATTCCCAAGGCGCTTGCCGTGACGGAGAGAGTGTGCAGCTCTGTCAATGTGGGCTCCACCAGGACCGGTATCAATATGGATGCGGTAAAGCTGATGGGAGAAGTGATCCTGCAGACGGCAGAGGCCACCCGGGATGCGGATTCGCTGGGATGTGCGAAGCTGGTCGTGTTCTGCAATGCGCCTGATGACAATCCCTTTATGGCCGGCGCTTTTCACGGGGTGACGGAGGCGGACAAGGTGATCAATGTAGGGGTCAGCGGACCGGGCGTGGTCAAGACAGCGCTGGAGAAAGTACGCGGTGAGAATTTCGAGGTGCTGTGCGAGACCATCAAGAAGACAGCCTTCAAGGTAACGCGTGTGGGACAGCTTGTGGCGAAAGAGGCGTCGAAACGTCTGCAGGTGCCTTTTGGTATCGTGGACTTATCGCTGGCGCCGACACCGGCGATCGGAGATTCGGTGGCGGATATCCTGTGCGAGATCGGTCTGGAGTACGCCGGTGCGCCCGGCACCACTGCGGCGCTGGCGCTTTTGAATGACCAGGTGAAGAAGGGCGGTGTGATGGCGTCTTCCTATGTGGGCGGACTGAGCGGGGCTTTCATTCCGGTCAGCGAGGATCAGGGAATGATCGACGCGGTATCCGCCGGCGCACTGACGCTGGAGAAGCTGGAAGCCATGACCTGTGTCTGTTCGGTGGGGCTGGATATGATCGCAGTGCCCGGAGATACGAAGGCGACAACACTTTCCGGTATCATTGCGGATGAGATGGCGATCGGCATGGTCAACCAGAAGACGACGGCCGTGCGGCTGATCCCGGTGATCGGCAAAGGAGTGGGAGAGACCGTGGAATTCGGCGGCCTGCTCGGGTATGCGCCGATCATGCCCGTCAACGGGTTTTCCTGTGACGCATTTGTCAACCGCGGCGGCAGGATTCCGGCGCCGATCCACAGCTTTAAGAATTAGAAAGAAAGGATACATAACCGACAGACGCCGGATATGTATCCTTTTTCTTTAAAACAGTATGAACAAAATACGGTTGAGAAAAGATTATTCCGCAAATACTTTCAAATGTTCTCTCTCAAGCGCTTCTGCGTTGTCAACAATCTTCTTGAAATCGCCGATCAGTTCATCGGAAAGTTTCACAGCCGATCTGTATTCATTCTCGGCTCTCGCATAATCCTGATTCTTGAGGGCAACGATCGCATTCTTACCGTAGCCATGGAAGCGGCGGTGTTTGTCAGCCAGCCCGCTCCAGAGAGGAGAGATCATCTTGTTGCGGGGGTGCATCGCATAGTAGAAATGGCCGAATGCACACTTGGTATCGTCGGTCTGCAGCGGAACGCACTCTCTGTCCTTGACCATATTGCCAAGTGTCTTTAACCAGTTCTGGTGAGCGGTGATCGCATTCTGGACATTGGCGATAAACTGGCGGTTGCTCAGCATGTAGAAGACATCCTCTACCATATTGCCCATCAGTTTGGCGGAATCGTCCAGATCCTTCTCGATTACGGATACCGGACGCATGTTTACCTTGAGATCTTCGGATACGGCGCCAAGCATATCGGACTGTTCATTCAGGGAGACACATTCCTCGCGCAGTCTGCCCATCTGATCCTGTACGTTGGTCACGGCGCTGAATATCTCTTCGCTGGTGGCAGCGATGGTGGTGATGGAATCGGTGATGCTGACGATATTGGAAACATTGCGCTCGTTGTTGGAGAGCACTTTGTTCAAATTCTCACGCATGGATTCGAGTTCTTCCACTGTCTGGTCAAGACTTCCGCAGGTCATCTTGGAAGCTGCCTCAATCTTGGCAACAAAGCCGTCCATATTGCCGGTGAGCTGCTTCGTCTCATCCGCCAGGCTTCTGATCTGCTCTGCCACAACGGCAAATCCCTTGCCGGCTTCCCCTGCTCTGGCCGCCTCGATGGAAGCGTTGAGTGCGAGCATGTTGGTCTGGGCGGAAATGGAGTTGATACCCTTGATCACTTCGTTCATACCCTTGATGATCTCCAGAAGCTCCTGCATGTCATCCTTCATCTGGTCTGATTTATCAATCGTAAACTGAGATTCCTCGACAATAGAAGAAATCTCCTGGCTGCTGGCTTCCATATCGTCCATGATCGAGCCGGCAGAAGAAGATACCTGGGCGATGGATTCGGCAAAACCTTCGTGCGCGTTCACAACCTCATTCATATTCTCTTCCGTCATCTGGGAAGCACGTACAACAGTCTCGGATATATGCTTAACGGTATTGCTGATCTGGCCCATCTTGTCAGTGCTGTCGCCCATGGCAAGATCAAGAGCACTGATCTGCATAACGGATTTGCATATGCCGCCTACCAGCTGGTTGAATTTGTCCCTTCCTTCATTCAGTCTCTTCTGGATCTGAAGTGCTTCCTCGCTTCCACTGACCGGTTCCATCCGGCCGATGGACTGTAATATTTTGTCGTTCTTGTTTCTCATCCTGTTCCCTCCTGTCACCCCATATATAACTACATTATAACAGAGTGCGCTTCTTTTTTCCATATAAAATAGAAAATACTTTACACATAAACATTATATCAAATTCTGCGTCGTTGTAAAGAAAATTGTTTCAGATTATCCCCGCCTGTCAGGGACTGCGGTTGCGGGAGAGTTTATTTTTGAATATGTATTGCTTTCCGACTCAACGATGTATAAACTGTTCAGAGAGTACGTCAGAGAAAGAAAAGGAACACGGAGGATACAGTATGAAAGATCACTTTTTGACGGCAGCGGATATGGCGAAGTTCGAGAGATTTCTAAGGGAAGAAGAACGGGAGGCCGCGACCATCGAAAAATATCTGCGGGAGGTACAGGCCTTTTACGCCTGGCTGGAAGGAAAACCGGTGACAAAGGAGACGGTCGTTAAATGGAAAGAGAGACTGCAGCAGGAAGGCTATGCCTGTGCAACGGTCAATGCGAAGCTCTCGGCGCTCAACGGCTTTTTCAAATTTGTCGGCTGGGAAGAGTGCAGGGTGAAATTTCTGCGGATCCAGAGACAGATGTTCCGCAAACAGTCGAAGGAACTGACCAAGGCCGAGTACGAACGGCTGCTGGAGACTGCGCGCAGGATGGGCAAAGAGAGGCTGTCCCTTTTGATGGAAACGATCTGTGCGACCGGCATCAGGGTCAGCGAGCTTTCTTATATAACGGTGGAATCGGCCAGGGAAGGACGGGCCCAGGTGGAATTAAAGGGTAAGATCCGCGTGATCCTGCTGCCGGGTAAGCTGTGCCGCAAGCTGCTTAAATATGCGCAGGAACAGGGAAATGCTTCCGGCGAGATCTTTGTGACAAAAGGCGGAAGGGGACTGGGCAGAAGGCAGATCTGGAGAGAGATGAAAGAACTCTGCAAGGCGGCCGGCGTGGAGGCTTCCAAAGTATTCCCGCACAATCTGCGGCATCTGTTTGCCACTTCCTTCTATAAAATATGTAAGGATATCGTCAGGCTGGCCGATGTACTGGGGCACAGCTCTGTGGAGACTACAAGGATCTATCTGTTGACAGCCGGTAGAGAACACGCAAGACAGATGGAGCTGACAGGATTGGTTCTATAGGCGGAATCAATATTCTGTCCATAGAGAATGACCAGTCGTACATAATTAGTTTATTATAGCATGGATTATTTGTGCATTTCAATCCTGTTTTTATGTTTTTTGGACATGGCGGAGAGAGGCCGCAGTAGAATATCTTACGGTCTCCTGTTTGTATGCCCGCTTATGCAGTTTTTCTTCAATCTGATCGGATCACATCCCCCTGTTCACGAAATCAAAATGAAATCACATGCAAAATCACATATATTTTCCAAAAATACCTTTTACACGATGGACAGAATATTGAGTCTGTCAATCAGGCAGTATCACAGAGCATGACAGCCGGATACGGAAGGGGGTGTACTCTGTGTCTGCAGCAAGAATAGAGACAATCAGTCCGGAGACGATCGACGCGTTTCTGGCATATCTTTCAGGAAAAGGCAGAGGGGAGGCATCTCTGCGCAGCTACAGGAGGATCCTGACGGAATTATACCGGTATCTGCCCGAGGATAAGTGTATCGGGGAAGAGACCGGGCCGGCGTGGAAGGCCTTTCTGGAGCGGCAGGGACTGCATCCCGCCACGGTGAACAACCGCATGTCTGTCTGGAACAGCTTCCTGCTGTATCTGGGACACCGGGAATGGCAGCTCGGAGATTTTAACAGAGAGGCGGAGACGGCACAGCCGGAGCTTAGCCGCACGGAATATCTGCGGCTTTTATCGGCGGCAAAGCATATGGGCAAGGAGAAGTCTTATCTGCTGATCAAGACGCTGGGCGGTGCGGGCATGAGGATTCAGGAACTGCCGCAGCTTACCGTGGAGGCGGTCAGGCAGGGGGCGGTGGAACTTGCATACCACAATTCCCGCCAGAGAAGAGTGCTGAAGCTGCCGGAGGGACTCAGGAGAGAGCTGTTGGACTATGCAGAACGGGAGGGCATCCGGAAGGGACCGGTGTTCGGTTCGTCAGAGGGCGCGCCCATGGCCCGTTCCAATGTGAATTATTTTATCAGCATGGTCAGTCACGATGCCCAGGTGGAGGAGGAGAAGGCGACGCCCAGATGCCTGTGGAAGATGTATCAGGAGACCTGCAGGAAGATCCAGGACAATGTGGCCGTGCTCATCGAGCAGTCTTATCAGCGGATGCTGGATGAAGAGCAGCAGGTAATGGGATGGAGGGCATGACCATCCTGCATTAGAAAATAAATCGGATAAAACGGGAGAGCGGCAGATGAATGTATTACTGATTGGTGGAAGCAGCCGGATGATCGATGCTGTGATCGACAAACTGAACAAAGGAAAACACAGGATCTTCCTGCTGACGGGCCGCAGAGACAGACAGTTTTCTTATAAACATGTATTTGAGCGGTATGATTATCCATACGAAGATGAGAGCGTCAAGGATATTTTCGAGAGCGTCAAGCCGGATATGGTCGTGTTCATGGGCGCTTATGATACGAACTTTGACTGGCACAGAGAGAGACAGGAGTCGGTGCGCTATACGGCGGCGCTGATGAACATACTTTCTACCTATTCCATGGCATGTAAGGGACGGTTCGTCTATCTTTCCTCCCATGAAGTGTTCGGCGGTTCCTACCATAACGATATTGCAGAGTCGGAGACAACGACGCCCAGAGGGTTTAAGGCGCTGGCGATCTCTCAGGGCGAGGAGATCTGCGAGAATTACCGCAAGACGCAGGGAGTCGATACCATGATCCTGCGTTTCGACCATCTCTACGGCGTTCCGCGCAGAGGACAGGAAGACAGCAATCCCTGTTTCCAGATGTGTCTGGAGGCATTGAAGACCGGCAAGGTTTCGGCCAGCGACAGAAGATCCTTTTCCATGCTTTATCTGAATGATGCGGTGGAGCTGGCCTATAAGGCGATGACGGAAGAACAGCCGGCGCTGTCCTGCTACCATATCACTTCCGGGGAAGAACTGGATGAAGTTAAGCTGGCGGGAATGGTCATCAAGGCGATGGGCGGCGGGATCCGGCTTGTCAATAACTCGGTGGGAGACAAATACCGCCTGCTGCTGGACGGCCGTTCTTTTCAGGAAGAGTATGACCAGAAGATCTTCGTGCAGTACGAAGAAGGCGTAGAACAGGTCGTCAAGTATATGAAACGGCATGCGGATGCCTTTATCAGTGCGGAAGATCTGGGCGGAAGCACCCTTGGCAGGATCTGGCACGGCATCAAGGTTGCCTTTAAGAGAATCTTCCCGTTTGTGGAGAATCTGATCTGCTTTGTTCCCTTCTTTCTATTGAACAGCAAGGCGGCGGACAGCGAGTATTTTAACAGGCTGGATTTCTTCCTGCTGTACGTGCTGCTGTTTGCCATCGTCTACGGACAGCAGCAGGCGATCTTTTCTTCCCTGCTTGCCGTGGCCGGTTATTTCCTGCAGCAGATGTACGGGCGGACGGGGTTCGAAGTACTGCTGGATTACAATATATACATATGGATGGCACAGCTTTTCATCATCGGTATGGTGGTGGGATACATGCGTGACCAGCTCCAGTTCGTGAAAGATGAGAATGAGGAAGAGGTACGGTATCTAAGCCGGAAGGTGGACGATATCGCCGATATCAACGACAGTAACGTGCGCATGAAGCAGAGCTTCGAGACACAGCTGGTCAACCAGCGGGACAGCCTGGGGAAAGTATACGAGATCACTTCCAGCCTGGAAGCCTATGAGCCGGAGGAAGTGCTTTTCTACGCGGCAAAGGTGCTGGGAGAGCTGATGGACAGCAAGGCTGTGGCGGTTTACACGGTGGCGAACGGAGATTATGCCAGACTGTTCTCCTTTACGTCGGAAGAAGCGCGCAAACTCGGCAACTCCATTAAGTATACGGGGATGGAAGATCTATACAATGATCTGAAGGAACACCGTGTCTTTATCAATAAGAAGATGGACGAAAAACTGCCGCTGATGGCAAGCGCCGTCTATACGGCGGACAGGATGGAACTGATCCTGATGATCTGGGGTATCCCGTGGCAGCGTATGACACTGGCGGAGGCGAACCGCCTGACGATCATAGGCGCCCTGATCCAGAACGCGGTAGTACATGCGAACCGTTATCTTGACGCGCTGACTCATGAACGCTATCTGGAGCAGACGAACATTATGTCGCCGGATGCGTTCGGACAGCTTGTCCATGCATTTTTTGGCGCAAAGACCAACGGGCTGACCGAGTGTGCCCTGCTGGAGATCGTGACTGAGGATTACAGGCAGGCCGCAGAGACACTGGGACGGAATATGCGCCAGACAGATTATATGGGAGTGTTCCAGGACGGCAGGTTCTGCATCCTGCTTTCCAATACGGATGAGAAGAATGCGCAGGGCGTGATAGAGCGTTTCCGGAGTGCCGGTTATATATGCCGTCTCAGAGAGGGGGCGGAGATATGACGCTGACGTTTGAGGAGCATGTTTTTCTGATCGTTGTGATCTTAAATACGATCATAGCGGTGCTCTATCTGCTGATCGGCAGCCTGATTATGGTTCCCATCCGCAACCGGAAAAGAGAAGGGGAGGCGGAACGGCTGCATGACAACAGGAGAACCTATCTGCTGCGGTTTATCGTGATGCTGCTGTGCCCGGTGGTGGGCCCGTTGTTCTTCTTTGTCGTTCATTTCTTCTATCTGACGATCTTCCGGTTTCAGGTGGAGCTGGATGATGTGGTATTCAGCAAAGAGCGTGTGCGGACCCAGCTGAGAGCGGATGAAGAGCGGGAGATGAACGTGATCCCGCTGGAGGAGGCCGTGGCGGTCAACGACCAGAAGAGTCTGCGCGTGGCCATGTTAAATGTGTTGAAAGGAGAGATTCGGAATTCATTGTCGGCTATTTCCCTGGCGCTTGAGACGAAGGATTCAGAGTCTTCTCATTATGCAGCTTCCATTTTGAGCCATGAGCTGAGCGAGTTCCGTATGGAGGTACAGAAGCTGTATCTGGGAATCAGAGAGGAAGCGCAGGAGCAGACCGAATACGAAGACATGATGCTCGGCTATACGGACAATGTCTTAAAACAGAAGGTCTTTACAGAGCTGGAACAGAGAAGGTTCGTGCAGATGATGGCCGAAGCGGCAGAATCCTTTTATACCAAAAATCCGTCCGGAATGCCGGAACAGCACTATGAGAGTGTCTGTATGAGGCTGCTGGAGATCAAAGATTACGAGAATTCGGAGAAATGGTGCATCAGGCTGGCCGAGCAGTATCCGGATCGGCTGTCGGCCTTTACCTGTAAATTGAAATTATATTTTATCGTCAGAAACAGAGAGGCTTTCTTTCAGACACTCGACGCCTTGAAGAGATCGGATGTTGTGATCGACAGCGAGACACTGGAACTGATCAGGACTTTCAGCTGACAGACTGTACCGTGGTCCCGTATGGGAAGGCAGAGCGGGCCGCCTTGGGCCGGCAGACTCTGAATTGAGGAAAGGGCATGGTTATAATTAGAAATGATATCACGCCGTAATTATTTGACAATCACAATCGTAATGTTCATCGTGTTTTTCCTGTTTCAGTTTTCCAATGTTGCCCTGGAGAGCTGGAACCATTATGAGGAAAATGCTTATATGGTAGATACGTCCGAACTTCCGGACAGGAGCGACGCCTATTATGCGGACGGCAGCGGGGAAGCAGAGGACTTTGCAGGCGAGGCGCGAAAGAGCGCGGTTTACATAGGGGACGATGAGGACGCGATCACAGAGACGGTGAAGCTGTGGGCCGACTATACAAAAAGAAGGCTGCAGATCTATCCCTCTCTGGAAGCATATGAGAAAGAGAAAAAGAAAGATGACGCGTGGCAGCCGCAGGTGATGGCCATCGACGCTGCCGGGATGGATTTTGACACGACAGACAGCTGTAAAGCGCTGGAAGAGTATTTACAGGCGGGAACCCATTTGATCTTCTGTAATCTGCCTGATGTATCCGTGATCAAAGAAAATGAGCGGCTGCAGGAGCTTCTGGGGATCCGGACGATCAGAGCCGAAGAGATGTCTGTGACGGATCTGCACCTGCACGGAGGGTTTCTGCTGGGAGGAGAGAAGATCTATTCGGCAGAGAGCGCGGAGGAAGGTCTGGAATTTACCCTTCCCTGGTATGAGCTGATCCCGGAGACGGAACTGTACATGAACGGAATCCCGAAGAAAAAATCCCTGGGTGATGAGACTATCGAGGAAAAGGCATTTCCGGCTGTAATCTGGCAGAGGGATGCGGAAACTGCCTCTGTGTTTGCCGTCAACGGCGCCTATATGGAGGATGCGGCAGGGCTGGGGATCCTGTCGGCCATGTCTGCCAAAATGGAGCCTTACGAGATTTATCCCGTAGTCAATGCACAGACCCTTGTCTATGCCAATTACCCGGGCGTGGCGGACGAGAATAAAGAGATGCTTATGGAACGTTACAGCCAGTCCATGGAAGGTTTCTTCCAGAATGTGGTCTGGCCGGATGTGGTGGCTGTCCTCAGGGAAGCGGGCGCAACCCTGTCCTGTATGATGGCGCCGCAGTTTGACTATGAAGACGATGAGTCGCCGGATGCGGATCAGTTTATCCGCTATATGAAGCTGCTGAACGAACAGGGAGCGGAGACGGGACTGTCCGGCGTATGCCATTCCGATACCCCTCTGGAGAAGAAGGCCGCCAGAGACTATGAGTTTATGCAGGAGGCGCTGCCGACGTTTCAGTTTACGTCCTTCTTTGCGGGAGATCTGACAGAGAAGGCTGTGCTGGAGGCGCTGCAGGAAGACCTGCTGACCTCTGTGAGGACGGTGGTCGAGGATACTGCGAAGGAAGACAAAGAAGTGATCGGTTATCTGTTTGATTATATCACCAGACAGAGCGCCGTGATAGACGGCTTCGAAGACCAGGAGCGCCGGGAATTCCGGTTCCGCTGTCTGGAAACGGCGCTGGGGTATACCAGCGTGCTCGTGGATATGGAGCGGATCGTCTATCCGGAGGACGACGGCGACGAGTGGGTGTTCGCTTCCAATACACTGCGCCGGAATCTGCAGGACTATCAGATCAGGGAGCAGGGCTTTGACGGCGTGACGGTGTCGGAGTGCGATGAACGGATCCGCAGCTTCCTGGCACTGGATTATACAGAACAAAGAGAATTCAATTCAATCCATCTGGAGCGGAATGCCGTAAGAGGGCCGGTATGGTTTGTCCTGCGGACGAATCATGAAGGCATCGAGAGCATGGAGGGCGGAAGCTGGAAAAAGCTGGAAGAAGACGCTTATCTGATTGAAATGGAAGAGCAGAAGGCAGTGATCACGCTGAGAGCGTATTAGTGCAGTAAGAAGGGAACGGATAGTACAATGAGAATTTGCATAGTAGCGGAAGGATGTTATCCATATACGGTAGGCGGCATGTCCAGCTGGGCACACGGCCTGATCCGTTCTTTTCCAAACCAGGAGTTTGTCATATTGGCGATCATTGCCAACAGAGAGCTGCGGGGAAAGTTCGTATACGAGATGCCGGAAAATGTGGTGGAAGTGCATGAACTTTATCTGGATGATCTGGACTGGTGCAGAAGCAGGAAGCGAAAGCGCCGTATGACGAAGAAAGAATATCAGGCGCTGCGCAGCCTGATGCTTGGCAGACAGGTTGAGTGGGAGGCGTTGATCGACTATTTCCAGAAGAAAAAACGTTCCTTAAACGATCTGCTGATGGGGGAGGACTTCCTGCATGCGGTGACGGAATTTTATATGCTGCATTACAGCCAGTTCGTATTTACGGATTTTCTGTGGACGATGCGTTCTATTTATCTGCCATTGTTTCGGACGCTGCAGATGAAAGTGCCGAAGGCGGATGTCTATCACTGCCTGTGTACCGGTTATGCGGGCGTGCTGGGCAGCATGGGCAAATATATTCATGGCGGCAGGCTGCTTTTGTCGGAGCATGGAATCTATACGAGAGAGCGGGAGGAAGAACTGATCCGCTCTAAATGGGTAAAAGGCATTTATAAAAATATCTGGATCGAGCAGTTCCGCAAAATGTCCAGAATGGCATATGACAGGGCGGAACTGGTGACGAGCCTGTACGCCGGGGCCAGAGAACTGCAGACAGAACTGGACTGCCCGGTGGAGAAGACGATGGTGGTGCCGAACGGCGTCCAGGTGGAGCGGTTTCAGAATCTTCTCGGAAAAACAGAGGCCGAGGAGGGAGAAATCTATGTGGGAGCGGTATTCCGCGTGACACCGATCAAGGACGTCAAGACCCTGATCCAGGCGTTTGCTTTCGCTAAAGAAAAGGAACCGAGACTGAAATTGTGGATCATGGGACCATGGGACAATGACGACGGCTATGCGCAGGAATGTTTTGACATGGTGGGGATCATGGGGATAGCCGATGTGATCTTCACCGGCAGGATAGATGTGCGGGAATATTACGGCAAGATGGATATGATGATCCTGACCAGCATCAGTGAAGGACAGCCGCTGACGATCCTGGAGAGCTTTGCGGCGCATAAGCCGGTGATCGCCACGGATGTGGGAGACTGCAGCGGATTGATCCTCGGAAACGAAGGGGATAGCTTCGGGGAGGCAGGTATCATCACCCATATCATGAATGTGGGAGAGATCACACAGGCCATTCTGACATTGGCGCAGAACAGGCAGCTTCGTCTGCAGATGGGAGAGAACGGGTATCAGCGGGTAGCCGCCGGCTACCGCATGGAGCAGATGCTGAATGCCTATGGGACGATCTACAGAGAGTTTGCGGAGAGTATGCAGAAACCCTGGACGGACAATGAAGTGGAAATGACAGACCATCAGTCGGATGGTTATATTGGAGAGGGGTGAGACCATGGCGGGAATAGGTGTTAAATTAAACCGTATATTTGAGAAGAAATCTGTCTTTGCAAATCTTGTGGGATTTACCTACAGTACGATCGCCACGGTAGCGCCGATGCTTCTGGTGATCGGCAACATCATGCTGATGGGCTGGATCCTGGGGCTGAATAAGGCGGCGTATCTGACCAGGGAAGTGTTCTTCTGTACGGTACTGTATACCTTTATCTTTGCTTTGCTTACGGCGGCGCCTTTTAACGCCGTATTGTCAAAATATATGCAGGATGCCATTTTTGAAGAGCGCTATCAGGACATTCTGCCCTGTTATTATCTGGGGCTTGTGTTTAATATCGTGCTCAGTTGTCTGGTGGGGATTCCCTTCTGCCTGTGGGAGCACTTTGTGGGCGGGGTGAGCGTCTTCTATGTGTTTACGGGATTTTGCGGCTATATCTGTCTGGTACTGGTATTTTATTCGATGATCTATCTTTCGATCTGTAAGGATTACCAGAAGATTTCCCTGTTTTTCATGTTGGGAATGGTGATCACCTTTATCCTCTCTCTGGTCCTGCGGTTTATTCTGGAATGGGAAGTTACGATCAGCATTTTGTTCGCCCTTATGGTCGGGTTCTTTTTCATTGCAACGATGGAGTTCGCGACCACCAAACGGTATTTCGTGAAGAACAGCAGCCGGTATCTGCCGGTACTGAAATATTTCGGCAGGTGGTGGCAGCTGGTGGTATGCAATTTCCTGTATATACTGGGCATGTATATCCATAACTTCGTATTCTGGACGACGGATATGCGGATCGTGGTGGTGAAGAGCTTTGTGTGCAACCAGCCTTATGATATGGCGACCTGTATCGCCATGTTCACCAATATCTCCGCGACGGTGATCTTCGTGGCGCGGGTCGAGATGCACTTCCACGACAAGTACAAGGCGTATTCGGAAGCCGTGATCGGCGGCAAGAAAGCGGACATCGAGAATACGAAGCGCAGGATGTTCCGCGCCATAGCAAGCGAGCTGATGAGCCTTGTGCGTATACAGTTTATCATATCGGTGGTGGTGTACCTGCTGTGTATCGTACTTCTGCCGCAGTATGGGATGGGCGGCATGGTCATGCGTATCTATCCATGTATGGCGGCCGGATATTTTATTTTGTTCCTCATGTATGCGGCGATTCTGTTCTTATACTACTATAATGACCTGACAGGGGCAGTGTTGACGACACTCAGCTTCTGTGGCGTGACCTTTCTGGGCAGTGTGTTTGCAGCCTACAATTTGTCGGAGATCTGGTATGGACTTGGCGTGCTGCTTGGCGCCTTTGCCGGATGGACGGTGGCGTATATGAGGCTGCGGTGGGTGGAGAAGAATCTGGACCGGAATATTTTCTGTAAGTGGATGCTGTTGAAGCGGGGGAAGGGAAAGATGCCCTCGGGTCTGGTATACCAAAAGGACGACGGGACGCAGAACAAAAAACGTACAGTGAAAAAGAATACACAGACTGCTTGATGAAACAGCACCGGAAACAGGGGGCGTCAGGCAGCAGATAGAAGAAAACAGAAACCTGCGGGCGAAGGAAAGGCATGGGCGTGTAAATGGAAGCAGGCAGTATCATTAGAATTGCAATGACGACAGCGGGCATTGCCGTCATGTTATGCAGCTTCTGGTTTCTCTCGGTAAAAAAGATGACGGCTGATTTTGCTGTTATATGGGAAATTCTGGGTGTGTTGCTGATCATGATCGGTGCGGTTCCCGGTCTGTCCGGATGGACACAGAATCTTTTTGCAAGAGGAGAGCAGCTGGTGATCTGCATCGGCGCGGCGGGTGTGTTTTTCTGCTATCTGTTCAGTCTGTTGCTCTCACGCCTGTTGATGAAGAATCATGAGCTGGCGATAGAGGTTTCCATGCTGCTGCGGGAAAAGGGTGCTGCCCATCAGGAGCAGAAGAGACGGGAGAGTGTATGGCAGGAGAATGTGGAACAGCCCCGGAAGGAACTGCTGATCATACTGCCGGTGAGAAATGAAGAGAAGAATATTGGAAAAGTACTGGAGCAGCTATGTTGTCCGGAGATCCTGGAAACAGCAGACGTTCTCTGTATTAATGATGCGTCATCGGATGGTTCCGAAGAAATCATAGACGGCTATCCGTGTGTACAGATCGTGAATGTGTATGGTCTTGGGTATGGAAGTGCTTTGCAGTTAGGCTATAAATATGCGGTACGAAATAAATATCAATATGTGATCCAGATGGATGCGGACGGTCAGCATGATGTCTGTAATATTCCGATGATCTATCGTAAATTGAAAGCGGCAGATCCAGACGGAGAAGGTGCGGATATCGTTCTGGCATCCAGATTTATGGAGGGCAGCTCCCGGTTTCCGGTTTCGGCAGTTAAGAGATTTGCGTTCTGGCTGTTTCGGACTATGATTCATATGGTGACAGGAAGAAAGATCGCGGATCCCACGACCGGCCTGCAGGGGCTTGGCAGGAGGGCATTCTCATATTACGCACAGTATAACAATTTTGATCATCAATATCCGGATGCCAATATGGTTATGCAGATGCTGCTTTTAAACTATCGTCTGGCAGAAGTGCCGGCAGTGATGCATGCAAGGACAGAGGGGAAGAGTATGCATTCAGGGCTGGAACCGGTGAGTTATATGCTGCGTATGTGTCTGAGTGTGCCGGCGGTTGTATTCAGGATCAAAGTGCTGCGGCGTCGCTGAGACAGCAGTATGATGTGCATTTGTCTTAAGAAAGGGGAAAACAGACAGCATGGTTTCGTATTATTGGGTAGTAGAATACAGTAAGGTGTTTTGTGCTTATCTGTTTCTGATGTTTCTCTGGCCGTCGGTGGTATTTCATGAGCATTTACGGTTAAAGTCCAAAACCTATCGTTTTGGATTCTGTGTTACCGTGCCGATCGTGATCATGAATACAGTGGTTTTGGGTCTCGGTCTTTTACATGGATTGCGTCAGTGGCCGGTGGAAATACTTTTTTATGGTGTGTTTGTGCTGGCTTTTTTGAAAAATTTTGTGACTTATCTTGACAGAAAATATAGAAAGATGATGGAAGCAGAGTTTCCGAATGTCCGCAGTTTAACGGGAAAATACAGAAAACTGGTGATCTTCCTTCTTTTTTTTGTAGTGTGTTATAAATATGTGAAGCGGGCGGTACGCTTCCTGAGTGTTGACTTTTTGAAAAAGATAAAGACCTGTAACTGGACGAAGACCAGACTGAGGTTAAAAGAGGAAATCTGGAATTTTGTACGAAGGATCAGTTCGCTGTTCTGGAGATATGGGATTCTTGCGATCGTGCTTGTTTACGGGATGGCATATTTCTCTTACGGTGCATTTCAGGTGAACTCTTATGGATATGGGGATCTGTATACCCATCATAAATGGATATATGGACTGATCGAAGGTAATATTTTTGCAGACGGTATATATCCGCAGGCGATGCATTGCTTTATTTATTGTATGCATAGGTTGTTTGGAATCAGGATATACAGTATTCTGCTGTTTTTGCAGGGAATTCATGTGGCCGTCTTTCTGGTATCTGTCTATCTGCTTCTCAGGAAGGTGTTCAGCTGGAGATATACGGCGGTATTTGTGCTGATGATGTTTTTGACACTGGATCTGTATAATGCAGATCTGATCCACAGCATGTTCCGCCTGCAGATTACGATGCCGATGGAATTTGGACTGCATACGGTATGCCTGAGTGCGTTGTTTTTGCTGAATTATCTGGAGAGAAAGCAGAGCAGTGAAAGTAAATATTTTTGGGATGAGAATTTGTTTCTGTTTATGATGGCGCTGGCGACTGTCACCATGACGCATTTCCATGTGTTGCTGATGACGATGATTGTCTGTGCGTCGTTTGCCGTTTTTTCCTGGAAGAAGATATGCAGCAGGAAGTATTTGCTTCCATTGATATCGGCAGTGTTTTGTGGGGCAGTGATCGCGGTAACGCCTATGGCCGGAGCAGTGGCACAGGGGACTCCGTTCAGCGCATCCATTGAATGGGCGCTTGATGTCATGAGTGGAGAGGAAAGCAAAGATGAACAGGAGCCACCTGTTATTGAAAAAGAAGAAAACACGGATATAGAGAAGGAAGAGGATACAGAGAAGATTCCTGAAGAGGGTGACACCAGCATTACACAGAGTAGAGAAGCGGGAATGCAGGACATGAAACGCAGCGGGATCAATATCGCAGACAGCGTTCTTGGTGGGATGACCGAGATCTATGATAAAGGATATGCCCTGTTATACGGCTGGAACAGGGGCGGCTGGGCATTGGCTTTGACTGTTGCCATGGTTGTATTCTGCCTGTTGACAAAGAAGAAATTGAAACGTTTTCGTGAAATATGCCGATACTATCCGCCGGTGATTCTGATATCTGTGCTCTATGTATTCCTATACGCTGCACCGATTATCGGATTGCCGAATTTAATACCGGAGGGAAGGTTTTTTGCTCCGGGACATATGATGCTGCTTGGCGTTATGCTGATGCCTGTTGATATGGTATTTTCCGGATTGGCGGGAATCGGCACAGATCTTGTAATGAGGCTGGCATCTTTTGCGGCAGTGGCAGGAATCTACGGAGCAGCAGTTGTTACAGGAAATTTCAGAGGAATGTTGTTCTATGAGCTGTCAAGGTACAGCGCGGCGGTGGAGGTTACGGAATCCATTATTGATACATTTCCGCAGTACAGTTATACGATCGTGTCGCCGACAGATGAGCTTTACCCGGTGATTCAGTATGGGTGGCATGAAGAGCTGCTCAGTTTTGTGGAGCGCTGCGGGGGAGAAGAGAGTTATTCTATTCCGTCGGAGCATGTGTTTATTTTTGTTGAGAAGAAGCCGCTTCTGTACAGGCAGGTACAGTTTTTTGAGGGAATGCCCTGGATAGGGGATGAGAAGTATCTGAAACCTTTCTGGAGTGTGTATTCTGACGGGTATCCTGACAGCGCGGCAAGTCAGGCGCCAAAGATGATCGCGGCAGATATTTTGGAGCTCTTAGATGAAACGGAAGATGTGAAAATGGAACTGCCGGAGTATGGCAGTGCATGGGAAATGTACTTAAAGCTGGAGAACAGGACTGTGCTGGAAGCGATGGCTTATGACTGGTGCCAGCGGTTTGCGAAGGAGCATCCTTCGGTGATGAATGTTTTTTATGAGGACGATGCGTTTGTCTGCTATTATTTCCGGCAGGAGACAGGGGCCCCTGCATATGTGTTAAATTTGGATCCAAAAGAAACGTATTGAGTTTAGGATAGATTTGTATGAGGAGAAGAAAGCAGAGGATATTCTATTTCACAGTACTGTTCCTGTTAATGGCAGTAATGCTCGTTTACAGTGTGATTTTGCAATATGAACGGGAAAAAATCAGAATGAATGAAATTATTTTTACAGAATCAGCCCGGGAATTGCGCAATCCTGAGCGTGGATTTTACAATTTGTATGCTTTCCTGATAACGGATGAGAAAGCCGATTATATGTGGTTTCTAGAGCATTACTATAAAAAGGATATAGATACAGACCTGACATTGATCGAAATTAATTTACAGAAGTACAGAGATGGTAAGATCAGTGAAGCAGGGCTGCAAAATATAGAAGTCCTGTTTCAGGTATTAGGTGATTTTGAGAAACAGATGATCGTGCGATTCGTGTATGATCTGGAAGGTGAAAATGAGAAATATGAGCCGGATACGGTCGATGTGATTCTTGGCCATATGGAACAGTTGGAAGATGTTCTGAGAAAGTACAGTGGAAAAATTTATGTATTGCAGGGTTTGTTTATCGGTAACTGGGGAGAGATGAACGGCACGAAATACGAAAATGATGAGGATCTGGTTCGGCTGACAAAACAGCTGTACAGTGTAACGGACAGCGCAACCTACCTGGCGGTCAGGACACCTGACCAATGGCGCCGGATCATGGGAATACGGAATTTTTCTGAAATTGAATTTACGGATGATTCGCCGGCAGTACGAATGAGTCTTTTTAATGACGGCATGATGGGAAACGAGAGCGACCTGGGCACTTATAAAACAAAAGATGTTGACGGTGATAAAAAAGCAAGAAGAATGGAGGAGTTGTCTTTTCAGGAACAGCTTTGTAGTTTTGTGCCGAATGGCGGGGAGGTTGTTGTTAATAATCCGTATAATGACTTCGATAATGCGGTTCGGGATTTTGCAACGATGCATGTTACTTATTTAAATAATGGTTATGATCAGGAAGTCCTGGATAAGTGGAAGAAAACAAAGGTTGCTGAGAAGGGCTGCTTCAATGGGGTAGACGGGTACACCTATATGGCGCGTCATCTGGGATATCGGCTGCTGATCGACAGTGTCGGGCTGCAGCATGACTATCAGAGTGATCAACTGGAAGTCAGTGTGGTGATGAAGAATGTTGGATTTGCGCCGTTATATACCAGGACGGAGACTGCGTTGGTTTTTTATGATAAGAAATCGGGAGAGAGCGTTTCCTTTCAAATGGATGGGGACCTGCGCCAGCTGACCGGCGGAAATGAATCTGAGAAACGATTGACACTTAAGGCGAAAATTGACGTGAAGGATTTGGCGTATACAGAATATGATATCTATTTTGAGGTTCTGTACCCGAAGGTCGGACAAAGGATCGCATTAGCCAATGAACAGGAGATGGATGAGAGGGGTTATCACATCGGGAATGTAGAATTATATGATCTGCGTCAATACTTATCAAATGAATTAGATGAATTGACGGTGGTAAGGAAAGGGGAATGAAATGGATGCAGGGTATTGGGTCATAGAATATGGCAAGGTGCTTTTCAGTTATCTGTTTCTGATGTTTCTCTGGCCATCGGTAGTCTTTCGTGGACATTTGCGGACTAAGTCGAAGACGTATTGGTTCAGCTTCTGTGTTACAGTGACGATTGTTTTGATCAATTCGATCGTATTGACGCTGGGGTTGTTTCATGTATTGGATCAAAGAATAGTTTTCAACTTATTTTATGGAGTGTTTGCAGCTGCCTTTGCCGGAAATATATTGATATATATTTATAAAAAGTATAAAAAAATAAAAGCCGGATTCCCTGACATACACAGCCTTTATGGTAAATATCGGGCTATGGTGATCATACTGCTTATTTTTGTTATGTGGCTCAGATATATAAAACAGGCAGTGTTACGTCTAAGTTCTGACTATGGCAGGAGAATAAAGTCTTGTAATTTGAATACTATCAGAAGGAGTATCCGGCATAAGACAGGCATATTGTTTTGGAAATATGGTCTTTTGACAATCGTGCTGCTTTATGGAATGGTTTATTTTTCTTATGGAGCTTCCCAAATACATTCGTACGGACATGGGGACTTATATACACATCACAGCTGGATTTATGCATTGACAGAGGGACGTATTTTTCAAGATGGTATTTATCCGGAAGCAATGCATTGTTTTATATACTGTATGAATACCCTTTTTGGTGTCCGTATATATAGTATTCTGCTGTTTTTACAGGGGATTCATGTAGCGGTTCTTTTGCTTTCCGTATATATTTTGCTGCGAAGGATATTTTATTGGAGATATTCGGCCCTGTTTGTTTTAATGTTATTTTTAACATTAGATCAGACAAGTGTGGCAATGATTTTAAATTTGTTTAGACTTCAATTCACTTTGCCACAGGAATTTGGACTTCATACGATATTTCTTTCAGCATTATATCTGGTGAATTATTTATATGAAGGAAATATTACTGGAAAAGGAGTGACAGGATTTAAACAGTTTCGGAATGAAAATTTGTTTTTACTCGTGGCATCTATGGCAGCAGCTGCTGAGATTCATTTTTTTGTGGTGATTATGGCGTGTATTGTCTGCAGTACGTTTGCGTTTTTTAATTTAAACAGGCTGTTTACCGAAAAGAAAATACTCCCTTTGATCGTGTCAGCTTTATGTGCATGTATGATTTCTGCAGCGCCATATGCAGGTGCTTTGGCACAGGGAATGCCATACAATGGCTCCATTAATTGGGCGATAACTGCAATCAGCGGAGAAGATGATAAAGCTGTTCAGGAGAATGTGAAGTTGGAAGAGGACAGCAGCGAGAAACAAAGTGTTGCTTCCTGTATCAAAAAAATATATGAAAATGGATATCTTGCATTATATGGAAGAGAGAGAACCAGGGTGATCTTATCTGTGACAACAATTATGCTTATCCTTTGTTGTTTGATTAAGATAAGGCATCATTCCAGGCCGATTGACATAATTTGTTCCGGGTATTATCCTGTTATTTTTTGTTCTTTTCTATATATAGTTATTTATATTGCGCCGAAGATTGGATTACCAGACTTTATACCGGAAGGACGTTTTTTTGTACCGGGTCATATGATGCTTCTTGCAATTATGATAATGCCGATTGACTTGGTTTTTTATAAATTAAAAGATTCCTGTACGAATATGGTTCAACAGCTTTTATCGGTCTTAGTGATTGTGGGAATTTATGTTGGAGCGATCATGCTTGGTTCTTACCGGGGATTTTTGTTTTATGAGCTATCCCGGTATAACTCGACTGTAAACGTGACTAATTCGATCATTGACACATTTCCGCAACACAGCTATACAATAGTATCGCCAACGGATGAACTTTATCCTGTCGTTCAATATGGATGGCATGAAGAATTACTTACGTTTATAAACAAATGTGAAGAAGGAGATTATACGATACCGACAGAAAATGTTTTTATCTATATAGAAAAGAAGCCGCTTGATTATGCGCAGTATCATTTTTTTCGGGGACCATCATGGATAGGGGAAGAAAAATATTCTGCACAAGTTCATAGAGATTCTAAGAAGGCGGTAAGCCAAAGTCCGGAGATTAAGAGTACTCAAATTTCAAAAGCGGAAGCTCAGAAAGATCTGCCGGAAGTTTATAACGCATGGGTTATATATAAGCAGGTAGAAAATCGCGTGATTCTTGAATCAAAAGCATTTGAGTGGTGTCAGAGGTTTATGGAAAAATATCCTTCTGTGATGAATGTTTTCTATGAGGATGACGATTTCGTCTGTTATTTTTTTAAACAGGATATAAATGATTCACTCTATAATCTGAATTTGTAAAAATGCAAAGAGAATACGGCTCTACTATACTTTAAAAAGACGAATCCACAGGGAAAATGGAAGGATACGATATAAGAGCATATAGATCCAGCGTGTCGGGGGACATTTCGTCGGTTTTTGAAGACGAGGCTGTGTAATTTCATGCTCTTCATACTGAAACCATATAAGTTGATTTTTGATGTTATTGAAAAGAGAAAGTCCCTTTGGTGTATGGCATATTATGATGGAATTTCCCATTCCGTCATCGAGAGACGGATTAGTGCGCTCAATCCCCCAGAAATCTCCCAGAGTGATGTCACTGTTTCTGGATACCGAGCAGTAGTTGCAGTGGTAGCAGGAGGGGCGTAGATTGATGCTCTTGAAGAAGGATCTGAGGAATAAATCTTTATAGACAGAATATGTGTATTCTTTATCAGTACACTGAATTCTGACAGTATGGCCATTGTCCTGATTGCATTTATCGCGAAAATAGAACATATGTGGCCTGGAGTCGTATTTTTTATGAAGAAAGGTAATATAACGCTGCCATATCCCAGGGGAAGGGACGCCATAGCATACCAGATCGACCAATAAAAGATTGCTGTAAGCTGTTCCAAGGTAAAATCGTAAGCCTTCTGTCTGACAGGGCGTGCCACAGAAGAGAACTATACGCCCTTCATGCAGGAAGGAACGAATCGGCTCCCAGATATTAGACAGATTGCTTTGCACATATTTTGTTCTTGTAATTTGTTCCAGATCCTCTATTTTGTCAATTCCTTTATGGGCGATGCTGCCGTCTTCCATAAGGCAGGCGCCATATACGACACCGCCCTGTTGAAGGACATGACGCGCCAGAAGCGGAAAAATGCCGCCTGAGGAGCCGAGAAGACGAAGAGAAGGCTCTTTTGCGTGAGCACCAAAATAGAGATTTTTATGATCCATAGCGGTGGTTTTGTGGCAGGGGCATTTTTGAATACAAAGATTACAATGAGTACACAATGACTCATTGACAGAGGGATATAAGAAGCCTTCTTTGTCAGGTTTTAATGTGATGGCCTGTTGGGGACATATCTGTGCACAGACACCGCATCCTGTACATGTTTTTTTTGATGTTAAGTTATTCATATTTATACGTCCATTTTTTGAAGTTGTATGGAATAGTTACGATGTAAGGAACTCTATATTTATTTAAAACATGGAATGGGTCATAAAAATATTGTATATGCCTGAAATAATAATGTCAAGGTTCACAGATTGGCAGAAGAATAGTATTAATGTGCAACAGAAAAAAGATCAAAGTGAGGAGGGGCCATGCAAAACAATGTCGTTGGAATCATCACTTTTCACTGTTCGGATAATTACGGAGCAATGCTGCAGGCATATGGATTAAAGACGTATCTGCGCAGTCAGGGGATTTTGGCGGATATTGTTCCGTATGAGCCGTTTTTTTTGATCGGACGAAACTGGTTGGTCCCATATGCTCCGGTAGGTAATCTTTACAGAAGTTTACGTTATTCCTGTTGGGGTATGAGTTCGCATATCAAGATGGGAAGGGATTTTTTTCGTCAAAAGTCCAATATGAAATGTTTTCGGGAGAAATATCTGGTAGAGAAGAGGCGCAGGAAGCTGAGGTGGCCGGGTCAGATGAGGAGACTCTGCTATCAATACTATATAGTAGGAAGTGATCAAATCTGGAATCCGGACATTACATTTGGACTAAGAAAGGTATATTTTGGCGGTTTTAAGAATCGTTGTAAAAGCAGGGTGATTGCATATGCGGCCAGTTTAGGCGGTTCGGCTCTTTTGACAAAGTATGAAAAAGAGTTCTCCCGAATGATGAATTACATAGATGTGGTTTCAGTCAGAGAAAAGGATGCAGTCCCTTACGTAGAGAAATACTGCGATAAAAAAGTTTCTGTGATGTTGGATCCGGTGTTTTTGTTGGGGGAGGAATTCTGGAGAGAAGTGGAAGTGCTTCCGGAGAAGAAACATTATATTCTTGTATATCGAACAGAAGAAAACCAGGAGATGATTCACTACGTAAAAATGCTTTCAGAGAAAACAGGGTTACCGGTTATTGAATTAAGAAGCAACTACAGGGGAAACGCAGAAAAATTTATGGTTGATTATACTGCCGGCCCGTCAGAATTTTTAGGATATATTCATAACGCTGAGTATGTCATATCAAATTCATTTCATGCAGTGGCATTCAGCATTATTTTTGAGAAGCATTTTGCAGCTTTTATGCACAGCAGCAGAGGAACAAGAATTAAAAATATTCTGGAAGTGTGTGGTCTGACGAACAGATTATATCAGGAAAAGACAACACCGGAGACTGGTAGCGGGATTATCTGGAAAGAGGTAAAGGAAAATTTAAGGAGAGAGGTAAAATGTGCAGAAGATTTCTTGAGAGAGCATCTTTCCAAAGGGTAGATATAGTAAACGGCATAACAATGATGCAGCGGGAGGATTGACGTGAGACATCGAGGGATAGAGAATCAGGCCGGCATGGCAGAGATGTTCAGATACATGATGGGCATTATTGACAAAGAAGAGAAGAAGACCTGCGGCATACTTGTATTTTTGAGTTTTGTCAGTCCTTTGCTGGATCTTTTTTGTTATTCAAGTCTTATCTATGTGATCAATTTTGTGCTTCGTACTGATCAGGTATCGACAGGGGTGATAGCTTTTAATTTTTTTATGGTCGGTATTTCCTTACTGAAGATTTTTCTTGATCTCTACAGATGCAGGACTTCAACACATTTTTTGTATCAAGGCGCACAGAAAATTTCGACGAAGCTGTATGAAGTACTTATGAAAGAAGATTTGGAAAGTCACAATAGAAAAGATGCGGTACAGGCAATCGTGACGGTACAGGGTGATGCGATGAACTGTATCAATATCATCGTAACTGCAATTATGATCTGCTCGAATGTATTTATGTTGGGTGGATTTTCTATTGTTTTGATCTGTGTTTCTAAATGGATTGGGTTGGTAAGCTGCATGATTCTGTCCGGATCCATGCTGGGATTTTATTTTTTCTATCGGAATACCATTAAAGTTTATGGGGAGGAATGCAGAGCATACAGGATTAAGGCAAATGCGCAGACTGCAGTTGCCTACGGAGCTTTCCGGGAAATAAAGATAGATCATAATGTGGATCATATTATGGACAGATACCGCGAAATAAGCGGCAGATATGCAAAGGTGCAGGAAAAATTCAAATATGGAAACAGCAGGATTGGAATTCTTTTACAGAATATGATCTTGACGGTATTGTTTGCCAGTCTGAGTTTTTTTCTTGTACAGGGGAATGACCTTTCTCTTATTCTGGGATTAATGTTGTCATATATTACCGCTTTTATCAGGATGATCCCGGAGGCATATGGCATATTGTCAGGGTTCAATAATATTGAGTTTTTGAGACGATCCTATGAAGTAGTAAGGGAGGACTTTATTCGATATCAAAAGATTAAGAAACAGGAAGAGATGTCTGAGAACTGCAGACAGAAAAAAGTGACTTTTCGACAGGGGCTGAGGATCAGAGATCTTACTTTCTGTTATAACGAGTACACGCAAATATTTGAAAAGGTTGATGTTGACATTCCGGCCGGCTGTTCTGTGGCAGTAATCGGCGTTTCCGGTGCCGGGAAAACGACCTTTCTAGATCTGGTCCTCGGACTATTGAAACCGCAGGCAGGCCGAATTCTTTACGATGACTTTGACATTGTGTCTCAAACGGACAAAGAAGGTATCTGTACGGGCAACCTGGGGGAGATTGTAAGCTATATTCCGCAGACGATATATTTAAATGGCGAAACGATACGGAATAACGTGGCTTTTTTTGAAAAACAGGATGAAATTGATGATGGAAAAATAGAAGAGGTTTTAAAATGCGCACAAATTTGGGAGGATGTTTTGAAATTACCGGAAGGAGTCGACACATTGATCGGCGAAAATGGAACGGTTCTTTCAGGAGGACAGCGCCAAAGGATAGCACTGGCAAGAGCTCTGTATAAAGATTGTGAACTTCTGGTGATGGATGAAGCAACGGCAGCGCTGGATACCGAAACAGAAAAAGCGGTTATAGATTCTGTGCGCAGGATAAAGGAGAATAAGACAATATTAATGGTGACACATCATATGAGCCTGGCAAATGAGTGCGATATTCTTTATAAAATTGAAAATCAGAAAATGATAAGAGTAAAATAATAAAACAGCTTGTTGATTGGAGTAGGTATGATGCCTTTTTCACGAATTTTATATGGAGTAAAAAAATTGGAGTTGTGGTTATACAGAAAAAGAAAAGCAAAGCGCTTGTGTAACAAAAATTTTACCATTTTAGCGTCAGATTGTAATGGCACATTTATGTATCATGATATGGGACTCCCTTTTTTATCGCCTACGATCAACCTTACGATTGGAATGAATGATTTTGTTAAAATGCTGGAAAATCTTGAATGGTATATGCAGCAGGATATTGTCGAACTTAAGGGGGAGTATAAATATCCGACAGGAAATCTGGGGGGGGGTATTAAGATTAATTTCGTGCACTATGAGTCGTTTGATGAAGGGGTTTCAAAATGGAAGCAGAGAAAAGAGCGGATTAACTGGGATAACCTTTTTATCGTCGGTTCGGAGAAAGACGGCTGTACTTATGAAACGATACAGCGCTTTGAGAGACTGCCGTATGAAAATAAGGTTATCCTTACCCATGTCGATTATCCGGAGTTTAAGTCTGCTTATTATATAAAAGGGTTTGAAGACAGAGATGAAATGGGGACGACCATAAACTATAAAAAACAATTTTTCAAAAGACGGTATCTGGATGATTTTGACTATGTAACTTTTTTAAATCATGGTGTAATGAGAGGAAAAAGATGATTTCAATTATTATACCTGTTTATAATGCAGAGAAATATTTAGAACGCTGTATCAAGTCTGTTTTAGATTCGACATATGGAAATTTTGAGGTTCTGCTGATCAATGATGGTTCCAGTGACCGCAGCCTGGAGATCTGCAGGAACTACAGTGACAGAGACAGCCGTATAAGAGCATTTACGCAGGAGAATCAGGGGGTATCCTCGGCAAGAAACAGAGGGATCGAGGAAAGTCTCGGCGAGTGGATTGTTTTTGTAGATTCCGATGATGTGATTGCCTGTGATTTTCTGGCAGTTGTTGCAGATAAGGCATGTCAAAATACCGATATGATATTTTTTGATTATTGCCGATCCAGAAGAGTATCCAAAAGAAATAGTTGCAATCGAGTCAGGACCTTGGTTCCGCAGATAGATTATTATGATAGAGATGACAGATTTTTGATCATTAAAAAAATGTTATGTGCAAGAGATTTGACAGACAGTACGAATACCAGTTTATTGTCACCATGGGGAAAAGCGTATAAGAGATCGGTTATCATGAAGTATTCGATCAGATTTCCGGTAGATGTGATCATCTGTGAAGATAGATTATTTAATATAGAGTATTATATGAGGGCCCGGACTTATGCTCATGTTTTCAGAACCGTTTACTATGTTACATGGCGGGCGGACTCTCTAACTCACTGCTGTCAAAAGGATCTGGTAAATAATTATCATGTTTTTCACCGTAAACTGAAGAAATTTATGGAAGAGCAGGAAATCTTCGAAACGTTAAAGTCCGCTTATTATGATAATGTGCTGGCCAATATGACGGAGATTTTGATATACGGTATCTTTCGCCCTGGCAGTATGCGAACATACAGGGAAAGCAAACGGATCTGCCAAAGTGTGCATGAGGATGAAATTGTCAGAGCGGCATTGCAAAATAACGCAAAAGAGGGGAAGCCTGCGAGAAGAATATTGCTGTTCTTCTTTGAGCGGAAGCATTACGGAATCGTAAATCTGATATGTAAACTGAGTTTTCTGGTTTTACGACGTCTGAAAAGATGAGACTAAAGGAGTTGCGTGCTGTATGAAAGATCTGGTATCTGTCATAGTACCTGCATATCAGGAAGAGAAGAGGATAGGACGTTGTCTACAGAGCATTCTTGCCTCTACTTATCAGAGGCTGCAGGTGATCGTGGTAAATGACGGTTCTACTGATGATACGGCAAAAATTGTCAGTAGCTTTAAAAGGAACAGGGAATCAGAAACAGTTTCAATAGAATTAGTCAACATCTGCAATGGCGGAAGCGGAAGAGCACGGAATCATGGACTGCGCAGAGCGAAAGGGGAGTATATCAGTTTCGTAGATGCGGACGATATGATCCATCCACAGATGATAGAGCGGTTGGTTCTGAGTTTGCAGAACGGAAGTGATATGGCATCCTGCAGTCTTGCATTCTGTAATGAATCAGGAAGAGGCAGGAGATACCAGCATCACCGGAGACAGAGAGTAGTCTGTCCTGTACAGGCGTTGAAAATGGCTATGTGGGATCAGATTCAGATGAATTTGGGGCCTGTTCTGTTTCGAAAGGAAAAAATATTTGCAGAAGAGGGAAAACTGTCGGTCTTCTGTCCTGAGGATGTGGCCGGATTTGAAGATTTTGCTTTTGTTTGTGAATATTTGAAACAATGCAATGGCATTTGGGAGGTATTGCCGTTTCATGGATATTTTTACTGCAGGCGGAAGGGAAGCCAGACATACAGAGAATGGTCTGCAGAGGAGCTTTCCCATGCGCTGCAGCCGGTCCTTGCTGTGGGCATGGGAATGCATGATGAAAATTTTATCAGTCATAAACTGCAATACACGTTTCGGTTTATGGCTTTTTGGTATGAACGGGCATGTCGTTGCAGCAGATATACTTTTACACCGGATTGTATTGACTGGAAAGTCTGTATGAGGGAACTTAACAGATTTGCAGATGTATATATGAAATCGTCTGATGTTGCCTGGTACAGGAAACTTGCTGTACGAATTGTCAGAAGACATACAAGGACAGGATGGTTACTGGCTAAAACGATAGGGCGAATTGTGTTTTAAGGTAAAGGTATGTGTGACCGGTTCGACACCCTAAAGAGCTGACAGGCCAAAACAGGAGAAAAAGTTGAAATCAATTTTGTTTGTGATCAATACGATGGGGATGGGTGGGGCGGAGAACGCGTTATTGAATCTGTTTCAGTATATGGATTTGAATACATATCGGGTTTCTTTGTACGTCCTTACGGGACAGGGAGAGCTGTTTGATCAGATTCCAAAAGAAGTTACTGTATTGAATAAGAGATTTTTTCCTGTTTCCGTGTATAGCGGACCGGGCAGGATCAGGCTTTTCAAGACTGTATTGAAAGACATGCTCAATCGGTTGACTTTGTTAAAAAGTACAGGATATATCCTGAAGAATCTGTCGGCGATGTTAAAAGAAGGGCGGATACAAAAAGAGAAACTGTTATGGAAGATTTTGGCTGATGGCGGTCAGATGCCGGAGCAGGAATATGATCTGGCCGTGGCTTATCTGGAAGGGGGAGCGGCTTATTATACAGCTTCTCACGTGAAGGCGAAAAAAAAGGCGGCATTTATTCATATCAATTATGGTGAAGCCGGCTATAGCAGGATGCTGGATGAAGACTGCTATCTGCATTTTGATCACATATTTACAGTGTCAGAAAATGTAAAAGAGAAATTTGTGCAGGTTTATCCGGAATGTATACAAAAGACTGCGGTATTTTATAATTTGATTGATGTGGAAAAGATCATACGCAGATCTACAGAAGGAGGAGGGTTTACAGATAACTATGAGGGAATAAGAATTTTAACGGTGGGACGGCTGGTTCCACAGAAGGCGCTCGATACGGCGATTGATACGATGAGGATTTTGAAAGGAACCGGTAAAGCGTTTCGCTGGTATGTGTTGGGGGACGGGGAATTGAGAAAATCGTTGGAAGAAAGAATCCGTTCATATGAACTTTGTGGGGATTTCTTTCTTCTTGGAACGGTAGATAACCCTTATCCTTTTTATAAGCAGTGCGATCTGTATGTTCATACAGCCAGATATGAAGGGAAAAGTATTGCAGTAGAGGAAGCGCAGGTATTGGGATGTGCCATAATAGCAGCAGAATATGCCGGCGTAGAGGAGCAGATAGAGAATGGTGTAGACGGGATCGTGTGTAAATCCGATGCAGAAGAATTGGCTAAAGAAATACAATACCTGGCCAATGATCCGCAGAAAAGGGGGCTGTTGGGGCAGGCTGCGGAAAAGAAGTTGCAGGTGGATAATTTGAAAGAGGTTAGTAAGATTGTGGAGTTGTTGGGGGAATAAAAACAAACGGCGGGTTGTGAGTCGGTGTTTTAAAGCAAATGTAGAGTGACAGAAATATTTTTTTAACGAGGATGTGAAATGAAGACACTAAAAAATTTTTTATTGAATCTAACGATACTAAAAGTGCTGAAAAGTTTAGTATGTATCCTTTTAAGTTTTTATTTGACGTATTATTTGAAGCTTCATATGATGAGCTCTATCTGGTCATGCCTGTTCATGGCTGGGTATTTTATTGCTGTCTTTACAATTTTATCGAATGTTGTTAGTCGTTTTCACAAATTTGTTCCAAAACCAGAGACAGTGTTATTTTCTATTGCTGTTGCTGTTTTAATTATGGTTGGATTCGGAGATTTTTTTTCCCATTCTACGCAGGAAACATTTGTTACGCTGGTTTCTGAAACAGCTGGTGAAATATGTCTGTGTAATGTGATTGTAGATGGAAAAGAGGTTCGAGTTGCCGATGTAGAGGTAGTAGAAAACTCAGGCTGGTTGTATCGGGAAAAATATGATAATTTTATGATTTGGCCCGAGGAGGATGGGGTTGAAAATCGTTTGGTAATAAGATTTTTTGCGAAAGAAGTCTACCTTGGTTTTCCGTTTACACCTTATGCAGGGAGTGTTTCCATTACGTCTTCTAACGGATATGGCGGTACATGGAATTTGAGATACCCCGAAGAGCTTAAGGGGGGGGGGTGGAGTATGTTGATTTTTTCATTAACTGCCGTCGCTTTTATTCGCTATTGGAGATCATGTTATATAGCACTTGTATTTTATTGATTCTTGGTTTTCTTAATTTACTTGTATTGAATTTTGTTGGGCTGATATTGCAGAAAAATAAAGCTGGTGTAAAATTTCTTCTGCTGCTGCAGGAAAAACAAGACCTGCTTAAACAAAATCTGGATAAAATAACATTATTGAGTATACCATCACGGATCATTCGAGTATTCTCAAGAAACAGGGTATATGGATTTTTTTCTTTTAGCCTGTCATGTGTAATTGTTTTGGGTGACAAAATTAATGTGTATGAAAAACCTTATTTTAAAGCTGTAGTCTTTAGTGATTTCATAGATATATTATTATACTTTTTTGGTATTTTCATAGTTGGCAATATTCTGATTGAAGTTATAGAACATTATCTGCTAACTTTACAATCAATATCAATCAGGAAAAGATGGTGGTTTGTTGCATTTGTGTTACTTGTATTGTTATGGTTACCATATGTGTTAGTTTTTTATCCGGGAATTTTAACGCCAGATTCGTTTACTTCATTGCTGCAGGCAAAAGATTTATCTTTATTGTATAATCACATACCGGTTGCATATACACTTATGATTACATTTTTTACAAGAATTGGATGGTTTTTGGGAGACTCGAACTTTGGTGTATTTCTGTTTTCTATAGCGCAGGTATTGATTGTGGCTGGTGTTTTGAGCTATCTTGCTTACTGGGTCAGGATAAAAACAGGGAAAGCAGTTGTCGCGTGTGTGGTATTGCTTTTTTATGGACTGAATCCTGTTGTGGCAATGTACTCAATAACGATGTGGAAAGATGTGATTTTTTCAGCAGGGATAGTTTTGCTATGTTTATTTCTATTCGATGTTGCGTTGGAGAATGGAAAAGTATTAGGAGAGAATCCTAAAATGATACAATTATGTATTTTGTTCGCCATAGTATGCTTTGGAAGAAATAACGGGATATATATTGTAGTATTTTGTTGGTTATTACTATTATTAAGTTATAAGTGTGTCAGGAAGAAAATATTGCTTTGGGGTGGAAGTACGATAGTAGTCATAGTGTTGATTCAAGGACCAGGATATAAGATCTGTGGAATTAATCAGGCGAATTTTGCAGAATCGGTAGGAATTCCACTGCAACAAATAAGTTATGCTGTAATCAATGACGAAACTTTTACGGAAACAGAAAAGATATTTTTAGAAAATATAATACCAATTAAAACAATAGAAGAGGATTATTCGCCAGTTTCTGTTGATAATATAAAATTCAATGTTAAATTTGACAACTCTTTTTTAGAACAGAACAAAGCAGGATTTGTTAAAATGTATTTTAAATTGCTGCCAAAGCATCTTAGCTCCTTTGTGAAGGCATATTTGCTGTCTACCTCAGGATTTTGGAAGGTCAATGAGACTGGGTTGGTTGTTGCACAGGGAATATATGAAAATGATATGGGGATTTATAGTGTTGATTGTCTGAAAAAGCTTACCAATATAGATATGAAGGAGGAGATTTCAGTTAAAATTGCGCAATTCCAGCATTCTCCAATAATTGATGTAGGGATAATGGTTTGGCTGGTATTTTTATATGTAATTGTGTGTTTCAAACAGCGACAGTCGTGGAAGACATATCTGGTGGTGCCTTTGATCTGCAGTTGGATAACGATTATGATAGCGACACCGGTATTTGCACAATTTAGGTATGTGTATTATTACCATTTAATGCTTCCGGTTGTCTGTATCATGTTTTTTGTGAAGAGGGGTGACAAAAAATAAAATGGATAAAATATCAGTTTGAACATCTGGATGACAACAGAAAATTTGCGGATCAAGTGAAGTGGGCATTGTTTCAGGGAAGAAGAGTGATGAAGCCTGACGAATTGGCGTGTGCGGACGTGCTGCCGAAATACTTGATCAATCGAAATCGGTGGAAAAAGAAGAAAGCCGAGCATGTTGAGGTGAAGAAGATCAAGAGTGGTACAAATGTATTTTTTAAAGGGATGACGAAGGAAGAGAAAAACATGCCAATCATCGCGCTGTTAGAAATAACGCATAGAGTCCAATGCGAAGTTGTTGGACTCTATGCGTATTAAAATTTAAATGTTCAGTAATATGTTTAATTTAACAGCGGTAGAAGAATTTATTATTTTCATTATTATGAAAAACAGTGGCTCATAAGATTGGCCTTCTGTCATTATATGATCGGCAAAGTATACGATACATCCAATAGAGAGGAAGACAGTGTAATGTAATGAAAAAAGCTGTTTTATCACGAAGGCGTGTTTGATAAAAAGTTTTTGTAGAACACTCTCTGGCAGATATTTTTCTTAGATAGCGGCACAATACAACATCATGACTTTGTCGTCCTGCAATGTACCACTCACCAATACGAGTCATCAGAATCTGTTCTCTGGCGATTGCATTGTGGGGTCTGTGCTGTTTGAGTTCACTGTCGCGTATATAGCGTTCACAGTAATACATACTTCTGCAGGCATTTATAGTGCGCTTTTTACAGCTGTTGCCTTCATATCTGCGGTAATAATACCATCTCTTATTAAGAATAGCGACACTGGCACCCTTAAGCAGCATTTGATAAACAAATTTGGTGTCTTCGCCATTCAACATCCGTTCATCGAAACGCAGGGAGCTGGCTTCGATGCTGCGTACCATGATTCCACCGGTGCCATAAAGTACATTTGTATGACCCTGTACAAAAAGGTTTATAGATGTCTGGTTGTCCAAATAGATGTAATCATCAAAATAAGAAAAAGAAGCCGACTTGTCGGAATGTTCCGGACGATCCCCAGCTTTAATAAAACGGTATTCCACTGCCGCCATTGCAGCATTTGTTTTGTGTAAAACAGAGTACATAGTTTCGAGCAGACAGGGATGAATGGCATCATCGCTGTCGAGAAAAAAAAGATATTCACCGGCAGCAATCTCAAGAGCAGCATTTCTTGCAGCAGAAACACCTTTATGTTCCTGTGAGATAAAACGAATCCGATGGTCTGTGCTGCACATTTTTTTGCAGATGCATTTGCTTTCATCCAGAGAACCGTCGTCCACCAGAATCAATTCAAAATTTTGCCAGGTTTGTCGTAGGACGGATTGAATACAAACACGGAGATATAGACTGGAGTTATAAACAGGTGTAATAATAGAGATTAATGGATTCATGTTTTGTTTCCCTCAATTTTTTATATAACATAAGCTGGTAAAATCACTTCAATTATACAATATACGCATGATTTTACAAGTGAGATGTTAAAAGGGAAATAAAACACTTTACAAAATACAATGCACTATGCTATCATATTTTCAAACAACATATCTGGGAATCTGAAGTTCTGATATCACGTCTGTGACCTGTCATCTAATCTTAACGAATCCCTTATATGGACAACAGGATAAGGGAGGAAGACCGAATGGGAAGAGCAGATGAATATCAGTTTGATTATCTGGATGACAACAGAAGATTTGCAGATCAGGTGAACGGCGCATTGTTTCAGGGAAGACAGGTGGTGAAACCGGATGAATTGGAACCGGCAGACATGCAGCTGGTCTATCGTGGGAAAGAAGACGGGAAGCGGGAGTCGTATAAGACCGTCGTGGACAAGATCCGTACATGGCGGGGGAAGGTGATCCATATTCTGGCGATCGAGAACCAGACTTATGTGGATTATCATATGGTACTGCGGAATATGCTGACGGAATGCTTAAGCTACCAGAAACAGTGGAAAGAGAAGAGAGCTGTACATGTGGAGGCGAAGGACCTCAGATTTGGTACAGACGCGTTCTTTTCAGGGATGAAGAAGGAAGAAAAGTTCATGCCGGTCATTACGCTGGTGGTCTATTGCGGGATGGAGCATCCATGGGATGGTGCAAGGTGCCTGCATGAACTGCTGGAGATTGATGAGGAATTGAAGTCTTTTGTCACGAATTATAAGTTGAATCTGTATGACTGTCATGAACATGATACTTTTGACGAATATCACACCGGTCTGCGGCAGCTGTTCGAAGTAGTCCGGTACGGCAGGGACAAAGAGAAGCTGCAGCAGATCATGGAACAGAATAAGGAAATCTACAGCAGGCTGGATCAGGATACGAGGGAGCTTCTGGAAGTGGTGGCAAAGATCAGGATCAAGGAGGAAGAAGAGGTTATGGAGAATGGCGAAAAGAAATATGATATGTGTAAAGCATTCGTAGATATGAAACTGGAAGGGATTGAGGAAGGTAGAAAAGAAGGCAATCGTGAACGTCTGGTAAATACCATATGCATAAAACTCCGGAAAAATAAGCAGCCGCAGATCATAGCGGAAGAGTTGGAAGAAGAGCTTTCGGAGATAGAAAAGGTAATAGCAGCCCAGAAAAAGGTAGGAAGTTATGACGTGAAGCAAATCTGTATGGCAATGATGGAATGACAGGAAACGTAAGCGAAATTATGGAAAGCAGTGCGGCAAATATATTCCTGACATCAGCGAAATGGATGATAAGCAGGCAGCCGGGAAGCAGACATGAAAGAGATGAATCTTTATAATGAAAACGCCAACTACATAAAAGACAAAGTTTCAGCGGTAGTCCCCGTATACAACGGTGAATTGTTTTTAACTCACATTCTCGACTCGATACTGGCCCAGACTTATCCGCAGATTGAGATGATTCTGGTGGACGACGGTTCAAGCGACAGGACATTGCAGATTGCAGAGGCATACAGAGAGGCTTTTGATGTAAGGGGGTACGGATACCACATTGTGCGTGCCGGCCACAGGAATGCCTCGGCGGCGATCAATCATGGGTTGCCCTATGTGACAGGAGAATTTCTGATCTGGCCGGACAGCGATGACAGGCTGGAGAAGGACTCTGTTGAAAAAAGAGCAGCATTTTTGCGCAGCCATCCGCAATATCAGGCTGTGCGTTCTCTGGCATATTACTTTAGACCTGAGACAGAAGAGATGCTGCCGGAGGATGAAAAGACGGGAGATCTGACCAGGGAATATCTGTTCTGGGATATTTTGGAGTTCAGGACTTATGTGTGCTGTGGATGCTATATGTTAAGGACCGAGAAGTTTTTCGATATTTATCCAGAGCGTCATATACCGGAATACGACGTGGGGCAGAATTTTCAGATGCTGTTACCTTTTATGTATCATCATCGCTGTCCGACCATTCCGGAAAAGCTGTATGGTGTCTGTGTCAGAGAGGGCAGTCATTCCCGGACGAAGCTGACAAGACGGCAGGAGTATAAGAAATTTCATGACTATGAAGATCTGGTGGATGAGATTGCCGCGATCTGCCATATTCATGACAAGCCGTCGAAGAAGCGCATCCTGTATTGGAAGTTGAAAAGAAGAAGCTATCTGGCGGCAAAATACGGGCAGCGTAAACAGCTGTTAAAGATCTCGTGGCAGATGTTAAAATGCGATCAGCGGAGCTTTTATCATTCTGTCAAGGACTTTATATGGAGCATTTTTTGTGATACGTGGCTGTTGCGAAAGTGTATGAAATACAAAGAATGCATGCGCGGTATATCGGGACGAAAATAAATATTATGGTCATAATAAAAATGATCGAATCAGGAGCAGAATAATGTTTCAAGGATGTCGTGCAGGTCTGAAAGCTGTTCCTAAATCCGGCACCTGAAACAAAGAAGAAAATGGACATCGGCAGATGATAAGCTGCCGGATGTCCATTTTTTGTCTGCTCAAAAAGATGGTAGATTATACAGCTTGAAACATGTTTCAATTTTTTGAATAAATGCAAATTGCACACACAATTAGGGAATAACTAACAGTTGAAAACGAATTGATTATACGATATCATCAAAACACCAAAATAATCAAAAGAAAAAAGGAGAGAAGAGTATGAAAAAACTAAGAAAAATGATGGCTGTTGTGTTAATTTCCTGTATGGTCATTGGCCTTATGGCATGCGGCTCAGACAATGGGAAAGCCGGTGACAAGGATACAGGAAACAATGTCGGAAGCAGTACCGACGGGAATGAAACAAATGCTGCACAGGAACCTGCGGCGGAGCAGGAAGACAGTGGTACAGAGCAGGAGACGGCTGCAGCAGACGGGGAGAAGGTTACGCTGGAATTTGCCCAGTGGTGGGAGAATGAGCTGCCGGAGGGGAAGCTGGCTGAGATCATTGACCGATTCGAAGAACAGCATCCGAACATCGAAGTGAAGCTGGTGACAAACCCTTATTCCAGCACGCATGACGCTTTGATCGCCGGTGCGGCGACAGGGACCATATCAGATGTGTGCGGAGTGGATGGCACCTGGATCTATGATCTGTCCAAAATGAATGCGCTTCTGAATCTGGATACTTACATGGGTGCGGAAGACAAATTTACGGCAGAGGATGTGTCCTGTGTCAAGGTAGACGGCACTACGTATATGATTCCGGTAGTAGTTTACTCGTATCATATGTATGCCAATATGACACTTTTAAAGGAGCATGGGATCGAAGAGCTGCCGACGACCTTTGATGAATTTTATACGGCCTGTGAAGCGGTCAATGATCCGGACAACAATATTTATGGCTGGATCACGGTTCTTTCCGAGGCATATCCGTCATCTTCCCAGGATCAGTTTATGAGTCTGGTATGGGCGAATCAGGGGAATATGATCGGAGAAGACGGCAGAGCGGTTTTTGCAGATGACACGGCGGTCAACGATACTTTTGCATTTTTCAAGAAATGTTATGATGCAGGGCTGGTCAATCCGGGTATCTTTTCCATGACGTCTCCGGATATGCAGGATACTTTCGCCAACGGCTATGCGGCATTTATGCTCAGCACCTGTTCTACCATCAATACACTGAGAACAGCCAATCCGGATCTGGAATTCACCATGGGAGCAGTTCCCGTTAAAGACGGTATGGAAGGAAAGAGCGGTGTGATGTATGCGCCCTGGGGACTTGGTATTTCTGCCAATACAGAGCATCCGGATGAAGCATGGGAGTTTGTATCTTATCTTTTAAGTCCGGAAGTGAATACCGAATTCGCCGGTTATGCCAATGCATTTCCAGGCAATACGAAGTCGGAAGTGATCTCTGAGGATGAGGCATTTGTCAATGCCTATAAGCTGGTACAGGAAAATTATCTGATCAATCAGGTGCAGGGGCTGCCTTCCACTGAGGATCTGATGAAGAATCTTACGGTTCAGCTGCAGCTGGCATTCAGAGGGGATCAGGATATTGCCAGGTCACTCACGGATTCTGAGGATTACTGGAATCAGGTGATCGGAAAATAAGAGTTCGGGAATCTGCCGGCAATCGTTTTTTGGAATAAGTTGTTGCTTTCGGTTTCTGCAAAATCCATATTCGGAAACTTTTGCAGAACCGAAAGCACAGGTTCCTGTGTCGTTAACTACAGAAAGGAAAGATATGAATAAGAAAAAGATGATACCCTATTTCTATCTGCTTCCGATCACCCTGATCTTCTGTATCCTCATGGTCTATCCGATCTGTCAGGTGATCGGGTTTTCCGTAAAAGATAATGTGATTGTAAACCCGAACCCACAGTTTGCCGGTATGGAGAATTTCTCCAGGATCTTTCATGCACCGGAATTTTGGAAGGCGCTGGGAAATTCCCTGAAATTCTCGGTTGTGTCGCTGTTTTTTCATATTACACTGGGGATGGTATTTGCGTTGATGTTGAATTCTGATCTTATCAACAGCAGATTCCGTGGACTGGTCAGGGCATTGTACATTATTCCGTGGACTTTTACAGTATCCATCGTGGCAATACTCTGGCGGTTGATGTTGAATAACAGTGGTATTGTCAATACGGTTTTGGGGCTGTCCGTTGACTGGTTCGGCGATCGGGATCTGGCGATGAAAGCGGTTATTTTCGTGAATATCTGGTGTTCTTATCCGTTCTACCTGATCAGTATCCTGGCGGCGTTGCAGGGTGTTTCCACAGTATACTACGAGGCGGCGAGCATAGACGGGGCAAACGGAATCCAGAAGTTTATCAAGATCACATTGCCGCATGTGAAGCCGGTTCTGATCAGTCTGACGCTGCTGGATTTTATCTGGTCGATGCAGCAGCTTTCGCTGACATATATCACCACAGGAGGCGGGCCCATCGGTTCGACGGAAACTGTTGGCACATACACATACAATCTGGCATTCAAGAGCTATCAGTTTTCGACGGCCTCTGCCAGCGCTGCGGTCATGATGCTGTTATGTCTGGTGATGGACATCTTCTATGTAAGAATGCAGAACAGGGTAGACGGATAGCGGGATATGAAAAAGCAGGAGAGGAGCAAGATAATCATGAGAAAATCAACCAGAATGCGGCTGATGAAGATTCTGATCATAACGGGACTGCTCATCGGGCTGGTTTATGCCCTGTTCCCGGTAGTGTGGATGATCAGCTGTGCGTTTAAGAGTAATACAGAAGTGTTTACCGTGCCCCAGCGGATCATCCCCAGAAGACCTACGCTGGAGGCTTTTTCACAGGTGCTGACGGACAGAGGAAAACTGCGGTATTTTTTAAACAGCTATATCATCGCCATGGTGACTACGGCGATTACGTTGTTTGTGGCCATTCTGGCAGCATATGCCCTGAGCCGCTATGCGTTTAGGGGAAAAAAGCCGCTGAATGTGTTCATTATCATTACGCAGGCGGTGCCGCCAATGACGCTGTTGATTCCGTACTTCGGTATGCTGGTTCTGTTTGGCCTGTATGATTCTTACTGGGCTTTGATCGTTACCTATCTGGTGTTTACGCTGCCTTATGCAACGATCATGATCACAGGTTATATCAATACGCTGCCGAAGGATCTTGACGAGGCGGTTGCCATTGATGGTGGCTCTACCTGGTGTGTGTTATGGCGGGTACTGGTGCCGATTTCGACACCGGGGCTGGTGGCAACAGCGATCTACACTTTTTTGCAGTGCTGGAATGAATATCTGTTCGCGCTTTGCCTTACAAAGTCTGGGGAGATGCGGACGGTTCCGGTGGGAATTCAGTTGTTGATGGGGCAGATCAGTTATAAGTGGAACGAAATGATGGCTATGAGTATTTTAGGATCGATTCCCATCATCATTCTTTTTATCTTTGCCCAGAATTATTTTATTGCGGGCCTGTCGGCAGGAGCGATCAAAAGTTGAGATAGTTTACTCCTTTTGATTATGTTCCAGTGCATGAAGCGTATCAAGATAGTTTGCCGTATAGCCGAGATCGGTGTGTATGATGCGGCTGAACAGCAGATCGATGATAAAGAGGATAGGCATCTGGGGAGAGATGAGCATACCGGTGTTCATCTGCGGCAGGGATGCAGCGTACAGAACGACATCGAAATCCTGCTTTTTGTCATAGTGAGATGTGATGAGCAGGGTTCTGGCCCCGTTTTCATGTGCTTTTTTCAGGCCGAGGATGGTATTTTTCGTAGTGCCGCTTAAGGAAATGCCGATGACCAGCGTGGCAGACTGCACCATGGCGGAATTGGTCTGCATCATGAAATCATCTGTGTAGGCTTCTACCAGAAAGCCAAGTCGTTTAAAGCGGATCATAAATTCTTTTGCGGCATAGCCGGAAATGCCGTCGCCGTATATGAGAATGTGTTTGCTGTGGCAGATCAGGTTTACAGCCCGCTCCAACGAGCGGTTGTTGATGTTTAAACGGGATTCTCCTAAAAGGAAGGTATAGTCTTCCCAGACCTGACGGTCCGAATCATTCAGGGAATCAGACTGCAGGCGGTTTTCTTCTTCTGTCTTATACTGGTATAGGAACTGCCGAAAGCCGTCAAACCCTAATTTCTTGGCGAAGCGGGAGAGGGAGGCTTTGGAGACATAGAGGGCAGAGGCTACCTGCGAAGGCGTTAACTCTTCCTGAAAACCGGTATTTAAAAAGTAGTCGGCTATGATACGTTCAACAGTGGTCATTTCCTCGTATTTGGAACGTATTCTGGCAGATAAAGCACTGTTTTCCATCGCTGTTTTCCTCATAAAATGAAATACTATCTGTCATTTTATCATGAAACAGGTTTCACAGCAACTGGAAGCGGCCGGCTGATTGCGCAGTGTTTGAAAGCTAAAAAGAAAGAGGTGATGAGATGGAACGAGGTGACAGAGATACAATAGCGCTCGGGCTTGTGAATACGGTGGACTATGAAATAGAGTGGGACCCTGCACATCTGGAAAAACTCATCTGCCGGACGAACCTGCAGGAGTGCGATATCAGAAAAATGTATAAGATCTGTACGTTGAAAGATCTTCTCTCATCCATCCTGTTTCACATGAGAGAAGGAACAGGGTGTGGACTTTGGGTAGAAGATCCGGAGGTGATTGAGACGTTTCTGGAAGGAACAGGATACCGGGTGACACTGGGGGGGGGGGGAACCAATCTGAGAGCTGCACAGGTCATTTCGACACTGGGCGGCAGGGCACTGGTACATCTTGTTTCTGTCAATGAAAATACATTAAGCCGTCTGCCGGACGGTGTGAAATGGGTTGGCGGACAGAAATACCGGTGTTGTTTTCCGCATATTGCCATTCAGTTTCCGAAAGCGGCGCATATTTGCGCAAACGGTGTGGAAATGGTTACGCCGCGTGCAAACCGGGTGATCTATTCCGGGGATATTGCCTGTGCACAGATGCCGTTGGAACAGGAATTTTTCACAAGGGCGGCCGGAATGCGGGCCATGCTGGTGTCAGGGCTTGACCTGGTTACCGATCCGGCTGTTTTGTCGATGCGTCTTAAGCAGATTCAGAAAGGACTCAAGGGGTTTGGAGGGGAAAAACCGCTGGTCTTTTATGAACATGCCTGCTTTGCGGATACGGTATATGAGGAAATGCTGCAGAGGGAACTGGAGCCGCTGCTGGATATATACAGTATGAATGAGGATGAATTTCAGACACTGGAGGAGGAAGCGTGGAACTGCTGCATGCAGACACTGTGTTAAAGGGGCTGCAGGCTGCACGAAAGAAACTGCCCGACGTGACTCTTGTGGTACATACGGGATACTGGGGACTGGCGTATGGAATGCGGGCGCAGGAGATCAGAGGAGCGCTGGAAAAAGGAATGCTGGCGGCGACGGCACGGTACTGGCTTGGAAATTCGGACAATGCCGGTATGGACATGGCGGCGATGCTGCCGCGGCAGGTTTTGTCGAAAGCATTTGCAGAGGAAATAGAACGAATATCCGAAGAGCAGGTGGTATGTCTGCCTGCAGCAGAGGTGAAGCCGGATGATCCGACAACGGTAGGGCTGGGTGACAGCTTTGTCGGGGGATTTTTATATCAATACTGTTTCGACAGGAGGAAGAGGGAGGCATAAAGTATGCTTTATACAATGAAGGATTTATTAGAAGTAGCGAACAGAGAGAATTTTGCAATACCGGCACCGAATATCCAGAATGAGATGACGGCGAGGGCGGTGATCGAGGCGGCGGAACTGTGCTGTTCTCCATTGATAATTGATATCGCATTTCCAATCCACCCGGACATCGTGTTTCTGGGGGAGATGACCAGGCGGCTTGCGGAAGAGGCAGCAGTTCCGATAGCCATCAATCTGGATCATGGAGGAAGCCGCTGGACGGATATGGAGACATGTCTGGAGGAAGTAATGCCCTGTATCCGGGCAGGCTTTACGTCGGTGATGGTGGACCGTTCCAGCCTGCCTTATGAGGAAAATGTGCGGCAGGTGCAGTTTGTCGTGAAACTGGCCCATGCCATGGGAGTTTCCGTCGAGGCAGAACTTGGACATGTGGGAGATGGACAGTTATATGATGAAAAAAGCGATATGGTGCTGACCGATCCGGAGGAGTCAGCGCGGTTTGTCAGAGAGACAGGGATTGATTGCCTGGCAGTTTCGATCGGAACGGCGCATGGACAGTATAAGGGGAATCCACATCTGGATTTCGAACGACTGGAAAAGATCAAAAGGGCTACGGGCGGATTTCCGCTGGTCCTGCACGGAGGCAGCGGGACCGGAGATGAAAATCTGCAGCGTGCCAGCCGGTCAGGGATCAATAAGGTCAATGTGGGAACGGATCTGTTCAAGGCGTCTTTGGATGCGGTGCGCACGGCAGATCTGGAAGGAGGAAGAATCTACAATATATGGCAGGTGATCAATGACAGCTGGCGGGATAAGCTGATACACTGGATCAGACTGTTGGGAGCCGCCGGAAAAGCGGCCGAATATCCGCCGGTGAACAGGGCAGACAGGATGCCCTGGCAGAGACTGGTGGAAGACGGAATCTACAGGGCAATCTAAACACACAAAAACCTTCCGGGGGATTTTGCAATGACAAACCATTTGCAAAATCCCCCGAAATACAGTACTATCTTAAATGTCGAATTAAGAAAACATTAAAGAAATTCCCATCTATTCCTTTAGGTTTTCCTGACATAATGCATAGTAAATGCAGCCGGGAAGGCCGTGCAGAGCACGGTCGGCCGGACAAAGTACGCAGGGGAGGGTGACATGGCTAACATTCTGGTTTGTGATGACGACAAAGAGATCGTGGATGCGATCGAGATCTATCTGCTTCAGGAAGGGTATACGATCTTCAAAGCCTATGACGGTGAGCAGGCGATCAGGGTGCTGAAGGAGCAGCAGATTCATCTGCTTTTGATCGATGTTATGATGCCGAAGCTGGACGGGATCCACGCCACTTTGAAGATCAGGGAGTACTCCAGCATTCCGATTATCATTTTATCGGCGAAGTCGGAGGATAATGATAAGATACTGGGATTGAATATCGGAGCGGACGACTACGTAACGAAGCCTTTTAACCCGCTTGAGCTGCTGGCGAGGGTGAAGTCCAATTTAAGGCGCTATACGACGCTGGGGAATCTGAATGCGGACAACAATGCGCTTTTTCAGGTCGGCGGATTGTGTATCAATGACGATACCAAGGAAGTGACGGTGGACGGCGACAATGTGAAGCTGACGCCGATCGAGTACAACATTCTGCTGCTGCTTGTGAAAAACTGCGGCAGGGTTTTCTCCATCGACCAGATCTATGAGAGCATCTGGAACGAGGAGGCTATCGGGGCGGATAACACAGTTGCGGTACATATCAGACATATTCGCGAGAAGATCGAGATCAACCCGAAAGAGCCGAGATATCTGAAAGTAGTCTGGGGCGTCGGTTATAAGATCGAAAAGCAGTAAACAGGACAGGCGGACAGAATGCGGCAGACAGGCACGGCCGGCAGACTGATAGAAAGGCATGGTTGAAGATGGGAAAAGAGGAAAAGGACAGGACGGCGGATTTGTGGACAGAAGATGACGGTGGAAAAGATCCGGCAGCAGGCGCATATACGACAGAGGAAACTTTGGAAAAAAGGAACATGCAGACAGAAGATAAAAGTACGGAGCAGACAGGACAGGCGGAAGGTAAAGAGCAGGAGAAGGAGACGGCTGCGGGAAGACACAGCAGCCGCCGAAATCGAAGGGACGGAAAGAAGAAAAAGGCCAAAAAGGGCAATCATGCCGCCAGGACATTTCTGCGTATCGTACAGCATACAGCGCTGGCCGTGATGATGGTTTCCGTGTTTATCGTGGCGATCGGATCGACGGTCCGTGTGGAAGGTTTCCGTTCGAAGTACGGCTTCAATATGTATACCATGGATCAGAAGCAGACATACGAGGAGTCGGAGCTGTTTGACAATATTTTCGGCTATGCTGTGGCGGATATCATCCGGCATGGTGTCGTGAGCGGGCAGCTGGAGAGTGAAGGCAGTTTTGACGGACGGAAGGTTATAGACGTCACGGCGTATAATTATCGGGATATCGGTTTGCCGGAGCAGTATGTGACAGCGAGCTATTATCTGGAGGACCTGCTGAAATGGCAGAATTATGGCTTTGAGTGGACAGGAACCGAGATGACGGCCGCACAGGCACAGAATTTTCTGGCCGACCGGACGCGGGTGACGGTGATGGATCCGGACAGTAAGTACTATAACACTACGGATGCCAATTATCTGAAATCGGACGTGGAAAGCTATACGTTTGTGAATGACGTATCGGCGAACCAGCTGTGGATGGATCCGGATGATACGGATGGCTTCGTGGATAATTATCGGCCCGCGAAGCTGGAGGTTTCGGAGGAAGATGGGGCGTCCGTGGCGGTTACCGACGCGGAAGAGGACGGCACGGATTACGGATTCGACAGCGAAAAAGTGGATACCTACAATGTGATGGTGAACCGTTACAAGACGACAGAAGGGAAGAATCTGGAAGAATATGTGTCGGACTGGGAGCTGTATTATGATCTGTGCCATAACGTGCAGTATGCTGCCCAGAGTCTGTCCTACAATTATAATGAATATCTGGAAGCCAAAAGATATTACAGCGTGAGAAATTCCAACGTCCGCTATCTGATCTGCAAGACGGTGGGAGAGAATACGCAGATCTACACGAATCTGGAGGATGAGGAGGACCTCGAAGATGTGATGGCCTTTACGGAGGTGCAGGGGGATGAGGAGAATGAGGAACATTCCCCGGCGGGCAGGTTTATCTATTACAGCCCGGCAGACATGAATTACCTGACAAACACCTCGATCACCGAGGAGACGATCCGCCAGATCCTGCAGGGATATGATTATGCCTACCCGGAGACGGTTAAGATCTGGATCGGCGTGGATACCGGTTACCCGGCGGAGGATGCCTTTACACAGGGCAGGGAAGGCTTCAATAATTATCAACCTTATTTTATGCAGTGGATCGTTCTGGCCCTGGGGGCAGGCGTGTTGTATCTTGTACTGTTCTGTTATCTGACCTTTGTGACGGGGAAGGATATGGATAAGGAAGGAAGAGCCTTTGTGCGCCTGACCTCTTTTGACAGGATTCCTACGGAGATCATGCTTTTACTGGGATTCGGCATGATGATCCTGATCGCGTGGGTATTGATCGTTGTGGCTGAGCTGCTTGATCTGAATGTTGTATCTATCCTCTCTCGGGATACAGTGGCCCATGCACAGTGGTTTCAGGGTGCGCTGTTCGCGATGGTGTTTGCCATGGACATGGTGGCAATGTTCTTTTTCTACAGTCTGGTACGGCGGTGGCGGGCGAAGACTCTCTGGAAGAACAGTTATTTATGCAGAATATTCCGCCTGCTGAAAAAGGGCGCGCTGCAGATGTACGACAACAGCGATATCGTGCTGAGGACGTGTGTACCTTATGGCCTGTTTCTGCTGTTTAATCTGTTGATGATGGTGTGGGCGTTTGGTACAACTGCACCGTTTGGGATACTGGTGCTGGTGTTTATCACGATGGCCATTGACGTTGCGGTGGGGCATCTTCTTTATCAGAATGCAAAAGAGCAGCAGCAGATCATCAAAGGCATCGAGACCATTGCCAATGGACAGCTGGAGCATCAGGTGAAGACGGAGAAGCTGCATGGGGATAACCTGACGCTGGCCCATTCCGTCAACAGTATCGGCAAAGGCATCAAGGAGGCTGTGGAGATCAGCATGAAGGATGAGCGCATGAAAGCCGACCTTATCACCAATGTGTCCCACGACATCAAGACGCCGCTGACTTCCATCATCAACTATGTGGATCTGATCAAAAGGGAGCGCATCGACAATGAGAAAGTGCAGAATTATATCAAGGTTCTGGACGAGAAATCCCAGCGTCTGAAACAGCTGACGGATGATCTGGTGGAGGCCAGCAAGATCACATCCGGCAACATCAGCCTGCATTTCGAGCAGATCAACCTGACGGAGCTGATGAACCAGACGATTGGGGAATTCTCCGAGAAGTTTGAGATGAAGAATCTGACGACGGTAATGAATGTGCGTGTGAAGAATGCCGTTATCGAGGCGGACAGCCGCAGGATCTGGCGCGTGATGGAGAACCTTTTCAACAATATTTACAAATATGCCATGGAGGGAACCCGCGTTTATCTGTCCATAGCGGATATGCCGGATAAGAAGAAATTTATCGTGATATCGATCAAAAACATCTCGGCTTCTCCGCTCAACTGCAACCCGGATGAACTGACGGAACGGTTTATCAGAGGAGATGTCTCGAGGACGACGGAGGGCAGCGGACTGGGACTGTCCATCGCCAAGAATCTGACGGAGGCGCAGAAGGGTACGTTTGAGATTCAGCTGGACGGGGATCTGTTTAAAGTGATCCTCACCTTCCCGAAGGCGAAGGGAGAAAAGAACGCGTAATGTATACAGAAAAAGGTTCGGTCACACAGGCCGAACCTTTTTGGCAATGGGAAAGAGATCTGTATGACAGCCAAAAACCGTCAGAGATCCAGTCCACTCACTTCGCGGTTATTATATTTATTGAGAATCTGATGAATCTTGTCCGTAGGGGTGTAGATATTGGACATGGAGGCATCATGATTCATAAAGTCGATGATGGAGGCCAGGAACTTGCTCATGTCGGCTTCCAGATAATAAGGCTTCTCCCGCAGCATGGGCGGCTGGTAGCACAGGTTGGTGGTGATGATCCTGTCGAAGTAGCATTTCTCGTAAGCCTCGTCGAAAGCTGCAAGACCGTCTGTAAAAAGGCCGAAGGTACAGCAGATGAACACTCTTTTGGCGTTCATTTTCTTAAGCTGTCTGGCGGTATCGATCATGCTGCCGCCGGAGGAGATCATGTCGTCTATGATGATGGCGTCCTTGCCGTCGATATTATCCCCCAGAAATTCATGTGCTACGATGGGATTCTTGCCGTTTACGATGGTAGAGTAATCCCGTCTTTTATAGAACATGCCGGTATCTACGCCCAGCACGTTGGCGAAGTAAATGCCGCGGTCCAAAGCGCCCTCATCAGGACAGATGACAATGGTGTGTTCCTTGTCGATGATAAGATCCCGTTCCGTGCGCAGCAGTGCCTGGATAAACTGGTAGGGCGGCGTGAAGTTGTCAAAACCCTTGATGGGAACGGAGTTCTGCACTCTGGGGTCGTGGGCGTCGAAGGTGATGAAATTGGAGACACCCATGTCCATGATCTCCTTGATGGCGTAGGCGCAGTCCAGAGATTCCCGGCCGCTTCTTTTATGCTGTCTGCCCTCGTAGAGAAAAGGCATGATCACCGTCAGGCGGTGTGCCTTGCCGTTGATGGCGGCGATGATCCTTTTTAAATCCTGATAATGGTCGTCAGGGGACATGTGGTTTGTGTAACCGTTCATCTGGTAGGTAATGCTGTGATTGCACACATCCATGAGGATAAAGACGTCCTTACCACGGACGGATGTGTTGAGAATGCCCTTGGATTCCCCGGTGCCGAAGCGGGGGCACTCTACTTCTATAAGATAATCGTCTTCCATATAGCCGTGGAAGGCGGGATCCTTCTTAAAGGTGTTGTCTAAACTTCTGCGGTATTCTACAAGATGCTGGTTGACCTTGTGCGCCAGCGGCAGAGCGGATTTGGTAGTGAGCAGCTTGACAGGCGCTACCGGCATGGCGTTTTGTAGTTGTTCTGTGTTCGGCATGATGTCCTCCTGTATCTTCCAGTAACTTCCTAATAGCGTGAAAAGCCATGTACTGACAATTATTTTATATCATTATGCCAGTGACACGTCAAGGAAATTCTAGTAAAATAAGAGAAGTTAAGAGGAGGTAAGAATGCAAAAAACAAAACATGTAATTCGTAGGATAAAAGAGGGCTCCATTGCAGAGGAGATGGGCATGGAACCGGGGGACGAGCTGCTTGAGATAGGCGGGCAGGAGATCGCGGATATTTTTGACTATCAGTACCTGACGCAGGATGAGTACATTGAGGTATTGATCCGCAGGGCGGACGGTGAAGAATGGCTGTTGGAGATTGATAAGGAGTATGACGAGGATCTGGGGATCGAGTTTGAAAACGGGTTGATGGATGATTACCGTTCCTGCCACAATAAATGTATTTTCTGTTTTATCGACCAGATGCCGAAGGGGATGCGGGAGACGCTGTATTTTAAAGATGACGATTCCAGGCTTTCCTTTCTGCAGGGCAATTATGTGACGCTGACGAATATGTCGGATGAGGATGTGGAGCGGATCATCCGCTATCATCTGTCGCCGATCAATATCTCGTTTCAGACTACCAATCCAGAACTGCGGTGTATGATGTTAAATAACCGGTTTGCCGGGCAGGCGCTTTTGCAGGTGCGGAAGCTGTATGAGGCCGGGATCACGATGAACGGGCAGATCGTTCTGTGCAAAGGCGTCAACGACGGGGCGGAACTGGAGCGGAGCATCGCGGATCTGACGGCATATCTGCCGCATCTGGAGAGTGTGTCGGTGGTGCCGGTAGGACTGTCGAAATACCGGGAAGGACTGTATCCGCTGGAGCCTTTTACGAAGGAGGATGCGCAGGAGGTGCTGCGGTGTATCCACAGATGGCAGGAGAAGCTCTATCCGCAGTACGGCCTGCATTTCGTACATGCCTCCGACGAGTGGTATGTGCTGGCGGAAGAGCCGCTGCCGGAGGCAGAGCGCTATGACGGTTATCTGCAGCTGGAAAACGGTGTGGGGATGCTCAGACTGCTTTTGACAGAATTTGCGGAAGCCATGAAGCTGTTGGAAGAGCAGAAGCAGGTACGGGAGCGTTATGCGTCCTGTGGCGGGGAACTGTCTGTTGTGACGGGACAGCTGGCGTATCCTTTTCTGCAGGATATGGTCCGGCAGCTGGAAGAGCGGTTCCCGGCGCTGCATATCCATGTGTATGCCATCACCAATGAGTTTTTCGGGGAGCGAATCACGGTGTCCGGCCTGCTGACGGGGCAGGATATCATCCGCCAGCTGCAGGGCAGAGAACTGGGAGAGCGGATTCTGCTTCCGCAGAATGTACTGCGCAGCGGAGAGGACTATTTTCTGGATGATGTGACGGTGGGAGACGTGGAAAAGGCTTTACAAGTTAAGGTAGATATTGTAAAATCAAGCGGGCATGACTTTGTACAGGCAGTGTTGGGCCGTTGAAAGTGGCAAATTTACTTTTGGGAAATGGAGCGTGTTATATGAGTAAGAAGAAGACCAAGCCGATCGTGGCGATCGTGGGACGGCCCAATGTCGGGAAATCCACGCTGTTCAACGCGCTGGCAGGAGAGATGATCTCGATCGTCAAGGATACGCCGGGCATCACGAGAGACCGGATCTATGCGGACGTGAACTGGCTGGATATGAATTTTACATTGATCGATACGGGCGGCATCGAGCCGGAGAGCAGAGATATCATCCTCTCACAGATGCGGGAGCAGGCACAGATCGCCATCGACACGGCGGATGTGATCGTCTTTCTGGTGGATGTGAAGCAGGGACTGGTGGATGCGGATTCCAAAGTGGCGGATATGCTGCGCCGGTCGCAGAAGCCGGTGGTGCTGGCGGTCAACAAGGTGGATGATTTCAATAAGTATATGGCAGATGTGTATGAATTCTACAATCTGGGTATCGGTGAGCCTTTTGCCATCTCTTCCGTAAATAAGCTGGGCTTTGGAGAGCTGTTGGACGAGGTGACGTCTTATTTTGACAGGGAGGCGGCCGAGGAGGAAGAGGACGAGCGCACGAAGGTGGCCATTGTGGGCAAACCGAATGTGGGCAAGTCGTCAATTATCAACAGGCTGATCGGGGAGAACCGTGTGATCGTGTCCGATGTGGCGGGCACCACCAGGGACGCCATTGATACGGAGATCACTCATAATAAGAAGGAATATGTGTTTATTGATACGGCGGGACTGCGCAGGAAGAATAAGATCAAGGAAGAACTGGAGCGCTATATGATCATCCGCACGGTGGCGGCTGTAGAGCGGGCCGATATCGTAGTGCTGGTGATTGACGCCACGGAGGGCGTGACGGAGCAGGATGCCAAGATCGCGGGGATTGCCCATGACCGCGGCAAAGCCATCATCATTGCAGTCAATAAGTGGGACGCCATCGAGAAGGACAACAAGACGGTGAATGAATTTACCCAGAAGGTGAGAAAAGTGCTTTCTTTTATGACCTACGCGGAGATCATTTTTATCTCGGCGGTCACAGGGCAGCGGCTGGGTAAGCTGTTTGACCTGATCGACGTGGTCAGCGAGAATCATTCCATGCGGGTGGCGACAGGTGTGCTCAATGAGATCATGGCCGAGGCCGTGGCGCTGCAGCAGCCGCCTTCTGATAAGGGCCGGCGGCTTCGTCTGTATTACATTACCCAGGCTGCGGTCAAACCGCCTACCTTTGTCATTTTTGTAAACGATAAGGAGCTGATGCATTTTTCCTACACGAGATATCTGGAAAATCAGATCCGGGAGACTTTTGGATTTATGGGAACGCCGCTTAGATTTATCATTCGCGAGAGAAAGGAAAACAAGTAAAAGTGGAACGAGCTATATGTTTGGTGATCGGATATGTATTTGGACTGTTTCAGACGGCTTATCTTTACGGAAAGCTGCATGGCATTGACATCAGGAATTACGGCAGCGGCAATGCAGGTACGACGAACACGCTGCGGACGCTGGGAACAAAGGCGGGACTTATCGTTCTGCTGGGGGATATCATGAAGTGTATTCTGGCTATCGTGCTGACGAACATGCTCTTTCAAAATTCCCATCCGGACGAAATATACCTGTTGAAGATTTATGCGGCGGCGGGTGCTATTCTGGGACATAACTTCCCTTTTTATCTGCATTTCAAAGGAGGAAAAGGGATTGCGGCGACGGCGGGCATGATCCTTTCCTTTCATCCCTGGCTGATCCCCATGGGCGTGATTTTGTTCTTCGGCACCTTTTTTACGACGCATTATGTGTCGCTGGGGTCGCTGCTTGTCTATGCGGGATTTATGATCGAGCTGGTAGTGCTTGGCCAGATGGGGATTTTCGGTATGCCGCAGGCGGCGCTTAACGAGATGTATGTGGTGGCCGCATTTTTGACGGTCATGGCGTATTATAAACATAAGGATAATATTAAAAGACTGCTTGGCGGGACGGAGCGCAAGACGTATCTGATCCATAAAAATAAGGTAGATTGATCCGGCAGTCAGGGGACGGATGTCAAGGATATGGAAAAGAAGTTGTGACATTTCGGAATGGAGGAGAAAATGGCTGATATCAGTATCATAGGGGCAGGAAGCTGGGGGATTGCGCTGGCGGTGCTTTTGCATAAGAACGGACATCATGTGACGGTCTGGTCCGTCATCGAGGCGGAGATCAGGATGCTGCAGAAAGAGCGTGAACATAAAGACAAGCTGCCCGGGGTGAAGCTGCCGGAGGACATGGTCTTTACGACGGATTTAGAGCAGGCGGTGAAGGGAGCGGAGGTGCTGGTGCTGGCGGTGCCGTCGCCCTATACGAGAAGCACTTCCCACAGCATGGCGTCTCTGGTAAAAGAAGGACAGGTGATTGTCAATGTGGCGAAGGGTATCGAGGAGAAAACGCTGCTCACCCTTTCCCAGATCATAGAAGAAGAGATTCCGCAGGCCAATGTGGCGGTGCTTTCCGGGCCTTCCCATGCGGAGGAAGTGGGAAGAGGGATTCCAACCACGATTGTTGTGGGAGCAAAGGACAAGGAGACGGCGGAATATCTGCAGAATATCTTTATGAATGAAGTGTTCCGCGTCTATATCAGCCCGGACGTGCTGGGTATTGAGCTGGGGGCGGCTTTGAAAAATGTGGTGGCTCTGGCGGCGGGTATCGCCGACGGCCTGGGGTACGGGGATAACACGAAGGCGGCGCTGATCACCAGAGGCATTACCGAGATCGCCAGACTGGGCGTGGCCATGGGCGGCAGATTCGAGACTTTCTGCGGACTGACGGGGATCGGAGACCTGATCGTGACCTGTGCTTCCATGCACTCACGCAACAGGCGGGCCGGCATCCTGATCGGACAGGGCTACACGATGAAGCAGGCCATGGACGAGGTGAAGATGGTGGTGGAAGGCGTGTATTCCGCCAAGGCGGCCATGGGTCTGGCGAAAAAGTTTGACGTACAGCTGCCTATTATCGAGCAGGTTAACGCGGTGCTGTTCGAGGGACAGCTGGCGGACGAGGCTGTAAAAAATTTAATGCTGCGGGATAAGAAAATCGAGAATCCGCTGCTGCCCTGGTAAAGGGCCGGCAGCGGATTTTGGCTTTTTAAAATGAGAGTTTAACTTTTAACTTTACAGAAAAAGTTAAAAAAGTTAAAATACTCTTGTAAGGAGGGACGTGTATGTCGAAAGAAGAGTATGGCAGGATCATGGCAGAGATTGAGACTTTGCCAGGTGGCGGTATCACTTACAAGAAAATAAACGGCATAGAGTATGCTTATTATCAGTGGAGAGAAGCCGGCAGGCAGCATTCCAGAAGAGCAAAAGGTGAAGAACTGGCGACTCTTACAAAACAGATCGAAAGAAGGAAAGAACTGCAAAATCTGTTGAAACAAATAACAAGAGAGGAAGCCGAAGGGATCAAACCGGCCTGGCAGTTTCATTGTCCGGTGAGGATCGGGGAAGAACTGGACCGCTTTGTGAAACCTGTTTCCGGGTGGAAGAGGCGGGAATGTTATCAGCATCTGCGGGCGTATATCTACGGCGATATGCAGGACAGGGTGTATATTTTATACGGTCTGCGAAGGACAGGGAAGACAACGCTGATCCGTCAGCTGATCTCTGAAATGGATACTGCAATGAGACAGCAGACGGTTTTTATCCAGATACAGGATAACAGGACGCTGGATGATGTGAATCAGGATTTAAAGTATCTGGAAAAGAGCGGTTACCGGTATGTATTTATGGATGAAGTGACGCTTCTGAATGATTTCATCGAAGGAGCGGCTTTGTTTTCCGATGTGTTTGCGGCAAGCGGCATGAAGATCGTTTTGTCGGGAACGGATTCTCTTGGCTTTCTGTTTACGGAAGATGAAGAATTGTATGACAGATGTATCATGTCTCATACTACTTTTATTCCTTATCGTGAGTTTGAGCGGGTACTTGGCATTGAAGGGATTGATGATTACATTTATTACGGAGGGACCATGAGCATGGGAGGAAAGCATTATAATGACAGCTCCCGGATCTTTGCCACGAAAAAAAGCACGGATGAATATGTAGACAGCGCGATCGCACGTAACATTCAGCATTCTCTGAAAAATTATCAATATGGGGATCATTTTCGTTCTTTGAGAGAATTGTATGAGAAAAATGAACTGACAAACGCGGTCAATCGGATCGTAGAGGATATCAACCATCGGTTCACACTGGAAGTTCTGACAAGGGATTTCCGGTCGGGGGATCTGAAGATTTCCGCGAAGAACCTGCGCAAGGACCGGGAAAAGCCTACGGATATCCTCGACCGCATTGATATCGAAAAGGTAAATGAGACGCTGAAAGAGCTGTTGGAGATCAAAAACAGGGAAGAGCAGTCCGTGGAAATTCGGGACGTGCATCGTTTTGAGATCAAAGAGTATCTGGATCTTCTGGATCTTACGGTTGAAATTGAGAACAGATGGATGTCCGATCATAACCGGAAGGAAACAAGGACCGTATTTTCACAGCCCGGTATGCGGTATTCGCAGGCGGAGGCGCTGATCAGATCACTGATGCAGGATGAAAAGTTCAGAGATATGTCCCTTGAAGAGAGAAAACGCGTGACAGACCGTATCCTGGATGAAATCAAAGGCAGGATGATGGAGGATATTGTGCTGCTTGAAACAAAGCAGGCGAAAAACAACTGTGAAGTGTTCAGGCTGCAGTTTGCAGTGGGTGAGTTTGATATGGTAGTTTTTGACCCGGAAAAAGGCTGCTGTGAGATTTACGAGATCAAGCACAGCACGGAAGCGGTCAGAGAGCAGTGCAGACATTTGCTGGATGAGGCAAAATGCAGGGATACAGAGTTCCGATACGGGCCGATCACCGGAAAATATGTGATCTACAGAGGCCAGACGACAGAACCAGAAGATATGGCCGAGAACAGGGGAGGGAATGTGACTTATCTGAACGTGGAAGAATATTTGAGAAGTCTCAGACAGTGACAGAATAGAAGAATTATTTTGACAGTACAGAGACTGCACAGTTTTTGTATCTTTTTGCCTTCTGCGTACTCTAATATACAAAAGGCAGGTGATCGCAACGAATGAATTTGAAAAACTGATCCGGGAGCATTGGGCTGTCGTGTATCGTTTTCTGCTTTCTCTGTGCGGGGATGCGGCATTGGCGGAGGAGCTGACCTCGGAGACTTTCTATCAGGCATACTTGCATATCGATCGATTCAGAGGGGAGTGCCGGCCGGAAACATGGCTGTGCCAGATCGCGAAGAATGCTTTGTATAGAGAAAACAAGAGGACAAAACGGACCGTTCCGTGGGAGCAGAACGATCGCGCCACAGAAGAGGCCGGTATTTTGGAGCAGCTGGTGAAAAAGGAGCAGGCGCTGAACATTTACAGACACATACATGAGCTTGACGATCCCTACAAGGAAGTGTTTATGCTGCGTATCCTGGGAGAACTCAAGTTCAAGGAGATTTCAGCTGTTTACGGCAAAACGGAATCCTGGGCGAAGGTCACGTTTTACCGTGCCAAAAATAAACTGATCGAGCTGATGGAGGACATGGATTGAAAGCAGAGAAGGAGTATGATAGCAAAATGAGAATTAGTTGTGAGATGGTAGAAGACCTGCTTCCGCTCTATCTGGATGACAGCTGTTCTAAGGACAGCCGGATTGCCGTAGAAGAGCATCTCAGAGCGTGTCAGGACTGCCGTGACAAGCTGTCCAGAATGCAGAGCGATATCATGGATGACAGGCAGGAGCCGGCAGAAAGAACGGAGCCGGACCTGACGGAGCTTGCAGAAAAGATCAGGCGGCATCGCATCCGTGTGGCCGGATTTGAAGTGTTGGCCATTATGATGTTGTCCGTCCTGTTGACGCTCGGTTATCTGACAGTTCAGGATATGTACAGCCAGATGCATCCTTATGTCCATGAGGTAGAAGAGGGAACACAGAATCTTGCGGCAGGTGCGTGTGAGATGAGAGCAGAACGGATCGAACAGGCTTTTTTTTATACCAATAATACGCAGATCAAAGTAAGTGTACAGGCGGGAGAGGGCTTTCAGGGTAGGGGGACGATCAAACTGTGGAATATGATCTATAAAGATGACTTTATCCAGACAGCGGATGTGAAGGGAGCAGCCGATTCGGTGCTGTTTACGGGTCTTTCCAGTGCGGACCGCTACAAAATAACCTGTGAGGGGCTGGACGGGGCGGTGCTCACCGTGAGCGATGGACGTTCGGTTAGTTTCTGGAAGAGTCTGAAATCTGTACTGCGGGATATTGTTTTATATTGCACGGCATGATATATTGTAAACGGAATTTCTAATGTCGTTTACTATAGTTTCGGTAAAAAAAAGACGAAAGGAGCCTGGTTATGGCAGTATATACGATTGTTTTCAGCCCCACGGGCGGGACGAAAAAGGCGGCAGATTTATTTGCGGAGGCATTCTGTAAGGACTATGTGACGATCGATCTTACAGAGCGGGGCAGAGATTTTTCAAAGGACTCATTTGTGCAGGAAGATATCTGTATCGTGGCAGTTCCGTCGTATGGCGGCAGGGTTCCTGATGCTGCCGTTTCGCGGCTGCGGCAGATGAAAGGCAACGGTGCCGGAGCGATCCTTATGGTGGTCTATGGAAACCGGGATTATGACGATACACTGGTGGAATTGCAGGATACGCTGACAGACGCCGGATTTTCCTGTGTGGCGGCGGTGGCGTCGATTGCCGAGCATTCCATAATGCGGCAGTTTGCCACCGGGCGACCGGATGCGCAGGACGCGCAGGAACTGTCAGATTTTGCAGGGCAGATTCGGAGGAAGATGGAGGAAGGCACCGGATCGGGACAAGTAGTTCTGCCGGGGAACCGTCCCTACAAAAGCTACGGCGGTGTTCCCATGAAACCGCAGGCCGGCAAATCCTGTACCCGCTGCGGACGATGTGAAAGAGAGTGTCCGGTGGGAGCGATCCGTGCGGATGATCCGACGGTAACGGACAATGCCGCCTGCATTTCCTGTATGCGCTGCATTGCCGTCTGCCCGCAGAAAGCCAGAAGCGTGAGTAAGGTGCTGCTTGCTGCCGGCAGTATGAAATTGAAGAAGGAATGCAGCGGCTATAAGAGAAATGAAGTATTTCTGCCGCGTTGACCGTACATTGTCCCATGCCGTATGGAAAACAGTTCAAGACAGGGCCTCTTTGACCGATATATACTACAGACACAGAAAAACGGCAGGAGGGTTTCGTATGAATGTAACAATGAATTCCGGTAACACACGTTTTTCTTCCATGAGAGCGGTTCGTTTTGCATCGGCGAAGGAAGAAGGCGGGGTAAAATCAAATACTTCAAACAGAGATCAGGTAACAATATCACAGGAGGGACGTGATAACCTGGAAGTTATGGTTGATAAAACGGTGGAAAAGCTGAGCGCGATGACGAAAGAAGAGTTCATGGATATGCTCAGGCAATGGCAGGAGGAGAATCAGCCTGAACTGGAGGTAGATCCTTATTATGATGTGGATCCGGACGGTTCTATTGCCAATAAGATTTATTTTGAATCCTATCTGGGACAGTTGATGGAGCAGGAAGAGAATATCAAGTGTTATTATGCGGATGCCTATCAGGAAGCAGTCTCAGCCCCGATCGACAGTCTGGCGTTTATTACCGGAAAATATCTGAACGATCAGTCGAAGTACTTTGCTCATAGTATGCCGGCGCAGGAGCGCAAGTGGGCATTTCATCAGCTGAGTGCAATGCTGACAGGCGCCCATGTGGGGTTGAACGATCCCTATGCACTGGCGGCGTATGGCGGAACAAAGACAGTCGATGAACTGGATAAGATCGCGAAACAGGCGGTCAAAGACAAGCTGGATGCGCTCATCAAAGAGAAGAAGGAAAAAGGCTGACACAGGGCAGCCTTTTTCCTGTCCGGCCTGTTCTATAACTGTCTGCAGATCTCGGTCGTAGTCTTGACCTTATTCATGGAATAAATGTGAATACCGTCCACACCGTGTTCTCTGAGATCACGGATCTGGCGCACCGCATAGTCTATGCCGGCTTTGCGCATGTCTTCCTTATCGTCCCCGTAGGTGGCGATGATGTCCGCCAGAGCCTTCGGCACGGAAGAGCCGGAGAGAGACACGGTGGTGCCCAGCTGTTTGGCAGTGGTGATGGGCATGATGCCGGCGTGGATCGGAACATGGATCCCCATTGCATGTGCCTTGTCGAGGAAACGATAGAAAAAAGTGTTGTCAAAGAACATCTGGGAGACCAGGGATGTGACGCCGGCCTCAACTTTTTCCTTCAGATGTTTCAGGTCTTCTTCCAGACTCGGCGCCTCAAAGTGTTTCTCCGGATAGCAGGCGCCGGAAATCTGCAGACCCGTATGCTCCTTCAAATGACGTACCAGATCCGTGGCATAGTAAAATTCACGGCTGTCAAACTGTTCGTCGCTCATGGACAGCGGCCTGTCTCCGCGCAGCGCCAGTACATGGTTTACCCCGGCTTCCTGCAGCGCCTCACAGTTCCTGTGCAGATCTTCTTTCGTGAAACCAACGCAGGTAATGTGGGCGATGGCGTCAATCTGCAGCTGCTGTCTGATATAAGAAGTGATCTCTATCGTCTTACCTGCCCGGGAACCGCCCGCGCCGTAGGTACAGCTGATAAAATCAGGACGCAGCTCAGCCAGCTGCTGCAGAATGGGATACACATTGTCGAATTCATCGTCTTTCTTGGGAGGGAATACCTCGAAGGAGAGACCGGTTTTGTTTTTTGTCGTCGTCGTAGTCTGTGTCATATGCGTGTATTGTTACTTTATGCTGATAGTGTAGTAACGTCTTCCTTTCTGTGATTTGTTCTTCTTGCTTTTGTACTCAAAATATCGTAACATAAATTTATAAGACAGGCAAGAAACGAAATTATAGTACACCGGAAAGGAAATCTAAAATGAGTGAACAGAACAAGAATTTCAGCAGCACTTCCGATTATGTTGCATCCGAGCAGCTTCTGGCAAGCGTCAACGTGGCCATCGCCCTGCAGAAGCCGCTCCTGGTGAAGGGAGAGCCGGGCACGGGCAAGACGATGCTGGCGCAGGCGATCGCCAATTCCCTTGGGAAGAAGCTGATCATCTGGAATATAAAATCCACCACCAAGGCGCAGGACGGCCTGTATATGTACGATACGATCCAGAGACTGTACGACGGCCAGTTCGGCGAGGAGGGCGTCAATGATATCGCCCGTTATATCAAGCTGGGCAAGCTGGGAGAGGCTTTTGAGTCGGAGGAGCAGGTGATTCTGCTGATCGACGAGATTGACAAGGCGGATCTGGAGTTCCCTAACGATCTTCTCTGGGAGCTGGATCAGATGGAATTCTACATTCATGAGACGAAGAGAACGGTGAAGGCGAAGCACAGGCCCATCGTTATCATCACTTCCAATGCGGAGAAGGAGCTGCCGGATGCTTTCCTGCGCAGATGTATCTTCCATTATATTGATTTCCCGGATCAGACGCTGATGGAGGAGATCGTGCGCACCCACTATCCGGATGTGGAGGATAAGCTGTTGAAGGATGCCATGGAGGCCTTTTACTGGATACGCTCCATGAAAGATATCCGCAAGAAACCAAGCACATCGGAGCTGATCGACTGGATCAACGCCCTGCAGATCGGCGGCATCCCGACGGATAAGCTGCGCACGGAGCTTCCTTTTATCGGGGTAGTGGTGAAAAAGGACGAAGATCTGGAGACGGTAAAGAACAGGCGGGAATTTTAAACGGGAACCGATACGGGAATGAATACAGGAAAAGGAAATATTTATGTTCAGTAAATTTTTCTATACATTAAAAGATAAGGGACTGGATGTGTCCTTAAGCGAATGGCTGACGCTGCAGGATGCGCTGAATCAGGGATTGTGCAACAGCAGCCTGACGGAATTCTATTACGTGGCACGGATGATCCTGGTGAAGTCGGAGACGGAATTCGACAAGTTTGATATGGCTTTCGACGAAGTGTTTAAGGGGATACAGTCGGAGAATGAGGTCGGCAAGAATATGATGCGCTGGCTGGATAAGCCGGAGATGCAGGAAGTCTTCGAGGAGATCCGCCACGAGATGAATCAGGAAGTGATCCAGGTGGATAAGGAGGATGTGGAGAATACCTTCAAGGAGCGGCTGCGGGATCAGAACGAGGAGCACAACGGCGGCAGTCACTGGATCGGCACCATGGGTAAGACGTCCTTCGGTAATCTGGGCGGTAACATGGGCGGCATACGGGTCGGCGGCACCACCGGCTACCAGTCTGCTTTTCAGGTGGTGGGAGCCAGGAAATACCGCGACTTCCGCAATGACAAGGTGCTGGACAACAGGCAGTTCCAGATGGCGCTGCGGAAACTGCGGCAGTTTTCATCGAAGCTGGACATTCCGGAGACGGAGCTGGATATTAACGGTACGGTGGATGCCACATGCAACAACGGCGGCTGCCTGCAGATCGTGATGGAGAAGCCGCGCAAGAATGCGGTAAAGCTCCTGCTGCTCATGGATTCGGGCGGGACGATGATCCCCTATACGACACTTTTGAATGAGCTGTTTCATTCTGTCTATAAATCCAATCACTATAAAGATGTGAAGACCTACTTTTTCCATAACTGCATTTACTCCAATCTCTATAAGACGCCGGAGTGTGAGAACGGGGACTGGATCGAGACGGAATGGATGTTCCGCAATCTGGACAGCGATTACAAAGTGATCATCGTGGGCGATGCGGCCATGGCGCCGGAAGAGCTGTATTCCACATCGGGCAATTACAGGGGCCCCAACGGCGGCCTGTCCGGTATGGAGTGGCTGCAGCTTATGAAGCGGCACTACAAGAAGATCGTCTGGCTGAATCCGAAGATGGCTCCAGGCCATGCGCCCTGGCGGGAGGCGGAGACGGCCATCAAGGGGATGTTCCCCATGTATAAACTGACGGTGGACGGGCTCAATCAGGCCATGATCAAGTTGATGGTAAACCGCTAGCGCGGCGGGACTGCTTTCTGCGTCCGTTTTTTGCATGATATGCTCTAAATGATTTCCGGATCATGTTTTGCCGCATGGTCAGCGGAAGCATTTAGGGCATTTTTTTGAGGGAAAAGGCATGAACTGGGATTACTTTCTGCGGCAGTGGGGCAGGATATTCCACTGCAATATTTATCTCGTGGAGCGGCATGACAGCATACGGCAGGTATACGGGGAGCAGTCTCTTGAGAATGAGAGGGCGTTGTTTCCGGAAGAGCCGGCGTTTCGGAGGCTGCTGACTGGCGGGCAGGCGGAGGCGCGCCCCGTCCTGTACGGTGAAGCGGAGCCTGTGCTTTATGCCGTACTGCCTTTTTATGAAAAAAGGCTGGTGATGGGTCCGGCAGCGCCCGGGGAAAAGGACGAATTTGCCGCCGGCGTGCTGGCGCTTTGGCACAGCATGACAGGGCAGGAGTTAATGACGGAGGAGCTGTGGCAGCAAAACGGGGCAGCGGGAGCGGAGATCCGGGAGGCCAGAGCCAACGTGCAGGAAGTGATCTTCCAGCGGCAGGAGACGGAGCTGCCGCACAATCCATACGAGCAGGAAAGGCGGGAAATGGACAGCATCCGCAGGGGCGACCGGGAAATGCTGCGGCGCAGCCTGCAGGAGACTTACCGCGGGGAAGTAGGGCAGCTTTCCAGGGATGCGCTGCGGCAGGCGAAGAATATAGCGATCTGCGTCGTGACACTGGCTTCCCGGGCAGCCATCGAAGGGGGAATGCTGCCGGAGGAGGCCTTTTCCATGGTGGACGGTTATATTCTGGAAATAGAGGAAATGACAGATCCCCATAAGATCGAAGCGGCCATGCGGCAGGCGGAATTTGAATTTGCGGAGCGGGTGGAAGCCGTTCATGCCACGAAAGAGCGGAATGAGCTGATCGAGCGGACGAAGAACCATATTTTCCAGAACCTGCACAGCGAGATCGTGATCGGGGAGATCGGGCATCAGATCGGCGTGTCTGCGGCCTGGCTTTCCGCGCTTTTCCACCGGGTGGAGGGGGTGACGATCCAGCAGTACATCCGCCGTGAGAAGATTCGGCTGGCGCAGAACCTGCTCCGCTATTCGGATTATGATGTAAAAAGTATCGCCAACTATCTGGCCTTCTGTTCCCAGAGTCATTTCGGAAAAGCCTTCAAGGAACAGACCGGCATGACACCGACCGCTTATCGGGCAAAATACGGAAATATGACAAAAAATGAAAATATGCAAAAAGATAAAAATATACAAAGAAACAAAAATATGCAAAGGAACAAAAATATGTAAAGAAACAAAAATACATGATAATTACATGAAATAGATGATATATCCAGCCGTGCTTCTGTGCTATCCTGTTTTTACCATGCAGCAATATAGCGGAATCTGGAACAGAAAGGGTAACAGGAAAGAAAAGATGAAGGAAATTTTATTCGGGGCGGCTTATTATGACGAGTATATGCCCTGTGAACGGTTGGCGGAAGACGTCAGGATGATGAAGAAAGCGGGGATCAACACGGTGCGGATCGCGGAATCCACGTGGAGCACCTGTGAACCGCAGGAGGGCGTATTTGATTTTTCCCATGTGGAAAGGGTTCTGGACGCCATGGAAGAAGCGGGCATTCATGTGATCGTGGGGACGCCCACCTATGCGGTGCCCACATGGATGGTAAAATCCCATCCGGATGTGCTGGTGGAGACGAAGAAGGGGCGGGCCATCTACGGGGCGCGTCAGATCATGGATATTACCCATCCGGTCTACCGGTATTATGCGGAGCGGGTCATCAGAAAACTGATGGAACATACGGCTCACAGAAAATGTGTTATCGGTTTTCAGGTGGATAATGAGACCAAGTATTACGGGACGGCGGGGAAAAACGTACAGGAAAGATTTGTGAAGTATCTGAGGAAAAAGTTTGACAATAATCTGGAGGCCATGAACATGGCGTTCGGGCTGGATTACTGGAGCAACCGGATCAATGCCTGGGAGGATTTCCCGGATGTACGGGGGACTATCAACGGCAGTCTGGGAGCGGAATTCGAGAAGTTCCAGCGGACGCTGGTGGAGGAGTTTTTAAGCTGGCAGGCGGCTTTGGTGCGGGAATACAGCAGGGAGGACCAGTTTATCACTCACAATTTCGACTTCGAGTGGAAGGGCTATTCTTACGGCGTTCAGCCTGACGTGGATCATTATCATACCGCAAAATGCCTGAGCATCGCCGGGGTGGATATTTATCATCCGACGCAGGACGATCTGACCGGTAATGAGATCGCTTTTGGCGGAGACATGACGCGCTCCTTAAAGCAGGGTAATTATCTGCTGCTGGAGACGGAGGCACAGGGCTTCCCGGAATGGCTGCCCTATCGGGGACAGCTGCGCCTGCAGGCTTACAGCCATATCGCATCCGGGGCAAACAGTGTGATGTACTGGCACTGGCATTCTCTGCACAATGCGATGGAGACTTACTGGAAGGGCCTTTTGAGCCATGATTTCGAGGAGAATGCCACTTATCGGGAGGCCTGTACCATCGGCAGGGAACTGCAGGAGGTCGGCAGTCATCTGGTCAATCTGAAAAAGAAGAATGAGGTAGCGGTGCTGGTGAGCAATGAGGCGCTGACGGCCCTGAAATGGTTCCGGATCGCCGCGTCCTACAATGATATTGTACGCTGGCTTTATGACGCGCTCTATAAGAGAAACGTAGAGTGTGACTTCCTCTGGCCGGAGTCGGAGAACTTTGACCAGTATAAGATGATTCTTGTGCCCGCCCTCTATGCGGTGCCGGATCACGTATTGGAGAAATTGAACCGGTATGTGGAGCACGGCGGCACGATGGTTGCTACTTTTAAGAGCGCATTTGCGGACGAGCATGTGAAGGTCAGCCATACGGTACAGCCGCGGATCTTAAAGGACTGTCTGGGCGTTCACTATCACCAGTTTACGATACCGAAGCATGTGAAGCTGGACGGTGAGATCGTGGAGGACGGTGCGGCCCATGAGGCGGCAGTGTTTATGGAGCTGCTGCTTCCGGATACGGCGCAGGTGCTGGCATCCTACGATCATGAGAACTGGAAGGAGTACGCCGCGGTGACAAGAAATGTTTTCGGGCAGGGAACGGCATACTATATCGGCTGTATGACGGACGAGGAGCTGCTTGCACGGATTCTGGAAAAAGCACTGGAAGATGCGGGACTGTCTGTTCCGGAAGGAAGCGGTTTCCCGCTGATCATCCGCAAAGGGATCAATGATTTCGGGAAGACGGTATATTTTTATCTCAATTATGCCGATCAGGAGCAGAAAGTGCAGTACGGCTATGCGGACGGTACGGATCTTCTGACGTGGGCGGCTGTCAGAACGGGAGAGTACTTTACGGTTCCGGCCTGGGATCTGAAGATAATCGAGGTAGGCTGAAATTGAGGCTTGTTGAAATTGCGGTGTGTTGACATTGAGACTTGCTGAAAATTTTCTGTTGACAAACGGGGCACTTTCGTTTACATTAGAGTCATCGGAGAAATGAAAGGCGTTGATAAGAACAAGTAGTAAGCTGTGGAGCGCACAGAAAGCAGCCGGTTGATGAGAGGCGCGCGGGAAGCTGCTTATGAATACATCTTGGAGCCGTACGACAGAATGGAGCTGTAGAGTGTAAGAACATCCTAGTAGGTCGTACCGGGAAATGCCCGTTACAGCAGGAGAGTATTATGACGGTGTTTACAGGGAACGTAAGGATGGCCCGAAAGAGCGTTGTTGTACTTGGTGAGGCGGACAGTGTGAGCTGTCTGTGAAAATAGGTGGTACCACGAGTGTAAACTCGTCCTATGGCATGGATAGGACGGGTTTTTTTGTGTGAAAAAGCGTCCTATGGAAACAGTAACAGGAAAAGCGGTTCCGGGAGAGGGCCGCGGCAATCTGGAAATGGAGGAAGAGAGCAATGAAAATTTACGAGGAACTGCAGGCAAGAGGACTTCTTGCACAGCTGACGGATGCGGAGGAGATCCGCGACCTGATCAATAACGGAAAGGCGACCTTCTATATTGGTTTCGATCCGACTGCGGACAGCCTGCATGTGGGACATTTTATGGCGCTGTGTCTGATGAAGCGGCTGCAGGAAGCGGGCAACAAGCCGATCGCGCTGATCGGAGGCGGTACGGCCATGATCGGTGACCCTTCCGGCAGGACGGATATGCGCAGTATGATGACGAAAGAGACGATCGAGCATAACTGTGAGTGCTTCAAAAAGCAGATGAGCCGGTTTATCGACTTCTCGGAGGGCAAGGCACTGATGGTCAATAACGCGGACTGGCTTCTTGATCTGAATTACGTGGAATTTATCAGGGACGTGGGAGCATGTTTCAGCGTCAACAACATGCTTCGGGCGGAGTGCTACAAGCAGAGAATGGAGAAGGGATTGAGTTTCCTGGAATTCAACTACATGATCATGCAGAGCTATGATTTCCTGGCATTGTACGAGAGATACGGCTGTAACATGCAGTTCGGCGGCGATGACCAGTGGAGCAACATGCTGGGCGGCACGAACCTGATCCGCCGTAAGCTGGGTAAGGATGCCTACGCGATGACGATCACGCTGCTGATGAATTCCGAAGGAAAGAAGATGGGTAAGACCCAGAAAGGGGCGGTCTGGCTGGATCCGAACAAGACCACGCCGTTTGAGTTCTACCAGTACTGGAGAAATGTGGCCGATGCCGATGTCCTTAAGTGTCTGCGGATGCTGACATTCCTGCCCATCGAACAGATTGACGAGATGGATCAATGGGAGGGAAGCCAGCTGAACAGGGCCAAGGAAATATTGGCTTACGAGCTGACCAATCTTGTTCACGGCGAGGAGGAAGCGAAGAAGGCCGAGGAAGCGGCGAGGGCGCTTTTTGCAGGCGGCGGAAGCTCTGAGAACATGCCCACGGTGACGCTTACGGACGATCAGTTCGTGAATGGTTCCATTGATATTCTGGGTGTGATGGTGGCGGCCGGCATGGCGTCATCCCGTTCCGAGGCAAGGCGTGCCGTGGAGCAGGGCGGCGTATCCGTGAAGGGCGAGAAGGTAACGGATATCAAGGCTTCCTACACGAAGGATATGATCGGTGCAGAAGAATTTATTGTAAAAAAAGGGAAAAAGAGCTTCAAGAAAATCGTGGTAGAATAAGATTTGAATATCTGTGGAACAGGGGAAAGAAGGCTAATGTTTCAGAAAAAGCGAGGTGAAGATATATGGAAAAAATAGAAAAAATCGCAAAAGAAAGAACGCTCATGTCCTACGCACCGGATATCAAGGTGATGGACTGCACGCTGCGGGACGGCGGCCTGGTGAATGACTTTTTCTTTACCGATGAGTTTGTGAAAGATTTATACCAAGCGAACATCAGATCCGGCGTGGACTACATGGAATTCGGTTACAAGGCTTCCAAGGAGCTGTTCGATGTAAAGAAATTCGGCAAGTGGAAATTCAGTGACGACAAGGACATCCGCGCGGTGGTGGGAGACAATAAGACGGACTTGAAGATTGCCGTGATGGCGGATGTGGGGCGCTGTGATTTCAGAAAAGATATTTTAAATAAGAAGGACAGTCCCATCGACCTGGTGCGGGTGGCGACGTATATCAATACGATCCCGGCGGCGGTGGAGATGATCGAGGACTGTACGAAAAAGGGCTATGAGACGACGGTGAATATTATGGCCGTCTCCAAATCCAACGACCTGGATATTGATGCGGCGCTGGAACTTCTGGGCAAAAGCAGCGTCGGCACGATCTATCTGGTGGACAGTTACGGGTCGCTTTACCCGGAGCAGGTCAGAAGACTGTGTGACAAATATCTGGAGGCGGCGGAGAAGTACGGCAAGAAGGTGGGGATCCACGCCCATAATAACCAGCAGCTTGCTTTTGCCAATACTACGGAGGCGATCATCAAAGGGGTAAGCTATCTGGATGCCACAGTAAGCGGGCTGGGGCGCGGATGCGGGAACTGCCCCAGCGAACTGCTGCTGGGCTTCTTAAAAAATCCGAAGTACAGAATCAACCCGTTGCTGAAATTCGTGGAACAGCATATCGTACCGCTGCGGGAGTCCGGCCTGAAATGGGGCTACGACGTTCCCTATCTTCTGACAGGTATCATGAATCAGCATCCGAAGACGGCGATCCAGTTTATGAAGGAGGAGCGGACGGATTACAACAGCCTCTATCTGGATCTGCTTGACATCGGTTAAAAAGCTCTGCTATGCTTAGGCTGTGAGTGCTTGCGGGCAATGACGGGCGGGCCGGTATCGGCAGGAAAGCCTTTGCGTTGCGCTGCTGTGGGCGGCATGACGGAAAGTGTGGCCCGGGACGGAGGATGCGAATGAAAAAACTGAGTGACTTAGACGAGCTTCTGGATCTGGACGAGGAGGATGTATTTGACGAAACGGAAGATGCATTCGAAGAGGATGTGTTCGAGGAGGAAGACGATTACGAGTTCGAGTATGCGGGAAACATGCCGGATAAAAGGATCCTGCTCCTGGTGATCGCAGTGGCGGTCATTGGGGTGGCCGCTGTGGTGACGGCCGTTCTTCTGGCAGGAGGAAGCAGGAAGAAGGAGGCAGCGGTGGAGACGTTGGTGTCTTCTGCGTCCGGGGAAGCAACGCCGGATTCGGGAGAGACGGCAGGCGGACAGGAGCAGATGGCGGAGAATGACCCGACATCCGGCGGGACGGGGACGGCAGATCAGGCAGACGCCGCTGCGGACGATACAGATAAGCAGAACGCATCGGCGAAAGCCGGTGAGATAGCAGACAATGGAGAAGCAGTGCAGGAGGATGCGGTGCAGGAGCAGGATCCCCAGACTTCCACCATGAGTACCGAACAGGGAACGGAGGTCAATGTGACAGAGCTTCTTTCTTCGGGCAGTGTGGCACAGACCGATCAGGTGACCATCGGCATCGACGTGGCGCGTTACCAGGGCACCATCGACTGGGAGCAGGTTGCCGCGTCGGGCATCGACTTTGCCATGGTGCGGGTGGGCTACCGGGCGGATAAATCCCGGGAGATCTGCGCCGATTCCAATGCCAGATTCAATATGCAGGAAGCGCAGAAGCATGGCATCAAGGTGGGTGCATACTTCTTTTCCACAGCGACGACGACAGAAGAGGCGGTGGAGGAGGCCGGCTGGGTGGCCGATTATATTTCCCAGTACCAGATCACCTATCCGGTGGCCTATGACTGCGAGGGCTTCGACCAGCCGGACAGCGCGCAGTACGGGCTGACCAACGCGGAGCGCACGGAGATTGCCATTGCCTTTGTAACAGAAATCAATAACAGGGGTTATACACCGATGTTTTACTCGTCCATGGGGGAATTGACGGGGAGTGCGAAATGGGATACGCAGCGGATCGAAGAAATATGCCGCGTCTGGGTCGCCCAGTATCCGGAGACGCCTTATCCGCAGACGGCGAAGTCTTCCTACACGGGAGCGCATGTTATGTGGCAGTATACGAACCGGGGGACGGTGGCCGGGATCAGTAAGCCGGTGGATGTGAATGTGGCCTATTTCGGTTATGAAGGCACGGCGCAGGCCAGGAGCGACGAGGCGCCGGAGGAGGTAGAAGCCGACGTGGAGGCGTTGATGAATTTCACCCAGGTCAGTGAGAATGTGACGGCCAAGGATTCCACCAATCTGCGGGATATTCCCAGCCAGGGCGCAGACAGCAGGGTAGTCTATACCTTGAAAAACGGAGAGGCCGTTGCCAGAACCGGCGTCAGCGACAGCGGCTGGTCGAGACTGGAATGGAACGGACAGACCGTCTATGCGGTATCCAGTTATCTGACCACGGATCTAAGCTATCAGGCGCCTGCGGCTTCTTCTCAGGAGGGCGCGGGCAGCGGGGACGGGCTTAAGACGAAGTTTGCGGAGAGAAACGACCAGGTGACGGCCAAGATCGAAGTGAATCTGCGGACGCTGCCCAGCGTGACCAATCCGGATGCCGCCGTGGCAGCCGTGCTGCACAATGGAGAGTATGTGACACGAACAGGCATCAATGAGGAATACGGCTGGTCACGGGTAGACTATAACGGGCAGATATTGTACTGTATCAGCAGTTATCTGACGAATTAAATGATTTCCTTGAAGATTGAAACTATGGCAGGTAATTTACCTGCCATATATTTTTTGGAGATTGTCCAGTCTGGCGGAAGCGTTGAGCAGAAGGGCGTCGGCTATCGTGAGCGCCGCCATCGTCTCCACCACGACTACGGCCCGGGGAACGATCACCGGATCGTGCCGGCCCTTGATGGAAAGCTCGATGTCTTCGCCCTGCCTGTTGACCGTCTTCTGGGGCGAGAAGATGGAGGGTGTGGGTTTTACGTAGGCGCGCAGGACGATGGGAGATGCATCGCTGATGCCGCCCAGGATACCGCCTGCATGGTTGCTTGTTTTGACCACCTGTCCGGCTTCCATATGGAAGGGGTCATTGTTCTGAGAACCCTGCCTGGTGGCGACTGCCGTGCCGTCACCGATCTCCACGGCCTTCACGGCGCCGATGGACATGAGCGCTTTGCTTAAATTGGCGTCCAGCTTCTCGAATACCGGATCGCCCAGACCGGCGGGCACACCGTTGATGACACACTCGATGACGCCGCCTGCGGAATCGTAATGCCGCATACAGTCTGCCAGATAGGCTTCTGCCGCGGCGGAGGCATCCGGATCCGGCATACCGGTGGGTGTCATGCGGGCTGTCTGCAGGTCAAACCTGCTGCGGTCGATCTCGACCGGCCCGATGGCCGTCGTGTAGGCGGCCAGTGTGATGCCGAATTCCCGCAGCAGCTTCGCGGCCACGGCGCCGCCAGCCACCCGTCCGGCAGTCTCCCGGCCGGAGGAGCGGCCGCCGCCGCGGTAGTCACGGAAGCCGTATTTGGCGTCAAAGGTGTAGTCTGCATGGCCGGGCCGGTAACAGTCCGCCAGATTGCCGTAATCTGCAGAGCGCTGGGAGGTGTTGCGGATCATCATGGAGATGGGCGTGCCAGTGGTCCGACCCTCAAAGATGCCGGAGAGAAGCTCCACCTGATCCGTCTCCCGACGCTGGGTGGTGATGGCGGAGCTGCCGGGTTTTCGCCTGTCCAGATAAGCCTGAATATCCGCCGCCTCCAGGGGCAGTCCTGCCGGACAGCCGTCCACGACGACGCCCAGCGCCGCACCGTGGGATTCTCCCCAGGTTGAGATCTGAAAAATAGTGCCAAAAGATGAGCCTGCCATAATTATTTTCCTTTCTGTCGCTTGTGTTTTGTGATCGGACGCCGGTGATACGTTCTGTTTAACATGTATAAAATGAAGTTTTCTGACAAATTCGCGCAGGAAAACCTGCACGCATTAAATAGTACATGTTATCATATTTTTCGAGTCGAAATAACACAAGTAATTGTTGTTTTCTGTATTTTATCATACCACATCTAGTGTCGGTCTGTATATGGCTAATTTATCGACAATTCAAGGGATTTTGCCGATTTTTTCAGGGAAAATTAACGAGGACAAAGGTCGCGGATCGAGGCGTCTGCGCCGGATTTTCCTGCGGATCAAAAAGTGGTAAAAATTTTCAAAAAATTATAAAAGGATTTACATAAAAAAGGTGTACAAATAAATTTTATGTGTTATTATGTTAAATAGCAATTGTATTTTGTATAAAATATAAATTTGACTTGCAAAAGCACAGTAGATTGAGGACCCGATGAAAAAGACATTTCGAGAAAAGATGATTTTTAAATTCAGCGGCATAGCGAAAAAACACAGGAGACTGCATTACCCATGTCTGATCGTACTGTCAGCCGTCCTGGGGATCTATCATATCGGACTTCATTTCAGGACGAATACCAAGCGGTATGCGGGCGTGGCTTTCGTGATCATTTTCTTCATGAGCAGCTGCAGCTTTTCTTTTGCTGTGTTTGCAGAGCGGACAAGTTTCATCAAAGCACAGGAGGCTTACGGCGCGGTGGTCGGCGACTCGGATGTTTCCCTGGCGGTGGAGGAAGACAAGATCCCCACGGACCAGATCCTGCTCGAGGACGAGGATCTGGACGTCGAATATGATATCGAAGAGGACGCAGAGGGCGTGGATACTTATACGATTGACGATATTCTGGAGAGCAAACAGCAACTGCAGGGCGTAGAGGAACAGACACAGCAGGACGGTGAGTATGTGTTTGACAAGACGGACTGGCGGCTTGTGCTGATCAATAAGCAGCATCCGATCCCGGAAGGATACAGTTTCAACTTCGGAACGATCAAGGCCAATATGAAATGCGATGAGCGCATCATAGACGATCTGCTGCTGATGATGCAGGCGGCGAAGGCGGAAGGCATCAATCTGGAGATCTGTTCTCCCTACCGGGATCTGAACCGACAGGAATTTCTTTTTAATAAGAAGATAAAGAATTACATGGGGCAGGGAATGTCTTATATGGAGGCTTACAAGGTAGCGTCGCAGACAGTCACGGTGCCTGGCGCCAGTGAACATCAGATCGGCCTGGCGCTCGATATTTTCTGCGATACATACAAGTACCTCGACGAAGGGTTCGGGGAGACCGAGGCGGGGATCTGGCTGGCAGCCCATTGTCATGAATACGGATTTACGCTTCGCTATCCGGCGGATAAAGAATATATCACCAGCATCGAATATGAGCCATGGCATTTCAGATATGTAGGCAGGGAGGCGGCAGCCGTTATGCAGGAGGAAGACATCTGTCTGGAAGAATTCTGGGATAAATACCTGTAGGATGTGGAAGAGACAGAAAGAAATAGAACAGGAGGCAGTGCGTTTACCGGCGTGCTTTGAGCGTGGGTAGAGGCATGAAAGATTTGAGATATGTATCAGATATTAAAGACAGAAGGCAGAGCCAAGCGGGCGCAGCTTGAGACGGTGCACGGCACGATCCAGACGCCGGTGTTTATGAATGTGGGCACGGCGGCGGCGATCAAGGGAGCGGTCTCTATGGAAGATCTGGAAGGGATCAAGACACAGGTGGAATTATCCAACACCTACCACCTGCATGTGCGACCGGGCGATCATATCATCAGGCAGCTTGGTGGTTTACATAAGTTTATGTCCTGGGAGAAACCGATCCTGACGGATTCCGGTGGATTTCAGGTTTTTTCACTGGCGGGACTGCGCAGGATCAAGGAAGAAGGGGTTTACTTCCATTCTCATGTAGACGGGCGCAAAATCTTTATGGGGCCGGAGGAGAGTATGCAGATTCAGTCGAATCTGGCATCTACCATCGCCATGGCTTTTGATGAATGTCCGTCCAGTGTGGCGGACAGAAGATATGTGGAGGCGTCCGTGGCGCGTACCGCCAGATGGCTGGAGCGCTGCCGGCGTGAGATGGACAGATTGAACAGTCTGGAGGATACCATCAATAAGAAGCAGCTTCTTTTTGGTATCAATCAGGGGGCGATCTATGACGATATCCGTATCGACCATGCGAAGCGGATCGCGGAAACAGCCTGCGACGGTTATGCGCTGGGCGGTCTGGCGGTGGGAGAGAGCCATGAGCAGATGTATCATGTGATCGAGGAGACGGTGCCTTATCTGCCGCAGGATAAACCAACCTATCTGATGGGGGTAGGAACGCCGGCCAATATACTGGAGGCGGTGGAGCGCGGTGTGGATTTCTTCGACTGTGTGTACCCGACCAGAAACGGCAGGCACGGCCATCTGTATACGAACCATGGCAAGATCAATCTCTTCAATGCGAAATATGAGCTGGATGAGAGGCCCATCGAAGAGGGATGTTCCTGTCCGGCGTGCAGACGTTATTCCAGGGCTTACATCAGGCACCTGCTGAAAGCGAAGGAAATGCTCGGCATGAGGCTTTGTGTGCTGCATAACCTGTATTTTTATAACACGATGATGGAAGAGATCAGACAGGCGTTGGACGAAGGACGTTTTGCGGCTTACAAAAAACAGAAGCTGGACGGGATGACAAACCGTTAAGCATTGGACCACGAAATCGAAAAAATAGGAAAAAGGCTTGTCTTTCGGGTTTTTTAAGTGTATAGTATGCTGTAGATTGCTTAGATCAATATATTTATAACAGTGGAGGAAATCATATGGGATTTTTATTGACAGCGGAACCGGTTGCCGCTGCGGGTGGCGGTATTGTGATGATCTTGTATATCGTGGTCATCGTGGTTTTCATGTATTTTATCATGATCCGTCCGCAGAAGAAGGAGCAGAAGCGTGTAGCTGCGATGCTGGCTGACATGAGCGTTGGTGACTGTGTGCTGACGACCAGCGGCTTTTACGGGATCGTCATTGATATTACGGATGACACGATCATTGTGGAGTTCGGCAGCAACAAGAACTGCCGTATACCGATGCAGAAGTCGGCGGTTGCACAGATAGAGAAATCTGAGACAAATTAAGTTTTGTACAAAAGAGCCTGGTTTTGGATGCCGGAGCTCTTTTTTTCTGTATATTTTGGTCTGTGCATTCACAAAATGTATCAAAATATAAGAAAAGTCAATATTTGGATATTGACAACAGATAAAGAAGACGGTAGAATCTTAAATTGTGTAAAGGAACAAGTATTGTTCGGAATTAGCAAAAGGAGGAGAAGTACTATGAAAAGGAGATCTTTAAAGTTTATTGCATGTGCAGCGATCATGGCAATGACATTGTCTGTTACCGCCTGCGGTGGTTCCGATGATGCGGCACCGGCAGCCGAGACAGAGGCAGCTGATGACGCAGCTGAGGTAGAGACACCGGCAGAAGACGATGCAGCTGAGACAGAGACACCGGCAGAAGACGCGGCAGGTGACGACGCAGCTGAGGCTGAGACGGAAACAGAGGCAGAGCCGGAGGCAGAAGATGCGGCTGAGCCTGAGACAGAAGAAGCAGAAGACGAAGGCGCTGATACAGCGGCTGCAACAGGTGAGACAGTGGAGAGCCTGCTGAACGATCCTGCGGTAAAGGCACAGTACGAAGAGGCATTTGCTGAGTATGAGGAACAGGGTATGACTGTTTCTGTCAGCGCAACAGGGAATGAACTGATGATGTCTTTGACATTTAATGATGCTTCCCAGATTACAGACGAGGTGGGCGCACAGCTTCAGGCAGCTCTGGATGATGATGCGATGGCATCTGTTTTCTCAGGACTGGCAGGCGCACTTGATTCATCCGTAGGCGGCGAGGCAGGTACATGTACTTATTCTGTATCTTATCTTGATCCCGACGGAAATGTGCTGGCTGAGAAGTCTTACACAGCAAAATAACAGGATATCATAAGTAAGCAGAAAAGGCGGATCAGCAATGGTTCGTCTTTTTTTCTTGAAATTTAGGGTAGAATGGACTATGATAAATAAGTGATATTCTGACTTTACATATTTATGCAGCTTTTTTGTATAAGATGGTACAGGAATGGCAGGGGCTGTTTTTTGACAGGGCCTGCAGATAGAGTGTCTGTGCCGCAGAAAGGGCAGGCAGGAACAGAAAGGAATAAGAGAGCTATGGAATTAAAGATCACATGTATTCCGGGCGACGGTATCGGTCCGGAGATCGTAGCGGAGGCCAGGAAAGTGCTGGATACTGTGGCGAAGAAGTATGGCCACACGATACACTATACCGATATTCTGATGGGCGGTGCGTCCATTGACGCTTACGGTGTGCCTTTGACGGAAGAAGCAGTGGAGACGGCAAAAAGCGCGGATGCGGTGCTGATGGGTTCTATCGGCGGCAATACCGCTACCTCACCCTGGTATAAGCTGCCGCCGAATTTAAGACCGGAGGCGGGGCTTTTGGCGATCCGCAAGGCTTTGAATCTTTTTGCCAATCTGAGACCGGCCATATTATATGACGAGCTGGTGGACGCGTGCCCGCTGAAAGAAGAGATCTCGGCGGCGGGATTTGACATGATGATCATGCGGGAGCTGACCGGCGGGCTTTATTTCGGGGAGCGGAAGACCACGGAGACAGACGGCGTCAAGACGGCGGTGGATACGCTGGTCTACAATGAGCATGAGATCAGAAGGATCGCGGTCAAAGGCTTCGAGATCGCCAGGAAGCGCCGGAAGAAGGTAACCAGTGTGGACAAGGCGAACGTGCTGGATTCGTCCCGCCTGTGGCGTCAGGTAGTGGAAGAAGTGGCGGCGGACTATCCGGATGTGGCGCTGGAACATATGCTGGTAGATAACTGTGCGATGCAGCTGGTAAAAGACCCGGCACAGTTCGACGTGATCCTGACGGAGAATATGTTCGGGGATATTCTTTCCGATGAGGCGAGTATGGTGACGGGCTCCATCGGTATGCTGGCTTCGGCCTCTTTAAATGATACGAAATTCGGCCTTTATGAGCCGAGTCACGGCTCCGCACCGGATATCGCCGGTCAGGATATCGCCAATCCGATCGCCACGGTACTGTCGGCGGCCATGATGCTGCGCTACAGTTTTGATCTGGACAAAGAGGCCGACGCCATGGAACAGGCCGTAAAGCAGGTCCTGAAAGACGGATACCGCACTGTGGACATTATGTCTGAGGGATGTACGCAGGTGGGGTGCAGACAGATGGGCGATCTTCTTGCACAGCGGATCTGAGCACAGCGGTTTATCCGGAATGCAGGAGCAGGACCGGGACAGCCGGGGCGCCGGGAAGGGAAGAGACATACTGACATTAAGGAAGGGATTGCATGGAACGAAGAGCTGTTCAAAGAAAACTGGATATTGAGACGGTGGTCTTTCTTCTGTTCTTTCTCTTTATGGCAGGTTATTATGGCTGGCGCATGTTTGCCCTTACGCCCTGGTATGACGAGCTTTATACTTATTATTATTTTATCAGCAGAGGGCCGGTCTATGCGGCCATCCACTGGCCCCTGCCGAACAATCATATTGGCTATTCCGTGCTTTCCGCATGTCTTGGCATATGCGGGAGTCCGGCAGTGGCTCTGAGAGGAATCTCTTATCTGTCCAGCCTGGGCAGTCTGCTTCTTGTCTTTTTGATCGGCAGGAAATGTTTTGGCAGGGGAATCTGTCTTGTGCCGGTGTCCCTCTTTGCCGGCATGAAGCTGGTGAACCAGCTGGCGGTACAGGGCAGAGGCTATGCTTTTGTGACCTTCTGCTATCTTGCGGCGCTGTGGGAGCTTCTGCACATTGCGGTGGAGCACCGGGGCAGGGCGAGAGATTATATGATATTCGGAGTCAGCCTGACGGCGGCGCTGTATGCCATACCGAGCAGCGTATATGTGGTGATACCGGTGTGTCTGACCGGCGGGCTTGTGCTGCTTATGCAGGGCGAATATAGACGGCTTGGGCGTCTGATCCTCACTTCGCTGGCGAGCGCTGTCTGTACGGCGGGGCTCTATGGGATCGTATGGCTGGCGATCGGCTCCAATCTGCTGGTGAAGACGGAGGGCAGCGCCTATTATGGCATGGGACATGCCGCGGTCATTCTGCGGGCGCCGTTTGCAGCGCTTGGCAGGGGAATCGAGTATATGCTGGCGACCCCTTATATCCAGAGTGTGGGCAGGGAAGGTTTCCTTGGGAAATATGCGGACTGGCTGCGGAGTCTGCTGAATGAATATTATCCGGGCGGTGTTCTGGTGCTGGCGGTATTGCTGCTTCTGTGTGCGGCTGCGGCAGCCTGGCGGATCATAGAGAGGCTGCGAAAGAAGGCATACAGGAAAGCAGTCGACAGCTTTATGGAGTGTTATCTGGTTTGCAGTATCGTGTGCATTTCGTTGCTGCAGATCGTACAAAGTTCGCTGCCGTATTACCGTGTGTTTTCCTTTGCGGGAGTGGTGCCTGCCTTTGCGGCCGCCTGGCTGTTGTGGCTGGCCGGCAGCCGCTGGAAGGAGACAGGTACGGTCACAGCTTCCGGAACCGGGAAGCTGTGGAAATATCTGTCTGCCGCAGCGACAGGGATATGCGGTATACTGTGTGTGACGCTGCTGCTCTCAGATTCCTACAGGGCACAGTACGGCGGACGGGAGGCGGCGATAGAAGAGGCCTGTGCACAGATTGACTGGTCGAAGGTGGAGAAAGCTGCCGTGACAGACTGCGATCAGGAATATCTGCTGTTATTTTTGTATGGTATCGGGGAAGAGCGCATAACAGACAGGCCGGAGGAGGCCGATGTGGTGCTGGCTGACCGGTATCTGCTGCTGGGGCAGGGGGAAGACAGGCCGGAACTGGACGCGGATGCATGGAAGCTGTATACGACGGGTGATGAATTTGCACAGTTTGTGGAAACGGCCGGTATGCAGCCGGTTTACGAGAATGACAGATTTGTCCTGTACCAGAAGTAATGTCAATATATAACGATTGATATTTAATCGAAGGGATTATGAAGAATAACATGCGTGAATTGCAGGAAGACAGGAAATACAAAGCATCATGAGATATAAAGCATTACGAGATATAAAGCATTATGAGATGCAAAAATTATGAAATGTAAAACATTATGGAATGCAAAACATCATAAAATATATAGTGTTATTTAAAGATAAAGGAGAGAACTTATGAGAAGCGACAATGTTAAGGCAGGCGTACAGCAGGCGCCGCACAGAAGTCTGTTCAATGCACTGGGATTTACGGAGGAAGAGATGCACAAACCGATGGTCGGTATTGTCAGCTCTTACAATGAAATCGTTCCCGGACATATGAATCTGGATAAGATCGTCGATGCCGTGAAGCTGGGCGTGGCGGAAGCGGGCGGTGTGCCGGTCGTATTTCCGGCGATCGCTGTCTGTGACGGCATCGCCATGGGCCATGTTGGCATGAAGTATTCCCTGGTCACAAGGGATCTGATCGCGGATTCTACGGAATGTATGGCGATGGCGCACCAGTTCGATGCGCTTGTGATGGTGCCCAACTGTGACAAGAATGTTCCCGGGCTTCTGATGGCGGCAGCCAGGATCAATGTACCGACTGTATTCGTATCGGGCGGGCCGATGCTGGCCGGCCATGTGCACGGGCAGAAGAGAAGTCTCTCGTCCATGTTCGAGGCGGTGGGTTCCCATGCGGCGGGCACGATGAGCGATGAAGAGCTGCGCGAGTTCGAGGAGAAGACCTGTCCGACCTGCGGTTCCTGTTCCGGCATGTATACGGCCAATTCCATGAACTGCCTGACGGAAGTGCTTGGCATGGGTCTGCGCGGCAACGGCACCATTCCGGCGGTCTATTCCGAGCGGATCAAGCTGGCGAAACATGCGGGCATGGCCGTGATGGCGCTTTTGCAGCAGAATATCAGGCCGCGGGATATCATGACGAAGGAGGCCGTCTTAAATGCACTGACGGTGGATATGGCGCTGGGCTGCTCCACCAATTCCATGCTGCATCTGCCGGCCATCGCGCATGAGATCGGCTTTGATTTCGATATCTCCTTTGCCAATGAGATCAGCGAGAAGACGCCTAATCTCTGTCATCTGGCGCCGGCAGGCCCCACCTACATGGAGGATCTGAATGAGGCGGGCGGTGTCCATGCGGTGATGAAGGAGCTGGCGGATATCGGGCTGTTACATACGGAGTGCATGACCGTGACGGGGGCTGCTCTGGGAGAGAATATCAAGAATGCGGTGAACAGGAATCCGGAAGTGATCAGGACCGTGGACAACCCTTACAGTAAGACGGGCGGACTGGCTGTGCTGAAAGGAAATCTGGCACCGGACGGCAGTGTGGTCAAGCGTTCTGCGGTGGTGGAAGAGATGATGGTACACGAAGGGCCTGCCCGGGTGTTTGAGTGCGAGGAGGACGCCATAGCTGCCATCAAGGGCGGTAAGATCGTGGCCGGCGATGTGGTTGTTATCCGTTACGAAGGGCCAAAAGGCGGTCCCGGTATGCGCGAGATGCTGAATCCTACGTCCGCCATTGCAGGCATGGGTCTCGGTTCCAGTGTTGCGCTGATCACGGACGGCAGATTTTCCGGCGCATCCCGCGGCGCATCCATCGGACATGTATCCCCGGAGGCGGCGGTGGGCGGTCCCATCGCGCTGGTGGAGGAAGGCGATATCATCAGCATAGATATCCCGCATATGAAACTGGATATGAAGGTGTCGGAGGAGGAGCTGGCAGCCAGACGGGAGAAATGGCAGCCAAGAGAACCGGAAGTGACGACCGGATATCTGGCAAGATACCGCGAGATGGTGACCAGCGGCAACAGAGGCGCCATTCTGGAGATCGCGGGACATAAGGAACGTAACGTGTAGCGGTGCAGGAAGCGGCACCGCTGCCGACAATACAGGAGAGCAGGAGGGAGAAATATGTTATTGACAGGGGCGGAGATCGTTGTGGAATGTCTGAAGGAACAGGGTGTGGATACTGTGTTCGGCTATCCGGGCGGCACGATTCTTAATGTATATGACGCTTTGTATGAACATAGTAATGAAATAAAGCATATTCTTACGTCTCATGAGCAGGGAGCGGCTCATGCGGCGGACGGCTATGCGAGGGCCACCGGCAGAGTAGGAGTCTGTCTGGCGACAAGCGGCCCCGGCGCCACCAATCTGGTGACCGGTATCGCCACGGCCTATATGGATTCCGTGCCGATGGTGGCGATCACCTGCAATGTGGTACTGCCTTCTCTTGGCAAGGACTCCTTTCAGGAGGTGGACATTGCCGGAATCACCATGCCGATCACGAAGCATAATTATATTGTAAAGGATGTGAACATTCTTGCGGATACGCTGCGCAGGGCTTTTGCCATTGCCGGAAGCGGAAGGCCGGGGCCGGTGCTTGTGGACATCACCAAGGATGTGACATCCAACAGCTGTGAATTCGAGAAAAAGGAACCGGAAACAGTGCATGTGCCTTCCCGGTATACGGAAGAGGAACTGCAGGAAGCGCTGTTGCTTCTGCGGGATGCGAAGAAGCCCTTTGTCTATGTGGGCGGCGGTGCGGTCATCTCAGGCGCCTACAAAGAAGTGCGGGCGTTTGCAGAGAAGATGGATACCCCTGTCTGTGATACGCTTATGGGCAAGGGTGTGTTCGACGGCCATGACGCGCGTTATACGGGCATGATCGGTATGCACGGCACGAAGGTTTCCAATTTCGGCGTCAGCGAGTGTGACCTGCTGATCGCGATGGGGGCCAGATTCTCCGACCGTGTGGTGGGTAATCCGAAGAAATTCGCGGAACATGCCAAAATACTGCACATTGATATCGACGATGCGGAGATCAACAAGAACATCCGCACGGATGTCTCGCTGGTGGGAGACTTGAAAGAAGTACTGGAGAAGATCAACGGGCAGCTGGAACAGCAGCAGCACACGGAGTGGATGCAGCATATCGCCGAATTGAAGGCGTCGTATCCGCTGAATTATGACAAGACAGCGCTGTCCTGTCCGTATATCATCGAGGAGATCGACAGGATCACAGAAGGCGAAGCGGTGATCACAACGGATGTGGGACAGCATCAGATGTGGGCGGCACAGTACTATAAGTATTCCAGACCCCGTACACTGCTTTCTTCCGGCGGTCTGGGCACTATGGGGTATGGCCTTGGCGCCTGCCTGGGGGCGAAGATGGGACGGCCGGATAAAGTCTGCATCAATATCGCGGGGGACGGCTGCTTTAGAATGAACATGAATGAGCTGGCGACGGCGAGTCGTTACGATATTCCGATCATACAGGTGGTGATCAACAACCATGTACTCGGTATGGTAAGGCAGTGGCAGACCCTTTTCTATGGCAAAAGATATTCCCAGACGATCCTGCAGGATAAGGTGGATTTCTGCAAAGTGGCGGAGGGCCTGGGCTGTGAAGCGATCCGGGTGACGAAGAAGGAAGAAGTGGCGCCGGCCATCGAGAAGGCGCTGCGCTTAAAGAAACCTGTACTGATCGATTGCCTGATCCCGGAGGATGACAAAGTATTTCCGATGGTGCCCGCGGGTGCGGCGATCACGGAAGCCTTCGATGCGCTGGATCTGGCCGCAGCGAACAAGTAAAGAGAAGTACGGAAGAAAAACTGAGTATAAGGTGACTGGAAACGTCTTATGAGTAAAAGATTCGTAAAACATGCAGCAATCATTTTATGCATGATTCTGGTCAGTCTGATGGGAACCTACATCGGACTGGCCATTTACTACCATAACGCCTTTGCCTACGGCACCTGGATCAACGGCGTCTACTGTACCGGAAAGAGCATCGGGGATGTGAACAGCGAACTGGTGAAGGACTTTTCCTACGAGGGCATTACGATTCTGGATAAGGACGGGAATACCTACGAAATTGCGGCGGATAAGATCGGTTATCAGTTTGACTTCGTGAAGGCGCTGGAGATCTACCAGAAGCAGCAGAACGCCTGGATGTGGATCGACAGCCTTTTTCATGGGGAAAATACGCAGCTGGTGCCGGTCGTTTCCTATGACAGGCAGGCGCTGGAGCAGATTCTGGCGCAGCTTCCTTTCCTGAGCGACGAAAGGCAGCATACAGAGGAAGACCGGCAGGTGGCCATTATCAAGACCGGGCAGGGATATGAGCTGGTGAATGAGCGGGTGGATGTCCTGTCGGTGGAGGAGGCCGAGGCGGCGATCGTGCGTGCGGTGGAGGAGTCCCGCAGTGAGGTTTCTTTGACGGAGGAAGGCTGTTATCATGATCTGGAGCTGACTGCCCGGATGAAGGATACGCTGGCGCTGTGGGAGAAGGTGAACGCCTTTCAGCAGTGCGGGATCGTCTATCAGATGGGAGAAGAACAGGTTCCGGTGGATGCGGCGGTGGTATGCGACTGGATTGCGCTGAATGAGGACGGCAGTTTCGCGCTGGATGAGCAGAATGCTCTGCAGCTGCGGGAAAATGCGGTGGAGGAATTTATCGACAGACTGGCAGATGAGTATGACACGGTGGGCGCCAGCCGGCAGTTTCGGGCGACCAGAGGGGAGACGGTTACCGTGGAGGGCGGTATATACGGCAACAAGCTGGACCGGAAAGCGGAAGTGAAGTATCTTAAAGAGGCATTTCAGGACGGCAGACGGGAGACGCACGAGCCGGCCTATACCCAGATGGCATGGAAGCAGGGCAAAGATGATATCGGCGGCACTTATGTCGAGGTGGACATGGGAGAGCAGATGATGTATTACTATGTGGACGGCGTACAGAAGCTGAGCACCCCTGTCGTGACGGGCAATACCTCGCGCAGGATGGGGACGCCTTCCGGGGTCAACTATGTGTATCTGAAACAGCGTAACCGTGTTCTGCGCGGACCTGGCTATGCGTCTCCGGTGGATTTCTGGATGCCGGTCAAGGGCGGGATCGGGATTCATGACGCTTCCTGGCGCAGCAGGTACGGCGGGACGATCTACCAGACCAACGGGTCTCATGGGTGTATCAATACGCCGCGGGATGTGATGGTGGAGCTGTATGACAGCGTGGAAGTAGGGACGCCGGTCGTGATGTTCTATTAGGAAAAATTGTGATCAGGAAAAACTGCTGTCAGGAAAAATTTAACGTTTTAATTGACTAAAGTGCTGTTTGAGGGTACAATGGGGTTTGTTTAGAGTATGTGAGGAAAGAAAGAGGAGAGGAAAATGTCCAGAGTATACAATTTTTCAGCGGGTCCTGCGGTGCTGCCGGAGGAAGTGCTGCGGGAAGCCGCGGAGGAGATGTTGGATTATAAGGGAACCGGCATGTCGGTGATGGAGATGAGCCACCGGTCGAAAGCCTATGATACGATCATCAAGGAGGCGGAGGCGGATCTGCGCACATTGTTAAAGATCCCTGATAACTATAAGGTACTGTTTCTGCAGGGCGGAGCCAGTCTGGTGTTTGCTTCTGTGCCGATGAATCTGATGAAAAACCGCAAAGCAGGGTACATACTGACGGGACAGTGGGCGAAGAAAGCGTTTGCGGAGGCAAAGATCTACGGAGAGGCCGTTGCGCTTGCGTCCTCGGCGGATCAGACTTTTTCCTATATTCCGGATTGTTCTGACCTGCCGGTTACGGAGGATATGGACTATGTCTATATCTGTGAGAACAATACGATTTACGGGACGAAGTTTCACAGTCTGCCGGATACGAAGGGGAAGATCCTCGTGTCCGATGTTTCTTCCTGCTTCCTGTCGGAGCCGATGGATATTGAGGCTTACGGCATGGTTTACGCCGGTGTGCAGAAGAATGTAGGGCCTGCGGGCGTGCAGATCGTGATCATCAGAGAGGATCTGCTGACGGATGATGTACTGCCGGGAACCCCTACCATGATGAAATATAAAGTCCATGCGGACAATGATTCCCTGTACAATACGCCGCCCTGCTACGGTATCTATATCTGCGGCAAGGTATTCAAGTGGCTGTTGAAGAATGGCGGCCTGGAGGCCATGAAAGAGATCAATGAGAAGAAGGCTGCCATCTTATATGATTTCCTCGACGAGAGCAGTCTGTTTCAAGGCACGGTCAGGAAAGAGGACCGCTCTTTGATGAATGTGCCCTTCGTGACAGGCAGCGAGGAGCTGGATGCGCAGTTTATCAAGGAGGCGACGGCTGCCGGGTTCGTGAATCTGAAAGGCCACCGCACGGTAGGCGGTATGCGCGCCAGCATTTACAATGCCATGCCGATGGAAGGCGTGGAGAAGCTGGTCGCTTTCATGAAGGAATTTGAAGAGAAAAATCGTCAGTAAGCCGGGTTGGCGGCGCTGTTAAAGAAAAGAGGATGTACGGATGTTTAAATATCATTGCTTGAATCCCATTGCGGGAGTCGGTCTGGAGAAATTCACGGACCGGTACGAGAAGACAGATAAAGTGGAAGAAGCCGACGGTATTCTGGTCAGGAGTGCCGCAATGCATGACATGGAGCTGCCGGAGAACCTGCTGGCGATCGCCCGGGCAGGAGCAGGCGTGAACAACATTCCGCTGGACAAATGCGCCCAGAAGGGAATCGTCGTCTTCAACACGCCGGGCGCCAATGCCAACGGCGTTAAGGAGCTTGTGATCGCCGGGATGCTGCTGGCTTCCCGCGACGTGGTGGGCGGCATCGAGTGGGTCAAAGAGAACCAGAATGATGAGAATGTAGGCAAGAACGCCGAGAAGGCGAAGAAGAATTTCGCCGGTACGGAGATCGAAGGCAAGAAGCTGGGTATCGTGGGCTTGGGCGCGATCGGCGTCAGGGTGGCCAACGTGGCAAAGCATCTGGGCATGGAAGTGTATGGATACGATCCTTATGTATCCGTAGACGCGGCATGGAATCTGAGCCGTGACGTGAAGCATGTGCTGCATGTGGAAGAGATTTATGAAGAATGTGATTATATCACGATCCACGTGCCGCTGATGGATGCCACCAGAGGCATGGTGGGCAAAGAAGCCATCGACAGGATGAAAGACGGGGTGATCCTGTTAAACTTCGCCAGAGATTTGCTGGTGGACGAACAGGCTGTGCTGGACGGCATCAGGGCCGGTAAGATCCGCAGATATGTAACGGATTTCCCCAATGCCGTTACGGCCGGACAGGAGGGCTGTATCGTTATCCCGCATCTGGGCGCTTCCACGGAGGAATCCGAGGATAACTGTGCGGTGATGGCAGTCAAGGAATTAAAGAATTATCTGGAAAACGGCAATATCATCAACAGCGTCAATTATCCGCAGTGTGATATGGGCGTCTGTGCGCAGGCGGGACGTGTGGCGATCTTCCATGAGAACAAGGCCAATATGATCACGAAGTTTACGGCCTGCTTCGGCGATATTGGCATCAATATCTCCGATATGACGAATAAGTCTAAAGGAGACGTGGCGTACACCATGCTGGATATCGAGACACCGGCTTCCGGGGAGATCATCGAGAAGCTGCAGTCCATCAACGGCGTATTCCGGGTGAGAGTGGTGAAATGACCGGTCAGGCTGGATTTGATACAATAAGGTAAGAAGAAAGGCTGCCGCAGCATACCGGGATGACCGGGAGCTGTGGCAGCCTTTTACAGGCGGGGCTGCCGCCTGTTTCAGTTGAGACGGTTGGCAATCCGGGAGAAATCCGCACCTTAGTCTTCGTCCAGCGTGGCCTGCAGCTGGTTCTCCGCTTCCACGGAGGCTTCGCTTGCCAGATCCATATAAAGGATGAAGATATCCTCGACGGATACGCCCTTTTCGGTGGCAATCTCTTCCATCACCGGCTTCAGCGCTTCCAGCTGAAAGGAAATCCTTGTCTTCTGCGGATCAATGTCTGCCAGGGCCGTTTCGGCATAGGCGTTGATGCGGTCTAATATTTTCTTGTTTTCAGGTGTCATACTCTGCACTTCCTTTCCTGGTCTATCAAATAAAGTAATTCCTTTTATCCGATGTTATATTCCGTAACAGAGAAGCCGAAGGCTGAACTGTTACTCCTGTTGTTATATTTTAACACTTCGCGCTTGTACTGCATAGCCTAATTTGCTAAAATAAAATATAGTATATCCGGTCATGGATAAGAGCGGATAACGGACAGGAGACAGCATGGCAGATATCAAACCTTTTCGGGCGGTCAGGCCCAGAGCGGATCTGGCCGGACGGATCGCTGCATTGCCGTATGATGTATACAGCAGAAGGGAAGCCTATGAGAAAGTGCAGGGCGACGACTGCAGTTTTCTGCGGATAGACAGGCCGGAGACACAGTTTCCGGAAGCCTTTGACATGTATGCGCTGGAAGTCTATGAGAAAGCCAGACAGATGCTTTACGGGATGATCCGGGATGGGCTTTTTATCACGGAGGAGAAGGAAGCATATTATGTCTATGAGCTGGTGATGGACGGGCGTTCCCAGGTGGGGATCGGGGCCTGTGCCTCGGTGGACGACTACGAAAGCAGGGTGATCAGGAAACATGAGAATACCCGGGCGGAGAAGGAGGCGGACCGCATCCGTCATGTGGATGTGTGCAGTGCCCAGACCGGCCCCATCTTTCTGGCATACCGCCGGCGGGAAGGGATAGAGGAAGTGGTGCGCGAGGCGATGCGAGGCCGTCCGGTCTACGACTTTACGGCGGAAGACGGTGTTACCCACAGGCTGTGGGTCATCGATGGGGTGGAAGCGGTGGCGCGTATCCGGCGGGAGTTTGCGCAGGTGGATGCCATCTATATCGCGGACGGGCATCACAGATGTGCCTCCGCCGTCCGGGTTTCCCTGCTGCGGAGGGCAGCGCACCCTGCGCATACGGGCGCGGAAGAATTCAACTATTTTCTTTCGGTGCTGTTTCCGGACGACCAGCTGATGATCATGGATTATAACAGAGTCGTGCGGTCGCTGAACGGTCATTCGGAGGCAGAATTCCTCGACCGGCTGCGGCAGGTCTGCGATGTGCGTCTGGTGGGGGAGGAACCCTGCAGGCCGCAGCGCAAAGGAGAGATCGGCATGTATCTGAAGGACGCCTGGTATCTTCTGACCATCGGGGCAGAACGGTATGGCGAAGATCCGGTGGAATCTCTGGATGTGACGATCCTGCAGCGGGATATTCTGGAGCCGATCCTGGGCATCAAAGATCCCAAGGTGGATGAGCGGATCGACTTCGTGGGCGGCATCCGGGGTCTGGAAGAGCTTGTCAGGCGGGTCCACACGGACGCGGCGGCGGCCTTCGCCATGTATCCGACAAATATCCATGAGCTGTTTGCAGTGTCCGATGCCGGGAAACTGATGCCGCCCAAATCCACGTGGTTTGAGCCGAAGCTGCGCAGCGGCATCTTGATTCATACAATAGAAGAATGAGGGAGGGTATTATGAACAAGAGACTATATAAACTGATGAACTGGCCGGTGATCGAGGGGATCGTCTACTCGGAGGCCGATGACCCGCATGCGACGCTGGGCGCCCATGTGGTGGGGAACTCCGTACTCGTGCAGACTTTTCAGCCCGGCGCCGAGAGCGTGCGTCTGCAGCTTACTGAGGGGGATATGAGTTATAAGATGGATCTGGCCGATGAAGAAGGCTATTTCGCGGCGCTGCTGCCGGGGAAAAAGATTCCGGACTACGAGTATGTAGTGGAGTACCAGGACGGTTCTCTGAAAAAGGTGAAGGACGCCTACAATTTTGCGCCCCAGATCACAAAAGAAGACACGGAGAAATTCAACGCCGGCATTCACTATATGGTCTATGAGAAGCTGGGGGCACATCCCATGAAGGTGGACGGTGTGGACGGTGTTCTGTTCGCCGTATGGGCGCCCAATGCCCTGCGGGCCAGCGTGGTGGGAGATTTTAACGGCTGGGACGGAAGAGTCCACCAGATGAGGCGGCTCTGGGATTCCGGCGTTTTCGAGATATTCATTCCGGATGTGAAGCCGGGAGAATGCTATAAATTCGAGATCAAGGCGAAGGGCGGCCTGACCTTTATGAAGGCGGATCCCTATGCCTTCGGACAGCAGCTGCGCCCGGACAGCGCTTCCGTGGTCAGGGAGATCAACGGCTTCAAGTGGACGGACAGTAAGTGGATGAAGAGCCGGGCCGGCCTGCAGGCAGCGGACAGGCCCATCAATGTGTATGAGATCTATCTTGGGTCTTTTGCCAAACCGGAAGACGGGAGAGAGTTCTACAATTACCGGGAGCTGGCGCCGAAGATCATCGAGTATGTCAAGAAGATGGGCTATACCCATATCGAGCTGATGCCCGTGATGGAACATCCTTTTGACGCTTCCTGGGGGTATCAGGTGATCGGGTATTATGCACCCACTTCGCGGTATGGCACAGCGGAAGATTTCATGTATTTTATGAACGAGATGCACAAGGCGGGTATCGGCGTTATTCTGGACTGGGTACCGGCGCATTTCCCGCGGGATACCTACGGACTGTCCGGTTTCGACGGAACATGCCTGTACGAGCACCAGGATCCGCGGCAGGGATCTCACCCGCACTGGGGGACGCTGATCTATAACTACGGCCGGCCCGAGGTGCGCAATTACCTGATCGCCAACGCTCTGTACTGGGTGGAGCAGTATCACGCCGACGGTATCCGCATCGACGCCGTGGCATCCATGCTGTATCTGGATTACGGTAAGAAAGACGGAGAGTGGGTTGCCAATCTGTACGGCGGCAATGAGAATCTGGAGGCGGTGGAATTTTTGAAGCATCTGAATTCCATTATGAAAAAGCGCAACAAAGGTGTGCTCATGATCGCCGAGGAATCCACGGCCTGGCCGAAGATCACGGGGGATCTGGAAGACGACGGCCTGGGCTTCGATCTGAAATGGAACATGGGCTTTATGAACGACTATCTGGATTATATCAAGACGGATCCCTATTTCCGTTCCGGACGGCACAATGAGCTGACATTCAGCATGATCTACGCCTACAGCGAGAAATTCATGCTGGTGTTCTCCCATGACGAAGTGGTGCACGGGAAGGCTTCCCTGATCGGTAAGATGCCCGGGGAGCGGGCCGACCAGTTCGCCAATATGCGCCTGACTTATGCCTACCATATGACGCATCCCGGCAAGAAATTAATTTTTATGGGACAGGATATCGGTGAGTATAAGGAGTTCTCCGAGGAGAGAGAGACGGAGTGGGGGCTTTTGCAGCATGAGGAACATGCGAAGCTCAACCGTCTGGCGGCGGATATGAATAAGCTGTATGCGTCCAGCCCGGCGCTGTATGCCAAAGATACGTCCAGAGACGGTTTCGAGTGGATCAACTGCATCACGCCCAATGCCTGTATGCTGTCCTACCTGCGCAAAGCCGATAAGATAGAAGAGACGCTGGTGGTGGTGGCCAATTTTGCCAACGCGAAGCAGTCCTTCCGGGTCGGTGTGCCTTACGAAGGAAAATATCAGGAAATATTGAATACGGATGCCAGGATCTACGGCGGAAGCGGTACGGTCAATCAAGGTGTCTGCGATACCATCGAGACGGAGTGGGACGGCAAGCCCTATGCCATTGATATGGTGAGCGCGCCGCTGTCTGTCTGCATTTTCTCCTATACGCCTTATACGCCGGCGGAGAAGGCAGAGATTGAGAAAAAACGCGCCGAAGAGTTACGGAAAGCCAAAGAGGCAGAGGAGCGCAGACTGGCGAAAGAAGAGGCGGAGTCCATAGCGCAGGAAGCGGCGGAAGCAAAGCGGATGGCGAAGCTGGCGGCCGAGGAAGCGAAGAAGAGAGCCAGAGAAGCGGAAGAGATGTTAAAGAAGGCACAGGAGGCCGAGGTCAGGCTGCAGAAGATCCTGGAGGCACAGGAGAAAGAAGCGGCCAGGAAAGAGGCTGCCTCTCAGAAAGAAGCAGCGGTAAAGAAAGCCCCTGTGAAGAGGGGAGCCGTCAGGAAAGAGTCCGCAGGGGATGACACGGCAAAAGAGGAGTCCGCGGAGAAAAAGGACGCCGGAAAGAAGGCTGTGAGAAAGGCTCCGGTTAAGAAGAAATAGGAGATAAGTGAATGGGAATGGGAGAGCAGGCAGCAGGATTGGAGCAGATCGCGCAGGAAGAGATTGATGTAGGATTGATACAGGCATATGTGCAGCAGCTGCCGGATAAGGCACTGCGGTTCGGTATCCGGGTACTGCTGGCGCTGGTGGTCTTTTTCATCGGTGTGCAGGTGATCAAGCTGGTGCGCAGGATCGTCCGCCGTTCTTTGAAGCGGGGCAATGCGGATATCGGTGTTTCGCAGTTTCTGGATTCCTTTATCAAGACGGTGCTGTATATCCTGCTTCTGTTCATGATCGCTTCCGGTTTCGGACTGGATGCCACCAGTGTGGTGGCGCTGCTTGGTTCGGCCGGTGTGGCGATCGGTCTGGCGATACAGGGGAGTCTGTCCAACTTTGCCGGCGGGGTGCTGATCCTGCTGCTGAAACCGTTTCGGGTGGATGATTATATCAAAGTAGACAATGACGGCCATGAGGGCACGGTGAAAGAGATACAGTTGTTTTACACGAAACTTTCTACGCCCAATAACCATGTGGTCATTATCCCCAACGGCACCTTGTCCAATTCCAGCATTTTGAATATGAGCACGCTGACAGAGCGGCGGATGGATATTCTGGTGGGGATCTCCTACGATGCCGACATAAGACAGGCCAGAGAAGTCATCATGAAGGTGCTGGAGGAGGACGAGGCGGTCCTTGCCACAAAGGACCGCAGAGTGTTTGTGGATGCGCTGGCGGACAGCGGCGTGAATCTCAATGTGCGCTGCTGGGCGGACAATGAAACGTACTGGGAATGCAAGTGGCGGATCACGGAGAAAATCAAGTATGCGCTGGATGAGGCGGGGATCGCCATACCGTATCCGCAGCTGGATGTGCATATAGCGCCGCCGGGGGATGGTGCCGGAAAATAATCCGGAAAATAATTTTTAAAAAATTATTCATTTTCTTCTTGCAAAAAGGACAGGAAATCAGTATAATAGTTCTTGTTGCAGGAACATGCTGGAATAGCGCAGTCGGTAGCGCAACTGATTCGTAATCAGTAGGTCGAGGGTTCGAGTCCCTTTTCCAGCTTTACGGGGAATACTTTATGAAATATATCAGAGAGGATGATATATTTTGTAAAGTATTTTATATTGTATCAGACTGTATACTGCGGGAAAGAATATGGAAAGTATAAAAGAATAGAGAAAAACAGGAAAGCAAAATGAAATCAGGGAACAGGTAGTTTGGGTGGAAGTCTGTGAAGATGGCTTGCACCCTTGTTTTTTGGTTGTTTTGGCGTGAGTTGTTTTCAGGGGAGGAGCAGGATGAAGTATATCTGTCTGGGCGGGAGTTCAGAAGAGCAGGAGGCGTTGCAGCAGGAGTATAAGGCGGCGGCCCGGTGGGGTGAGGTGCGGCTGGGAGAGCGGCATCTGTTTTACCGGTATTTTATCAGGGTCAGGTATGTCTCCTATGATGCGGTGCGGAAAGCCTATCTGCGGGAGGAAAGCGGTGAGAGCGGCGAATTTCTGTTAAAGGAATTCTATCTGATGTTGGAGACGGCCGACAGGGCGCTCCATAAACTGCGGATGGAGCGGGAGGTCAACGCCCGGTCGGTGCTGGCGTATCTGGAAGAAAACCATAAATATGTCAAGATCGGGTTTGAGCGGCCCGGCAAATCCAAATAAAAGCAAAGTAAAATAAGAACAAAGTAAAATAAGAACAAAGCAAAATAAAAGGTGGGAGTCTTACGGATCTTGCTGAAAATACTGAAAAATAATAGAATGGAATCATAAAACGATATACAATACCTTGACAGCATAGAAAAGGGTGATACAATATATAGTATGCGTGATGCGTTTGTATCATATATCATGTAGTTTGGAAGAGTGAAAGGAAATGGGTGGGGTTTCGTAAATGAAGATTATTAAAAGAAGCGGTGCGGAAGTGGCTTTTGACCTGGAGAAGATCATAGCGGCGATCTGTAAGGCAAATAACAGTGTGAAGACGGAAGAGAAGCTGACAGATATTGAGATTGACGAGATTGCCGAGGTGGTGGCTGCAAGCTGTGAGGACATGAAGCGTTCTCCCAGCGTGGAAGAGATCCAGGATCTGGTGGAGAACCAGCTGATGAAATACCGCGCTTATACGATGGCGAGGAACTATATCACCTATCGTTATAAAAGGGCACTTGTCAGGAAATCGAATTCGACGGACGAACAGATCTTAAGTCTGCTGGAGTGCAACAATGAAGAAGTAAAACAGGAGAATTCCAATAAGAATCCGACAGTCAACAGCGTGCAGCGCGATTATATGGCGGGCGAAGTGAGCAAGGATATCACGAAACGTTTCCTGCTGCCGCCGGATATCGTGGAGGCTCATGAGCAGGGGATCATCCATTTTCATGATGCGGATTATTTCGCCCAGCATATGCACAACTGCTGTCTGGTCAACCTGGAGGATATGCTGCAGAATGGTACGGTGGTCAGTGAGACGATGATCGATACGCCCAAGAGCTTTTCCACGGCCTGCAATGTGGCCACACAGAGTATCGCCCAGATCGCCAGCTGTCAGTACGGCGGACAGAGTATCTCGCTCTCTCATCTGGCGCCTTTTGTGGAGGTGAGCCGGGCGAAATTCCGCAGGGAAGTGCGAAGAGAGATGGAGGCGGCAGGGATCGAAGCCTCTGAGGAACAGATTGAACAGATCGCAGAGAGCCGGGTAAAAGACGAGATCAAGAGAGGCGTGCAGATCATCCAGTATCAGGTCATCACCCTGATGACGACTAACGGGCAGGCGCCTTTTATCACGGTATTCATGTATATTGACGAGGTGCCGGAGGGACGGCTGCGGGACGATCTGGCGATGATCATTGAGGAGATGCTGAACCAGCGGATCCAGGGGGTAAAGAATGAAAAAGGAGTCTATATCACCCCGGCGTTTCCGAAGCTGATCTATGTGCTGGAGGAGGACAATATCCGTGAGGGCACGAAATACTGGTATCTGACGAAGCTGGCGGCACAGTGTACCGCCAAACGTATGGTGCCGGATTATATTTCGGAGAAGATCATGAAAAAGCTCAAAGACGGCAACTGTTATACCTGCATGGGATGCCGTTCTTTTCTCACGGTCTATCACGACGAGGAGGACAGGCCGAAGTTCTACGGCAGGTTCAATCAGGGAGTGGTCACTCTGAATCTGGTAGATGTGGCGTGCTCTTCCGGAAAAGATATGCATAAGTTCTGGGAGATCATGGATGAGCGGCTGGAGCTTTGCCGGCGGGCGCTTATGTGCCGTCACAACCGGTTAAAAGGAACGCCCTCTGACGTAGCGCCGATCCTCTGGCAGAACGGGGCGCTGGCAAGGCTTAAGAAGGGAGAGAAGATTGACAGACTTCTCTACAACGGGTATTCTACCATATCGCTGGGTTATGCCGGCCTGTGCGAGTGTGTCCGCTATATGACCGGGAAGAGTCATACGGACCCGGAGGCTACGCCTTTTGCGCTCAAAGTCATGCAGTATCTGAACAATGCCTGCAAAGAGTGGCGGGAGGAGACGAATATTGATTTCAGCCTGTACGGTACGCCGCTGGAGTCCACAACCTATAAGTTTGCGAAATGCCTGCAGAACCGTTTCGGCATGATCGAGGGTGTGACGGACAGAAATTATATTACGAACAGTTATCATGTGCATGTGACAGAGGATATCAATGCTTTTGACAAGCTGAAATTCGAGTCCCAGTTCCAGGAGCTGTCTCCGGGCGGCGCAATCAGCTATGTGGAAGTGCCAAATATGGAGAACAATCTGGAGGCGGTGCTATCTGTGATGCAGTATATTTATGATAATATCATGTATGCGGAGTTGAACACCAAGAGTGACTACTGCCAGGTATGCGATTATCACGGAGAGATTCAGATCGTTACGGATACACATGGCAAACTTGTCTGGAAATGCCCTAACTGTGGCAATACGGATCAGAATAAGATGAATGTGGCGAGACGGACCTGCGGTTATATCGGGACACAGTTCTGGAATCAGGGACGCACGCAGGAGATCAAAGAGCGGGTGCTGCATCTATGAATTATTCCGAGATCAAGAATTGTGATATTGCCAATGGCCCTGGCGTGCGGGTAACGCTTTTTGTCAGCGGGTGTACGCATCATTGTGTGGGTTGTTTTAATGAGATGACGTGGGATTTCGAGTATGGGATGCCTTTTGATGCGGCGGCGCAGGAGCGGTTGCTGTCCCTTTTGCGGCCTGACTATATCGCCGGCCTTACGCTGCTGGGCGGAGAACCGCTTGAGTACGTGAACTGGCGGGGATTGCTGCCTTTTTTGAAAAAGGTAAAGGACCAATGTCCGAAGAAAGATATCTGGTGCTATTCGGGGTATCGCTTTGAGGAGGATATTCTGGGACGCTTCTGCGGACAGTGGGAGGAAATGCGGGAATTTCTGACCTGTATTGATGTGCTGGTGGACGGGGAGTTTGTTCTGGAGCAGAAGGATATCAGCCTGCAGTTTAGAGGATCAGCAAACCAGAGGATCATTCTGGTGCAGGAATCGCTGGCACGCGGGGAAACTGTGCTGTGGCAGGGAATAAGATAGTAAAATGGGATAATAATGGGATAGCGATGATATAACCATGAGATAACGAGATAATGATAGCAATGAGATAACAAGAAATAATAGCAATGAGATAACAAGATAACAATAAGAAGAGAAACAGAAGCATAAAGAAAGAGATGAAAGCAGGCTGCAGGGCCTGCTTTTGTTATATGATGATATGTATGTACTGTAAAAAAATATTGAAAACGCTATTGAAAATAGCATTTTGAGAGAGTAGAATATAGTGATGTATATAAGAGGAGACAGGGAGAGGAAAAGAGGGCTATGTTAACCAAAGAGAGTGTGTGGAAAAAGTGGAGAGCGATATTCGGAGTGGTGATCCTTCTGGTCTGTTTGACGACGATACCTGCACAGGCGCGGGAAGCGGGATTGGAACAGTCACGACTGGGAGAAGTGTTGGAGCTGGCAGTGGAGCAGAGACAGCCGGGAGAAGTGTTGGAGCTGGCAGCAGAACAGACACAACCGGGAGAAGTTTCGGAGTCGACGGAGGAACAGGGAGCAGACAGCGCCGATATTACAGAGGTCAGCCGTTTTATGACGGCCGAGGGAGAAATCGAGGCCAAGGCATCTCCCAGAGAGGATGCGGAGACGGTGATCCGCTATCAGAGCGGAGACAAGATCTATGTGAACGGAGAACTGGCAGACGGCTGGTGCCGGGTCAGGTATCAGGATCTGACAGGTTATATTCGGCCGGCGCAGGCGGCGGAGATAGAAAGAGATGTGGAAGCGCTGGATGATGAATTTGCAGCCGCGGAATCAGAAGGAAAACTTGTGGTGGAGGAAGTGGAGCGACAGAGGACCGAGACAAAGCGCTCCAGGATATGGGGTGCAGTGATCCTGCTGCTTGTAGCGGGTATATTTGTGACAGGCATTTTTTCTGTTGTGCGGAGCAGGAGGACAGAGGATACAGGGCAATGAAACTCTTACATAAAATGAATCAGCTGTTCAATACCTGTCTGATCGAGAAGAATCCGGTCATTGTCGGGGAGATGATGCGTCATAACCGGAGGTATGGACGGATCAATGACCGCAGGGCAAGGGCCGGACTCGTTCTGGGACTTTTTCTTAAGTATGGTGTTTTGCATAGAGATCCGCTGCAGGAATTTGAACGGCAGACCAGCAGCATATCTTTTCCGGAGTCCGGAGACTGCGGCCAGATTCCGCCTGAGGAAATACGGAAAAAAACGGAGAGTGTGGAAACCGTAGTTTTTGACGCATGGGGCGTACTGCTTGTTATGGGACTGGAGACATACCAGCTGCGGGCGATGGCGGAGTGTGAATTGCTGGCACTGGGCAGTGCGGAACGAGAAGAAGGGGGAGCCTGGGAACAGGAGAGATATCGGTCTGTGGCAGAAGATTTTGTCATAGACAACCCTTTTATGCATGCATTGTGGGATGCGCTGCTGGCAGAGGGAAAGAAGCTGCTTATCTGTAATAATTCCGGCTGTGATGACAGGTTTGTGGCGGCGGTTCTGCGGCGGCATGGGTACCAGGGAGAGCTGACCGGTGGCAGTGTGTCGTTTTGCCATATCACAAATGACGCAAAGTCTGACAGGGATATCGTCTATCAGGAGGTGAACCAGGCAGGAGGCAGATACCGCACCTGTTATGAGTACAATGCCGTGACAAATCTGGCAGACAGGATCGTCAACCTGCTGCTTCATGGAGACGGCAGAAAAAAGTCGCCGTTCTATGAGTACGGCGTGGTCTGCGGCGGTATTCTTACCTGCGGATTCTGCCACTGGCTGAATGAACTGGCGGACAGAAAGAAGACAGACCTGTTTTTGTTCGTGGCCCGTGACGGGGCGATCCTGCAAAAGATTTATCGGGAACATTATGGGATACATGCGTCGGCATATTTGCTCTTTTCACGTTTTGCATCCTTTGAGCTGATATTTGAAGATCATCCACAGGAGTATATCGAGAAGAATATCAGGCCGCGGCTGGATCGTCGGGGTTGTGACAATTCTATGGCCGGAATCCTGAAAGAATGCGGGCTGGAGTTTCTGCTGTGCCGTCTGCCGGAAGGGGGAATGGCGGAATCAGATATATTGTGTCAGGACAATTATGGACGGTTCAAAGACTGGCTGCTGCGGTATCATAAGCAGATAACGGAGCATTTTTACGAGTCCTGCGTGGCGGCCGAACAGTACTATAGAAAGGTGTGCCGGGGACACCGGAATATCTGCGTGGTGGATCTGGGCTGGCACGGGAAGTCGATCGTCTATCTGAAATATTTTATGGAAAGAAAATGTGCCATGGATGTTTGCGTGACAGGTGCGATGATCGGCGCCTGTGACGATGTGGTCACACAGAACTATATCCGGAAAGGCCTGATCGACACGTATGCGTTTGAGAGCGACAGATGGAGGTCGCAGGGCAGCAGGAACGGAACGAAGATGGGATACAGGGAGACCATCTGCACAGAAGCCCTTTTTTCTTCGTCTGCGGATACCCTGCTGCGGTATGGACTCGGAGAGGAAAGGCAGACTGTCTTTTATTATGGAAAAAAGAATGAAAACGCAGAGACGGTTCGTGAGATTCATCGGGGGATCGAAGATTTTGCGGGAATCTTTGCCAGGATTCAGAAACGATACGGACTGCGCGTAACACCCCGGGACGCCTATACACCTTTGTCCTGTAAGATGAAGGACAGGCGTTTTCTTAACTGGCTCTATGAGCATTACCGTGAGGAGACAGGGGCACTAAACGGGTTCGGACAACAGGATGTTTGAAAATATACAGTCGATGCCGCGGGAAGGGAGGGGTGCCGGATGAAACTGCTGATTCAGATTCCGTGTTACAATGAGGCCAGGACGCTGGAGACAGCGCTGAATGATCTGCCGAAAAAACTAAACGGCATTGATGAGATCGAATATCTGATCGTGAACGACGGCAGCCTGGATGATACGGTGGAAGTGGCAAGGAGATGGGGCGTGCATCATATCGTGAGCTTCAGACAGAATAAAGGGCTTGCGAAAGGATTCGTGGCCGGTCTGGACGGGTGTCTTAGAAACGGCGCGGACATAATCGTCAATACAGATGCGGATAACCAGTACTGCGCGGCCGATATTCAAAAACTGATCGAGCCGATTCTGGAAGGACGGGCGGATATGGTGATCGGTGCCAGGCCGATTGATGATATGGCTCACTTTTCTACGGTCAAAAAGAAGCTGCAGCATTTCGGAAGCTGGGTCGTGCGCAGGGCATCCAGCACAGATATCCCGGATGCGCCCAGTGGCTTCCGGGCATTCAGCAGGGATGCGGCCATGCGCATCAATGTAGTCAATGATTATACTTATACACTGGAAACGATCGTGCAGGCCGGCAGAGAAAAAATGGCGATCACCAGTGTGCCGGTAAGGACGAACGCAGAACTTCGACCGTCAAGGCTTTTTCACAGTACGTGGGAATATGTGAAGAAAAGCATGCTGACGATCCTGCGGGCGTATATGATGTATAAGCCTTTAAAAACATTTACTTATTTTGCTGTGCCGCCGATCGTGGCAGGATTGATGATAGGGTTTCGATTTTTGTTCTTTATAGCGGCAGGACGGTCCGGTGGGCATGTCCAGTCTCTGATCCTCGCCTGTACATTGATCATCATAGGATTTCTTACCTTTATGATCGGACTCGTGGCCGACGTGATCGCGGCAAACAGGAAACTGCTCCAGGACATCCAGTATCATGCAAGAAGAGCGGAGTATGACGCAGTGTACAGACAGATACAAAAAGAAAAAGCTGACAGCCAGGCAGGAACGAAAGAAAACAACTGCTAAAAAAGACAGCTAAAGAAAAACCAAAGAAAATATGGAAAACAGAGAAATTTTGTTTGCAAAATTCAATAAGTCGTGATATGATGATTGCAAACATATCTGGGAATCTGAAGTTCTGATATCACATCTGTGACATGTCATACATTCTTGCTGAGTCCCTTATATGAATTCAAATGAAGATAAGGGAGGAAAGAAAGATGGGAAAACGGGATGAATATCAGTATGATTATCTGGACGACAATGTCAGATTTGCAGATCAGATCAATGGAGCGCTGTTCAAAGGACGACAGGTAGTGAAGCCGGAAGAACTGGAGCCGGCTGACGGACAGATCGTCTATCTGGGAAAAGAAGCAGGTGTGCGGGAGAATTTCAAGACGATCGTAGATAAGACACGACTGTGGAAAGGCAGGTTGCTCCATATACTGGCAGTGGAGAACCAGACCTATGTGGATTATCGGATGATCCTGCGGAATATGCTTTCGGAGAGCTTAAGCTACCACAGACAATGGAAGAAGAAAAAAGCCGTTCATGATAGAAACAGCGACCTGCAGATCGGAACGGATGCGTTCTTATCCGGCATGACCAGGGAGGAAAAGTTTATACCGATCATTACATTAGTGGTGTATTGCGGAACGGAACATCCGTGGGACGGAGCGAGGTGCCTGTATGAGCTGCTGGAACTGGATGATGAGGTAAAAGATTATGTGACAAATTACAGGCTGAATCTGTATGACTGCCATGAACATGATACCTTTGACGAATATCGCACCGGACTGCGTCAGTTGTTTGAGACAGTGCGGTACGGAAAGGATAAGGAGCAGCTGAGACGTGTCATTGAAGAGAACAAAGACGCATACAGCAATATAGACGGTGAGACAAGAGAACTGCTGGAAGTAGTGGCAAATGTAAAGATTCCGGAATTGTATCAGACCAAAGGGGAAGGAGAGCAGGATATGGAGAGTAGAGAGAAGCGATTTAATGTCTGCAAGGCATGGGAGGACTGGCGGTTAGAAGGGAAAGAAGAAGGAAAGGCAGAAGGTAAAATGGAACACCTTGTGCAGGCAGTCTGTAAAAAGCTGCAGAAGAACAAACAGGCCGCAGTGATCGCCGATGAATTAGAAGAGGAGCTTGCGGAGATCGAGAAAGTCATAGAAGTGCAGAAGAAGATCGGCAGCTATGATGTGGGGCGCATCTGTGAAGCGCTGATGCTTATGAGCTAGAAATGGAATATGCTGTGGATGTCACAGCCTATAAGGGTAAGAGGATTTAGAGAGGAATCTCCAATCTGGAATGACAGAATGTTTTCCGGATTGGAGATTTTTTGTCGTGGCGCAAAGAAGATGCTTTGGTTTTGACATGGTATTTTTTTATATGTAATCAAATGAAAATTGAAATAGCAAAAATATAAAATAAGCTATTGAAAATAGCTAATAAAACTAATATAATTGTAAAAGTGAGTAGAAATGTTGGAAGGAAAGGTAGAAAAAGAAATGTGCAGAAACAAATGAAATGTAGCAGAGAATTTATGTGCTAAGTCATAATTGGCTTGTGAAGTGACAGGTTAAGAAGGAATTTGAAAAATTTTTTATTTTATCAGAAAGATTTGATTAATTTAAATTAGAGAATCTGTATGTAGATAGAAAAGTTTGAATAGCTGTAAGTAATATATTGTATCTTTGTAGAAAGGAAAATGTACAAAAATGATAACAGAGTTTATTGATAAACGAGAGAAAAAGGTATTTTCAGATGGGGTCGAAAATATAGCAACAGAAATCAGTGATTCAACAATAAAAGTAGTAAGCTTTGACATATTCGATACGTTGCTGTTACGTCCCGTATTGGAACCGGCAGATACATTTCGTTTATTAGAAAATAAACTTAATATACCTAATTTTCATAATATGAGGACGACAGCAGAAGCAGAAGCACGTAAACACAAGTCGGTGTACGTACAAGATATTACATTAAATGATATTTATGATATGTATGAAAAGCTCTTTAATGTAACCAAAGAGGAAAAGGAAAGGCTGTTACAAGAGGAGTTAAAACTTGAATATACAATACTTTATGAGAGAAAATCTGCAAAATACCTTTATGAAAAGGCGAGAGCGGAAGAAAAAAGAATTATTATTATTTCTGATATGTATTTATCAAAGGAGTTCTTGGATAAAGTTTTAAAGAAGAATGGCTATGACGGTTATAGTAATTTATATGTGTCTTCTGAGACGGGAGTATTGAAAGGAACACGAATGATGTATCAGGTGGTTCTTTCCGAACTTGCATTACAAGGAATTAAGCCAGAAGAAATATTACATATAGGTGATAATAAAAGAGCAGATGTTGAATGTGCATTAGTTTCAGGAATGAGAGCAGCTCATTTACCCAGACCGGCAGATAGAAGAAATAATTGCAGACAGTTAAGACGTGTATATGAATTTATATTGCAGGACTCTTTAAATTCTAATAATGCCATGCTATATGGTATAATGTTAAATTTATATTTTGATGATCCTTTTGTTGAATTTCATAGGAGTACATACTTTAATGGAGACCCGAAACTGATGGGGTACTGGTTTGCGCCATTAATGATAGGATTTACAAAATGGATGATCGAGCAAGTTGAAAAATATAGAATTGACCAAATATTGTGGGTATGGCGTGATGGATACTTACCTTATATTTTATTTCATGCCATGCGTGCATATTTTACAGAAAGAAATATTGAGTCAAAAAAGCTGTATATGGGTAGAGACCTGAGAATGCCCTTTTCTGCATTGGATAGAAATGGTTTTTTTCAATCTTTTGCAGATAATCCATTACATGAAAATTGTACAGTGGATTATTTTATAAGAAATAGAGTATTATGCAAAGATGATATGTCGCAATATCAGGAAATACTGAACATTTTTCTTGAAAATGGATATTTAAATGAAAAATCAGAGATTGGTAAATTTGAAAGATATAGAGGCTTTTTAAATACACTGGAACCTTACTTTTTGAAAAATGCAGGAAAATTAATTGAACTATACGGAAAATATATTGGATTTACTGTAGATCGTGATAAAAAGAATGCAATATTTGACAGATCACCAAGGGGAAAGTCGTCAAGATTTTTGGAACAGTATTTTTCAATAGAATCAGTATGCTTTACGACGGAGGTATATGATACAAAGAAAGCAAAATTAAACGATGTAAATACTCACGTGGAATCATATCTTGAATATGGTCGGTTTTATATTAACAGAATGGGCTGTATATGGGCACAGTTATTTGAAATTATTATATCTGATCGAGCGCAGGGATTTAAAAACATTATAGATAACCATGATGGTACATATTCAGTAGAATTAAATGACTTTGTTCAAAATGAAATGATTTCTAATACAGACAGTATAGTGAAAAAAATACAGGATGCTATCGTTGAATTTGTAAATGTAACTACAAAATCTTTGGGAGATTATTTGCCTTATATAGAATTGGACAGATATGGACTTTTTGATTATGCAGTTGAGCCGTTAAATACACCACATATAGAAGACGCTGGTTTGATTACACAAATTTATCCAGGAACCTCAATTCTAGCACCAATTGCTGAAAATGTATTTGTTGATTGGTATAGCAGGAAAGTGGAAAAAGCAGATCAGAAAGAGTATGCGCAGAAAAAACTTTGGGATTATATCCGCCATGCCGGGTATGTGACTGCTGAAAAATTAGGGATACTTTGGCCTGCACGTACACTTTACCGTAAAATAATTGGTGATCCTCTGGAACCTATAGTTTCACTTGAAAAGATACAGAGGATTACGAATAGCCAAATTGATTATATAAGAAATTTGAATTTTGGAAAAATTAATGTGGCTTTTATGGGAAGTATTCCACAGGATGTTGGATCATATTTTAATAAACTTGCAAAAATAAATAGTAGTTTATATTTTGTTTTTATTGCTGTAGGATTTATGAAAATTCCGGATTGGCTAGAATTTCCCTGTATTGCTGGACCCCAGATTTTTTCCTTTTGGGGATTGGAAGGACAAGATTTAAAAATAAAGCTTTCCGAGGAGATAAAAAACAGGGTGTACGGAGAAGAATATCTTTATGATTTAGCAAAGCGAAGGATCTTACGTGGCTATAGTAAAAGTGTGGCTATAGCTCTTGCGTACGAGGCGGAGAGATATTTTGAGGTATTAATTGAAAAGATAAATCCAAGATTGTTAATTGTATGGAATAATTGGGGCAACAATTCTGTGGTACCTTGTGAAATAGCAAAGAAAAGAGGAATACCGGTTATTTCAGCTGAGAGAGGTTTCCTTGAGGGTACAATGATGTTTTCAAAAAACGGCTATGGAAAAGACTTAATTAATACAAATCCTGAAAAATTTTGTGTGCTGCCAGTTAGATCAAGTGAAATAAAAGAAGCAAAGGAGGTAATAAAATTTTTAAAAGATTCAAGATTTAACAGGTATATACAACCAGTCAGTAGCAGTTTAGAACAGTTGAGGCAGAAAATGAATAATGGAAAACATAATATTTTGTTTACAGGATCATTTGATTGTGAAAATCCGATATTTCCTCAAAATGACGAAGTGAAAATGCTATATAGTCCGTTTTTTGAAACTTCAGAGAAAGCATTTGAATTTATTAAAAAGCTTGCCAGAAAAAATGACTGGAATCTGATTTACAAGCCGCATCCACTTATGGATCAAGTTGACCAATCCAAAAATAGATATAACGAGAGTTCACATGTACATATTATTAAAGAGATTGATATCAATGATCTGATTGATTTTGCTGATGTTGTGATATGTATGGTTTCAGGAGTATCATATATATCTCTTATACGTGGGAAGCCGCTGGTTGAACTGGCATATACGCCTTTAAAAAGTAAAGGATGCTGCTACGAACCTGATAGTGAAGCTGATATTGAATTTAAAATTAAAAAAGCACTTAAAGACGGATATACAACTGAACAGGAGAAAGCGTTTATAAGACATGTAGCGCAGGTAAATAAATATTATTATTTTGATGATTTGGGAAGCAGAGCAATTAGGTATGGCCGTTCCATAGAAGAAATAAGCACGATTTTAAATACTATGATCAATTAAAGAAAGGGACTGAATAGATATGAAAGTTGTAGCATGGGTACCGATCAAGTTGCGTAATCAACGTTTGCCTGGGAAAAATATAAAAGAACTTGGAGGAAGACCACTTTGTAAGTATATGTTGGAGACCCTCTGCAAAATTGATTTAATTGATGAAATATATGTGTATTGCTCCGATGAAGCAATCCTCTCTTTTTTGCCAGAAAAGGTAAAATTTTTGAAGCGTTCGGAAAAACTTGATGGGGATGGCATCGGTCATTATGAAATTGTAAATGCATTTTTAAGTGATATCAATGCAGATATTTATTTAAATGCACATGTTACAAATCCATTTGTCAAAAGGGAGAGTATAGAACGTGGGTTAAAAAAAGTATTGAGTGGGGAACATGATTCAGCACATACAGTTTTATGCTTAAATAAACCAATATGGTATAGGAAAGAACCTTTTAATTTTTCCAGAACAAAAATGTTTAGAAATCAAGATATTGAACCTATATTTATTGATATGAACCTTTGTATTTATAGACGAGAGGTATTTACAAAAATGCATTCACGTTATGGCGATAATCCATATTATATAGAGGTCAGTCAAGTTGAAGCTATAGACATTGATACTTTGGAAGATTTTATTTTCGCGGAGACAATGTATCGTACATTTTTGAAAGATGAGATGGCTACAAATGAATAATATTAAGATTCTTGATTGTACATTAAGAGATGGAGGAAGAATTATTGATTGTGAATTTCCAACATCACAAAGCAAACGAATCATATATTCTCTTCAACAGGCAAATATAGACATAATAGAAGTAGGATTTCTTAGAGATGAAAAAATAGTTAAATCTAGGGATAATACTACTTTTTTTACAAGTATAAATCAAATGGTTCCGTTGTTGCCGAAAGAGCGTAAGTCTATGTTTGTTGCTTTTGTTGATTTTGGTATGTTTAGTTTGGAAACTTTGGAGCAAAATGATGGTGTGTCAATTGATGGCATCAGGTTTGGTTTTACGAAAAAAGATTTTGAGAATTCATTAGATCAAATAATTTATAATGCACAATTGATTAAAGATAAAGGATATAAGCTGTTCTTACAGGGAGTAAATTCTTTGGCATATACGGACTTACAATTTTTAAAACTTATCGACAGTGCAAATAACATAGAACCATATAGTTTTGGAATTGTGGATACATATGGAGCCATGTATGTTGATGATTTGCAACGTATATACAGTTTGGTAAACCATAATTTGGATTCAAAAATTACTGTTGATTTTCATTCACATAATAATTTTCAACTTTCTTTTTCTTTTGCACAGGAAATTATTAAATTGAGTGATGGTGTAAGGAATGTCATTATTGACTCAACGCTAAGAGGAATGGGGAAGGGGGCCGGAAATACCAATACGGAGTTAATTGTAGACTATTTGGTGAGAAAGAAAGGATATCCATATGATTTAGAAAAAATTCTGGAAATTATTGACTTGGATATATATGACATATATGAAAAGAAAAGATGGGGATATTCTCCGGCTTCCTTTATGGCCGGTATTTATAAGTCACATCCGAATAATATAATTTATTTGTTGGATAAATATAGTTTTACAACGAATGATATAAAGAATATTCTCGCTATGCTTTCGGATAAAGAGAGGCAACAATATCCATATGATAGAATTGACCAGTTGTGTAAAAAATATTGTTTAAAAGAATATGATGATAAATCGAATCTGCAACATCTGCAAGAAATTATTGGCAATAAAAAAGTTTTAATACTTGCACCTGGTAAAACATTATTGAAACAAAAAGAAACAGTTGACTTATTTATTAAAAGGCATAAACCATTCATTATTAGTGTAAATTTTATAGCTGATTATCGAGACAGTATTCCGTTTTTTGGAAATAAAAAAAGATATCATTCGTTTTGTTACGAAAAAGGGAGAAAAGTAATAGTCACTTCTGATATTGCAACTGGAAGTGATAAAGAACTGGTTATTTCTGCTAAGAGGTTATGCCCTGTACAGGATAAAGATAGTAACAGTAGTGTGTTAAAATTGCTCAATTTATTGCATGAGGTTGAAGTGTATCATATTGCAATTGCAGGTATGGATGGCTTTACAAATGATATGGATAATAACTATTATGACAAATCTTTGACAGTAAATAGAACTCTGGAAGATATTCAAATAATTAATGCTCGTTGGCAGAAAAATTTAGATGATTTTCAGAGAAAATATGATGGAATGCATAATATACAATTGATTACAGCCAGTGCGTTGAAAGTTAAAAGCGATTTTTCACAGAAAACATATATTTATGATAGTAAATGACCAAAGGATTGAATTTAATTAGTAGTAAAATTTTTGGAACTATATGTACTATGCAATATTCTACTAAAGGAGTAAACCCATGTTCCATCTCACCATGCTCATCCTGCCACCCGTTCTGGCATGGATCATACATATTTTTCTGCGTTCAGCGCAGTTAAACGGCAGGAAAAAGGCGGTATTTTTTCTGTTTTATCTCGTGCTTGTCAACAGCGCTACCTTTGCGGTGTCCTATATACGCGGGGTAAGGGATCTGCGCTTTGAGGATATGACACTGACCTATAAGATCAAGTATTTGTGTATGGGATGTACGTGGGCGTTGATTCTGCCTTTTTTCGTCGGTATTTTTGTGGATGGCAGGGGGAACCGGCAGGGCGTCAAACGGGGTGTGCAGAAGTTTCTTTATGATATCAGGAACTATACCCGTTATGCGGTTAGCTCTGCCAGGGCGGATCTGCGGGCGGAGGTGTCCAATGCGTATCTGGACTGGCTGTGGTGGCTGATCGAGCCGGTGTGCATGATGCTGATCTATGCGGTGATGTTCGGGGTGGTGTTCCATGCGTCGGAGCGGTATTTTCCGGTGTTTATTTTTATCGGTCTGACGATGTGGAATTTCTTTTCCAGATGTGTGACCAGCAGTGTAAACCTGATACGAAGCAACCGGTCTATCATTACAAAGATCTATATGCCGAAATTTATCCTGCTTTTGTCCAGGATGCTGGTGTGCGGGTTTAAGATGATGATCTCTTTTGGTGTGGTGGGTGTGATGATGGTCGTTTTCAGGGTGCGGCCGACAGGCAGTATAGTATATATGCTGCCGATCCTTGCCGTTTTGTTTTTGTTTACGTTCGGGATATGCAATATTTTCATGCACTATGGGGTATATGTAAATGATCTGTCGTACATTGTGGGAATCGTTCTGACGATGCTGATGTATCTGACGGGGGTTTTTTACAATGTGGCGAAGCGCATTCCGGAACCCTTCGGTGAGCTTATGGAGAAATATAATCCGGTGGCGTTTCTGATATCTTCCGCGCGCGGTGTGCTTTTGTACGGACAGGCCCCGGACTGGGCGCTTCTGGGAATGTGGCTGCTGGTGTCTTTTGTACTGATTGTCCTTGGCGTGGCGACGATCTATCGGAATGAAAACGCATACGTGAAGGTGATATAAGTGATATATAAGCGATATATAAGCGATATGGAATGCAGATAGGAAGGCAGCATAAGCGATAGAAAGCGGCCCGGGTCTGATCTGTATAAAACAGGCAGCCGGGAGCGTGTGAAAGGCGGAGGAGATGCATGGAATTATCTGAGAAAAAGAAAGCGATCGAGCTGAAAGACGTCTGTATCAACTACAGGATCTTGAATGCGACCAGTGTTCAGAAGCGTTTTTTCCACAGGAAACAGCGGGAGATCATATTTGAGGCGGTAAAGCATGTCTCGTTTGCGGTGGAGGAAGGCGGGATCCTTGGCATCATTGGCAAAAACGGGAGCGGCAAGTCTACGCTGCTGCGTTCCATTGCGGGCGTGTTTTCTCCCAATGGCGGGGAGATTGATCTGAAAGGGCATTCGGTGTCTTTGATGGCGCTTGGGGTAGGCTTTAAGGATACGCTGACAGGCAGGGAGAATATCATGTTGTCCGGTATGCTGCTGGGGTTTACACAGCGGCAGATTCTGGAGAAGATGGAGGAGATTATAGCGTTTGCCGAGATCGGAGAGTTTATAGACAGGCCGGTCCGCACTTATTCCAGCGGTATGCATTCAAAGCTGGCCTTTGCAATCACAGCCATGTTGGAGACGGACATTATGCTGGTGGACGAGGTGTTGAGCGTGGGAGACGAACGTTTTCGCAGAAAGAGCCTGGAGAAGATGAAATCGCTTATCCTTGACCGGAACCGTACAGTGATCATCGTGTCCCACAGTACGGATACGCTACAGGAATTGTGTGACCGTATTTTGTGGATTCATGACGGAGAGATTCGGGAGATCGGCGCGCCGCAGGAGGTGCTGGCGCATTATGTGGAATTTATGAACCGCTGATGTAAGACGGGAATGGAGAGGTCGGGGTGGAAGCAAGGATTACTTTTGTGATTCCTGCGTATAATGCGGAGAAAACACTGCAAAGAACACTTGACAGTATTCTCTGGCAGACGGACGGCAGGTATCGGGTCGTGATCGTGGATGACGGTTCCACGGATCGGACGGGGCAGATCGGGAAGGGATATGCCATGCGGCATCCGGACAGGATCCGGTATATCCATCAGGAGAATAAAAGGCAGGGTGGTGCCAGGAATACAGGACTGCGGTCGGTGGAAACGGCGTATGTGTCTTTTCTGGACAGTGATGACTGGCTGATGCCGGAATATGTGGAACGGATCACAGGAGCGCTGGACGCTGCACGGGAAGCGCCGGAGATGATCATGACGCTGCCGGTGATCTATCACGAACAGAGCCACGGGGTGCGGGACTGGTATGACAAAGAACTGTTTGAGCGGATATTTCCGGCGGACGGCACAGTGGTGGACCCCGCACGGGAACTGCGGCTGTATCAGTTTGAGGTCAATATCTGCCGGAAAGTACTGCAGATGGATTTTGTCAGAAGGACGGGGTTTTCTTTTCGGGAAAAGATGAAATGGGAAGATGTATATCCGCATTTCTATCTGTTGTCCCGCTGTCGGTTGTGTATGGGGATCTCGACAGGGTTCTATTATCGGATCGGAGAGGGGACACAGACTACGGCGTGTACGGGAAGCGAGCGTCTGGAGATTCTGCAGGTCTTTGGTGATCTGGAAAGGTTTCTGGAACAGGAGGCAGAAAGCCTGATCTTTCCGGTGATAAGGGTGATCGTACGATTTGCGTTCTGGTGTATCCGCATGGCGGATCTGGAGACCAGAGAGGTGCTGGTCAGACGGGTGCAGAATTTTTTTGGCAGACTGCCGGGGCGTTACAGGCGCATACTGCTCAGGGAGTGTATCAGACAGTATTGTCTGAAAGATGCCGTTCAGTATGCACTGCTCACTGCTGCGCTCCGGTATCGCTTTTGTGGGCTGATTTTCTATGATTATCTGCCGCAGGAAATATGCGAGCGGTTTTTTAAGAAGATTCTCAGGGCACAAAAAAGGGTTTCCTGAACCGGAAAGGTGCACGGCAGGAGTGGAAAAGGGATGGAGCAGATTAAATGTTATCTTTCGTTACAGGAATCGGTGGGGAAAGTACTGATCGTGGGAGATGAGCAGTGGGAGGATATACTGGCACGTTATCTGCAGCGAAGCGGTAAGGCGGCCGGCATTTGCAGGCTGACGCAGCAGGAGCGGGAGAAGATGCGGAATGCGGCGGCGCAGCAGAGTACGGCGGCCGGACAGGAGCGGCTGACGCAGCAGAATCTACCAGCCGGGCAGGACTTGTGGGTGCAGCAGAATCTGTTGACTCTGCAGAATCTGGCAGCAGAACAACAGATTGAGTCCATTGTGTTTGGGCCTGGCTGGGTGGAGGGATTGAAGTGTCTTACAGGTATCAGGTTGCGGTATCTGATCGGGCAGATTGGTCAGGGAGAAGATTATTTCGGCCTGTGGGAGTCATTCAGCGTGCAGGCGGAGCATATCTGTATCGTTAGGGAGCGGCCCTGTGTGCAGGGGCGTGATGCGGAGCACTGGGAGGTCCTGGAATGGAACAGGCGCGAAACTCCTGTAGAACTGTCGGTGATCATTCCGGTCTATAATGTGAGGCCTTATCTGGAGCAGTGTATCTGTTCCCTGACTGCCTGGCAGGCGCCGTATGTGGAATATCTTTTTGTAGACGACGGCTCCACGGACGGTTGCGACGGGCTGTTGGAGGCCTGGGCAGCGCAGGATGGAAGGATCAGGCATATCCGGAAAGAGAACGGCGGCTGTGCGTCGGCCAGAAATCTTGGGCTGGAGAGTGCAGTCGGAAATTATGTGGGGTTTGTGGACGGGGACGACTTCGTGGACAAAGAGATGTTCCGCAGGCTTTTACAGCGGGCTATGATGGGCCGTTATGAAATGGCATATTGCGGGTTCTCGGAATACCACGAAGGGGAACAAAGGACAGTGGCAGTGCGCGGTGAGTGTATGCAGGAGCCGTACCTGTCGGGAACCCGGGCGGCAGAAGATGTGCAGAGGCTGGTGATCAGAACGAGGGTTGCGATCTGGCGCTGCCTGTACCGGCGGGAATTCCTGCTGCGGGAGGGAATCGTATTTCATGAGGAGCTGAAACGGTTCGACGATCTGCCTTTTAAGGTGGAGAGCGGTTTTCTGGCAAAAAGTGTTGTCTGTGTACCGGAGCATCTCTATTATTACCGGATCGGAAGGCCTGGACAGGACGTAGCGTGTACGGATGAAAGGCTCTTTGTCCATTTTGCTGTCTTTGCGCTTCTGGATGCCAGGATCATGCCGATGAAGAACCGCAGGCTGCTGGATTATCTGCAGATCGTAAAACTGCATACACATGGTTATGCGCTGAGCAGGATCGACAGAAAGTACTACAGAGCCTATCTGCGAAAGGCGCGGGCGCAGCTTGACCGGTCGGCAGGGTTTCTACGGACACTGTGCCTGATGCTTGTTTACGGCGGAAGGGGTAACATGGGGTGGTATTTCCTCAGCAGTTTCATGAAAAGTGGGACGGCTAAAATGTCAACAGGACCGGAGAACACCAAAAGTTAAAGTGCCAGAGAGACCGGAGGATACAGGATGCAGAAGACATTGTCTATCATCATACCAATCTATAATGTGGAGACATATCTGGAACAGTGTCTTAAGAGTGTTGTCTGTCAGCTGGATGAAGGTATGGAATCTCTGGTGGAGGTGATTTTGGTGGACGACGGTTCCACAGACAGCTCCGGACAGATCGCCGACCGGTATGCACAGAGCCGGCCGGGGATGCAGGTCATTCACGGGCCAAATGCGGGAGTGGCCGCGGCGCGCAATACCGGGATCAAACTCGCACAGGGAGAATGGCTGTATTTTATGGATTCCGATGACTGGCTGGCAGACAACGGGATCGCCATGCTGCTGGCAGGAATGAAAAGATACGCCGAGGCGGACATGATTCTGTTTGACGGCTATCGGAACAGTGCGGCGAAAGAACAGCCCTGGGAACATTTTGCGCACAGCAAAAGGTGGCGTGCGGGAAGAAAGCTGCATAAGCTCCAGCGGGGGGTGTTGTATTATCCTATGGATTTTCCCGAGAGCCGGGTATCGCTTGCGGCACCCTGGGATAAGCTCTACCGGCGGGAGTTCCTGCTGCGCTGCGGGATCCTGTTTCGGGAGCAGCTGCATGTGCTGGACGATATGATCTTTAATATGGAAGTACTGGGAAAGGCCGGCTGTGCGGCCTATGACAAGAGCAGGATCTATCATTACCGGTATGTAGAAGCATCCATCACAAACAAGTATCAGGCGGACCGGGTCACACAGGATAAAAAAGTCTGGGATTACATCGAATGGTATCAGACCAGGCAGAGTGCAGAGGCGGTGTGGGAGGCGGATGAGACAGAGGCATTCAGGCAGGCTTATTACTGCCGGATCATCCGCTCCTTTGCAATCTGCTGTCGGATCCATTTTTATCATAGAGAAAATGGAAAGTGCTTTGGCAGAAAACAGCAGTATTTAAAAAGCGTGCTGGGAAGTACACCTTATGCAGAGGCTTTTGAAAAAGTCAGGTTCGGGAATCTGGAATGGAGACTGAAGGTGCTCGTGCTTTTCGTCAGATGCAGGCTGTACGGTGGTGTGTATCTGCTGCATCTGGCGGCCAGAGTCCTGTCAGGCGGATGAGTCGCCGAAGAAGTGCAGGATGGCATTGGTGAGAAAACGGGCATCACCGGCAGGTACGAAGATCGTATTCTGGTCGGCGCTGAAAAGCTCATGGTTGGCGGGGGTATCCCCCAGGATCATGGGCTTGTTCATTGCCCGGTAGATATAGGCTTTGCCGGGGATCGTCCGGGCGGCTTTCTCAATGCGGGCATCGAAATGTCCGGCGATGCACAGGTCGCAGAAGGCGATATGGTTTGCCAGATCTTCCTGCATAAGCCAGTCCTGCAGACAGAGGTTTGGCATATCCTGTACCTTCTTTTTCAGAATGTCAGGGAGCGGCCCAATGAAATAAAAGTAATAGTCCGACCGGTCCCTCAGGGCGTAAAAGGCTTCCAGAATGATCTCATATCCCTGCAGGGGAAGCATGCTGCCGAAGAAGAGGACGGTGTGACGTTTTTGAAGCATCAACGGTTTGGGCACTGCCATTGGATGATAGAAGACCGGATCGGCCTCCAGGTAGAGCAGAGTCAGCTTATCCTTTTTGGCATGGAATTCTTCCATGAAATAGCTGCCGTGGCAGCCGGTATCGCAGATGATCGTGTCGGCGCGTGCCAGTGTGCAGCTGTCCAGCCGGTGCAGAAGTTTTCCGAGCAGCCCTTTTGGCCGGATGATCTGTCTGTCACAGCAGAAGGTGTCGTAGACAGAGATGAAGAAGTCGATCATGCGGTGTGCGCCTTTGAATTTCCAGGCAAAAAAGGGCAGGATCAGCTGCGGTGCGAAACCGATAAAGACGGTATCATAGTGTCTGGCAGAGCTGAACAGAAGCCGCAGGTATACGTGAAGCAGCCTGACCGGATAGGTTTTTTCATCGGAGCCGATAATGTGGAATTGGGCGGCATATTGCTTCAGCAGACGGATTTCCTGCGTGTTTCGGATATAATCCAGCCGTTTCGTGGTGATGAACAGTACCTTTTTGTTTTTTATGTATGCTATCATGACTATACTTTCCTTGGTAAAAGATATTATAAATAGCATAATAGCAAAAAAAGGATCGTAACGCCAGCATTAATGTGATATTTTTTCAAAAAGGAAGCACAGAAGATCTTTGCGGTCTCTGGCATCCAGCTTCCGGTAGCAGCCGACCAGTAATTGTTCGTCCGCAGACAGTTGGTCATAGTTGTCGGCAGGTCTGTCAGAGGACAGTTCTTTTAAAAATTGGTGTAGTGTGTAAGTGTTCATGGTTATAGTATGCACGATTTGATTAAATTTGTAATTAAGGTAATACCTTAATCCGCAGCAGTGATATGGTGTAGTGGAAGGTGAAGAGGGGTAGTGCGCAGATGGAATATATTGTGATCGACATGCAGAGGACAGGGGAGCATATCAGGCATCTGAGCAGAGAAAAGAACACGTCGGTAAGAGAGATTCAGGAATATCTCGGACTGGCATCGGTACAGTCGGTCTATGACTGGTTCCATGCGAGGACACTGCCTTCCCTGGATCATCTGCTGGCGCTTGGGCATCTGTGGGGGATTGGTATGGAAAGTATACTGGTGATAGACAAGATAGAGCGGACATGACGTTATCATGTCCGCTCCTGACGCTCCTGTTTTCTGTTTTCATATTTTACTTTGAGAAAAGTCAGCATATCTTCCTGATCCCGCTGGTCCAAATGCTGAAAGTAGTAGAGCAGCAGCTTCTCGTTATGATCCAGAGCCTTGAATTTCCGGCTCTGCTGCGGGTCGTTGACGTATGCCATGAATGCGCTGAGATCTGCCGGAGGCTCCTGCAGCAGCATGGAGGGCGGCTTTCTGGCAAAGTCGGAGTTGATATTGTAGGTTACCAGATATTCCATGAAATTCTCAACGGGAATGCCATAAAGGGCCGCCAGATTGTACAGGGAATTGACGGGAGGCGTTATGCGCCCGGTCTCATAATGGGAATAGGTCTGTCTCGTTATGTTCAGATGGGAAGCGACAAATTCCTGATGATACCCATGAGCTTTCCGCAGTTCTTTCAGATATTGTGACAGTTTGTTGCCGGTAGTAGTATCTATGTCCTCAAATCCTTTCTGTGTGTATTTTGAATAAGATGCAGCAAACAACAAATAGCTATTTCTACATAGAATTTTAGTGAAAATAGCACTTGAAAATATAGTAATAATAGAGTATTATAAACTAAATGATATCAATAATAGCTATCAAAATGCTGTATGGATATTATTTCAGGATATGGCGACAGCGCGGCCGTCAGGCCGTGTCGCAAATAAATCAAACGAGGAGGAATAACAATGAAAGCAAACATTGCTAAGAAGGTACTGCTTTGCACGTTGTCTGCAGCCCTTTTGGCAGCGCCTTGTGCCGGAGTATCTGCAGCAGGTACAGGTGCCGGCACGAAAGCGGCAAGCTCTGGCAGCAGCATCACTGCAGAGGTGGAGGAGATCGTTACTGCCAATGCCTGGGTGGGAAGCGATGACAATTCCGGAAGCGGTTCTTCGGTGACGGTTGCGCAGGTTCCGGTAACGAGTTCTGTCGGAGGGGTGAAGTCTTCTCTGCCTGGCGTTTATCTTGCAACAAGTGTGAGAGGAACGGCAATCACGAGCGGTCTTACGTCTATCGCAGACAACTATGGACTTAAGAACGGGGAGCGGCCTTACGCAAGAATCTACAACATGGACAGCAAGAAGAGTCATCTTGCGCAGGCATGCATCAACGATGCGGCTGCAGCTATGGGCGCGGTTACCGGTCCGGCCATCAACGTGGAGATCGGCAAGATGGCATCCGGTAAGTTCAGCCTGCTTCCGGCAGACGGGGCAGAGATCACCTTGAAGGTGGGCGTGCCGAAGTCCTTTGCACAGAGCGACAAGACATTTGCAGTCGTTGCTGTACGTCCGGGCGGCGTTGTATCTGTTCTGACAGACACGGATACAGATCCGAACACGGTTACTTTCGATACGACGGCAGGTCAGGGTGTATATGCGTTGATCAAATACTAATGCGGTACAGTACCGGAATGAGGTTGGAAAAAGAAGGCTCTTTTTCCAACCTTTCTGCTGTATTAATTTAAGGAACAGGAATAGAGGGAGATGTTATGAGGCTTAAAAAAAGAAAAGAATGCCTCTTTTTTTTATTGTTTGCTTTTCTTATTTTCGGCATTTTTCAATATAGTATTCATAAAATATTCGGCATGGTCTATTTTCCGGACGAATTCGGTTACTGGGCCAGCGCGGCAAAGTGGAACGGATATGACTGGAGTAGTCTGACTGCGCTTGGATCTTATTATTCTTTCGGTTACAGTATACTGCTGGCGCCGATCCTGCGGCTTGGATGTGACGGCGTGACAGCTTACCGGATGGCGGTAGCACTCAACATGCTGCTGCAGGCGCTGGCAGCGCCAATGCTGTATGGCATTTTTCGCCGGATCTTCCCGGCATCGGATAGACAGCCGGCGGTCTGCGCCGTGGGAATTGCACTTTTTTATCCGGTCTGGATCTTTTACGCGCAGGTAACACTGGCGGAAGGACTTCTTTTTTTCTTATATATCGGCGTTATCTATCTGTTGGCACGGACGGTGGAAAAGGCCTCTCCGGGAACGATCCTGCTGTTGTCGGCGGCATTGGTCTATCTGTATTTTGTTCATATGCGGACGGTCGGGGTGCTGGCAGCCGCGGTGCTGGTGCTTCTGTGCTGGCTGTGGCAGGAACCTGCTTATCGCCGGAGGATGCTTATCGGTTTTGGGGTGCTGGCAGTCGGCGGTATTTTGGGAATTGTGCTGCGCATTGTGGTGATCGGGGCCGTGTATGGGAATACGGAGCAGGAGATGCTTGCAGCAAACGACCTTACAGGGCAGCTTTCGAGAGTGGCGGCGGTTTTTTCTGCAGAAGGGATTGTGCGGTTTTTCTGCGGAAGTGTGGGGAAACTGTTTTATCTCGGGGCGTCCTCTTTCGGGACGGTGTATTATGCACTGGTTTCTATCGGAAAAACCGGTGTCGGATTCCTGCGGAAGCTGCGGCATAAAGAGAAGATCCGAAGAGAAGAATGGCTGAGCCTGTTTCTGCTGTTTTCTTTTGCGGGGCAGTTTCTGATCACGGCGGTCTATATGAATGAACCGAGACGGGCGGATGAGGTGGTATACGGAAGATATAACGATTATCTGCTGCCTGTTTTTATGGGAACGGGTTTTCTTGTGATGTATCGGTGCAGAAGGCTTGTCAGAACGACGGTGGCCGTGACGGCGGTGCAGACTGCCATGCTGCCGGTTGTACTGTACGGAGAGCGGCTGTATGGCGGCAGTGAGATGCAGGGATATTTTATGGCGGGGATTGCCTATCTGGTGGATGACCTCCATTTTGAGGCGCTGCCAGACCTGACAGCCATTTGTCTTCTGGCGGATCTGATGATCGTGCTGTTTTCCGTGCTGGTCTGGCTGGGGAGAGAGAAGAAGCTGGATGTCTGCGTCATGGCGCTGGTTGTTTTTGCACAGATCATGCTGGGCTTTAGGCTGCACCACAAATATACGTACCTGTTCAATGAGCTGATCTACAGGGAGGTGCAGCTTAGCGGGTTTATCGGTCAGAAGGCGGGACAAAAGGTCACCTGTCTGTATGAAGGCGGGACGGCGTACATTGATGTGATCCAGTTTAATCTTCCGCAGCACAAGATCGACGTGATCACAGAAAAAGAGATGACAGGCATATGTGGCCCGGAAGAAAGGGGAGATGCAGCACCGGGGGAGTATTTGCTTCTGGATATAGACAGCACGTGGAGGGAGCAGGTCGAGGAATACTGGACCCCTTGCGCAGAGAGTGCCTGTTTTGTATTGTATGAGAGAGAATCCACCCTTGACTTTAGCGATTAAAAGTGCTAAAGTGTGAAAGGCGGTTTTTATGGAGCCGGAAAGAATAACAGGAAAGGGGTCTGTTCATGTCAGCATTGGAGGAGATTCGAAACCGTTTTAAGAAGGATCGTTTTGCGACGGAGGCTGCGGGGATCGTTATTGACCATGCAGAGCCGGGGAAGGCGGTGTGCTCTCTGACGTTGGAGGAGAAGCATATGAATGAGAATAATGTACCCATGGGCGGCGCTGTCTTTACGCTGGCGGATTTTACCTGTGCCATCGCATCGAACGGGTATTCCGAAAAGAAGACGGTCAGTCAGCAGGTATCCATTACCTTTCTCGCACCGGCGAAGGGCAGCCGTCTGATCGCGGAGGCATCCTGTCTGAGAGCGGGGCGCACCACGGCGTTCTATGCGGTGGATGTGAAGGACGAGCTGGGAAATTATGTGGCCCATGCCACGATGAACGGATATATTATGAAGTAACGGATGATCTATAGTAAATGAAATTTCTAATGTCGTTAACTATAGATTGTGGATTTTGAGAAGGAGGAACTCTATCATGGTGATCACGGAGTTTTTGGAGCGCAATGCGCGCCTGTACGGTTCAGATACGGCGCTGGTGGAGCTGAATCCCTCCCAGGAGCGGGACAGTGCGGTAACCTGGCGGGAGGCGAGTCTGATCGAGAGCGCGGAAAACGGCGCTCCTTACCGCCGGGAATTAAGCTGGGCGGATTTTGACAGGCGGGCCAACCGTTTCGCGAATCTGCTCTTAAGCCGCGGCCTGGAGCGGGAGACGAAGGTGGGTATTCTGATGATGAACTGTCTGGAATGGCTGCCCATCTATTTTGGGATATTGAAGGCGGGCGGCGTGGCCGTGCCCTTGAATTTCCGTTATTCGGCGGAAGAGATCAAATACTGTCTGGAGCTGGCGGATGTGGAGGTGCTGGTGTTCGGACCGGAGTTTATCAGCCGTATGGACACGATCGCGAAGGATCTGCCGGGGGTTAAGACGATGTTTTTCCCGGGCCCGGAGGGGCCTTCTTATACGGAAGACTGTCTGAAGCTGATGGGATTCTGTTCTTCCAGCGCACCGCCGGTGGCGCTTCAGGAGACGGATTATGCGGCCATCTATTTTTCTTCCGGGACCACCGGGTTTCCGAAGGCAATCCTGCATGATCACAGGGCGCTGCGTTCTTCCTGCGAGACGGAACAGAACCACCACGGGCAGCGGAAGGAGGATGTGTTCCTCTGTATTCCGCCGCTTTATCATACCGGGGCGAAAATGCACTGGTTCGGTTCCCTGCTCACGGCCGGCAAGGCAGTCCTTCTACGGGGCGTGAAGCCGGAGTGGATCCTGCGGGCGGTGACAGAGGAGAAATGTACCATCGTGTGGCTGCTGGTGCCCTGGGCACAGGATCTTCTGGATGCCATCGACTCCGGCAAGGTGGAGATGGAACATTATCTGCTGGAGCAGTGGCGGTTGATGCATATCGGGGCACAGCCCGTGCCGCCCAGTCTGATTCAGCGTTGGAAGAAGCATTTCCCGCACCATCAGTACGATACCAATTATGGGCTGAGTGAATCCATCGGGCCTGGCTGTGTGCATCTGGGCGTGGAAAATATACATAAAGTGGGTGCCATCGGCAGGCCGGGCTATCACTGGGAAGCAAAGATCGTAGACGAGCAGGGCCGGGAGAGCGCCCAGGGCGATGTGGGTGAGTTGATCGTTCATGGACCGGGTGTCATGCTCTGTTATTATAAGAATCCCGAGGCCACCGATGAGGTTTTGAAAGACGGCTGGCTCTACACGGGCGATATGGCGCGTATGGATGAGGACGGTTTTATCTATCTGGTGGACCGGAAGAAGGATGTGATCATCTCCGGCGGTGAGAACCTGTATCCGGTGCAGATCGAGGACTTCCTGCGCAGAAACGACAAGATCAAGGATGTGGCGGTGATCGGACTGCCGGACACGAGACTGGGTGAGATCGCGGCGGCGGTGATCGGACTGAAGGAGGATGTCTCCTGCACGGAAGAGGAGATCATGGAATTCTGCAGAGAACTGCCCAGATATAAGCGGCCGAAGAAGATCATCTTCGACGAGGTGCCGCGGAATCCTACGGGTAAGATCGAGAAGCCGGTGCTGCGGGAACGGTACTGTCACGGCAGCCTGGTAGAGGCCCAGATCAGGAATTAAAGGAGCAGAGGGATAAACGATCCAGGAAGCGCAATCATGTAACAAGCGGAGGGAGAAAAAGAAAATGGATCTTGCGATTAAATTAGTGATGCTCATCATTTTTTTCGGTGTCATGATCGGCATCGGACTTTACTGCCGGAAACATGCCACCGATGTGAATGGATTTGTGCTGGGCGGCAGGAGTGTGGGGCCGTGGCTGACTGCTTTTGCCTATGGGACAAGCTATTTCTCGGCGGTGGTCTTCGTGGGTTATGCGGGGCAGTTTGGCTGGAAATACGGAATCGCCGCCACCTGGGCGGGACTGGGGAATGCGTTCCTAGGGTCCCTGCTTGCCTGGGCGGTGTTGGGACGCCGTACCCGTATTATGACACAGCATTTAGACAGCGCCACCATGCCGCAGTTTTTCGGAGAACGGTTTGAGAGTAAGCCTTTAAAACTGGCGGCTTCGGCCATTATCTTTATCTTTCTGATCCCTTATACGGCCAGTCTCTATAACGGGCTGAGCCGTCTGTTCGGGATGGCTTTCGATATCGACTACAGCGTGTGCGTGATCGTGATGGCAGTGCTCACCGGTATTTATGTCATAGCCGGCGGCTATATGGCTACCGCCATCAACGATTTTATACAGGGTATCATTATGATCTTCGGCATCGTGGCTGTGGTGGCGGCGGTGTTAAACGGCCAGGGCGGTTTTCTGGCGGCGCTGGATGCGCTGGCGGCTGTCAGTGACGAGTCGGTGTCGGCGGCGCCGGGGGTGTTCAACTCCTTCTTCGGACCGGATCCGGTGGGCCTTCTGGGGGTGGTGATCCTTACCAGCCTGGGCACCTGGGGACTGCCGCAGATGGTACAGAAGTTCTATGCCATCAAAAGCGAGAGTGCGATCAACAAAGGCATGATCATCTCCACTGTTTTTGCGGCGATCGTGGCGGGCGGCTGCTATTTTCTGGGCGGCTTCGGACGGCTGTTTGATGATAAGATCGATATTGCGGCCAACGGGTATGACTCGGTGGTGCCGACGATGCTGTCAGGGCTGCCGACGATCCTGATCGCGGTGGTGGTCATTCTGGTGCTTTCGGCCTCCATGTCCACGCTTTCTTCCCTTGTTTTGGCATCCAGTTCTACCTTGACGCTGGATTTCATTAAAGGTAATATTATGAAAGAGATGGATGAGAAGGAGCAGGTGAAATGGATGCGGGCGCTGCTGGTGGTCTTTATCGCAATCTCCGTAGTGCTGGCGCTGATCCAGTACCGTTCCAACGTCACGTTTATCGCCCAGCTCATGGGTGTGAGCTGGGGCGCGCTGGCCGGAGCTTTCCTGGCTCCCTTCCTTTACGGCCTGTATTGGAAGCGGACCACGAAAGCAGCCTGCTGGGTGAGTTTTTTGTTCTCCACGGTGGTGATGCTGGCGAACATCTTTTTCCGGTCGAGCTTTCCGGCGCTTTTGCAGTCGCCCATCAATGCCGGCGCCTTCTGTATGCTGGCCGGGCTTGTGATCGTGCCGGTGGTGAGTGTGGTGACGAAAGCGCCTGCTGGAAAAAGGCTGGAGGAGATCTTCTCCTGCTATGAGAAGAAGGTGACGGTTTCTGTGAAAGACTCCATCGGAGATCAAGATTAGGGAAAACGATGAAGGAGGAAAAGGATATATGAAATCACTGATGCTCGGCAACGAGGCGGTTGCCAGAGGTCTTTATGAAGGAGGCTGCAGCTTCGTATCCAGCTATCCGGGAACGCCCAGCACGGAGATCACGGAGTGTGCGGCGAAGTATGAGGAGCTGTACGCGGAGTGGGCGCCCAATGAGAAGGTGGCGCTTGAGGCAGCGTTTGGCGCATGTCTTTCCGGAAAGAGAAGCTTCTGTGCCATGAAGCATGTAGGTCTTAACGTGGCGGCGGATCCGCTTTTTACCATATCTTATACGGGGGTGAATGCCGGACTGGTGATCGGCGTGGCGGATGACGCCGGCATGCACAGTTCCCAGAACGAACAGGATTCCAGACATTATGCGCAGGCATCCAAGATTCCCATGCTGGAGCCTTCTGATTCCGCGGAAGCGCTTGCCTTTGCGAAACTTGCCTATGAGCTTTCGGAAGAATTCGATACGGCGGTGCTGCTTAAGATGTGCACCCGTGTCAGCCATTCACAGAGCGTGGTGGAGACGGGGGAAAGGGTGCTTCCGGCGCAGAAAAAATATGAGAAGAACCCGGGTAAATACATTATGATGCCGGCCAACGCCAAGAAGCGTCATCCGGAAGTGGAGGCGCGTACAAAGGCGCTGACAGCCTGGGCGGAGACGACAGAGATCAACCGCATCGAGACGGGCAGCGATCCGTCCTGCGGCATCATTACATCCTCCACCTGTTATCAGTATGTGAAGGAGGCCTTCGGGGATACCTATCCGGTATTGAAGCTGGGCATGATCTGGCCCATGCCGGAGCAGAAGATCAGGGAGTTTGCGGCTGCTGTAAAGCGGCTTGTGGTGGTGGAGGAGCTGGACGGCTTTATCGAGTCCCACTGCAGAAGTCTGGGGCTTGCGGTGTCCGGCAAAGACCTGTTTTCCAATATCGGCGAGCTGAGTCAGAATCTGGTGAAGGAGAAGCTGGGCGGGAACGTACAGGCGGGAGCGGCGCTTGATGAAGTCATTCCGGCCAGACCGCCCGTGATGTGCGCCGGCTGTCCGCACCGCAGTATTTTCTATGTTCTGAAAAAGATGAATCTCACGGTGCTGGGAGATATCGGCTGCTATACGCTGGGAGCCGTGCAGCCCCTGGGAGCCATCGACACAACAATCTGTATGGGTGCTTCTGTTTCCGGTCTGCATGGCTTTGTGAAAGCAGGAGACGGGGAGAGCGCAGGCAGGACGGTGGCGGTCATCGGGGATTCCACGTTCATGCATTCCGGTGTTACGGGACTGATCAACATTGCGTATAATGAATCGAATTCCACGGTGATCATACTGGACAACTCCATTACGGGTATGACGGGGCATCAGCAGAACCCTACCACGGGCTATAACCTGAAAGGGGATCCCTGTGCGAAGATCGATCTGGAAAGTCTGTGCCATGCCGTGGGGATCAAGCGGGTAAGGGTGGTGGATCCTTACGATATGGAGATCTGTCAGGCAGTGATAGCAGAAGAGCTGGCGGCAAAAGAGCCTTCGGTCATCATTTCCCGTCGTCCCTGTGCGCTGCTTAAGTATGTGAAGCATCCCGGTCCCATCTGTTCCGATACAGAGAAGTGTAAGGGCTGTAAGGCCTGTATGAAGATCGGCTGTCCGGCTATCAGCATGGTGGACGGCAAGGCGAAGATCGATGCGACGCTCTGTGTGGGATGCGGCGTCTGTGAACAGTTGTGTAAATTTGACGCGCTGGGCAAGGCTGAATAAAGCGCTTCGGAATGGAGGGAAATATGGAAACAAAGAATATTATGATCGTGGGAGTAGGCGGACAGGGCACGCTGCTTGCAAGTAAACTCCTGGGGCGTCTGCTTCTGGGGAAGGGATTTGACGTGAAGGTGAGCGAAGTGCACGGTATGAGCCAGCGGGGCGGAAGCGTTGTCACTTATGTGCGCTGGGGAGACAGAGTCTGTTCCCCCATTATCGACAGGGGACAGGCGGATTGCATTCTTTCTTTTGAACTTCTGGAGGCGGCCCGCTATACGGAATATGTAAAGCCGGGCGGCAGAATCATTGTCAACAGCCAGCAGATCAATCCGATGCCGGTGATCGCGGGGATGGCTGCCTATCCGGAGAATCTGGTGGAAAAGATGGCGGCCCTTGCTATTCAGGTGGACGCGCTGGATGCGTTGTCTCTGGCGGAAGAGGCGGGGAGCAGCAAGGCAGTGAATCTCGTACTGATGGGCAGACTTGCGAAGCATTTTGATTTCACCGATGAGGAGTGGATGGATGCCATTGAGCACAGCGTGCCGTCGAAATTTCTGGAATTAAATAAGAAAGCGTTTGAACTGGGGCGGAGTGCATAGATTGAAAAATCAAGGATTTCCGAATTTTCTATTTGAGTAGTATGGCAGGCAGACCTGCGATATGCATGGTTATCAGTGTCATAAATATTGAGAAGACAGATTTCAGCAGTGTAGAGGAGGAGATGGAAAAAATGGAACGGTATTACCAACAGGAAATTGAAACTGCGGACAGGGAGCAGGTCCTTGCGTGGCAGAATGAGCGGCTGGTAAAGCAGGTGCGCCACGTGTGGGACAATGTGCCTTACTACCGCGCGAAAATGGAGGAAAAGGGAGTTACGCCCGAGGATATTCAGAGCGTGGCGGATCTGCATAAGCTGCCTTTTTTGACCAAGGACGATTTAAGGGAAGCGTATCCTTACGGGCTGCTGGCAAAGCCTCTCAAGGACTGTGTGCGCATTCAGTCTACTTCGGGGACTACGGGACGCCGGGTGGTGGCTTTTTATACCCAGCATGATATTGATCTGTGGGAGGACTGCTGCGCCCGGGCGATCATGGCGGCAGGCGGCACGGAAGAGGATGTGTGCCATGTAAGTTACGGCTATGGCCTTTTCACAGGAGGACCGGGTTTAAACGGCGGCAGCCATAAGGTAGGCTGTCTGACACTTCCCATGTCTTCCGGCAATACGGACAGACAGCTGCAGTTTATGGTGGATCTGGGTTCTACGATCCTGTGCTGTACGCCTTCCTATGCCGCTTTTCTGGCGGAGAGCATTCATGAGAGAGGGCTGCAGGATCAGATCAAGTTGAAAGCCGGTATCTTCGGCGCGGAGGCGTGGAGCGAGGAGATGCGGCAGGATATTCAGAATAAACTGCGTATCAAGGCCTACGATATCTATGGTCTTACAGAGACAAGCGGTCCCGGTGTGGCCTTCGAGTGCAGTGAGCAGACCGGTATGCATATCAATGAAGACCACTTTATTGCGGAGATCATCGATCCGGATACGGGCGAGGTTCTGCCGGAAGGCAGTAAGGGCGAGCTGGTGTTTACCTCGATCACGAAAGAGGCCTTTCCGCTGCTGCGTTACCGTACCAGAGACATCTGCGTGCTGACAAGAAAGAAATGTTCCTGCGGCCGTACCCATGTGAAGATGAGCAAGCCGATGGGCAGAAGCGATGATATGCTGATCGTCAAGGGCGTGAATGTCTTCCCGTCCCAGATCGAGACGGTGCTTCTGGAGCAGGGCTATCCGGCTAACTATCAGATCATCGTGGACCGCGTCAACAATTCCGATACCATTGAGGTGATGGTGGAGATGACACCGGAGAACTTCTCCGATAACCTGGGTAAGATCACGGCGATGGAAAAGAGCCTTGTATCTGCGCTTAAGGCGATGCTGGGCATCTATGCGAAAGTGCGGCTGGTGGCTCCCAAGTCCATTACGAGAAGCGAAGGCAAGGCAGTGCGCGTGATCGATAAGCGTAAGATTTGATATAAGGAGAATTGAAGAAAGGAGCAAGGCTATCATTATGACAATACCTCAAATTTCTGTATTTTTGGAGAACAAAGCGGGACAGCTGGCGGATATCACCGGGATTCTCTCGCAGAATCAAGTGAATATGCGGGCTATCAATATCGCGGAGACGACGGATTACGGCGTATTGCGGCTGATCGTGGATGATGCTGCGAAAGCATCCTCGATCCTTCTGGAAAAAGGCTTTATCCTGACCATGACACCTGTGGTTGGCGTGGCTGTTCCGGATACGCCCGGCGGGCTGAGCAGGGTACTCAGTGTGATTTCCGGCGCCGAGATCGATGTGGAATATATGTATTCTGTTTTTGGGCAGAAGGACGGGCAGGCCTGCATGATCTTCCGTGTGGCGGATTCGGACGGGCTGACGGCAATTTTGGAGCAGAACGGGATCGGTACGATTGCGGGAGAGGATCTGGGACTGCATTAGTGTAAAGACCAAATAGATCAAAGTGACAGTGAAGTCGCAGACTTTATTGTGACGGATCAGATATAAAATAGAGTATATTTTGAGGCTGCTACGAAATTCGGCGTTCATATGATATGTGGTTGTACATGACGAAACATCTGTACCATATATTGTAGAAATTGTCAGTTTTTTTGTAGCAGCCTCATATTTATTTATGAAGCCGTTATCATGTAACAGTGCAGATGCCCGCACTGTTACATGATAGCAGCATATCTGAGAAAGTTGACAGGGAAGTGTGTGAAGTGTATTTTTGTGCGAAGGGATCTGCAAAAAGATATTTGGAGTATTTGATGCTTTTGTGATATGATGGTTAGGATATTTATTCAGAATCCGGAGGATTACTTTGGGGTAATTATATGCTGAAAACGATAAAAGGAAAACTGATCGCCTATTTTTCAGTCGCTTTTTTATCTGTGGCTGTCATAATCTGTGCCTATTATTATTATACAAATTATCATTTGCAGGAAAATCAGATCATTGAAAATGTCAGCACAAACATCGACTATATTCAAAGCAATATTAACAGGATGCTGGTCAGATGCGAGGAATTTTCGGACAAAATATACTGGGATGACCAGATCACCAAGATTCTGACGAGACAGTATGATTCCAGAAAGTCTTATTATAGTCTGGATCGCGATCTGGTTAATGCGATCAATAATATTTCGCTTTATCTGGATAATGACATCATATCAAAATATATAAACGGTATTGTCATAAAGGGAAATAATGGAAGGGCTATAAAATATGGGCTGGATGCGGATTATATTAATATAGACGAGCTTACGCAGACAGACTGGTTTCAGAAAAACAGGGATAATGACCATTTGGAATGGCTGCCGATGATCGAACATGACTCACCAGTCATACAGGACAAGTATCAGCTTCCTGTTGTGAGAAAGCTGATACTCAATTATACAGGCCGAAACGTCGGCTGGATGTTTATCTCCGTATCCCCTTCTATCATCGAGGATGTGGTGAAAGATTATGAACTTTCCAGTGATGATATTCTGATCATCTGTGATCGTGACAGAAACTGTATTTACAGCAGCAATCCCGGGCTTTTTGGTACGAATGTGGCCGGGCTTCTGGATTCCTGGGGAGATGAGAGGGAGATAAACTATAACGACCAGAAATGGTTTGTAGTAAAGGATCACTCAAAGTATTCAGATTTTATGATCATACAGTTGATCAATAACCGGGTTTTCAGGAATCAGAGTGAGATACTGTTGAAATCTACTGTTATGATGATCATAATCATACTTGTGGTGATATTTGTGCTGACAAGTCTTCTCTCTAATATCTTAATGAAACCGATCTCCAACATAACAAGAAGAATGAAAATCATAGCAACCGGTGATTTTTCGGTTGATGAGTCGCTGGAGGGAGATGATGAGATTGGAACTCTTGGAAAAGGGATCAACAGGCTTTCCAAAAGTGTGGACTCTCTTATGGAGCAGATGCGAAGGGAGGAAGCGCTTAAGAAAGAATTGGAGTACAAGACGCTGCAGAGCCAGATCAATCCTCATTTCGTGTACAATGTACTGAATTCCATCAAGATCATGGCACAACTCCAGGGAGCGGACAGCATTTATACTATGGTGGAGAACTTTGGCGAACTGCTGAAGGAAGTCTCCAAAGGAGTGGATGACAAGATTACTATAAGGAAGGAATTTGAACTGTTGGAGCGGTATGTTTATCTGCAGAAGATCCGAAAGAAGGGACTAATCCGGACGGAATATCAAATAGAGCCCGGATGTGAGAATGCATTAATTATCAAGTTTCTGCTGCAGCCTCTTGTGGAGAATGCGATCCTGCACGGTTTTGAGAGAAAGAAGGGGATGGAGATTATACAGATCAGTGCCAGGAAGGAAGGGGATAATCTTCTGATCCTGATCCGTGATAACGGTATCGGTATGACTGAGGAAGAGATCAGGCAGCTGTTTCGGACAAACCCGGAGAATAAGATACAATATAACAAGATTGGGGTCAAAAATATCCAGGAAAGGATACAGATTCTGTACGGTTCCGAATACGGTCTGTCCTATGAGAGTGAGCCGGACAGATATACAATCGTGAGTGTGCTGCTGCCATTTGAATTAAAAAGGGGTGAGGATATTGTTTAAAGTGGTTTTTATAGATGATGAAACATTGGTGAAAGTAGGGCTGCGCTCTATGCTGGACTGGGAGAAGGAAGAATTTGAGATTGAGGGTGAGGCTTCCAATGGATGCGAGGGCCTGGAACTGATCTTACAGACAAAGCCGGATCTTGTGATCACAGATATCACTATGCCGGAGATGGATGGAATCGAGATGATGCAGAAAGTGAAAGAAAGTGATCTGCAGCCGGTCTTTATCGTCCTTAGCAGTTATGACCAGTTTGAGCTTGTAAAGAGTGCGATGCAGCTTGGAGCCCGTGATTATCTGCTGAAATTGAAGTTAAACAGCGATATGCTTCGGGAAATGCTGAAGACGGTGAGAGAAGAACTGGGAAAAAGAGGTGGAAAGACAGAACGGAAGAGAGAGCGTTCCGTGTGGGAGACGCAGGAGTTAAGGAAGGCTTTTTTAAAGAAGGCGGTTCTTGGCAGCCTGGTACACATGGAGAGCGATGGGATTGATCCGGAATGGGAAGACAGACCGGTACGCATTATTTATATTGTGACCAATGCGCAGCATGTGATCGGTACAAAGGATGAGGCGGAAAAGAAAATCTATTTGGATACCATACGGAATCTGATCGAGGACATTTGCAGGGAGTTTTTTGAATCCTGCTGCATTGAGTGGGGCAATGGAAGATTCCTGATTGTGTGTTATGACCAGAGCCGGGAGAATGCAAAAGACGATTCCAATATGATGGCGGAAGCGATCATTGACGTGCTGATGCAGTACAGTAACATCCAGGCCTCTATAGGGATCAGCGGCAAAGTAACAGGATATGAAAACTATAAGGAAGCGTATCTTCAAGCCAAAAGGGTGCAGGATCATCTGGCAGTGGAAGGATATGGCAAGGTCAGTTTCTTCGAGGATACGCCTGAGACTGAAACACTCTCAAGGAGAGGTGTCTCCGGCGATGCATTCAGTGCCGAGAAGCTTGCGTCGATCTGTGAGACGCTGCATCTGGAGGAACTGGAACAGGTGTCCGGCCAGGTCGTGGAAGATATTAAGGAAAATGGAGTGAAGCTGGACAACGCCGCATCCCAATGCGTCAGGTTTATGTGTCTTTTGGAGGAATACTTAAAACAGAATTGGGGTAACCGATATAAAGGTGTGAACATTAATGACTATATGAAGCGGTTGTACCATTCTGACACCATTTCAGAGATCACGGAGGTTTTTGATCGTTATACGGAGGATGTGAAAACATTTTTTGCGGGTCAGAGTGATAATGAGCAGGAAAGGATCGTACGGGAGGCAAAAAAGTATATCAGAGAACATGTGTATGAGAATATCAGCCTGAAAGAGATTTCTCAGGCTCTCTTTATCAGCGCGGGTTATCTGAGTGCAACTTTTTCAAAATATGAGTCTATAGGAGTTGCAAATTATATCAATAAAGTAAAGATTGAGGAAGCAAGAAAGCTTCTGATGAAACAGCGGCTTAAAGTCTACGAGGTAGCGTTTCAGCTAAAATATGAAAATGCAGGTTATTTCGCTAAGGTGTTTAAGAAATATACGGGGTGCACGCCCAAGGAATATATGGAACAAAAATAAGGTGTGTTCCGGTCCATGGACGCTTATCTATAAATAATTACTGTTTTCTGAAAATATTACATGTATAAAAAAATGGAATGTGCATATAGTATATAAGTGGGTCGTATTCAATTAAAATAGTGTGCAAAATAACAAGAGAGTTGCTTCAAGTGACTCTCTTGTTTTGTTATACTTGTCACATGAAATACAAATACTTAATTTAAAGAAAGGAAGGGATACATGAAAAAGTACATGGGGTATGAACTGGGAAGGGTAATGATCCTCAATCTGGAAAGGGATGATCTACTGCTTGAGACCATAGAGCAGGAACTGCGAAAAAGCGGAATCAAAAATGCTCTTCTGACAAGTGCAATCGGTTCCCTGCAAAAGGTGGTACTTCATCGTGTGGTGGGAACGGGAAGAGAGCCGGAGGATGAATTTGTCACATTGGAAAAACCGATGGAACTGGCGTCCCTCCAGGGAGTGGTGCTGGATGGAAAAGCGCATTTTCATATGGTTGTCTCAGATGTGGAACAATCTTATACGGGGCATTTAGAACCGGGAACCAAAGTCCTTTATCTGGGAGAAATCTCTCTGGTAGAGCTGAAAGGCGTATCGCTGTGCAGAGAAAAAAACGAAAACAATATCGGTATGATCGTGGAGAAGGAGGAGAGGTAATGAGGAAAGAAAATTTAAAGAAACTGTTCGCAATATCACTGACAGGAGCATTGACAGCATCTGCCTTATTGACAGGATGTGGAAGTACACCAAAAGAAGAAGCAAAGGCACAGGATGGTGAAGTGCAGGAAAGCGCGGATGCGGAAAATGTTACGACAGAATCTGCGGAAGAGGAAACGAAGACTTCGGGAGAAACAATCGAGATCAAGCTCTCCACCACATGGACCCAGGGATCGGTGGTTCAGGAGGAGATTGAGAATCTGATTGCGAAGTTTGAAGAAGAACATCCGGGCGTGGTGATCGAGCATGACGCGCTCTCCACGGCAGACCTGCGCACAAAACTGACGGTCCAGGCAGCGTCTGGGGATATGCCGGACGTGTCCTGGTGTCCGCAGAGTTATGCAAGAGAATTTATAAAAGATGGACTGATCATTGACTGGTCCGGTATCGTGGAAGAAGATCCCGATTGGCATGCATGGTTTGCGGATCCTGTTTTTGATGCTTTGACAGAGCCGGACGGCAAGATCCTTTTGGCGCCGCTGGAAGCGAGTATTGATGGACTCTATTATAACAAGGCCATGTTTGATGAGTATGGTTGGACTGCACCGAAGACCTGGGATGAATTTATGACTCTGATCCCTAAGATCAAGGAAGCGGGAATCACGCCTATTGTTACAGGTGGTAAAGACAGTCGGTTCGCCTGGATGGCTTCCGCATTTCTGGTAAGAGCAACAGGACTCGATAATTTTAAGAGTCTTTGCTATGGTGAGGATATGACAAACTGGAATAACGAATCTACCGGATTCCCTGCGGCAGTTGCGAAATTCAAGGAGATGGTGGATGCGGGAGCATTCCCCAACGGCGTGATGGGAATGAGTGCGACTGAGGCAGATCAGATGTTCGCAAATGAAGAAGCGGCCATGTATTATGAAGGTGCATGGAAGGTGGGCAACTTTGAGAGCGCAGGTGGAGCCGAATTCCTGGAGAAGTTGGACAGACTTGACTGGCCGGCAATGACAGATTGTCCGGATGGAAATCCCGATACCAGAGTGGGTGGTTGTTTCATCGGTGTGATGGTAAAGGCAGGTAACGAACCGGAAAAAGAGAAACTTTGTATTGAGCTTGCAAAATCGATCTGCTCTCCTGATTTTGGGATTCCGATCATGGAAAAGGGTGGCCAGGTATATCCCGGTGTAGCAGAATATGATAAGTCTACATGTTCTGAGATTATGAATAAGATGATCGAGGCATTTCATTCTGCAGACAGTTATATTCCTTCTATGGATGGTATTGCTCCTCCGGCGGTGGATCTGGCAATCAAGCAGACGGCTTTTCCCGGTATTATAACGAAAGAGCTGGATGCCAAACAGGCAGTTGACGAAGTACAGAAGGCGGCAGAGGATTATGCAGCCTCACTGGAAGCACAGTAATTGCTGATATTACAGAGAAGTACCGGCCGTCAGGCGGCCGGTACCCGTAAAAAGAGGTGTAAAATGCTTGGAAATAAGAAACAGAAAGTATTGATCTATCTTGCTTTGACGATTGCTGCAGTGCTTGTCATACTCCCTCTTATGTGGTTGTTTTTTACATCCTTTAAGTCACGGGCTGATCTGGCAAAAAATACCTGGGGACTGCCAAAGATCTGGGAATATTCCAACTACATAATAGCCTGGACGGGATCGCGTATCCCGACCTATATGTGGAACAGTGTGAGAGCAACGGCGACAGCGATCCTGCTGACGGTCGTTCTGGCGACACCGGTAAGTTATGTGGTATCCCGGTTTCGGTTCAAGGGAAATAAATTACTGTATCTATTTTTTATCGCAGGGATGATGATCCCGATTCATTCCACCGTGATTCCAATTTATACCATGGTGGGAAATATGAAGATGAATAACAGTCTGGAAGTGCTTGGTCTTGTATATGGTGCATTCAGAATTCCTATTTCTATTTTTATTCTGGAAGGATTTATGTCCGCTCTGCCAAGGGAACTGGAGGAATGTGCCGTTATTGATGGATGTTCGACGGCAAATATCTTTTTTAAGATAATTGTCCCTCTGTCCAAAGACGGTATTGTAACGATCTCTATCCTGACCGTTCTCTCTTCATGGAACGAGCTGTTGATTTCCATGCTGCTGATCAGTACGCCGTCCAAAAAGACTTTACCTAACGGACTGATGGGATTTATTACGGAGTACAACTCGGAATACACGCAGCTTGCGGCCGGCATTATGATCTCCATTATACCTGCTGTTTTATTCTATGCATTTGCACAGGAAAAGATAGAAAAGGGTATGATAGCAGGCGCGATCAAAGGATAAGGCGGGGGATGTGAAATGAAAATTACAAAGAAAAGCAGATTGACGATTATACTATTTATCATGCCGGCTCTAATTGTGTATCTGATGTGGGTAATTTACCCGATTATCAGCGCTATATGGATGAGTATGCAGAAATCCGACACGCTGCACAGTAGTCATTTTGTGGGAATTGAAAATTATATCAGCGTATTGAAAGCCAGGCTTTTCTGGAAGTCCATGAAAATTTCATTTATATTTATTATTTTCACCACGATCTTTCAGGTGATTCTTGGATTCTTTTATGGCTATCTTGTGTATCTGCAGCCCAGAGGATACCGAATCTACAAGATCCTGCTGTTTGTCCCCAATGTATTGCCGTCTGTTGCCACCGGCTTTATCTGGAGCTATATTTACAGCCCGAGCATGGGGATCTTAAAGCCGTTCATGGAGGCTATTGGGCTGGGACAGTATTACATATCGCCGATCGCGGATCCGAAGCTTGCGCTGGGAGCGGTGATCTTTGCGCAGATCTGGTGCGGACTGGGGGTACAGGTAATCCTGTTCAATTCAGGGTTTATGAATATTCCGTCTGAGGTAATAGAAAGTGCGAGGCTGGACGGGGCAACAGGCTGGAAAATGATAAAGACCATGGTCATTCCCATGTCCTGGGATATTACGAAAATGGTGATCATCCTGCAGACGATCGGTGCGCTCCGCTCCTTTGACCTGATCTATGTCATGACAGCCGGCGGACCTAACCATTCCACAGAAGTGTTGCCCATGCATTTGTTTGTAAATGCATTCCAGAATTTCAATCTTGGATATGGTAATGTGATAGCGGTAGTGTTGTTCATCCTTGCGATGCTGATCACGATCATAATGAGAAAGGCTATGGAAAGAGAAAGTCTTTATAATTGATAATAGAAAACAATAATACATGTATGGAGGAAAAACAAATGATGACAGATGCAGAATTGATTCAGGAAATCAGAAAGTACAGGTGTTCCGATCTCTCCGATGGGATGGATGCCATCGGGCTGGTGGATAAGGGAACCATGAATGAGGCTATGCGTCCTTTGCGGCCCGGTATTGAATTTAAGGGATTTGCCTACACCATCAAGTTGCTGCCAAAGTCGGATGCGGTGAAAGTATGTAAGACTGTAGAAGAATGGAAAGAAGAGCTGGGGAAGGCCTGCGGTCAGATCTATAATTTTGTCGGCCAGATTACGCCTGAGCGGGCAAAGGATACGGTCATTGTAGTGGATATGGAAGGCATAAGAGGTGGTCTTTGGGGATCTGAGATTGCAATGACTATGATGGAGCGAGGCATCGAAGGCGTTGTCCTGGATGGCGGATGTAGAGATTCCTATGAGACAAATCTGGAAAATGCACCTGTATTCTGCACAAAGAGAACCTTTACCCATGCTTATGGAAGAGTGGAGCCGGGTGATCTGAACATTCCTGTAAATTGTGCGGGCGTAACCGTGAAACCGGGAGATATTGTCTGTGCGGATGACGATGGTGTACTGGTCATTCCCAGAGACCGTGCGGAAGAAGTGATGATGTTTGCAAAGATGCAGCTGGAGGATGATATTGCTGTCCGGACAGAGCATTATAACAATTTAGGATTTGCACATGACGAAACGTTGGAAAGAATGAAATAATGTTCCCAAAATGTGGGAGAACCTGATCTTGTGGCCTGCAGGGAGCGCTCCTTCTTAAAGAGTGTTCCGGCAGGCCATAAAGTTTTGATACAGGAAGTTAAAAATGGGGGTATAGCCATGAAACACGGAATATGTCTCACAACCATCTATCCGGACGCCATAACAGACAGTAAGTTGATGGGAGGGTTGATCAGGAAGGTAAGAGATCTGGAATTGTTTCAATGTGTTGAGATTTATTTTGAGGGTTCGCCGAGAGAGGAGGCGGCTATACAGAAGACGCTGGCCGATGCTGGTATTACGGCAGTGTATCTGGGTGGCCTGCCGGTCAAGCGGGATGGGATCGATCTTACATCAAAGAGTGAGCGTGTCCGCCAAAAGAGTGTGGAAATGTGTAAACGTCATATGGATCATGCGAACCGTATGGGGTGCTCCAGGATCGTGATCGCCAGTGGACGGGACTGGGAAGAGACAGGATGTCGGGAACAGATCGCAGAGTGTATGCGAGGATCTCTTGGTGCGCTGGACCGGTACGTTGAGGGGAGTGGAATTCAGATTTGCCTGGAACCCTTTCCAGTGAAGACAGAACCGTATCTTGCGGTGGGGGAGAGTATGTTTGTCTATGAGATCTTCACAGGCAGCGATTTTCGCAATGTAGGGATCACTTTTGATACCAGTCACTTTTTGCAAATTGGTGAGAATGTGGAAGAAAGTTTTCTTCTGTTAAAGCCGTGGATCTCTCATATACATTTGGCAAACTGTGTGATGAAGGATAAGACGAGTCCTCTTTACGGAGATAAACATCCTCTTTTTTGCCAGGAAGGAGGCAGTCTTGGGATAGAGGATGCTCGTGCGTATTATCAGAGACTGAATAGAGAAGAGCTGTTGCAAAAGGTCGAGATCTGTTCGGTTGAAATCATCAGCAGGGGAAGAGAAGACTGGTATTTTGATGCTGTCTGTAAAGAAGCGGAAAGCATTTGGAGATAAGGAGGAGTGAGGGATGTATAGTACGGCTATCCGTTTGTGGGAACCATTTGAGATCGTTCTCACTGCGGAAAAGGAATATGAAAACTGTTACAGGGATGTCTGTGTGTGGGTGCATTTGAAAGGACCAGGATTTGACAAAAAGTGTTTCGGTTTTTGGGATGGCGGCAATATTTTTCGGATCAGAGTGACAGCTACGCGACAGGGACTTTGGACATACGTAACCGGCGCCAATGTGAATGACAGGGGACTTTCGGGGATCACGGGAGCATTTGTGGGAGTGGAGTGGACCGAGGAGGAAAAGCGGCAGGTACCGACCCGCAGGGGGATCGTAAGAGCCAGTGAGAACGGGCATGCCATGGAATATGCGGATGGAACTCCCTATGTGATGGTCGGTGATACCTGGTGGGGGCTTGCAAGTTATCGGTATCCCTGGGAGGAAGGGGAGGAGGAGCATCCGGTCGGCCGGGATATGAATATGAAGGATATGGCAAGGCAAAGGCTCCGCCAGGGTTTTAATACCGTGGGTATGATCGCATCCTTCCCTACCTGGGCGGATGACGGGCAGGATGCATGGCTTATGCTGGATGACGACCACGAAACTACCATCAGAAATGCCTGGACCGTTGACGGTGCCACCAGGCGGGGTGCGAGGAAGGGCACTGCGTCCTGTAAGGCAATGCACAACGAAGGCGGCCGCCCTTTCTTTTTCCCAGGGAAAGTGGAAGGATATGAACAGGTGGTGCCGGATTATGACAGGATCAATCCAGAATATTTCAAGGTTCTGGACAAGAAAATAGATTGGCTCAACAGGCAGGGGATCACGGTATTTATGGAGGTGCTGCGGCGGGACTGTTCCAGGACCTGGAAATATTATTATGATTGGCCGATTGTCTATACGCGTTATGTACAATATATTTTTGCGCGCTATCAGGCAAATAACTGCATCTTCAGCCCAATTCATTTCGATGTGAAAATGAATACCATAGACAGCCGGGAGTTTAATGAACCCATCAATCTATTGATTGATACATATGGAAGACCGCCCTTTGGTACACTTCTGGGCACCAATCCCTCGCCCAGTACACTGATCAATTTTGGTGGGGAAAAGGAACAGTATTGGTTGACGTTGCACCAGACCGGGAACTGGAGAGAACACGAGAATTACTGGTATCTGACGGATATTTTCCACGCCACGCCCGCCTGTCCGGCGATCAACGGAGAGCCTTATTATTCAGGATATCCGGAATCTGCCATGAGGATTGATGAGAATGGGAATACGGTGACGGAACTGGGAACGTTGACTGCTGACAGTCCGGAGGATCATTATAACTGCCGGTCCGGGTATTACGGCAGTGTGTTGAGCGGCGCTTATGGAGGCGTTCTGGCGGGATTCGAGGGATGCTGGGGCGCAAATGTGGAGGAAGGGGCGCGCTACCATATCTGGGATACGATGACCTTTCCGGTAAGTTATCAGGTTCGTTATGTGAGGGATTTCCTGCTGTCTGAGGGGACAAGATACCAGGAGATGATTCCCTGTGCGGATCTGGTGACGCCGAACAAAGCGGGAGATCCTTACGGATACAGAGGCTGGGCATTTGCATCAGCTACTCCTGAACGGGATTTGATCATGGGATATATGGAAAAGGATTGTCCGAGAACGGCGCTCAGGGGCCTGCGTCCTTATGAGAGATTTTTGTTCAGTTGGTTTGATCCCTGCAACGGAACTTTTCAGGAAGAGACGGAATTGTGTGTGAACTGCGTGGGAATGATTCCGCTTCCTGCCTGCCCCAAAGATCAGGACTGGGCCTTTAAATTAAAAAAGATACTGGAACCTTACAGGATTGATGCTTCCGAACATCCAAAAACGTGCTGGGAAGAGTATGTGAAGCAAAAAAGCTGGTGACGGCACTTCTGACGAATGAATTTGTGTCGGGGTGTCCTTCCCAGAGCAAGGTTGATGCTTATAAAGAGTATGACAGGGAAAGAGTGTGTGTGGAATGAAAGAAGAAAAAAGGATCATAGATCGAATTGACAAATGTTATGCGGTGACGGAATTTATTTATGATGGGGAACGCCGTCTGTTGTGTTCGGCGGGAGGAAAAGGTCCCTGTAACGCTTATGATCTGCAGGGGAATCTGGTGGAAACACTCTGGAGGGGGCCGGGCGGCGTGATGACGCTGCTGCAGCTTCCGGATGCACCACAGCCCGTTCTCCTGGCAACCCAGGGATTTTTCTCCCCGGACAATGCAGCTGGAGGGAAGCTTGTATATTATTACCGAATGGATGGCAGATGGGTCTGTGAGACGTTGTGTGAGCTTCCCTTTGTACATCGTTTCGGGATTGTGGAAAGAAAGGGAAAAAAGTATCTGGTTGCCGCCACGCTGAAATCTGCGAGTGCTTTTGAAGGAGACTGGACCTGCCCGGGCAGGGTGTGGACAGCGCCGCTTCCGGAGAATATTTTCCAGTATGACAGGCTGCATCCGCTGCAGATGCAGCCTATATGCAACGGCTTGTATAAGAACCATGGGTTTTGTATCAACCAGGATACAGAAGGCAGCTACGCTGTAGTGGGAACTGACAACGGGGTATATACGATCTTTCCACCGGAGGATTCTTGTGGAGAGTGGAGCTGTGAACGGATTCTTGATGTGCCTGTCAGTGATATGCTGTATCAGGATCTTGACGGGGACGGGGAGAAGGAACTTCTGGTCCTGACTCCCTTTCACGGAGAAGACGTAAAGATCTTCAGGAAAGAAGAGAACGGAAGTTTTGTCAAAGTATATGAACGGGAAAAGAAGCTTCCTTTTGCACATGCCATATGGGGAGAGACGATTGAGGACAGAGCCTTCGTTTTTCTTGGAGGAAGAGGTGGTGAGAGGGAACTGATTGCCATCAGCTATGACGAGAAGAAGGGAGAGTATACGGAAAGCCTTATCGACAAAGGAGCCGGGGCGGCCAACTGCATGGTGTTTCGGGAGAATAAAGAAGTCAGGCTGCTTGCTGCGAATCGGGAGACAGACGAGGTAGCGGTGTATTCGCTTCTTTTATCGTAAGAAATAACTGGAAGTCAGGACTATGCACTTGCTGTGTGGTTCGTGGGTATGATGAACATTGAGGCATAGAAAGCGTAAAACGCTTCGGAATGGAGGAAAATATGAAAGCAATTTTAAAGGACAAACCGGAAGCAGGATTTAACCTGGTAGATATGCCGGTTCCAGAAATCGGAAAAGATCAGGTCTTGATCAAAGTGGAGGCATCGGCTCTGTGCAGATCGGATGTGGATGTGTATGAGTGGACACCGCTTGTGCAAAAGGCAAACTATGATCTGCCTTTTGTTATGGGACATGAGTTTGCTGGAACTATCGTGAAGGTTGGGGAATCTGTCCGGGGTTATGAGGAAGGCGACAGAGTGGCCGGGGAGACCCATATTCCCTGCGGCTGGTGTGAGACCTGCAGGACCGGCAATCAGCATATCTGCGGCAACCATATGGGGGTATTGGGAAGAACGGTGAACGGCTGTTTCGCGGAATATATTGCCTTACATGAGAAAGCCCTGATCAAGCTTCCGGACAGGTTGTCCTTTGCGGAAGGAGCGATCCTGGAACCTTTTGCCACTGCGATGCATGCCGTGTCAAAGGCCAACCCTTCCGGAAAGTCTCTGCTTGTAGCCGGGGTGGGGACAATTGGGCAGATGGCCGTGGAGATCGCCAAATATCTGGGCTGTACCAGACTTTTTGCGGTAGATATCAGCGATGAGAAACTGGAGGAGAGTCAAAGAAGAGGGGCAGACGTACTGATCAACGGCATGAAAGAGGATCTGGTTCAGATTATAAAGAGAGAGACGGACGGATACGGTGTCGACGCGGTGATCGATTTTACAGGAAATGAGAGAGTGATCAATCAGGAAGTAGAAGCAGTGCGGATCGCTGGAACCATTGTCCATGTGGGTATGGTAGAGAAGCCGTTAACATATCAGAACTTTATGTATGGTGTGGTATACAAAGAACTGATCGTTACAGGAATCTTTGGAAGACGTATGTATGAGACCTGGCAGGAGGTCATGAATATCCTGAAGACGGGAAAGATCGATCTGAAGGGCTTTATTGCAAAGAAAAGGAAGCTGGATGAATTTGAAGATGCCATCAGGGAATTTCCCTCTTATTCCGGGAGGATCGTGTTTGAACAGGACAGAGGAAAGGTATAAAAGGAAGGAACGATATGATACGAGAGAGCAGAAAAGAGACAATGGATGGAAACACGGCCGCAGCCATGGCCTCTTACTATTTCACGGAGGTGGCGGCCATTTATCCCATTACGCCTTCGTCGCCTATGGCGGAGGCAGTCGACGAGTGGGCAGCAAAGGGAAAGAAGAATATTTTTGGCAAACCGGTGAAACTGATGGAGATGCAGTCCGAGGGTGGAGCGGCAGGTACGCTCCACGGAAGTCTTCAGGCTGGAGCGCTGTCAACGACCTACACCTCCTCCCAGGGCCTTTTGCTGATGATCCCCAATCTTTATAAGATCGCGGGGGAACTGCTTCCAGGGGTATTCCATGTGAGTGCCCGATCCCTGGCCAGTAATGCCCTGAGTATTTTCGGGGATCATCAGGATGTGATGAGTATCCGGCAGACAGGAGCAGCCCTGCTTTCTTCCGGTACGGTACAGGAGTGTATGGATCTTGGATGTATTGCACATTTGTCCACAATTTCATCAAGAATTCCCTTTGTACACTTTTTTGACGGTTTTCGGACTTCTCATGAAATTCAGAAAATAGAGATCATAGGGGAAGAAACAATTAAGGAACTGGTGGATTATGAGGCGGTGAGCGCGTTCCGGGGCAGAGCGCTGAATCCGGATCATCCGGTCCTTCGGGGAACGACTCAGAATCCTGATATTTTCTTTCAGGAGCGGGAAGCAGTAAATAAATTTTATGTAAGGCTTCCTGGAATCGTACAGCAATATATGGACAGAATCGGTGAGCATACCGGAAGATATTATCATCTGTTTGATTATTATGGAGCGAAGAATCCTTCCGTCGTTCTGACAGCAATGGGATCTTCCTGTGAAGCGATCAAGGAGACGTTGGATTATTTAAACAGCAGGGAAGAGAAATACGGTCTGGTGCAGGTACGTTTGTTCCGTCCCTTTGATGCGGAAGCATTCCTTGCGGCATTTCCGGAAAGCACGGAAAGAATTGTGGTGCTGGACCGCACGAAGGAACCGGGAGCGGATGGCGAACCTCTGTACCAGGAAGTATGCGCGGCATTTTATCATAGCGGGAAGCAGCCTTTGATCATTGGCGGCCGGTATGGACTTGCATCAAAGGACTTTGGACCAAAGGATGTGGCGGCTGTCTTGAAAAATGCTGAGCAGGAAAATCCTTTAAACGGGTTTACCGTGGGGATTCTGGATGACGTTACGAATCTGTCCCTTCCGGTGGAGGAGGACTTCCCAGACACGGCGCCAAAGGGCATGGTGAACTGCAAATTTTGGGGACTTGGATCGGACGGAACCGTGGGCGCCAATAAATCAGCAGTGAAGATTATCGGCAACCATACGGATAAGTATGTGCAGGCATATTTTGCCTATGATTCCAAGAAATCCGGAGGAATAACCATTTCCCATCTGCGGTTTGGCGACAGCCCTGTCCGTTCATCTTATTTGATCCACCATGCGGATTATATCGCCTGTCACAATCAGGCTTATGTGGGCGGTTATGATTTGCTGGAAGGGATTAAGGATAACGGGATTTTTCTTCTGAACTGTATCTGGGATGATATGCAGTTGTGCACGCATCTTCCTGTGGCGATGAAGAAAGAGATTCTTGAGAAGAAGATTCGTTTCTATACGATCAATGCGGCGCAGCTGGGGGAAGAGCTGGGGCTGGGCAAAAGGATTAATATGATCATGCAGACTGCCTTTTTCGCTCTGTCCGGCATTATCCCGCAGGAGCAGGCTGTTTCTTATCTGAAACAGGAGGTGCAGAAGAATTATGGGCACCAGGGACAGCAGGTTATTGACAGGAATTATGCGGCAATCGACAATGCTGTCGGACAGATCCATAAAGTGGACACGGCGCTGCTTGAGGCTTCGCTGTCAGGAGACGAACAGGAGCAGAACGCACAGATTTCAACGGGTTCTGAGTCACTTGACTTTTTTGTTAATCAGATCATGATTCCCATGAACAGACAAAAGGGGGATGAGATTCCTGTCAGCGCATTTGAAGGAATGGAGGACGGTACTTTCCCTACGGGAACTACACAATATGAGAAGAGAGGCATTGCACTTGAAGTCCCTGACTGGAATCCGGATCACTGCCTGCAGTGTAATCAATGTTCACTTGTGTGTCCGCACGGTGTTTTCAGGCCGCAGCTTATAACGGCGAAGGAACTCGAGATGGCGCCAGAAAAGGTGAGGAGGCAGGCAAGACCTGCAATGGGATATCAGGATAAATATTTTTACATGGGATTCTCTCCGCTTGACTGTACGGGTTGTGGAAACTGTCTGCATGCCTGTCCGGCAAAGGAAGCGGCTTTGGAGATGGCGCCGCTGGAACGGAGAACGGAAGAAGAGCGGAAATCCTGGGACTGGATCATGGGGCGGAAAGACGAAGGAGAGATCAGAAGAGAGAAGTGTAACTTGAAGGAGAGCCAATTCCTTCCGGCTTATTTTGAATTTTCAGGCGCCTGCGCCGGGTGTGGGGAGACACCTTATGCAAGGCTGATCACCCAGCTTTACGGTGACCGGATGATGGTCTCCAATTCGGCGGGATGTGCCACGGTTTGGGGCGGCAGCGCGCCGGCGGTTCCGTACAGGAAGGATGAGAAAGGGCATGGACCGGCCTGGGGATTCTCGCTGTTTGAGGACAATGCGGAGTATGGTCTTGGAATGTGTCTTGGCTACCAGGCAGTGCGGGAGGAGATCAGAGAGCAGCTTGCAGAGATACTCAAAGGAATTTCTGCCACCAGGAGCGAAGGAGAGAGGGCAGAGTTGGCGGAGACGATCCGAAGCTGGCTGTCGGGGTTTGCTCTTTCTGAGGGAACAAGGGAACGGGCAGATGCGTTAAGCAGATGTCTGTATCATAACCGGGATGTCTGTGGAGTGGAAGCTGTTTATCAGAGAAGGGATTATCTCATCAAGAGGTCCAACTGGATCTTCGGAGGGGACGGATGGGCGTATGATATCGGATATGGAGGCCTGGATCACGTTCTTTCCACTGGGGAGGATATCAATGTGATGGTCTTTGACACGGAGGTTTATTCCAACACGGGCGGCCAGTCCTCCAAGTCTACGCCAAAGGCGGCCATTGCGAAATTCTCCGCATCCGGAAAGCGGGGAAGGAAGAAGGAACTGGGGATGATGGCCATGCAGTACGGTAATGTGTATGTGGCGCAGATTGCCATGAATGCAAATCCTTCTCAGGCGCTGCGGGCGATTCAGGAAGCCGAGAGTTACCCGGGGCCTTCTTTGATCATCGGATATGCACCCTGCATTAATCACGGGATCAAAGCCGGTATGGGATGTACCGGGAAACAGCAGAAGAATGCTGTGGAGGCAGGCTACTGGAATCTGTATCGCTATGATCCGAGAAGAAAGGAGCAGGGAGAGAATCCCTTTATCCTGGATTCAGGAGAACCGAAGTCGAACTTCAGGGAGTTTCTTATGAGCGAAGTTCGCTTCTCCTCTCTGGCGAAGAAGGATCCCCTTCTGGCAGAAGAATTATTTGAACAGGCCGGTAAGGACGCCATGGAACGGTATCGAAGATACAAAGAGCTTGGAGGGAAGTAAGATACTTGTGTGTCAGCAGCGAAAGACAGAGGAAGAGGGGTATGAAAACAAATGGAATTTTGATACATGAGTCGGATCATGTGGTGACACTTACTCTGCCGGTGAAGGCAGGGGAAGCGGTTACATATATCAAAAAAGGCAGATTGATTCAGGTGGAGGCCATAGAGGATATTCCGCAGTATCATAAGGTCGCAGTGCAGGATATCGGAAAGGGACGGAAGATCCACAAATACGGAGAAGAGATAGGAGAAGCCATATCGCATATTTCAGCGGGTGGCTGGGTGCATGTACATAATCTGCAAAGCTCCTGTATGGCGGATGCCAGACAGGAACGGGAGGAAACCATATGAGGAAAGTGAAAGGGTACAGGAGGCCGGATGGAAGGTTCGGGATCAGAAACCACGTGCTGATTCTTCCCTGCTCTCTTTGTGCAAGCGAGACGGCCCGATTTGCGGCCCAGAACGTGGAAGGAGCTGTCTATGTGGCAAATCAGGGTGGATGTTCCTTAAGCAGGAGAGATTTGAAAGTGACGTTAGAGACGTTGTCAGGGCTTGCAGCAAACCCCAATGTCTATGGGACGATTCTCGTAGGAAATGGGTGCGAGGTGGTGCAGGCATCTCTTCTCGCCGAGGAGATCAGGAGAAAAACCTGTAAACCTCTGGAGGTTCTTGTGATCCGGGAGGAAGGCGGCAGTCTGTATACGGTAAACCGTATTGTCAGATTTGCGGAAACCATGCGAAAAGAGGCCGACCGTCTTACCCTGGAGGAAGCTCCTGTTTCGGAACTGATCCTGGGGACGGAATGCGGAGGTTCCGATCCAACCTCGGGTCTTGCGGCGAATCCGGTGGTGGGATGCTGCAGCGATCTGGTGGTAAGGGAAGGCGGAACCGTGATTCTCTCGGAGACACCGGAGATGATTGGAGCGGAGCGGATCCTTGCGGCCAGGTGTGAGAATGAAGGAGTAAGGAGGAAGCTGCTTGACACGATTAAAAATTTCGAGATGGATTTTCTGCGGGTCGGGGAAAATCCGAGAAGCGGAAATCCTACGCCCGGTAATATCGCAGGGGGGATCACGACTCTGGAAGAGAAATCTCTGGGCTGTATTCACAAGGCAGGATGTTCCATGATCCGCGAAGTAGTAGGATATGGGGAGCTTTTTACCCAAAAAGGACTTGTAGTAATGGATACGCCCGGGCAGGACGTAGCGTCTATCGTGGGAATGGCGGCTGCCGGCGCGCATGCCGTGGTATTTACGACTGGTCACGGTACGCCTACTGGTTCGGGAATCCTTCCCGTGATCAAACTAACCGCAAATGAAGAGACGGCTGTAAAGATGAAGGACAATATGGATTTTGACTGCAGTGCAGTACTCACAAGTGGGAAAGATCTGGAAGAAGCAGGGAGAGAATTATTTGATCTGGTATGCAGGGTGGCTTGTGGTGAGAAGACCAGAGCAGAAGAATTAGGGTTTCAGGATGTTTCCATGGCCAGATACTGTAACTTTGCATAGCAGGTTAACGGGAGCCGGGGCCGCTTCGGAACGGAGGAAAATGTGATTTATGGCCCGGTGATGTGTATTTAGTGTGAATAGGATTCAGGAAAGAAGGAGATACAAATGGGTTTCATGACAGCACATGAGTATATTGAAAGTCTAAGAAAACTGAAAACGGTAGTTTATCTGTTCGGAGAGAGGGTTGAAAATTTCGTGGATCATCCCGTGATCAGACCGTCCATCAATTCTGTGGCGATGACGTATGCACTGGCGCAGAATCCGGAATATCAGGAGATCATGACTGCGGTCTCGAATTTGACCGGGGAAAGGATCAACCGATTCTGCCACATTCATCAGAGTACAGAGGATCTGGTAAACAAAGTGAAAATGCAAAGGCTCCTGGGAGAGAAGACAGGAGCATGTTTCCAGCGCTGCGTGGGTATGGATGCTTTCAATGCCATTTACTCCACCACATTTGAGATTGATCAGAAGTATGGAACCGTTTACCATCAGAGATTCTGTGATTACATGAAATATGTACAGGAGAAGGATCTGACCATAGACGGAGCCATGACCGACCCTAAAGGAGACAGAGGACTTTCCCCCGGCAGGCAGGAAGATCCGGATCTGTATCTGCATATTGTTGAGAAAAGACAGGATGGGATCGTGGTGACCGGCGCAAAGGCGCATCAGACCGGGGCGGTGAATTCCCATGAGCAGCTGATCATGCCAACCATAGCCATGCGGGAGGAGGATAAGGCTTATGCAGTATCCTTTGCGGTTCCCTCAGATGCCAAGGGCATTACCATGATCTACGGACGGCAGTCCTGCGACACCAGAAAACTGGAAGAAGGGGGCTGTATGGATTGTGGGAACTGCAAGTTTGGAGGCCAGGAGGCGCTCGTGGTCTTCGACCGGGTTTTTGTTCCCTGGGAGAGAGTTTTTCTTTGTGAAGAGTATGAATTTGCGGGAATTATGGTAGAACGTTTTGCCGGTTATCACCGACAGAGTTACGGCGGCTGTAAAACCGGTGTGGGAGATGTGCTGATCGGCGCCGCCGCACTGGCTGCAGAATTCAATGGGGTCGAGAAGGCGGCTCATATTAAAGATAAGCTGATCGAAATGATGCATTTGAATGAAACCATGTACTGCTGCGGTATCGCCTGTTCGGCAGAGGGGAAGGCCACGGAATCGGGAAACTATCAGAGCGACAATCTGCTTGCCAATGTGTGCAAACAGAATGTGACAAGATTTCCCTATGAGATCGCAAGACTGGCGGAGGACATTGCAGGCGGGCTGATGGTGACCATGCCTTCGGAAAAAGATTTCAACTCTCCGGAGGTGGGCGCTCTGTGCAGAAAGTATTTTAAGGGCAGTTCCAGGGTTGATGCGATGGACAGGATGAAGATCCTGCGGTTAATCGAAAACATGACCCTGGGAACGGCAGCGGTAGGTTACCGGACGGAATCCCTCCACGGCGCGGGAAGCCCTCAGGCGCAGCGTATCATGATTGGCAGACAGGGCGGATTAGATGAGAAAAAGAAGCTGGCCAGAAACATAGCGGGAATTATGGATATATAAAGATTAAATGTGGACCGGGAATCTATTAAGATTCCCGGTTTTATACTTTCAGTCAAAACTTTTTCCGGTAATAGTGTTCCATTCGCTGGATCAGCTGATAGAAGATCATGGCGATCGCGCATAGGATGATGATGGAGGTGATCACCATGTTGAGCTGGAAGACCTGCGACCCATAGATGATCAGGTACCCGAGCCCCCGTCTGGCAGCAAGAAATTCACCAATAATGACACCCACCAGCGCCAGCCCGATATTGACTTTCATATTGCTCAAAATCAGTGGCACGGAGCTCGGCAGGATGACTTTAAGAAGAGCGTCCCGTTTGTTGCCTCCCAGCGTGTAGATCAATTTCAGCATCTCGGGATCGGCCTGGCAGAAGCCGGTATAGAGATTGATGATGGAACCGAAAACGGCGACGGAGATGCCGGCCACAATGATGGTGTTTGTGCCGGTGCCGAGCCAGACGATCAACAGGGGGGCCAGTGCCGATTTTGGCAGGGAATTGAGTACGACCAGATAGGGCTCCAGGATTTCGGCGAGGCTGCTCACGTACCAGAGAAGCGTTGCCACAAGCAGACTCAACAATGTGACCAGCAGGAAGCTGACAATGGTTTCTAAAAGTGTGATGCCAGTATTTGTGAAAAAGGAATAATCAATAAGCATCTGGTACAGGTAGCGCACGATATCGCCCGGACTGCTGAAAAAGAAGACATCGATCCACTCTTTTCTGGCAGCCAGTTCCCACAGGCCCAAAAAGAGGACGACCAGAAGCAGACGGAACAGGCTGACCATATGGTGATGCCGCCTGTGGGCTTTCAAGTAGCGGATCTGGTTTTCGGACACGGTTTCAGGTTGCGTGGACAACGGACTGTTCATTCGTCAGCACCTCCCATAAATGATTAAAATATTGCTGATATTCAGGTGTGTTCCGGATCGCCATAGGATCATGGCGGTCTATTTCATAGTGGATCGGCATTTCACATTTGATGATGGCGGGTCTTTTGGAAAGGACAAGTACCCGGTCCGCCAATGTGATGGCTTCGGACAGATCGTGGGTGATAAGAACGGCGGTTTTATCGGTCTGCCGGATGATCTGTGCGATATCAGCGGAGACGTTTAGGCGTGTCTGGGAATCCAGCGCACTGAAAGGTTCATCCAGAAGAAGCAGGTCGGGGTGGATGGCCATGGTGCGGATTAAGGCCGCCCGCTGGCGCATTCCGCCGGACAGTTCTGACGGTTTTTTATCTTTAAAAGCGGCAAGGCCGTAGTCGGCAAGCAGCTTCAGGACGTATTCCTTGTTTTGTTGTGTGAGTGTATGGTTCAGTTCCAGTCCGAGAATGACATTCTGATAGATGGTACGCCATTCAAACAGATGGTCGCGCTGCAGCATGTAGCCGATCGTGATCCGGTCATTGTCACCGCAGTCCGCGAGACATCTGCCCTTGAAGAACAGGGAGCCCTGTTCCGGGGCAAGCAGTCCGGCGATAATGGAGAGCAGGGTAGATTTGCCGCAGCCGCTTGGCCCCACGATCGCCAGAAACTCCCCCGAAGACACCTGAAAAGATATATTGGACAGCGCAGGCGTTTCTCCTTTAAGGTTGTGATAGGAGTAGGAAATATCCTGCAAAGATAATATTGGCTGCATAGAACAACAACTCCTTTTGCTTATACGTTATTCTATGAAAAATAAGAAAATATGTGTTTTGATTGAAATGAAAAATGTTTTATGGTATCATCAAAGTCAGATTTTGCGATAACTTTTGCAGAATGTAAACCAGGGAGTCGTAACGACTAAACATTATGATAACGGGAGTTGATGATATGGCACAGCTGTGGGGCGGCCGATTTACGAAGGAAACAGACCAGCTTGTTTATAATTTTAACGCCTCGATCTCTTTTGACCGGAAGTTTTTCGGGCAGGATATCGAGGGCAGCATCGCGCATGTGGTCATGCTGGCGAAGCAGGGCATTCTGACGAAGGAAGAGAAGGATGCCATCTTAAAAGGACTGACCGGAATCCGCCGGGATGTGGAGGAAGGGAAGCTGACGATCACAGAGGAATACGAGGACATTCACAGCTTTGTGGAGGCGAAACTGATCGAGAGGATCGGGGAGGCCGGCAAGAAGCTGCACACGGGCAGAAGCCGTAATGACCAGGTGGCACTTGACATGCGGCTGTACACGAGACTGGAAGTGCTTCATGTGGATGAGCTGGTGAAGGAACTTCTGTGTACGCTGCTGCGTATCATGGAAGAGAATATGGACACTTATATGCCGGGATTTACCCATCTGCAGAAGGCGCAGCCGGTGACGCTGGCACATCATGTGGGCGCGTATTTCGAGATGTTCAAGCGGGACAGATCCAGACTTAAAGATATATACCACCGCATGAATTACTGTCCTTTGGGGGCAGGCGCGCTGGCGGGCACCACCTATCCGCTGGACAGGAACTATACGGCGTCGCTGCTGGGATTTGAGGGGCCGACGCTGAACAGCATGGATTCCGTGTCTGACAGAGATTATATCATAGAATTCCTGTCGGCGTTGTCTACGATCATGATGCATCTAAGCCGTTTCTGTGAGGAGATCATCATCTGGAATTCCGATGAATACCGGTTTGTGGAGATAGACGACGCTTATTCGACGGGAAGCAGCATCATGCCGCAGAAGAAGAATCCGGATATCGCGGAGCTGGTGCGGGGCAAGACCGGGCGTGTTTACGGGGCGCTGCTCTCGATTCTGACGACGATGAAGGGCATACCGCTTGCTTACAATAAGGATATGCAGGAAGACAAGGAGCTGACCTTTGATGCCATTGATACGGTGAAGGGCTGTCTGGCATTGTTTGAGGGCATGGTGCGCACCATGAAGTTCCGCAGGGATGTCATGGAGAAAAGCGCCATGCAGGGCTTTACCAACGCCACCGATGCGGCGGATTACCTGGTGGGCAAGGGGGTGCCGTTCCGGGATGCTCACGGCGTGATCGGCAGGCTGGTACTGTACTGCATCGACAAAAAGTGCAGCATTGAAGATCTGACCATAGAGGAGCTTAAAGAAATCAGTCCGGCCTTTGAGGCGGATATCTATGAGGCCGTCAGTCTTAAGACCTGTGTGGAGAAAAGGCTGACTGTGGGCGCGCCGGGCAGGAAGGCGATGCAGAAGGTGATCGCGGCCCAGAAAGAATATCTGACAAGAGACTGGCAGGATGAAGAAGGAATATACATGACGAAACAGTGATGCGCTTGTGCTGCCGGGCAGCAGAAGACAGCAGGATAAATAGTTTGTACGGTAAGAAAGGAGCTTGAGGATAAAATGGAAGAAAGATTAAAAGTAGGTATTCTGGGCGGAACAGGTATGGTTGGACAGCGGTTTATCGCCCTGTTGGAAGATCACCCCTGGTTTGAGGTGACAACGATCGCGGCCAGTCCCCGGTCTGCAGGCAAAACATACGAGGAGGCTGTGGGCGGCAGATGGAAGATGACCACACCGATGCCGGAAGCGGTTAAGAATATCGTTGTCAAGAATGTCAATGAAGTAGCGGAAGTGGCGGCTGAGGTGGATTTCGTCTTTTCCGCGGTGGATATGACGAAAGAGGAGATCAGGAAGATCGAGGAAGAGTATGCGAAGACGGAGACGCCGGTTGTTTCCAACAACAGCGCACACCGCTGGACGCCGGATGTGCCGATGGTAGTTCCGGAGATCAACCCGGAGCATTTCCAGGTGATCGAGTCGCAGCGTAAACGTCTGGGCACCACCAGAGGTTTCATCGCCGTAAAGCCCAACTGTTCGATTCAGAGCTATGCGCCGGTGCTGACGGCCTGGAAGGAATTTGAGCCTTATGAGGTAGTGGCTACCACCTATCAGGCAATCTCCGGGGCTGGTAAGACATTCAAGGACTGGCCGGAGATGGTGGAGAATGTGATTCCTTACATAGGCGGCGAAGAAGAAAAGAGCGAGAAAGAGCCGCTGCGGATCTGGGGTAAGGTGGAAAACGGCGAGATCGTTCCGGCTACAAGCCCGGTGATCACCTGCCAGTGTATCCGTGTGCCGGTGCTTAACGGCCATACGGCGGCTGTATTTGTGAAGTTTAAGAAGAATCCGACGAAGGAACAGCTGATCGAGAAGCTGGTGAACTTTAAGGGGCTTCCGCAGGAGCTTGGGCTGCCCAGTGCGCCGAAGCAGTTTATCCAGGTGATGGAGGAAGACAACCGGCCTCAGGTCAAGCTGGATGTGGACTTCGAGAACGGCATGGGCATCAGCATCGGACGGATCCGGGAAGACAGTGTATACGACTGGAAATTTATCGGCCTTTCCCACAACACGGTGCGCGGCGCGGCAGGCGGTGCGGTGCTCTGTGCGGAGACTTTGAAGGCGCAGGGATATATCACGAAGAAATAAAGAGAATACGATAAAGATTTATTAAGCTGTGAGGACATTATGCTGCTTGGCAGGAAAGCGGAACTAAGACATCTGAATAATTATTACGACAGGGAAGGCAGCCAGATCGTAGTTGTCTACGGACAGCGGCATGTGGGCAAGACCACGCTTGTGAGGGAGTTCATGGCAGAAAGGCCGGGATATTATTATCTGGCCAGAGCCTGTTCCGAGAGAGAGCAGGTCTGCCAGTGGGGCATGCAGATGAGCCGTGACGGCTATGAGATGGAGGCGTTTCCTGCTTTTCGTGATATTCTGATCAGGATCACCAGCCGGGAAGAGGGCAAGAAGGTGATCGTGATCGACGAGTTTCAGAATATTGTCAAGACCAGCGGGGAGTTCATGAAAGAACTGGTTTCTTTTATGCACAGCCACTGGAACCGTGACGAGGTGATGATCATTCTGTGCAGTTCTGCCATTGGCTGGGTGGAGAACAGTATGGTGACACGGATCGGGGAAGCGGCCTATGAGCTGTCCGGTTTTCTGAAGATACGGGAGATGCCCTTCGGGGATCTTGTAGAGCGGTTTCCGAATTTCCGCATCGAGGAGTGTGTGGAGGCATATGCGATCCTGGGCGGGTATCCGGGGCTGTGGAACCAGTTTGATGACAGGCTGACGATCCAGCAGAATATATGCCGTCACATACTGGACCGGAACAGCTTTCTCTTCGAAGAAGGGGAGCGCATCCTGATGGACCAGCTGCGGGAGCCGGGGGTCTACAATACGATCGTGGCTTCCATTGCGGACGGCAGCCATAAGTTGAACAACCTGTACCTGCATACGGATTTTTCACGGGCCAAGATCAGTGTCTATCTGAAAAATCTGATCGAACTGGAGCTGGTGGAGAAGGTCTTTTCCTACGACACGGCAGGAAAGGATAACGTGCAGAAAGGGATTTACCGGATCAGCCATCCGCTTGTGCATTTTTATTATACTTATATGTACCCTTACCGGAGTGAGCTGGAAATGCTGTCCGTGGGGGAATTCTATAATCATTATATCATGCCGGAGTTTCGCAGATATGTGAACGGATACTTTAAGCAGGTCTGCAGGCAGCATCTTGGCAGATTGAATGACAGGAAGCGGCTGCCGATCAGGCTGGAGATGGTGGGCGAATGGGTCGGCAAGGCCGGAGAGCTGGACATCATCGCGCAGGATGTACAGGAGCATACGCTGATCGGGCTGTGCAACTGGGAGCGGCCTACCACCTACGAGGATTACGAGGCGCTTCTCGGTTGTGCGAAGAAGGCGAAGATCAACGCGGACTATGTCTATATGTATTCGGCGTTTCGTTTTGATGAGCGGTTGAATCTGGAGACGAAGGTCAGAAGTAATCTGAAGCTGATACAGATTTCGGATTTTTAGGAATTACCGGGAAATCACGGGAACAGACAGTTTTCCGGCAATTTATAATGGGGAGTTTATGGGAAAAAGTGTTTTTATTGCGGAGAAACCCAGTGTGGCCAGAGAGTTTGCGAAGGCCTTAAAATACAATATGAAGAGTCGTGATGGCTACATGGAATCCGAGGAGGCGATCGTGACCTGGTGCGTGGGGCATCTGGTGACCATGAGTTATCCGGAGGCCTACGACGAGAAATACAGGCGCTGGTCGCTGCAGACCATTCCGTTTATTCCGGAACAGTTCAAATATGAAGTGATCGACAGCGTTAAGAAACAGTTTCAGATCGTGAGCGGGCTGCTGAACAGGAGCGACGTGGATACCATCTATGTCTGCACCGACTCGGGACGGGAAGGAGAGTATATCTACCGTCTTGTGGAGCAGCAGGCCGGTGTGCACGGCAAGATGCGAAAAAGAGTCTGGATCGATTCCCAGACGGAAGAAGAGATTCTGCGCGGCATTCGGGAGGCCAGAGATCTGTCGGCCTATGACAACCTGTCTAATGCCGCTTATCTGCGTGCCAAGGAAGATTATCTGATGGGCATCAATTTTTCCAGAGTATTGACATTGAAATACAGCAGTCCCATCAAGTCTTATCTGAAAGCGGACAAGGCTGTGGTCTCGGTGGGCCGTGTGATGACCTGCGTGCTGGGCATGGTGGTGAACCGGGAACGGGAGATAAGAGATTTCGTGAAGATTCCCTTTTACCGGGTGCTGGCACAGGTAGAGGTGCAGGGCAGAGCGTGCAGTTGCGAGTGGAAGGCAGTGGAGGGTTCGAAATACTATCAGTCACCGCTGCTCTATAAGGATAACGGTTTTCTGGAGGAAAAGGATGCGGATGCCTTTATCGGTTATCTGCAGGAGGAGCCGGCGGGCGTTCCGGTGGTGGAGAAGCTGGAGAAAAAGAAGGAGACCAGGAATCCGCCGCTCCTGTATAATCTGGCGGAACTGCAAAACGACTGCTCCAAACTTTTCAAGATCAGTCCCGATGAAACGCTGCGGATCGCGCAGGAGCTTTACGAGAAGAAGATGACGACTTATCCCAGAACGGATGCCAGAGTGCTCTCCACGGCAGTGGCGAAGGAGATTCATAAGAATATCGGCGGTCTGCGCGGTTTTGGGATGGTGGCGCCTTTTGCGGAAGAAATTCTAAACGGAGGCAGTTATAAGAACATCGGCAGGACACGATATGTAAACGATAAACAGATCACAGACCACTATGCGATCATCCCTACCGGTCAGGGGCTGGGAAATCTAAACGGGTTACATCCCACTTCGGCCCGGGTGTATGAGATCATTGTCCGGCGTTTTCTGAGTATCTTTTATCCCGCTGCGGTGTATCAGAAAGTCAGCATCGGTGTCAAAATGAAAGGAGAATTGTTCTCGACCAGCTTTAAAGTGCTGGCGGAGCCTGGGTATTTGAAGGTCAGCCAGTATTCTTTTTCCAGAAAAAAGGCCGACGAGGAGGGAGACGAAAAGAAGGAGGAGAAGGAAGAACAGGAGACCGCCTGTGACGCCTCCTTTATGGAGAACCTGAAAGCCTTGAAAAAGGGGACGCAGTTGCCTCTGCAGGGTCTTGAGAAGAAAGAAGGCGAGACTTCCCCGCCCAAGCGGTACAATTCCGGTACGATGATCCTGACCATGGAGAATGCGGGGCAGTTTATCGAGGACGAAGAGCTGCGGGCCCAGATCAAGGGCAGCGGCATCGGCACATCCGCCACCAGGGCGGAGATTTTAAAGAAACTGGTAAATATCAAGTATCTGGCCCTCAACAAGAAGACCCAGATCATCACGCCCACCCTGCTGGGGGAGATGATCTATGAGGTGGTGGACGGCTCCATCAAACCGCTTTTGGATCCGCGCCTGACGGCCAGCTGGGAGAAAGGGCTGACGCTGGTAGCGGACGGACAGATCTCAGAGCAGGAATATATGGGGAAGCTGGATGATTTCGTCAGCAGGCGGACCAATGTGGTAAAGCAGATGAATAATCAGTCGATGCTCTATCATAGATTTCAGTATGTGGAGCAGTTTTATAAGAAATAAGGGAAGCATAGTCAGGGGTGTTGTACCGGCAGAGTTTATAAAAGACTGTGATCATAAAGGCATATAGTTTCAGGAAAGGACAGGTGAGGTAAAATGGCAGGTTTACAGGATACGAGAGTGGATATGCTCTACACATTGGAGGAGACGATCGCCAGGGATATTTTTGAAGGCGTGACATATCCGTGGGAGGTGCTGCCGAAGATCAGCGCATTCATCATTGCACTGGGCAATACGCTTCCGGAAGAGATCTATGAGAAGAAGGGCGAGAATATCTGGATCGCCAGATCGGCAAAGGTGAATCCCAGCGCCTGCATCAACGGGCCGGTGATCATCGACGAGGAAGCGGAGATCAGACACTGCGCCTTTATCAGGGGCAATGCCATCGTCGGCAGAGGCGCGGTGGTAGGTAACTCGACAGAGCTTAAGAATGTGATCCTGTTCAACAAGGTTCAGGTGCCGCATTACAACTATGTGGGCGACAGCATTCTGGGATACAAGGCACATATGGGCGCGGGTTCCATCACTTCCAATGTCAAGAGTGACAAGACGCTTGTGGTGGTACGGGCAGGAGAAGAGCGCTTCGAGACCGGCCTCAAAAAGTTCGGTGCCATGCTGGGTGACAATGTGGAGATCGGCTGCAATTCGGTGTTAAATCCGGGAACCGTGATCGGCAGGCAGACAAATGTGTATCCCACTTCCATGGTGAGAGGATTCATTCCGGCAGGCAGTATCTATAAGAAGCAGGGTGAGGTCGTGCAGAAAAGGGAAATTTAGTTACTTTTTTAGGAAATTCAACGGGTAAATTCGTAGAAATGACTGGATTTTTTGTCTTTAATATGCGAAAATAGAAATAACGGTTATGACAGGTTCCTGAGAATCTGTTATCAAATAATTTTACATAATCGAAAGGAGTTATCACATGATTTATTCAAAAGAAGTTGAAGAAATGTGTACAGTGGCACAGGGCGTTCATCATGGCTGTGCTCCTATCCCAGAAGAAGCGAAATGGGTTCAGGCGAAAGAGGTAAAGGATATTTCCGGTCTGACACACGGTGTGGGCTGGTGTGCTCCTCAGCAGGGCGCATGTAAGCTGACATTGAACGTGAAGGAAGGTATTATTCAGGAAGCGCTCGTTGAGACGATCGGCTGCTCCGGCATGACACATTCCGCAGCTATGGCATCCGAGATCCTGCCTGGTCTGACTGTTATGGAAGCGCTCAACACAGACCTTGTATGCGACGCGATCAATACGGCGATGAGAGAGCTGTTCTTACAGATCGTATACGGCCGTACACAGTCCGCATTCTCAGAGGATGGTCTTCCGGTAGGTGCAGGTCTTGAAGATCTGGGCAAGGGCTTAAGAAGTCAGGTTGGTACGATGTATGGTACTCTTAAGAAAGGTCCTCGTTATCTCGAGATGGCTGAAGGTTATGTAACAGGTATCGCGCTGGATGCGAACGACGAGATCATTGGTTACAAGTTCGTAAGTCTTGGTAAGATGACAGACTTCATCAAGAAGGGTGACGATCCGAATACGGCTTATGAGAAGGCATGCGGACAGTACGGACGTGTTGATGATGCCGTTAAGATTATCGATCCCAGATGTGAATAAAAGTAAATTCCTTTGGAATTAACTTTAGTAAATTCCTTCGGAATTAACTTTGCGAGGTTTGCTTCGCAAACTCGAAGTTATTTTAGAATCTATTTTACGAAGTTTGCTTTGTAAACTCGAAATTCCTTTAGAGTCTGCTTAGTAAGATTTAATGAGAAGTTGCTAACATAAACAGGAGGATTAAGATAAGATGGCTTTATTTGAATCATATGAAAGAAGAATTGACAAGATCAATTCCGTATTAAACAGTTATGGCATTTCTTCTATCGAAGAAGCCGAGAAAATTACGAAAGACGCTGGTCTGGATGTTTACGAGCAGGTTAAGAAGATCCAGCCGATCTGTTTTGAGAACGCATGCTGGGCTTATACTGTAGGTGCAGCGATCGCGATCAAGAAAGACTGCAGGAAAGCGGCTGACGCAGCAGCAGCGATCGGTGAAGGGCTGCAGGCATTCTGTATTCCCGGCTCTGTTGCTGATACCCGTAAGGTAGGTCTTGGACACGGCAATCTGGGTAAGATGCTGTTGGAAGAAGAGACAGACTGCTTCGCATTCCTGGCAGGTCATGAGTCTTTTGCAGCAGCAGAAGGCGCGATCGGTATCGCAGAGAAGGCTAACAAGGTTCGTCAGAAACCGCTGCGTGTTATCCTGAATGGTCTCGGCAAGGACGCTGCCAAGATCATCTCCAGAATTAACGGCTTTACCTTCGTTGAGACAGAGTATGATCCTTATACGAACGAAGTAAAAGAGGTTAGCAGGATCGCTTACTCCGAGGGTCTTCGTTCCAAGGTTAACTGCTATGGCGCAAATTCCGTTCCGGAAGGCGTTGCGATCATGTGGAAAGAGAACGTAGACGTTTCCATTACCGGTAACTCTACGAACCCGACAAGATTCCAGCATCCTGTAGCAGGTACATACAAGAAAGAGAGAACAGAGGCTGGCAAGAAGTACTTCTCCGTTGCATCCGGTGGTGGTACAGGCCGTACACTGCATCCGGATAACATGGCTGCAGGTCCTGCTTCCTATGGTTTCACAGATACGTTGGGACGTATGCACTCCGACGCACAGTTTGCAGGTTCTTCTTCCGTTCCGGCTCACGTAGAGATGATGGGTCTGATCGGTATGGGTAATAACCCGATGGTTGGTGCAACTGTGGCTGTAGCGGTTCTGATTGAGGAAGCGGCGAAGGCTGGGAAGTTTTAATTGAGTTGAATTAAAAACCGAAAAACAATATATAAATACAGATAAAACGCCATGATTCTTATGAATTATGGCGTTTTTAGATACAATATCGGTGTACTTTTGTCAAAAATCGGTGGTTGGTGCGACAGAGGCGTATTTTGTGCTCCCACCATGACGAAGAGGGAAAATAGCCTGAAGCCGCGCGGATTCTGGGGTGTGTTTGTGACGTTTAAGATAAATCGAGATAATTTGAGTTAATAGCAACAATATAGCAACCGGCTGTAGTAACCGATTTTCAAAATAATGACACAATTAAGAGAGCAGGAAAGATAATGATAAAACAAAAAATTTAAAACATCTTGTCGTACAGAAATGACTGTGCTATACTGTGAGAAAGGAAACAGTCGTGTTGCAGGGTGGTAGCCTCCCTAACTTGAAGAAGAAGGGAGGTGGTGCGGATGGAAATGTTTTCGTTTCAGGACTTGATTCTGTTTGCGACATTTTTAATTACACTGTTATGGAAAGCTATACATAATTTCTAAGGAAAGAACCGGAGGTGGGTTGAATAAGGGGGCAATCTTTTCTGCCCCCTTATTCAGCACACTTTCGGTT